>ERZ791734.9-NODE-9-length-423724-cov-24.413752_pt1 | contig 423724 bp, 393 predicted proteins | sample MGYA00509953_ERZ791734 | MGnify/ENA primary metagenome ERZ791734 (study PRJEB30046, sample SAMN00792038) | human gut metagenome | study: EMG produced TPA metagenomics assembly of the A metagenome-wide association study of gut microbiota in type 2...
CTGGTTTTATCGGTAATTTCTACCGATCCTGTTGCATCTGCGAACCACTTGTCACAGCCATCGCAGGTGTAGTATGCGGAATTGCCCGCAGTAGTGCAGGTGGCAGCTTTCGCAGCAACCAAAGTCAGATTGTGAGTGTGTTCTTCGTTTTTATTTTTGTAATAATATGTAACAACCGTTCCGTCCGAAACAATAGGCTTATTCAAGCCGTCAACCTTTATAAATTCATAATCATAAAGTGTTTTTGCCGGTGTTAAATCAAGCTTTGTGCCGTATGGCACGGTAAATGTTCCGCCGGCAGTGTTTGGAATTTCAGAGCCGTCCTCAAATTTATACTGAATTGAAACGGTTGTGTAGCGCTGTGTTTCCGTATTGTCGTCTGCAAGCACATTTCCGTTTTCATCGAGCACCTGAAATGCCACGGTATCGCCGTTCTTGAGTTGTGCATCTGACGGAATTTGATAGATAAGAGAGCAACTCTTTAAGCCTGAATTAAAGTCGCTTTTGATGTGATCCAAAGCACCGAGCGGCCAGAAATTTGCCTTATCATTCCAAACAGGAATGTCAAAGGTTTGTACTGTTTGAAGCGGGTTCCCCGATGAATCGGTCGCAACGCTTCCGTCTGAGTGCTTAATCCACATTTTGAATTTTAATTGTCGTGCATTTTTATCTGAAATGTTTTGAATAACAGTTCTAAGCTCGATTTTTTTACCGTTCATATTAGTATTAAATCTGCTTTTGCTGTTGCCGCTCAAAAGTCGGTCATTGCGATTATATGTGTAATTATAATATGAACTTGTTTCAAGGTCGGTAAAATCAGACGGCTTTGAATAAGCGCCCGTATATTCCTTAACCTCGGGAGTTGCAACATAAAGGTCTACATCCTTAACAAGCTGAGACATTCGCTTGAAGCCCTGCAAACGGCAAACCTCACAGAATTGATAGTTTGTGTCTCTCATTATGCACTCATAACTTGAAACAAGCATTTTTGAGCCGTAAGCATTGCGGCAGGTATATGTGTTTCTAAAACCTAAAAGCTGTCGCCATTTTATCTTTTCCGGGTCTTCAACCGAGGAAAGATTGAGTGATTTAAGTTCCTTATCGTCAAGCAAATATCCGTTACTGTATTCATCACCGAGACCGAGCAAACCGTGTCCAAACTCGTGTGCAAAAGTTTTTGACGCACGATAACTGTCTGATGGCGAAATGAAATAATGGAAGCCGTATTCACGGTTATTATAAGCACCGCCGAAATCTGATTTTGTGTTTACAACCATAGCGAACTGAGCAATATAATCGTGAACATAATAATAAGGCTCATATTCCGAACCGGACGGAATTGTGTTTGGATCACACTTTTTTTTGATATGAGCATCGTGAATTTTCTCGATAAATTCAGGACCGATACATCTCTCAAAAATATGATTTTTCCACTGACTTCCGTGGAGATTATTAGAAATAACAGGCGAATTATATTTGTCGACTATAACATCAAAGAAGGTGCTTCCACCATTGTCAAAAGTCGATTCGGAAGCTGTGCAAAGAGCGTAAACATTGAACCTGTCGGCATAACTGCGATACGGTTCATATTTCATAGCGTCCTGCCAAAGTCGTTTGACATCATTGATGAATTTGCCTTGCTGACTTTTTGTGTATCCCTCGCCGCAAACGACAACAACCATATTTTCCGTGTCGCTGCGTGTTTTTTGGATGGTATAAACAGGGATGGTAGGATTAGAATATTTTCCGTCACCTGAATACCACGGGCCGAGGGTGAGCTGAATGCTTTGCTCGGTGCTGACATTCCAATCGGGATTTGCGTCCTCGGCAGGTTCCGAAATTGTATAATCATCCTCTTGCTTATTTGGAGCAGAGCCGATATAAGGACTGCTTTGTGAGCCGCTGCCGGAAGTTGTAACAAAATATTCGGAATCAAGATAAAATGCAGGTCTTACGCCCAAATCGGAATACCACGGAGCATAACGACCGACCTGACCCGATGAACTGATATAACGCATATCGTGATTGCAATCGGTAACAGGAGTGCGAAGCCAATAAGGCCAAGCCATACCGTCATTATTATACGCAACATAATAACCTTTGAGATTTTTCCACACGGCATTAACCTGCTTTACATCAAGAAGAAAAACCTTTTCGGTTGTAGTTTCAAAATATGAACTGTCGTAGTTTGCCACCGCTTCCGAAATATCGGTGTAGTATAACAAATCCGAATTTGCGTCTCCATCAACTATGCCCTTGTTGTATTCGGGATGAGAAACGAGAGAACGCTGGGTAACGGTTTTCATTGCCGCAATTTCAGATTTTGAAAAAGCGTTGAGAAAACCCGCTTTTTCGTTGTACGCTCCCACGCCGCTTACATATCCGTCTTTCGGAGGGTTGCCGCAAAGCCAATCGACTTTGCCTTCAGCTGCGGTCGAATTTAACCAAGAACGCATATTGCTGTCTTTCCAATAGTTAGAACCGTAATCATCACGCTTATAGCTTCTGCTGTGTGATTTTGAATTGCTGTTGTCATTTGTTTTGGCATCATATGCAAGGGTGTCAACAATTTTGTCTGCAAGCATAAGCGGTCCGTTATTGTCAATGCTTACACATCGCCAAAGAATTGAGGCATTGTTATACGCGCCCATTTTAACATAGTCGCCAACTTTAATATTGGGCTTTGATGCCGCCTGAATGGTCATCGGCAAAACGGAAATTGCCATGCACAATGCCAAGAATATTGCCGTTATTTTTTTCGTCATTAAGTCACTTCCTTTATAAGCTATATATTTGCTTTTATTATATTGTAAGGTGTTGTATGTGTCAATGAAAATCCAATTAAATTTATGTTAATTTTACAGCCGACACATTTAATATTACACGAAGAAGAAAATCTTATTAAATATGCAAAAAGGCTTCTGCCCAAAACAGGGCAAAAGCCTTAAAAATTATGCGATTTTTAGGTTTAGTTGCAAGCCAAGGGGGACTATTTCATCTGCCCGAAAACATGTTTTTGAAAAAAGTGTTGCAAAAGCGGTTGAACACAAAGATTTTCATATCCGATAAGCCTGAATTTTGCGGCGCAATCGGTGCGGGATTGTTTGCCGTTGACAGCGACAGATTGTTGGAAAGGCTCGAATGTAACGCCTTGAACATAAACACGAAAAATCTTGTGATTTTAATCGGAACGAATGACATTGGCATAGGAGTTCCGACCGAGTACACCTTGAAAAATATAAAAGAAATTTTGCAAAGAACGCAGACACTTTGCTCGAATACCGCCGTAAAAAGCAGTATTCGGGCATAAAAAAGCCTCGGAACACGAATGTTCCGAGGTGATGGCAGATTATATCAACTGTCAAGTCTTTAAAGGTGGAGATTTGTCCATATGGTATCAGATGAAAATCATTCGTGTTTTGCGGCGAATTCTTTTAATAATTTCATTGCAATGACATCATGCTTTTTCGAAAACATATGCCCTCCGCCATCTATAAAATGCAGTTGCACCCGCTTGGACTCTTGCATTCCGATTGGCATCGTACTTTTATATGCTTCTGCCGCACGTTTGGCATAAGAAACATCTACGATTTTATCCTTTGTACCATGCACGATGCACACCCTGCCGGCATAGTTCTTGATTTCTGCAAAGGCATCCATTTGCATGACATCCATTGCATAGCAACGCCCCAATTTCATCAGTCCGCAGCGGAAAGTATCGGGAACATTTTGCGGATCAAATTTTACCATCATCATTTTTCCGGCTCTGGCGTCATCCGGGATACACAATGCCGGATAAAACAGGACAAGTTTTTCTATCGGAAAGCTGTTTTTTGCTGCCACCAAAGCAGACACAAAACCGCCCTGACTGCATCCCATCAATAAAATTTTTTCAGAATCTGTATAGGAAAGATTTCTAACATATTCAATGACCGCTTCCAGATCTTTGGTTTCTGTCAGAACAGACATCTCTGTAGTTTTTCCGTCACTTTTTCCACACATAACAGAACCGCCGCAAAAATCAAATGTAAATGCAGCATATCCCATTTCAGCCAAAAAAGCCGCATAATGTTTCACACTGTCTTGCCATGCCATAAATCCGTGACATACGATTGCAATTGGAAGATGTTCTCCTTTTGGACGGTACACTGTTCCACGAATCGTCAATCCATCTCTTTTGCATTCAAAGGTGCTTTCTGTAATTCCATCTGACAAAACAGGTTTCTTAAAAATCATAATTTTTCTCCAAATTCAGTGGTATTTTGTTTTTGTTGCATCGGCTATATTTTTAACACTGATTTTGTGTAAATGTTTTAGCCGATAGCTATTTTGCTTGTTATAATCATAAGCACGGAAAACACAAAGGAGCATTCTTTCATGATCGACATATTGTTCTTTGGTTTACTGTTAACTCACTCTGTCATAGTACAATAATGCCATTACTTTGTCAAGAACCGGAACGATATTACGGGTTTATTTGCATTATAAACCCATAATAAGAACATCACCCATTTACAAAATCACAGATTTTGAATGGGTCTTGATAACCTTGTTACTCGCTTCGATCGTAATAACGATTCTTCGAATCCTTATCTTTTTCTTGCAAAATGTAGCAGCGATTTTATTGACATCCGTCCAAAAATGTGATTTGATATACACAGAGCGCTTTGGTATTGTAAAGACAGCCGGGGCGCGCACAAAACAGCTTCAGATTGCAAAATGACATTTTGCGACAATGTTATGCTTTTGACAGCAGGAGGAGATTTTTATGAATAGAAAGAATATAGGTATAGCTTTCGGCGCGCTTTGTGGGCTGGCAGCTTTAACTGCAACGGCAGCGGAAATATTCTATGATATCTCAATCAACACGAAATCGCCTATCCATATGAGCAAACTCAACAACTTGGTTCAAAAAGCCACGAATACTGCCGGCAATGAAGAGGAAGCAAGTGCAAAATACAGCGGTATGACAGGTACGCCGGAAATTAAAGAATGGTATGCTACACACGGAGAGGATGTGTATATTCTGTCTGATTCGCTGCGCCTGCACGGAAAACGGTTCAAAAATACCGGCACAAAATATGTTCTCGTATGCCACGGCTACACAAGCAAAGCCAAGCATATGGCCGGATTTGTTCATAAATTTTACACGCTTGGTTATAATGTTTTGGCAGTAGATGCAAGAGCCCACGGCGACAGCGAGGGAACAAAAATCGGTATGGGCTGGCCGGAGCGTGTGGATATTATAAAGTGGATAAACCGGATCCTTTCATGGGAGCCGAACGCCCGGATCGTTCTACACGGTGTATCCATGGGGGCAGCAACGGTTTTGATGGCGTCAGGTGAAGATTTACCCGGAAATGTGAAGGCTGTTATTGCAGATTGCGGCTACACGTCGGAATGGGATGAGTTCCAACGGGAGGCGGATGCCCTGCATATTCCGTGGTTCCCCGTGCTCAACGCCACATCGGTGTTGTCAAAGATTCGTGACGGGTATGATTTTAAGCAGGCCAGCGCCCTTGCGCAGGTGAAAAAGAGCCACATACCAACGCTGTTTATTCACGGCTCGTCGGATGAGCTTGTGCCGTACAGTATGCTGGACGAATTGTATGCGGCTGCAGCCTGCGAAAAAGAGGAACTTACCGTAGAAGGCGCAGGCCATGCGCTCTCGTCTTCTGTTGCGCCCACGCTGTATTGGCGTACAGTCGAGGATTTTATCACAAAATATTTAGATAGGTAAGCTGAATTTATTTGCCATTTATGCGGAAATGTGTAAATATAAACGCCCGGGAGAAGCGGTTCGTTATGGAGGATGCGCCGGCGTTTGGCGCTAGGATCGTCGCCGATTTGACAGGTAAATAGGACTCTACGCAGCGACGCACCAAACGGTGCGTCGCTTTTGCATCCTGTGTGCTAATGCTGTGTTGCAAAAGACGGTCGGGTGTGGTACACTTGTATTAGAATTCTATGCATTTTTGCAAAAAGGGGAGGGTGCCTGTTTACGAAAACAAGCACAGACCAATCACCGATGATGAACGCCGAATGATACTTGAAACCATACCAAAGCACTATGCCGGAACAATGGTGCTTACGATGTTATGCTGCGGACTTAGACCGATAGAAATCCGAAGAATGAAGTGGGATTGGATAGATTTTGAAAGCGCAATTCTGACAGTCGGCAAATCCAAAACGGAAGCAGGAACAGGACGAAAGATACCAATTCCGCCTGTACTTTTAGATGCATTAAAGGAACATAAAGCAAAAGAACTCAACAACGAATATGTATTCGTAAAGTACGAAAAGCACACACGAATGGATGACAATGCCTTCTATCAAAGCTGGAAAAACTTCGTAAAAGAAATGGACTTAGCAAATGGAGCTCACCTATATCGCAATCAAGTAAAGAACTCAATCATAGCACCTGACTTTGAGCCATACCTACTTCGACACACTTTCTGCACCGACTGTCAGGCAGCCGGAGTACCAATCAATGTGGCAAAAGAATGGATGGGACACTCTGACATATCGGTAACCGCAAAAATCTACACGCATATGGTAGATGAAGTATTCGAGCAGAACCGAATGAGAATGGCACAGTATGCAGTAACCAAATCCCAACAAGTTGAAAGTCCAGCAGCAACGAATTGATGTGCAAAAAAAGAAAAGGATAGTCGAGAAATAAACTCGGCTATCCTTCAAATTCTTCAACAACATTTATTATATCAAGACCATTTTGTTTTGCATAATCAACAGTGTATGCCGTGCCACCCTCGTGCTTTGTCAGAAAGCAAATGCAAGCAGAACTATATTGTCTTATGTATATAAACTAATTCAACATTTTATTTACTATAAAATGAGCAAAAACCGATGCTTATAGCACGCTGTTATTATTCATATTGACCAACGGCTATTGCTTATGTTATTATTGGAGTATAATAAAGGATTTTTATACAAAAAAACGCAAACAATTTTATATTTTTATTTATAAAAATATGTGAATCATAATTTAAATTTTAGGAAATGAGGTGAATTTTTTAATTAAAAATCAAATAAAAAGAATATTGATATGAATAAAACTTAATGCACCCTACTATTTATTTAATCGATAAACAACTATTTATTTGATTATAATAGCAACTACATTTAAGCAAAAACATTTCTAAACTTTAAAATCAATTATAATCTTTCGATTTTGTTATAATGAAAGGAGTTAATATGAAAAAATCTAAAAAATATTTATCAATATTCTTATCTTTGATTTTTATGTTGCAAATTATTTCATTCCCTTCTGCTTATGGCATGGCCTCTAATGGCATATATGAAAATAATGATAATCCAAAATCTTATGAAGCCATGCTAAACGCTATAGTTAGTAGTGATGATACTTATCCGTCTGAATATGGCGTTTGGATTAATAAATCGTCACAAAAGTATTTTCTTTCAATTATCGAAAATTTAAGTGATCAAAACTATACTGTTGATAAAAATGGCTATTTAGTACAAGAAAAAGTTAATAAGGATACTTTTAATACATATGATGAAAAATTAAAAGAACTTATTAATGGAAAGAAAACTGTAATTGTTTCAATATCTGAAACTTATGATGCTTATAATGAAGCATTAGATGAATCCTACTCAATTATGCTTGAAGATGATGAATTCACAGTTTTGTTTGAAAAAGACAGTAAATGTAGCATAACAATTCTCAACTATTATCATTATGCAGAACATAAAGATAAGTTTGTATTTGAGGATAAAGATGAATTTGACGAAGAATATTTTTATTCTGATTCCGAATTAATGGACAAGTTTTTAGAAGTCTTTTATCCAAATGTCGATTTTGTAGAGCTAACTGCTGATGAGCAGACACAAAAGGAACTTGACGAATTATTAATCGATGATAATGAAGTTCAATATGAAACACCTGAAACAGAAATTGTTTCAAGAGCTCCCTCTTATTCAAATATTTCGGAATTTGATGCTGCTATGTACGGCATTGAAAGTGATGGCATTATGACGCTCAGTCTTGATGAAGAAAACAATTTATCAAGTAGTGGTATACTTGTTGATTCGAATTCTCAGGAAATAATACTTAATTATCTCAATACACATTGCATCTATACATACAGTATTGATGAAAATGGTTATCTTATATGTGATAATGTTGAAAAGAATAATCCGAATTTAGATTGTCAGGGTGAAACTGAAATCGATAAAGAAATTGCTTTTGTTATTGAAAGTGGTTTGAACATTGTAATTAGTGTTTCTGATTCTTACTATACAAATGAAAATGGCTTGTTAGAAAAGGTGTATTTTTCAAGTGAAGAATATGCTAGAGCCTTTTTGAGCGAAAATGACAATGCTGAAATATTGTATTTAAATAGTGCATATTTTAATTTAGATATGGGATATAATCCTGCAACATCAGATAGATTTGTAAAAAATCTTTTCCCGGACGAACTCGTTCCGCAAACTTATTCAACAACCAAACTTTACGGCGAAACAGGTAAAATGAATACAGCGAGAACTGTTTATTTTGGACCTTCTTCAAGTGATTATGCAACAGTAGGCAGTGTTGATAGTGGTGAGGATATAGTTGTTATGGGTAAAAATGCCGGTTGGTATTTTATTTCGTACATTGTTGGTTCAACATCAACATTTAAATCAGGTTATGTTCCAGTCTCAACTGTATCAAATATTTCAGGTACTATTGATGAAGCTCATTTTTCAGGCGGATATAATTATTCGGATTCTGAATTAACCGTGAAAAGTTGTTATTTATTTGATTATGCAATAAATAGTGGAACAATTTATTCCGGCGAAGGCTTTACCGAACTTCAAAAATACTATGAAGATGGCAAATATGTTTCACTTGTAGAATTTAGTACACCGAGTGGAACAAAGAGAGGCTTTGTCAATAGTTCAAATCTTCATATAAGTCCTGTAGATAGTACCGTTGCTCGTGTTAAGGCTGATAGTTCACCTGCTTATGCCGGTACAGACAGTAGTTATGTAAAGTTAGGTGGCGTTTACAAAAACGAATTTGTTGCTGTATTGGCAGTGGATAAAGGCTATGCTTTTGTTGAGTATAATACTACAAGCGGCAGAAAGCGAGGCTATGTAAGATATTCTGATTTAAGTAATTACTGCGTTCGCTCATATGGTAAAAACCTAACTCATCAATCTTTAAAGAAATCCACAAAGGAATTAACGGTTTATGGTGGTCCGAATTCGGATTATGCGTCAATAGGAACAATCTTTAATCAAGAAGTAGTTTCATTTATAGATACTGAAAGAAACTATAGTTATATTGAATATACTACTTCTAATGGTGCGAAAAGAGGCTATGTTCAGACTGCATCCCTTACTACTGCTTCAGCACCATCAATTCCAAGTATACCAGCATATACAAATTTTACATCAGGAACATATGGTAAAAGTGGTCTGGGTAAAGATTTAAAATGGTATAAGATTGGTTCAGGCTCTAATGTTGTATTTGCAGTATTTGAACAGCATGGATGGGAAGATGCATGGGCTTTTGATGGAGTTGAACTTGTGAATATTGCTAAAAGTATGATGAATAATTTGTCTTCAAAAAATAAAAATACTTTTAATGACTGGACAATTTATGTAATACCATATGCAAATCCTGATGGAATTACTGACGGCTATACAAATAATGGTCCCGGCAGATGCACAGTTTCAAAGAAAATTGATATGAATAGATGTTGGCCGGGCAATTTTTCACCATACTATACAAGCAGAAATTACACAGGTGATAAATCCTTAAGCGCACCTGAAGCATTATCACTAAAAAACTTCATTAGTAGCAAATTCGGTAAAAAAACAAATATTGTTTTAGATATTCACGGTTGGTTAAACCAAACATATGGAAATTCGCAAGTAGGTTCATACTTTAGACAACAGTTTGGATTTAGTCACAGTAATTCCCATGGCAACGGATATCTTGAAACTTGGGCATATTTACAAGGGGCAAAATCGTGTTTAATTGAATTTCCTATGCCAAATTCATCATCAAGTATTACATCAAATAATTATGCCGGTAAATTAACGAACGGATTAATAAATATGATTTCAAATATTTCAGGCGGTTCTTCAACAACCGAGGGTGGTACCGTAGTAAATGATTTGTGTCAGATAAAAACAACGAGTTCTGTTAATATAAGAAGTGGTCCGGGAACTTCCTATAGTATTGTAACATCCTTAACAAACGGCACAAAAGTAACAAGAATAAAAAAGGCGGTTGCAACTGCTAATGGATATACTTGGGACAAGATACAATTATCTAATGGTAAAATCGGTTATGTTGCTACAAATTATTTAACAGTCATAACAGATGATTATGGATATGTCTATAATAGATCTTATGATGAAATAGCAATTGTAAAAGCTTATTTGAAATATGAAACCACTTTATATGAAGATAAATCAGTAGATTATAAATATAATTGGGAATTAACCGGAGCAATTGAAGAATACCAAAAAGCGTATAGTTTATCAATTAAAGATGGTACTTTAAATGATGAAACTTTGAGAAAAATGGGATTTTCAATTAATTCAAATGGAAAAATTGTAAATAACTCATATTATCAAAAATATCTTAATATATCCAAACAATATATGATGGGACCATATAAAGATAATGCCAGTGAACCAAATAATTATATTTTTGATTCATCAAATACAAAATTTGATGCCAAATACATTGAGGAAAAACTTAATGGCGATAGTGAATGGAATACAATGAGTAATAAAGATCGTGTTGAAAAAGCAGCACAATTAGAAAAAGCTCAAAGTGATGTTGAACGAGCAGTTAATCTATATAAAAATATATTACCAGAGGCATCTTTAGCGCTTGGCAGATTTATTGACAATAATAGATTTGGTCAAAAATTATATTTTGATAACATAAATCAAATCCTCAACTCAACATCCAAATTACAAAATCTTTATAATACAACAATCGAAAGGAATATGAGAGCAGCTGAATATTTTACAGAATATGTTAATCAAAGCAAATTTGCTCAAGAATACAGCATAGGTTCACAAGTAGGCATGGACGTATCATTAGATTCACTAAGCAAAAATAGATTAAACTGGTTTATGGCTGTTAATGGATTTGTATATAAAACTCAAGGGAATGTGGTTAAAAGCGGAAATCAATTCACTATGGATTTAAGATTTGAAATTTGTGATTATTATGATTGGGCAGATGAAAATGAAAATCCAATGGAATTCCCTTTGTTTTTTGATACTGCATCTCTTGGAACAAAACAAGTTATAATCTTAGAAACAATCAATGAAACAACCTTAAATGATATGAATAAAGCAGGTATTGGTAAAAATTTTGAATCATACGGTTCTTTTGTAATTAATGTTACTTGGACAAAGAATCAAAGCTATAAAGAGGCGGTGATAACAACATGAAAAAGAAAATATGTTTTATGATTTTATCTTTTTTAGTTTTGATTTCATTTTGCAGTTGTTCAAATACAGATAAAATTCAAAGCAATAAAAATTCAACTGAACAATCAACCAACTCTGACAATTCGTATAAATCTCAAATGGATATTGCAATGAAACACATTAATAATCCTAAAAAATTGGCGAAAGTAAATTCTACAGATATTACACAAGTAGACATAGATTTATATTCTATAGGTGGAGATAGCAATACTATTGATGATGTTATTGAATACTATATTGTTGCAGATTATGCAGAAAAGAATTCACTTAAATTAGATAACTGGAGTCAAAATTTGTATGATTCAGTTTATAACGAAATGGTCGATGATAGTGAATTAACCGAAGAATACTGCCTTAATAATTATGGTATATCTAAAAATGAGGTTATAAAATACGCTCAAAAAAGGATATACCAAATTGGAATGAAACACGCTTTTTCAAGTATGGTTACCAATGAGGTGTCAAATGGTGATACGCCCAAAAAGCATCCGGAATTAAAAACTGCCTATGAAAAATTTGAAAAAGAAAAATTAAAAAACGGAGCAAAAGCGTGGGAAGAAATTGAACAAGCTTACTATGAAATGATTGCAAAAGATTATAATATAGTAGTTTATTAATTAAGAAAGAGTGAGCGTTTATATTGCTCACTCTTTTTAAATACCGTTTTTTAAAATATTAATAAAAAGCAAACGCAAAAATAAAAAATACAGTGAAATAAAAAGAGGTTTTAGGATTCGAACTCTCAAATTTTTTGCTCATTTCAATTCGTGTTACGATTTTGATTTGAGCGATGTCTCTCAAAAGTCTCAGTCATAAATGCCCTAAATCGCACTAAAATGACTTTGGAATTTTGAAATTTGCTGTCTCTTAGAATCTCTCAAAGACTCTCACGATATTTTAAGGCAAAGAAAAAGTGCCCGAATACCGCCGTAAAAAGCAGTAATCGGGCATAAAAAAGCCTCGGAACACGAATGTTCCGAGGTGATGGCAGAGGTATAAGGATTCGAACCTTAAATGACGGAGTCAGAGGCTCGCAATCTTTTTTCAAAACCGCCTATTTAAGCCATTTTTCAGACTTTGCGTCTCTCAAAAATCTCTCAGAATTTTATTTTTGCTTTGAATAGCAAATTCGTATGAGGAATTGCGAACCTTACACTGAGGTGTATAAAAAACTCTAAATCCGCGGTATCTTTTACAGTAGGGTAGTGCATCATTTGATGACGAAGAATATAAAAGCTTATTCAATCGGATTTAAGCTGAAAGCCGGTTTCATATATTCTATTGAACTTCTACTTAGACCGTATTGGGTGGCAATGCTTCTTAGTTTACGTAAAAGTTGAGGAGCAATCTCAGTACCTAATGAAGCCGTTTCAATATAGTCATCAGGATTGTATTGCTCCTGCGATGCCTGCATTCGTTCCATTAATCCCATATGAAATGAGTAGACTTCGTCTGTTCCAAAATAGTATGCACCTTGCGGATACAAATTCATTGGGAACAGTGTCTCCCTCTACAACCCACCACGCTCCGTCAGTATCAGTTTTTACATTCCAAACTGTCACGTCTAAATCGAGGTCGTCAAATTGCTGTTCGAGTTTAGCACTCAAAACCTTGCATTTATGCTGACTTTGCGATTCAACATATTTTGATACATCTTCATATGTCCGTTTTCCCATACGAATATCTATATAATTTATTTTAAATTAACATAATTCTAACCAAATATATATGTTTATTTGCTTTTTAATCTTTAGAATTTATAGGCTCAAAAGGAATTGGCTCTGTGCAGGTGTGCTTTTCGGGGTGGAGCGTATACTCCTCGGCATAAGAACCGGACTCGCCGTATATCGTGAAATGTGAACCGGAATTTATGGCAGCACCGATTTTTTTAACACTGCTCGGAATAACAACTTTTGTAAGATTTGGGCAGCCGAAAAATGCAAAATCGCCTATTGCTACAACAGAGTCAGGTACTGTAATTGACTCCACTTTATTGATATTTGAAAAACAGTTGCTGCCAATTTCTTTTACAGGATAATTTTCAATACTGCTTGGAATAAGCACATTTTTCTCATCGCCGTCATAGGAGTTAATTGTTACATAAACGTTTTTATTATCATCTGTTAAAATGTAATATATAAAACCGTCGTCTGTCTTTTTTCTCTCGATTTCGGGTTCATCCTCAGTGACCTCGTCTGTGGCTGATGAATCAACATTATTGCCGCTTTTTGCGACTGCGGGTTTGACCAAAAAGGCATTCAAAAAAACACAGCCAACAATCAATATAGCAAAAACGGCTGAAAAAATGAGTGCCGATTTCTTTTTTAATAATTTACTATTCAATTAATCTCCCCTCCGATACTGTTAAAATTGTGTCGCAGAGTTCATCCAAGTCCTCTTTGTGATGCGTGGCAACAATAACTGTAGCACCACGCTGTTTTTCCTCTTTAATGATACTGTAAATAAGCTGAACGCCGTCATTATCAAGCGCATTTGTCGGCTCGTCGAGCAAAATTATATTCTGTTTTTCAAAAATTGCCTGCGCAACATTCAACCTTTGTTTCATGCCGAGAGAAAACTTTTTTACTTTCAAATCCGAATTAAGACCGACACGCTCTAAGCTGTTTCTTATATCTTCGTCACTCGCAATTTTCTTAATGTCTGCAAGCAAACGTAAATTGTCAAAAGCATTGTATTTAGGCAGAAGCTCCATACTTTCTATGACGATACCCGCATTCGGCGGAAATGAAATGTCACGGTGAAGTTTCTCGCCGTCAATTATAATCTCACCGTCGTCGGGAACAATAAGGCCGGCAATAGCTCTCAAAAGCATCGTCTTTCCTGAGCCGTTGTGACCGCAAAGGCCATATACCATACCGTTTTCAAATGTATAATTAATATTATCAAGCACAAGATGTTTTCCCAATGTTTTGCTCACATTTTTTAAAGTAATCATTGTTTTTCCTCCTAAAATATATCTGTTTTTTTGAATTTATATATATTACCGACGATAAGGCATAAACATATTAATAATAAAACAGCAAATGATTTTATATAATATGTTTCGCTTGTTAATGCACCGTTCACTGCGCCAAACATCAGACAAGGAAAGAATAATACTCGTATAATAATACTGTCTGCAAGAAAATATCCTACGCTATATGAAACTAAAGCATAAGCACAGCATATAATTGCCGCCTGCTCCGGTTTTAAAAAGTATTCAAGCATCATCTGGAGCATTTGCATAGTGAAAATACATATTATGTATATCGAAACACAGCGTATCATATTGCCTGCTTGAACAGATTTCAAGCTTGCGCTGAATATAAATGACGTGATAATTTGAAATGCGGTAATAACCAATACCGACAGAAAAATTTTGACGATTTGCTTAATGATTAATTTCGTTTTTGAATATTGCCTTATAATGTAAAGCTTTCCGTAGCCGTGAGTTAAATTATACAGAGTTTCGCTGAAATAAAAGTGCATAAAAAACACCGGAACGAGAAAAACAGCCATTGTAATTATGTCCATAGCGTCTTTGCTTTCCCTATTGATACCGACAGCAAAGGAATATAAATGCAAGCTCTCGTCATTTAAAAAATAAAGTGCTTGGAATATGATTATAATCATTAAAAATAAACCGACTGCTTTATTTCTTTTCATTGTTCAAGATGTCCTTTTTTTGAAATTTGAAATACGAAAAAATTATAATTATTATCGCAAAACTTATCTCTCTGATTATGGCGAAAATAACAGCTGACATATTATTTTCAAAAATCAGATTTTCGATAATATTTGCGTCGTTAACCGGCAGCCAACCAAAAAAATTAGACAAATAAAATTCAAAAACGTAAACGGCAAATAAAATATACGGCGCAATTTTTTTATTGGTAAACATTCTTATCAAAAGAAATACCCCGCCGACTCTGACAAAATATAAAAAAATTGTAATAAAATTTAATGAGCAATATTTTATTATATGAAGTTCGTTTATCAATTCGCCGCCAAAAATTCGGTAAGAACATATTATGCTGACTGCCTCGTGAAAAAAGGCACAAATAAATGAAAAAGCAATTATATTTAAAACACATTGCGTTATATATTGCATTCGGTTTTTCATTCTGCAAATATAAAATACTTTTTCATCGTAAAGCAGATAATTAATTGCAAAGGCAAACGGCAAAGGGAATACTACGCAGCAAGCCCTTGTTCCATAAAAATTATCTGTAAAAAATTCGGTCAGCTTATCTTTGTTTGAATAGTTGAATAATATATCTCCCTTAAAGTTTACATAACTCCAATTGAAAAAAAACCACAAAAAAATCATAATAAACAAAGCCAATGCCGATACCACAGCATACTTTGAAGCGGTATGCTTAAATTTTTGCATAATGCACCTCTTTTATCGCCGCACCGATTGTCAATACTACAAAAATTCCGAGAGTTATGACAAATACGGGTATTTTCGTATCTAAGCCATATTCGCAAAACGGTTGTAATGCGAGCATAATGGATTTGTCGGTGTGCGCCGGCAAAAACCATAAAAGAAAGAGTAAAGGATAAACGATTTTTCTGATTTTAATTGCCATTGCAAGTGCCGCTCCGGCAGCGCCTATTGCTCCGGACAATAAGGACGTGGTAAATATGTAAATTATATTTGTTACGGTTGGATGTGTTGCCTCAATATAAAAAAGGCTCGTCTTATCCTCATCAACTAAATTTTCGCTGAATATGCTGTAGGTCGCCGTATTGAAAATTATTTCTGACATAAGCATATTTAAAAGCAATGTAAAAAGTATCAGGAAAAAGGAAATGCAAAATGATTTTGTAATATTTGTTATTACATAATCCTTTTTGCCCCATTTTGAAATAAGGATATTACGGTATTTTGTTGTGCAATCCTCAAAACAATCATCACAACTGATAATGAGCAGATATAACGGAAGAAAGTTGAAAAAGAGCGAATGAAATATAAATGAGGTCGATGTTAAAGAAAGAAATGTTGATGACCACGGCGCCATAGGCGTCGCTCCGTGGTGAATACTAACCAGTGTAGATATTAAATCCATTATCGGCAATAAAAACAGCAGAAACATAAATACAAGCTTGATTTTATCATTGATAATTCTTTTTAAATAATATGTGACTTTCAAATCATTACGTCCTCCCTTCATAAAAATTTATGTGCCCCTGCACACAACGAAAATCATATGCAGGGGATATTTTTGCAAGGTAAACTAAAATCACTTAACAGTTCCGCCGGTTTCTTCGTCCCAATAACCTGATACCGTATAGCTTTTATTCACATCATTATTGTTTTTGCAGCCTAATGACACTCCTTGCTTTGACGCCTCTGCATACGCTTTGTAACAATGGTCTCCCGTTTCGGATTTAACAAGATGTTGGTCTGAATATTGTATCCTACGTATACCGTTGCTTGCCAAGAAGTAATAAGCTTGTGTGTGCTTACCCTCGGTGCTGCCGGTCATATTCACTTTCCACGGATTGTTTGTTCTTGTGGTTTCCCTATACCTATCTCCGGTATAGCTCTTTGCTAAGTTTGCTTTCATAGTAAATGAAAATGCAACATTGTCGTCTCCTGCAAGGGCAGTCATTGAAAAGCCTGCTGTAAAGCAACTAAGAATTATCAAAAAAGTCAAAAAGATTTTTGCATGTTTCATAATGTTTGTCCTTTCTTTTGAGCAAGTGCTCTGTAATATTGGTTTGCATTGTGATTTGCTTTCAGTTTAATAACAGTCTAACTAAAACATCAGAATTCACCTCTATTCGTCAAATTTAATACATCTATTTTATATATAAAAAATCTTGTTTTTTCAATACATTTTGATAAATGCAGAAAAATTGAAGATAAGTGCAGAAAATAAGTCAAAATAAAAAATGCCCCGGAATTAACCGAGACATTTTAACGGAGTGTCTTATTTTTTTGAAAATACTATATTTGTTTCAAATATTTTTGATTTTTCATCATATTTCCAATCATAAATTGCATCATATTTCTTTATTATATTTTTGATACTTTTTGTACCAAAGCCATGAAATGATTTATTATTTTTAGTTGTTTTTAAAATTCCGTCTTTATTTATCGGAGCAAAATCGCAACTGTTTTTTATAAGTAATCCATCATACATAGCGTTTTTAGAAAATAAATATAACTGAACAAATTTGCTGTTGGATTTTTCTGCCGCTTCTATTGCATTATCCAATATGTTATTCATCAAAGTAGACAAATCAACATCATCAATATAAGAAAGATTTGCCGTTTTCACATCAATATCAAATTGAATATTTTTACTCTCGCAAAGTCTTGAATACTTACTGATTATTAAATCCAACATTTTGTTTTTACTTATACCTATACGAGAAAAGTGTTCAATATTTGGGTATAATTTATCGACATAATCTTGAACGGCATTAATGTCTTCAAGATTTCTAATTTGTATCAAATGATTTTTTATATCGTGTGAAAATAAATGCATTTCTTTATTTGTTTGTTCTAATATTTCATAATATTTTTCATCTTGTTCTTGTTGACGCTGAATTTCTTTGATTTCATGAAGTTCATTTGAGTTCTTTAATGAAAATTCATATATTACAAATACTAATATATTTGCAAAAAGAATACCTATGCAGGAAACTATCCAAAGTACATTCATGATTTGAGTTAATGTGATTTGATATGTAATATACCTAAAACATATTAAAATAAACATACTTGATAGTGGCATGACAAAAAGTAGCCAAAAAAATTTATTGTCGGTGCTTTCTTTTTGAGCCAAAAATTTCAATATTACCATCATAATTGAAAAATACAAAAGCTTACTAATTACTGTTACAAACACATATGCCGATATGTTTTTTTCTAATGCATTAAAATCGTCAAAGAAAGCCACACCAATTATTGATGTTATAATTTCCGTTGCAAACATTACAATTAAAAACAACAGTGAATGGAATAAAGCTGTTTTGAAGCTTATGTCGTAAAGAAAATAAAATAATAAGGTATATGACAAAAACATAAGCGCTATATTTAAATATGTTATATTAAGTTGATATACACATCCGAGAAACGTTGTATTTAATAAAAACATAACGATTCTGGTTTTTCGATTTTTCTTTTCACTAAATAATATATCAGAATAATAAAAAACCATCAAAAACTCAAATAGATACATGAATATATCAATAAATATTTTAGTCATTTTTAAAGTCCTCTCCGATAAAATCTAAGAACCGTCTTTTAAATATTGGCTGTTTTCTTGTTGCAATTGAAATTTTTATAAAAGAGTAAGGCTCTAATAAGGATAATTCTTCTCGCTTGTAACTTTTAACATAATTTAGATTTACAATAAAACTATTATGTGGTACTGCAAAACAACTCATGTTTAATTTATCTCTCAAAACTTTCATAGTTTCTTTGATTCTGTATTCATTTTGTTTAGTATAAATATAAACCCCCTTGAATTTAGCCTCTACATAAATGATTTCGGAAGCTTTAATTCTAATTACATTATTGTCCTTTAGATGAAACAAAAGCATTTCCTCATTGAGTATCGACATAGATTTATCCAATGCTGAAAATATTCTTTTTTGTGTAATGGGTTTATCTATATACCTAGTAACATTAATATCCATAGCATCATCTAAATACTGGCGATATGATGTTACAATTAAGATAATAGTATTACGGTTTAATTTTTGCAATTTCATTGCAACATCAATACCATTTGAATCTCCAAGCTCAATATCTAAAAATACAATATCAAATTTTTGATTTGTATTGAGTAATTCTTTACCGGATGAAAATTCATATAATTCAAATGTTAAATTATGTTGTTTAAAATATTCATTAACATAACATTTCAAAGATAAACGATACTCAACAACATCATCACATATTGCTATTTTCATATTATCACCACTAAATAAAAAAATCGTATAATCAACAAATTGATTATACGATAAAAAATTTATTTATGCAAGATATCATTCAATTAGCCCGTTTAGCATTTTTGATAATACAAATTTATATTCGTCTGAACATTTTTTTATCTTAGATATTAATTCTTCATCTAAGTCAGGATAAACTTTTCCGTCAATAAAATAATCACTGTCAATATTTAATGCTGTACAAATATCTAAAAACAGAATAAAACCTGGTGCTTTCTTGCCTCTCTCAATATTTGATAAATGAGTATTTGAAATATTTAACATTTCTGCTAATTCATATTGGGAAAGATTTAATTCGTTTCTTCGTGCAGATATTCTATTTCCTATTTGTTTTAAATCATGTTTCATTGTATTACTCCTAACATTGTAATTCTAACATTTTATTGATTTAATTAGAATTAACCATAAGGAAATATGTTGTATTATAGTTAAAGATTATAAAATATTCTAAAATTCATTTTCTAAAAGTTTAAAATTCTGCAAAGAATGCATATTTTATATGTATTTATCAAATAATATTGATTTTTTGATAAGTAGCTGATAAAAATATTGTATAGGAATAAATACATTATCAATTTAAAGGAGGCAAAATAATGAAATTCGACATTATTAAATTGGCAGATAAACTTGTAGAAAAAACATTAAAACTTAATGTTAACAGTACTACAAGCTTAATGGCTTATCAACCTGAAATGCCGGCTGAATTAAATAATATTAGAAAGTATCATTCTAATAATGATAAGTAAATTGGCTTTAAAAACGGCAAAGATTTTTGTGAATAATTCAAAAGCACAGTATGATGATGAGAAAATATATCAGTATGGCTTTTTTGTATTATATTCAAATATAGTGTTTTTTATAATTACTGTTATTTTCGGAATAATCTTAAATTCATTGATTTCAAGTATCATTTTCTTTATTTCGTTTTCGTTTATTCGACAATTTGCCGGAGGCTATCATGCCAAGACTGAAACAAGATGCGAAATATTATCTACTTTATCAATTTTGTGCTGTATAGTGCTTATCAAGCTGTCAAAAATGTATGATATTAGAATTGCATTACTTAGTATATCTTTAGTATTTGCTACTTTAATATTCATTCTTTGTCCGCTTGATACACCGGAAAAGCCCTTAAATGATAAGGAATATAAATATTTTCGCAAAATATCTTGGATAATATTATCGCTGATTATTGTTGTGATAATCGTATCATTTATTTTTAAATTTAATGTTGTATTTGCACCGTGTTGTGCAAGTTTAATACTTGAAGGTGTACTAATTGGCACAGGTAAAATTAAAAAGGTGTACAACGAAAAAAGAGCAAGCTCTCCGGCGTAGAGGGCTTGCTCTTACTCGTTGCAAAATAGGAAAATGTAAATACAGAACGCCTATGAAAATTGAACAAGCTATTTACATATCAAAAGCTAATTTGATGTTTTCAGTTTGTCCGAGATGTCATAAAGCGATAGAGCGAGAATATACAAATCACTGCTCCGTCTGTGGTCAAAAGCTTTTATGGCAAGATATAGACGATATTAAAATCACATATAAATAAGCTATACGCCTGATGAATTTTCACAAGGCGTATTTTTTTATTCATTTTTAGTTGTATGTGGTTATGTTACATAGCTAAATATCCATAATCTTTGATTTTTGAAAATTCATAAATCAAAAATCAAGGAGAATATAGATGAAAAGGATATGTGAAATATATGATATTTCTAAAGATTATGAAATGCCGATAGGTACTGTTTTAATAATTGTCAGCGATATTGAAAAAGAAAAATTAAAAAACGGCACAAAAGCGTGGGAAGAAATTGAACAAGCCTAATATGAAATGATTGCAAAAGATTATAATATAGTAGTTTATTAATTAAGAAAGAGTGAGCGTTTATATTGCTCACTCTTTTTAAATACCGTTTTTTAAAATATTAATAAAAAGCAAACGCAAAAATAAAAAATACAGTGAAATAAAAAGAGGTTTTAGGATTCGAACTCTCAAATTTTTTGCTCATTTCAATTCGTGTTACGATTTTGATTTGAGCGATGTCTCTCAAAAGTCTCAGTCATAAATGCCCTAAATCGCACTAAAATGACTTTGGAATTTTGAAATTTGCTGTCTCTTAGAATCTCTCAAAGACTCTCACGATATTTTAAGGCAAAGAAAAAGTGCCCGAATACCGCCGTAAAAAGCAGTATTCGGGCATAAAAAAGCCTCGGAACACGAATGTTCCGAGGTAATGGCAGATTATATCGACCTGTCAAGTCACGGTAGTATTTGCTTTGCAAATCTCCACCTTAAAGACTTGACAGAACGATGTTACGGGCTTAATTGCATTATAAACCCGTAATAACGATTCTTCGAATCCTTAATTTCTTTTTACAAAAGAAAAACGAGATACTCGCTTGAGTATCTCGTTCCTCTTTGGCAGAGGTATAAGGATTCGAACCTTAAATGACGGAGTCAGAGGCTCGCAATCTTTTTTCGAAACCGCCTATTTAAGCCATTTTCCAGACTTTGCGTCTCTCAAAAATCTCTCAGAATTTTGTTTTTGCTTAGAACCGCAAATTCGTATGAGGAATTGCGAACCTTACACTGAGGTGTATAAAGAAACTCTAAATCCGCATTATCATTTACGGTAGAGTTGCTTTTTGAGAATTAGCATAAAGCTGATAGATTTCATATTAAATCACTATTTTTATATGTGTCTGATACTCCTAAAATTTTGCTCATATTTATTAATCCATCGATATCAATCAGACCATCATAAATATTATCTGCTCTCTTTTCCAACTCATTAAAGCATTCTATCATTAAGTTCGTAATTCTATTCTCATATCTAACAACCGTATTCTGTATCATCTCTTCAAATGATTTTTCAACTTGCTCAAAATACAGACCGACATAATTACGGAAAAAGCCCAATCTAATAGATACGGAGGATTCAAACGATTCTTCAGACACAGTCATATGTTGCATAGCCAATAATTGAAGATTCATTATTTCCAAAAACAATGCCTGTCCAGCCAATAATTTCTTATTGATTTCGTTATTGAATTCCACCTGAATGTAATTATAAATTATAGCATAAGCGATTGCATCTGCAAAACACTCTTCTAAAACACCACTATTTTCATTAATAATACTTTTTTGTTCTTGAATTAAAATAACGTAATCTTTATCAATAAATTTCTTTTCGTATTCAGTATATAATTCACATAAAATATCTTGTATATCTTTCAGTAGCGAAATCCAATTTTCATTAAAATTAATATTAAACAAGTCATCAGTGTGAGTATGATTTAACACTTTGTAAACCCAATGACCTAATTCATGACCAATAATGTAATGTTCTTGAATGTCACTAATAAAATCCAAAAAATTCTGTGACCCAACATTGGTTTTTAAAGGACCTAATGCTACTTTATTTAAACCGTAATATGTTAATAAGACTTCATCATTTTCAAGCAAAGCATCCTCTGCAAATAATTCATAAGATAATTTCCATATGTCATGACCTGCATCATTTTCATCAAAATAAATTGCATTAAACAGCCGGTTAATTTCATTTAAATAACGATCATATAAAACATAGTATTTATATTTATTCTGTTTCATTTTCACTGGAAGAACCGTACTGTATTTATTGTAAGTATTACAAATAATCAGACTGGGAATGAATTCTGCATCAAAATTTTTTATGATTGAAGATAGGCAATTATCATATATTGTTTTAATCCTATTATATTCATTTTCTGAAAAATCATCTTTTTGATTATGTGCTCGAGAAATTTCAACGAACTTGGAAACCATATCATCTATATTCATAATATATCACTTACCAGATAATAGATCATGCAAAACTTTTTTTGCTTCTTCCTCTTTCTTTTGTGCTATGAGTTCCTTTGCAATTTCTAATGCCTTTTCTTCCTCTCCTTCAACTGTAATACCATCATCCGAAACCTTTATTTTAATTTTCTTTCTGTTTTTGATTAATTCTATAATAATTAATGTGATGCCTGTTATAGCATACGGTGCTAATTCTACGCCTATTTGAATTACAGTATTAAGATCACTGCTAAAAGATTTCGGATCTTCAATTAACAATGACATTTCCGCTAAATCACTTATACGTTCAGCATATCCAATATCTTCTTTATCAAATTCAAAAACTATCATAACTTTGTGCTCTCCTTGAATGAAGTTAATTTTCTGATAAGTATTGATCAGGTGAATTATTAAAATCGATTTCTAATTTCTTTTTTACCTCATCAGCAACTTGGTATCCAATATGCGTCACTAAAAAAACCTGACGTTTATAACTACCAGCCTCTATTAAGCCATAATTCTCTAACTCATCAACAGCTCCACTCCATCGAGCGTTCTCTCTGGCACCACCATTAGCATCAACAAAATTCCATTTTCCTGCACATACAGATAAACCGCCTAGAGTACTCACCATTATAATTTGCCCTGATTCATCATTAGCAGCATACGCTAATAACACGGCAGCATCCGTTGAAATTGAACTTTGACTTTTCGAATCATTACTCGTTTCATCATCAGATATTTCCTCTGAAACAGAAGCAATCTTATTGACAAATTCATTTCTGTGTCTTTCCCATTTTGCTGCGGATAATGATTGAAGTTTAAATTCGTCAATCAAGCTGTCTTTTAACTCGTTAAGGCGTTGATTTAATTCTGTACAATCACTATCTAATTTGATACCGATTTGTTGCGGATTAATAGCTCCCTTAATTTGAGGGAAATCAAACTCATGCAAAAGAACCGTGTCATATTTTTGTTTTAGGACCCATGCAGCACCCATTTCATTAAGACAAGCTACACTGTTATAGTAATTATCAGAAAGAATAAATATAATATGCAAATCACAATTTTGAAATTGTTCAGATAACCAATCATATATATCTTTACCCAATGGTATTCCGTATCCGGGAATTGAGGAACATACAATTTCAGTTTCCGACAAACCTATATCTTCCAACAAATTAACAATAAGTTGCACAAAAGGTTTATCATTTGATGCATGACTTATAAATACCTTCTTTGGTTTATTATCAGATGTGGATATTGAATTTTCATCAGAAATTTTTTCTAGTTCAAATTGCAATTTGCTCCTTAAAATCCGAATATCTCTAATATAGTCAATATCAATATCTTTAGTTTCATCTCCATAAAAGCCGCGTTGCATATAACGAGAAAGTCCATTTCGTATATTCTTAATATCATTACCAAGTACAGATACAATTTCTTTTTCGAGTTCTTTTGCCTCATTAGGATCTTTACTATTGTTAATAATACGGTCACATGATTCAATGTATCTTTGAATAGTTGCTATTTTAATCATAATGTTATCCCTTCAATTGTTTTGCATATATTAATTATATCATAAAAGTACGAAAATTGAAAGGAACTGTTGATGATTATATAGATAATCAAAATAATTTTAATAAGCAATTTGTTATAATAACGAATATTGCGTTCATTTTCTTTATTTATGATGTTGAAAAGTTCATTCAACAAGCAGATAACATTTAACTTTATAGACCTCATACTTACTTATAACATATTGAGAAAAGAATGAAAATGTAGTATAATTTTGTAGAGGTGGTATATTAATGCGAAGACAAATTGCACTTTGTATTGGGAATGATGATTATCAATATTCATGTCTTAATAAATTGGAATGTGCAGTAAATGACTGTAATGCTATTGCAGAAAAATTACGCACATTGAACTTCGATGTTAAATCATATAATAATCTAGATCGTGATGCTATGCATACAGCAGTAGATGATTTTGAAGCACAGCTACCTAATTATGATATAGCTTTATTTTATTACGCCGGGCATGGTTTTGAATGCAACGGCAACAATCTTTTAATGCCTATTGATACTAACGGAACAGATCGAGGTTATCGCGATTGGATGGCATTAAAATTGGATTATGTGATTGACGCTCTTGAAGGAAAGCAAACCGAAAATAATCTTAAAACAAAAATAATTATTATCGATGCCTGTCGCAGCAATTCGGACGGAAGAGGATACGCAAACCGTGGATTTGCACCGATATTCGCACCCGAAGGTACTATTATTGCTTTTTCTACTTCTCCTGGACAAAGTGCTTTAGAGTTAAATAGACATGGTGTGTATACCAATGCGTTATTGCAATCTATAGATTTACCGAGAATTCCAATTGAAAACATGTTCAAACATGTACGAGAAATTCTTTCTGCATCAACTGGAAGACGGCAGATTTCTTGGGAACACACCTCATTGATGGGAAACTATTGTTTTAATGAAGATAGAATTGACGCTTTTGCATTTTACTCATCAAGTGCTCTAGCCGATAAAAACTATTATTTTAAAACAGATAATCAATTATATCCTATTATTAACGGCTTAAAGAGTCATAATTGGGATATGCAAAATACGGCTATGGATAACATCTCTATGCTTAACTTTAGTGACGCAAGTGCAAATGACCTATTTGTCCTCGGACGAAATATATATCAATCAGCTAATGGTGGAGCTTGGAACGCAGAAGGATTTGTAAGAAACTTTTCAAATCATAGTATTCCATTGGAAGCAAAAAAACATATTCTTTGCGGAATGGCTTATGAAATATATTATAATAGAGATGGAGTATTACGCGAAGTATTCAAAGCAAATCATTATATAGAAATATTAAGATTGCTTCAAACAGAAACATATCAAATGAGTCGAAATTTTATTTCCGAAAAATTAATGGATGAATCCGAAAGAATTATTTACATACCATCCTCGGAGAACAAGATAGAATTACACTTAGTCTGTGAAGAATTAGAGTCAAAAGAAAACGGCGATATAATTTATTATATTCGTTCAATATATTATCAAGGAATAAATATTCTATATAGTGCTGATGGAACTCATGATATAAATATAGAATCATACTACTATTTTAGAAATGCATCTAATTTAGCAACACTCCGCACGGAAATAGCAAGAACATTAGTAGCACCTCCCGATATGCTTATTGTTACATTGAATATAGAAGATACCAATAATCATTATTTCGCCTTGCCATTTAGCTACAGCTTTCGCAAATCAAAACTTGTTGAATAATGAATAAGTCCTTCTTTTTGAGGGACTTATTTTTATATGCCGAAGAGTTTATTGATAGTCAATTCTGTTGCTGCGAATGATATTTAATAATATAATATTCGTACTACAAGGTTCAAAAAGGGTTCCTTTGCACTTTGTGCTTTACCCCATTTAACATTTGCGCTGATATTTTCCAACTCGCTTTGAGCAATGCTGCCGTATCGAAGTGGTTTTGTTCCGAATCAACATTCTGTTAAAGCCGATTGCAACCGCAAAGGTTGATCCGAGTATGGATTCCTATACCAGCCATCAAGAAAGCCACCAAGGACCTATTCCAAATAGCATAATTTTCCTTTGTTAAAACAGAACTGAAAAAATGCACAGAATTTAATATCCGTGCGTTTGTGTAATAATTACGAGATGTTATGTTAGAGTTCGAATCCATACACAAATGGAAAACAGCGGTTTTATATCCACGAAATTGTTTAGTGAAATTTTGCCGTATAAATGACGAAAACCTCGATTTTATCGGGGTTTTCTTGAGCTATATCTTTTTTGTAGCCTCTTGATGGCAGAGGTATAAGGATTCGAACCTTAAATGACGGATTCAAAGGCTCGCAATCTTTTTTAGAATCGCTTATTTAAGCCATTTTTCAGACTTTTTATCTATCAAAAATCTCTCAGAATTTTGTTTTCGCTTAACACAGCAAATTCGTATGAGGAGTTGCGAACCTTACACTGAGGTGTGTAGAGAAACTCTAAATCCGCATTATTATTTACAGCAGGGTACTGTGCAATTTGATGACGAAGAATATAAAAAGTCATTATTCAATCGGATTTAAGCTGAATGCCGGTCTCATATATTCTATTGAACTTCTGCTTAGACCGTATTGTATGGCGATTTTTTCCCAATTAGAATTTACAATACCGACAATCTCATTAGCGTATTCTATTGCTTCCTGTTCTTTAAGATTATAGTATGATACAGATTTAATGGCTAAATCAGCAGAAACTCGATTATCATTTGCATCAACATTTAATGATAATTCATCTCCAAACGGAACAGGATTTACATCATATAATGGCGACAACACCCATCCGGATTTGGTTAGAATAAATACGTGATTTCTTAAATGGTCATCCGTATTGTTAACCGCCATATTAAATACAATTCGTTTCCATAATTCAATAATATCTTGTATGATTTAATAAAGAAATAATTGAACCATTAACAATATTAAAACTAAAAGAATTAGAAATTAAGTTAAATGAATTCTAAAAGCAATTAATTAGAAAGCCTATACAAATCTTTTTAGAAATGTATAGGCTTTTTTTCTTAATTTATAAATCTGCAAAAAGCAGTTAGTTACTACTAATTATAGAGTTTTATTCATTATTCCCTCCTATCGCATAGTGATTCATATGAATTTATAACACTTTCATTATATAAAGTTGTTTCAACTCGCTAAAAAGTAACACTTTTTTAAATAAAATTATAAAAATTCAAACTTTATCTTCACAAATATATTATTTATGTAGTATATTAAAAGGACAATAAAATTTTTATAGAATTAAAGTACCAATGATGAAAAGGGGTACTTTTATGGAAATTAACTATAAAGATATAGGAATTAGAATTAAACAAGAAAGATTCAATCAAAATATCACTCAAGAAAAACTTGCTGAAATTTCAGGAATTTCTATCACACATATGAGTAATATAGAAAATGCAAATACAAAATTAAGTTTGCCAGTATTAGTAAATATTGCCAATGCACTCAATTGTGATGCAAATATAATTTTATTTGGTAATACAAATTCAAATTTAAATGCTTCACTATCAATGATAACAAAAATATTATCAGATTGTTCAAGCAAGGAAAGAATTATAATCATAGATACCATACAGGCTCTAAAAAATTCATTGAAAAATAATAGAAAAGAGGTTAATTAGTGAACGAAAACCAAAGAAAAATATGTACGGAAATTTGGCAAGAATACGAATCGCAGTTACGTAAGATTTGCAAAATCAAACTACAAAGTCATCCAAATGAAATTGATGACGTTATGTCCGAAGTATCATTAGCTTTATGCAAACAAATAAAAAAATATGGGGAACCTAATAAACCAAAACAATGGTTATATGCCACATTAAACAATATAATAAACTTAAAATATCGGGAATTATATAAATTTAAAGAAAAACAAGAAAGTTTAGAAAATAATGATTTTGAATTACCATTTGAAGAAAACGGTATCGAATCAAAAATTGAAGAAATATATAACAATGAAATCAGAGACAAATTACATTCATTTTTATCAGAAGATGAATACCTGATAATTAAATACATATATTTTGACCGACTAAAAATGAAGGAAATTGCCAATATAATTGGTTCAACAGAATCAGCAGTAAAACAAAAACACTATCGAATTTGTAATAAATTAAGAAAGTCAGCAAAAAAATTTGAAAAAAATTATTGAAATTGCGTTACCTTTTCAAATTATAAAACAACCTAAAATATAGAAAGGTGATATTATGGATAGATTAACACTTTTAGAAATATTAAAATCCAAATCAATGACCTTATCACTTGAAGATATTCAAGGAATTATGGATGAAGAACTTAATAAAAATCCGGAGGAAATGGATGCTGAACTGATAGACTTATGTGCGGATGTTCTAGATAATGCATATTTTGGTACTCAGGATGAAGTTATTACTTTAGAAAATAACAGCGAAGAAAATCAAGATAATACCAAAACACATGCAAAAAGAATTAAATTCAGCAAAGTATTTTTAATTGTAGCTGTTTTCATTATAATTGCAAGTATCGCTATACCAGTAAGCGCGCGATATGTTTATAATGAAACATCTGATAAAATCGTTCAGTTTTTCAGTGACCATTTCAAAATGAATTTGCGTGAGGGTAATCAAAATGCGAATTATCATTCCAATGACAATGTTAATTTAATTAGTGAACTTGAAAATGCGGGATTTGATAAAATTATATTGCCTGCTGCTTTTTTGAATGACAACTATTCAAAAGAAGATATCAGAATTACAGAGAATGATTCTTCTTTATCAGCGGACGTCGATTTCAAACTTGATAATAATATCACAGGCTGTATTGGTATCACTAAATACAAAAGTGCTGATATAGGCGAAATGCTTGTAGGTCAGGGTGAAATTGGTAAACAATATGATTCTGCCAAGCAAATTACTATTAATGGAATGGATGTTCTTATATTTTCTTCAAGTGAACAAGTTTATATCTGCTATGTCGACAACGATATAGATTATTCAATAAGCGTTCTTAATTGTGATTTGGATAAAGGTGTTGAAATTGCCAAAACATTAGAATGAACAGGAGATTTATATGAAAAAAATAATTAATTTAATAATAACAGGATGTTTAATTTTCGCTTTACTAATCCCACAAGTGGCATTTGCAGCAGTAGGAGGAGAAGAAGCAGAATGGCAAGATATTGTCTTATCAGATGAGGAATTTGAAGAAATTCTTTCTAATAATCCAGACAATCAAATTATGCCATTGTCTTCAGATTTAATTAATAGACATTCCATTGCAATACAGAAGAACGGAAATTCTTTAATAATTGCTGGAGCAACTTATGGCTCATCAGAAGTTTCAAAATGTGGATTTACAAAAGTTTCAATACAACGAAGAAGTAACAGCGGTGCATCTTGGAGCAATTATCAAACATATTCTGATTTGTACAACAACAGTCATCAATATATTTTATCAAAAAGCATTTCTGTACCAAGCGGATATCAATATCGTGTTACTTGCACACACTATGCTAAGAAAAATGTTGTTTCAACACAAAAAATCAATGCTACATCTAACATATTAACCTTTTAAATGCTAACTAAACTAAACAAGGACTCTTAATTACAGAGTCCTTGTTTTTTTCTGCGTATTTTTTGACCATTTCAAAAAGTTTTTAAAAAAGTGTTACTTCTTTGTTCATTATTGCAACTACACGTATGAAAGCAATGTTCAACAAATAATTAAAAAGAACATTATCTTTCAGTCGATGTTAAAAATACAAATTAAATAATTCTGGTATTAAAATTTATCAGCAAAGTGATTTTATAAAATGAAACACATTGTAATTTGCAGATTATATATCAGAACAGATAAAAGAAAAAATGCGTTACATAATCATTGGTTATAACAACCATATTTATGAAGATGATATGTTCCATAAAGCGCTTTTAAAACAAAATCTTCTTTACAATATTTTTAACATCGACAAATATATCTGTTCTTTTATAAATCTCATTTAACAACTATATTTCTGAATATTAAACCAACTATTGAATGTTTAAATATATAATAACGGAATTAAAATTAGAGTTTAGGAGGGATTTATGAATAAAATTAAATCATTTGTTGAAAAATTCCAGATGTTTATAACAAGTTTACCAAAGTTTGAAGCAACTGGAACAGAATCAACAAAAAGTGATAATTTTGTTCAGACATTTATTGGTCTAATACAAAATATTACTAATTCAAATAACAAGTCATAATATAAAACAATATAACATAAGGAGGAATAAATTTATGACATTTGATCAATTTATAAAGAAACATTTAGGGAAAGCAATGGACTATGATGGAGTATCTGGAGTACAGTGTGTTGACCTTGCTAAATACTATCTTGATGAAGTATTTGGTATAAAAGCAGGTGCTTGGGGTGATGCACGAGCTTATTACGAAAACTATTCTGCGCATTCTGAATTAACAAACAATTTTAAAAGAATCGCTAATTCGGCATCATTCGTTCCTAAAAAGGGAGACATTACTGTTTGGGGTAAGGATGTAAGTTCATCTCATAATTGTGGTCATATAGCAATTGCCAAAGGCGTTGGAAATACATCATCGTTTTACACATATGATCAAAATTGGAACGGAAAGGAATGCCATGAAGTAAAACACACATACACAGCATTTTTGGGCGTTCTTAGACCTAAAGATCAAAGTAAAATTACCGGTTCAGGTGGCAGCTCAACAGGAAGTTTTCCGACGGCTAAGAACTGGAAGAATGGTTCAACATCAGAAACCGTATATAAACTTAGCAATCTAACAGAAAATCTTGGATCATTGAGTGCAAACGAAACAGCTAAATGCTACAGAAAAATTGGCAATGGCTATCTCATTGTTTATAGTCTTGACGGCACAACAAAACACAAAGCTGGATTTGTAAAATATGCAGGTGGTGTTTCAACTGCACCGTCCGCTTATAAAACGTACACTAATGGTTCTACTTCTGAAACAATCTATGCTGATACAGCAAAAAAGACAACAATTGGAAGTCTTGATCCAAGAGAGACTTGTCAATGTCTCGGCAAAATTGACAATATGTATCTCGTTTGTTATAAAGTTAATGGCACTTCAAATTACAAATGTGGATTTGCCGTTTATAATGGCGGTTGCTAATCTATAGTCACAAATAATAAGGGAGGGTTATGTATATTTTTTATGCATAGTCCTCTCTTAAACTGCTTTTAATTAAATTTATTGTAACAAATTTAATTAAAATTTGCACATTACTTATAGAATATTTTCAATAATGAAAGGAAATGAAATAATAATGAAAAAAATCTTATCTGCACTTATTCCAATGTTAACGCTAATATCAATACTTGTTAGCAACAACATCTTTGCTTTTGCTGAAACAACAAAGTACTGGGAGCCGAGACCTAATTGTCAAGACACAATTGCCTGTGTAAACGATAAAGAATACAGCGATGATATTAAAATGTCTTATAATAATGATTCCGAGCAGTTTGCAATTTCATATAACGGCAAAGGTGTAGTGACAAATTGGGAATTTCCTCTTTCGCAAGAAAATAAAGACTATAAAATCATTTCACAAAGTAATAATACTATTTATATAAAACTTATAAATAAAACTCAAGAATTACCGTATATAAATGCTATAGTTGACTTTAGAGAATCGACTACAACACAATCTACCGGGCAAACCGGCAATAATTCAACGGCAGAATCAAATAAAACAGAGGAAAAAACATCAGAAATAATAACTACGGATATTACAGCCACTGCCAAAACAGAAGCTACATCTCAATCAACTACGAATGCCGGAAAAGAAACTGATAATAAAAACAGAAATAAAATAATCATTTCCGCTATAATTGTGTGTATAATAGTTTTTGTATTGGCAGAAGTAATTCTAAATAAAAAAAGCAGAAATTAAATGCGGACTTGTTCATTATTCAGTCCCTTTTTCATTAAATTACCGATTATATTGTAACACTCAATATTGAAATTCACACTTAATATTATGATGACGTTAAGGAGAAAAATATTATGAATGAAAAAGAGCTTGTTATAAAAGCAAAAAAAGGAGATATAAATGCTTTTTGTCTACTTTATGATATGTATAAAAAGAAATTATATAATTATGCATACTACAAACTCGGAAATTCAGCAGATGCCGAGGATGTCGTTCAGGATTGTGTATTGACAGCGTTTGAACAAATACATAAGTTGAAAAATCCAGAAGCCTTTTCTTCTTGGCTATTCAGAATACTGTATTGCGGTTGTTCGGCAAATATCAAAACTCAAATTTCAAACAAAAGCAATGCTGATATCAGTAACTATGAAAATTCCATTTCTTATGACAATAACCTCGAATTTGAACGAGAAGAATTAAAACAAGCATTAAACATATTAAAAACAGATGAACGGAACATAGTTCTTCTATCGGTAGTTGCAGGATTTAACAGCAAAGAAATATCTAAAATAACAGGATATTCATCAGGTAATGTTAGACAAAAGCTTAGTAGAAGTCTTTCAAAGATGAAAATATATTTATCTTAATAAGGAGTGTTTACATTGAAAAGCAATAATTTTGATATTATAAAGGATAAATTCGACAGAGTAGAACCGGAAATTCCATACAGTATGGATTCAAAATTCATTAAAGAAATGATTTTAAACAAACAAAAACACAAAGTAATTAAATATAAAAAAAGTAATATTCATTTCAAACAAATCGCAAGTTTGGTGGCGTGCTTTATTTTAATTATAGGTGTCGCTTTCACAACAAATTCCGATGTTTTAAAGAATAACAAGGTCGCAACATTTAATAATTACGAAGAATTAAGTTCAAAATTATCAATACTTGAAAAACCGTCAGCTTCAGGCGAAAGCGGCTGCGGAGAATTTAAAACAATAATGCAGATAGACGAAGATGGCGTTACAGAACCAAATACAATAAAATCGTTTGATAATTACATTTATTATGCATACTACGACCATAACAATATTAACAATCGAAATAAAGTATATATATATCTAACTGATAACGGAAAAACAAAACTCCTTTCAATAATTGATAATTTCGTTTCTGATGATTTCAGTATTAACGATTTAATAGTCAATGAAAACAGAATAGTTATCAATGCTTCAACCAGTTCAAAAACTGTTACAAAAATTTATAATATAAGTGACAAAGCAAATCCAACATTAGTATCAGAATTTGAACAAAGCGGTCAATATTCCACATCACGATTAATTGATAAAACGTTATACATTATTACAAATTATAATGCTTCTGTCCAAGACAGTCAAAAATCTGTTCCGTTTGTAAAGCAAAATAATAAAATCACATATGCGTTATCGCAGAACATAAGCTATTTTAAAAATGTTAGTATTGCACAATATGTTGTAATAAACACTATTGATATTGAAACCGGCATGCAAACAAACGAACTAAAAGCCGTTTTGGGCGGTTCATCAAATATTCATTGCACCAAAGACTATATGTATATCAAAGATGACAATTTTACAAATTCAAAAAAGAATGATTATGAAACAATAAAATTAAATCTCAATAACAATAGAATTTCTTATGCGACAAATAAAGAAATCTCTGAATATTCAGAATTTGCAGCAAATACAGGAAAAGGAAGTAATTATTCAAGTGTTTTGTATTTTGAGCAGGAATATTTTATTGGCATAACAGAGAATACAGAAACAACGGAAAATGAAATTATACTTTTCGACAAAAAATTAAATCAATTAGATATAAAAAATCTCACTAATGCACACATTCCTACACTATCAAAAAGTCTTGCAAAAAACGAGAAAGAAAATGTTTTTGCTATTCCTGCATATTTCACTGATGGCCTAAAGCGCTGTTATGGTGTTATAACGTTTGAAATAGAAAACAATCATATAGTATTAACAAACGAGTTTAAAAATGAAAATTCCGATATGATGTATCAGGGTAATTGTATAATTATAAATGATTATGTTTATAATGTTGAAACAAATGATTTTTTAGCTGACGATAAAAAAGTAAAGATATTTTCATATAAATACTAAATAATTATTCGTTTTGAAAATTCTTTATATTTTATACATGTTAATCAATTACTGTTTTCACCAACAATCGCATCTCGCAAATAAGCAAATGTACTCTGTGTTCTTAATTCAGTCTCATGTTTATCAAGTTCTTGCTTAACAGCGTTCAAAATAGCGACGCTAACAGGCGGTGCAGAACTTTCAGCGTATTCACCAGGAGGTGCATATGGTCGATTTCCTTTGTTTGAAGTATGCGGATATTTTTCGAGTATACTGCTTATTAGTTTTTTAGACGATGCATATTTAACCGTGCGATTGCCTCGTTCATTTACAACGTATGCTTCTTGAAATTTAATACCCCACTTGAAGAATAATTGCAATTTCACCTTCATAGGATAAACGCCTGTTTTCATAACAATAAATTGCCCTTTAGGCATTGATTTAAGCTCATCGGCAGTCATTAAAGGTCGTTCAATCATTTGAAGTGACTGTGAAGGATCATTAACACTGCGACTGACTGAACCGCTCATAACAGTCCTGCTGCCAAGAGCCTTTGACATTGACTCGGCAGTAACAGAGTTTGGAGCAAAGCCACCAAATATAGTGAGCTGAGTATTATCAACTATAATTGCAGCACCTTCCTTGCCGTAGTTCTTTTCAAGCTGTTGCAATGATTGGATAATCGCAACGATTTGAAGTCTTCGAGAACGAGATGCGGAGAACATCATTTCAGCCGATTCAATCTTTGGTAATGTTCCGTACTCATCGCACAAGAACACACAGCGATTCTTTAATTTGCCACCTTGCTCATCAGCAACCGAAAGGATTTCTCTGTATAGTTGCTGAATGATAAGTGAAATCATAAAGAATTTGTTTGGATCTTCCTCTGGCATAATAAGAAATATTGCACTTTTTTGATTGCAAAATTCCTCTGCATCAATTTCGGTGTCAAAACAAAGAATCTGTTCGAGTTCCGAGTCAAGAAATGAATTAAGACGAGAAAAAGCAGTAGACATTACCGATGACATGCTCTGCTCCGAAGTATTAAGCGCTGCTCCTGCAAACCATTTTGCTTTATGCTCATCTGGTAAAAGCTCAACGAGCGCTTGAAATTTGTTTTTACCTTTCATATTAGAAGGGGCAAGCAGTTCCTGTATCAATTAAAGCTCCTGTTTTATCTCTCCCTACAAGTAATCCTTGTGGTAAAGCCTTTCCATCGCTTGTTGACGGCTGTACGCCCCTTTGTGCCTCTTTTTTCCATTTCTCAGGCGTATAAACGATGTGCTCATAAGCACGCCTTATTTCAGCCTTTGTGGCCCATCGTGCCGTTCCGTATTGACCATCTCCAACTGTCTTACTTTTAATTCTGTTAAGAGAGTATATGTGACTGACTATAGTAATACCGCCAAGAATAACTGCCATAATAACGAATGCCATGATAAGTGGCATTATATTTATATCGTTCATTTTACCTCCTTAAAAAAGAAAGAAGTCACCAATTGAATGATGACTTCTTATTGTTATACTTAAATAAGGGATTTAAGCATTTATGTAGGGCGGAAGCTCCCTAGTTCTAATAATGAGTTATAGTCTTTCATAAGTATTATTTAAATTTTCACATTGACATATCAAATGATGAATAATCCTCTGCAATATCGTTTTCAACATCTTCGGCAATGTCGTCATTGGTTTGCCAGGTTTTTTTCAAAGCAAGATTATGGATATATTCTATTCTTTGGTTGATTGAAAATACGATTTTTTGCTTTCTTGCATCGTCAATTAAATTTTCATCGGCGTCATTCAATATGCCGAGTATTTCATTGTCGATATTTTTCAAAGCGTTAAAGTCTATCCAATCAAAAGAGGTGACTAATTTTAACTGCTCAAAATGAGTCTTTTTGAACGGCTTGCAAACTATCAATGATTGTTTATCCATATTCGGTGTAACTTTATCATAACCGAGCGATGAGCCACTGTCGAAAATCGGTGCAACGCCAATCCATTCAAGCGTGTTTGCATTTCTGACAAGACCAAAATTATTGAGGTGTCTGTCCTCGTTGGCTATAATAAAATCAACTACAATCATTTGATTGATTTTATCAACGATGTCATCAATGCCCAAAGATTTGCAACAGTCAATATAATGCTGATAAACAGACAAGTGATTAGGTTTAGGATACCTTTGCAAAATCTTCCAAGCCGTAACAAGTTCTGTATCTCTTGAAATGAAATCTTCGCAAACGCTGTATGGCTTTTCATCATCAACAACAACGGAATAACTGACATGGTCTATATTCAATTTATCCATGATCAATGACGCAATAGCCTCATTAAACGGCTGTTGTTCATATGGCAAACTGCCTGCTTTAAGAAGACAACGCTTTTGATTAATTATTTTCCATCTTTTCTTTAAGCAACCGTCAGATGTGTTGTCAGGTGAATTCAAACTGATATTTTCAGAATCCTTTGCCTTTCCAAACAGAATATCACCGACATCTTCTGAAAAATCATTGTCAAAGAAATTTACAACTTCCCATTCCAAATCGGAATTAATAGGCTTAACCCAATACTGATCCGAAAGGCTTAATCCATAGCATTTTGCCAAAAGCAGTTTCGGAGTGCTTACACACAAAATTTCAAGTGCATCCCTTACACCCGATCTGCTTGCAGGAATTGAGCGATCGGTCCACCATTTGTTGAGCAAGGCTCTGTCAGCGGATAAATCATCTTTAGTTGTACCGATAGGAAGGTGAGCAAAGTTATATATTTCGCCTATTTTAACGATTGAACCGGTTTCTTCGTCTAATGATAAATCGGCTACTTTTATGTTTTTATGCATCAAAGTATAGTTCATAACAACGCTCCTTCCTAACTTATTTTCATTAATCATTATACACACTTCCTTCCCTAAAATCAACTTTTAACACAAATCAATATTAATCTTCCGTTCGATTTGAATTCAAGTTATTTTTTTAACTGCAAGGGGTCTTGACAGAAAATTATGAATTTGCTAATATGAAAGCGGAGAGAAAATTCAATAAAACTATGATGAACCTATATGCATTTTTATTTTGAGATGCGTATAGGTTTTTTATTTTTATTTTTAGAAAGGGGAATGAAAAATGTTATATCAAAAAATTCCAAGCGGAAGATTTTGGATTATGCCAAATGACTTTTTTGAAAAATATAAATTGAACAGTCGTGACTTTATGGTCTATTGTTTTTTGGTTTCCAAAAAAGATAAAAAAGGAAAAAGTTATTGGTCAATAAAAAGAATGGCAGAGCAATGCAATATGAGTTACGGAAGTGTAAGACGAGCAATAAAATCTCTTGAGGATCAATGCTTGATTGATGTTGAACACTGCTCGGTCAATGGTAAAAAAAATTCAAATATTTATACTGTACATCGGTTGATTTGATTTTGCTTTCTACTTTTGCATTTTTGATGCATAAACAATATAAAAGCCCGGAATGAAAAAAGTGAATGAAAAAAACGATGATTTTTTAATGAAAATCTGCGGCTTTTGGATCGATTTTGAGGCGGATTTCAAGCCGTCGATTTTAAAGCAGGATAAAGGGGTATGATTTTCGGGCATTGAAATGCCCGAAAACGCCGTCCGGCAAAGCCTGTCGGCTTTTCGATTCGTAATACTTTTGCGTATGATTCCAAATTCGTATGCAGTTAGGGGTGTTTTTCGCAGAAAATCAAGGTTTTTGAGTATTCACGGAAAGGAGTGCGTATGATGAACAAAACGAAAGCGGAAATTGAGCAAATGGCGAGCTTCATTTGCCGTGAAAAAGGACAGTATATGTTCAATAAAAAAGAAATCGGAATCATTACCGGGTTATGCAAAGACAAGGTTGCAGAGCTCTGCGAAAACATTCCTGCAGCCTGCGACAGCAGAGTTAAGTTATATTTCATCAAAGATGTTCTGAATTATCTCTACAATTCCTGATGAAATATATAAATTCAACTCGGCATACAGGTCAAAATCTCACAAAAAATGTGTCTCTTTTTTGTCAGGTATTGGTCTGGCTATTTGCAAAACTGTGTGGTAGTGTTTGTGTTGCCAAAAGGCAAAATAATTACTATACGGAGGTAAATTATGTACGAATTATACGACAAAAACGGTAACCAAATCGGTTACCGAATGACAAAAAGAATTAAAAATGAAGATGGCAAATACGATGTATTAACTGCTCGATCAAAGACGAGTGAAAAGGATTGCCGAAAGAAACTTGATGACATGGTCAAGGAGTACTATCAACTTCAAGAAAAGAAAAAGAGTGGCGGTGTCTTCTCCGAAATGAAATTAAAAGACTATGCCGACAACTGGTATCACCTTAATATCGAGAAAGCGAACTGCACGAAGAAAAACAAATACATGTACAAAAACATCGTCTACAATCACATCATTGAACACCTTGGTTCGATAAAGTTATGCAACTTGACTGAGGATGACTGCCAAAGATTCATAAACGAATATGCAGGATGGAGTAAGACATTCGCATCAAAGGTGCGCATGGTGTTAAGGCGTATACTTACAAAGGCTGAAAAGCAGGAACTCATCAAAACCAATGTGGCAAAGGATATTGTTCTGCCGACTGTGTACGAGAACAAGCACAGACCAATAACTGATGATGAACGCCGAATGATACTTGAAACCATACCAAAGCACTATGCAGGAACAATGGTGCTTACAATGTTATGCTGCGGACTTAGACCGATAGAAATCCGAAGAATGAAGTGGAATTGGATAGATTTTGAAAACGCAATTCTGACAGTCGGCAAATCCAAAACGGAAGCAGGAACAGGACGAAAGATACCAATTCCGCCTGTACTTTTAGATGCATTAAAGGAACATAAAGCAAAAGAACTCAACAACGAATATGTATTCGTAAAGTACGAAAAGCACACACGAATGGATGACAATGCCTTCTATCAAAGCTGGAAAAACTTCGTAAAAGAAATGGACTTAGCAAATGGAGCTCACCTATATCGCAATCAAGTAAAGAACTCAATCATAGCACCTGACTTTGAGCCATACCTACTTCGACACACTTTCTGCACCGACTGTCAGGCAGCCGGAGTACCAATCAATGTGGCAAAAGAATGGATGGGGCACTCTGACATATCGGTAACCGCAAAAATTTATACTCACATGGTAGATGAAGTATTCGAGCAAAACAGAATGAGAATGGCTCAATATGCAGTAACCAAATCTCAACAAGTTGAAAGCCCGATCGCAACAAATTGATGTGTAAAAAAAGAAAAGGATAGTCGAGAATTAACTCGACTATCCTTCATTATTTGATATTGCTTTATTAATATTTCAAAATTACAGTTTTGCAATTCTCACAAATTGAAGCGGCGATATTAGTTCTGTGACTCGGTTTAAGTTCGGTAATCTTAACAAATCCGTCAGCTTTTTTCGCATCCGTAAACACACCCGGCACCTCATTTGCAAAGCTGAAAGCACCGTCTTTACCGCAAAACAAATAACCGTTTCTCATTTCTTTGCCACACTCCGGACATTTCATAGTTTTCACCTCCGTTTTGCTATTCGGCAGAGCGTTGCGAACGCTCCAACATTTCTTGCATTTGCTTTTCAAAAATTTCTGCTTTGATTAAAGCGATACCCTGTGACTCGTCTCCAAGAACAACAAGACGGTCGCCCTCTTTCATATCAAATGTATCTTGTGCGTTTTTTGGTATTACAATTTGCCCCTTGCTTCCTATAGTAACTGTTCCCCAAAGATGTTTGCCGATAGGCGCAGGTGCTATCTTTGTTTTGCCTATTTTTTCATCAGCGTGAATCAGCGAGTCAATAGTAACGCCGTAAAATTTTGCCAGCTTATCGCATTTATCAATATCTGGAAAAGTATCTCCTTGTTCCCATTTGGAATACGATTGACGAGAAATACCAACTGCTTCGGCAACTTGCTCTTGCGATAAGCCTTTAAGGTTTCTTAAATATAATAAATTATCCGAAAACATAAATACGCCCCCTTAACTATAAATTATTATAGCATTGAGGGAGCGTACTTTCCACCATATAAACTTGTCAGATAAATAATCCTTTTGTTAAGTTTAACTGCATTGGTCGGCAACATTTATTAAATAAAGACCATTTTGTTTTGCATAATCAACAGTATATGCCGTGCCACCCTCGTGCTTTGTCAGAAAGCAAATGCAAGCAGAACTACAATCAACAAGGTGTCTGTTTCTCTTTTGCATACAGCCGTTATAGTAATACGGAGCAAGGACCTTCACCTTATCGGCTCTCAATTTAATATCATTATACACATCAATATCTTGTTGCTTCCAATATTTCGTTTGATTTTCACATGGCAACACTAAGATGAGTTTAACTTCGGGATGAGTTTCTTTCACCGACAAAACAGCCTGTGCAGCAATGGTATCAAACCCCAAAGCACCGCCTGTGCCGAAGTATTTGAAACCTTTAGAAACAAGCAGGGTAACGACAGCCTTCGTCTGTTCAAAGACCGTGTCGGGCGTATATGGGGCAATGTCACGATGCCCTGTAAAACAACATGTTTGGCTTTTATAATCCATTGAAATCACCGCAGAAAAGCAAAAAGAGCGTAGCCGAAGCTACGCCCAAAAAACACTTGCTTCAAACTTTCTGCCAGGAAAATTTCATAGTTTGGAAGAACCAAGCGTATGACAAAGAAGCGTGTGTTTTTATCAAAAGATAAAAAGCCACGCTTGGTTCTTAAAACAAAACTATGGATATGAAATTTTCCTGGCAACAAGATTATATCATTAATTGCACAGACAAGTCAAATGGATTGTAAATTAAATAAAAATACTCTCACTAAATACTTAGTAAGAGTATTAAAAATTGTATGCTATTTATGAATTAATTTTGCTAATAACTTGTGATACGAGCGCGGCAATTACTGTTTCAACAGACGGTTCTTTGCCGTCATAGGAAAGTTCATTCCAAAAATTTTTTGAATCTGTTTGTGAATTATTCATCGCTTCATGAATTGCAAACTCGATTTCTTTTTTTACCGAACCAACTGTTGTTCGGTTTTCTAATGCTATTTGTTTTAAGATTTCTTCCATATTATAATTCCTCTCTATCACTGATTGTGTATTATCATCACTGACAGTTATAGTTATAGCATAATATTTATGTCGAAGTCCCAAAAAATTTGTCGACAAGAGAAAAATAATATTTATGGAAGAATTTGCTTTGAATGTTTCATCATCGTATCAATTACTTCATAAATTCTGTTCCTGTCCTCCGGTACAAGTTTTTCAAGTTTCTCATTAAGCAATGAATCCTTAACTTTATATCCATTATCAAGTACATCTGAAAGAACCATATCAGCTGAAACACCTAAAGAATTTAATATATTTATGAAAGTTTCAAGTGAGGGGATTTTTTCTCCTCGCTCAATCATACCTATATAATTAGTTGTCAAATCCGCTTTTTCTGCCAAATCTTCTTGACGCAATTTCTTTATTTCACGAAATTTTCTTATATTCTTACCAATTGTATCAAGTTTCATCTCAATACCTCCTTAAGTGTGTTTCAACAACTAATAGTATAGATTGTGTTTGTTTTTACTTACACGCACTATAAGGAAGTCATACCAACTAATAGTATTGATTTTTTCTTTTTAATACTATATAATATTAAAAAGATAGATAACAAAAATCTATCTTGAAAATATTGTGTCAAATAAGTTCAATCTAACGAGTGTTAATATTTAAATCCAGCGTGTGTCTTTATTGTTCATAAAAACACGCAGTTATATTCATATTCTATTTTATTGATATTTAAGTTTATCACGCTGAAGCTATACAATTTATAGCTTCATTCTTTTTGTTTTACTATAATTTTGTCGATTTTTTCGATAATTTTGCACTTTTTATTTATTTAATTTGATATAAATGTTAGTTTTAAAAGTGAAACGCTTTTTTACGCTTCTATAGATTTAATGCATTTTCTCTATAAAAATTTGTTACGCAAGTCTTAATTAACTGCGATGAAAGGATGAGAAAATATGAGAAGTTCTAAGTTTACAAACCATAGTTATTTTATCTATATAGTTGAGGAAACAGTTAAGTGTAATAACTGTAATACTACAACAGATGGAATGGTTATCATATTTAATCAGGGAGAAAAGGTTATATCTTTGTGCAAATATTGCAGTGCAAATTTGCAAGAAATTTTATATTGCTATCTCAAAGGAATAGAACATATCTCGACAATCACCAAAAGCAAAATAGATGTATCTGTAAATAAAATCAATAACGATCAAAATGAATTAAAGATTTTAGATTACAAAATAGTCATGAGTGATGAAGATTTTTTGAGTTTCTATCGTAAAGTTAATGCTGTAAATTATTTTTATTATGAAACATACAAAACAAGTTTTAAAAAGTGTTCACATTTATGGAAAAACATAACTCATTATTGGCTCAATAAAAAATACCAAAATAAAAACTATTCCAGAGATTCTGTAATTCCGCACGAAAAAGCTCTTGAAATAAATCTTATCCGAATGAACAAATATTTATCAAAAAGGAACAGAATCAAAGACAAAAACAACCTTGTTGTTATGCCTGATTTATTGAATGCTGCTCCGGTAAATAGGCTGAAAGTAAATCAGCACTGCTCATTATATGATTTGAAATGTTCTTTACACGGAAACAAACAAGCACAGGCATTTTTCTGTACCGGCAGAGTAGACGGATTCAGTTATGCACTTTGCTTTGATTGCTATTCCGCATTATGTAAAGTAATGTTGAAATTAGTGAAAGATACGAAATTAGAAAAAGCCGAGGTTGGGTTAATAAAAATAACTCGAAACGAGGGCAACCATAGGTGCTTTATGTGTGGAAGATGGACGAAATCAAATTATACGATTACAATAAAAAGCGATGAAAGTATAACTATTTGTGATAGCTGTTTTAAAAATATATACAATACTCTCTTAACGAATAGTTTGACTAAAGAAATATTCCCCAACCTATATAGAGAGCATAAAGAATTAAAGAAAATTTTTATTGAAAACTCTCGTAAATAATTTTATATGTTAATAAAGCGATCTGCACTAAAACAGATCGCTTTATTTTTTTGATGGCTACCTTTGCATTTTTGATGGATAAACAATATAAAAGGCTAAAATAAAAAATGCCCTGAAAAATCAGGGCAGAGTAAAAGAAAAAAGAGCTGATTTTTCAGCTCTTTTTTATGGCAGAGGTATTAGGATTCGAACCTAAAATGACGGAGTCAGAGTCCGGAGTGTTACCGTTACACTATACCTCTATATTAAATTTTTGAGAGAAATGTCTCTCAAATTTTTTGCTCATTTCAATTCGTGTTACGATTTTGATTTGAGCGATGTCTCTCAAAAGTCTCAGTCATAAATGCCCTAAATCGCACTAAAATGACTTTGGAATTTTGAAATTAGCCGTCTCTTAAAATCTCTCAAAAACTCTCTGACTTAAAATCAAGGATTTTTTCAAGCACATTTTCAGTGCTTTTTACGGCTGTTATAGACTTTTTAAGCCTATATGTTGAATATATAGGGAAGTGTTGAAACTCTACTGTATCGTTAAGGTTACACTGGAGAGTCAGAGTCCGGAGTGTTACCGTTACACTATACCTCTATATTATTCAATGCGATAGTTTACTATCGCTTATTGCTGAATAATATTATCATATTTAGTTTGAAAAGTCAATAGGAAAATCACTCTTTTTCTTTATTTTCGTATTTTTCGAGGAAGCTATGTTTAATACCGTCTTTTTTATAGGCTATTACGGTATCAAGATTTACATTTTCTACGCTTTTGAAAATATTGCTTTCAACCTGCGGGTTGATTTTGCTCATTTGGCTAATCATATTTTTAATTTCCTGGCGCTTTGATGCATTGTCAGGGTTGCAGGAAGTACAGGTATCTGTAAATTTGCAGGCACACTGAATAAAATGCAAATCATTATAATCACGCCAATGCTTAATTTCTTTTTCACGGATTAAATACATTGGGCGAATAAGTTGCATTCCTTCAAAGTTGGTTGAATGAAGCTTTGGCATCATTGTTTGAACCTGGCCGCCGTAAAGCATACCCATTAAAATCGTTTCTATAACATCATCATAATGGTGACCGAGTGCAATTTTGTTGCAGCCGAGTTCCTTGGCTTTGTTATAAAGATGGCCTCTTCTCATCCTTGCACATAGGTAGCAAGGTGATTTTTCAATATGCAATACAGATTCAAAAATGTTTGATTCAAAAACAGTTATAGGAATATTTAAAAGTTTGGCGTTTTTTTCAATGATTTCTCTGTTTTCAGGGCTGTATCCCGGGTCCATAACAAGATAGATTACTTCAAAAGGGAATTTGTTATGGCGCTTTAATTCCTGAAAAAGTTTTGCCATAAGCATTGAATCCTTACCGCCGGAAATGCAGACGGCAATTTTATCGCCCTCTTCCACAAGCTGATAATCGTTAATTGCACTGGTAAATTTGCTCCAAATGCCTTTATGAAATTTCTTGTTTATGCTTCTTTCTATATCTTTTACCCGGTCACTGTCATCTTTTAAATTGGCAAGCATATAGCCATAATAACCCTCTTTTAAATTAGCGGCGTTGAAGCCCTTTTCACGCATATTTTGGGCTACTGGGTCACTGATGATACCGCTTTTGCAACATATTATTAAAAGCTTATCTTTTGGTAATGTGCCTATCTTTTCATCAAGTTGATTTTGAGGAATATTTACAGCATTGTTTATTGTTCCGTAAGTAAAAGCTATTTCATCTCTTATATCAATTACAAGATATTCACTTTCGTCAAGCTTAAGCATTTCGCTTACACTTATTTCTTCATACTTTTTCATAATTCTTCCTTAAATTATTTTTTGATGAGGTCTTTTACCACTTCGCCGGCGATTATTAAACCTACTGTTGACGGAACAAATGCATTGCTTCCCGGCACTTGCCTTCTTGCTGTGCATGTCCTCTCTGTACCCGGCGGGCAAACGCAGTGATGTTTGCAACTGTTTGCCGCACTTTCTTTTGGTTTAATAGGTATTTCTTTTGAATATACAACTTTTAACTTGCGAACTTTTCTTTTCTTTAACTCATATCTCATTACTCTTGCAAGCGGGTCAACACTCGTTTTGTAAATATCAGATACTTCAAATGCGGTTGGATCCATTTTATTTCCTGCACCCATAGAACAGATTATAGGCACACCGGCTTGCTTTGCCTGCATTACAAGTGCTATTTTGCCTGAAACAGTATCAATTGCGTCAACTACATAGTCGTATTTTGAAAAATCAAATTCATTCGCAGTTTCATTAGAATAAAATGTTTGGTGCTTGTACACCTTGCAATCGGGATTGATTGATTTTATTCTTTCTTCGGCAACATCAACTTTGTATTTGCCGATTGTATCTGTGGTGGCAATGATTTGACGGTTGATATTAGTTAAACATACCTTGTCATCATCAATAATGTCAATAGCGCCGATTCCGCTTCTGACTAATGCTTCAACTGTATATCCGCCGACTCCGCCGACTCCGAAAACAGCAACGCGCGAAGCATTGAGCTTTTGCACAGCTTCATCGCCAATCAGTAATTCAGTTCTTGAAAAACGATTTAACATAATAACCCCACCGATAATATTGTTATAATTTATTATTTTATAAGATTATATATTTCTTAACCTACCTTGTCAATAGGTGAATTATATATTAACAAACATTCGAAAATATTGACATTTGTCAGAAAAATGTGTATAACTAAATCGAAAATAGAAATAATTATAATAAAAATTGAGGCAAATAATAATGAGATATGATATAGCAATTATCGGCACCGGGCCTGCCGGTATTTCGGCGGCAATAACTGCCAAGTTGAGAAATAAGAATATCATTTTATTTGGAAATAAAGATTTAAGCGATAAAATAAATAAAGCCCATTCAATTAAAAATTATACGGGCTTGCCTAATGTGACGGGTGAAGAACTTGCAACTGCACTTAAAAATCATCTTAATGATTTAGATATTGAAATAACAGAAAAAAGAGTTAATGCAGTATATTCAATGGGCGAATATTTTGCCCTGCAAGTCGGCAAAGAAATGATTGAAAGTAAATCACTTATAATTGCAACGGGCGTTACCGCTTCAAAAACACTTGAAAATGAAGATGAGTTTTTGGGTAGGGGAGTAAGCTACTGTGCAACCTGTGATGCACATTTTTGCAAGGGTAAAGATGTGGCTGTTATTGCTTATACCAAAGAAGCAGAGGAAGATGCTTTGTTTTTAAGCGAGGTATGCAGCAGTATAAAGTATTTTCCGCTTTATGATATTTCAAATGAAATTTTTGATAAATACGGTAATATACAAATAATTAAAAATAAGCCGATAGGCTTTGCCGGAAATATGAAAGCGGAAAAAATAATTTGCGAAAATTCAAGTTACGATGCGTTTTCAACTTTTGTAGTTAGAAATAATATATCGGCGGATAAGCTTGTGCCGGGACTTAAAACAGACGGTACACATATAATAGTTGATTTGCAAATGGAAACTAATATTAAAGGTCTTTTTGCCTGCGGTGATATTGCCGGCAAACCATACCAATATATTAAATCAGCAGGGCAGGGTAATATTGCCGCACTGTCGGCAGTTGCTTACCTTGCAAATAAAAGCAAAGGAGAATAAATATGGTTGAAGAAATCAGAAACAGTGAATTTGATGATGTGCTTAAAAGTAAGCTTGCAGTAGTGGATTTTTCTGCTGTGTGGTGCGGCCCTTGCCAAATGCTTGCACCGATTTTAGAAGAACTTTCGGACGAAATGGACGGAGAGGCGGATTTTTATTCGGCAGATGTTGATGAAAATCGTGACCTTGCATATCAGTTTGATATTCAAAGCATACCGGCAATCGTGATTTTCTCAAACGGTGAAGAGGTTGAAAGAACGGTAGGCTTTATGCCGAAAGATGAATTGAAAGCTTTTATCAAAAGTTCAGAAAAGTAATGAATAAGCAAAAAAACGAGCAATTTTGATTTGCTCGTTTTTGTTATTTATTATGCTTTTTTCTTTCTGCCTGTGAAAATTGAAATACCGAAAATCACTAAAAGCAGTGCGCATGCAAAGCACATCCAAAAGATGAGTAAGCCTGTGCCTTTATTTTTAAATGTGTCATAGTAACCTTTAAGGTAAATGATAGTTACTATAATCGGCAATATATACTGCATATAAAGTCTAATCCAATGTGGGAATTTAATTCCGTCACCATTGTTAGCTTCTTTAATAAAGTTTTCAAATCCCCAACCGTTCTTTCTTACGCAGAACATAACAAATACAAGGCTTCCCAGTGGCAAAAGGTTAGATGATACAAGGAAATCTTCAAGGTCCATAATTGTGCTGCCTTCACCGAGCGGTTGAATATTTGAAAGAAGATTAAAGCCTAAAATTGCAGGCATTGAAAGTGCTGTTATTAAAATAAAATTGACTGCAACGGATTTTTTTCTGCTCCATCCTGCCATATCCATAAACATTGCAACAATGTTTTCAAATACCGCAATTATTGTTGAAAGTGCGGCAAATGACATAAAGATAAAGAAAAGAGTACCCCATACTCTGCCGCCTTTCATATTATTAAACAGGGTAGGCAGTGTGATGAATAAGAGTGACGGGCCTGAATCAGGCTGAACACCGAATGAAAAGCAAGCCGGAATAATGATAAAGCCTGCCATAAGCGCAACAAAAGTATCAAGAAGCACAATGCTTATCGCTTCGCCGGTTATTCTCTTCTTTCTGTCAAGATAACTGCCGAAAATTTCCATTGCGCCGATACCGAGGCTTAGCGTGAAAAACGCTTGGCTCATAGCTGCAAAAACAGCGTTGCCGAAACCGACTTTTTGAATTGATTTAAAATCAGGTACAAGGTAAAAATTGATACCTTTGCCGGCATTTGGAAGAAAAACAGAATTGACCGTAAGCGCAATCATTAAAATAAGCAGTAAAAGCATCATAACTTTGGTGACTTTTTCAACACCCTTTTGCACACCGAATGCGCAAGCGCCAAATGAAATTAAAATAGCTATTATTGCCCAAAGTGCCATAGTTTTCGGATTTGAAAGCATATTGCTAAATGCACCGGATACGGCATCACTGCTAAGCCCTGCCAGCTTGCCGGTAGCTTCTATATATGCATAGTAAAGCATCCAGCCGCCGACCATAGTGTAAAACATCATAAGTAAATATGAACCTAAAATGCTAATCCATTTTAAATGGTGCCATTTGGTACCCTGCGGTTCAAGCTTTTCAAAAGCCTTGCCCATACCCATTGTACTTCCGCGCCCAACGGTGAATTCGCACACCATAATAGGAAGCCCAAGAACCACTAAAAATGCAAGGTACATTAAAATAAAACCTGCTCCGCCGTACATTCCTGTAATATACGGAAATTTCCACACATTTCCTATTCCGATTGCACAGCCTGCCGAAACTAAAATAAATCCGAGCCTTGAGCTGAATTTTTCTCTCGTTGCCATAATATTTTCCTCTCTTATAAAGTATAAATACTCGGTAATTTTATCATATTGATATAATGTTTTCAATACAACGCTTTCAATCGCTAAAGTAAAATCGGCGAATAATAACATTTTTTTAAAATTTTTTTGAAATTTTGTGAAAAAAGTTGGAATCTATATCTTGTCGTAAATATGACAATTTGTATCGAAAACGCTCAATATTTAGATATATAGCCAAAAACTTGGCACAATGAGTCAATGAAAATGTGAGTTATAGTCACAAAATATTGTGAAAAACTATTGAAATTGTGACTTCCTTGTGGTAAAATGTGGAAGAAATCACAAAAAGGAGTTTTTAATTATGGAAAAGAAATTAAAGGTGCTCATTGCAGATAATTCTTCTCAATTTGCCAAAGCGTGTCAAAATGAATTGGAAACACAAGGCTATGATGTTTCTGTGATAGAGAACGACGGAGCCAAAGTTCTTGAAATCGTTAAAAAGCATAACATTGATGTTATATTGATGGATGTTTTTATGGTTAATGAGGACGCAGTTGATGTACTTGAGTATTATCAAACACATTCAGTGGAAAAGCCGATTATTTCCGTTTTATCGTCAGTCAGCAGTGAAGAACTTGAAAAGCAAGTTATGTCTGCCGGGGCAGATTATTTCTTTATTAAACCTATAACTGCAAATCAAATTGCGAAAAGGATTACCCGCCTTACAGCTTGGCGAAATGAGCATAAAGCTGAAAGCAGGGCAACCGCACGCTTTATTGAGCAGGATATGGATGTGATTATTTCAGATATTATGCGTCAAATCGGTGTTCCTGCACATATTAAAGGTTACCATTATTTGAGAACTGCCATTCACCTTTGCATTGATGATCGCGAAATGCTTTCATCGGTAACAAAAATCCTTTACCCTACTGTTGCAAAGATGTATAAAACCACATCGTCAAGGGTGGAAAGAGCTATCCGCCACGCAATCGAAGTTGCATGGGATAGGGGAGATGTTGATGTGCTGTCATCATACTTCGGCTATACCATTCAATCTGAAAGAGGTAAGCCGACAAACAGCGAGTTTATTGCAATGATAACAGATAAAATCAATCTTTCAATGAGAAGTTCTGTATGATTATATTTTTCACTAAAAAAACGCACCTTGCATTTGCAAGGTGCGTTAATTTCTATTCGCTGACTTTTTTGAATATCTTTTTATCAATCTTTCTGCCGACGATTACATAATACAAAATTGTACCGAGTACAAGCATTACACCGAGCTCACCCAAAGCTACCAAACCGCCTTGAGTTAAAAAGCTTACAAAATTGAATTTTCCGTCAATAAAGAATACTTCAATTTCCCAGCCGATTACTACGCCGTTAAATACTGCCGGCATAAGAAGTGAAAGCAATGGATAATTCTTGATTTTCACATCTCTTAAAAAGTACATTGCCGCTGTTGCACCGAGTGTAGCGAGCGAACCGAATATCATATCAAGCGGTAAGCCCGAGCCGATATTATAAAGGTTTGAAAGCACACATCCGAGCGTAAGCCCAGGTATAGCAGCAGGCGTGAATAGTGCAAGTACATTGAGTGCTTCACTTACTCTGAATTGCACGGCTGCCGATGTTGTGCCGGGTAATAAAAAGTTTTGCGCATAGGTAAGTGCCGCATAAAGTGCTGCGATGATTGCTGTTTGAACGATAAATAATACTTTCTTGTTCATATTCTGTTGTCTCCTTAGTTTTGTTTTGAGAAGCATCGCGTTTGCGATACTGGTCAGGATTTTGCGAACTGACAGGAAGTATTATATTACAACAGTACTAAAAAATCAAGTGTTTTATATATTTTCCTTTATCAGCATTATATCGCCTTTAGGAGTTATGTCGATTACGCCGTAATCACCGTTTGCAATTGAGCCCGGGTTCATTATGCAAAGCGATTCTTGATATTCGGTATATTGGTTGTGCGTATGGCCGAAAAGTACAATATCCGCCCCGCGTTTTTTAGCTTCGGCAATTATATTTTCATATCCGAATTTTACATTATACGGATGCCCGTGTGAAAAGAATATTTTTTTGCCGGCAAATTCAATTTCCATTTTATCCGGATAATTTGAGCCCCAATCGCAATTGCCGCACACACGCTCATATTTTATGTGCGGATATGCATTAAGTACCATATCAAAATCATCTTCCCCGTCACCGAGAAAAATGAATAAATCGGCATTATCAAGATGCCTTTCCACTGCATCAAAAAGTTTTGATACTTTTCTGTGAGAGTCTGATAAAACTACAATTCTCATTCATAAAACACCTCGCAATTTCATAGATTATATTAAGTTAATTATATATCAAAGGAGATTTTATTTCAATGAAAAAGGAAAATATGAACGACTTAAATAAAAAATTAGGCTTTGATGTAAACGAAATGAAAAATGCGGCTCAAAATGGGAAGCTTGATGAATTTGTAAATAAAAATTTATCACAAAAAGCCACAAAGCAATTAAAAGATGTGCTTTCAAATAAAGAGGCTTGCGAAAAATTGCTCAATACACCGCAGGCAAAAGAACTTATGAAAAAACTTAACGGGGGAAAATAAATGTGGATAATTCTACAAATATCAATGATATTATAGCTAATTTAACGCCTGATGATATAAATATGCTTAAGGGTGTTGCATCATCAATTTTGGGTGAAAATGCAGGAAATGAACCACAGCAAAATGAAAGTGCAAATAACCAACCGCTTCAAAAAACACAGACTTCGCCAAATAATAATGCGTTGCAGTCACTTAATTCGCTTGGGCTTGACAACCTTGACTTTAATATGATTATGAAAGCAAAGTCGATATTTGACAAGATGAATAACACGCCGAATAAAAATGTTGATTTAATAATGGCATTAAAACCGCATTTGCGACCTGAAACGCAAAATAAAGCTGACCAGGCATTAAAAATAATTAAGCTTTTTGAGGTGTTGCCGTTACTTAGGGAGCTGTTTTAAATGGCTTATTTCAGTGAAAATGATATAAATGAGGCAAAAAGGCGAGTCAGCGATATGCAAAAAAGAGCAAATAGGCTGACTAATCAGGAGGAAAGCGTTAAAGAACCGCCGAAAAAAGAGGAGAAAAGCGAAAATAAGAATATTTTAAAAGATGAAAATGAGGAGGAGAAGGATGATTCTTCACTTATAATTTTAGCTCTTATAATGCTTTTATCACACGAGGGAGCAGATAATATGTTGATTCTTGCACTGCTTTATCTTCTGTTTTAATATAAATAACTAATAAAATATGGAAATTCAGTTAATAATATGTTATATTATTAAGCAGTAAAAAATATTATTGTATTTTTTCGGAGGATAATCAGTGGAATTTATTAAAAAAGATATATCTGCCGGAATTGAACTTGTAGGAATTCCGGTTGACAGATTTAAAACTAATTTAATTACTGTAAGCCTTGCTTTGCCGCTTGAAAGGGAAAGTGTGAGCGCGAATGCGGTAATGCTCGGCCTTTTGGCAAGAAGGGGTGCAAAGTATCGTGATATGCTTTCACTTAACAGGAAGCTTGCTTCACTTTACGGTGCAACGCTTAATGAAACTGTATCAAAAATCGGCGAATGCCAAGTGTTATCACTCAGTTCTACTTGCCTTAATGACAGATTTTCACTTGACGGTGAAAGCATTGCATTTGAATGTGTAAAGCTTTTATCATCACTGATATTTGATCCGAAGCTTGATGAAAACGGAATGTTTTTTGATGAAGATATTGAGGCTGAAAAAAGAATTTTAACAGAAAAGTTAAATTCTGAAGAAAATGAAAAAAGAATTTATGTTTTGCGCAAAACCGAAGAAATAATGTTTGAAAATGAACCTTATTCGGTAAACAGATATGGTACAAAAGAGCAGGTTGCCTCACTTAATAAAGCAGATTTAAAAAATGCTTGGCAAAACGCTCTTTCAAAAGCAAAAGTTCTTATCACCGTAGTCGGCAATACTGATATTGATAAGGCGTATGATTACCTTAAAGGCGAATTTGAAAAGGTTGAAAGAAATTATACTTCTTTGCCTGAACCTGTTTTTGTAGGCAAAAGCGAAAAGGTTAATAACCATTTAGAAAGAATAGATGTTAAACAGGGCAAGCTTGTTTTAGGATTTAGAGTCGATGTTAAACCAAGTGACAATCTTGCAAAAGCAATGCGCAGCTTTTCGGATATTTTCGGCGGTGGCCCTTATTCAAAGCTTTTTGCAAATGTTAGGGAAAAAATGAGCCTTTGCTATTACTGCTCTGCGCGTTATACAAGGCTTAAAAGCTGCATTTTGGTACAGTGCGGTTGCCTTGAAGAAAATATGGACAAGGCGATTGATGAAATTCTTAATCAGCTTGATGTTATTAAATCGGGCGATTACAAAGAAGAATTTGAATCATCAAAAATGGCACTCGGTGACGCAGTTATGTCAATTTCAGATATGCCGGAAACTATTGAAAGCTGGTATATCGGGCAAATTACGGATAATAGGTATAAAACACCCGAAGAAGTTTGCGAAGAAATCAAATCTGTAAAATATGACGAAATAAAAAAATGCGCAGGTTTAGTTTCTCTTGATACCGTTTATAAACTTGTAGGGGAGGAAGAATGATGACAGAAAAAGTATCCAAATCACTTGATGAAAAATATTATGTGATTGACCATAAATCAAGCTTAAAAATATATGTTATGCCTAAAGAAAATTATTCTTCAACCTATGCGATCTTCGGCACTAACTACGGTTCTATTGATACCAAATTTAAGCGTTCTGATAAAGATGAATGGACTGTTGTACCGGAGGGTATAGCCCACTTCCTTGAACACAAGCTTTTTGAAAGTGAAGACCTTGATGCATTTGCAAGATATGCAAAAACCGGAGCGTCTGCAAACGCATATACTTCGTTTGACAGAACTTGTTATCTTTTTCAATGCAGTGATAATTTTGAAGCTTCGCTTGAAATATTGCTTGATTTTGTTACTCATCCTTATTTTACAAAGGAAACCGTTGAAAAAGAGCAAGGTATTATAGGCCAGGAAATAACAATGTACTATGATGTTGCTTCTTGGATGAGTACATTTAATCTTCTTCGCCTGCTTTATCATAAGCATCCGGTCAGAATTGATATTGCCGGTACGGTTGAATCAATTTCTCAAATTACGGACAAGCTTCTTTATGATTGCTATGATACTTTTTATAATCTCAATAATATGGCTCTTGCGGTAGTCGGCAATGTTGATGTTGGGCAGGTTTTGTCAGTTTGTGATAAAATGCTTAAATCTGCGCCGAACCTTTCAATTGAGCGTTCATTTGAAAAAGAGGATAGGGATGTTGCAGGCAATTATACAGAATATAACCTTGCAATGAGTATTCCTGTATTTTCATTTGGGTATAAAGAGGAATGTGCAAAGCCAAAGCAGGATTTGAAAACTATTATCGAAACTACTGTTTTGCTTGAAATACTTGCCGGAAATACATCAAATTTATATAATTCGCTGTTTAAGCAAGGTCTTATTAACGAAAACTTTTCAAAGGAATATTTTATCGGCTACGGGTATGAAGCAATAATATTTGACGGTGAAAGTGAAAATCCAAAGGAAGTTGCAAGTCAAATTAAAAAGGAAGTTGCAAGACTTAAAAAAGAAGGCATAAGCGATGAGGAATTTGAAGCTGTAAGACGCTCACTTTACGGAAAAGAAATTATGTCTTATAACGATATTGATACTATTGCAAACGGGCTTGTTTCTGCACACTTCGGTGAATATGATATTTTTGACACGGTTGAAATATTTAAAAACATCAAAAAGAGCGATGTTTTATCACGCTTGGATAAAGTTATGGATGAAAAATACAGCGCACTCAGTGTTGTTAAGCAAAGCGAGGAATAATTATGAGTGATTACACAAGAGTTTATTTTGAAGGGCTTGGAATTGATTTTGATGTTCCGAGTGTTGCATTTACCATAGGAAATTACAGTATTCACTGGTATGGTATTATAATCGCTTTCGGTTTTGCACTTGCTGTGCTTTACGGCGGCAGAATGGCATATAAGTGGAAAATGAGCCTTGACGGAATGACGGATGTGCTTATGTGGGGTACTATTTTAGGTATTATTTGCGCAAGAGCATATTATGTTATATTTGAATGGTCGTATTATAAGCAACATCTTGCCGAAATTCCTCAAATTTGGAACGGCGGTATTGCAATTTACGGCGGCATAATCGGTGCGTTTATAGGTGCTGCCATAGGCTGTAAAACCGGAAAAATTGATTTTAGAAATTTGCTTGATTTAGGCGGGCTCGGCCTTTTGATAGGTCAGGGTATAGGCAGATGGGGCAATTTCTTTAATCAGGAAGCATTCGGTGCTAATACAACTACTGCACCTTTTAGAATGTGGAGTTTGAAAATTCACGATACCTTGCAGGCGAGTGCAGATACTTTAGCGGCAAAGGGTATGACGGTTGATCCAAATACGCCTGTTCATCCTACTTTCCTTTATGAAAGTGTTTGGTGTATTTTAGGCTTCTTTATTTTGAACTATATTGTTAATCATAAAAGAAGCTATAAAGGCGAAGTGTTTTTCCTTTACGGTATTTGGTACGGACTTGAGAGAATGGTGGTTGAAGGCCTCAGAACAGATTCACTTTATATCGGGGATACATCTATTCGTGTGAGCCAATTGTTTTCGGCAATAATTATTGTAGTATTTTTGGTTTGGCATATTGTAAATATGGTTAGGCTTAAAAAGGGTACTTTGCCACAAAGAATGATGATTAAGCCGCTCAAGGCGGAAAATAATGATGAAAGAGAGAATGAAAATGTCACAAATAATTGACGGTAAGCTTGTTTCAAAGCAGGTTAGAGAAAGGGTAGCAAAGGAAACAGAGCAGTTAAAAGCAAAGGGAATTACCCCCGGACTTGCTGTAATTATTGTCGGTGATGACCCTGCATCACAAGTTTATGTGAAAAATAAAGAAAAAGCTTGTAATGAAGTAGGATTTTACAGTGAAAAATATGCTTTGCCTGAAAATACTACTCAGGAAGAACTCAATAATCTTGTAAAAGAACTTAATAATAAAAAAGAAATCAGCGGTATTTTATGCCAGCTTCCGCTTCCTAAACATCTTGATGATAAAGAGGTTATCAATCTTATTGACCCTATTAAAGATGTTGATGCATTTCATCCCGTAAATGTGGGCGCAATTATGATTGGGGATTATAATTTTCTTCCTTGCACCCCTGCCGGAGTAATGGAACTTATCCATTCAACCGGTGTTGAAGTAACAGGCAAAAAGGCTGTTGTTATTGGCAGAAGTAATATTGTAGGTAAGCCTATGGCAATGCTTTTGCTTCACGAAAATGCTACCGTTGAAATTACTCATTCAAAGACTGTTGAACTTAAGAAAGTAACCAAGAGCGCAGATATTCTTGTTGCTGCTATCGGCAAAGCAAAGTTTGTTACAGCCGATATGGTGAAAGACGGTGCAGTAGTTATTGATGTAGGTATGAACAGGGATGAAAACGGTAAGCTTTGCGGTGATGTTGATTTTGAAAATGTTAAGGATAAATGCTCATTTATCACTCCTGTACCGGGCGGTGTAGGCCCTATGACTATTTCAATGCTTATGCAAAATACATTAACTGCCGCAAAAATTCAAAACGGTTTACAAAAGTAATTATTCAAAGAAGGTATAGCTATGGCACTTGAGGAACAAGTGGTTGAAAAACTTATTGAAAAAAATTTGCATATTTCTTTCGCTGAGTCTTGCACTGGCGGTATGTGTTGTGGTACAATAATCAATGTTACAAATGCATCAAAAGTGCTTGATGTTTCATTTGTGACTTATGCAAATGAGGCGAAAATCGAATTCCTCGGTGTCAAGGCTGATACTATTCTTTCTAACGGTGTAGTAAGTGAAGAAGTGGCTTGCGAAATGGCACAGGGCGTTGCGAATGCGGCTAAAAGTGATGTGGGTGTCGGTATCACGGGCATTGCAGGTCCGGGCGGCGGCACAGCTAAAAAGCCGGTTGGTATGGTTTGCTTCGGCTTCAGCATTTGCGGTAAAACCACCACTTATACTTGCCAATTTGGTGAAATCGGTCGTAACCAAGTGCGTAAATCAAGCGTGGAATTTGTGATGGCAAAGCTTCTTGAAATGCTTGACGAAATTTAATAATTCGCTGATATGGCTCAGTTGGTAGAGCAGATCATTCGTAAACGGAAGGCTGTTCGCCGATTTAGGCTCAAAGCAAGCGAAAAATTAAATAAATGCTACTGTGGCTCAGTTGGTAGAGCAGCGCATTCGTAATGCGCAGGCCGTCGGTTCGAGTCCGACCAGTAGCTCCAAAACCTGCGTAAACACGGCGTTTTCGCAGGTTTTTTCTTTTTCAAAAAAGAATTTCAAAATTCAATTCGCAATAAAAAATCCCACTCTTTTTTACAAAGTGAGATTTTGTTCGTTTATTCGATTTTCAGCTCAAGACCATCTATTGACCATTTATGAATTTGCTACATTTCCGCCGAGTAAATTTCCCATTGTGTTTGCAACATTTTCTTGCATGGAATCCGTTACGTGCATATAGGTGTTCATTGTAAATCCTGCGTCTGTGTGACCTAACATGTGCGATACTGTTTTAATGTCCATTCCTTGTTCAAGCGATAAGGTTGCGAAACTGTGTCGTAAGTCGTGGAAGCGTATTCTAGGCACGCCTGCTCTGTCTTGTATTCTGTGTAATCTTCTTGTGACTGCTGAAGTATCTCGTATCTCTCCTGTTACAGATGACGGAAATATGTACTTCGATTTCGGTATTTGATTTGCTTTTAATTCGCTTAATAACCTAATGCACTCATCACATAATCTTATCGTTCTGACAGAACTTTTTGTTTTCGGTGTGTTGATTTTTATTTCGCCTTTGATTTTTTGTACCGCTTTGTTTACGGTTATCGTTTTGTTTTCAAAGCTTAAATCATTCCATTCCAACGCACAGATTTCACCTAATCTCATTCCTGTTGTCAGTTCAAGATAATAGAATTCATAGCAACCCGAACGCTTGGTTTCTTCAAGAAATGCTGTTAATTCTTCTTTCTTCAGCGTTTTCATTTCAGGTTTTGTGCAGTTAGGCAACTTCACTTTTGATATGGGATTCTTTGGAATTAAATCTTCATCCACCGCTTTTTGTAGGCAAGAACTGAGTGTTCTCTCTATCCCTTTTACAGAATAATATGCCAATCCGTTACCGTGTTTTTCTCTGCCTCGTTGCCGGCCGTCACTGAATAATCCTACCAAGAACTGCTGACAGTTTACGGTGGATAGCTCGCTTAATTTCATATCACCCAACGCAGGTAAGATATTGGTTTTGAACCTTTGCTCGTAACCGTTTACGGTATAGTCCTTGATAACATTTTTGCAAAATGTGTTTATCCATATTTCGTACCATTCATTAAGCGTGGGATCGGAATCGGTCAAGTAAGTATGCGAAGATAACACAGACTGTTCTTTCAGATATTCTTCTTTGGCTTTGTTCAGCTTTTCTTGACATTCGGATTTGGTTTTGGCGGTAACACTTTTTCGTTCTGTCTTGCCGTTTTCATCTTTTCCGATGTTAAACCAACCTTCCCATCTTCCGTCTTTTCTTTTGCGAAGTGTTCCTTCGCCTTTTGTTCTTCTTGCCATTCTATAGCCTCCTTTCTGCTTTTGGCAACTCAAACATTACCACAAGCCTTTTTCAATAGCCAGATAATTATCTTTTAGATTTTTCATCAATCCATTCCTTTAGCTGTTCTTTTGGAATGGATTTTCTTCTGCCTAACTGAACAACAGGGAACGATTTATCTTTTTCAATCAGTTTATACAAACTGACATTTGATATGCCAAGCACCTCTGCCGCTTGATTGACCGATAACATTACAGGCATTTCATCAAAGTTTTTATACACTTTATCACCTCCGTTTCTTTGCTCACAGGCTTTTACAAATTGCCCACAAGCCGTTTTTAGTTTAAGTCCGACGAGTTACTCTATTTTAGATAGAACTCGTCAATTTTTGCTTACAGCGTTGCCTGATTTTTCATAAATAGATTTATCATACCGCAACGCTTGATTGAATACGCAAAAACCTTGATTTTCTGCGAAAAACAGACTTTACTGCATACGAATTTGGAATCATACGCAAAAGTATTACGATTGGAAAAGCCGACAGGCTTTGCCGGACGGCGTTTTCGGGCATTTCAACGCCCGAAAATCATACCCCTTTATCCTGCTTTAAAATCGACGGCTTGAAATTCGCTTCAAAACCCACTCAAAAGAGCCGAGATTTCATCCAAAACCGCATCAAAAATCTATTCCAAAAATGCAAAAGAAAAATGCTGTTTTTTCAAATTTAGGCTTTTAGATTATTCGTCAACAGCTCGTACAGTGGGGTACACTAAATTTGACAACACCGTTTGTGATTTCCAAATTGTTTCAACACTCCTTTCAAGAAAAAATATAAACCTATACGCATCTCAAAATAAAAATGCATATAGGTTTATCATAGTTTTATTGAATTTTCTCTCCGACTTCATAGTAGCAAAAACACTAATTTAAGTCAAGTACTTTTAGTTAAGAAAAATTCTTTAGCCTTTACATATTGTTTATCCATCAAAAATGGAAAGGTAAAAATAGAAATACATGTTTGACTATATTATGAGATGATGCTCATAACATTTTTGTTTACAAAATGTTTTTATGATATACTCTTTATAATAATTCTATTATATTAGATAATTAATCTGTATTATAAAATGAATTTGATTCATCATATATGTTTTGTCCATCTGTTGTCAATATTTTATATGAACCTTCAAGGAAAACGGTATTGCCAAAATGATCTATTGAATAAAAATCTTTTTCTTCAAAAGTGAATATAAATTCTTTTGTATCACCCTTTGGAATAAATTCTCTCTTGCACTTGATTAACGATTTAGTCGGAAGTTCGTAATTTGTTTTGGGATAGGTTATATAAATTTGAACTACCTCATCACAATCAAATTCGCCGGAGTTTTTAATTAAGCAAGATAATTGCTTCTCTTTTGAATTGTAATCGATTTTTAATAAATCGAATTTTGTATAAGTCTTTCCGTAGCCGAAAGGATACTGCACATCACCCTTAAAATATCTGTATGTTCTGTTTTGCATGGAATAATCGCAAAAATCAGGTAAATCATCAACCGAGTTGTAAAATGTAATCGGTAATTTACCGCTTGGAGAACATTTGCCGAAAAGTATGTTAGCAATAGCCTCTCCGCCTTGTGCTCCCGGATACCAGCATTGCAAGATAGCGTTTACTCTGTTTTTATATTTTCTAAAATCTATACAGCCACCTGAAAAGTTAAGCAAAATTATCTTTTTGCCTGTATCGAGCAATTCCTCAATATATTCTTGTTGATTAAGCGGTAGTTCTATTGTTTCACGGTCACCCTGTTCACCGATATTACCGCCTCCTCCTGCAAGAGCGCCTCCGGCTTCTTCGCCCTCTATTGAGGAGTCAAGCCCTGTGCACATAATGATAATATCCGATTCTGCGGCAGATTTTAATGCTGTTTCCTTGTCATGTTTTGTGCTTTGATTATAAAGATGTATGCCCCTTATAAATTCAGTATCAATGTTATATTGTGAAACAGCATCTGTAACCATAACAAAATGCGACGGATCTCCGAAATAATTTCCGAGGTAAGCCAACTTGTTATCGGCATTAAATCCTGTAATCAAGATTTTCTGTGCATTTTCTTTAAGGGGAAGTATGCCGTCATTTTCTAAAAGCACAATTCCTTTTTCTGCCATTCTAACTGCTTCGCTTTCGTGCTCGGGTGTAGCATTATCACTAATACTTATTTCGTTATAAGGACAATCCTTATCAAACATTCCGAGAGCACTTCGGATTGACATCAGTCTCGACACAGACTTTTTTAAGGCTTCTTTATTTGTATATCCCAACTTAACTGATAACGGCAATAATGAATATACTACTCCGCATTCAAGGTCGCAACCTGCATTTACAGCCATTGCGGCACCCTTTGAGGGATTAAGGGTTCTTTTATGCTTATATATAACATCTAATATTGCAGAGCAATCCGAAACAAAATATCCATCAAAGCCCCATTCATTTCTTAATAACTTATCAATCAGCTTGTCAGAGGCACAACAGCTTTCACCGTTCACCATGTTATATGCTCCCATAACACCGCTGACCTTTGCTTTTTTAACGGCGGCTTCAAACGCAGGAATATACGTTTCATAAAAATCCTTTTTGGATACTTCGGAATTAAAAGTGTGCCTTAATCCCTCGGGACCGCTGTGTACGCAAAAGTGCTTTGCACAGGCAGAGGCTTTCATATATTTTTCGTCGTCGCCCTGTATTCCCTCAATAAAGGCACAGCCGAGAATGGAGGTTAAATACGGGTCTTCGCCATAGGTTTCGTGACCTCTGCCCCAGCGTGGATCCCTGAAAATATTTATATTAGGTGACCAAAGTGTAAGCCCTTTATAGATACTGTAATCCTCGTTCTTTTGACTCTCGTTGAATTTGGCCCTTGCCTCTGTTGCAATGATATTCGCACATCGCTTAACTGCTGTTGCATCGAAAGAAGCCGCCATACAAATTGCCTGCGGAAATACAGTTGCAACACCGGCTCTTGCAACACCGTGCAGTCCCTCGTTCCACCAGTTATACTGCTTGATATTTAAGCGTTTTATTGATTTTGATGAATTGCGCATCTGCGACGCTAATTCTGTCAGAGTCATCTGCTCTGCAATATGCTTTCCTTTTTCTTTATGATGTATGTAATTTTCCTCTGTCATAGAAATACCTCTTGACTTTCTTAACTTAATGAATTACAATTATTGTAGTCGTGCACGAGCACGAATATGATAATATTTACTATATAATATTTGTAATCAAAAGTCAAGCGGAGGTTAATATGGCAATAACCGCAAAAGAAATTGCAGAGCTTGCAGGGGTCAGCAGAGGTACGGTTGACCGTGCTTTGAAGGGGAGAGAAGGCGTAAATCCCGAAACCAAGGAAAGAATACTAAAAATCGCAGAGGAGCATAACTATAAGCCTAATCTTATAGGAAAAGCATTGGTATATTCTAACCGTTCTGTGCCTGTTTCTGTTATTATGAACAGTATCGGCAATTCATTTTTTGACGATGTAAAAAAAGGAATGCTTGCAGCCGAGCGTGAATATTCTGATTATGGTATAAAACTGAATATCCGGGAAATTAAAGGATATAACGCTTGTGATATTATTAAGGCTGTTTCCGACTTGCCTGAAGACACAAAAAATGTAATTCTGACTCCTGTCGAGGACGAAGCGCTTTGCAAAAAGATTGACGAAATGACTGACAGCGGCATAAATGTAATCACGCTTTCAAGCGATATATCCGACTCAAAGCGTCTTACATATGTGGGCTGTGACTATCTGAAAAGTGGCGAAACGGCAGGTCGTCTTGTCGGTCTGCTCTCGGGCGGAAAAGCAAATCTTTGTATTGTTACGGGTAGCTTGGCACATAAAGGACACAGGCAAAGAGTTGAGGGCGTTTCCAATGTTATTAAAGAATACAAAAATATTCAAATTGCAGATGTAATTGAGAATAATGATGATAACGAAAAAGCCTACACGGCAATGAAAACCGTGCTTGAAAAAAACAAAAACATTGATTTTGTGTGCATAACCGCAGGCGGTGTTACAGGAACGCTGAAAGCAATTAAAGAAAGCAAACGGAATATAAAGGTTTGTTCTTTTGACGATACCGAAACCACAAGAAAAGCTATGCTAAACGGAGATATATTGGCAACCGTTTATCAGCAACCCTTTGAGCAGGGATATAACGCAGTAAAAAGCGTGTTTGAAACGGTTGTTGCAAAAGCGGCTGTGCCCGAGTATCAGTATTCACAACTGTATATAAAGGTTGATAAATCACTTTAATAAAATGCAACGCCATTGCATTTTATTTTTACATATTATCGTGCACGAGAACGGAGAACATTATGGACGAGAATTTACGAACATTTTTACAACATCACAGCAATATAAAATATTCGCTTTTTTTGAAAAAATTAAAGCAGAGCATTTACACACCTATTGCTCAGTTAAATGCGTTTGTGCATAAATCAACCGAACCGATATGCTTTGACGATATAAAAAACGAGCGTTTCGATACTATAAAAATCGGCGACAGTTGGGGCGGTTTTTTTGACTGCGCATGGTTCAAATTCGCTGCCGATATAGAGAATATGCAGGAAAATCTTGTTGCTGTAATTGATGTCGGCGGCGAGGGCTGTATCTATAATAAGGACGGTGAAGTTATCCAAGGCATAACAAATGTGCTCGGAATGGTAGATAATTTTCAGACTGTCAAAGGCAAAGCGGTTATTCCTTTAGACCGAATAGATACCTTTAAGGACGGAAAAATATTGTTTTATGCAGACTGCGGTAACAACGGCAAAGGTGGGAAAAGCAGTGGTCAGGCACGCTTTAAGAGAGCAGATATTTGTGTCTTCAGACAGGATATTTTAGATTTCTATTACGATATTTTAGCCTGCTATCAGCTCCTCAGTGCAGTAAATGATAATGCACAGAAAAGAGAAATTAAGGCTCATATAAACAAGGCAATATCACTTGCACACAATACAGAATCGGAAAATATCTTGAAGGCGAGAAATGCGTTATCAAAAATGTTTGACGGTAAATATAAACAAGATTTTACCGTTTATGCTGTCGGGCACGGTCACCTTGACCTTGCTTGGCTATGGCCTGTTCGTGAAACAAAAAGAAAAGCGATAAGAACATTCTCAAATGCAGTTTATGAAAGCGAACAATGTCAAAGTTATGTTTTCAACGGCAGTCAGCCACAGCAATATGAATTCATAAAAGAAAAATCTCCTGAGTTTTTTGAAAAAATAAAGCAATCTGTTGAACGAGGAAATATAGAGCCACAGGGCGGTATGTGGGTTGAGCCTGATACAAATCTGCCTTGCGGAGAAAGCCTTATCCGTCAGTGCTTTTACGGTAAGACTTATTTCAAAAATGAATTCGGAAAAGACGTTAAAACCCTTTGGCTTCCCGATGTTTTCGGATACACGGCAGCTTTACCGCAGATTATCAAAAAATGCGGTATGGATAGTTTTATGACAATTAAGCTTAGCTGGAATAACATAAACGATTTTCCGCATCACACATTTATTTGGAACGGACTTGATGACAGCAAGGTGCTTGTTCATATGCCCCCCGAGGGCGACTATAATTCAAATGCCACACCTTATGCGTTTGAAAAAACATATCAGAAGTATAAGGAAAAGCAAGTTAGTGATATTGCGCTTATGTCATTTGGTATCGGAGACGGCGGAGGAGGACCGGGCGAATACCATATCAATATGGCAAAAAGGTGCGAGAATTTACGTTATATCCCTAATGTTAAGATGTCCTCATCCGAAAAGTTTTTTAATGAACTCAAAAAAGATATATCAAATTATCCCGAATATAAGGGTGAGCTTTATTTAGAAAAGCACCAAGGCACATATACCACACAGGGCAAGGTCAAAAAGAACAACAGAGAATGCGAGCGTCTGCTTCATTTTGCCGAGTGGATTTGTACCATGGCATATATGCAAGGTAAAGCCTATCCGCATATAGAATTAGAGAAAATTTGGAAAGAGGTTTTGCTCTATCAGTTTCACGATATTCTGCCTGGCTCGTCCATTCACAGGGTTTATGAGGAATGTAACGCAAGATATGAAATCTTAAAGGCAAAACTGAATTGTATTATCGATGAAGCCGTTTCTTATTTAAGGAACGACGAAAATTCATATTTTGCGATAAATTCTATTGATTTTGAGCGTTCGGGCTACGCAAAACATAATGGTGAGTGGTACAGATATTCACTTTCTCCGTATTCTTCGGGTAAGTTGGAAAAAGCAGATTTGCCTGTCTCATTGCATTTTTCAAAGAATGTTATTGAAAATGAACACCTGAAGGTTGTGTTTAATAACAAGGGACAGATAGAAACTATACTTGATAAGCACAATGATTACAACTGTGTTTCGTCAAGCTTTAATGCTGTTAGAATTTATAAGGACAGATTTGTTCATCCATACAATGCATGGGATATAGATATAAATTATACAAAGCATAAACCAAGGGATATGAAGCTTATAAACAGCCGTGAATATATCGACGGCAACAGTGTTGTAAGGGAAAATGAATTTTCATATAACAAGTCCTCATTAAAACAAAAAATTATTTTGACTCAAAACAGTCCATACATAAAGGTTGAAAATGAGGTCAGCTGGCACGAAACACATAAAATGCTTCGTATTGACGCTTATCCGAAAAACTTCAGCGACAAGGTTTTGTGCGATATTCAGTTCGGAAACATTGAACGCAGCACAAAAACCGATAACAAAATCGACTATGCACAGTTTGAAATTCCTGCGCATAAATGGGTCGATGTTTACGATGGCAAGTACGGCGTTGCAATACTCAACGACTGCAAATACGGGCACAGAGTAAAAGACGGTTTAATCAGTCTTAACTGTTTGAGAAGTCCGGTTTATCCCGATAAAACTGCCGACAGAGGCGAGCACTTCTTTACCTACGCAATTTATCCTCACAGCAAAAAGCCTATGGAAAGCGAACTTGTAAAAATCGGCTACGAGCTGAATAATCCATTAAGAATTTACAAGGGCAGTTTGGATATTAAGCCTATATTTAACTGCGATAATTCAAACATAATTATTGAAACGGTATTTGTGAACGATAGAGGAAATATTGCAGTAAGAATGTATGAAACAGCCGGTATAAAAACGGTTGCAAGGGTCAAAGCAAATATTAAATTTAACAGCGTAAAGCAAACGGATATGCTTTTTGAAAATCCGAATGATGTTGATTTAGAAGCAATGACATTCAAGCCGTTTGAAATCAAAACTTTGGAGGTAAAATGATAATGAAAAAATTTACAATTACTGTAATAAGCCTGTTTATGGTGCTGCTGATCTCGCTTTCGGCGGTCGGCGAGGCTATGGGCACAAGCTCAAAATATGCGTCCAATCAGGACTACATACAAAGTGAAAACCTTGCACTCAGAGATAAAAGCAATAAAATGACTGACGGAAAAGACAGCTCTGTTTACCGCTTTAAAACAAGAAACGGTGGCGAATCGGTGATTGACCTTGGCGAAAGCTGTGATTTCAACTCTGTTATTCTAAAAGAAAAAGGACTTAATGTGCAGAAATTCTCTATATCGGTATCGGACGATAACGAAAGCTTTACGCAAATTTATGCTAACGATAAAATTGAATTCCACCGCCTTTGCACCTTTGATACGGTCAAGGCTCGTTATGTAAAGCTGACGGTAGAGAAAAGCGACAACCTGCCAAAAATCCGTGAAATGGAAATATATAATGCTGCGCCTGAAAAGAAAAGTAATTTTCGTGTAGCAACATATGGTGCCTTAGGTGATCCCAGATATGGTGTAGTAGAAAACACCATATATGGCATAATTGATAATGATGCATTATCTGACGAAGAAAAAAATGTAAAAATTAAAGAACTTATAGATTCCGGTTATTATGATACCATAACAGATTACATTCAGATAGGCAGTGTAATATGGGATGAAGATGGTTCAGTAAAAATGAGGTATAGTGATGATGTTGAAAATAAATACTACGCCGTAATGATGAGAAATCTCCACGAGGTACTCGACGAAAAGGGCGTAAATCTTGTTATTACTATTCTTAATCCATCGGGCGAAAACGGTAATCAGAGGGTTATGAAATCCATTACGGAAAACAGGGATACTCTGATTACAAATATGATTGCTTTTGCCAACAAATATGAATTTGACGGCATTGACCTTGACTGGGAATTCCCAATGTCGCAGGACGAATTTGACGCCTACAACAGCTTTTTGCAGGAACTGAAAGCAAGAATGAAAACTGAAATGTGGAATAAAGAGGACGCAACGCTTTCCTTAGCACTCGGCACTTGGGCATTAAAATACACACCGAAAGCAATTGAATGTATTGATTATGTTAATGTTATGGGCTATGACATTCTTGATCAGGACGGACAGCATTCCTCATTCTTTAGCAGCTGTGTGCAGGCGGCGGACTATATTGAAAGCCGGGGCTTTTCAAAGGAGCAGATAAATATCGGCTTCCCGTTCTACGGAACATGGGAGGGCGGCAGAATGGAGCAATATGCGTATAACGCAATAAGTGAAGAAATATCTCCGTTCAATAATTTTTATACAATGAAGAAAAGCGACACACAGGAAGACAGATATACATATTTCAATTCACAGGCAATTATTCGTGACAAAACAGCCTACGCTTACTTAAAAGGCTACGGCGGCGTTATGATATTCAGTCAGTACTGTGATTTGCCGTCAGACGATGAACGCTCGCTGACAAAGGCAATATCAGATTACTTACAGGAGGTAACAAAATGAAAAAGCTTACAAAGTTTTTAACATCTGCAAGCATAGGCATTTCTATGTCTTCGGTCATTTTTTTAATTAAAGATTATGTGTATGACGCCGCAATGAAGGAACACGAAATATTTACTATTTTGATTGCCTTATTTGTACCTCTTTTTGCAGTCGGTACTTTGCTTTCTGTTTTACTGCCGAAAAAATTTGACAGGCAAAAGCTTCTTACATTAGGACTTTTGTTTTCGGGCATTTTTATAATATTGCTTACATACTTGAATATCTATCATCTGCAAATGCTTATGCCTTTAATGAAAACAAATTCAATAACCTTAGCTGTTATGTGGATAGCAAGAATTATGGGCGGTTTAACGGGACTGTTTATCGGTCTGTCGTTTGGTGCAACGGTAAAAAACGGTGTGATTCATTATATATTGCTTGTACTTTTTGCCGCAGGTATTTTTGCTTTAAGCAGATTTATGCCCGCACTTATCAGCTATGAGCCCATACTGTATACCGCAGGTGCATTGTCGCTTGCTTGTGCTTTATTAAATTCATATATAGAAACGGAGAGAAAGAAAAAATGAGTAAAACAATTAACGGTCTGATTATAGGTATAAGTGTATTTTTAGTTATCGTTTTAATAATCGTATCAATATTGATGTTTCCTTTGAAAGGAAAAACATACGATTACGACTATTGGTACAGAGATAAACCTTATGATATAAATGATACGATTGTTCTTGAAAAGGAAGAAAATAAGGATTTCAAAATTCTTGTTATTACCGACTTACAATTTAATGATGCTTTAGATTTGTGTGGAAAAGCCGATAATGTATACGAAACGGTTGATACGCTTGTTACAAAGCAAAAGCCCGATTTAATAGTTATCACAGGAGATTTGGTTTGGGCAAAATTCACTAAATTTTCTGTGATTAAGGCAATTAATAAAATAGACAGCTACGGTATTCCGTGGGCACCGATTAACGGCAATCACGACGGTGAGGGAAATGTTGATTTAGCATGGATAGCAAATAAATACGAAGAAGCTGAAAATTGTTTGTTTAAGCAAGGTCCCGATAATATCGGTGGAATCGGAAATTACATAATAAATATCAGAGAAAATGATAAAATCGTGCAGAGTCTTATTATGATGGATACGCATGCAAGCCGTTACTACGATAAGGACGATGAGGACAGACATTATGACTTTATCTATGACAGCCAGATTGAATGGTATAAATGGGCAATAAACGGAATTAATGAATATAACAAAACAAAAACAGACTCTATGTTATTTATACATATTCCACTTCCCGAATTCAAAACCGCTTATGATTTATGGCAGCAAGAAGGTGGTGCAGAAGGTGAAAACTTCGGCGTTAAGGGTGAAGAAGAATGCCCGTCATATATAAATACAGGTATGTTCAATGTGATTAAGGAGCTTGACAGCACAAAATATGTATTTGCAGCTCATGACCATTTGAATAATTACAGCGTGATGTATGATGGAGTAAGACTGACTTATGCAATGAAAACAGGCGACAGATGTTCTCAGACGCCCGGTCAAAACGGCGGTACGCTTATAACGATAGGTGATGAAACAACAGTGGAGCATATATATGTTGAAAATTAAGAATAAAAAAATAATGAAAATTGTTTTAAGAACAATTGCAGTAATACTAAATATTAAAAAGGATATAGAAAAACAATGAAAAAAACACATTTAATTATATTGTCTTTATTTTTGACATCGGCAATAATAATTACGGCAGCAGTAATTACTTATAAGGCTCTCACCGTTCCTAAAAGTAAGAAATATGTTGTTGAAACCATAGAAGCAAATTCAAAAGACTATATAAAAGTCGGCATTATATCAGATGCTCAGCTTCCACAGGAAGAAAAAAATCTTTACGGTTGGGATTATGCTACTGTTATGAATGGTGCAGATCATCTTATAAAAGCATTAAAATACTATAAAAGTCAAAATGTCGATATGATAGTATTTAACGGAGATGTGGTTAACGCTACCGGCGATTATGCTGCATACAGCGCATATAACAAAATTTTAGACTATGTTTACGGTGAGGACAGAGCAGAAGCACCGCACATTATTTATCCTATGGGTAATCATGAATTTTACGGCGGCAACCAGGAACACAATTTTTACAAGTCAACCGGTCTTCCTCTCAACACAAGAACGATTGTTAACGGCTATAGCTTTATCTCCATTTCTAATTCAAAACTTGAAAAAGGAGATGAAGAACTTGCCGAAAGCAACGATACACTTGCAGATGGAACATATAATGAGAAAAGAATAGAATTTTTAAAAGAACAACTTGCTGCCGCAAATACAGAAGATCCAAACAAGCCTATTTTTGTTTTTATCCATATGCCCATCAGCAATATTGTGAATGGCGGACATTGGGCAACACCGCAATATGAAAAAATATATAATATTTTAAAAGAATATCCGCAGGCGGTTGTATTTACAGGACATTCTCATTACTGTATGAGCGATGAAAGAGCGATTATGCAAAAAGATTTTACCGTTATCAATACGGGAACAACAAGCTATTTTGATTTTGACTGGTTTGATAATGAAGATGAAAATGAAGCAAACGACTTTCCGGCGGATATTTCACAAAAAAATCTTGTCTTTCAAAGTCAGGGACTACTTGATAAAAAGGATTATATGGTAAACCCTCAGCTTATCGGTATTTACAAACCCGAAGATTTACCTGACAGAAATAATGTGAATAACGGATATTTGATGTATGTAGATACGCAAAGCAATTCGTTCACATTGAAAAAAGTAAACTTAAATACCGGAATTGAATTCGGCGAAGAATTTATAATGCGTTCTTTTGACAAAAGTTCATTTACAAGAACTGCCGAAAAATTAGGAAGCGGCATTGCTCCGACCTTTGGTGACGCTGAAATTTCTGCTGAAAGCACATCAGACGGTGCTGTAGTAAGCTTTGATTGTGCTTGTCAAAATGTTCCGATAAAATATTATATTTATGAAATTGAAAATGAAATCGGTCAAAAAACTTATGTGCGTTTTTTCGGAAAGAATTATATTCTGGGAAATGATATAATGTATACCGAACAGAATAAAATAAGAGGCTTGGAGAAAGGTAAATACTTTTTGCATGTGTATGCAGTAAATTCGTTTAATAAGGTCAGTGATGAATATTTAACGACAGAATTTACGGTGAAGTAAATATCTTTATTACAGTTAAAACAGAGGAAGTTCTATGAAAAAGAAAATTATAATTTCAGCAGTGTCCGTCGGTTTGGCTCTTGCCGTAATCGGAGCATCGGTTGGTACATATATGTCATACATAAAAAAATATGTTCCCATTGCCCGTCCTTCAGCACTTGCTTGCACAAAATCGGACAGTCAGAAAGAACTTATTAAAAATGCGGATTTTTATGTATCCGTAAACGGTGATGACAATGGCGACGGCACACTTGAAAAGCCGTTTCAGACAATTCAAAGAGCACAGCAAGCTGTCCGTGAAGCTGTTGCAAATTCAAATGAAAGCAAACCATCAATTACCGTTGCAATAATGGCGGGCACTTATTACGAAACGGGTATTGCGTTTGATGAAAGAGATTCTTCAAAAAGCACATCTGTTACCTACACTTCCTACGGCGACGGTGAGGTTATCCTCTGCGGCGGCAAAATTTTAACTTTTGAAGATTTTTCCTCTGTTGATAGCGAAACTGCTAAAAGGCTTAACAGTCAGGCAGCGAATAAGGTCAAGATGATTGACTTGAAAAAACACGGTCTTACAAAATCGGATTACGGCAAAATCAAGGCAACAGGTGGATTTAATACGGAAGAGTATTATGACGATGCGGCGACTGAAAATCCTTGTGAATTGTTCTTTAATGATAAAAGAATGACAATTGCACGCTATCCCAACGATTCGTATATAACCGTGGGCAAGGTCAGCGATATAGGCGACTGCTATGAGCCGAACGCTCCCGCACCTGTTGATGAATCGTGGCTCGAAAGACGCAATCAAAGAGGCGGCACGTTCGCCCTTGACAAGGATGCCTACTCAAGAGTCAAAAGCTGGCAGAATACCGATGATTTGTGGTCGTTCGGTTACTTTTACTGGGATTGGGCAGATATGTCCACACCGATAAAAAGTATAAATGACGATAAAACAATAACTACCGAGTATTGCAGTAAATACGGCTTTAAAGAGGGCGGGTATTATTATTTCTTCAATGTTCTTGAAGAACTTGACATACCGGGTGAATATTACATAGACCGTGATAACGGAATATTGTATTTTTATCCTCCCGATGAAAATGAAAACAGCAAAATTATGCTTTCCACAAGCAATGAAAATATAATCAGTATCACAGAAAAAGCGTCCAATATTACCGTTGACGGTCTTACCTTGCAGGGCACAAGAGCCGCTGCACTTACCATTGCAGGCGAGAAATGCAAAATCATAAACTGCACGGTTAAAAATGCGGCTGATTGCGGAATCAATGTGAGCGGCAAAAATAATCTTGTGGAAAACTGCGAGGTTGCTTTTATCGGAAAAGATGCGGTTGTGCTTTCGGGCGGCAGTGCAGAGGGCTTTGTCTATGGCAACAACACCGTCACCAACAACAGCCTGCACGATTACGGCGAAATTCAGAAAACATATATTGCAGGTGTGAATTTAAGCGGTATCGGCAACACCGTTTCCCATAATGAAATCTACAATGCGCCGCATATGGGTGTTTACTATACAGGCAATGAAAATGTAATGGAATACAATTACATTCACGATGTGGTTTTACAATCCTCAGATGCAGGTGCGATTTATACGGGATACAGCTACAGCACATACGGAAATGTTGTCCGCTATAACTGTATCAGCAATATCGGCTCGGGCACTTTTACACCAAGCGGCATTTATTTTGATGACAATTCCTCAGGGCAGACGGCGTACGGAAACGTGCTTATCAATATTCCCGGTTATGCTTTCCTTATCGGAGGCGGCAGAGATAATATGATTGAAAACAATCTGGTTATCAATGCAGGAAAGCAGATTATCTATGATGACCGTGCGTATGACGGTTATCACAATGACGGCTGGTATGCAAAAAATTGTAAAACGCCTGACAGCCGTTTATGGCAGCTTATGAAAGAAGCAAAGGAGTTTAACGCTTCCATCGGCAACAAGTATGACGGCATTGAGCGTATGCATCAGGATTATGAAAGAGAAGAGGACGAGGGCTTTGCAGTTAATCCGTCAGGCTCATCTGTTCAAAATAACATCATTATTTCAAAGCAAAACAAGGTCGGTGAAATCGCAAAGTCAGTCAAAAAATATTCTGTCGTTGAAAACAATCAGACCTTTACCTTAAACGGTGCAAAAAGCGCCTTTGAGGATTATGGAAACGGCGATTACAGAATCAAGGCAGACAGTAAAATTTCAAAAAAATGTCCAGATTTCAAAGAAATCCCTTTTAATGAAATCGGCAGAAAATAATTGGAGGCAAGAAAAATGTATTTTGAAAATATTGAAAAAATTAAATATGAGGGCGTTGATTCAAAAAATCCTCTTGCTTATAAGTATTATGATGCAAACAAAATTGTTGCAGGCAAAAAAATGAGCGAGCATCTCAAATTCGCCATGAGCTACTGGCATACAATGTGCGGCGACGGAACAGATATGTTCGGCAGAGGAACAACGGACAAATCCTTCGGCGGAAAAACGCCTATGGAAATTTATGAGCACAAGGTTTACGCCGCATTTGAGCTTATGGAAAAGCTCGGTATTGAATATTTCTGTTTTCATGACCGTGATATTGCTCCCGAGGGTGCAACCTTAAAGGAAACAAATGACAATCTTGATAAAATTGTTCCGATTATAAAATCGGAAATGGAAAGAACAGGCATAAAGCTTCTTTGGGGCACAGCGAACTGCTTTAATAATCCAAGATATATGTGCGGTGCGGGAACATCTCCTAATGCCGAGGTGTTTGCTTATGCGGCGGCACAAATTAAAAAAGCCCTTGAAATTACCGTTGAACTAGGCGGTCAGGGTTATGTTTTCTGGGGCGGTCGAGAGGGTTACGATACTCTGCTCAATACGGATATGGCAAAAGAGCAGGACAATATGGCATATCTTATGAAAATGGCTGTTGATTACGGCAGAAGCATTGGCTTTACAGGTGATTTTTACATTGAACCGAAGCCGAAAGAGCCTACAAAGCATCAGTATGATTTTGATGTTTCAACCGTGCTTGCGTTCTTGCGTAAATACGAGTTGGATAAAGATTTTAAGATGAATATTGAAGCCAACCACGCAACGCTTGCAGGACACACTTTTCAACACGAATTGAGAGTTGCAAGAGATAACGGCGTTTTCGGTTCAATAGACGCCAATCAAGGCGATATGCTCTTGGGCTGGGACACCGACCAATTTCCTACGGATTTATACAGCACAACAATGTGTATGTACGAGGTTTTGAAAAACGGTGGTTTTACCAACGGTGGATTGAATTTTGATGCAAAGGCAAGACGAGCAAGCAACACATATGAGGATATTTTTCAGTCCTATATTGCAGGTATGGACGCTTTCGCTTACGGTCTTATCGTTGCCGACAAAATAATATCAGACGACGTCATGGATAAGTTCGTCGAAAAGAGATACAGCTCATACACCGAGGGCATCGGCAAAAAAATTGCCGACCGACAAACCTCCCTTGCAGAGCTTGAGCAGTACACGCTGAACAACGGAGAGCCGACAGCTAAAAGCGGAAAGCAGGAATATCTTGAAGCACTTGTTAATCGGTATATTATTTTAGCAGGTAAGGATTTATGAGTTATTTTATCGGAATTGATGTGGGGACATCTGCAACAAAATCCGTACTGTTTGACGAAACTGGAAAGATTATTATTTCAAACAGCAGTGAGTACGAGCTGATTCAGCCTCACAACGGTTGGGCACAGCAACGACCTAATGATTGGAAAAATGCTGCCGTTGAAACCTTGAAAAGCATTGCCCAAAAGGTTAATGTCGAAGAAATCAAGGGCATTGGCGTTACGGGACAAATGCATGGTCTTGTTGTGCTTGATGAAAATAATGATGTTTTATATGACAGCATTATTTGGTGCGACCAAAGGACAGAAAAAGAGGTAAATCAAATTATTGATACTATCGGCAAGGAAAGATATATTGACCTGACATTAAACGCTCCGAACACCTCTTTTACATTGAGTAAGCTGTTGTGGTTAAAGAATAATGAGCCTGATATTTTTTCAAAAATACGAAAGGTGCTTTTGCCGAAAGATTACATAAATTTTTGCTTAACCGGTAATTTTTCAACCGACGTTTCGGACGCAAGCGGAACAGGATATTTTGATGTTAAAAACAGAAAATGGAGTAAAGAAATTCTTGCCACATTTGACATTGATGAAGAACTTTTGCCGCAGGTTTATGAAAGCTCACAGGTTATTGGAAATATAACCGAAGATATTGCAATGCAAACAGGTTTATCAACAAATTCAATTGTCGTTGCAGGAGCAGGAGATCAAGCGGCTGCCGCAGTGGGAAACGGTGTTATTAAACCGGGTTGCACAAGTATTTCGCTGGGAACAAGCGGTGTTGTGTTCACAGCAGTTGACAAGCCTGTATATGATAAATTCGGAAGAACTCACACCTTTTGCCATGCTGTCAAAAACACGTGGCACATTATGGGAGTAACACAGGGCTGTGGTTTGTCGGTAAATTGGTTTAGAAAGAACTTTGCACAGGAGTATAGCTATGCCGAACTTGATGAAAACGCAAAGGAAATCACAAGTGACGGAATAATCTATTTGCCTTATTTAATGGGTGAAAGAACACCTCATCTTGACCCTAATTGCAGAGGCTCTTTTACGGGCATTTCAGTCAATCATAACTGTTTCAACTTTTATAGAGCTTTGTTGGAGGGCGTTTGCTTCAGCCTTAAAGATTGCTGTGAGGTCATTTGTGAATCGGGCATTGATTTGAATACGATTAAAGTCGGTGGAGGAGGCGCAAAAAGCCGATTGTGGCTGCAAATTCTTGCCGACATTACAACGAATAATCTATATTCATCTCAATGTGTAGAAAGCGGAGCGTTAGGCGTTGCTATTCTTGCAAGTGTAGGAAGCGGTTTTTATAATTCAGTAACCGAAGCAAGTGAAAAAATGACTGTTTGCGATTTGACAGTAACAGAGTTTAATGCTGAAAAAATTGATTATTATAATTCAATCTATAAAACATATAAAAATCTTTATTGTGCAATAAAATCGGCTCAGGAGTGAAAAAATGAAAAAGAGAGTCAGGTTATGATGCAAACTCATTGATTGCAGACCCGATGTTTACCAATTCTGAAAGTAATGATTTCTCTTTCAAAGAAAATTCGCCTGCCTATAAGTTGAGAATAAGCGAGATTGATACGAACAGCATCGGAGTTCAGAGTAACCGGTATTATTAAGGAGAAATATTATGAAAGTCGCATACAGAAAACAGCTTGATGAATATTTAGAAAAAATCGATTCCATTATAGAAAACGGCAGGTACAAGGATAATTGGGAAAGCCTTTCGGCATACCCTGTACCTACTTGGTACAAAAACGCTAAATTCGGTGTGTTTCTTCATTGGGGCGTTTACAGTGTTCCGGCATATTACAGCGAGTGGTATCCAAGACTTATGTATTACAAGGGCAACCCTGTTTATTGGCATCATAAAAAGAAATACGGCAAGGATTTTAATTACCGTGATTTTGTGCCAATGTTTAAGGCAGAAAAATTTGATGCAGAAAAATGGGTCAGCATTTTGAAAAGTGCTGGTGCAAAATACATTATGCCTGTGGGAGAACACCATGACGGATATAAAATGTATGACAGCGATTTATCTCAATGGACCTCCGTTAAACAAGCACCACATTGCGATATCTTGGGAGAATTAAAAAAAGAATGTGACAAACAAGGCGTTACATTTGCTACATCAAGTCACCGTGCAGAGCATTTTTGGTTTTTGAACGGCGGTAGGACTGTGGGCTATGATAACGAAGTGCTTGATGAAAAATATCGTGATTTTTACGGACCTGCACATAACATTCATAAAATCAACAATTTGCATAATCTTCTCAAGCAGGAGCATGGAATAACTCCTACAAAGGAATGGCTTGAGGATTGGCTTGTTAATTCCTGCGAATTGATTGATAAGTATCATCCCGAAACACTTTTCTTTGATTGGTGGGTAATGAACTATGCTTTCAGACCTTATATGAAAAAATTTCTTGCCTATTACTACAATCGGTCGGTGGAATGGGACAAAGAGGTTTGCGTTCAGTATAAGTCTGACGCTATTATGTATAATGTGGGTATTTTTGATCGTGAAAGAGGTCAACTTGCTGCAACTTCACCGTATATCTGGCAAAGCGAAACATCTACTGCCTATAATTCGTGGAGCTACTGTACGACAAACAAATTCAAAACAGCAGGTAAAATTGCAGGAACATTTGTTGATGTTATCAGTAAAAACGGTAACTTTGTTTTGAATTTGGGTCCAAAGGCAGACGGAACTTTTTGTGAAGAAGAAATGCAAATATTGGAAAAGTTGAGTGACTGGACTGCCAAAAACAAGGAAGCAATATGGGGAACTCAACCTTATAAGGTTTTTGGAGAAGGGAAAAAACACGGTAACGGCTCATTTAACGAAAAATATAATTACTCTCGTAAGGATTACCGCTTTACATACAAAACGGGTAGCATTTACATATTTGTATTAAAGCCCGACAGAACAACATTTAAGATTAAATCGTTAAAATACAGCGGAGATATGTTTGCTGCCGATATTAAAAATGTTGAGGTTTTAGGATATAATCAAAATCTGCATTATGAAAGAAATAACAAATGCTTAAAAATAGAACTTGACAGTCCTATTGAAACAGATATGCCTTTATGTTTTAAGGTTTCAATTGATTGATGAGGTGTAAAATGAAAAACGAAACGTAAAGCGATTATTTTCGTGATGTTGGGTTTGGCTTTGATTGTAGTGGGCATTTTGAAAGACGGTGTGATTTATTTGCCGTCATATATGACATTTTGTCTATAAAAAACTGTGGATTTGCTATTTATTCTTTGACCATCTATTGACCACTTACGAACGGAAAGCGGGATAAAAACACAGCGCTAAATTAAAAAACAGTCATTTCAATGTATAAAAGAAATGGCTGTTTTTCGTTGTTTTGGGAGTATTTCATATTTTTTCATCTGTTTCGTAATGATCAGGTCGTCGGTTCGAGTCCGACTATCAGCTCCAAAACCTGCGTAAACACGGCGTTTTCGTAGGTTTTTCTTTTTTAGAAATGCATTTCAAAATTCAATATGCAACAAAAAATCTCACTCTTTTTACGGAGTGAGATTTTGTTCGTTTATTCGATTTTTCGCCCAAGACCATCTATTGACCATTTATTGACCGGTTACGAACGGTATGTGGTTCCAAAAAGATAGCTCATCTTAATCTATTTATTTTTTACAATTTCAGATGTTTTAAATATTATGATTCTTGAAAAAAACAACAGAAAATAGTATAATATTTTTTATATTAGCTTTTTGGAGGATTATCGTGTCAAAATTTGGAGAGGTATTAAGGGAATATATAAGTAAAAACGGGTATTCAATCAATGAGTTTGCAGGTAAATGCAAAATTGACAGAGCGTGGCTGAGCAATGTATTATCCGGAAGAAAAGAATTAAGTGAAGCGAAGTTTGATAATATTTTAAAATCAAAGCTCTTGAGCGAGTCGCAAAATGAAAATCTGATTGCACTTTACAGATTAAAGGATTTTTCAAGTGACCAAGTTGAAAGAATGGAATACATAATGGAGCATTTATCAAGAAAAATAAGGCGTAATGATTCTATTGCTCCCATTAAATATGATGAAAACAGAAGAATGTATCTCGGAAAAGCAAATTTGCTTTCAGTTCTTTACAGAATTATTGAAAATAAGGATGAGCTTTCGTTTATTTATACCAATATTCCGACTGAAGCTGAAGAAAGCCTTGATGTTTTATATGATTTTTTAAAACATGATGATTATAAAAAGATTGATTACAAGCATATTTTTTTGACTGATAACGGTGTGTCAATTCATAATATCAGTACATATTTTACTATTTGTGATTTTGCAGAGCTTGGATATACCGATTTTTCGGTGATAAAGGATGTTGAACTCAGCTCACTGAATACAAATGATTTCTTTCCGTATTTTATACTTACGGATAAAAAGATAATGCTTTTTGATGCGGAATTTAATAATGCAATAGTTAGTTTTGATGATAAAATTATCAATGTTCATACCCGAAAATTTATGGCGTTGTATGAAAAAGGCGAAAATCCTGTCACTTCATTTTCAAATGCAGTTGAACTTATGCGAACTCTCACATCAATGCACAACAGCTCGTCGGAACTTTCATTTACTCCTGATTTTTGCGTTACCCCTTGCCTTGATTATGATATTCTCAACAAAAACGCCGCACCAAATTTGCCTGATAAAGAATTGCTGATTAGAGCTGTGCTTAATCATTATAGTATTGATTATTCGCATTTTTCCAATTTTGTTACTATTGAATCAATAAACAGATTTGCAAAAGACGGAATTATTTATGAAATTCCCCGTGATTATCTTCTTCCGGTTGATGTTGAAAGCAGAATTAAACTTTTAAAATCTGTTAAAGATAATATTGATAATAACGGTAAATATAAAACTTATATTTTGAATCCTACAAAATTTAATTATAATTCATATGATATTCAGGTTGAAAAAATCGGAGTTTTGACTGTTTGCGGAATAAGGCAGGGTAATAAAGATAATATTCAAAGCTTTATGGGCGAATGGCTTTGCTCGATAGACGATGAAAATATTTTCAAAGATTTTATGAATTTGGAAAAATACCTTATTGAAAGTAAGACTGTTTACTCGGATGAATTTTCAAGCCAATATGTTTCAAATATTATTTTAGAACTGAGCGCACAACATTCTAAAGGAGAAATGTAATGGTACTTCATACTATTTCACCTGTGTATGATAATAATTCGCGCGTGCTTGTGTTAGGCTCGTTTCCAAGCGTAAAATCAAGGGAAGAGGGCTTTTTCTACGGTCATAAGCAAAATAGGTTTTGGAAAGTGCTTTCAAAGTGCTTTGATTGCGCATTGCCGCAAACGATTGATGAGAAAAAGGAATTATTGCTTTCAAACGGTGTTGCACTGTGGGATGTTATTCACTCTTGTGATATAACAGGCTCATCTGACAGCAGTATAAAAAATGCAGTGCCAAACGATATTTCAAAAATACTTGCGGCGGCAAATATTCAAAAAATTATAACAAACGGTAAAAAGGCAGACACACTTTATAAAAAGTATATTGAACCTGAAACTAATATTAAAGCTGTGTGCTTGCCGTCAACAAGCCCCGCAAATGCACAGTGGTCGCTTGATAGGCTTTGTGATGAGTGGAAAAACGAATTAAGATAAAAAATGACTGTTCATTTGAACAGTCATTTTAGACTGCCGATAAAGTGGCTAAAGCGCGCCTCGTCGAAATTAAATAAACCTTTTTGCCTCCCTTGCAAAGGGTGCGGGTCTCCGGTGGAGACCTCTGCACAAAGTGCAGAAGCACCGACCGAACCGACAGGTGAGACGGTGGGTGCAACTTGTTGCACTCGGAGGGATTGAAAAATAGCTTGGACAACGAGTCCAAGCTATTTTTGGCGCTTTTCGTCTTTTGCTCGGGGGCAGTACCATCGTACAGCTCCCACTCGCAAAATACAAAATTTATCTCACTTTCTCAAAGTCTACCAGCGTGTATGCACTCGGTCTGTCAAGAACCTATATTTCAGTGCAAATGTCAATTGATTTGTTGCCGTTTATTTCGTGATTCATAATCTCGTCAATACTGTTAAAGAAAATGTCACTTTTATTATCATTTTCAGCGAAATATAGTTATGACATTCGATGAACACCGTTAAGAAATATTTTGTCCTTAAACTTGCCGTTGGTTTTGTTTTTCTTAGAACGCATTTCTTCAAATTCTTTGCCGTTAATGTTTCTGTAATCTAAAATAGCACTTATTACCTCAACAAGGTCGCATAATTCCAAGATATCATCGGATTCATTAAATTCAGTTAATTCTTCCGAAAGCTTTTTCTTTAATTCATTATAGTAATCGTAGGAATCAAGAATCACAAAATCCGGTTTGTCTCCTTTTTGCTCTATTATGTTAGGTATATTATCTCTTACAAGCTTATTCATTTTTTCGTACATAAAATGACAGTCTCCTTTATAAAAGTGTTTTGCATTTTATTCCTAGAGTTATTTGTTTATCTGAAAATGAAACAAATTTCGTAGGGGAGACCACCGGTTGACCGGTGGTTATTTTTTCTTGTTATTTTATGAATGCTACAAGGCCTACGCCAAGGCCGCTGACAGCCATAAGAGCCGCTAAAATAATGGCGGTTACTTTAACCCATTTTTGTTGCATTGTTTATATCTCCTTATTTCATTAGTTCATCGGCATCTTTAAGTAATTTTTGTGCAATTTGCTTTGCATTTTCCTCGCTTGTGCCGACTGCTGTAATATATGCTTTAATTTTTGGCTCTGTACCTGACGGGCGCACGATTACTTTGTTACCGTCTGTAAGAGTGTAAGCAAGTACATTTGATTTCGGAAGTGTGATTTCACTTTCTTCGCCTGTTTTAACATCGGTGGATTTTGAAGTTTTGTAATCATCAATTTTTGTTACTTCATAACCTGCAAATGATGATGGCTTGTTAACTCTTAAACCGTCCATAATTGCAGCCATTTTTTCCATACCCGACGCACCTTCAAATGTGTAGCTTTGTACGGTGTTGCAATAATATCCGAATTCATCATAAAGCCCGTTCATTACATCAATAAGGGTTTTGCCCTGTGCCTTATAATAAGCTGCCATTTCGCAAATGAGCATTGATGCAACAACTGCGTCTTTATCCCTTGCGTGTGTGCCTGCAAGGTAACCGTATGATTCTTCAAATCCCATAACAAAATCTTCGCTTCTGCCCTCGCTTTCAAGCTGGGTGATAAGCTCGCCTATATATTTGAAGCCGGTGAGAAGATTTTTAAATGTGCAGTTATATTTCTTTGCAATAACTTCTGCAAGGTCTGTTGATACAAAAGATTTAACGGCAATTGAGTTTTTACTGAGTGTGCCTTGCTCCTTTTTCTGTGATAAAAGATAATTAAGAAGCATTGCGCCTACTTCATTACCCGTCATAAGCTGAAATTCACCGTTACCGTTATTTACTGCAATGCCGACTCTGTCACAGTCAGGGTCAGTTGCAAGAAGTAAATCAGGCTTAACATTTTCAGCAAGTTTTAATGCACATTCAAATGCCTGCTTGATTTCAGGATTAGGAAATGGGCAGGTTGGAAAGTTACCGTCAGGATTTTCCTGCTCGGGAACAATGTGAATGTTTTTAACACCGATTCTGTCAAGAATTTTTCTGACCGGCTTATTGCCTGTACCGTTAAGCGGTGTGTAAATTACATTTAAGTTTGCTTTTTCACATATGCCCATATTAACGCATTGCTTGATAACTTCATCAAGGAATAAGTCAATAACATCTTGCCCCATATATTCAATAAGGCCTTTTTCTTTTGCCTCATCAAAATCCATTGTTTTGATTCCGGTGAAGTAATCGACCTTTTGAATGAAATCGTATGTTTCGCTAGCTTCCTCGTCTGTCATTTGATATCCGTTTTCATTATAGCATTTGTATCCGTTATATTTTGCAGGGTTGTGCGAAGCGGTGAGAATAATACCGCTTGATGTTTTAAAATGCCTGATTGCGAATGAAAGGCAAGGTGTAGGCTCAAGTTCTTCATAAAGATAAACTTTGATACCGTTTGCGGCAAGAGTTTTAGCTGCTTCAACAGAAAAATATTCAGATTTGATTCTTGAATCATAGCCGATTGCGATTGACGGGTTTTCAAAATGCTTGTTAAGAAAATCGGCAAGGCCTTGTGTTGCTCTGCCGACGGTGTAACAGTTCATTCTGTTAGTTCCTGCACCGATTACGCCCCTAAGCCCTGCTGTACCGAATTCAAGGCTGCGGTAAAATCTGTCTAAAACTTCATCGTCATTACCTTTTACACCAAGAAGTTCTTTTTTTAAATCCGGGTCAGCTGTGGCTTTTTCAAGCCAAAGGTTATAAAGCTCGTTAATGTTGTTCATAAAAACACACCCTTAAATATTATTATAATTATATTTTAACCTTTATAAAATATATTGTCAATATTCTTATTAAATGTTATAATTATCTCGGTGATGAAAAATGTATTCAAAAGTTAAAAGTCTTGGCATTTCGGGTATGGAAGCATTTGCTGTTACTGTTGAATGTGATATTAGCTCCGGACTTCCGAGATTTGATGTAGTGGGCTTGCCTGATACGGTAGTTAAAGAAAGCAGAGAAAGAGTAAGGTCAACTATTAAAAACTGCAAGTTGGAATTTCCGCTTTCAAGAATTACCGTAAATATTGCACCTGCCGATATAAAAAAAGAAGGCGCGTTATATGACCTGCCTGTTTTAATTGCAATACTTAAATCAAGCGGGCAAATAAAAGAAAATGTTGATGATTATGCATTTATAGGCGAACTTGCGCTTGACGGTGAAATCAGGAGTGCAAGGGGCATTTTGCCGATGATTATGAGTGCTAAAGAGCAGGGGATAAAAAAAGTATTCGTTCCTGAAGAAAATGCATATGAGGGCAGTGTGGTTGACGGGGTTGAAGTTTACCCTGCATCACATATTAAAGATGTGCTGCTGCATATCAAAAATGAAAAGCCTATTAAAGCAGTTAAGTACAATTTTGATGAGGAAGTTAAGTACGAATATAATATTGATTTCAGTGATGTTAAAGGGCAGGACCAAGCCAAAAGAGCGCTTGAAATTGCTGCGGCAGGCGGGCATAATTGCCTGCTTATCGGGCCTCCGGGTTCGGGTAAATCAATGCTTGCAAAAAGATTGCCTACAATTTTGCCTGATATGACTTTTGAAGAAAAGCTTGAAACCTCAAAAGTATATTCAATTGCCGGCAAAATACCAAAGGGCAAATCACTTGTTTCAAAAAGGCCTTTTAGATCACCGCACCATACTGTATCTGCCCAAGCACTTACCGGTGGCGGTGCTAACCCAAAGCCGGGTGAAATAAGCCTTGCTCATAATGGCGTAATGTTTATGGATGAATTTCCCGAATTTGATAGAAGAGCAAAGGAATCATTGCGCCAGCCGCTTGAAGACGGTGTTGTTACCGTGTCAAGAACAGCAGGAACTTTTACATATCCTTCAAGCATAATGCTTGTTGCTGCTATGAATCCCTGCCCTTGTGGATATTTCGGCCATCCGTCAAAACCGTGCACCTGTTCGGATGCGGCTAAAAAAAGATATAAAGATAAAGTATCCGGCCCGCTTCTTGACAGAATTGATATTCATGTTGAGGTTTCGCCTGTTGAATATGATGAACTTTCAAATAACAGCGAGAGCGAAAAGAGCCGAGATATTAAAAAACGAGTTGATAAAGCAAGGGAAATACAGCGAAAAAGATTTGAGGGTACAGATATTACCTGCAACGCAAAAATGACTCCGAAAATTACAAAAGAGTGTTGTGTTTTAAGTGAGGAAGCAGATAATCTTTTGCACGAAAGTTTTGATTCATTTGCAATGAGCGCGCGTGCTTATGATAAAATACTTCGCCTTGCAAGAACGATTGCTGATTTGGCTGAAAGCAAGGAAATAAAGCTTGAACATATTGCCGAAGCACTTCAATTTCGTACACTTGACAGAAAGTATTGGGATGAATAATGAAAAAATCAGTTAAAATTATAATTTCGGTATTGGCAATTGTTTTAATATGCGCAATATCCTTTGATGTTTTGCTTGTTAATAATTCAAAGCAGGAAACACCTGTAAATACCACACAAAATATTGAAAATCAAGTTACCGAAAGTGAAGAAAAAACATATTCAAACCCTGTGGAAGCACAGGCAAGGAAAATGGTTGAAAATATGACCTTATATGAAAAGGTAGGCCAAATGCTTTTATACTATATTCCAAAGGAAGAACCGCTCAAAAAAATGGCAAGGTGGCAATTTGGCGGATATATTTTGTTTTCGCGTAATTTCCAAAATTCAACACCTGCAAACACTCGCTCTGAAATTGAAGAATATCAAAAAGCTTCAAAAATTCCTGCGTTTATGGCTGTTGATGAAGAGGGCGGCGGTGTGAACCGTGTGTCGCAGTTCAGCCAGTACAGGAGCGAACCTTTTCATGCAGGTATTACAAATTATCAAAAAGGCGGTTGGCAGGCAGTTGAAGCTGACGCTAAAGATAAAAGCAAATTTATGCTTGATTTGGGAATAAATACCGTTTTAGCACCTGTTGCCGATGTTCCTTATTCAAGAAGCGATTATATTTATTCTCGCGCTTTTTCAACGGATGCAGACAGTGTCAGCGAATATGTTTCAAAAACAGTCAGCACTATGAAAGAAAATAATCTTTTGAGCTGTGTAAAGCATTTTCCGGGTTATGGCAATAATACCAACACCCATACGGGAATGAGCGTTGATAAAAGAAGTTGGGAAAGCTTTGAAGAAAGAGATTTGAAGCCTTTTAAAGCAGGTGTAGATGCCGGTGTTCCGTTTTTAATGGTTTCTCATAATGTTATTGATGATTTTGATAAGGGCGTTCCGGCATCACTTTCAAAAAAGCTTCATAATTATATTAGAAATGATATGAATTATGACGGTATAATTCTTTGTGACGGGCTTGGTATGAGCGGTGTTCGCGATTATGTAGGCGGTGACAAAGGCGAGGTGGCAGTCAGGGCTGTTATGGCAGGCAATGATATGCTTTGTGCAACCGATGTAGGTGTTCAGCTTCGTGCAATAGTTAAGGCTGTTAACGACGGAAGAATTGAACTTTCACAAATTGAAGACAGTGTTACAAGAATCATTATGACTAAAATAAATTACGGTTTAATAGAAAAGGAGTAATCTGTTATGGACATTAAAAAGACAATGCAAAATCTTGATAAAAACGGTATTAAGCCTTATTTTGTTGAAAAAAAGGAAGATGTGGTACCGCTTGTTAAAACTTTAATTAACAAGGGCGAAAGCGTATCTTGCGGCGGTTCTGTTACGCTTGATGAAACAGGAGTTAAAGCACTTATGCAAAACGGAGATTATGATTTTATTGACCGCTCCGGTTTAGAGGGTGAGCAGCTCAGAAATGCATATATCAAAACTTTTGGCTGTGATACTTTCTTTACTTCATCAAATGCAGTTACCGAAAACGGAGAGCTTTATAATGTTGACGGTAATTCAAACAGGGTTGCTTGCATTGTTTACGGGCCGAGGCAGGTTATTATGATAGTGGGTGTAAACAAGATTGTTGAGAATTTAGATGAAGCAATTTTGCGAGTTAAAACTATTTGCGCCCCTATGAATACCGAAAGATTGGGTATTGCAACTCCTTGTAATAAAACAGGCAAGTGTGTGTCGCTTTCAAAGGAAAATCCTTTTATGTGTGACGGCTGTGGCGGAAATACAAGAATTTGCTGTAATTATGTTGTATCTGCCAAACAACGCCATAAAGACAGAATAAAACTTATTATTGTAAACGAAAATTTAGGTTATTAAATAATCTTGCAAGAGTAACGCATTAAAATTTGCGTTACTCTTATTTTTTTTGTAAAAAGATATTGACAAGTCGGCTTTTGCGTGTTATATTCTAACTGTGATAGCAAAGATATCACAGTTGCATACATAAAATACTTGAAAAGGAGGAATACGCGTGCTTTTTATTGATTATCATTCCAGAGTCCCGATTTATGAGCAAATTAAAGAGCAAGTTATTATGCTGATAAACACGGGCGTGTTTAAACCGGGCGACAGGCTTCCGTCTATCAGAAATTTGTCAAACGAGTTAAATATAAATGTTAATACAATTAAGCGTGCATTTTCTGAACTTGAGCATGACGGAATAACATTTTCTGCTCAGGGCAGGGGTGTATTTGTAAGCGAAAACCCGATTGGCAATAAAAAAGTTAAATCATCTGCACTTGAAGATGCAAAGAGCATACTGTCTTCCTGCAAAGCAAAAGGTGTAAGCAAGGATGAGGTTGTCTCCCTGATTGATGATATATATTCGGAGGATAACAGTAATGATTGAAATTAAAAATATAACTAAAAAATACGGCGATTTTACAGCAATTGAAGATATAAGCTTTAATGTTGAAAAATCATCAATTTACGGGCTTGTCGGTTATAACGGGGCAGGCAAAACAACACTTTTAAAAACAGCGTCGGGTATATTTAAACCTGAAAGCGGCGAAGTGCTGTTTGACGGTGAAAATATTTATAATAACGGGGAAGTTCGCTCAAAGCTTATTTATGTTCCCGATGAAGTATACTTTTTAAAAGGTGCAAGTCTTGAAAGAATGGCAAAGTTTTATAAAGGCTATTATCCGAATTTTAACGATAAAGTTTTTAAAAATATGACTGAAGCTATGGGGCTTGATTCGAAGAAAAATATAGGCTCTTTTTCAAAAGGAATGCAAAGGCAGGCAGAAGTTATTTTAGCTATGTCAACAATGCCTAAATATATGCTCCTTGATGAAGTGTTTGACGGAATTGACCCACAAAAAAGAAACCTTTGCAGAAAAATTTTTATAGAATATATGGCAGAAACCGGTTGTTCAATAATTATGAGCAGTCACAACTTGCAGGAAATATCGGATTTGTGTGACCACGTTGCGCTTATTAACGGTAAAAAACTTGCTATGAATGTTTGTGTTGATGACGCAAGCAATGCATATGTAAAATACCGCTTGATTTTTGACAGGGATATTGATGCTTCAATATTCAACGGTATTGAAAATAAAGGTATCAGTATTGATAATAAGCTTGCTACAATTATTGTTCCAAGCAGTTATGATGACGGTGCGTTAGCTTCTCTTCGCCCGATACATATGGATAGTGTTACTCTTTCGCTTGAAGAGGTATTTTTAAATGAAATGGAGGATAAAGATTATGACATCTCCAAGATTTTCAGCTAATAAGCATGCGGCACTTTATGATTTTAAGCGTTCTTTTATTCGCTTGATACCGCCTTGCGTAATTTCATTTTTACTTGCAGTATTTTATTTCGTGTTTTTACCTGCACTTACTTTTTTATCAATAGGTAACAGCAAGAGGGGCGACCTTGATGTTGAGCAAATAAGAAAAGAACTTGCATGTGTTCTTTTTGGTAATCAGGGGTTGAACCCGGCTGTAATCGGAGTTTTGACATTGATTGTGGGCGTATTATTTGCATTTTGGGCATTTCTTCCGATTATGAGGAAAAGCAGTGTAAACTTTTTCTTTTCAACAAGTGTTGACAGAAAAACTTATTTTAAAAACAGAACTTTGGCTTCAATAATTTTGATGGCTTTAAGTACGCTTATTCCGATTATTATTGATATTGTAACGAATATCAGTATTCTCGGCCATGCAGATTATATGCTTTATCAGGGCTCACTCCTGTTTTTAGAGCATTTCACTTATATGTTTGTAGGCTTTTCGCTGATGAGTATTTCAATGATGCTTTGCTACACAGTGTCTGAAAGCTTGTTTTTCGGCGCAGGAATTATTTGGGCGCCGAGTGTATATTTTTTATCTGCATCTTTTATTGCGCAAAGGTTTTTGCGAGGTTATGCGGAAACGGCATATTCTTTAAGCGTTGGTTATGATAATTCAGAAGGTAATGCAAATTTGTTATCAAAGCTTTCACTTTTTAATCCGCTTATTTTCGGCAAAGCTTTGGGTAATAGCGGCATTAGGCAAAATATGTATTCGGCTTGTTTAAGAACATTGGGCAGTGAATCGGGAATTGATACTGTATTTTCAGCATATTATGGCAATGTCGGCTATGAAAAAGCAGGAAGCGAATATGTTTTGCCGATAATAGTTTGGCTTATATTTTCGGCTTTGTTTGTTTTCATTGCTAAAAAATTGCTTGATAATCGTAAACTTGAAAATACAGCTATTCATTCATCAAGCAAGTTTGCAACGGTGTTTGTGGCACTTGAAGTTTCTGTTTTTGCCGCTACATTTTTAACGGGAGTGCTTGTTGAAGCGTCACAATTACTTAATATACTTGTCAGCTTAATACTCGGTGCGCTTGTTTACTTGATTTTCTTATCAATTTCACGCAGAAAGATTAAACACTCCTTCGGGCAAATATTGCCTTGTATTGTATCAAGCTTCGTGGTTATAGTTGCTTGTGTGATATGCATTAACGGCGGGCTTGGATATTCAACTTATTCACCTGATTATAAAAAGGTTGATTATGCCACAATTACAGCCCCATATCTTGATGCGTCGGGTGTTATGTCAAACGATCAATTTGAACTCGGCTATTTCGGGGCTGACGGTAAGGTTAATCTTGAATATCAATATGAAACCATTAGTTTGGGCAAATTCAATACTAAAGAATCAATTGAAAAAATTGCAAAAATTCAAAAATATTCATACGAAAACGAATTGAATAATAATGACAATTCAACTTTTTATGTTACGGTTACATATCATCTTAAAAATAATAAAACCGTAATCAGAAATTATGATAATACAAATTCAAATGTTATGCTTCAAATCCTTGATTTGACCGACAGTAAGGAATATAAAGATGAACTTGAATTTTTAATGTCATCAAAAAGGGCATATGAAACTTCAAGCGGTAATTACACCGAAAAAGGAGCATATAACGAATATTATTTCAGCAATTTCTCGAGTGAGGAAAATGCAAAAGCTACTTTAACCAATGGCGAAGCATATATTGTAGCCAATGATGCATTTACCAAAACACAAATTGAAAACACACCTGAACTTCGTGATGCAATTCTAAAAGATATTGAAGAAATCGGTTATAAAAAGCTTTTGACTTCATCAAAAGCACCTTTGGGTGCAATCAACTTTAAGTATGATGCAAATGTTAGCGGTTATGATAGCGATACGCTTGCAACCGACGCAAGCTATTATATTTGGGATAATATGGTTAATACAATTAACTATATTAAATCAATTAAGAAGATGTCGGCATTTAGTGATACTTCACAAACCGGCGAAATATCTTATGCAACCGTTACACCTATTAAAAATAAGATTTATGCGGATTCATCTTTCAGCGCACTATCGTTTTATAAAAGTGATATTACAAATGCGAAGTTCTATTATGATTATTTCGGTACTGACCTAAATGAAAAAAATGTTTTGAATACATACAGCGGCAAAAAGATTACCGATAAATCAAAGATTAGTAAATTGTTTAATACTTCATCCATCTATTCAAAGTGTGATGAAAATGATTATTTGGTTCTTTTTAAATTCAAAAACGGAATTTATTTAACCAAATGTATGTCTGAAAATGATGCAAAACAGTTTGTAAAATAATTTAATAGCTTTATCCTGCTTGTTTGCGTGTTTTACCCAAATAAACCCAAAAACCTTGAGCTTTAGCTCATCTTAAACTCCTTTTAATGCAAACGGGCAGATAAAATAAAGGACTACCGAGTAGCTACGGTAGTCCTTATTATTTTATTCATTAGAAATTGAAATTGTCATAACCCCATTTATCAATTTCATTGTATTTTACATATGTTCTGTTTGACGGTACGCCGAGATATTTTTCGCTTGTTTTACAAATGCGCTTTGTTAAATCTTCATAAGCATCTTTGCTCGCTGAACCGAAAACAGCAATTTCAAACATAGCACAAGGCTCGTTGCTTCCTTTAAAATACATATCTGCCTTATCTTCAAATTTAACCATAAGCCAAGCTTCGCTTTTACCCGGAATTGCGGTGATGTCATTGCCGAGTTCGGCTTTAAGCGCATCTTTATCTTTGATTTCGCTGTTAGTCATTACATTTATAAAAGGCATATTGTTTCTCCTTTATTATTTGATTTTACTTGGATTCGGAAAATATCTAAATTTAACTTTTCCGATAATTTTTTTCTTTTCAACATTCTTTTTCTTCCAATATCTTGCATCCCAGCTGTCATTTCTGTTATCCCCCATAACAAAGTAACTGCCAAGCGGAACGGTGTATGGGCCAAAATCACCCGTCGGCACGCAATTTGTGACAAAATCACTTCTTGCTTCGGCTGTGTTTCCGTTAGCATCAGTGATGTAAACAATGCCGTTTTTAATATTGATTGTTTCACCCGGCATACCGATAATTCTTTTAACAAAAAGTTGGCTTTCATCATCAGGATAGTGGAATATGATTACATCATATCTTTTAGGGTCTTCGTTAATATATGCAAGCCTGCTTGCAATTATTCTGTCGCCCTCTTGAATAGTGTTTATCATTGAACCGGTAGGTACAACGGCATTTGCAAATATGAATGTTTTGAGAAGAATTGCGACAACAAGTGCAATAACAATAGGCGTCATAAATGATATTGCTTCTTTTAACTTTGATACCTCTTGCTTTTCGCTTTTTTCAATCGCTTTCTTTTTTGTGTGCTTTTTCTTTTTCGGCTTTTCTTGTGTGGTATTTTCTGCCTTTTCAATTGTGCTTTCAAAAGTTTTTTCTTCATGATTTTCTTCTGCGTCAATTGAAAAAGGTTTTGAAATTTGAGCGGTGGCGGTAACTTTGCCCTCGTCAATCATTTCAAGCGTTTTAGTCGGACTTTCTATTTTTCCTACAAAAATGCTTGTGTCAAACATCATTGCGCCGCACATTGGGCATTCGTACCATTCGCCGTTTTTAATCAGCGTGTCACAGCCGCATTTTTTGCATTTTGTTATCATTTAGTTTTTCTTCCTCTTGCCTACACCTGAAAGCATACTCTTAAGAGTGATGATTTCATCATAAGGTGTGGCTTTTTCAATCACTTTAAATTCTTCGGCACTGCTGTCAATCGCAGTGTTGATTTTAGCTTTAGCTCTTGAATCGTATCCTGATGAGTCAAGCTGCCTGTCAATATAAATCTTTAAAGCCTTACTCTTTTCTCTTACAACAGTGATTTTATGGTTTCCGCCGCCTACAATGCTGTTTGAACGCAGGTGGCATTTTCCGCATTTAACATTAACATAACCTTTTACAACAGAAATATCAATGTCGTCATTATGTGCGATTTCTATGTTTTCTTCACCCTTGTAATTAAATGAAATTGTAAAATCTGTGACAGCTTCACCATTAGGATAACGCTTATCTTCTTTGCCGAATTGGAATATTTTTACTTCAAACGGCTGTAAAGTCAAATCTATTTTATCACCGTATGAATAGCTGTCATAACTTTCTTTATTTGAAAGGTTATATACATTATACCTTTTAACATCTTTCAAATCTTTAGGACAGCCCATAAGTTTATTGAGAGTTAGGGTAAGCGGTGCTTTTTCGTCAGTCGGGTTTCTCAGTGCAATTATACCGTCACCGTTTTCATTCCAGCTAAAGTAACCGTAAACATTGTTCTCTTCAGGGTTGCCGCCTATAAACATAGCGTTTTGCAAAACATTATAGTTATTCTTTTGCCATTCAATAGCTTTTGCAAGTGTGCGCCACTTTGATTTATTCATCATAGTGTAGCTCAAATGCAGTTCGTTAAGTGCCTGTCCGCGCGCAACATCAAAATAGATGTATTTTTCAAATTCTTCATCTGTGTATTGAACTTTTGCGTGGTTACCATAAATCGGCTCGTGATTATAAATATGCTTTAAAGGCATTTGCACAGCACGGGTGTTAAGAAGATTAAAGTATCTTGCGTCACGGTATGTGATTTCGCTGTCAAGTTTTGATTGACCTTGAATATTCTCTGCAAAGCCTATGTCACCGCTGTTTTGCAGCCAAATGCTGTTTACATATTGAAGCCACCAAGGTGATGGGTTGACATAGCAGGTCATATTTATCCAAAGACCTTTTCCGAATTTCTTTCTCAGCGTTCTGATTTTTTGGAAAACTTCAATCCAGCTTTGCCACATGTCTGTAATCATATACATATCTTGTTCGCCGCCGACAGGGTGGTTGTGGTTTGCATCTTTGCAAGGTGTAAGGCAAAAACCGTCAAATTTCCAATAATCAATGTCAAATTCCTGCGTTGATTTTAAAATAAAATCTGTTACATTTTTAATGTATGTTTTATCTGCAATGCAAATATCTTTTGCTTCTGCATTGTATGCACCAAGCCCACGCTTTTCCATCTTTTTTGCAAATAAATCAGGCCTGCCGTATCCGCCGCGAGGGCCAAGCCATAAGCCGAAATGAGAGCCGATTTTAGATGTAAGCTGGGTTGTGTCATAAAGCTGATTTGGGAATTTTTTGTTAAAACTCCAGAAGCCTGATTTGTAATCTACCCATCCGTCATCAACTACATATGCATCAAGCGGCGGGACACCGTTTGATGCAAGTCCCTTTTCGATTTCATAGAAAGATTTTTCAATATTGTCGGCAGTAATATCTTTCATATAATCATACCAACTGTTATATTGAAGCCTTAAATCTGTTTTGGTACTTATGTCTTCAATGTATTCATAAAATGATTTTTGAACATCAACCATAAGGTCGCTTTCAGCTCCGCCGATTACTGTAACAGGACATTTGAATTCACCGTTTATCTTTTTGCCGAGAAAATATTTAACCTGGCCTATACCGTAAAGAATTATATTTTGTGTGGCAGGGAATTCACATCCGAAAAACAGTGTGTCAATATAAAATGGCTGACCGAGTGATGACTGAAAACCGTCAAGTTCAGTACCTTTAATATCGGTAGGCACTGTAAAATGAGTTTTTGAATTGGTGATGCCGATATGTTCAAGCAAGATATAATCAATAGTTTTATCACTTGATTGAACAAAACTTATTTGCTTGCGCAAAGTATTTCCGTCATCGCCTACCCAAAAGGTCATTGTAACGGCAATGCCTTGTGTTTCTTCAAATTTAAATGATAACTTTCCGTTCTCTTGGTTTGAATCAATTACATTTAATCCTTTTGAAGAAAATTCGCTTCCGTCAGTAAAATGAAATAAAAATTCAACACTGTTTCCGTCAGGAACAAAATCCCTGCCTGATAAAACATTTCTTATTTGAGATGCATAAAGTGTATTTTGGTGAACTACAAATTCACGCTGTAATATTTTACTTTCTAGTCTAAGCATATTTTAACTCCTATAACTGTTCTTCAATTTCTTCTAATGCGCAGGCAAGTTGGTCAGGGCAGGAGGTGCCTTTAAAATTGCAATCAATTCCCTTTAATGCATCAATAATTTCTTCAGGCTTTTTGCCTTTAACAAGAGCGGAAATGCCCTGAAGATTACCGTTGCAACCACCTGTGAAGCTGACTGAATTTATAGTATCTGTATTTTCATCAATGTCAATAATAATTTTCCTTGAGCAAACACCGTGCGGTGTGTATGTATATGTCATTTTATTACTCCTTCTATAACTTTATATATAAAACTATTATACATACATTTACAATTCAATGCAACAGTTTAACGAATTTTTAATAAAAACAGTTGTTGAACAAAATAAATAAAAAAAGTACACAATTGTTATATATTAAGTGTTGAAATATACAAAAATATATGATATATTTATCAATAACAGAGCGAAAACTCTTAAAAAATTTTGTTTTACGAGGTAAATTTATGGAAAAAATCAATGTTGGTATTATCGGTGCGGGTCGCATCGGTCAAGTACACGCAAAATCAATTACATACCATATTCCGCAGGCTGAAATTGTTGCTATTTCAGACATTTATGTTGATGGTGCAAAAAAGGTTGCAGAAGAACTCGGTATTCCTAATTATTATGAAGATTATCATGAAATTTTAAACAATCCTGAAATCAATGCTGTTCTTATCTGTTCATCAACAGATACACACGCCGATATTGCTGTTGAAGCGGCAAAGGCAGGCAAAAACATATTCTGTGAGAAGCCGGTTGATTTAACGGTTGCTAAAATTAAAAAGGTTATTGAGGCTGTTGATGAAGCCGGTGTTAAACTTCAAATCGGTTTTAACCGCCGTTATGACCACAATTTTGCTGAAATTAAAAATCTCGAAAATAAGGGAAAAATCGGTGAACTTCAAACTATCAAAATTACTTCCCGTGACCCTGAGCCGCCACCAATTTCATATGTAAAGGTATCAGGCGGTATTTTCCTTGATATGACAGTTCATGATTTTGATATGGCTCGTTTTATCGGCGGTGAAGTTGAAGAAGTTTATGCTAATGCCGCTGTAACTGTTGACCCGGCAATCGGTGAAGCAGGGGATGTTGATACTGCCCTTGTTGCACTTAAATTTAAGAGTGGTGCTATCGGTGTTATTGATAACTGCCGCAAAGCTGCATACGGATATGACCAAAGGCTTGAAGTATTTGGCAGTAAGGGCCAGGCAAGTGCCGCAAATGACACTCCTACCAATGTTTCATTTATTGACGAAACAGGTAATATGACTGATAAGCCGCTTTATTTCTTCCTTGAAAGATATATGCAGTCATTTACAGATGAAATGACTGAATTTATCGACTGTGTAATTAACGATAAGCCGACTAAAACAACCGTTTATGACGGACTTGAAGCTCTTCGTTTAGGTCTTGCAGCAAAGCTTTCCGTTGCAGAACACAGACCTGTAAAACTTTCTGAAATTGAGGCATAATTTATGAAAAGAATCAGACTTACTATGTCACAGGCACTCGTAAAGTTCCTTGATAATCAGTATATCGAATGTGACGGTGTTGAAACAAAATTTGTTAGCGGAATGTTTGGCATTTTCGGCCACGGGTGTGTTGTAGGTGTTGGCCAGGCTTTGGAACAGGGCGGTCATAATCTCAAATTTTACCAGGGTAAAAATGAGCAAAATATGGCACTTGCCGCAGTTGCATATGCTAAGCAAATGGATAGAAAAGCCATTATTCCGTGCGTTTCTTCTATCGGCCCAGGTGCAACAAATATGGTAACTGCATGTGGTTGCGCCACTGCAAACAGAATTCCGCTTCTTGTTTTGCCGGGTGATACTTTTGCGTGTCGCCAGCCGGACCCTGTTCTTCAGCAGGCAGAATTTTTTGATAATTACGGCAGAACGGTTACCGATGCATTTAAGGGTGTTTGCCATTATTTTGACAGAATTATTCGCCCTGAGCAACTTATGACTGCTTGCCTTAATGCAATGCGTGTGCTTACAGACCCGGCAGATACAGGTGCAGTTTGCCTTGCAATGCCGCAGGATGTTGAGGGTGAAGCTTATGATTATCCTGAACATTTTCTTCAAAAGCGTGTTTGGCATCTTGACAGGCGCCCAATATCTTCATCACAGCTTGAGCGTGCAACAAAGCTTATTATAGAAGCTAAAAAGCCGATTATAGTATGCGGCGGCGGTGTGAGATACAGCGGTGCTGAAAATGAACTTCTTGAATTTGCTGAAAAATATAATATCCCTATTGCCGAAACTCAGGCAGGCAAGGGAATTATTGATTGGAAAAATCCGCTTAATGTGGGCGGTATCGGTGTAACAGGCGGTAAAGCCGCAAATGTTATCGGCCGTGATGCCGACCTTGTAATCGGTGTCGGAACTCGCTTTAGTGACTTTACTACTTCATCAAAATGGTTATTTAATGAAAACAGAAAAGTTTTAGGTATAAATGTTTGCCCGTTTGATGCATATAAAATGGATGCAGAAGCAATTGTTGCCGATGCAAAGGAAGCTGTTAAAGCACTTATTTCTTCTTGTGAGGGATATAAAAGCGAATATACAAACGAAATTAAAGAAGCAAAAGATGAATGGGATAAAATTGTTGATGAATACTATTCAACCGAGCTTGAAGGCGGACTTAACCAAACTCTTGCGCTTGGCATAATCAACGAATTTATGGATGATGATGCAATTGCTCTCGGCTCGGCAGGTTCACTTCCGGGTGATATGCAAAGATTATTCAGGCCTAAAGACCGTGGCACATACCATATGGAATACGGTTATTCAAATATGGGTTATGAAGTTAACGGTGCGCTTGGTGCCAAACTTGCAAAGCCTGAAAGCGAAGTTTACACTTTCTGCGGTGACGGTTCATTTATTATGGGCCACAGTGAACTTTATACTGCACTGCAAGAGGGGCTTAAAATCAATGTTTGCCTTTTTGATAATATGGGTTGGGGATGTATTGAAAATCTTCAAAATAATCAAGGCACAGATACTTTCGGTACTGTATTCAGAGCAAGAAATCCTGTAACAGGAATGCTCGACGGTGACGAAATTGATGTTGACTTTGCTAAAATTGCAGAGGGCTACGGTGTAAAAGCTTACACGATTCATACATCACAAGAGCTTCGTGAAGCCCTTGCAGACGCTAAAAAGCAAACAAAGAGTTGCCTTTTTGATATTAAGGTTTTGCCGAAAACTATGACACCGGGATTTGAATCTTGGTGGCGAGTAGGTGTAGCCGAAGTATCAAAGAGTGAAACGGTTGCAAAAGCATATGAAGATATGCAAGCACATATAAAAGAAACATTTGACTACTAAAATTGAAAGGTAATATATATAATGCTTGATTCAAACAAAGTAAAGCTTGCTATTGCCCCAATCGGCTGGACTAATGACGATATGCCGGATTTGGGAGCTGAAAATACATTTGAGCAGTGCATAAGTGAAATGGCACTTGCAGGTTTTAAGGGTTCTGAAATAGGAAATAAATATCCGCAAGACCCTGATGTTTTAAAGAAATATCTTGATATTCGCGGACTTCAAATTTGCAATGCTTGGTTTTCATCATATCTTACATCAAAGCCTTATGAAGAAACAATTGAAGCTTTTAAAGCACATTGCGATAAGCTTTATAAGCTTGGTGCAAAGGTAATCGGTGCATCTGAACAAGGTAATTCAATTCAAGGTTGCCTTGATAAATCAATTCTTGATGAAAAACCGTATTATACAGATGAGCAGTGGGATGTAGTTGTAAAAGGCTTTAATGAAATGGGTGCTTATGCAAAAAGCAAAGGTATGTATTTCACAGTGCATCACCATATGGGTACAGGCGTGCAAACAGTTGAAGAAATTGATAAGCTTATGGAATTAACAGATCCTGAATTAGTATATCTTCTTTTTGATTCAGGTCACCTCACATTTGCAGGTATTGACCCTGTTCCTGTGCTTAAGAAGTATATAAATCGTGTCAAGCATGTGCATCTTAAAGATGTCAGACTTGATGTTTATAATAATCAGGTTGTGCCAAATCATATGTCGTTTCTTGACGCAGTAAGAGCCGGTGTATTTACTGTACCGGGTGACGGCGATGTTGATTTCAAGCCGATATTTGACATTCTTGCCGATAATGATTATGAAGGTTGGGTGGTTGTTGAAGCAGAGCAAGACCCTGCAAAAGCAAACCCTTTTGAATATGCAGTTAAGGCAAGAAAATATATAGCTGAAAATACAGGCTTATAATAAAAAGTAAAAAAGCAAAGCGTGTAATTAACAAGTTCATAAAAAAATGGACAATATAAAAAATCCCTCTTGATGTAGAATAAACATCAAGAGGGATTTTTAATGCCAAGAAGTTATCAAAACATAAGTATTTATGGAAACGAAATCAGTTCGTTGCTTAAAATTTAGTTTTCTACTTCAAGCAGTCTTTTTTGTACTGTCTGCACAATCCGGGGCGGGTTATTATATCAGTCAGGCTCTTATTTTGTATAAAATAAATAATAATAATTATGTAATTGCTGTAATATTCTATCTATATGCTGTTTGAAAAAAGCCTTGCTATGTGGTAAAATATCTATGTGGTAAAATATATTATATTTGAAATTATGGAGGGAAATATAATGCTTTATACTGAAATGACAAAGGAACAGCTCCTTGACGAAAAAAAGGTGCTTGAAGAAAGATATAATGCTTTTAAAGCAAAAAATCTTAAGCTTGATATGAGCAGGGGTAAGCCTTGCAAGGAGCAGCTTGATCTTTCAATGGATATGCTCAAATGTGATAATTATATTGCTGACGGCGTAGATGTAAGAAACTATGGTATTCTTGACGGAATTCCGAGCTGCAAAAAGCTTTTTGCCGAACTTATGGGTGTTGAAGATAAAAATGTTATCGTAGGCCCGTCTGCAAGCCTTAATCTTATGTTTGACTATATTTCGCAGTGCTATGTTAAGGGTGCGATTGACGGTATGACACCGTGGAGCAAGCTTGATGAAGTTAAGTTTTTATGCCCGGTTCCGGGATATGACAGGCACTTCACAATTTGTGAGCATTTCGGCATTAAAATGATAAATATTCCGATGTATGAAGACGGACCTGATATGGACGCTATTGAAGAACTTATTGAAGACCCAAGCGTTAAAGGTATGTTTTGCGTGCCGAAGTATTCTAACCCACAGGGTATTACTTTCAGCGACGAGGTTGTTGAACGCATTGCAGCATTAAATCCGAGTGCAGAAGATTTCAGAATTATATGGGACAATGCATACTGCGTACATGATTTAACGGACGACGGCGATAAACTTGCAAATATTTTTGACATTCTTCCTAAATATAACAATGAAGATATGGTGATTGAAGTTTGCTCAACAGCAAAAATTACATTCCCGGGTGCAGGTGTGTCTGCTATCATAGCAAGTGATAATAACATTGCCGCAATTAAGAAAAGACTTAATGTTGAAACTATCAGTTATGATAAAATGAATCAGCAGCGTCATGTTCAATTTTTCAAAAATGCCGACGGTGTTCGCGCTCATATGAAAAAGCATGCAAAAATTCTTAAGCCGAAGTTTGATATGGTTATCAATCATCTTGAAAAAGAACTCGGCGACAAGGGTATTGCGTCTTGGTTTAATCCTAAAGGCGGTTATTTTATCAGCCTTGATGTTATGAACGGTTGTGCTAAAAGAGTTGGCGAACTTTGCAAAGAGGCAGGTGTAACACTTACAAATGTAGGTGCAACATATCCTTATGGTTATGATTATGACGATAAAAATATTCGTATTGCACCATCATTCCCGCCGATCGATGAGCTTGATATGGCTGCGGAACTTCTTTGTATTTGCACACAGCTTGCTTGCATTGAAAAACTCGTTGGTTAATAAAGTAGGTTGAATTATGAAATTAGGTGCGTCAACAGCTTGCTTTTACCCGCTTGAAACGGAAAAAGCATTATTAAAGGTTACTGAACTTGGGTATAAATATGCCGAGGTGTTTATGAATGCACCCTCGGAGCTTGAAGAACCTTTTTTGAAGCAACTTAATACTATTGCTAAAGACGGAGGAACAGATATTGTGTCTGTTCATCCGTTTTCAAGCTTTATGGAAAGTACCTGTATTTTTACCGATTATCAAAGAAGATTTGACGATTTTATTTCGATTTATGATAAAACCTGCCACGCTTGTGCTTGTTTAGGTGCAAAATATGTTGTGATTCACGGTGCGGTTGCTCATCCGAAAATTCCTATACCGGATGAAAGATATTTTGAAAGATTTAATATGCTTATTGATATCGGGAAGCGCGAGGGTGTAACAGTTTGCCAAGAAAATGTAAATCGCTTTAAAAGTGAGAGTATAGAATTTTGCAAGAAAATGCGCAGTGCACTGGGTGATGACTTTCATATGGTGTTTGATATTAAGCAAACAGTGAGAGCAGGGCAAAATACATTTGACTTTTTAGAAGAATTTAAAAACGAAATTGTTCATATGCATATAAGTGACCATAACAGTGAGCGTGATTGTTTGCCACCCGGAAAGGGCAATTTTGATTTTGGCAGAATGAAGCAAATTCTTGAAAGTGCCGGATATGACGGCACTTTTATGACGGAAATTTATTCGCTTGGATTTGATGTTGAAAAAGAATTAAGAGAAAGTAAGACTTATTTGGAAACAATATGAAAAAAATCAGCAATACTGCAAAAGGAATAATGTGTATACTTTTTTCCGCTCTCAGTTTCAGCGGAATGAGTATATTTATCAATATGTCGGGCGATGTACCTGTAATGCAAAAAGTATTTTTCAGAAATCTTGTTGCATTTTTTATTGCCAGTGCAACTCTTTTGAAAAATAAACAGCCGTTTAAGCCGCATAAGGGATGCTTTAAATATCACATTTTGCGTTCATCTCTCGGCTTGTCGGGTATGATAGGAAATTTTTATGCCACTACTAAAATGGCGTCAACTTCCGATGCCGCAATGCTTAATAAAATGAGTCCGTTTTTCACACTCATTTTTTCATATATTTTTCTTAAAGAAAAATTTAAACCGAAGCAGGCACTCGCCATTGCAATTGCTTTTGCAGGTTCGCTTTTTGTAATTAAACCTACTATATCAAATGTTGAGCTTTTACCGAGCATAGCCGGTTTTTTGGGCGGGGTAGGCGCAGGTGCAGCTTATACTTGTGTAAGGCATATGGCTAATAAGGGCGAAAACGGAGCATTTACTGTTTTCTTTTTCTCTTTGTTTTCAGTGGTTTGTACAGCACCGTTTTTGATATTCTCGTTTCAGCCGATGACACCTAAACAGTGGATATGCTTAATTCTTGTAGGTATTTGTGCGGCAGGCGGTCAATTTGGCATAACTTCGGCATATACATTTGCGCCAAGCAGCAAAATTTCGGTTTATGATTATTCAAATGTAATTTTCACGGCAGTCGGCGGATATTTCCTGCTCGGCCACCAATTGCCTGACTTGTGGTCTGTTTTAGGATATATAATTATATGTTCAATGGCTATTTGGATGTTTATATACAACAAAAAGGAAGATGACCTTAAAAATGCAAATTCATAACTATATATAGCTGTAAAGTTAAAATACTTGCAATTATCTATATGTTGTGTTATAATATAACCACACCGAATTGGAGGGTGATTCATTATGAAATGTCCGTTTTGTGGTTATGAGGAAAGCAAGGTTATTGATTCACGCCCTACTGATGAAAATGAAAGAATCAGAAGAAGAAGAGAATGCCTTAGATGTTCAAAGCGTTTTACGACTTATGAAGTAATTGAGGATGTTCCTATTATTGTAATTAAAAAAGATAAAAGCAGGGAAGTGTTTGACAGAAACAAGATTTTAAAAGGTATGCTTCGTGCGTGCGAAAAAAGGTCTGTAACTATCAATGAACTTGAAACTGCCATATCTGAAATAGAAGCTACACTTCAGTCCGCTATTGACCGTGAAGTTACATCATCGAGAATAGGCGAACTTATAATGGAAAAACTTAAAAATATTGATGAAGTTGCCTATGTTCGCTTTGCGTCCGTTTATAAGGCTTTTGACAGTGTTGAAGCGTTTAGGGACGAAATTTCCAAGATGTAATATAATAATATAAGGCTGTGGTTTCACAGCCTTTATTTTATATGAGGTGGTAATATGAAAAAAGTTATTAGTATGCTGTTATCTTTGGTTATGATAATAAGCGTTTTTTCGCTGACGCAGTTAAATGCATTTGCAAGCCAAAGTACAACTGTAAAATTTGAGCAAAGCGAAGCAAGAACTGTTTTAAATATGATAAATTCATTTAGAGCAAGTAGTGACGCTTGGTATTGGAATAGTGATAATGCTACCAAAACATATGTAAACAGTGAACCTTTGAAGTATGATTACACCCTTGAAAAGATTGCTATGCAAAGGGCTTGTGAACTTGTTTATCTTTATCAACATCAAAGGCCGAACGGTTCAAGCGTGTTTGATGCTTATACACAGTACGGATATTCATCAACAGGTAAGGGCGAAAATATTGCAAACGGTTACCCTGAATTTACGGCAGAAGAGGTAAATAATGCTTGGCGTGAGGATAATGAATATTATGAAGGTCAAGCCCACAGGCGCGCTATGCTTGAACCGAGGTTTAAAGCAGTCGGAATTGCACATGTTTACTATTTTGACGGCAAAAATAATATTCACTTTTGGGTAGAAGAATTTGGCACTGATGTAAGTAATACAACTTACACTGCACCTAATGATTCGTGGGTAACGGCAACTCTTAATGATGATAAAAGCGTTACGGTATCTAATTTGACACCAAACATCAATTCTTCAGCACCGTTTGTCACACCAAACAATAACGCGGTAAATGTATCAAAACCAAAAACACCGATAGTTAAGTCGCTGAAAAAGGGTAAAAAATCTTTTGTTCTTCAATGGAAAAAAATGAAGAAAATAAGCGGATATGAAATCCAAATTTCAACAAATAAAAAATTCAAAAAAGCAAAAAAAGTCAAAATTAAAAAAATAAAAACAACCAAGCTGACCGTGAAAAAGCTTAAAAAGAATAAAAAATATTATGTTCGTATGCGTGCTTACAGAAAATATAACGGTAAAAATTCTTACTCGGCTTGGACTAAAACCAAAAGCGTAAAAACGAAATAATAATAAAAGGTCGTGCCGATAGGCACGACCTTTTATTATACATTTGACAAAGACAAAATCTGACGCACTACTGTACGACAGATTTTGAGAGGAGAATAATTCGGAGTGTTTATTATACATTTTGCATAGCAAAATGTATTCAAACACGGAGTGTTATTCGACGATGTCCCACGGCCACGGGTCTTTCAGCCACTCATCGCTGTTGTATCCGTTTAGCGTGAGCGGTCCGTATTCTTTTTCAAATTCGGCTTTAACAGATTTGTATTTGCTTTTATAATCATTTAGCATTTGGAGTGCTTCGGTATCGTTAGGGTGAGTGTCACAGTAAAGCCTGCATTCATACATGGCAAAACCAAGCGCAGACAACCTTTTTAATAATTTCTTTTTTTCCATTATTTTGCCCTCCTGCCTCTTAAAAACGGTTTATTAAGTGTTGGAAATAATGTTCCCTCACAAAGCGCTTTATCTGTTTCATAGCTCATTAAATCAAGTTGAAGAGGTATATATGCCATTGTCGGCGTAGCGTCTGCCGGAAGGGCAGGGCGCTCTTCGTTTTTTAAAAATGACGGCTTAAAAAGCTCAACATATTTTTCCATAAAATCACCTTTCTATAAAGATTTACTCTTCATTCTATGAATGGTATATTTTTTTGCCAATATAAAAATTTTACATATAATAGAATGTGATGTTTAAAATAGGATTTTTTTGGTAATCATAAAAATGTAAGGCGAAAGCCTTAAAGATATTTAACCGAAGGTGATTTTGTGCTGATTAAACGAGGCGAAATTTACTATGCTGATTTAAGTCCTGTTGTCGGCAGCGAGCAAGGCGGCGTGAGGCCTGTTTTAATAGTTCAAAACGATGTGGGCAATAAATTTTCACCAACAGTTATTGCCGCCGCAATAACATCTCAAAAAGATAAAACTGCACTTCCTACTCATATTGAGGTTGATGCTGTAAATTGCGGACTTGCAAAAGACAGTGTTGTACTTTTAGAGCAAGTCAGAACTATTGATAAAAGGCGTCTTAAAGAAAAAATGGGCAGCCTTGATAATGTAGATATGGGCAAAGTCGACCACGCTTTGACAGTAAGTTTCGGACTTTGATTAAAACGAGCAATCTTATCTAATTCTTAATTTTTTTAAAAAGAGAATGAAAATAAGATTGTTTTATTTTTTTATATATGTTAAGATATTTAAAAACGCAAAGGATGATGATATAAATGTATAGAATTGCTAAATTTGAAAAGGTTTCTTTTGAACAATTTGAAAAAGATTGGCTCAAAAATTTTCCGCAAACAGAAGATGTAAGGGCTGTGTATGACAGCATTAAACTTCCGAAAAGAGCAACCACAGGTTCAGCCGGTTATGACTTTTATGCACCGGCAAATGTTTGCTTTGAAAAGGGTAAGTCTACTTTAGTTCCAACCGGTATTCGCTCAAAAATTGATGAGGGTTGGGTACTTTCAATTTATCCGCGTTCAGGTCTTGGCTTTAAACATCGTTGCCAGCTTGATAATACAGTCGGCATTATTGACTCCGATTATTACAATTCTTCAAATGAGGGGCATATAATGATTAAAATCAGCTGTGATGCTCACGATGACGGCCATAAAGCCGAAGTTTTGGCAGGCGATGGCTTTGCCCAGGGTATTTTTACTCAATTCGGCATCACTGTTGATGATGATACAAACGGAGTTCGCGACGGTGGCTTCGGCAGTACAACCGAAAGTAAATAATGATTTTCAGAGGCATATAAAATGAAAAAGATTTTTACTAATAAAATTGTAGTTGCTCTTGTGGCAATGCTTTGCTGCGCCCTTTGGGGCAGTGCTTTTCCTGTTATAAAAATAGGATATAAATTTTTTAATATAAGCGGTGTTGATACGGCATCACAAATTCTTTTTGCCGGTGTTCGATTTTTAATCGCAGGTTTTTTAACAATACTTCTCGGCAGTATTTTTGCCGATAAGTTTATTGTTATTAAGAAAAAAGAAAATTTTAAAAAAGTCGGCATTTTGGCGATTTTTCAAACAATTTTGCAATATATATTTTTCTATGTCGGCTTGGCACATACAACGGGTACTAAAAGTTCTGTTTTAGATTCAACAAGTGTGTTTTTCGCTGTGCTTATTTCCTGCCTTATATTTAAAATGGAAAAGCTTTCGGTTAATAAAATAATCGGTTGCGTAATCGGCTTTGCAGGTGTGGTTTTAATCAATATAACACCGGGTGTATCGCTTGGCTCGTTTAAATTCAACGGTGAGGGATTTATAATAATTTCCGCTCTTTCGTATGCTTTTTCAAGCGTTCTTGTAAGCAATTATTCAAAAGATGAAAGCCCGGTTGCACTCAGTGGTTATCAGTTTATGCTCGGCGGCGGAGTGATGATTATAGCAGGATTACTGTTCGGCGGTCACTTGAAGTTCAGTTCTTTGCCTTCATACGCTGTTGTAATGTACCTTGCACTTCTTTCTGCCTGCGCTTATACACTTTGGGGAATTTTGCTTAAATATAATAAAGTTTCACAAGTTTCGATTTATGGATTTATGACACCGGTATTCGGTTTTCTGCTTTCATCAATTGTGCTTAGGGAAACACTCAGTCAGCAAAAATGGATTACTGCCTTGGCTCTCATTCTTGTTTGCCTCGGTATTTTTACAGTCAATTTAAGCGGGGAAAAATTCAAAAAAATCTTATATAAAAATAAAAAAGATAATAAGGAGAAAGAATGATGAAAGCAAAAATCACCCTTGCAAAAGAATTTAAAATCGGTGAAATTGATAAAAGAATTTATGGCTCTTTTATTGAACATCTCGGTCGTGCAGTGTATGGCGGCATTTATGAACCTGACCACCCGACAGCAGATGAAGATGGTTTTCGCCGTGATGTGATAGACCTTGTAAAAAAGCTTAATGTTCCTATTGTTCGCTATCCGGGTGGTAATTTTGTTTCCGGTTACAATTGGGAAGACGGTGTTGGCCCTGTTGAAAACAGACCTAAAAGACTCGATTTGGCTTGGGGTACAACCGAGCCTAACTATTTTGGCACTAATGAGTTTATGAAATGGTGCAAAAAAGCGGATACCGAATGTATGATGGCAGTAAATCTCGGTACTCGCGGTCCTGAAGAAGCAAGAAATCTTGTTGAATACACAAATCATAAATCGGGTTCTGCCTGGGCTGATTTAAGAAAAGAACACGGTTATGATGACCCTTGGGATATTAAACTTTGGTGCCTTGGTAACGAAATGGACGGTGCTTGGCAAATGGGTGCCAAAACCGCTACCGAATACGGCAGAGTTGCACTTGAGGCTTCAAAAATGATGAAATGGACTGACCCGAGTATTGAAACCGTGCTTTGCGGTTCATCAAGTATCAATTCAAAAACCTTTGGCCAGTGGGAAGCAGAGTCGCTTGATATTGCATATGACAGTGTTGATTATGTATCACTTCATCAGTATTACGGAAATCACGACGGTGATACTATGAGCTATCTTTCATACACTCTTCAGCTTGAAGAATTTATTCATACCGTAATTTGCGTTTGTGATTACATTAAGGCTAAAAAACACTCTAAAAAAACAATGATGCTTTCGTTTGATGAATGGAATGTTTGGTATCATTCAAATAACGCACCTTATGAAAGGTGGTCGGTAGCACCGCCGAGGCTTGAAGATATTTATAATTTTGAAGATGCACTTCTCGTAGGTTCGATGCTTATTACATTTCTTCGCCATTGTGACAGAATTAAAATAGCTTGCCTTGCACAGCTTGTTAATGTTATTGCACCTATTTTTACAAAAACAGGCGGTGGAATATTTGCGCAAACAATTTTTTATCCTTTTGAACATTTGAGCAATTTCGGCAGGGGCGTTGCGCTTAATCCTATTATTTCAAGCCCAAAATACGATTGCAAAGCATATACAGATGTACCGTACCTTGACGCTATTGCAACTTTTGATGAAGAAACTGAATCTATGACTGTATTTTGTGTTAACAAGTCAATGGATGAGGGAATGACGCTTGATGTAAATCTTCTTGATTTTGAAGGATTTGTACCTGTTGAATTTATTTCAATGGATGGGTATAACAAAAATGATGAAAATTCATTTGAAAATCCTTTTGTAAAGCCACACAATAATCCGCTTCCGGCTATTGATGATAATACCCTTACAGCAGAAATTAAACCTTTCAGCTGGAATGTTATCAGGCTTAAAAAGAACAACTGATAATAAAAACTTTACATAAAATTAAAAATATGTTAAAATAAGGCATTGTATTTTTATAATGCTTTATTTTTATTTTAGGAGGCATATTTATGACAAAGGCACAAATATGCATAATGATTTCCATAGTTGTTTATCTTGTATCTATGGTAATGATTGGCGTAGTTTATTCAAAAAAAACAAAAAATGTCGGTGACTTTTATCTTGGTGGGCGTAAGCTTGGCCCTCTTGTTACAGCAATGAGTGCTGAAGCGTCTGATATGTCAAGCTATTTACTTATGGGACTTCCGGGACTTGCACTTGTAAGCGGACTTGCCGAAGTAGGCTGGACTGTTATAGGCCTTGCGATAGGTACATATCTTAATTGGCTAATAGTTGCCAAAAAACTTCGTAAATATTCAGCAAGAATTAACGCTATTACAATTCCTGATTATTTTTCAAAAAGATATAAGGATAACAGTAGGCTTATTATGGCTGTTGCGGCTTTGATGATTATTATTTTCTTTGTTCCTTATACAGCTTCGGGTTTTGCGGCTTGCGGTAAACTTTTCGGCACTTTGTTTGGTATTGATTATCATATTGCAATGGTTGTTTCTGCAATTGTTATTGTGGGTTATACTTCACTCGGCGGTTTTAATGCTGCTTCTATGACTGACTTTATTCAGTCAATCATTATGACTGCTGCACTCATTATCGTTCTTGTATTTGGCGTTAATAAAGCAGGCGGAATGGAGCAAGTTATTGCAAATGCAAATAATCTTGCAGGCTATCTTGATGTTTTTAAAGGCTATGATGCCGCTACAAACAGTGCAGGCAGTTTTGGTGCAATTAAAGTTGTTTCAACTCTTGCTTGGGGACTTGGCTATTTCGGTATGCCTCATATTCTTTTAAGATTTATGGCAATTGAAGATCCGAATAAAGTTAAAATTTCAAGGCGTGTTGCAGAAATCTGGGTTGTTATTTCAATGGCAGTTGCAGTTTTAATCGGTGTTGTCGGTATGGCAATGGTAAAAGAGGGCGCACTTCCTGTATTTGATGACAGTGAAACAATTATTATTCAAATTGCAACACTTCTTTCAAAAGTCGGTGTTGTGCCGGCACTTCTTGCAGGAATTATCCTTGCCGGTATTTTGGCAAGTACAATGTCTACCGCGGACAGCCAGCTTCTTGCCGCTTCTTCTGCTGCAAGTGAAAATATTATCGGCGGTCTTTTTAGAATTAAACTTAATGAAACATCACAAATGATTGTTGCAAGAGTTACGCTTATTGCAATTTCTGTTATCGGTGTAATTATAGCTTGGGATTCAAATTCATCTGTATTCGGCATTGTTTCATTTGCTTGGGCAGGTTTCGGTGCAGTATTCGGTCCCGTTATGCTTCTTTCACTTTTCTGGAAGAGGTCAAACCGTTACGGTGCGCTTGCAGGTATGGTTGTAGGCGGAATAATGGTGTTCGTATGGAAATATGCTATTGCTAAACTTGGCGGAGTATTTGATATTTATGAACTTCTTCCTGCATTTATTTGCGGTCTTTTAGTTAATGTTATTGTTTCGCTTATCACTCCTAAGCCTGATGATGAAATTATTGAAGTATTTGATGAACTTAAACATAATAAATAATATTTGATATGTTAAAAAGCACTAAATCAAAAATGATTTAGTGCTTTTACTTTATGATATGCAATCAAACTTATGCTTTTTTTAATACAAATACAAGCCAGCCTTTTTCTTCAAATCTTTCAATAACTTCAAATGAGTTTTGTGCAAAGCTTAGGAGTACTTCATCTTCTCTGCTTTCTATAATGCCGCCGGTAATGTAAACTCCGCCGTCATCAAGATATTTGCCGACTTCTTTATTAAATTCCATAATTATATCGGCAACTATGTTGGCAACAATAACATTGTACTTGCCTGTAACTTTATCGGATAAATTACCCTGAACAGCTTTGAATTTGCTTTCATCAAATCCGTTTTCAAGTGCATTTGCCTGCGCTGTTTTAACTGCGAGGGAATCAATATCAACACCGAAAGCTTCTTTCGCACCAAGTAAAAGTGATGCAATTGAAAGTATGCCGCTGCCGCAGCCAATATCAAGAACTGTTGAATCTTTACTGATGTAATTTTCAAGTGTTTCAAGGCAAAGCTTTGTTGTCGGATGGCTGCCGGTGCCAAATGCAAGCCCGGGTTCGATATGAAGAACTTTTCTTTCGCCTGCATCATACTCGTCTTCCCAAGTAGGACGAATAAGCAGTTTGTTGCCGATAGGCATCGGGTGAAAATACTGCTTCCAATTGTTAACCCAATCTTGAGTTTTGCAATCATCAATTTGAATGTCATATTTTATGTTGAGATTTTTAAGTCTTTCCTCAATAAATGATACTGCTTCAAGTGGGTTTTCGTGCGGGTTAACATATACATGGATAATTCCTTTTGAACGGTCTGCTTCCAAAAGTTTTTCTTCAATCAAGTCAATATGCGCAATTTCCATTACCTCGTTTTCAAGGTCGGAATAATCTTCTATATATATTCCGTACGGTACAACCATATTGGCGATGTTTCCTGCAACTTCAATGTCGTTTGTATCAACAGTGATTTTGATTTCACTCCATACTTCGTTTTGAATATCACTCATACTCATTCTCCTAAATTAACAGTATGCTCAGTTGATGAAAGTCCGTGGTTATAAAGCTTTCTGCTATCAAGCGCCCACTGCCTGTCAGTAAAATTACCCGGTTCAACCTTGCTTGTTGCTGCGTTTATTTCAAAAATTGTGGCGTCAAGCGCATCAAGTGTTGCAAGAATTTCTGCTTCCAAAAACTTTGGTCTGACAGCAGCACCGTACTCCGGAAGTTCGTGGTGAGATATAATCATATGTTCAAGTAAAATGACCTTTTCACTTGTAATGCCGAGCTTTTTTGCTGTTTCATCAACCATCATTGCACCTTTAACAAGATGACCGATAAGTTCACCTGAAACAGTATATCCCGTGCAAAGTCCTGTTTTGTCTGTTTCCATTTCAAAAGTTTTTGCAACATCGTGCAGTATCGCACCCGAAAGCAAAAGCTCCCTATCTATGTTTGGATATACTTGGCAGGTTTTTTCAGCCATTTCAACTATTGAAGCGGTGTGCAGCATTAAGCCGCCCACTATTGCGTGGTGAAGTCTGTATGCCGCAGGATAAATTTCAAGCTTTTCTCTTCTTTCAAGTAATATGGATTTAACTATATCTTTTAATTCTTGGTCTTTAAAATCATTAACCTTGTTTAAAAGCATTGCAAAAACCGATTTTCCGTCATACTCGCTTGTAGGTACAAATTCGGCAATCATTTCATCAGGTGCTTTTTTAATTGATGTTATATTAAGTTGCTGCTTTCCCTTATAGTTATCTACCGTGTACTCAATTTCAACCACACAGTTTTTCTCAAATTGGCCGTTATTTTCGAATCTCCAAACTTTTGCCGGATATTCATTCTTGTCACTGCCGATAACAATCATATCAAGGTAGCCGTTACCGTTTTTGTCTGTTTTTTCGTATAATTCTTTTATTAACGCAAAAGATGCCATATTTATTCCTTTCTGTCGTTGATTTAATTTACAAATTATTATATAATAATTTACATATTTATTCAATAACTAATTGACAAAGTATATTTAGCTTGGTAAAATATTTTCAAATAACAAACGGAGTGATTTTCTGTTGAAAAATTTAGATAATTTATGTATGAATTGTTTTGAAGAGTTAACACAGGGCAGTGTTTGCGCAAATTGTGATTATGATAATGATACGCAAACAAGCTTTGTTTACCTTCAACCTAAAACTATACTTAATGATCGTTATGCAATCGGTGCATTTGTAAGCCACGAAAGTGATGCCGCAACATATATGGCATATGATATGCAGGAATTAAAAGTGGTAACGGTGCGTGAATTTTTGCCAAAGGGCATTGCCGCAAGATTAGAGGGCAGTGTTGATGTTCATGTAAGGGAAAGATTTAAACCGTCTTTTGATAAGCTTAAAAATTCGTTTATCAGACTTTGGGAAACTATAAGCGAACTTAAAAATCTTTCTGCCGTTATTCCTACTTATGATGTGTTTGAACTTAATTCAACCGCATATGCTGTCAGCGAATATATGGAAACTATTTCACTTCGTGAATTTTTGCTCCGCAATCCTGACGGCAACATTCTTTGGGATCAGGCACGAATTATGTTTATGCCCGTGCTTACTACTCTTGAAGCACTTCATTCAAAAGGTATTATTCACGGTGGTATTTGCCCTGATAACCTTGTGCTTTGCAGGGACGGCAAGGTAAGGCTTAAAGGTTTTTGCATTGCCGAGGCAAACACTATGTCAAGTGAGCTTGAATTTAATGTAAATGACGGCTACACAGCTCTTGAACAGTATGAGAATAATCATAAGATGTGCCCTGCAACTGATATATATGCATTTTCCGCTTGCATTTTTAGGGCGCTTGTCGGTCAAAATCCGCCTGATGCTAAATCAAGGGAACTCAATGATAAATTGATGATTCCTAACACGATTGCAGAGAAAATACCGACTTATGTTATCCGTGCGCTCGGCGGCGGATTGCAGATTTACCCTGAAAAAAGAACGCAGGATATTAACACTTTCCGTGAACAGCTTAACGCATCGCCTACCGTAATTGCAACTGCTTCGCAGGATGAAAAGGTGCAAAGGGAAAATAAGCGTACTGAAAAAGCGGAAGATTTTGAACCTGTTATTGAAGAAGAACATTACAAGGGCTATCCCGTTTATGATGATAAGCCAAAGAAAAATAAGAATAATAAAATTATAATAGTGGTTTTGGTTATTCTTATTATTGCGGCAATCGGCGCAGGTGTATATGTTGCCAAAAACGGCGGAATCGGCAAAAAAGAGGAAAACACCTTGCCAAGTGTTGCTGTGGCGCAATATGAAGTTCCTGATTTTGTATCAGCAGGGTATAACCAAAGTGATATTGAAAATAACGGTGCTTGGAATAAGCAGTTTAAACTTACTTTTACTTCTAAATATTCAACCGATGTTGAAGAGGGAATAGTATTTGAGCAAAGTATAGAAGCCGGCAAAAAAGTTGATCAAAATACCGAAATTGTTCTTACCGTCAGCAAAGGTGTGCAGACTGAAAGTGTACCTAATGTTGCAGGGCAAACAGTTGATGAGGCTACAAAAGCTCTTACAGATAAAGGATTTAAGGTATCAACCGTTGAAGTATATAACGATGGTTCACACACTGCAAATACCGTTAAGGAAAGTTATGCAAGTGCGCCGGCAGCAGGTTCAACAGCAGCAGTAGGTGAAGAAATTGTGCTTCAGGTTTACGGTGAAGCACAAACTACAACAGCAGCGGTAGAGCCTGAAAACGAAATCGGCACGGACTGATAAATTATAATGTAAAACACAAAAAGCAGAGTTCATTGAACTCTGCTTTTTGTGTTTTAACCAAATAATAATATCAAAATAATTACAATCAATGCGGTAATTCCAAGCCCGATAAAGAATTTTATTGCCCGGTGAACTGCATCAAATGTATTTGTAGGCATAATTTGGTAAAATAAATATTTTAAAGGTTCTTTTACTTTTTTGCCTACCAAATCCTTAAATCTTAAATCATATGTTTTAAAGGTGCTATCTTTATTTAATTCAATAACTCTTACACCGCGGTCTTTTCCCGGCCCGTAAACATGAAAACCGGCGCCCTGAGTGTAACCTAAGTCAATACCGTCAACTTTACCGTTAAATGAATTATTATGGTCGTGGCCGAAGTATACGCCTAAAACTTCGCCTTTTTCCTTAAAAGCGTCAAATTCGCCACTGTTAATTTGCGGGTCGGCAGGGGATTCCTTCATAAAACCGTTTGCATTAACTTTATCTTTATTTAAAACATAAAATCTGTTTGCGTGTGTTCTGAATCCTCTTACAGCACCCTTTGTATTTTTCTTTACTTCATTTAAAAGCTCAAAAATTTCACATACCGGAATGTGCTGAATTACTATTGATGGGATAAGGTGTCCGTATTTTTCTTCATATGAATCACGCTTTTTTTTGTACCATTCAATTTGATTTTCGTGTACATTATCATATCCTATTTCCAAGTTTGAATGGCTGTCGATGAGATAAAGCAAAAATTTTAATTCATCGCCGTCTTTTATTTCTATAATATGATTTGCGCAGCCGTCAATATCTTTTTCGCTTTCGCCTATAAAATAATCAAATTCCTTGTAAATTTCAAACTGCTCTTCGTTTGATAATCCTACTTGCCTGTCATGATTGCCAAAGCAAATTGTAAACGGAATTTTTCTGCTTCGGCAAGGCTTTGTTAAAATATCAAGTGAGTTTTTTATAGCGTCACGGTTGCCTTTAAAAGTTCTTTTGCCCCATATCTGGTCACCGGAATAAACTACTAAATCAGGCTCAACCCTGTCAAGCGCGCTGTTAATAAGGTCGAGTGTATCAGGGCTGATTTTTTTGCCCTCTTGTGTATCGGCAATTTGCAATATTTTGAAAGTGTCATTTTTGAAACTCAGCATTTCATCACCTCAAAAGTCATTTTACCATATTACGCTCTTGACTGCAATATACAAAACTCGTATAATATTAAAGCGACGAATTTGAAATTAAATAACTGCCCGTAGCACAGTGGCTAATGCATTAGATTCCGATTCTAACGAGCGAGAGTTCAAATCTCTCCGGGCAGACCAAAGCCTTACCCTTATTTACATAGGGTAAGGCTCTTTTCATTTTTTTATGATTTTTTTGATAATTGCAAAGATAAGCACACCTATTAAACCGCTTACGGTATTTAAAATAATATCGTTTATATCAAGTGCGCCTGTTGCGAAAATATATTGCAAAATTTCAATCACAATAGGGATTAAAACTAAAAACGAAATGTTTTTATATTTATTATTGCCTTTTGTAAACAGGCATATGAAAAATCCCATAGGTATAAATGCGGTGAGATTTAGCAGCAAAACTGCTTTTCCCTCATTCAACATTGCAGATACAGAGGGAATAAAATTGGTAGTCTGAAATCTTAACGGTCTTATAAATGACCAGTATACACCGAAAAGTTTGTGGATTATTAAACCTCTGTCAATAAAAAATACCCATATTAAAAATAAATACAGTGTAAAAACGATTATTGATAAAGGTTTTATTTTCTTTTTCATTTGCCACCTCTTTATTCATTATGAATTGCTGTGAGTGCGCTTACTTTTACACTCTTATTAGCAGGTGAAAGCCCTGCAAGTACACCCACACCAACGGAAAAAGCGATACCTAAAATTGCAAGCCACCACGGAATTGAAGATACGCATATTTTCATTCCCATACTTGTATCAACCATACTGCTCATAACCTTGCCCGCTATCAGATTCGCTATTATAGATATAATATAACTTATTATAATTCCTATTACACCGCCGAACATTCCTATAATTCCTGCTTCATAAAGGAAAATATCTTTAATATCCCTGATGTCGCATCCAAGCACTTTCATTATGCCTATTTCTTTTGTTCTTTCAAATACACTCATAACCATAGTGTTGCTGATACCGAAGGCTGCTACAAACATTGAAACCCCGCCGATTGCACCGAGAATGAGCTGTACTATTCGCATAACTTTTTTCTGTTCTTGCAATCCTTCATCATCAGTAGAGCAACTGTAACCTTTATTTTGAATTTCTTGCTTTACTTCTGAAACACTTTTAGTGTCATCGCAATAAACATTGATGGAACTGTATGAAAGTTTATAGTTTTTAACAGAACTTAATCTGTTACTTTCGCTAACAAGCTGTTTGGCTCTGTCAAGGTCAATAAAAATTGCATTTGATGCTTCATAGTCGTTGCTTGTTTGCTTCAATGTGCCAATAACATTCAGCTTTTGCGTGCCGCCGGCAGTTTGGTTTTTGCTGTCGGTGTTGTTGTCGTTGTTGTTATCGTCATTTGGCGGAGCATAATTTGATGAATCATCACTTCCTTGCTGATTTTTTGCGTTTATGGTGAATGTGTCTTTCATAAAGTCAAATTCACTTTCGCTTATGTTGTAATTTTCATCATATTTATATTTTGGGCTGTTACCCTGAACATCGCTAAAATATTGAATTATATCTTTACCGAAAAAGCAAGCATTTCTTTCACCGTATTTTTTAAAATCGCCCTGCTCGGTTTTATAACCGAGCATTTCCATTTCTTTTAGCGGAATTCCGTAAACACTGCCTGAATAAGTGTATTTGCCGTGAGCAATGTTTGCATATTGGCTTATTTCAAGTGTGGGTACAACCGTTTTTACATTATCAAGCTTGGAAAAATAGTTCACTGCACTTTCATCAAAAGGCATTGCTTCCTGAACTTTGCCTGTTGAATCATTTGTATAATCCCCCATTGAATATACAGTGATTTTGTTGAGTGTAGAATCCTGCTCATACTGCGAAGTAATCATTTTATCAATACCAATACCTATTGATACCATTATAATGATTGCACAAGTACCTATAACTACACCTGCGATAGTCAGTCTTGTTCTTGTTTTTCTGTTTCGCAGATTTTGCCAAGCCATTGCAAAGATGTCAGATTTTTTCATCGAACTTTACACTGCCTTTCTTGTGCTTTCTCTTTTTAATTATTACTACTGCTGCAATTACTACTGCTGCTGCACCCACACCGCATCCAATGTAGATTTTAATTTTTGTTGTGCTGTGGTCGTCTTGTACTTCACCGTTATCTGTATTATCTGTACTGTCATCAATATTTTCAAACGGGTCAGTTGGTTTATCAACTTTTACTTTGAATTCCTGCTCGATTGATTTTTTGTCCATATTTTCATTTTCATATTCAAATATGAGCTTTAATTTGTATTCACCTGTTTTATCAAATGTTACAGGCAGGGTATAGTTACTTGCAAATTGGCCGCCTGCTTCAATATTTCCTACATATGCACTGTTGAGTTCTTTTCCTTTAGAGTCAACAAGCTTAACAGTACCGTTAGAAAGTTTTGTTTGCCCCATATTTATGATTTGGAACGAACAGTCGCTTTCTTCATCAACATTTACTGTTTTATCTGCTAAAGCAATTTGCTGGAATTGAACTTTATCAGGCTGTACTACCGGAACGCTCATTGTTAAATCGTTGCTTGCACTTTGTTTTCCGCCTTCAATGTATTCAAATGATACGGTTGCGGTAATAGGGTACACACCTGATTGTGCACTGCTTAAGCAAGCGAATTTTTTGCTTACGCTTATTGTTTGATTTGGCTTTATTTCTTTGATTGAAATAGTATCCGTTCCGTCTGCAACAACAAAGCTGTCACCGCCGGCAAGTTTAACAAGTACATTTTGCGCTTTGATTTTAGATGAATTGTTTTTCACATTAAAGTTTAATGTGAATTCTTTACCGCCCGAAATTGTACTTTTGCCATAATTAAAGCTTGAAATAATAAGCTGTGGGGTTAAATCTGTTTTGCTTTTGCTTGATTTTTTAGAATTAACTTTAATGCTGAAATTGAATTCGGCACTGCCTTGCTGCTTTTCGCCTTTGGAAGTAAATTCGTATGTTACAACTGCGTTTATAGGATACATTCCTGCACCTGTACTTTTGTTAACTACAAATGCTTTTGAGAATGAAGCTGTTGATTTTTTTGCTATTGACGATTTATAAATAGTATCAACATCGCTTGCAATTGCAAATGCATCGCCGCCTGAAAGCTTGATGTTAACATTGCTTATGTCATAAGCGGCACTCTTGTTTGCAAGTTTAAAACTTAATTTGAAATTATCGCCTGAAAGCAAGTTTGACTTATTTACAGAAAAATTAGCTGTAAGGCTTGGTGAGTTTTGATTACTTTGCTGTGATGTTTGGCCGGCAGAAATCGGAACAGTGTATGAAAATTCAGAACTTGCGCTAACAGTTTCGCCGCCTTCTACATAATCATATGTTGCACTTATTGTAATAGGATACATTCCGGCAGTTGCACCGTTAGTTACAAAAAAGCTTTTACTGAATTGTGCGCTTGCCCCTTTTGCAAGGGAAGAAGCATAAATGGTATCAACATCATTTGCTACCGTGAAAGTTTCGCCGCCTGAAAGGCGCATATTAAGATTTTTAATATCAACACTTGTGTTTTTGATTTTGTATGTAAGCTTAAATGTGTCACCTGCATAGATTGTATTTTTATCAAGCGAAAATGAGTCCGCAATCAAGCTTGAAGCTGAGCTGCTTTTTGGCATATCGTCACTTGCAAGCGCAAATGTCTGCGGTGCAATAATCATAATTATTGCAAGTATAATTGATGTGAATAATTGTGTTTTTTTCATTGTCTTCTCTCCCTTACTTTGTATTATAATCTTTTGATGTGATTTTTCCATCACAAATATTTACTGTAATGTCGGAATATTTTGCAACATTTGAATCGTGAGTTACCATTACCAAAGTTTGATTCTTTGTGTATACAAGCTTTTGTATAAGCTCCATAACTTCAAATGTAGTCTTACTGTCAAGGTTACCTGTGGGTTCGTCAGCAAAAACTACACTTGGGTCTGTTACAAATGCTCTTGCAATGCCTACACGCTGTTGCTGGCCACCGCTCATTTCTTTTGGCTTGTGCTTATATCTGTTATCAATGCCGACAAGCTTTAGCATTTCCATTGCTCTTTGCTCTCGCTCCTCTTTGCCTACACCTTTAAACATAAGCGGAAGTGCCACATTTTCAAGTGCAGTCATTGTGGGCAGCAAATTATATGATTGAAAAATAAATCCTGTAAATTTTTGCCTGAATTTTGCCAAATCTGATTCACTCAAATTGTCAATCCTGTACTTGCCGATGTAAACTTCGCCACCGCTTGGGCGCTCAATTCCAGCAAGCATATTAAGAAGTGTACTTTTGCCTGAACCTGATGTACCGAGTATTGCGCAAATTTTGTTTCGCTCAATTTCAAGGTTGACTTTATCAAGCGCAATTACTTCTTCTTCGCCGACTTGATAATGACGCGATAAATCAACTGTTTTAATTAAAATATCACTTGCCATACCATACTCCTTTAATATATACTTTCTATCAACTGTGCTAATTGTAATATCACAGTTAACTTTCAGGTTCAGTATATCATTGGAATATCCCGTTGTCAATCATTTTTTTATCTTTTTTTCATTTTATTTTCTATTGAATTTGATAATAATAGGTGTATAATATATAAGTACTACTTATTGGAGGGTAAAATTATGTTGGATAAGCGTAAAGTTGTTATCATCGGTGCCGGCCATGTAGGTTCTCATGTTGCAATGGCTCTCTGTTTTCAAGGCACTTGTGATGAGATAGTATTTATTGATATTGACCGAGAAAAAGCAGTTGCAAACTGCTATGATGTTGCCGATGCATGCTTGTTTTTAGGTTCGACTACTAAAATAAAAGTAGGGGATTACGAGGATTGCAGGGATGCCGATATTATTGTAAATTCAATCGGTATGCCGCGTAAACCGGGCCAAACAAGGCTTGATATGCTTGATGATTCAATCAGAATGATGAAAGATGTTGTGGAAAATCTTAAGCCGATTGATTTTAAGGGCATTTTTGTTTCAATTACAAATCCTGCCGATGTTATTGCAAATTATGCAAGGCTTCATCTCGGACTTCCTAGGGAAAGATGTTTTTCAACCGGTACTTCGCTTGATACAGCAAGGCTTAAAAGAACTGTAAGCGAACTCGCTGATATTGACAGAAGAAGTGTTACCACCTGTGCAATCGGCGAACACGGTGATTCATCATTTGTTCCTTTCTCAACTCTTACACTCGGCGGTAAAAATTACAAAGAGCTTCAAAAAGCTAAGCCTGAAAAGTATGGCAAGCTAACTGAGGAATTTGTACTCGAAAGAACTCGCTATATAGGATACGATATTATCAACGGTAAAGGCTCTACTGAATTTGGTATCGGTGCTGCTTGCGCAGATATTTGTAAGGCAATCTTCCACGATGAAAAAAGAGTTATACCAGCTTCCGTTTTGCTTCAGGGCGAATATGGAATTGACGGTGTTGCCTGTGGTGTACCTTGTGTTATCGGCAGAAACGGAATTGAAGATATTATCGAACTTGAGCTTAATGATAAAGAAAAAGAACAGATGGCGCACACCTGTTCTGTAATTAAAGAATATTGCGAAAGAGCTGAAAAAGTACAGTAAAGCAACAGAAAACCCCGTAAGTTTAAAACTTACGGGGTTTTGTTATTTTGCTTTAGTTGTTGTTTCGCTTTTTGACTTATAATCCTTATAGCGATTTTCAAGCTTTTTGTACTCACCTGACTTAAGGTCTTTCATAAGTACATCCTGCCCGTCAAATGAAATATAATATTCACCGACAGGGGTGAGTGAATATGTTTCCTTGCCGTCAGCATTCTTTTCGCTGTTCTTTTTCATAACATTTGCTGCAACTTTAACATATTCTTTTTTATCAATTTTTTCACCGCTTGAAGAAATCATAAATGAATACTTTTCCTTGACTTTGTCAAGCCCGAGTTCTTCAGGGGTGTAAGCATTTTTGATAAAATCAATTGCATCTTTATCTTTGATTTTCGCTTTATCGGTAGGATTTTGAACTGTGAATGAAGTAGATTCGCTTTTTGTTGTCGTTTCTTTTTTATCATCTGCTTTTGAGCAGGCAACAAAAACGCAACATACGGTAATTACTGCAAGCAATACTGCTAATAATTTTTTCATCGCAAAAAAGCCTCTCCTTTAATGATTATTCATCATCTTCTGCTTCTTCAACCTCAAATTCAAGCATTTCGCCGCAATTTGGGCAAGGAACAGTTCCGTTAAGTGCTGTTTCGGCATCAACTGTGAATGGAGTGTTGCAAAGCGGGCATTCAACTTCAAATTCTTCCTCGTCTTCGTCATCGTCATCGTCATCGCAGCAATCGTCGCAATCACACTCGTCATCATAATCATCGTATACATATTCTTCAAGGTCTGCTAAATCTTCATCAACAGCGTCAACTTGGTCTGCAAGCATTTCAACACCGTCTGTCATATCATCAATATCTTCAACAATATTTGAAAGTACATCAACAATGGCAGAAAAAACCTTGGTTTCCTTTTTGTTATCGCCAAGGTCAAGACCTTCAATTAAACCTTTAAGATAGCCTAAGCTTTCAGTTGTATCCATAATAAAAATCCTTTCTTATTGAGATGAATAAGTTATAATAACTTATGCTCTTTCCATATATTCGCAAGTTCTTGTGTCGATTCTAATCATATCTCCTTCGTTAATGAAGAGAGGAACACGAATTTCTGCACCTGTTTCAACCTTTGCAGGCTTAAGTGTATTAGTAGCTGTGTTGCCCTTAAGGCCAGGCTCTGTTTCTGTAACTTCAAGAGTAACAAATGTAGGTGGTTCAACACCAAATACCTTACCTTTGTATGAAAGGATACGGCAAATTTCGTTTTCCTTAACAAACTTGAAGTTATCTGAAAGATCAGATTCTGATACAGGAATCATTTCAAATGTATCATTATCCATAAAGTAGTAAAGACCTTCATCATTGTATGAATAAGTCATTTCTTTTCTTTCAATGTATGCAGTAGGGTACTTAGCTGATGGGTTGTAACTCTTTTCAACTACTGAACCTGTAATAACATTCTTTGTTTTTGTTCTTACAAAAGCGGCACCCTTGCCCGGCTTAACATGCTGGAATTCGATAACCTGAAGCACATTGCCATCCTCTTCAAAAGTAACGCCGTTTCTGAAATCACCTGCTGAAATCATATTTTCTACCTCCGAGTAAAAATGTAATTTTATAATAATTAAAATTGATATATTATATTTTATAATATTTCCATCAATAAATCAATACCCATTTTATAACTATCCTTGCCATATCCGCAAATTTGTTTAACGCATACATCTGTAATTACAGAAATTTTGCGAAAATCTTCTCTTTTATGAATATCTGACATATGAACTTCTACAAATGGGGTGAATTCCTGAACCGCCTCGATGGCGTCACGAATTGCATATGAATAGTGAGTGTACGCACCGGCGTTGATAACCACACCGTCAAATTCATCACGGCTTTCGTGTATGACATCGATTATATCACCCTCGTGATTAGACTGAAAGAATGAAACTTTTGCACCGTGAGCTTTACCGTAAAGCTTTAATTCATCATTGATTTGCTTCAAAGTTTCGCCGCCGTATACACTCTTTTTTCTAATCCCGGTCATATTAAGATTAGGTCCGTTAAGTACAAGTATTTTTTTCATTAAAATCACCGTAAATAAAAAAATAATGGGAGCAGTAATCTGCTCCCATATGTATAATTATTTATACTTTCTTTTACGAGCAGCCTCGCTCTTCTTTTTACGAGCAACAGAAGGCTTTTCATAATGTTCTCTCTTGCGAACTTCCTGGATGATACCATCACGAGAAGTCTGACGCTTGAATCTTCTGAGTGCGCTGTCAAGAGATTCATTTTCTTTAACTTTTACTTGGCTCATTTTATTCCCTCCCTCCGACCTCTTCGGGGGTATTTGATACTTTTATTTGAATATCTGCACAAGATTATATACAAAAATATATCGCTTGTCAAGTATTTTGTTAATAAATTTATCAATATTTGTAAAATTGTGAATGATAACTAAAAAATATGCCGAATACGATAATTTTTGTGATAAAAAATAAGGCTATCACAATTGATAGCCTTATAAAAACCGTATTTCGTTTTAAAATTAAGCTTCTTTTTCTTCCTTCTTTTCTTTGAGAAGAACGAACTTTTCCATAGGGAAGAGAACTACCATTTGTACAAAGCCTGCTGCAAGGCCTGCAATAGTTCTTGCAAGACCGTTTAACCAAGCCCATGGAGCTTTTGCGATAATACCAACTAACCAACCCTGGAACCAAGTTGAGAAGAGGATTAAAGCAATCATAAGTACAATGTAGATAGCGAAGTTGTACCAAGGTGCATCTGACTTAAATGTTGTCTTCTTATTCTGATAGAAACCGTAAATATTAGCAATAAGGTTTGAAAGGAAGAACGGAAGTAAGTAACCCCAAGTTACTACACCGTCGACAACATATTTAGCGATTTGCTTAGCACCCTGAGCTGTTGATGCATCAAAGATTACATCCGGCTTGAAGATTCCCTGAAGGAATCCAGGAAGTGTAGCTGTAACGCTGTCAAAGATGAGTGGGAGAACATTTGCAAGTACAAGCTGAATGATTGTTACAAGTCCTGATACTACAAGGAATTTAACAAACTGCCATACCGTCTTGATAAATGAACCCTTTTCCTCAGCAGCATTGTCAATGCCGCCAAGACTGATTTTTTTCTTTTCGTCTGCCATAATTTTACTCCTTTAAATATGTATAAAAATTTAAGACGATAACATTATATCAATAATTTACCGTTATTGCAATGCTTTTTTTACGAAAATAGCAAACCGAGCATTGCCGTGCCTGATATTGCGTGAATAATTGCAATAACTGCCCATACAACAAGTGCAACCAAGCCTACTGCAACAGCAAGAATAAGTACAACAAGCAAAATGAGAATTAAAAGGACGAGCGGGCCTTTTTTGCTCTTTTTAACAGTGTCTTTAAATTCTTTTTCATCAAATATTTCTTTAGGCGCAGGGTTTTCATCATCATAAATAGGGTAGAGCGGAAGTGTAGCTTTTGCATCGCAATAACCCGAATTCCAAAGAAGCGGTTCAACAAGACCTCTTACGCTTGTAGCACCCTTTAAGAATTTGCCTATGCTTAAGTGAATTGTATTAAGGAATGAATCAATTATATTGAGAAGACCGCAGGTGAGTTTGTACTCTCTTGTTTCAGGGCCGTAAGGTGAATCGCCGCAGTAAAGATTTTGGATAAGCTCAAGGATAAAATCAATAACCTTGTTGTCTGCAATATCCGCAATGTCGGATTTTTTAAGTCCGCTTTCTTTTTTGCAAAGTCGCCAGATTTTCTTAAAGGTTAAGTGGTTAAGAAACTTTCCGATAGGCTTAATTATCCACGCAAATTTCTTTACGGTTTCGCCCGGAACGGAAAATGCAGGCGTCATCTCGGCAAGGCGGTCAATGTCATTTCCCATAGCCCAAAGGACCTCTTTAATCATACCAAAGAAGAAATTCATCATATAGTCGGGGAAGCTCTTGCCCTTCGTGTCAATTTCCTTTACATCATCAATATAAACTGTGTCGACATCTATTTTTGAATTTTTTGGGTCAAAGGTAATATTTCTCATAGCCGGCGGACAGCCGATAAATGCACCGCAAGCTACATCGTAAAATTTATTTCCTTTTTTGGTGGTGACAACGCTTATATCGTGAACATGGGTATGACCCGTAATCATACAGGAAAGTCCTGTGTCAGCAAAAATTTCACGAGTGGTTTCATAATTTCTCTGCATATTTCCGCCGCCGATAATGTTATAAAACGGCGATGGAGAAATCATAGGGTGGTGAGTCATCGCAATAACAAATTGGTCATTTTTCTTTGCATCTTCAAGCTGTTCCATGATCCAGTTCATACAATCATCGGAAAAGCCTGAACCTCTTTCACCCTCGGGTTTGTAGTTAGTATCATCATTAAGTGCAAAAAGCCTGTAACCGGGAGCGAGCTGAACAACATAGCTCATTGAATCAGGATGTGTGGAAATTGCTTCATTTGGGCCGAATTCATAATACATATCCCACAAATCGTGTCTTTCACCGACGGCAGGAACCTCTACCCTCTCGTCACCTCGGCAGGCGTAAGCAATGCCGTTATCCTGGTAATCGTGGGTGGCGGTAATTACATAAACTCTCTTGCCGCGGCTCTTAAGTTCACGGAGCATCTCGATAAATTCGGTGTGAGAATCTATCTCGCCATCGTGGGTGGTGTCGCCCGAGAGAAGCACAATATCGGTACTCTTATCCTCGCAGAGCATATCAAATCCTCTCTTGATAACATAAGGACTGTCCTTAATCACCATCTGGGATTTTGACTCCATTTTATCGTACGCCTTGCCCTCAACTCCGAGCTTTCTTGAATAGTAGTGGACATCAGTTATAACCTGAACCTTAAGCGGCTCATTATTACTTCCGTAAATTTTATTTGCCATTTTTAACCCCTTATTTTTCTTTTATTTCAAGCACTCCGCCTTTTACATCTTTTTTGAATGTAAATTCAAGAGAACCTTTGTTTCTTTCATTAAAGCTGATTTCTTTTCCGTCAAGGTATGCGGTGTACTGCGCCCTGTCAGAAAGAGTGACAACCATTGTGTATTTATCGCAGTTTCCGAAATATTTAAACTTTATTTCGGCACTTGTGTCAGTAGTTTTTTGGTAATCAGTCCAAACATCAAAGCCGGTTGTAACGGTTTGCGGCTTGAAGTATGCGTTAGCCCAAATGCATATTGGTGCCGAAAGTCCGCCGAAGTTGTGGAACCAACCGCCACGCCTTGTTGCAATTCCGAAACATTCGTATGTATTATATGTGAAGTCAGTTTCTTCTTTCCACATATCAAGCGCAAGCTTTGCAATGTCAAACGCAAAGTCTGCTTCGCCGTTATCAAGCATTGTTTTCCAAATAAACCACTGGTGGCTCATCCAAACATTTCCGTTCCAATATCCGTCGTCAAAATAGTATGACGCACTCATATCAACAGCAGAAATGCCTGCATTAGACCACATTTCTTTAGGATTTTTAATATGCTCAATAATTCTTTGCTTTCTTTCGCCTTCAACTGCCCCGGCAACAATAGGATAAACACCGTCCATACCTTTGTTGAAGTTTTCGCCGTCTGCCGTTCTCATAATGCCTTTAACATTACCGCTTTCGTCATATTCGGTATATCCGAAATATCCTGTTTCTTCATCCCAGGCAAGCTCATTTAATGCTTTGGTTGAATATTCAATGTCTTTATCATAAACTTTGATGTCATCATATCTTCCAAGTGAATCGGCAACCATTTTCATTATTTTACCTGCACGGATAATCTGCGCGGTAGAAAGGCAAGGGCAAGTGTATTTCTGTGACTTTCTCTTCATCATTTCAACCTGTGCAGGATAATCATCCATACCGCAGTGTGAATACCAATAATCATAAGTGGTAAGAAGTCCGTTATTAAACTTTGCCACTGTTGAAGCGTGAGTTCTTCCTCTTAAAAATTCATAGTAAAGCTTGGCTTTGTCGTACATAAACGCAAGGCTTTCTTTATCGTTTGTACGCTTTAAAAGTTCAAGATACTCAACAAATTGAGTAGGTACAAGCGAACCGTGAAGCAAGAAGCAAAAGTCTTTATTTGTATCATCGCAAAGATACATATCAAGTGCGTATTGGCAAAGTTTTGGCGAAAATTCAAGAAGCCCCATTCCGATAAAACCGCTGTCCCAAGTGTAAAAGCTGTCCCATCTCTTACCCGGTGTGTGATGAATTACATTTTCACCGTGGCGGTAAACAGGGTATACAACATTTGTTAAAAGTGTTGATTTTAAAATTTCGGTAGAAAGGGTGTACTTTCTGCCTGCTTCGTTGAAGTTTGCAGGTTCGCTCCCTTTCTTTGCATTTTCGTAAATAGCTTCGTATTCTTCGCTTGAAAGCGGTTTAGGCTCGTTTTGTGACAGCATGACATATTCAATATGTGATGTGTTAGGTTCAATAAAGATTGATTTAATCAGTGTGTTGTGGAAAAATCCGTCGTCACTGTGTTTCCTCTTAAATGAACCTGAAAATGTTTCTCTTAAATCATCATATGTATGGTCACCGTTTGAAAGCCTGTTGATAAGAGCGTCTTCAAGCGAGCCTGAATCAAGCTGTCTTTCCCTTGTATTTTTATTTCCTGTTAAAATATAAAAAGGCTTTTCAAGGCAGTTATATGTAAGCTTTGTGATATGCCCGTTATCAAGCACCTTGGTTTCAATTTCAGGCATATAAGGCTGTGCCTTTGTTTCACATTTGATTTTTTCAATGTCGTTTTCGTTCACTACACACAAAAAGTCAAGTTCAATTCCGGCTTTGCCGAGGCTTTCAAGTGTGAATTCCTGCATATACGGAATAGCGGTAACAGTAAGCGCATCGCTGTGTGCAAAAGTTACTGTTGTACCGTTCATGTCAAATTGTGCATCACCGTCTGTTACGGTTTTGTATCTTACTGCAATTACAGGATTTTTAATATTACTTTCATTAAATTTATATGATACTTTATCGCCTTTTACGCAGCCGAAAGGTTCAAGATTTAAAAAGTGAACATGGTAGTTTTCACATCTGTCGCCAAGTCCTTTGCCAAGATAAAAATCTTTATCGGCAAACATACCCTTGTACATTCCGTCAGGATTTTCTTCGTCCCAAGGCCTTGCTACTGCATATGAGTAATCAACATAATCATTGGCACTTTTTAAAATTGCACCGTCAGGTACGCTGACTTCACAGTAGGTTGGGTTTGGAAATTCAAGAGCGGCAAATATATTCAAAATGCAGTTTTGTGAAAGAGATGTGTTATTGAAAATCTCACATCTCATAAGGTATGCATCTTCATAAGCCTTTGAAAACGAAATATCGGCATAAACCTGGTCTTTCCACATAAGTTCATATCTGTATGAATAGAAAGTGTAATCGTTTTTACAGCTCCATAAATGATAATTTGACGGTACCGTGACATTAGGTACAGGTGTTGAACTGTTCCAAAGTGTAGGGTGAACCGAAAAATCATACCTTGCACCTTTATCTGCAAGTTCATTAACTATTTTTGAAATGCCCATATATTTTTTAGAGTACGGACCCCAAACAGGCATTTTGATTTTGTTATCTGTCATTAAAAAACTCCTTTCATAAAACAAAATATTCCACATTGTATTATTAACTATTTAATGTATTTTGTCAATACATTAAAATACATTAAATAAGCAATTTGTGAAATAAGTTGACAAAGTTGTTTTGCAATGATAATATCTATTGTACCCGGTACTATTTTTGAATTGCAAAGTACTGATTTTTACGACTGAAAGGCTATGGTAATTAAAATGATTGAAAATCTTGTTGAAGTGCATAGTCATATTTTACCGGGTATTGATGACGGCTCGCCTGATGTTGAAACCAGCTTAAAAATGATTGATATGCTTAAAAAACAGGGCGCAAAGGCAATTGTTTTAACACCGCATTATTATTCAGATTCCATAAGTTATGATGATTTTGTGGCAAGGCGTAACAATGCTTATAATTTGCTGAAATCATCTTTGCCACTCGAAAGTCCTAAACTTATTTTATCGGCAGAGGTGTATATTTCCAAATATCTTTTTAATAATTCAAGTCTTGATGAAATTAAAATAGAAAATTCTGATTATGCACTGATTGAACATCCTTTTTCCTGTGATTTTTCGCAAGAAATTTATGATAGACTGCTTAATTTAAATTATGATTACGGCATTAAGCCTGTTTTGGCTCATATTGAGCGTTATCCTGCATTTATGGATGATGCCGATTTGCTTGATGAATATATTGATATGGGATGTTTGGCACAGGTTAATATCAGCTCGTTTGTTGATTCACCGCGGCATATCAGAAAAAAACTTTTCAAATTTCTTGAGGCAGGAAGGATTCACCTTATTGGTTCTGATTGCCATAATTTGACTTCGCGCAAGCCTGATTTTGAAAGCGGTATTCACGAAATTGAAAAAAAGTGTGGCTTTGATATAATAAATCAGCTTAAAAATAATGCAAATATGTTAATTGCAGAGGCAACTGAATAGTTGCCTCTTTTTGTATATAAAAAATCTAAAAAAAGACTTTATTATTGCTATAATTTATGATATTATATACATTGGTGATTTAGGTGAAGCTGTCAAAAAATGATGATATAAAATTGAATATTGACTCCCTTACCTCAGAGGGCAGCGGAATCGGGCGTTATGACGGATTTGCTGTTTTCGTAAGGGGTGTTGTTCCGGGTGATGAAATAACAGCCCATATTATTAAATGCTCTAAAAACTATGCAATTGCAATTGTTAAGGATATTATTAAACCTTCGAAATACAGAATTGAAAGCGATTGCCCGGTTTCAGATAAATGCGGCGGATGCTCGTTTAGAAATGTAAGTTATGATGAAGAGCTGAAATATAAAAGAACGAGGGTTAATGATGCTTTAGAGCGAATAGGCAAGCTTGATATTGAAGTTGAGGAAATAATAGGTGCCGATTGTACACAAAATTATCGCAATAAAGCGCAGTATCCCGTTTCAATATGTGATGGTGAACTTTTTGCCGGTTTTTACGCTTATAAAAGCCATAGAATTATATGCTGTGATGATTGCAAGCTTCAGCCGATTGAGTTTAAAGCAGGGCTTGACGCATTTAGGATTTGGGCAGAAAAAGCCGACATTACATCGTATGATGAAAATACAGGCAAAGGTCTGCTTCGCCATATATATTTCAGGAAAGGTTTTGCAACCGGCGATATTATGGCTTGTGCTGTTATAAATTCAGGTAAACTGCCGCAAAGTGAACTTCTTGTTTCGCTTTTAAAAGAAAAGGTTGCAGGTTTAAAATCTGTTGTAATCAATATTAACCGTGAAAAGTCAAATGTTATTTTAGGTAAGGAAAGTAAAACCCTTTGGGGTGATGATTATATTAGCGATGAACTTCTCGGTAAAAAATTTGTTATCAGCCCGAATTCTTTTTACCAAGTTAACCATGCCCAGTGTGAAAAGCTTTATTCAAAGGCTCGTGATTATGCAAATCTCGGCGGGGACGAAATTCTGCTTGATCTTTACTGCGGTGTCGGCATAATCGGTTTAACTATGGCAGACAGGATTAAACAGTTGGTTGGAATTGAAATTATTCCGCAGGCAATAGAGAATGCGAAAATCAATGCCAAGCTTAATAATATAGATAATGCAAAGTTTATTTGTGCAGACGCACCAAAAGGTGCTGAAATTTTAAAATCCGAGGGCATTAAGCCTGATGTGATTATTCTTGACCCACCGCGAAAGGGTTGTGCACCGTCACTTTTTGATACTGTTTGCCAAATGAATCCCAAAAGGATAGTTTATGTATCATGTGATAGCTCAACTCTTGCAAGGGATTTAAAAATACTTGAAGAAAAGGGATATAAAACCAAGAAAGTATCTGCTGTTGATATGTTTCCGCGTACGCCGCATATCGAAGCAGTTGCATTGATAGAAAAAATATAATACTAAAATATAAAGGTGATATTTATGAAACTTAAAAACGGAATTGTAACAAATTCAATAGACGGTGAAAGCTTTGCTATTGCTACCGGTGAGGCTTCAAAAAGCTTTAACGGTCTTATTAAAAATAATCCTACTGCTGCTTATATTTTTGAACTTCTTAAAACAGAGCAGACAGAAGAAAGCATAGTTAAAGCTATGATGGATAAATATGAAGTTGACGAAGCCACCGTAAAAGCTGATGTTAACGAACTTTTAAATCTTCTTAAATCGAAGAATCTTATTGAGGAATAATTATGGAATTTACATCAATTGAAAGCGAATATCTTGTGGCACTCCTTAAATGTGCGTTAAAGTCGCAAAATGTGCCTGATATTCCTGCCGGCCTTAATTGGAAAGAACTTGTTAATATATCAAAGAAACAGCAGGTTTATTCCACAATTGCCCCGATTATAAATAAAATCAATATTCCGCCCGAGCAGGCGCAGGAATTGATTTTCTATTCTCAAAACGAGCTTGTGCGTATGATTGCAATGAAAAATGAGCTTGAACAGATAGAAAAAGAATTAAACGGTGCAGGCATTAAATATATGCTTTTAAAAGGCGGAGTGATTAAAAATTATTATCCGCTTCAAAAAATGAGGCAGATGAGCGATTATGATATTCTTTATGATGTCAGCAAAAGAAATGAGCTTATATCAATTATGAAAAATCGCGGATTTAATCTTACTTCAAGCAGTGAAAATTCAGACGATTTTTTCAAAAAGCCGTATTATACTTTTGAATGGCACAGAGAACTGTTTTTTGAAGAGCATGATTTTAATCCTGATTTTTCGGATGTTTGGGATAATGCTTCTAAAGATGATGAAAAAGAATTTGAATATCATATGAGTTCAAATGACCTTTATTTGCATACAATTGCGCATATGTATAAACATTATATTTTAGGCGGTTTCGGAATCAGATTTTTTGCTGATGTTTATGTTTTGCTAACAAAGCTTAAAGATGAACTTGATAAAGCTTATATTGATTCAAAGCTTGAAAAAATGGGACTTGTTGATTTTGAATTTGATGTGAGAAGTATTTGCTTTGCACTTTTTGATGATAAAGAAATCACAAACTCGCAGGTTTTGTTTCTTAATGAATCTCTTTCATTCGGCATATATGGCAGTGGGGGAGTTACCGGCGCCAAACTTTATTATGATGAATATAGGTCAAAGCACGGTGATGTTTCCGTTTCTAAATATTACAGGTCTAAAATTTTTCCGTCAAAGGCATATATGAAAAGGACATACCCTGTTTTAACCAAAAAGCCGTATTTGCTTTTTGCGTACTATATAATTCGTCTTTTTGATAAATTTTTCCATAGCAGAAAAAGAATCAAAAGTGATATAAAAATGTTAAAAGAAACTGTTAAAGAAGAAAATAAACAGTAACGAAAGGATAAAATCTCTTGTCAGTAAGTAAGGACCATATTAGAAATTTTTCAATAATTGCCCATATTGACCATGGCAAATCTACCCTTGCAGATAGGCTGTTGGAGCTTACAAGTTCAGTAGCAAAGCGTGATATGCAGGAGCAGATACTTGATGATATGGATTTGGAGCGTGAACGCGGTATCACAATTAAGGCACACGCCGTAAAGCTTGATTATACAGCGAAAAACGGTGAGCTTTATGAATTTAACCTTATAGACACTCCGGGCCATGTTGACTTTAATTATGAAGTTTCGCGTTCACTTGCAGCTTGCGAGGGCGCAATTTTAATAGTTGACGCTTCCCAGGGTGTTGAAGCGCAAACCCTTGCAAATACTTATCTTGCACTTGACCACGACCTTGATATTTTACCTGTTATAAACAAAATTGATTTACCTGCCGCCGAACCTGAAAAAGTGGCACAGGAAGTTGAAGATGTTATTGGTATTCCTTGTATGGATGCACCGAGGGTAAGTGCTAAAACAGGCCAAAATGTTGAAGAAGTACTTGAATATATAGTTAATGAAATTAAACCGCCGCAGGGTGATGATAATAAGCCGCTTAAAGCTTTGATTTTTGATTCAGTTTACGATTCATATCGCGGTGTAATAGTTTATGTCAGAATTATGGACGGTAAAATCAAAGCCGGGGATACTATGCGTATGATGGCAACCGGTGCTGAATTTACAGTAGTCGAAGTCGGCTATATGCGTGCAACCTCACTTGAAAAGGCAGATGAACTTTGCGCCGGTGAAGTAGGTTATATTACAGCTTCTATTAAAACAGTAGGTGACGCACGAGTTGGTGATACGGTTACACTTGCAACTAACCCTGCGCCTGAAGCCTTGCCGGGCTATCGCAAGGTTAATCCAATGGTTTTCTGCGGTGTGTATCCGGCAGACGGCGCAGATTATGAAAATTTGCGTGATGCACTTGAAAAATTGCAACTTAATGATGCGTCGCTTTCATATGAGCCGGAAACATCGGGTGCTCTCGGATTCGGTTTCAGGTGCGGATTTTTAGGCCTTCTTCACCTTGAAATTATTCAGGAAAGGTTAGAAAGGGAATATAATCTTGACCTTATTACAACTGTGCCGAGCGTTGTATATAAAATTCATATGACCGACGGTTCAATGGTAGAAATTGATAACCCGACTAATTATCCTGACCCGGCATATATTGATTATTGCGAAGAACCTTTTGCAAATGCATATATTTATGTTCCGAGTGATTATGTCGGCACGGTTATGGATATGTGCCAGGATAGGCGCGGTATTTTTAAAGATATGAAATATATTACAACTGACCGTGTTGATATTCACTATGAAATGCCGCTTAACGAAATTATATATGATTTCTTTGATGACCTTAAGTCAAGAACAAGGGGCTATGCGTCATTTGATTATGAACTTTCAGATTACAGAAAGAGTGATTTGTGCAAGGTTGATGTTCTTTTGAACGGGGATATTATCGACGCACTTTCGTTTATTATTCATAGGGAAAAAGCGTATGCCCGTGCAAGAAGAATTGCCGAACAGCTTAAAAAGCATATTCCACGCCATTTGTTTGAGATTCCAATTCAAGTTGCAATCGGCGGAAAAGTTATTGCGAGAGAAACTGTTAAGGCGCTTCGCAAAGATGTACTTGCCAAGTGCTACGGCGGCGATGTAACGCGTAAGAAAAAACTTCTTGAAAAGCAAAAAGAAGGTAAAAAGCGTATGCGCCAGTTTGGTCAGGTTGAAGTGCCACAGGAAGCATTCCTTGCAGTGCTTAAGCTTTCAAGCGATGAAGAATAAAAAATCCCTATGCAGATTAAATCTGCATAGGGATTTATCTTTTTATCAGCAAATCATACCTGCTTCAATCCAATTCATTACTGATGGATATTCTTCTTTATAATTATCAAGCTGGTCATGATTTGTATCAATAAATGCCTGCATTTCGTCATAATCTTCAAAATCGAATGTGAAATCCTGCTCAAAAGCATATGTTGCAGTAAACATTAAATCAAAAATATCATCTGCCGAAAATTCTTCGAGCATTTTATCAGCTGTGATTTCCGTGATGTAATCAAGTGCGCTTTTAACCGTCAGGTCAAAATCATCTTCGTCAACTTCAATTTCATCATCGGCATTGCAGTAGTTGATTATGTCTTCGTCACTAAAGCCGAGTGTTTGCACGTATTCAATAACATCTTCAAGCCCGATTTCGTTAACTTCATCATAAAGCCTGTACATAAATTCGCCTAAAAGATTTTGAAGTGCGGTAGCTTTAAAAATTGCGTCGATTTCGTGGCCGTCTTCATCTGTGATAACAAAGCCGCTTTCTTTAAAAGTATCCCACATCAGTTGGTAAAAACAAGTGTGCTGTTCATTCTCCCCGAAAACAGCCTCCTGAATGTAGCTTTCAATGTCCATTTGTATTCTCCTGTGTTTTAATTTATGATTATTATATACTATATATTATTCATTTTCAATATTGCATTATAATTTTATATAAGTTATAATTAAAATATGTAAAATTACATATAAAGTTAGGAATGATACTATGAAAATAAAAATAACAAGTGAAAACAATTATGCTGTTTTAGGACTTGATGGTGCTATGCTCAATTCCCTTAATAAAAACGGTACGGAATATCTTTGGCAGGGGGATTCAAAGTATTGGGCAGGTCAAGCTCCCGTTTGTTTCCCTATAACCGGTGTGTTGCCAAACGGTGAAATGGAAGCTTTTGGCAAAAAATGTACAATGAAGCGCCACGGTGTTGCAAGAATAAATCCGTTTGAAGTGGATGAACAGTGCAAAAACAGCGTTACATTTGTTCAGCACAGTAACGAAAATACAAAGCGTGAATTTCCTTTCGATTACGAACTTAAAATTAAGTACACAATAGGCGGTGATACCGTAACTAATGAATATATTATTAAAAATACAGGCGATTGCGACCTTCCATTTGTAATTGGCGGGCATCCGGCATTTAATTGCCCTATTGACAGCGATGAGAAATTTGAAGATTATAAGGTTGTGTTTGATAAAAATATTACAAAACCATGCCTTCGCCCTGACCACCATTCAGGCCTTGTTGATGTAAGCCAAAAGTTTGATGAAATGCACGGCGGAAATACTTTGCCCCTTGTTCACGAATTGTTTGAAGAAAAAGATGCACTTATTTTTGAAAATTGCGAAGCAAAAAGTGCAACACTTATCGGCAAAAACGGAAAAGGTATTAAAATTGAATACCAGGATATGAATAATTTGCTTGTATGGTCTGCTGTCGGCAATGCTCCGTTTGTTGCGCTTGAACCGTGGACTGGGCTTGCAAGCTGCAGTGATGAAGACGGAATTTTTGAACATAAAAGAGGAATGACTGTCCTTGCACCAAACGAAATTGCTTCATTCAAATTTAAAATTACAATGATTTAATCTATTATATATATTCAGTTAATAATATAATACTAAAATACCAAATGGTGATGCTATGAATTATGGGTTTATAAGAATATCTGCAAGTTCACTGAAACTTAAGGTTGCCGATGTCAGCTTCAATGTTTCAATGATAAAAGAAGCTATTGATAAGGCACTTGAAATGGGCGTAAAGCTTCTTGTTACCCCTGAACTTTCAGTGACAGGCTATACTTGTGCCGATCTGTTTTTTACCGATGTGATTATCAAAAAAAGCGAAAAAGCAGTGAGTATAATTGCAGATTATATTAAAGAAAAAGATATTGTGGTTGTACTCGGCGCTCCGGTTGCGTTTTATAACCAAATATATAACTGCGCAGTTGTTTTGGATAATTCAGGTGTTAAGGGTATTGTTCCAAAAAAGCATCTTGCAAATTACAATGAATTTTATGAAAAAAGGTGGTTTGCATCAGGTTTTGATTTTGAATTTGCACAGCCAATATCTTTTGCAGGGTTTGACACCCAAATAGGCGATATGATTTTTGATTTGGGGCAAGGTGCAGTTTTGGGAATTGAATTGTGCGAAGATTTGTGGGTGCCTAATCCGCCAAGCAGTACGCTTGTGCTTCAAGGTGCTAATATTATTGCAAACCTTTCGGCAAGTGACGAATATGTATCCAAGGCACAGTATAGGCGTGAACTTGTTTCAAACCAATCGGCAAGATGCATTTGTGCATATGTTTACAGCGGTGCATCTGTTTTTGAAAGTACGACTGACCTTGTGTTCAGCGGGGCTACACTTGTATGTGAAAACGGTGCAATTTTAAGCGAGGGTGAACGCTTTGAGCGTAAAAATGTGCTTACCGTTGCAGATGTTGATGTTGAAAAACTTATGTCTCAAAGGCGGCCTGATATGTCATTTGAAAATATCAGCGGCGAGGTTGAACTTGTTAAATTAAATCTTGAAAATAAAGCAAATGACCTTGAATACAGATATGTTGATTCAATGCCTTTTGTTCCGAGTGATGATGCAAAAAGGGAAGAACGTTGCAAGGAAATATTTGCAATTCAGGCATCCGGCCTTGCTAAAAGAATTGAGCATGTTGGCTCAAACGGTGTTGTTGTAGGTATATCCGGTGGGCTTGATTCAACGCTTGCGCTGTTAGTCAGCGTGCAGGCTATGAAACTTCTCGGTAAAAACAACAGTGATATTTTGGGTGTAACAATGCCCGGCTTCGGCACTACGGACAGAACTTATCAAAATGCGCTTGAGCTTATGAAGTCGCTCGGTGTAACTATAAAAGAAATTAGTATTAAAGACGCGTGTATTTTGCATATGAATGATATTGAACACGACAGCAGAGTTAAAGATATTACCTATGAAAATACGCAGGCAAGGGAAAGAACGCAAATTTTATTTGACCTTGCGAATAAGCACGGTAAGCTTCTTGTAGGAACAGGGGATTTGAGCGAACTTGCTATGGGTTGGTGCACATATAACGGTGACCATATGAGTATGTACGGTGTTAACGCAAGTGTACCTAAAACCCTCGTTAAATACCTTGTTGAATATGTTGCAAGAGTAAGTGATAAGGCTACCGCCGATATTCTTTATGATGTGCTTGACACTCCTGTTTCGCCTGAACTTTTACCGCCTGATGAAAACGGTAATATAGCTCAAAAGACAGAGGATAATATCGGCCCTTATGAACTTCACGATTTCTTTTTGTATAACTTTGTTCGTTTCGGCTTTTCAAAAGAAAAGCTTGAAAAACTTGCCTTGAAAGCTTTTGGCTCAAAGTATGATGAAACTGCAATTGCAAAGTGGCTCGGGGTATTTACAAAAAGATTTTTTATAAGTCAGTTTAAGCGTTCCTGTATTCCGGACTCACCAAAGGTTGGTTCAGTTTCACTCAGCCCGCGCGGTGATTGGCGAATGCCGAGTGATGCTTCATTTAATATGTTTATATAATAATTATTATAATATTTGAATTAAGGTGTAATTTATTATGAAAAAAGTAATTTCAATTTTAATGGCTGTTTTGATGATTATGTCAGTTGCGTTTGTATTTGCTTCCTGTTCTTCAAAAAAATATAAGGATACGGATGCAACACTTCCTTCATCAACTGTTCAGAATGAAACTGTAACAAATTCAAACGGTGAAACAGTTCACGCAACTCAAAGTGCAACTCAAAGCGCAAATCAAAATTCAAACTCAAACGGTAAAGATTCGAAAACTACTACCAAAAAGGCAAATAAAAGCGACAAGAATACCGTTGCGAAAAAAGATAAAAGCAGTAAAAAAGAAAAAACCACGAAAAAGAATTCAGCACAAAAAGCAACAAAGAAAGACGAAAAGGCTGATGAGATATCAAGCCAAGCAACCGAGCAATCAACAACTGAAAAGCCTAAATCGCGTGAAGTATTTCTTTTCGTTGATCTGCCTAATAAAAGCAATATTGAATCAAAGCTTTATGTAAGGTACAAAAGGATTGATGATAAGAAATACGAACATTTAATGTTTGAAGATAAGGCTGATAAGAAAAAAGAAGTTGACTATGATATTGTTAAACTTGACGGTAAAACCGTAAAAAAATACAGCCTTGGTAAAATCAAAGGTGATGTTAAGGTGATTATCCACTTTTCAGAAGCCGAAATTTCAAATGAAACAAATTCTGTTGTTATTAAATCGGATGAGGACAGAGGTACAATTTCACCTGTTGCCGGTGTTGATGTTGTAGACGGCGGTTTAGACTGATGCGAATTGCATTTTTGTATAATAAATAACTGTTGAATTTAAAAATTTATAGTGATATAATTAAAATTATAGTAATGTAGCTATTGATATATGCAAATACAATATTTGCATATCACTTGATTTTACATTCATTATAATATTGCTTATTTAACTTTAGGGAGGAAAATTTATGGCAAGAAAGAAAAAGACCATGGACGGTAACAGTGCTGCTGCACATGTAAGTTACGCGTTTACAGAGGTCGCTGCTATTTATCCTATTACTCCGTCATCAAATATGGCTGAGGAAACAGATGCTATGGCAGCAAGAGGTGTTAAAAATATTTTCGGACAAACAGTTCGTGTAGCTGAAATGGAATCAGAGGGCGGTGCAGCAGGTGCTGTTCACGGTTCGCTTTCCGCAGGCGCACTTACTACTACATATACCGCATCACAGGGCCTTCTTTTGATGATTCCTAATATGTACAAAATTGCAGGTGAACTTATTCCGTCTGTAATTCATGTATCGGCTCGTTGTGTATCAACCCACGCACTTAATATTTTCGGTGACCATTCCGATGTTATGGCTTGCCGACAAACAGGTTATGCAATGCTTTGCTCTGCAAATGTGCAGGAGGTTATGGACCTTGGTGCAGTTGCTCACCTTTCAACTCTTAAGAGCAGAGTTCCGTTTCTTCATTTCTTTGACGGTTTCCGCACTTCACACGAAATTCAGAAAATTGAAGTTTGGGATTATGATGACCTCAAATCAATGGTTGATATGGATGATGTGCAGGCATTTCGTGCAAGGGCGCTTAATCCTGAAAGGCCTGTTCTTCGCGGTTCGGCAGAAAACAGCGATATTTTCTTCCAGCACAGAGAGGCTTGTAACAAGTATTATAATGACGCAGTTGCAACAACTGAAATGTATATGAATATGGTAAATGAAAAGCTTGGCACAGACTATAAGCTTTTCAATTATTATGGTGCAGAAGATGCAGACAGAGTTATTGTTGCTATGGGTTCTGTATGCGATACAATTAAGGAAACAGTTGATTTCCTCAATGCCCGCGGTGAGAAAGTAGGTATGATTAAAGTTCATCTTTACAGACCTTTCTCGGTTAAGCACCTTATTGATGTTGTTCCTGACAGTGTCAAGTTCATTTCTGTAATTGACAGAACTAAAGAGCCGGGTTCTCTCGGTGAACCTCTTTTCCTTGATGTAGTTGCAGCTCTTAAAAACTCAAAGTTCAGTGATGTACCTGTATACGGTGGTCGTTACGGTTTAGGTTCTAAAGATACTCTTCCTGCTCATATAATTTCTGTTTATAATAATATGAATGCACCACAGCCAAAGACTGAATTTACACTTTCAATCAATGATGATGTTACAAATCTTTCACTTGATGTAACAGAAAGCCCGGATACAACCCCAAAGGGTACAACTTCTTGTAAATTCTGGGGCCTTGGTTCAGACGGTACAGTAGGTGCAAACAAAGATTCTATCAAAATCATCGGTGATAATACCGATATGTATGCTCAAGGTTACTTCTTCTATGATTCAAAGAAATCAGGTGGTATCACAGTATCGCATCTTCGTTTTGGCTCATCACCTATTACTTCAACATATCTTATCAATAAAGCTAATTTTGTAGCTTGCCATAACCCTTCATATGTAACCAAGTATGATATGGTGCAGGATATTGTACCGGGCGGCACATTCCTTCTTAACTGTATTTGGTCACCTGAAGAGCTTGATAAGCAGCTTCCTGCTAAAATGAAGAAGTATATTGCTGAAAATAATATCAACTTCTACACAATCAATGGTATCAAGATTGCGGAAGAAGTAGGTCTTCCTGGCAGAGCTTCAACAATTCTTCAGTCTGCATTCTTCACAATTGCTAATATTATCCCTGTTGATAAGGCAATTGAACTTATGAAGAAGGCTGTTGTTAAGAAGTTCTCTAAAAAAGGCGAAGCTGTTGTAAACGCTAACTGCAACGGTATTGACAGAGGTTCTAAAGAAGTTGTTAAAATTGATGTTCCTGAAAGCTGGAAAGATGCAGTTGATGAAGAAAAAGAAATTGCTATTCCTACAAATCGCCCTGAAATGAAAGATTTTGTTAAGAATATTCTTCATCCTATCGACCATCTTCACGGTGATGATTTACCTGTTTCAAAGTTTGTTGACAGAGCGGACGGTGTATATCCGCAGGGCTCTGCCGCATTTGAAAAAAGAGGTATTGCAATTACTGTTCCTGAATGGGACGGTACAAAGTGTGCCCAGTGTAACCTTTGTTCAATGGTTTGCCCTCACGCTGTAATTCGCCCTGTTTGCCTTAATGAAGAAGAAGTTAAGAACGCTCCTGAAGGCACACAGCTTGTTAAACATAAAAAGACTGATTATCAGTATGCTATCATTGTTTCTACTCTTGACTGTACAGGTTGCGGCTCATGTGCAAATGTTTGCCCTACCAAGTCACTTACAATGAAGCCTATTGCTTCTCAACTTAAATCACAGCCTGTATATGATGCACTTTCACAGATTGACGCTAAACCGGAAGTTCTTACTAATAATACTATCGGTGTTCAGTACAGAAAGCCATATCTTGAATTCTCAGGTGCTTGCGCTGGTTGCGGTGAAACACCTTATGCAAAGCTTGCAACCCAGCTTTATGGTGATAGAATGTATATTGCAAACGCAACAGGTTGTTCTTCAATCTGGGGTGGTTCTGCTCCTTCAACTCCATATACAGTTGATAAAAAGGGTCACGGCCCTGCTTGGTCAAACTCATTGTTTGAAGATAATGCTGAATTTGGCTATGGTATGATGCTTGCTCAAAAGCAAATTCGTGAAAGACTTGCAAATGATGCACAGGTTCTTCTTGATACTCCTGTTGCAGATAAGGTTCAGGCTTGGCTTGATACTTATGATGATGCCGCTGCTAATACAGAAGCAAGTGATGCTCTTATTGCCGCTCTTGAAAATACAGAGCTTGATGGTGAAGCTAATGATGCTAAAGTAGATTTTCTTAAAGATAAGGATTATGCTGCGAAGAAGTATCAGTTTATCTTCGGCGGTGACGGTTGGGCTTATGATATTGGCTTTGGCGGTCTTGACCATGTAATTGCTCAAAATCAGGATGTCAATATTGTGGTATTTGATACCGAAGTATATTCAAATACAGGTGGTCAAGCATCTAAAGCTACTCCTACCGGCGCTGTTGCTAAATTTGCCGCTTCAGGTAAAGTAGTTAAGAAGAAAGACCTTGCTCAAATTGCTATGAGCTATGGCTATGTTTATGTTGCTCAAGTTGCTATGGGCGCAAATGCCGCACAATGCTTGAAAGCATTCCAGGAAGCAGCAGCATATAACGGCCCTTCACTTATCATCTGCTATGCTCCTTGTATCAATCACGGTATTAAAATGCCGTTTAACCAGGCAGAGCAAAAGAAGGCTGTTATGGCAGGTTATTGGAATTTGTTTAGATTTAATCCTGCTCTTGCTGAAGAAGGTAAAAACCCGTTCTCACTTGACAGCAAAGCTCCTACTGCCGATTATGTTGAATTTATTGAGGGCGAAACAAGATATTCTGCTCTTAAGCGTTCATTCCCTGGTAAAGCAGAAGAACTCTTTGGTATTGCTGCCGAGAATTCAATAGAAAAGTATAATAAGCTTGCAAAGCTTGTTGATTTCTATGCTCCGAGCAAAGACTGATAATAGTTAAAAATATTTAAGGGTAACAGCTAATCTGCTGTTACCCTTATTTTATATTTTAATCGAGCATTATATATGAAAAAACGAGAAAAAGTGAGTAAATGAGAGATTATTACTATATTTATAAAAATGTTGTTGACTAATAATCTCTCTTGTGTTATTATATTCGAGCAAAAGAAAAAAGAACCGTTTAGGTTAATTATTTAGGAGGATTTGATTATGTCAACATTTTTACCAAAAGCTGACGAAATCACTCGTAACTGGTATGTTATTGATGCAGCCGGCAAGCCTCTTGGTCGTGTAGCAAGTGAAGCTGCAGCTCTTCTCAGAGGTAAGCACAAACCAATCTTCACACCAAATGTAGATTGCGGTGACTTCGTAATTATTATCAACACAGACAAGGCAGTTCTTACAGGCGATAAGCTTAATAAAAAGCTTTATCAGCACCACACAGGTTATATCGGTAACCTTAAGGAAGTTAAGTACGGCACACTTATGGCAGAAAAGAGCGATTTCGCTATGCAACTTGCTGTAAAGGGTATGATTCCTGATACAACACTTGGCAGAAAGCAGCTTACAAGATGCCATATTTATAAGAACGCAGAACATAAGCACGAGGCTCAAAAGCCGGTAGCTTATGAATTATAATAGGAGGTATCTGAGTTATGTATGAAACTAATCCATATTTCTACGGAACAGGCAGAAGAAAAGAATCAGTAGCTCGTGTACGCTTATACGCAGGTACCGGCAAAATCACAATTAACGACAGAGATATTGACGATTACTTTGGTCTTGAAACACTTAAGCTTATCGTTCGTCAGCCACTTGCTCTTACAGAAACAGGCGAAAAGCTTGATGTTGTATGCAGAGTAAACGGCGGCGGCGTAACAGGCCAGGCTGGTGCAATCCGTCACGGTATTGCAAGAGCTCTTCTTCAGTATGACGAATCACTTCGTCCTGCACTTAAGAAGGCCGGCTTCCTCACTCGTGACCCAAGAATGAAGGAAAGAAAGAAACCGGGTCTTAAAAAAGCTCGTCGTGCACCACAGTTCTCAAAGAGATAATCTGTTTATTCAAAACGCTCCTGTTATCAGGGGCGTTTTCGTGCTTTTTTGAGACACGATAGATTTTATCGAGCTCGTCGTGCACCTCGCAGGGCGGTGTCCTAAAAATTTATCGTATCATAAATGATACTCAAATTTTCAGACCGCTACTAAGCTCTTGTTGTTCCTTTTATCTGCCGCAGGCAGCGGTCACAAACGAGCCAGTTCTCAAAGAGATAATCTGTTTATCCAAAACGCTCCTGTTATCAGGGGCGTTTTTTTGCAATTATATCTCTATTATGGTATGATTGAGTTATAAAATGTTAAGGATGTTTAACTATGATTTATAAAGTTACAAAAAATGAGCAACTGAACACCTGCCTTGATATAATTCATAAAAGTTTTCAAACAGTTGCTGATGATATGAATTTGACTAAAGAAAATTGCCCAAGTCATACTGCATTTATGCCTTTGCAAAAGCTCCAAAATCAATTTGAAAACGGTAATTCTATGTTTTTATATGAGCATGTCAATGCACCTGTGGGCTACTTTTCATTAAGTGTAAATGATGATAGTGCAGAGATAAATAATTTATCTGTTTTGCCTGATTACAGACATCTTGGAATAGGCAAAGAATTAGTAAACTTTGCAGTTGATTATTGCAAAAAAACACTTGATTTAAATAAAATTAAAATAGGAATTGTAGAAGAAAATACGGTTTTAAAAGAATGGTATAAAGCACTTGGCTTTGTTCATACAGGTACAAGGAAATATGAACATTTGCCCTTTACCGTCGGATTTATGGAATTGGAATTATAAGCTTGAACAATCATTATAAATCCGAATGTGGTATTTATATTCAATGAGGAGTATTATATGGGAAAATTTGTAGCAATAGGCGGTGGTGAAAACGGTCACCACAACACAAAATATGAAACAGCACCTTTTGATAAAGAAATAATTAAACTTACAGGCAAAACAAACCCTAATTTTCTGTTTATCGGTTTAGCTAACAGTCATCCTGATTACTATTTTCAAATTATGGATGGAATATATGCCGGTATGTATAACTGTAAAACCGACTATTTACGATATGAAGATATTAAACATAAAGATATAACAATAAACAAAATAAAAAATTCCGACATTATTTATGTAGGTGGCGGAAATACAGCTAAATTGATGAGATTATTCAGGAAATACGGCATTGATAAAATGCTTATTGAGGCTTACAACGATGATAAAGTTTTGTGCGGGGTAAGCGCAGGCGGTATTTGTTGGTGCGATTGGGGAAATTCCGATTCGGAAATTATTTCATTAGGCAATGATAGAATGATTAGAGTAAAAGGGCTCGGTTTGATACATATTTTATTCGCACCTCATATTGTGACACAGCCGAATAGGTCGGAATCTGTTAAACAAATGATGAAAAGAACATATAGAGTTCCTGCAATTGGGCTTGATAATGCTGCATTGGAAATAATAGATGATAAATACAGAATTTTGACAAACGATAATAATTCTGCCGCTCAAAAATGTTATTGGAAAAACGGCAAATACATAACTGAAAATATAATTTGCGCTGAATTTAAGAATGTTGAAGAATTGTATGAAAAGTGCTAAAGCTTGAATGTGAATTTTTGTTTAGCCATAGCTTTATCCTTATAGTGAAGATAGGGTAAAATCTTCTTGAATTCCTACTAAAAAGGTAGTATAATGTCTACTGAAATATGTATTTGTTAAAAATCGGGTGGTTATAATGAAAATTAAAGATATAATAAATAATAAAAAGGTTACTGTTTCATTTGAGGTTTTTCCTCCGAAGCAGTGGGATAAAATTGCAAATACCAAAAAAGTAGTAGACGAAATGGTAAAAGATAAGCCGGCATTTATGAGCGTTACATACGGTGCTGCCGGAACTACAAGCGGATTTACTACTGAAATCGCAAATGCCATTAAGCAGGGTGGGGTTGAGCCGCTTTCACATTTAACTTGCCTTACTTCAACCAAGGAAAAAATCAATTCTGTTCTTGATGAGCTTGAAGCAAACGGTATTGAAAATGTACTTGCGCTTCGCGGTGATATACCAAAAGATTTTGAAATGGGTAAAAATCAGTATTATCATAACGCATTTGAACTTGTTAGCGAAATCAAGGCAAGGAATAAGTTTTGCATAGGTGCTGCTTGCTATCCTGAAACTCATCCTGAATCTAAAAACAGGGTGGAAGATATTGCACGACTTAAAGAAAAAGTTGATTGCGGTGTTGATTTTATCACAACTCAAATGTTTTTTGATAATGAGAAGTTTTATAACTTCCGTGAAATGTGTGCAATTAAGGAAATAAATATTCCTATAATTGCAGGTATTATGCCGATTACTAATGCAAATCAAATTAAGCGAAGTGTTGAACTTTCGAATGCTTCACTTCCTGTTAAGTTCAGCAAAATTATGGAAAGATTTGGTGAAAATCCGGATGCTATGAAGCAGGCAGGCATTGTGTATGCAACAGAGCAAATTATTGATTTAATGGCAAATGGTGTTAATAATATACACATTTACACTATGAATAAGCCTGATGTTGCACATCAAATTATGGAAGGACTTTCAGCAATAATAAATGAATAGAACAGAGATACTTCATTATTTGCGCACAAATTCAAAAGTTGATGATAAAAGGCTGATTGATTTGATTGACGATTGCTGCAATGAGGTTAATAAAAGTGTCAGGCCTAAAACTATCAGCAGAATTTTTGAGTGTACTGTAAACGAAGATGAAGTTATTATTGAAAATCAAGTGTTTAAAAGCAAGCGTCTTGCCGAAAATATGAAAGGGTGTAAAAAGGTTTGCCTTTTTGGTGCTACTTTGGGAACGGAATGTGACAGATTATTACGCACCTACACTTCAAATGATATTACAAGAACAATGGTGCTTCAAGCGTGCCTTGCTTCTAAAATCGAAGAGGTGTGCGACGGTATTGAGGATGAACTTAAAGTGCAGGGTATGACTCTTCGTATGAGGTATTCACCCGGCTATTTTGACCTTGATATAAAAGAAAACAAAAAGTTTTTTGAACTTATGGATATAACAAAGCGTATAGGATTAACTCTTACGGATACTTACCAAATGGTTCCGTCTAAATCCGTTACTGCTTTTATAGGTATTGAAAATGATTAAATTTTTTGATGGCGGTATGGGCAGTATGCTCAACCTTGCAGCGGGCGAATTGCCTGAAAAACTTAATATCAGTGATCCTGAAAGGGTTTTTGCGGTGCATGATGCTTATGCAAAAGCAGGTGCGCAGTTTATTACTGCAAACACCTTTGGCGCAAATTCACTTAAATATGATAATGTTGATGAACTTGTAAAAGCCGGTGTTGCACTTGCAAAAAAAGCAGGCAAAAAAGTTGCTCTTGATTTAGGGCCGACGGGTAAACTTTTAAAACCTATGGGCGACCTTGAATTTGAAAAGGCTGTTGAACTTTTCGGTGAAGTTGTAAGAGCAGGTAAAGACGGTTCAGATGTTGCAATTATTGAAACTATGAGCGATATGTATGAACTCAAAGCAGCGGTACTTGCAGTTAAGGAAAATTCTGATTTGCCTATTATTACTTCTATGATTTTTGATGAATCGGGCAGGCTTCTTACAGGCGGTGATGTTAAAAGTGCTGTTGCAATGCTTGAAGGCTTAAGTGTAGACGCAATCGGATTTAACTGCGGTTTAGGCCCTAAGCAGATGATACCGCTTGTTAAAGAGCTTCGTGAGTGTACATCACTTCCTATTATAGTTATGCCGAATGCAGGGCTTCCGGAATCTGTTGACGGAAAGACGGTTTATAATGTATCACCTGATGAATTTGCTAATGATATGAAAGAAATTGCCGAACTCGGTGTTTCTATTTTAGGCGGATGCTGCGGTACTACGCCGGCGCATATTAAAAGAATGATTGAACTTTGCAAGGATATTGACGATAATATTCCCGAAAAGAAAAATGATACGGTTGTTTGCTCATATTCAACTTCAGTTACAATAGGGCAAAAGCCTGTTGTAATAGGTGAAAGAATTAACCCTACCGGCAAAAAACTTTTTAAAGAAGCACTTAGAAATAATAATATTGATTATATAATTAAAGAGGGTATTGCACAGCAGGAAAAGGGTGCGCATATACTTGATGTTAATGTGGGCTTGCCTGAAATTGATGAGGTGCAAATGCTTCAAGACGCTGTGTTTAATCTTCAAAGTGTACTTCCTCTTCCGCTTCAGCTTGATTCAAGTAATACCCAAGCTCTTGAAAAAGCTATGCGTATGTATAACGGCAAGGCTATGATTAACTCCGTTAACGGTAAGCAATCATCTATGAATGAAGTTTTTCCGCTTGTTCAAAAATACGGCGGTGTTGTTGTTTGCCTTTGCCTTGATGAAAACGGTATTCCTGAAACAGCCAAGGGCAGAATTGCTATCGCTGAAAAAATAATTAAAACAGCCGAAAGCTACGGTATTGATAAAAAAGACCTTGTGGTTGACGCCCTTGTTATGACAATATCAACTAATAAGGATAATGCCAAGGAAACACTTAAAGCTGTTGAATATATCAGGCACGAACTTGGTGTTGGTACTGTTTTGGGCGTGTCAAATATCAGCTTCGGTTTGCCTAAGCGTGAAGCTATTAACACAGCTTTCTTTACACTTGCGCTTAAAGCAGGATTATCGGCAGGTATTATCAATCCGCTTAGTGAAAGTATGATGAATGCTTATTATTCATATAATGCACTTGAAGGTTTTGATGATAATTGCACCGAATATATCGAGTCTGTTACTCAATCGGCAAATAATAATGCCTCATCAGGTGTAACAGACCTTAAAACCGCTATTATTAAAGGCATGAAAGAAGACGCAGGTGCCTGTGCTAAAGAACTTTTAAAAGATACTCAGGCACTTGATGTCATAAATAATTATATAATTCCGGCACTTGATGTTGTGGGTGACGGTTTTGAAAAAAACAAAATCTTTTTACCGCAGCTTCTTATGAGCGCTGATTCCGCAAAATCTGCATTTGATGTTATTAAAGAGCATCTCATTCTTTCAGGCCAGGAAAAGAAAAGCGAGCATAAGGTTGTAATCGCCACTGTTGAGGGTGATATTCACGATATTGGTAAGAATATTGTTAAAGTTCTTATGTCAAATTATGGATTTGATATTATAGATTTAGGAAAAGATGTGAAGTGCGAAAGAGTGCTTGAAGAAGTGCAAAAGCAAAATGTTAAGCTTGTAGGCCTTTCAGCACTTATGACTACTACTGTTCCTAATATGGAAAAAACCATTAAACTTATTCACGATAATACCGACGCTAAAGTATTTGTAGGCGGCGCAGTTCTTACTAAATCATATGCCCAAATGATAAATGCCGATTGGTACGCTAAAGACGCTATGGAAAGCGTCAGAATAGCAAAAGAGTTTTTCGGAGGTGAGGCATAATGATGGTTTCAACCAAGGGCAGATATGCCCTTAGAATTATGGTTGACCTTGCCGAAAATCAAGAGGGCGGCCCCGTGTCACTTAAAGATATTGCCGAGCGTGAAAATATCGGAATTAAGTATCTTGAAATTATTGTATCTTCGCTGAATAAAAACGGACTTTTAAAAAGTGTTCGCGGTAAAAACGGCGGATATATGCTTAATCGTGAGCCGGCAGATTACACGATTTCTTCAATCTTGAATGCTGCCGAGGGAAGCCTTGCTCCTGTTGCTTGTGTGAGCGACGGTGACTGCAAAAACGCACCAAGCTGCAAAACTTATGTTTTGTGGAAAGAACTTGATGATGTGATTGAAGACTTTCTTTCATCTAAAACATTGGCTGATATATTGTAATGAATCAAAAGATAAGGACAACGGATGTTATATCCGTTGTCCTTATCTTTTGTCGGTTCTGCCGAGAATGTAATCTACACTTGTGTTATAGAAATCAGCAAGTGCAATTAAGATTTCCGGCGGGATTGTTCTTTCACCGCTTTCGTAATATGCATATGTTCGCTGTGGTATATTCAGCTTTTCGCCGATTTGGGTTTGGGTTAAATCACTGTCTTCTCTCAAATCCCTTATGCGTTGATACTTCATTATTATCACCGTATTTATTATACGGAAGAACAATGTGTTCTATTGACATATAGAACACATTGTTCTATAACAAAACTGAAACAATTATATTTTTAAATACGATACATAGATATGGTGATATAATAGAAAGCTTTACATAAAACAAAAACAACGGAATGTTAAAATTTCCGTTGTCCTTATTTTGTACTGTCTTTTAGCCCTAATAAATAATCAGCCGATACATTAAAAAATTTGCAAAATGAAATTATATCATCAATACTCGGCTCATATGTGCCGTTTTCAATATATGAAATTTTGCGTTGAGTCATATTGACTTCTTTGCCGAGCTTGGTTTGATTTAGGTCCATATCTTCCCGTAAATCACGAATTCTTTTTCCGAATTCCTGCTTCATATATATATCACCGTTGTTATTCTATCATAGATATAAACTGTCTATTGACAAATAGATAGAAAATATCTACAATCAATATGAACAATATATTTATAGGATGTTCTTTATATGAAGTATAATGAGTTTGAAGTTAAAATTGACGGTGTGCAAATAAAAGTAAACGATAAATATATTTTAATAAACAGTACAATAGAGATTATGTTAAACCAAATAAGCGAAGTTATGATAAACGAACCTGACTGGCTCGGTGTGGGAAAGTTTGAACTTAAATTGGCAAATGCAGAGCTTGATTTTAATCATATATTTTATTTTAAAAGTAGTGAAGAATTTGAAGATGTACTAAAACTTAAAAAATATATAGAATATGCACTGAAAAAATAACGGGCAACGGATATATTCCGCTGCCCTTATATCTTTTTTTAGCTTATTATCAATCCGGGTAACCGTTAGGGTTTTGGCTTTGCCATCTCCAGCTGTCCTCACACATTTCTTCAATGCCTCTTTCAGCTTTCCAACCGAGTTCTTTAAGTGCTTTGCTTGGGTCTGAATAGCAAGTCGCAATGTCACCGTCACGGCGTGGACCGATTACATAAGGAATTTTCTTGCCTGATGCTTTTTCAAATGCTTTTACTACATCAAGAACAGAATATCCTACACCTGTACCGAGATTGTAGATAAAGAGTCCGTCTTCGCCCTCAACTTTTTCAACAGCTTTGATGTGGCCGAGTGCCAAATCAACTACATGAATATAGTCGCGAACGCCTGTTCCGTCAGGAGTGTCATAATCATCGCCGAAAACATTAAGGTGGTCAAGCTTGCCGATTGCAACTTGAGTAATATACGGCATAAGGTTGTTTGGAATACCGTTAGGGTCTTCACCCATTGTGCCGCTTTTATGTGCGCCGATTGGGTTGAAGTAACGAAGCAGGCAGATTGACCAGCTGTTATCTGAAACATAAAGGTCTTTAAGTATACATTCAATCATAAACTTGGTTCTGCCGTATGGGTTTGTAACTCCGCCGACTTCCATATCTTCGGTAAGAGGGGATACATTGTTCATTCCATAAACAGTGGCTGATGATGAAAATACAATTTTTTTACAATTGTGCTTTCTCATTACATCAAGCAAAACAAGCGTACCCGTAACATTATTATCAAAATATTCAAGAGGTTTGCGCACGCTTTCACCGACAGCTTTTAAACCTGCAAAATGGATTACAGATGTAATGTTTTCTTTTTCAAAAACTTCGTTTAATCCTTCACTGTTTCTAATGTCACATTCATAAAAGCTGAAATCTTTTCCTGTTAAAGCTTTAATTCTGTCATATGAGCTTTTTTTGCAATTATAAAGATTATCAACAACCACAATTTCTTGACCGGCATTCATAAGTTCAACACAAGTGTGTGAACCGATGTAGCCAAGGCCGCCCGTAACTAATACTGACATAATGCTACCTCCGTAGTTTTAATTATATAATTTCTTTGTTTAATAAGCTTTACCCCAATAAAGCATTTTTTTAGCCGGTTTGCCGCAGCAAACGCAAACATCGGAAATTTCTTCCTGGTCAAAAGGAATACAACGCGAGCCTACGCCGGTGATTTCTTTAACCTTATCTTCGCATTCTTCATTGCCGCACCACATAGCTTTTACAAAACCGTCACCGTTTTCTTCAAGTGCTTTTGTGATTTCGTCCATGGTTTTGCATTTGTATGTTCTGTTTTCTCTATTATCAAGTGCTTTTTGATAAAGTCCATCGCGTACTTCATCAAGCTTTTGGGTAATTACTGTTTCAATTTCGTCAAGTGATACTACAGTTTTTTCCCTGTTATGCCTTGTTACAACAACGCATTGGTTGTTTTCAATATCCCTTGGGCCGATTTCAACTCTTACAGGAACACCCTTCATTTCGTATTCAGCGAATTTCCAACCCGGTGAATTTTCACTGTCGTCAATTTTAGCTCTGCATACTTTTTCAAGCTGCTTGCAAAGAGCGTTTGCTCTGTCAAGCACACCGTCCTTATGCTGAGCAATAGGTATAACTATTACTTGAATAGGTGCAACAGCAGGCGGCAAAACAAGTCCGTTATCGTCACCGTGTGTCATAATGATAGCACCAATCAATCTTGTTGTTACACCCCAGGAAGTTTGGTGTGGGTAAGCAAGCTTGTTTTCTTTGTTTGAAAACTGAATGTCAAATGCCTTTGCAAATCCGTCACCGAAATAATGGCTTGTACCTGCCTGAAGTGCTTTACCGTCGTGCATAAGTGCTTCAATGCAATATGTACGCTCGGCACCTGCAAATTTGTCGCTATCTGTTTTCATGCCCTGAATTACCGGCATTGCAAGGTCTTCCTGGCAGAATTTTGTATATACATTTAACATTCTTTCAGTTTCATCAATTGCTTCTTCGGCAGTTTCGTGAAGGGTGTGGCCCTCTTGCCACAAAAATTCTCTTGAACGAAGGAAAGGCCTTGTTGTCTTTTCCCATCTTACTACCGATACCCATTGATTATAAAGTTTAGGCAAATCCCTGTAAGAATGTACAATATCTTTAAAATGCTCGCAAAAAAGTGTTTCGGATGTAGGTCTTACGCAAAGTCTTTCTTCAAGCTTTTCGTTACCGCCGTAAGTTACCCATGCACATTCAGGTGCAAAACCTTCAACATGGTCAGCTTCCTTTTGAAGTAAGCTTTCAGGGATGAACATTGGCATATTTACATTTTCGTGTCCAAGTTCCTTGAACATACCGTCAAGTATTCTTTGAATATTTTCCCAAATAGCATATCCGTAAGGCCTGATTACCATACAGCCCTTAACACTTGTGTATGATACAAGCTCAGCTTTTTTGCACACATCTGTATACCATTTAGCAAAATCTTCATCCATAGATGTGATGGAATCAACCATCTTTTTCTGGTCATTTGCCATAATTCTAACTCCTTCGATATATAATATGTTTATTATATTACTAAATTACTTTGAGATAATATTATATAATATATTAAATAATATGTAAACACCATTTTTCAACAAAAATTTTTAACAAGAAAATGTTTTTTATGTCAAATTGCCATTTCTTTGCGTTGTTCTTGATTTGTTCATATTTGCTTGATATATTAAGGGCATAGGTAAGATTTACCTTAATATACATAACAATGCTTGAATCTTAATTGTCTTTTTGCACAAATTAGGTTTGTGATTTTTGTGAAATTTGTATAACACTACAAATAGTAAATAGTAGGGTTACAAAAAGTATAATTTGGATAAAAAAGGCTTGAAAAAGAAAAAACATTGTAGTATAATCACGACAGTACAAACAAGGGGGTGACTGCAACGTTTGATACTATACTAATGAAGTTAGATCTTCAAAAAGAACTTACCGACCAGCTCGAACTGAAAGAAGTTTTTAGTTTTAAGATTGGTAATTTTAAGCTTGGCTTCGATGAGGCAACAGTGGTAAGCTGGATAATTATTGCGGTAATGACAGTTCTTGCGATTATCTTAACTCGAAATCTCAAAGTAACAGGAGAAATTTCAAAGCGTCAGGCATTGCTCGAGCTTGCTTATGAAAAAGCACAAGACTTTTTCAAAGGCATTATGGGAGAAAAGGTTGAAAAGTTTATTCCTTGGCTTATGAGTGTGGCTCTTTTCATTGGCGTTTCAAACATTATTGGTTTGTTTGGACTTAAGCCGCCGACAAAGAGTATGCAGGTAACTGCTTGCCTTGCTATTATAAGTATAGTGCTTGTAGAATATATGGCATTTAAGAGCAAAGGCTTTATCGGGCGTTTGAAGGAATTTACAAAACCGATTTGGATAATTACTCCTATCAATATTATGGAAGTTATTACCAAACCTCTTTCACTTTGTATGCGTCTTTTCGGTAATGTAATCGGTTCATTCATTATTATGGAGCTTATCAAAGCATGTGTTCCGATATTCTTGCCGACGGTATTCAGTCTTTATTTTGATATATTCGACGGTTTACTTCAAGCATACATTTTCGTATTCTTAACAGGTCTTTATTTACAGGAGGCAGTTGAGGAGTCGGAGGAAACAACCGACAAACAGAAGAAAAAAATAAAAAAAGCAAGTAAAAAGAATAAAAAGCAGGCTAAAGCCGCTTAAATATAATTTTTAATTATTAAGGAGAATAATATTATGACAGGTTCAGTTATTGCTATCGGTGCAGGTATTGCTCTTATTTGTGCACTCGGTGCAGGTATTGGTATTGGTATCGCTACAGGTAAAGCCGTTGAGGCTATTGCTCGTCAGCCGGAAATGGCTGGTCAGATTCGTACAACTCTTATCCTTGGTGCTGCTCTTTCAGAAGCAACAGCTATTTACGGACTTGTAGCTTGTATTATGATTATTTTCTTGGTTAAATAAAACAGTTTTAATCAAAAACAGTTTGATGAGAAAGGACCATAATTATAATGTTAAAATTTGACATAAATATTCTTTGGACCTTGATTAACCTTATTATCTTTTTTGTGCTTATGAAACTGTTTTTATTTAAACCTATTAAGAAAACACTTGATAAGCGTAAAGAATTGATTGAAGGTCAGTTCAAGGCAGCTGAAGATAAAGAAAAGAAAGCCGATGAGCTTCAGGCTGAATATCAGTCACAGCTCTCCGGCGTTGAAGATGAAAAGAAGCAAATTTTGGCTGAAGCAAGAAATAATGCCAAGGCTGAATATGACAAAATTGTTGCCCGTGCAAATACAGATGCAACAAAAATCAAGACAGATGCCAAAAAAGCATCAGAACTTGAAAGCGAAAAGGCACGCCTTGCAGTTAAGCAGCAAATCGCAGAGCTTGCAATGCAAACAGCTACAAAAGTTGTTGAAAAGGAAGTTTCAGCTGAAACTGATAAAATGCTCTATGATGAATTTTTAAATGAAAGCAGTGATAAATAATGATTCAAAATATTGAAAAATATCTTGACGCACTGTTTTCTGCTCACGCAAGTGTGTCAAGCTTGGAAGAAGCTTTAAACACTGTTAAATCTAACAAGGAACTCAAGGATATTTTTAACGACCCTAATGTTACACTTGAAGAAAAGAAGAATGTAACAAAAGAGCTTTTTGCTCCGTCAGTTAAAGATTTTATTGCAGACCTTGCAGCAAACGGTAAGATTGACAGTTTAGGCGAAATAATTGAGGCTTATATTTCAGCTCTCAATAAGCAAAACAATGTTGCAAATGCAACTATTACCTGCGTAACAGAACCTAATGACGAGCAGTTAAAAGGTATTAAAGAATTTGTTTTAAAGCAGGAAAATGCTGATGATGCTCAAATCAAGATTGTTAAAGACGATTCAATTATCGGTGGTTTTATAGTTACTATCGGCGATAAGCAGTACGATTTTTCTATTAAAACAAAGCTTGACAGCATTAAGCAAAAAGTTATGGATTCAGCAAGAAACAGTGCTGTAACAAGCGAAAATGTACTTGCTGTTCTTAAAAAAGATATTAGTGATTTTGAACTTCGAACTAACAGTGAAGAAATCGGTACAGTAGTTCGTGTTGGTGACGGAATTGCTACAATCCATGGTCTTGACCACGCTATGTACGGCGAAATAGTCGTTTTTGAAAATGGCGTAAAAGGTATGGTTCAGGATATTAAAAGGCATCAAATCGGTGTTATTCTTTTTGACAGCGATTCGGGTGTTGAACAGGGAACTAAAGTTAAAAGAACACATAAGAAAGCCGGTGTGCCGGTAGGTGAAGGATTTATCGGCAGAATTGTAAATTCACTTGGTGAGCCTATTGACGGTAAAGGTGAAATTAAGGCTGAGGGTTACCGCCCGGTTGAGCAGCCTGCTCCTTCTATTGTTGACCGCCAGAGTGTAGATACTCCGCTTGCAACCGGTATTCTTTCAATCGACTCAATGTTTCCAATCGGTAGGGGTCAGCGTGAACTTATCATTGGGGATAGGCAAACAGGTAAAACTTCAATTGCACTTGATACTATTCTTAACCAAAAGGGTAAAGATGTTATTTGTATCTATAATGCAATCGGCCAAAAGGCTTCAAGTGTCGCAAAGCTTGTAAATACACTTGAAAAAGCAGGTGCTATGGATTACACAATTGTTGTTTGCTCAACAGCAAGTGAACCTGCATCTCTTCAGTATATATCACCGTATTCTGCAACTGCAATTGCCGAATACTTTATGCATCAGGGTAAAGATTGCCTTATTGTATATGATGATTTAAGTAAGCATGCAGTAGCTTACCGTGCGCTTTCACTTTTGCTTGAAAGAAGCCCGGGCCGTGAAGCATATCCTGGTGATGTATTCTATCTTCACTCAAGACTTCTTGAGCGTTCAAGCCGCCTTACAGATGAACTCGGCGGTGGTTCAATTACTGCTCTTCCTATTATCGAAACTCAGGCAGGCGATGTATCTGCATACATTCCTACTAATGTAATTTCTATTACAGACGGTCAAATCTTCCTTGAAAGTGACTTGTTCTTCAGCGGTATGCGCCCGGCTGTAAATGTCGGCCTTTCTGTATCCCGTGTTGGTGGTGCAGCGCAAACAAAAGCTATGAAAAAAGCAGCAGGTTCACTTCGTATTGATTTGGCACAGTTTCGTGAAATGGAAGTGTTTACCCAGTTTTCATCTGACCTTGATGAAGAAACAAAGGCAGGCCTTACTTATGGTAAGGGACTTATGGAACTTCTTAAGCAACCGCTCGGTCATCCGCTTTCACTTGCCGATATGGTATTTACTCTTGTCGGTGCAACAGGAAAGAAGTTTATGGATGTTCCTACTGAGCAAATAAAGAAATTCCAAAATGAAATGCTTGAATATATGAATGAAAATCACAGTTCTCTTGTTAATACAATTGAGCAAACAAAAGTGCTTGATGATGATTCAAGAGAACAGATTTTAGAGGCAATAGACGAATTTAAAAAGAGTTATCAAGAGGGTTAATAATGGCTAATGCTCGTGAAATTCAAGCCAGAATGAAGTCTATTAAGGATACAATGAAAATCACAAACGCTATGTATATGATTTCATCCTCAAAGCTTCAAAAGGCGAGAAGAGACCTTAAAAATACAGAGCCTTATTTCTACACAATTCAAGAAGCTCTTGCAAAAATACTTGAACTTTCACCTGATGCAGGTAATATCTATTTTGATGAAAGAGAAGATGTACCGAAGCAGGAAAGAAAACAGGGTTATATCGTAGTCACAGCCGATAAAGGTATGGCGGGTGCATATAACCACAATGTAATCAAAATTGCAGAGAAAGAGGCTCTTTCCGATAATAAAAATATGCTTTTTGTTGTCGGTCAGGTAGGTCGTAAATATTTTGAAAAAAAGAATATTCCTATTGATATAGATTTCAAATATACTGCTCAAAACCCTAATGTTAACAGAGCCAGAGTTATCAGCGAAAAGATAGTAGAGCTTTTCAGGGAAAGGAAGCTTGATGAAGTTTATATCGTTTACACAAGAATGGTTAATTCTGTTACCTTTGACGCTGAAATTAAGCAGCTTTTGCCTTTGAAAAAGGTGAAGTTTGAAAGAACAGATGAAAGCAACAAGTATGAAACCTGCTCTTTTGAACCAAGTATGAATGCAGTGTTTGACCATATTATACCTAATTATGTTTCGGGATTTGTATATGGCGCACTTGTTGAATCATACTGCTCCGAGCATAATGCCCGTATGATGGCAATGCAAACTGCCACAGATGCAGCAAAAGATATGCTCAGAAGTTTGGGTATCGAATATAACCGTGCAAGGCAGGCAGCAATCACGCAGGAAATTACTGAAGTTATTGCCGGTGCCAAAGCACAAAAAATGAAAGAAGATTAGGAGGTGTCCTTGTATGAAGAATGGTAAAATTGTTCAGGTTATGGGACCTGTAATAGATGTTGAATTTGAAGACGAATTGCCGAAAATTAAGGACGCTCTTGAAGTGGAATTAGATGGCAAAAAGCTTGTTATGGAGGTTAGCCAGCACATCGGCGGCAACTGTGTTCGCTGTATTATGCTTGCAGCTTCAGAAGGCCTTTGCAAAGATATGGAAGTTATCAACACAGGTGATGCAATTAAAGTCCCTGTCGGTGATAAAACCCTTGGCAGACTTTTCAATGTAGTAGGCCAAACGATTGACGGACTTGATAGCCTTGATAATGAAGAACATTGGGCTATTCACCGCAAACCGCCTACATTTGAAGAGCAAAGTGCCAATGTAGAAATCCTTGAAACAGGTATTAAGGTTATTGACCTTTTAACACCTTATCCAAAGGGCGGTAAAATCGGTTTGTTCGGTGGTGCCGGTGTTGGTAAAACTGTACTTATTCAGGAACTTATCACCAATGTTGCCACTCAGCACGGCGGTTACTCAATCTTTACCGGTGTTGGTGAAAGAAGCCGTGAGGGTAACGATTTATGGAAAGAAATGGGCGAGAGCGGCGTACTTGAAAAAACAGCACTTGTTTTCGGACAGATGAATGAGCCGCCGGGAGCTCGTATGCGTGTTGCTGAAACAGGGCTTACAATGGCAGAATATTTCAGAGATGTTGAGCATCAGGATGTGCTTCTCTTTATTGACAATATCTTCCGTTTTGTACAGGCAGGTTCAGAAGTATCTTCGCTTTTAGGCAGAATGCCGTCTGCCGTTGGCTATCAGCCGACCCTTGCAACTGATGTCGGCGAACTTCAGGAGCGTATTGCTTCCACCAAAAATGGTTCGATTACATCGGTTCAGGCTGTTTATGTTCCTGCCGATGACCTTACAGACCCTGCGCCTGCAACAACATTTGCTCACCTTGATGCAACAACTGTTCTTTCAAGAAAAATTGTTGAAAAAGGTATTTATCCTGCTGTTGATCCGCTTGAGTCTAACTCTCGTATCCTTGAACCTGATGTAGTAGGCGAAGAGCATTACGCAGTTGCCCGTAAAGTTCAGGAATATTTGCAGAAATATAAAGAACTTCAAGATATTATCGCAATTCTCGGTATGGAAGAACTTTCTGATGAAGATAAAACTACTGTTTATCGTGCAAGAAAGATTGAAAAGTTCTTGTCACAGCCATTCCATGTTGCTGAGGCGTTCACAGGCCAGCCGGGTAAATATGTTGCTGTTAAAGATGCGGTTAAGGGATTCAAGGCTATTATCGACGGTGAAGTTGATGATGTTCCTGAACAGGCTTTCTTTAATACCGGTACTATTGAAGATGTTTTGGAAAATGCAAAAAAGCTTGAAAAATAAGGTGATTATATGAATACTTTTCAACTTAAAATAATTGCGTCTAATAAAGTCTTTTTTGACGGTGAGGCTCAAAGCCTTTCTATTCCAAGGCTTAACGGAGGCTGCGAAGCTTATCTTGCAAAGCATGAAAATTGTGTTGTGCCTATTGAATTCGGCGAAATGAAGATTGTTGATGCAAACGGTAAAAAAATCAACGCATTTGTAGGCAGCGGTTTTCTTGAGTTTCTTGATAATGTTGCAACACTTGTTTGTATTTCGGCAGAACTTCCTGAAGAAATCAATGAGCGCCGTGCAAAAGAAGCTCAAATGAGAGCTGAAGAAGAACTTCGCCAAAAGCATTCTCTTCTTGAATATTATCACTCTAAAGCTAACCTTTCTCGTGCTATGGAGAGACTTAAAGTTAAAAGCAGATATACTATGTAATAAAAAACGACTGAAATCAAGTAATTTGGTTTCAGTCGTTTTTTTGTGTAAAAATCCTATTCTTGTAAATTATATTTCTTTATTGTATAATAAATATAACTACATTTAAGGGGAAAATTATGCAGTACAATTTAAAAACAGGTAATTTTTGTGATTTTAGTAAGTTCAGGGAAAATATTATGATTCCGCGTTCTTACTTTATTCCTTTTGCAAATCTTGATGAACTTGCAAAAACAGATATTAGAAATGAAAGATATTCATCCTCCCGTGTTGAATGTCTTTCGGGTGAATGGGATTTTGTATATTATTCAAATTGCAAAATGGTGGATAATTTTTTTGATACAGAAAAAATTAAATTTGATAAAGTAAATGTTCCTTCAATGTGGCAATATACGGGTTATGAAAAGCCTTATTATGTAAATACCAGATACCAATTTAAGCCTAATCCGCCGCATATACCTGAAGATTGCCCGGTGGGTATTTATCGCAGATTTATTGATATTGATAATCTTGATTTAAACTATACTTTGGCATTTTTAGGTGTTGCAGGTTCACTTGAACTTTTTTGTAACGGTAAATATGTAGGTTACAGCGAGGGCAGCCACAATACCGCTGAATTTGAACTTAATGATTTTCTTGTTAAGGGTAAAAATGAAATTGTAGTTCAAAACCATAAATGGACTAACAGTACATATCTTGAAGCGCAGGATATGTTTCGTTCTAACGGTATTTTCCGTGATGTTTTGCTTTATAAAACGGGGAACAACTCTATTTATGATTTTGAAGCTAAAATCAGTTTCAAAAGTTCATTTTCTCTTGATTTTTTGCCATCTTTAAAGATTAGTGACGATTGTGTGTTGACTGTTTCGCTTTATGATGACGGTGAGATTGTATCATCAAAATCTGTTAATGTATCACCGTCAAATATTGAAAAAATCAGTTTTAATAATCTTGATGTTCACAAGTGGTCAGCCGAATGCCCTTATCTATATGATTTGATAATTATTCTTTCAAAGGGCGAAGATGTTATTGAAGTTGTAAGAAAAAACATTGGCTTTAAAAATGTTGAAATAATCGGCAATAAGTTTTTGTTTAATAATGAGCCTATTAAACTTTTGGGTGTAAATCACCACGATACCAACGCTAAAACGGGATATGTGATGTCAGTTGAAGATATGGAACTCGATGTCAGCCTTGTAAAGCAATATAATGCTAACTGTATTCGTACATCTCATTATCCGCCTGATCCTACTTTTCTTGATTTATGTGATGAATACGGAATATATGTAATTGATGAAGCTGATATTGAAACTCACGGCTGTGAAACCGAACTTCATAGGCCGGGTGCTTGCTCACATAATAAAGATTGGCAGCAACATTATTGGGATAGGGTTTACAGAATGTATGCCCGTGATAAGAATCATCCGTCAATCACAATGTGGTCGCTCGGGAATGAATCACACGGTTATCTTAACCAAGATTATTGCTATGATGAACTTAAAAAGTTATCAACGCTTCCTATTCATTATGAGGGTGTGTGCAGAACTCCACGCTTTGCATATGATGTTATTTCGCATATGTACGCATGGCCGATTATGTGTGAAAAAATTGCAAAGGGCAAGTTGCCGAAGTATCGTAAAAAGCCATTTTTCCTTTGTGAATATGCGCATGCAATGGGAGTTGGTGCAGGCGAACTTGAAAGATATGTAAAATGCTTTTATTCTTCAGAAAATATGCTCGGCGGTTGCATATGGGAATTTGCAGACCATGCTGTTTACCACGAAAATGAAAAAGTTAAATACACTTACGGCGGTGACCATGGTGAAGAAAAGCACGATGGCAATTTCTGTATGGACGGCCTTTTCTTTCCGGACAGAACACCGCATTCAGGCGCAAAGCAAATGAAAAATTGCTATCGCCCTGTCAGATGCCGCAAAATTGCAGATAACAGATATCAATTTTTCAACCATAATTATTTTGAAAACGCAGCGTTGAGTGTAAAGTATACCTACTTTACAAACGGAATTGAAACATATTCAAGCACATTCGATGTAAATATTGCGCCTCAGTCAAGTCAGGAGTATGAAATTGACTCGCTTGAGCTTGAAAAGGATAATCATAATTCGGTTGTGTTTGAATATTTAGCAGGTGATTTCTTAATTGCAAGTGAGCAAATTATTTTAAGTGAGGGTAAGCTGAGTGCAGATATAAATTCTGACGGTAAAACCACCGTAAAACCTAGCGAAAATAAGCTTTATATCACTTTTGATAATGGTTCAATGATATTTGATAAATCTACCGGATTTATTACTTCATATATTTATAAAAATCACGAAATGATAAATTCATTCCCTCTCGGTGATTTTAAAGGATTTGCACCTGCATTTTATCGCGCTCCGCTTGATAATGACAGAAATATTTGCAAATACTGGCATACAATGGGACTTCAAAATACATCAAATATCTGTAAAGGTAGTAGCTTTACAGACAATGGTGATAATATTGTAGTTACAACTAATATTAAATCCATTGCAAATTGTATTCTTCCGGTTGCAAATACTCAAATTAAATATACAATTTATCCAAACGGTAATATTTTGGTTGATGTAAATTGCTTGGGTGGCGGTGCTGTCAAGCTGTTGCCACGCTTTGGTGTTATGCTTGAAATGCCGAAGGAATATGAAAATATTAAATATTTCGGTTTGGGTGAAGATGTCAATTTGCCGGATTATAAGGAACATACAATAAATAAAGTTTATCAAATAACAGTTGATAAACTTAAAGAAGATTATATTAAACCACAGGAAAGTGCGACAAGATGTGATGTTCGCTTTGCAGAGATTACAAATGCGTCAGGCTTTGGATTAAGATTTGAAGCTGTAAGTAAACCTTTTGTCTTTTCCGCAAGTCATTACACTTCAAATCAGTGGGCAAAGGCCATGCACAGGGATGATTTAGTTGATTTGCCGACTACCTGCGTGAATATCGACTCATCTGTTTTGGGTGCAGGTTCAAATGCTTGCGGTCCGCTTCCCGATAAAAAGGATAGGGTGGGTTCACTTTCAGGCAAAAAGTTAAGTTTTGTGGTTAAACCGATAGGTGAATAAATGTATAAAATAGGAACTGATATTGTTAAAATATCAAGGATTGAAAAAAGTATTAAAAGTCAATCATTTTTAAATAAGGTTTTTACCGAAAACGAAAGAGCTTATTGCAAAAAAGCTGAAAACTTTGCCGGAATATTTGCAGGTAAAGAAGCTTATTTTAAGGCACTTGGAACGGGGCTTAAGTTTCCGCTGACAGATGTGGAAATTGGGCACGATGAAAACGGTAAACCGTACCTCTGCGGTATAGATAGCAGTGATATATCTATTTCACACGACGGTGAATATGCAGTTGCAACAGTAATATTGTGGTAAAGTAAAATTACTTTACACTAATACAGGCGGTGTTATTATGAGGATATTAACAGCAAAACAGATTAAAGCAGTTGAAACAAGAGCTTTTGAGTCAGATTCAACCGAAGCTGAGCTTATGCTGAAAGCAGGAACAACTTGCTTTGAAAAAATATGCAAAATATTTGGCGAAAGTCTTGCAAACAGTAGGGTTGGAGTATTTTGCGGCAACGGTAAAAATGCCGGCGATGGCTTTGTAATAGCCGATTTGCTTAAAAAAATAAATGTTTTTACAGATATAATTTTGTGTGATAAAGAGCCTACTGTTGATGAACCGAAAATGTATTATCAAGAAGCAATTAACAATGGTGTAAAGGTGATAAACTTTACAAAACTTGGCGTTGAAAATTATGATATTATAGTTGATTGCATTTTCGGAATAGGCTTTCACGGTGAAGCAAAAGCACCGTTTAATGATATTTTTGATTTTATTAACAGCAGTAACGCAAAGGTTGTCAGCATTGATACCCCAAGTGGTACAAATTCAACCGACGGTTCGGTGATAAATGCGGTTAAGGCGGATTATACTATTGCAATTTCTACATTAAAATTTGCTCATGTGTTGCCACCATCAAATGCATATTGCGGCAAGATTTATACAGTTAATATCGGTATTGATGAAAAACATTATGAATCCGGTTACCCGCAAACTATTACTAAAAAGGATATAAAAAAGAATTTTACCAAGCGTGATTTTAATTCAAATAAAGGTTCATTCGGCCATCAGCTTAATATTTGCGGCTCATATTTAATGCCGGGTGCATCTGTTATATGTGCAAAAGCTGCACTTAAAACAGGTGTAGGCCTTTTAAAATGTGCTTTTCCGAAATCAATATATCCCGTTATGACTTCGCATTTAACCCAGCCTTTATTTAAACCTCTTTGTGAAAACGAAGCTAAAACAATTTCAATAGGAGCGCTCGGTGATGTTTTTGAAGATTTAAAATGGGCAGACAGCGTGGTTGTAGGCTGCGGACTTGGAAATAATGATGATATTCAAGTTGTGGTTGACCAAATTATTAAAACAAGTGAAGTGCCAGTCATTCTTGATGCCGATGGTATAAATGCCGTTGCTCCTTTCATAGATATAGTAAAGGATAAAAAAGCTCCGTTAATTATTACTCCGCACCCTGGCGAAATGGCAAGGCTTATCGGTGAAAGCGTTGATTATGTTTGCTCACACAGGCTTGAAGTTGCAAAAGCATTTGCAAAGGAAAATGATGTTATTATAGTGCTGAAAGGTGCAAATACTATCGTTACAAACGGTGTGGATGTCTATTTTAATACAACGGGTAATCCCGGTATGGCAATGGGCGGTACGGGTGATATGCTTGCAGGTATAATCGGTTCATTTGTAGCACAGGGTATTGAACCTATTGAAGCCTGCAAAGCAGCGGTTTACATTCACGGAAGATGCGGCGATATTGCGGCACAGGAAATTTCAACTCGCGGTATGACTGTTGATGATATGATTTATGTTTTGGGAGCTTTAATGTCCGAATTTGAATAAAGGACAGATTTATTTGAAAAAAACATTAGGCTTTATTTTACTTATCATTTCAATTTTTATGTTTAGTTCGTGTTCGGTTAAAATAAATACCCCTGAAGTACCAAAGGCTTTTACTCAAAATGCTGTGGTTACATCAGGGGATTTTTCATATGAATGTGAAATTTGTAAAAAAGAGGGGAGCGTATCCATCACTGTTAAAAATACAAATGCGCTCGGCCTTGTGATGACTTATGACGGAAAAAAAGTAAGTTTTAAATACAGCACTTATTCATATGATATTTCAGGCGAAAATTTTGAAAAAGAAAATGCAGCAATTATTATTTATGATGTAATATCTGCTCTTTCAAACGATGACACAAAACTGCATATTATTGACGGCGGTGTAAAATATGAAGGAAAAACAAATTTCGGTGAATTCATTCTCGTGCAAAATGATAATTCAACTTTAAAATCACTTGCGTTTAAAAACAGTGATTTCAAAATAGTTTTTAAATAAAAAAGTAACCCTATCTGCCACTCGCAGATAGGGTTTAATATTTTTAGAAATGTATTTTTAGTTTTTAAGGCTGTGCATTGGAGCAGGAATTTTGCCGCCGCGGTTAATAAACTGCGCAGGAGATTTAGTATTTACTTTCATAACCGGGCCGCTTCCTAAAAGTCCGCCAAATTCAAGTTCATCGCCAATGTTTTTGCCGATTGCAGGAATAACTCTGACCGCTGTTGTTTTGCAGTTAACCATACCTATTGCAGCTTCATCTGCAATAATACCGCTGATAACTTCTGCACTTGTGTCACCCGGAATAACAATCATATCAAGACCTACCGAGCATACCGCTGTCATAGCTTCAAGTTTTTCAATCGTGAGTGCACCGCTTCTTGCAGCGTCAATCATACCGGCGTCTTCGCTGACAGGGATAAATGCACCTGAAAGACCGCCGACACTTGATGATGCCATAACGCCGCCTTTTTTAACAGCGTCGTTAAGCATTGCAAGGCAAGCGGTTGTACCTGCACCGCCGCACTGCTCAAGCCCGATTTCTTCAAGAATATGAGCAACGGAGTCACCTACTGCCGGGGTAGGAGCAAGTGAAAGGTCAACTATACCGAAGTCTACACCAAGCCTTCTTGATGCTTCCACACCCACAAGCTGGCCCATACGGGTGATTTTAAATGCAGTCTTTTTAATCAGTTCTGCAATTTCATTTACAGAATAATCAGGGTGTTTGCTGATGGCACTTCTTACAACACCGGGGCCTGAAACACCTACATTTATTACACAGTCAGGTTCACTGACACCGTGGAAGGCACCTGCCATAAACGGATTATCCTCAGGGGCGTTGCAAAATACTACAAGCTTTCCGGCTGCAATGCAGTCGTTGTCTTTTGTAAGCTCGGCAGCTTCTTTAACCTTTTGACCCATAATTTTAACGGCATTCATATTTATTCCGGCTTTGGTTGAACCGATGTTTACCGATGAACAAATATGCTCTGTTTCAGCTAAAGCTCTCGGAATTGAGTTGATAAGCTCAAGGTCGCCTGCCGCAAAACCTTTTTGCACAAGCGCACTGTAACCGCCGATGAAATTAACGCCGATAGTTTGCGCCGCTTTTTCAAGTGCCAATGCATATTTTACAGGGTCACCGCCGCTGATACCGGCCATTATTGCAATAGGTGTAACGCTAACCCTTTTATTTATAATAGGAATACCATATTCCTTTTCAATCTGCTCGCCTGTTGATACAAGATGTTCAGCCTTGGTGCAAATTTTGTCATAAATCTTTTGGCAGGATTTATCTATATCCGTATCCCCGCAATCAAGAAGGGAAATGCCCATTGTTGTGGTTCTTATGTCAAGACATTCATCTTGAATCATTCTTATTGTTTCAAGAATTTCTTTTGAATTTATCAAGGTTACACCTCCTATATTCTATGCATTGAGTTAAAAATATCCTCGTGCATTGCGTGAATTGAGAGGCTGTTTTCATCACCGTATTTTGTAAGCTCATCTGCAAATTGAACAAATCCGACTGTGCTGTTGCTTATGTCAGCAAGCATAATCATACAAAACATATCATCAAGAATAGTCTGGCTTACTTCGGTAATGTTAATTTCATATTTTGCACAGATAGATGAAACTTTTGCAAGAATTCCTACTGTGTCTTTACCTACAACTGTAATAAATGCTCTCATATTGTTACCTCCGATACGCAAATTACTGTATAGTTTATAATTGTATTGCTTAAAATTATAACAGAGTGATAAACTTTTTTCAATAAAGTATAAGAAATATATTTTATTTTTTTGTATTTTGTGTTATTATAACAAAAGCTTATTATATTTACATTATATTGAGAGGCAAAAAATTGGAATATAAAAATATTGTTGATGTTCACACCCATTCAATTCATTCTTTTGACGGAAATGACAGCGTTGAGTCCCTTTGCCTCAGCGCAATAGAAAAAGGTGCAAAAGTTATTGCGATAACAGACCATTGCGATATTGACGGTGCGGATATGAATCCTGATGAGCTTTGCCCGCCGCAGCTTAAAGATTTGAATGAATGTATATCTAAATACAGTGATAAAATTAAAATACTTAAAGGTATTGAAATAGGCCAGGGAATTTACAGAAAGAAAGAAACTCAAGCTTTACTTCAAAAGTATGATTATGATTTCGTTTTAGGTTCACTTCATAATCTTGAAAATATGGAGGATTTCTTTTTCCTTGATTATCAAAAATATGATATTGATGACCTATTGAGTAAATATTTTGACGGCCTTTTGGAGCTTTGCCAATGGGGTGCTTTTGATTCACTTGCACACCTGACTTATCCTTTAAGATATATTGTCGCCAGGGAGAAAATTGAAGTTGATATGAAAAAGTATCAAGATGTATGCGACGCTATATTTGAAGAGCTTATCAAAAAAGATAAGGCACTTGAAATTAACACTTCGGGTCTTTTTATGGATATGAAAGATACATTGCCTAATATATCTTTTGTTAAAAGATATAAAGAACTCGGTGGTAAATATATTACAGTCGGTTCAGACTCGCATTATGCAAACAGAGTGTGCCAAGGTATAAACCAAGGCTATGATATTGCACGAGCGGCAGGTTTTGATTATGTTACTGTTTATGAAAAACATCAGCCTGAACTGATTACTATTGAATAATATTTAGATAAGGAATTTTTATATGGAAAAGTTATTAGAAATACTTGAAACAAACCCAAGGCTTTCAAACAGAGAAATTGCTGTTATGCTTGGTAAAACCGAAGAAGAAGTTGAAGCACAAATTCGCCTTTATGAAGAAACGGGAATTATTAAAGGCTATCGTGCCATGATAGATAAAAATAAGGCCAAAATGCAAACCGTAACAGCACTTATCGAAATTAGGGTTCAGCCAAAATTCGGCCATGGTTTTGATGAAATCGCAAACAGAATTGCCCAGCTCGAAGAGGTTGAAAGCATTTATCTTATGAGCGGCGGTTTTGACCTTTGCTGTATGGTTTCTGATAAATCATTTGAAGAAATTGCACTTTTTGTTGCTAACAGGCTTTCACCGCTTGACGGCGTTATGTCAACCGCAACCCATTTCATTCTTAAAAAATATAAGGAGCAGGGTGTATTTTTTACAGAAGCTCCAAAGGATGATAGGGGGATTTTTTCATTCTGATGGACTACAATAATTATTTAAACCCAACTCTTGTCAGTATTAAGCCGAGTGGAATCAGAAAATTCTTTTCTATCGCAGAAGAAATGGATAATGTTATATCTCTCGGTGTCGGCGAACCTGATTTTAAAACCCCGTGGCATATTAGGCAAACGGGTATCAATTCTCTTGAACAGGGTGCTACAAGATATACTGCAAATGCAGGTCTTTCCCTTTTAAGAGATGAAATTGCCGATTATTATAAGCGCAAATTTAATGTGCAATACGATCCTAAAACAGAAATTACGGTTACCGTAGGCGGTTCGGAGGGAATAGATATGGCTATTCGCTCGCTTGTATGCCCGGGAGATGAAGTATTGGTTGTTGAACCGAGTTTTGTTTGCTACAAACCAATTATTGAAATTTGCGGCGGCGTACCTGTTCCTATTGTAACTAAAAATGAGGACAACTTTAAGCTTATGCCGGAAGAAATTGAAAATGCGGTAACAGATAAGACCAAGCTTATTGTATTACCTTTTCCTAATAATCCTACCGGTGCGGTTATGCGTAAAGGCGATTTGGAAAAGATTGCCGCTGTAATCAAAAAGCACGATTTACTTGTACTTTCAGATGAAATTTACAGTGAACTTACTTACGGTGATGAGGAGCATACAACTATTGCGTCACTTGATTCAATGCAGGAACGCACTATTATAATCAATGGCTTTTCAAAAACTTATTCTATGACCGGTTGGCGACTCGGCTATGCACTGGGTCCTGCTCCTATAATTAAGCAAATGACTAAGCTTCACCAATATGCAATTATGTCTGCCCCTACAACTTCGCAGTATGCCGCTATTGAAGCTTTGCGCAACGGTGATGAAGATATTAAAAAAATGCGTGAAGATTATGATATGCGCCGCCGCTTTACAGTTGACGCTTTTAGAAAAATCGGACTTGATTGCTTTGAACCGGAGGGTGCGTTTTATTTGTTCCCTTGTATTAAATCAACAGGCCTTTCATCTGAAGAATTCTGTGAAAAGCTTGTAATGTCTAAAAGAGTTGCTGTTATACCGGGAAATGCTTTCGGTGATTGCGGCGAAGGCTTTATTCGTGTTTCTTATTGCTATTCAATAGATAACATTAAAGAGGCAGTAAGGCGTATCGGTGAATTTATAAAAGAACTTGGAGAAAATTGATGGAAGTTAAAGTTAAAGCTTATGCAAAGATTAACTTGATGCTTGATATTATCTGCACCCGCCCGGACGGTTATCACGATTTGTTTATGATAATGCAAAGTATCGGCCTTTATGATACCGTTACGGTTACCGAAACAAATTCAAAAAAGATAACTATCACTTGCAATATTGAGGATATTCCGCTTGATGAAAAAAATATTGCATATAAAGCGGCAGATGCATTTTTTAAAACAACTAAAATAAAAAATAAGGGTGTAAATATTGACATTGTTAAGCGTATTCCACACCAAGCGGGGCTTGCCGGCGGCAGTGCCGACGGTGCAGGTACTCTTGTTGCACTTAATGAACTGTTAAATGCAGATTTAAGTGATGATGAACTTTGCAATATCGGTGTTAAAATCGGGGCTGATGTACCGTTTTGTATAAAGGGCGGTACTTTGCTTGCACAGGGTATCGGTGATGTGCTTAATAAAGTTAAGCCTCTCAGGCAGTGCTTTATTGTAATTGCCAAGCCTGATTGCGGCGTTAATACCGGCAAGGCTTATGCGCAGTTTGACACAGTCGGCAAGCGCCATACACCTGATAAATTCGGTATGCTTTGTGCAATGCAAAATAGGGAACTTTGCGAAATATGTTCTAAAATGGAAAATGTTTTTGAGCAGTTTATTGAAGTGCCGAATAAGGTGGATATTAAGGAAGTTATGAGAACTAACGGTGCATTGGGAGTATGTATGAGCGGAAGCGGCCCTACTGTTTTCGGTATTTTTGATGATAAAGAAAAAGCTGAAAAATCTGCACTTGAACTTAAAACTCTTGCAAAGGATATTGCTGTAACAAAGCCTGTAAATAAAGGCTGTAAAATTATAAAATAATTGGTGGTTATATGAAAACTTACGAACAAGTTGATAATTATATGCAGGAAATCGGACTTAAATATGTTAAATCATCTAATGAATTTATTGCCGGCCTTGCTGTGAGAACTAATAAGGATTATACCCAAAAGGTTGCCGCTGAGCTTAATTCGCGTGCAAAGCACAGTAATTCAAGTAATATGGTGTTTTATAAAATAAAGAATGAAACATTTGATGGTTCTATTTATATTTCAGCGGCTTTTGACGGCGGACTTTTCAGGCATTTGGGAAATTTGATTATTGATTACACCGAACTTTTTGATTCAAAGCAGATATTAGATCTTGCCTGCGATTGCGGCATTGTAACTTGCTTTATAGCAAAAATGTATCCGAATTGCCATATTACCGGTGTGGATGTTAATTCATCCGCAATTGAAAATGCAAATAAGCTTAAGGAAAAGCTTGGGCTTGATAATGTGGATTTTGTTTGCAGTGATGTATTTGAATATGCGGGTGAAAATAAGGCTGATACAGTGGTAACTTTCCGCGCACTTCTTGATACTTGTATGGCTCAAACTAAGGATTTGCCGCTTTTTGGTGAGCGCAGTTGGAGGGAAGAACAATATAAAAATGCATTTTTACCGTTTATAAATATAATAGAAAATAATATAAAGCCTGATGCCAAAGTGTTGAGCGTTGAAAGATATACTGCCGATTACGGTTGGCTTGGATATATGATGGCACTTGAAGAAAAAGGTCTGCATACTAACAGTGAAAAAAGTGCAATTATGCGCGCAAGCGACATTTCATCTGTTAAAGAATACAGTGTGACTTATGCCGGATACAGCGAGAATGATACATACCAAAAAACTTTTGATGATGTACTTTCAAGGGAGCATAAAGCAGGTCAAGGGTATGAGGGTGCAATGGCTGAATTTGCACTTTACTATGACAGTGAGGGCGAAATCAGCTTTGCCGATATTTATAAGGATGATAAACTTTTGCACCAATTTGCAATTGCCGAATCCAAAAAAGGTAAAATAATTTATTATGAGGCTTCGGGAAACAGAAAAAAGGTAAAATACTTCAATGCAAAGAAAAAAGATACGGTTGAGAAGCAACTTTTAGATAATTTATCACTTTACAGCGAAAAAATATATACAGTTAATAAGTACAATAAGTAGAATATATTTCCTTGAATCGTTTTCAAAAAATTCATAATATATTTACTTGTAATTCAAAACGCATAATGTTAGTTCAACATCGAACAATATTGTAAGTTTTGCTAATTTCGACACTTAAAATTATACAAATTAAACAAAATTTATAAAAGCTATTGATTTTTTTGTGCAATAGTGCTAATATTTAGTTGTAGTTAAGAGATAGACAAAATGATTTATTAAAAAGTCATTCAAAGTTTATTAAATAATTACAAATAAGTAATTAACAAATGAGCAAATGAATATTATTATTAAGGCTTTAATCGGTATTTTGTTCGGCGTTGCTTTAGGGCTAGCCGCAGTACCGTTAGCAAAAAGGTTGATTCTTTCCAGAAGCGAAGATCCCGGTGATATTATCGTTTTAAGAAAAAAGTCAACTTACATATTAACAGCTTTGGCAGGGGCTGTCGCTTCAGTAGGTTTGGTATTAACTGCTGATGACGAAATTGCACTGATAAGAAATTTGGTGCTTCTGCTTCCGATGTTAACCATCGCAATAGTTGATTCGTTGATTCGCAAAATTCCTAATTCGCTTTTGCTTTCAATGATAGTGGTTCAGGCGTCATATGTGATTTATCAATGCGTCACTACACACACAAATTACACATTGCTTAATGCAGGCATAGGTTTCTTTCTTGGATTTGTAGCTTTTACAATCCCGGCTCTTTTGAAAGTTCCTGTTGGTGCAGGCGATGTTAAGTACAGTGCAGTTGTAGGCTTGATAATGTATATGGGTTGCTATTTACAAACAATGGCCACAGTTGGCATATTGGTTTTGTTGGTTTTCGTATTTTTGAAAATAACAAAGCGTGGGGGAATGAAGACCCTTATCCCCATGGGACCTTTTATTTCCGTCTCGGTAGTAATTTCAATGTGTTTCCCGGTGCTTAATTCTCTGGTAGTGCTGGAAAATATATTTTAATTAACAAATAAATTATTTAAATCTTATAAGGAGGAAAAACAAATGAGCTTTATTAAGGATGAAAACGGACAGGGCATGCTTGAGTATGTACTTATCATTGCTATTGTTGCAGTTATCGCTATCGTTGCTCTTGTAGTTATTAAGAATGTAGCTAAGAACAAGACAAATGATATGTCAAGTAAGATGGAAGACACACGTTTGAATGCAGACTAATAAATAGCGTTTATAAATAAGGAGCAGGGGAATCCTGCTCCTTATTTAAGTTAAAGTAGATTTTTTACAAATTTAGGCATTGATTAAGGGGTGAAAGGCTCTATATGATGACGAAAATTTATAAATACAGATTAAAAAAGAAAGAAGAAGGCCAGTCGATTATTGAATTTGTTCTTGTTCTTCCTATTTTTGCGATAATACTGTTTTTGATTCTTGATTATGGTTGGCTTTTTGTTAACTATATTGAGGTTGAAAATTCTGCTCGTAACGCGGCGCGTATAGCTTGCGTGGAGTATACGAATGTTAATATGGTTAACGGTCATGTTCAAAGTCCGGTTGATTATACGCTTGACGCACTTAATGATGATACCACCCCTGAACAGATAGTACATATATTATCGCAGGTTAAAAATTCACTTCCTAAGAAAGTGGATAAAGTTAAAGTAACAATAACATATACAAACGATTTGGATGCTGTTGCTGCTAACAGAAATGTTAAAAATAGGTATAATGGCGATGTGAAGTTGGTTGTTTCTTGCAGAATCGCAACGCTCACACCGGTGTTAGGTTCAGGCGCGGATAAAATGCACAGAACTTTGACATCAACTTCAATATTTAAAGTGGAAAAATCAGATGATGTATAATATTACATCTCTATATTATATATGTAACTAATATTATCTAAGAGGTAGATTTATGAAAAAGGTTTATTTAATAGCAGTAATATTTGCAATTATTGCAGGTGTTGCTACATATATGTTTGCAACTGAAATTGATAAGAAAACAACTTTTAAAGACGCAGATATGGTAACAGTATTGATACCTACTGCCGATATTGATAAAAATGTTGAAATCACAGCAGATATGTTTGAAGGTGATAATCCTCAAATTATCACAAAAGAAATTCTTGCTGCCGATTCAAATGACAGCTATATCAAAGCTCAAAAAGAGCTTGTTGATGATGCTAATAATGTTCATATGATTACTGTTGACAAACTTTATGCAAATGAACCTATCAATAAGAACAGACTTCAGGATAAAAACGGTGATGATGTTGCCCTTTCACTTAAACTTCCGCAGGGTAAGGTTGCTTATTCATTTGATGCAGCCAGTGTAAAGAGCGTTGACGGTTATATCAGCGAAGGTGATACAGTTGATGTACTTGTTAACAAGAAAGATGATTCAGGTAACATTACAACAAAAATAGCTTATAAAGATTTAAAAATCTTAAGAGTTTCTACAAATGCCGAAAATTCAAGTGCTTCTCAAAGCGGAACAAAGATTACTAAATACAGCACCCTTACTGTTGAAGTAACCAAGAAGCAGGCACTTAAGCTTTATGAAATCGAAAGCGAATACGATTATAAGCTTATACTTAATCCAAGACGCTAATAAACTACGAGGAGAGTCCCCATGAGCAGTATAAACATTGTAGTATGTGCAGAAAAAACAGAATATAAAGTTGCAGTTAAGAATAAAATCGTAAACGACGAACTTTCAATTATCGGTTACGCTGATTTTCAGCCTGAATCTAAAATGAGAATTCAGGGTTTTGTTCCTGATGTTGTAGCTTTTGTTTTAGACAGTGATGAAATAACACCTGAATTTTTGACTTTTGTTGAAGATATTAACTTGGGTTCATTTGGTTGCTCTGCAATCATTATGACTGATAATGTTACGGTCGACCTTGTAAATAACGCGGCTCAAAGCGGTATTAGGCGCGTAATGAATGTCAATATCGGCAATGAAGAATTTTTAAATACGGTTAAAAGTATCGTAGGTAACGAAAAAAAGCTTAATCAAAATTTTAATGTTACTAAAAAAGTTCGTTCAAGAGTTTATGCATTTTTCAGCGGTAAAGGCGGTGTAGGTAAAACTACCATTTGTACAAATACTGCTGTATATCTTGCAACACTCGGCAAAAAGGTACTTTTGGTTGACCTTGATTTGCAGTTTGGTGACGCAGATATGGCGCTTGACCTTAACCCAAGTGAAACAATAGTTGACCTTGCAAGAGATACTAACGGTATTTCTATTGATAATTTATCTTCCTGCTGTTGTACTCACGCTTCCGGTCTTTCGGTGCTTGCTTCGCCAAGTTCGCCTGAACTTGCAGAGTATATTCAGTCAAATCATACAAAAGCAATTATTGATGTAGCGCGTAATTATTATGAATATATTATTCTTGATTGTGGCTGTGCATTGACTGACCCTGTAATTACAGCACTTGAATCAAGTGATGATATATTTATGGTTAATGATGTTAATATTCTTTCATTAAAGCGTGCAAAGCTTTGCCAAAATGTATTGTCTCAAATCAACCAGCAGGATAAAGTAAAACTTATTATAAATAAAAATGTTAAAAAGAATAATGTAAAAATCAGCGACTATGAAAATCTTCTCGGCATAGATGCTTACGCTGTAATTTCAAGTGATTTGAAAACAGTAAACAGCTCACTCAACAGCGGTCAGCCGCTTATTACATATAAGCCGAGAGCAGTAATTGCCAAAGATATTTCTTCTTTTGCTAATAAGCTTATTATGGAAAGAGAAGGCACTTTAACGGCAGGTACAAAGAAGAAAAAAGCATTTGGAAAGAAGAAATAATTAAATGGGATTGTTAGATAGATACGGCGTAAATGGAGAACCACAGCCAATGCAAGTGAGTCCTTTAACTCACGATGCTTCAAATGATAAATTAGCACGAATTGCTGTTGAAGATCCATTTGCTGAAACAAAAACACGAATTCATAACGCAATCATTGAACAGCAAATAAGTTCCGGCGAAGTTGTAACAGATGATTCAATGCGTGCGCTTATCAATGAATATGTTGAAAAGCCGGAATACAATATTCCCCGTGTTGACAGAGATACTGTTAAAGAGCAGCTTTATGATGATATTATGGGTTACGGCCCTATTCAGTGCCTTGTTGACAGTGATGAATATTCTGAAATTATGGTTAACGGCTATGACCATGTTTATGTTGAATCACACGGTAAACTTGTACTTACCGATATTCAATTTAAAGATAACCAGCACCTTATGCAAATAATTGACAGAATCGTATCCCGTGTAGGCAGGCATGTTGATGAATCAAGCCCGATGTGTGATGCCAGACTTCTTGACGGTTCGCGTGTAAATGTAATTATTCCTCCCGTATCTCTCGTAGGTCCTATTCTTACAATTCGTAAATTCGGTAAAACACCTATTTCGGCAGAAAATCTTTTGACTTGGGGTTCTGTTTCTTCTAAAATGCTCCTTTTCCTTGAAGCTGCTGTTAAAGGTAAACTTAATATAATCGTTTCAGGTGGTACCGGTTCAGGTAAAACTACACTTCTTAATGTATTGTCTTCATATATTCCGACTGATGAAAGAATTATAACCATTGAAGACTCTGCCGAAGTTCAGCTTCACCAAGAGCATGTTTTAACGCTTGAAGCGCGTCCAGCCAATATGGAAGGTAAAGGTCGAATTTCTATTCGTGATTTAGTTGTTAACTCCCTTCGTATGAGACCTGACAGAATTATCGTAGGTGAGGTTCGTAGTGAAGAAACACTTGATATGCTTCAGGCTATGAACACCGGTCACGACGGTTCACTTACTACTATCCACGCCAATTCCCCAAGGGACTCGATTTCGCGTATTGAAACAATGGTTATGATGTCCGGTTCGGAACTTCCGTCTAAAGCTATTAGGGACCAAGTTGCTTCCGCTATTAACCTTATTGTTCAGCAGGCTCGTCTTAGGGATGGTACAAGAAAGGTAACTTCTGTATCTGAAATTGTAGGTATGGAGGGTGATGTTATTCGTATGCAGGATATTTTCACTTATGAAACAGAGGGTGAAATGGATGCAAACGGTAAGTTTAAAGGTTCGTTTAAAGCAACAGGTATTGTTCCAAAATGTGTTGAAAAAATACGAGAAAACGGAGTGAGTGTAAACAATGACTGGTTCCTCAACTAATATTACTATAATTACAATCATTTTTGCTGTTTCAATTGCTCTTTTCGGTTTTGTATTGGCATTTCTTATTTCTTCTATTCTTACAAAGGATCAAGTTGCTGCCGATAAAAGACTTGATGAGCTCAAAAAAAATGAGGGCGACAGTGAAAATTATGCTTTAGTAAAGCACGAAAGCAGAATTAAAGCAAAAAATAAAGAAAAGAAAAAGCAGGGCGGCTTTTTTGAAAAATTTGCAAGTGCACTTTATACCGAGCTTCAAAGAGCCGATATGAAAATGCGACCTGAAGAATTTTTGACAATTTGGCTTTTGGTAACGGTTGTTCCGGCAGGTCTTATTGTATTATTCTTGCAAAACTCGATTGTTGCATTGGCTGTTATGGTTGTTTGCCTTTTCCTGCCGATGTTCTTAATCAAAATTAAGCAAAAGCAAAAAGTTAAAAAGTTTGAATCCCAGCTTAGTGATGCGCTTATTATTGCTTGCTCTTGTTTAAAATCAGGTCTTAGCTTTTCACAGGCTATGGAAACTATTAGTAAAGATATGGATGCCCCTATCAGCAGTGAGTTTGCATTGGTAATTAAAGAAATGAGTATGGGTTCTTCAATGGAAGAAGCTCTTGATAAGATGTCAACAAGAATTAAAAGTAAGCATCTTCAGCTTATGATTTCGGCAGTTCTTGTCCAAAGGCAAACAGGTGGTAACCTTTCTCAAATTCTTGAAAATATTTCAGATACCATTAAGGACAGAATGAAACTTCAGCAGGAACTTAAATCTGCTACTGCTTCGGGTAAGATGTCAGGTACAATTGTAGGATGTATGCCTGTTGCGATATTAGGTATGTTTGCTTTGGTAAATTCGGATTTCGTAACACCTATGTTCCACGAAAAAATCGGTATAATACTTCTTTGTGTTGCCGGTGGATTAGAACTTCTCTGCTTCTTACTTATCAAAAAAATTACCACTATCAAAATGTAAGGAAGTGTTATTATGATACCTTTTATAGTTATTTCATATGCTTGTTTTGCTTTATGCATTGTTGTAGTGCTTTTAGGAAGAAAAGGTACTGAAGAAGATAAAAATTTACGCAGAATGAAAACACTTGGCAAAGATGTTGTTAAGGCTGATTATAAAAATGTTGAAACATCGTTTTATGAAAGAAACATAAAACCTATGATTGACAAAATTAGCAATAAAAACAACGAGAATCAAAGCAAGAGTGCCAGAGTAAAAGCTGAAAATGAGCTGATAGCAAAAAAGCTTAGAAAAGCCGGATTACATATTTCAGTATCTAACTTTAAATTTTTCAAAATGGCATTTATCATTTTGACAATAGTATTGTTTTTGGGTATTAGTATTTTACTTATAAATGTTACGCAATATTTCTTTATTCCTATTTTAGTCGGTGTTGTTTTAGCACTTCTTGGTCCTAATATGTTCCTTAACAGTAAGGTTAAATCACATCAGGGTGCAATCAGAGCACAGCTTGCCGATACGCTTGACCTTATGAGTGTATGTATGGAAGCAGGACTTAGCTTTGATGCTTCGCTTGTTAAAATTTCAGAGCGTATGGAAGGTCCGCTTATTGATGAGCTTATTACTGTGTTTAAGCAAATTCAACTTGGCCGAAACAGAAATGACGCATTAAAAGACCTTTCAAATTCAACGGATGTTGATGAACTTAAAACTTTCGTATCAGCTGTAATTCAGGCAAATCAGCTTGGTATTCCTATTACAAATGTTCTTAAGGCTCAGTCAGAGCAGTTGAGAATAAATAAGAGGGAAGAAATTAAAACCGTGGCAGCAAAAGTACCTACCAAAATGACTATTCCTACGGTATTTCTCATTCTTCCGGCAATTATTTGTATTGTATTAGGTCCTGTTATCATCCAGGTTAAAAACGAAATGGGTGGTGCAGGAGGATTAGGCGGTTTGTTCTAATGGCACTTTTGAAAATATATAAAAACGGCCAGCTTATTCTTGATGAGTGTGAAAATGCAAATCATTTTTTTACTCGCTTTATGGGGCTGATGTATAGAAAGGGTATGGCAGAAAACCACGGGCTTTTGCTGACTCCCTGCAATGAAATTCATACTTTCGGGATGAATTTTGATATTGATACCGTTGCCCTTTCCAAAAATAATGAAATATTGTTTATTGATAGGGCAGTACCTCCTAAAAAGGTACGAAAAAAGGTTAAAAATGGATATAAAGTTTTGGAACTTTGCTCAGGTGTGGCTGATAAATTAGGTCTTGCCGAAGGTGATGTTTTAGACTTTAAATAATGAATGATAATTCCAATGTGCTTGCAAAACGCAATTGTGCATTGGAATATAGTTCGTTAAATATATAAATTACGCAAATGGAGAATCTTTTTTATGACAAACAATGATGTAGTTGACAGAAACAAAATACTCGGTTCGGCAACACAAGACTTTGGTTTTGACAAGGTTTTACGCGGCTACGATATTAAGCAGGTAAATGAATATATTTCTAATTTGCTTGCTACAAATAAAAATGCAGGTGAACTTTTTGACCAGCGATTTGAAGAATTGAAAAATTCTAAAGCAATGCTTGAATATGAACTCTCGCAATCTAAAGGCGAAGTTGAAAAATTAACAAAATTGCTTGAAGATATACGCGCACAGCGTGATACTTTACAGGCACAGGAAACGAGTAAAGGTGCAAACCTTGACACTTCTGTTGTTGAAGAATACCAAGCAAAAATAGATTCTCTTATTTCTAAAAACAGACTTTTAGGCGAAGAAAATAAAAAGCTTGAAGATAAAAACAGAGATTTGCAGCGTGATGTTGCACATCTCACAAAGAAAGTTGATAAAAACAGAACAGAAATTAAATCTTTGAGAGAAGAAATTGAGTCAGGTATGACTAACGAAGCTGATAAAAAATATACAGAAATTGCACGCATTTATGAAAGTGCAATTGATAAAGCTGAAGACTTGATTTATCGTCTTCAGACTGAGCTTTCACTTGCTCATTCAAAGGTAGAAGATGTCGGCGAAACAAACGAATAATACATCTGTTTAATCTCATAATTTAGCAGAAAGGGTGTGAGTAACTTGAAACCAAATAATCAAAAGAAAAAGCATAGTAATGAACAGGGCGCCGTTATGTTTGCGTCTATTTTTGCAACGACTGCATTTCTTCTTATTGTTGCAATGATTATGGATTTCGGTTTATTCTATTACAGGCAGGCTCGCCTTCAAAATGCTGCTGATTCGGCAGCTACTGCTGTTGCGGCCTCAATCGAATCTACTGATGAGGATATGAAGCGAACTGCGCTTTCGTATCTTAAAAAGAACGGTATGAATTACGATGAAGATAAGATTCAAATCAAGATAACAAAGCGAGGTCTTCTTGACGAAGCTGCCGCTGCGGATGATTACCTTACCACAGGTTATTTGAAGCTCGAAGTTAAGATTGAAACGGGAACAATCTTTGGTCCTCTTCTTCATCTTGATTCACTTATGCTTCATTCATCTTCTTTTGTAAAAGTCAGCGCAGATTATACTAACCGTATGCCGAGAGCTTTAAACTATACCCTTTTTGCAGGCTCTTCAAACGGTACAAACGCTGACGCTGCAATGCAAATTAACGGCAGAACCGGTACTGTAACGAATATTCTTTCAAGCGGTCTTGAGTCGTTTTTAAATGGTGTTAATGAAAACCTTATTCAGCCTCTTATCGGCTTTTTTGGTGGAACTCCGAATTATACCGACCTTGTTCATATTAACCTTTCGGAAGCTATTACCAACGGTGATATTCATTCAAATTCAACTATGGACATCGGCGTGCAGGCTGTTAATGTTTCGCGTATTAAAGACGATAACTTGCAGGAAACCAAGAAAGATGCCAACGGTAAACCAAAGCAGGCAGTCAACCCGGACGGCTCACCTAAATATCAGACTGATGAAAACGGTAATTACCTTTACCAAGTAGTTAAGGATGAAAACGGTAACCCTGTACCTAAGACCGACAGTAAAGGTAATATAATTTATACCAACCAGCCTAAAAAAGATGCTAACGGTAACCCTATTTATAAAACCGATGAAAATGGTAACTTTATTACTGATGCCGACGGTAATTATGTATATGAAAAAGAACCTGAATATAAGATGGAAAAAATCCCTGTATATGTATATGAAAACTATACACAAAGCACAAGCGGGGATAATTCTGCTAATGATTACGGTCAGGTTACTTATACAGCTGTAAAGGATATTATCTTTACAAACACAAGCTGGAATGAAGACAGTGTTCGCCTCTATGTTCAAAACCAGCAAAAGGTTGAAAAAACACAAACTGCTCTCGCCATTCTCAATATGATTGACTATGCAGATGTAACCAATCTTGCAACTTTGCAGGAAAAGTATCTGCAAAAAGCTGAGGCGTTTATTGAGTCAAAGAGCGGAGTTATCACTCAAAAACAGCAAGATGAAATTAAGGCTCAAAAAAATAATCTTATTTTTGATAAGGATAATAAGGTTATTACACTTGCCGGTCAGGAAGCTATTGTTTATGATATAAACAGAACCGATTCAAATGCTATGCTTGAACAGGCTTATACTGACAGCAATACAAATGCTTCATCAACCGAAACTGACGGCATTGTATTTGAAAAAAGCAAGCTTTTTGACCAAATCAGTAATAATGAAGACCAACTTTATAAAACAAATTCAACTGAACTTCTTTTCCAAAACGAAGCAGATACAAAAGATACGCTTGATTATCAGTTAGAAGTAGGTTCGGGTAATAATAAATATACAATTAAAGTCACAGGTGATAAAGTTAACCGTGACTATGATAAAACACACAGCGAAGGCCCGGGTTCAACATACAGCAGGTCTGCTACTGCTATCGACGCCAAGTATGCTATGTATAAAACATTCCAGCAAAGACTTGGCGAAGACGGATTTATTACAACACCTAACCTTAAGCCATACTTTGTTCGTATGACTAATAAGTCGGTTTCAAATTCAATTAAATCAAAAGATGATTTTGATACCAATGCTGATTCAAGCGCAACAGTTCGTTCTGCTGTTGCTGACCTTGGCACTCAACTTCAAGGTATCCTTGATAAAACAAGTTATGATGACTCAACTTATTCTGACATTACAAAATTAACAGCCAAGGATACTTCACCGTTCTTTACTCAGTATATGGAAACAAAGAGCGGCGGCCTCACTAAACTTGAAGGTGATGATCATACTACTTATAAAGGTTATAAACTTTATAATTCTAAAGATGTTCTTAAAACTCCAAGTGAGTTTGTAAACGAATATAAAAAGTCTTATAAATTTGCAGATGTTGCCAATAAAAAGTATTTTGATGATAATATCAGCGGTAAATACGCGAATGATGCTGTTCAGGCTAAAAAGAAAACGATTAAGGATGAAAATATTTCTGTATCCGAAAAGTATGACCGTGTTAAAAATGACGGAACTTATAAAAGCCTTTCATCGCAATCGCTTCCAAACAAAACAGATGTTTTTCTTGGTGATACTGCTGAATTTAATAAGCGTGTTGAATTTAATAATAAAGTTAACGACTTTTCTGTTTCAGATTTGCAAACTGCCGAAGTTGTTAACAATAATAACAGCGTACCTGACATTAGCGTAGACTTTAACGTTGCAGATTATATGCCGAATTTGGATAATACTAATAAAAAAGTTTATGCGAAGTCAAACGCTAAATTTGCGCAGGATAAAACTGAAATATCAGGTTTGTCATATGAAACATCTAAGCAAAACGATATGACAAATAAATGGTTTAATTGCAGTGTTAGTCCAACAGATAAAGTATTCCCAAGTGTGAAGTATTCTTGTAGCATTACAGGTCCTGCTTCATCCGTTGTTTACGGTTCACTTGATGTAACCAACGGGAAAAATATGGATGTAGGCCAAAAAGGTGGCAATGCAACACTTATTGTTAAAGACAATATCAAAATTTCCAACGGTGAACTTCAAATCAGAAAGAACAGTGTTGTTTTTGTTTTTGGTGATGTATATTGCAAAACTCTTGTTATGGAAAGCGGCGCACGCCTTTATGTTCAGGGTAATTTTGCTTGCAAGAGTGCAACAGTTGATGAAAATTCATTAGTATATATCGGCGGTACCACCACTTGCGATGACGGCATGACTTTAAACAAAGATGCAACGCTGAATTCATACGGCGATGTTATTTGTAAAGATAATGTTGTTCTTGGAGAGGGCGCAAAAATAAATACACATGGTAATTTTACATGTCTTCCAAACGACGACAACAAAGCGGTAACAATAAATTCGAATGCTTTAATTAAAGTTCAGGGCAATTTCAATTGCAAAAAGCTTTCAATGCTCAGCAATTCAGAGCTTTATGTTGCGGGAAATATCACTTGTAATTCAACTGATTTTTCGTCCGGTTCAGATAACCAAGTTATTTATTGCGGCGGTAATGCTGTGATTCGTAATGATTTTGCATCAAACAGAATTATAAAAGCAAAAGGAACTTTGCAGTTAAACAATGTTAATATCACCACAGCTAATCAAGATAATCTTTATGCAGGCGGCGGACTTGTTTGCGGTGATTTCAACGCAAATGACGGTACTAACTCAATAGCTTTGTGCTACCCTATAACTGTAAACTCAACATTAAGATTAAGTGAAAATTCAACTTTAAAAAGTTCATCGGATATTACAATAAAAGCTGCTGATTTGAAAGGTAATAATACCATTCAAACAAGAGGTGAGTTTACAGTAACCGAAAACTTTGTTGTAACGAATGCTTCAAAAATCATAGTTGACGGTGCGGCTAAATTCAAATCTTTATATTTGGATGATTCGTCACAGCTTCATGCAAATTCCGGATTTAATGTTGACGGTGTTCTTCAATTAACAAATGAATCTGCTGTCTATACTAATAATGCAGTACAAATTACAGGTGATATTTCACTTTACGATTCAGCAAAAGTTATAGTTAACGGAAAGTTTACAGCAAAAAGGATAGCAACTTCTGTAAATAGCAGTTTGATTCAGGCAAGAGATATTGTATTTACTCAAACAAGTGATAACAGCGGTCAATTTAATATCGCTTGCCGCATTGAATGTTGGGGCGATATTACATTTAATTGCTATGTTAACATTGTTAGCGGCAGTGAAGTAATTGCAAAAGGCAATATTAACGCAAACGGTATTTTTAAAGGCAATAAAAATAAAAACGGTCAAACCGGTTTGGATATTTCCGGTACAGTATATTCTGTTCAAAATGTAAATACATTATATCCTTTAAAGCTTCAATCAGGTAAACTTTATTGTGCAGGTGATTTAAAAGCTGCCCAAACTGATTCAAGAGAATTTGATGAAGCTGTGCAAATTAAAGGTACTTGCGAATTATATGTAACTGGTATTGTTAACAGCGGTATTGAAAGAAGATTTAAACTCTATTCTGATAATGGAGAAAAAGGCTCAATTGTCAGCATTTTCGGTTTGAATGGTAATTCAGGCGGCTATATCAATGCTCTTTCATCTAATATAAATGAATTTACAAACAATCAGCCCGAGTCTCGTATTTATTTAGGTGACGGCTCGATTGAACAAACTGCCACAAAATCAAATTTGAATTTTTCAAAGCAATTTGTTAATGATGGTTCACTTTATCTCTATGGTTCGCTTAGTGTTAGCAATAATAATATCGTCGGCAATAACGGCGGGTTGACCCTTATCGGCGGCAATTTGACTATGTCGTCAGGTGCTATTTCCTTGTCTAATTCACATAGATTGATTGTTTTGGGCTATCTTTCATCTAACGATGCAGTTAATTTAAATTCTTCTTCAAAGATTTATGTTGCAAAGTACATCAGCATAAACGGCTTGTATGGCTCGGTAATTACATTAAATGATAATTCGTATATGATAATAGGAGGTTCAACACAAAATTATTGCAGTAGCATCAATATAAATGGCGGTTCTAAATTCTGGTCACTTGCACCGGTTTGGACCACTTATGTCGTAAATGTTGAAAGTTCAAGTGCAGATAATTTAAGTGAATTCTTCTCAAACGGTAAACATACAATAAGTCAAACTGATACAGCCGGTAAGAAAACGGATGTTGTAATTAACGGATTATACATTGCTGACAATACCGGAGAAAAGATATTAAATTCTTTAACAATTAAAGAATTTGGTAATATAACACATAATGGTTCGTTAACTGTTTTGTCTTCTTTGAAAGTTGAATCCGGTGGATATCTTTGCATAAAAGATGAGGTTCAATTGGGCAGTGTTAATGCGTTATCTAGTCATTCTGCCAAACTTTCAAATGGTGGCAAGATGTATCTTATGGGTGGCCTCAATATAGTTAACAGCGGCGGCTCGACTAATGACCCTGAAATTGCTTTTACAAGTGATAATGCAGATACATTTATTGCCGGTGACGCCTCAAAAACACTCACACTTAAGGGAGCTTTGCATACAAGAGGTACGGTCAATATTGGCTATTCACTCGATATTAAGGGTACAAACAAGGTTGACGGTATGGAAAACAGAGGCGTAGGACTTTGCGTTCTTTCCGGCACAACTAACATAGGCGGCAATGTTTCGCTTAATGACGGTGAGGCTTTGTTTGTTAAGTCAGGCTCACTTGGTATTCAAGGCGATGTTAATATGGCTTCCACAGTTTATAACTATGGCAAGATGTATATTTTGGGCAACCTTAATGTTGATTGGAGTAAATCCCAGTATATTACCGATAAAGAAGATGGTGATATGCATCAGGGCTATTCACTTAAAAACGGTAAAACAATCGGTACTGTTGATGCATATCTTTATATCGGCGGTACAAATGAACTTAAATTTTACGGTTTTGTTAAAAACTGCGGCGAAATTTATTCTAATGCAGGTATGCAGATAGCAGGTTGGTGCGATATGCCGAGCGGTGCTATAAGCAGTGATACAGCAATTATTAACTTTAAGAATGCTAAAGCGCACTTCGGCGGCGGAGTTAACCTTAACTCAAACGCTTTTTACAACGGTGAAAATGCTGTTTTTGACTGTGACGGTGATTACACTTACGGTACAGTTACAATTAACCTCGGTAATTTTGCAGTTTCAGGCAATGTTGAAATGAATAAGGATTCATTAAACACTTCAAAATGGAGAAACGGAAAGTCAATGTCATTTATGAATGGTGTTGACAGCATTAACGGCATTGAGTTTAAAAAGGCAACTGTATATATCGGCGGCAACTTAAAGCTTGGTTCAAACGAAAAAGACGGTAATGCAGGTTCATACTTCACTATGGGTACTACCTATATTGGCGGAGATTTGCTTGATTATTGTAATCGTGCTAATTCGTACTATTCAACTGCTATTTGGGCATATAACCACTCTAACACCTTTATCGGTGGTGATTGCTTCGGTGGTGCAGGTATTGCGGCAGGTAATAACAGTATCTTTATGGTAGGCGGGGATTACCAATCAAAGCGTGCTACAAAGATAAACATTGAAATGTTTACTTATAATGCAGTTGATGCTACTTATTATTCATTCTGTGATGATAAACATTCTTACCACGCTGATTTTGATAAAAACCCTAACAAGTACAGAAGTTCATATTTCTATGTTGGCGGAAATATGCTTAATAATACACTGGGTGAAAGTCTTTGGACTAAGTCGTTGTCAACAGTACCTGAAAATAATTCGCGTGACTTGGATATTTATTCAAATTCCAATGTTTATGTAGGTGGTTCACTTTACACTTATTCAAGAGTTTATATGAAGCAGAATGTAACTCTTGCAGTTGCAGGTCAAAAGTCACTTAATGATCCTGATACTATCAGTATTATTAAAAACGCTATTTTTGACAGCTCCAAGAAATCAGACCTTGACGCTTTAAGAATGGAGAATCTTATTAAAAATAACGATTACAGATTCCTTGTTTTCCAATGCCTTGATGAAAATATTTGCTCAAAGATTATTGTAAACGGAAATATGTATGTTCGTGATACAGCTAAGATTCGTGATATGACCAAGAACTATATCAACGGTAAGTTCACTTGTGATGATTTCGTTGAAATCGGTAAATCTCTTCTTGATGATGATGAGGATAGGTCACAAGCGTCGGATGTTAACGGTAAGTTCTTCACCAAGGGTGACAGCTTGATTAAATATACTTTTGCTAACGCAGGTTACACCTATGTAGGCGGTAACTTTGAAAGCGGAAAGTATACAAAGGTTTATGCTTCAACTACCCTTCGAGTTAAAGATGATTTTATAAGTAACAAATATTTAACTCTTCGCCACGATGCAAAGATTTATGTCGGCAAAAAGCTTAAAACCCTTACTTCTGTTGAAGGCGGTTCATACAGTGAATTCCATGTAGGCGGCAGCTTGCAGGCTTCAACTTCGTGGATTAAAATTCGTGACTGCACTACTGTTTCGGTAGGCGGTAATGTTACAGCACTTTCGTATATTGAACTCGGCAAATCCGGTGATTATACAAGGACTGTTAAAGGTAATACCGTTACTGAAAATACTGCCAAAGGTGTAACCGAAGGTAAAGAACCTGAATATTCGGATTCAAAGGGCGATAATGAAAAGACTGACGGAAGTACCGATGCAGGCAAAGATGATAATGATACACCGCTTACAAATGACGGTACTAATATTAAGAATGAGCTTCAAGCTGATTCATCCGATAATGCAAAGGGTGGTACATTCTTTATCGGTCAGTCACTTGTATCATACGGCGGTCAAATCTTTGAATACGGTTATTCGCAAGTTGCAGTAGGTAACTATGTATTTACTCCTAAATATCTTACATTAAGGCATAATGCAGATTTATGGGTAATGCCGGAAACCTTTAAAAATGCAACATATAAGTATAAACCGTATGTAAGTGATTCTGACGGTTCACTTTGGGGTGATATACTCGATGCGCTTAAGAAATTCGGCTATAATCTTAAAGAAGAATTCAAACCGAAGCAGGGCAGTATTTATACACTCGGCTCATTAACTCTTAATAAGAACGCTTCAATTATGGGTACTTATGATTGCCTTGTTCAAGGCCAGTGTGTACTCAGGCAGGACGCACTTATTTATCTCGGCCACGACTTTACCTGTACGGCAAGCAGCCTTAATGTGAATATTGATTCAATCAAGGGTAATACAAGTCTTGCAGGTTTTGACAGCAGGGGTACATCATCAGCTGACGGTCAAACTTCTTTCCCGGTTCTTATTTATGCTGATAATAACATAAACATAAATACTACAATAGATATGCGCTTAACTTACCTTGTTGCAAATAAGGGTGATGTTAATTTGTTTAACTTCTACTCAAAGGCAGATAACGCAGAATATAATGCTAAACAGCTTCCTAATTCTATCGCTTCATATCAGGGTAATATCAAGTATTTTGCCGGTTACGGTAAGCTTGGTGCATTGTTCTATGCGCCAAACGGTAAGCTTGATTTTGACGGCTGGTATCAGGAAATTTGGGGCTGCGGTATTGCTGATACTATTGAAGATAATGCATATTACTTCAATTTGCACAGATTCCAAAATTGGCGGACTTTAGACCTTCACCTTGCACAAAGCGGTAATATATTTATCGTATCTGAAAATGAATATAACAACGCAAGTGATAAAGTGTTTAACTACGATTTGGATGATTCAAATACGGATATGGCAACAGGCGGTTCAAGTGTATTCTTCCCTCGTGATGTTCTTGATAATATCCCGGGTGAAAACTATTAAAAATCAATATTTTTACAAGGCAATTGTCATTTGGCGATTGCCTTGTTTTTTTGTTTTAATTCTTTTATTATATATTTAACAGTTAATAATAAAAATATATTGCATTTTTATATTTTTGTGTTATTATACTATCGAGGAAGGTTTTGTCTAAATATTGCGGAAATTTGATGCGCCTTTTTCAAAGTATTTTGTATTTAAACTATGGAGATAATATTACAATGAAAAAAACTAAAATCATTTGTACATTAGGGCCGGCAACAGATAATCCTCAAACACTTGAAAAAATGGTTCTTTCAGGTATGGATGTTGCAAGATTTAATTTTAGCCACGGTGCATATGAGGATCATGAAAAAAGACTTAAAGAAGTTATTGCAGTAAGGGAAAAGCTCAATGCACCGATTGCAACTTTGCTCGATACCAAAGGACCTGAAGTTCGACTTGGTGATTTTGAAAATCCTGACGGTGTAGTAATTAACGAGGGTGACAAATTTGTTTTAACTACAAAAATGTGCCTTGGCAATGAAAAGAAATGTTATGTTAATTATGAGGGACTTCCTCGTGATGTTAAAGCAGGAACAGTCATTCTTATTAACGATGGTCTTATTTCAATGAAGGTTGACAGCGTAAAAGGCAGTGATATTCATTGCACCGTTATTGACGGCGGACTTTTAACAAACCATAAGGGTGTTAATGTTCCGGGTGTTGACCTTAATATGCCTTATCTTTCCGAAAGGGATATGAATGACCTTAAATTCGGTGCAAAGCACGATTTTGATTTTATTGCGGCATCATTTGTTCGCAGTGCTACCGATGTTACAATTCTTCGTAATTTTGTTGAAGCAATAGGCTGGAAAGATGTTAAAATTGTTTCTAAAATTGAAAACACACAGGGTGTTGATAATATTGATGATATTATTGCTGTGTCTGACGGAATAATGGTAGCAAGAGGGGATATGGGTGTTGAAATTGATTTTCAGCGTATTCCTGCTATTCAAAAAATGATTATAAGAAAAGTGTATGATGCAGGCAAAATTGTTGTAACAGCAACGCAAATGCTTGAATCTATGATAAATAATCCGCGCCCTACAAGAGCGGAAATTACCGATGTTGCAAATGCTATTTATGACGGTACAAGCGCAATTATGCTTTCGGGTGAAAGCGCTGTCGGCAAGCACCCGATTGAAGCAGTTCAAACTATGACTTCAATTGCACTCACTACTGAGGGAGATATTGATTACAAACGACAATTCGATAATTTTTATCCTGAAAGCGGCGGTAAGGATATTACATCTGCTATCAGCCACGCAACCGTTACTACTGCACACGACCTTAATGCGTCTGCAATTATTACTGTAACTAAAAGCGGCACTACCGCCCGTATGATTTCAAAGTTTAGGCCGCAAACATCTATTGTTGGTGCTACAATTAACCAAAAAGTATGGCGTCAGCTAAGTCTTAGCTGGGGTGTTAAGCCGGTACTTTGTCAGCTTAAAAATAATACTGATGAACTTTTTGACCACGCAGTTGAAGTTACAGTTAAAGCCGGTGTGGCTAAAAAGGGAGATACAGTAGTAATCACAGCAGGTATACCGCTCGGTATGTCCGGCACAACAAATATGCTTAAGGTACACAAAATAAATGGCTGAAGTTAAGTTTTTATTATATTCCGACCCTGATTTTATGCTTGTTAAAAGTATTCGTATGCAGGTTTTTATGAGTGAACAAAATATAAAAGGCGAGGAAGAGTTTGACGAGCTTGATAAAAGAGCGCTTTTTGCCCTGCTTTATGATGGCAAGAGTGCTGTGGCAACCGCCAGAATTACGGAAATACCGCAGTCAAACGGGCTTAAAATAGGCAGAATTGCAGTGCTTAAAGAATATAGAGGCAAGCATTACGGGGCAACGGTAGTTAACGCTGTTGTTGCCAAATCTATTGAAGCCGGGGCAGAACGAATTTATGTTGACGCTCAAAATCACGCTGTTAATTTTTATGAAAAGCTCGGTTTTCGCATTTGCGGCAGAGAACTTGTTGATAGGGGAATAGTTCACACACCTATGTGTATTGATAAAGGAGATTTCAATGTCGAAGAATAAAAGTAAATCAAGCATTGCTGTAATAGTAATTCTTGTTCTTGCTCTTTTGGGTATCGCAGCTTATGTTGGCTATACCTATGTTCAAAAAGATGTAAGCGGTAACAGAAATACCAAAACGGAATATAATCTTGTTATTGAAAAAGATGATTTTGCTTACCAAATAGGTGAAAAGCTTAAAGCAAACGGAATTATTAAAAATGACACCGTTTGGAATTGGTGGATGGATAAGCATTATCCTAAATTCACTTATATCAACGGCGAATATAATATGACCTCATCAATGAGTTATGAGGAAATTGCAAAAAAACTTCAAAATCCCGATATTTCACATAAAAGCATTTCAGTTTGCATTCCCGAGGGATATACTGTTTTTGATATTGCAGATACTTTAGAAAAAAACAATATTTGTAAGAGGTCGGATTTTTTAAATGCCTGCAAAAATAAAAATGATTATAATTATGATTTTTTAAACGAAGCATATATGGGCGAAAATGTTGCTTATCAGCTTGAAGGCTTTTTGTTTCCTGCAACATATGATTTGCCGGAAAACAGTAATGCAAAAGATGTTGTGGCAACAATGCTTGAAACATTTGACGGTAAAATCAGCGATGAATGGACTGATTATTGCGAAAAAAACGGTATGACTCTTTACGAGCTTGTAACACTTGCATCGGTTGTTGAAAAGGAAACGCTTGGTGACGGCGTGGCTCAAAATATTGCATCTGTATTTATTAACCGCCTTAATATAGGCCAGCAGCTTCAAAGCGATGTTACTATATTTTACGGTAATAAGCTTCGTGAAAACGGATTTGGCACAAGTGTTGTTGAATCGTATAATACTTATAAATGCCCGGCGCTTCCGAGCGGGCCTATTTGTAATCCGGGTGTTGAAAATATAAATGCAGTTGTAAATCATAATGATACAGGCTATTATTACTTCTTTTCCGACCTTGAAAATAAATTCCATTTTGCAAAGGACTACAAAGAATTTGAAAAACTCAAGCAAAAATATCCTTGGCAATAAAATTTATAAAATAAATCTAAATTTTGTATTGACAAATTGATGTGGCTATGTTAATATATCTACGCAATAAAGAAGAACGCATCGTTCTCCCCTTCAGCTAAGCGAAAAGGGCAATAATTTATTTGTTAATTGATTATTGAAGTGTGAACGGATTTTGCGTTCACACTTTAATTTTTTATAAGAGGTGTTTTTTATCAGCAAGGAAACTCAACAAATCAATAATGAAATCAAAGACAAGGAATTACGCGTTATTTCAGCCGACGGTGAACAGCTTGGTATTATGAGCGCAAGTGATGCACTCCACATAGCTGAAACAAAAGGCCTTGATTTAGTAAAGATTGCTCCTCAGGCTAAGCCGCCTGTATGCAAAATTATGGACTATTCAAAGTTCCGTTATGAGCAGGCTAAGCGTGAAAAGGAAAATCGCAAAAATCAAAAGCAGGTTGAAACAAAGGAAATTCGTCTTAGTGTTACTATTGATGTCGGTGACTTCAACACAAAAGTTAATCAGGCAAAAAAGTTTCTTGCGTCAGGTCACAAGGTTAAGGTTTCAATTCGCCTTAAGGGTAGAATGATGACTCATTCAGACCTCGGTATTGAAAATATGAAGCGTTTTGCAGCTTCACTTGAGGAAGAAGCAAATGTTGATAAAGCCCCTAAACTCGACGGTAGGCAAATTCTTATGTTTTTGTCTCCTAAGGCAAGTAAATAATCACACGGAGGAATAAATTATGCCAAAAATTAAAACTCACAGCGGCGCAAAGAAGCGTTTTAAGACAACAAAGAGCGGCAAGGTAAAGCGTGCACATGCTTATACCTCACACATTCTTACTAAGAAGTCAACTAAGCGTAAGAGAAATCTTCGTAAAACTGCAGTTGCTGATGTTACAAACCAGAAGCAGTGCAAGAGACTTGTTCCTTACAAATAAGAAGAATTTGCTTAATTATTTAGGCATTAACATTAACTCGGAGGTATATAGATATGGCAAGAATTAAGGGTGCTATGGCAACTCGTAAAAGAAGAAAAAAAGTATTAAAGGCAGCTAAGGGCTACTACGGCGGAAAGCACAGACTTTTCAAGACAGCTAAACAAGCTGTTATGAAGAGCGGACAGTATGCATACATCGGCAGAAAACAGAAGAAAAGAGATTTCAGAAGACTTTGGATTACTCGTATTTCAGCTGCTTGCAAGGCAAACGGTACTAACTATTCAACATTTATGAACGGACTTAAGAAAGCAGGCATTGACCTTAACAGAAAGATGCTTTCAGAAATTGCTATTTCTGACCCAACTGCATTTACTTCACTTGTTGAATCAGCTAAGGCTGCACTCTAATTTTAGTTAGATATTCAAATTAACCCACTCACTTGTTGAGTGGGTTTTTGTTATGGTAAATTACAATTTACAAATAGTTTACTGAATTGACAGGCAAAGCAGATTTTGAAAATATAAAAATCGCATCGGGCATATCGGGTAAAATTAAACCAAAGGCTTAAAAAGGTTTACTATTTTTTGCAGGATATTTACCCGCAAATAAATATCGGTGCATAATAAAGGCGCAGATGAATTTTTATATTCATCTGCGCCTTTATATACGTTTTCTGCTATTCTTTATTTTCCTTTATCATCATTTTTTATTTACATTATTACTCCGTCTTTAAATATGGAAATATCGCGGTAGGAGTTAATTTCGTTTTTAGTTTTCTTGCCCGAAGCAACTTCAATTACTAAATTTAATATTTCTTCGGTAATATTTTCAAAATCCCGGTTATTTATCAGTTCACCCGCATTGAAATCTATCCAGTTGCTTTTCCTTCTGTAAAGGGAAGAGTTTGATGATATTTTAACAGTAGGTACAGGAGCGCCGAGCGGAGTACCTCTGCCCGTTGTAAACAATATTATATTTGCGCCTGCTGCTGTAAGGTTCGTTACAGACACAATATCATTGCCCGGCCCTGTTAATAAACTTAAACCCGGCTTTTTGCAATGCTCACCGTATTTAAGTATATCGGTAATTATTGCTTTTCCGCCTTTTTGTATGCAGCCGAGCGACTTTTCTTCAAGTGTGGTTATTCCGCCGTCGTGATTTCCGGGTGACGGATTTTCGTAACATTCTTGGTTATGTGAAAAGAAATATTGCTTGAAAGAATTTATCATATCAACGCATTTATCAAATGTTTCACGGTTTTTACATCTTTGCATCAGTAATGTTTCAGCGCCGAACATTTCCGGTACTTCCGTTAGTATTGCCGATGTACCGAATGAAGTTACCCTGTCGGTAAGCCTGCCGCAAAGGGCGTTTGCACAAATTCCGCTGAATGCGTCAGAACCGCCGCACTTATAACCGATTACAAGTTTATTAAGGGGGATAGGCTCACGCTTAAAATCTTTGACATAATCATAAAGCTCTTTAATCAGCTTTTTGCCCTCTTCAAGCTCATCTTCACAGTCCTGCGTTACAAGGAATTTTATTCTGCTTTCATTATAATTACCGAGATATTTTTTAAATGTTTTTACATTTGTATTTTCACAACCAAGCGATACAATCAGCACACCACCTGCGTTTGGATGATTTGCAAGGGAGGCAAGAATTTTTCTTGTGTTTTCCTGGTCGTCACCAAGTTGACTGCATCCAAACGGATGCGTATATGCAAAAACACCGTCACATCTCTCGCCGATTATTTCCTGCCCGATTTTTTCGAGCCTTTTTGCTGTATTGTTAACACAGCCAACTGTCGGAATAATCCATATTTCATTTCTTGTTGCGGCTTTGTTATCATTTCTTAAATATCCGTTAAATGTAATTTCGCAGTTTTTCGGCTTATATTCATTGTCACCTGCAAATTTGTATTCAACTATATCACTTAAATTCGTTTTTAAATTATGCTCGTGTATATGCTCACCCATTTTGCAGTCACGCGTAAGGTGGCCGATAGGTTCATTGTATTTAATTATGTTTTCGCCTGATTTCATATCTTTTAATAATACCTTGTGGCCGAAAGGTATGTCGTCAAGCAGGGTGATACCGTCAACTTTTTCACCCTTTGCCAAGCTTTCAAGTGCAATTGCAACATTGTCATTGCTATTTATTTTAAATAATTTATTCATTTAAAAGCATCTCCATTGCACTTTTTATCCCGTATTTTTTAATGTTTGTATACCAATGGTTTACAGTATCGTAAATATTGTCGTATTTTGTCAAATCCTCGCCCCAAAACTCACTGTTTGCAAGCACATCAAATACTATATCTTTATGTTTTGATTTGAAAAACTCAAGCACATTTTCAACATCATTTACAGGATAATCTTTATTTTCAAAATCTTCATAAAAATTGATTAACCCTGCAAAAGCAAATGATAAAACTTTAGGTGCTTTGCCGAATTTGTTATAGTAATCAAGGTATGAGCAAAGGCAGCGCGCTTTAAACTTCGCAATGGAATTTAAGCTGATGTCAAGTAGCTTGTGGTCAATAAAAGGATTGTTAAATCTTTCAATTACACTTTGTGCAAAGCTTGTTAATTGCTCTTTGTCAAGGTCAATTGTTTCTAATATTTCTTCATTCAAGCCTTTTAATATGTAAGCTTTAAAGGTTTCGTCATTAACCATATCTCTTACAATTTTAAAACCGGCATTATATCCGGCAAGTACGCTCATTGTGTGAACACCGTTTAGTATTTTAACCTTTCTTTTGCGGAAAGGAAGTACGCTTGCCGCAAACTGCGCACCCATATCAACTTTTGTAAAAGGAATTACTTTTTTTGCTTTTTCATCTGCCTCTATAATGAAGCTTGCATACGGCTCGCACGAAACTGCGCAGGCGTCGCTTCCATATTCAACCTTGCCTGTTACTATCCTGTCAACAAGGGTGTTGCAGAAGCTGCATTCGCTTTCAACGAAATTTATAAACTCATCGCCCAAGTTCCAAAGCTTGGCATATTTCAATATGCAGTTTTTTAATTCATTGCCGTTATTTTCTATTAACTCAACCGGTAAAAAAACAAGCCCGCTTTTGCCTAAATCAAAACGCTTTTTAAGCAGATATGTGATTTTTGCCGGAAATGAAATGTTTGGAAAATTCTTTGCCTTGTCATTACCGTTATAGCAAATTCCCGCTTCGGTTGTGTTGGATATAATAAGCTCAAGCGAATGTGAGCAAAATGTGCTTTCAAGTTCTTCTGTTTCTAAAACGGTATCAATGCATTTTTCAATGCAGTTTATGTGCTGCACTTCGTCAATTATTTTACCGTTAAGCCTGCCTTTTAAAATAATGTTATATTCATTATTTTGCTTTTTCAATGCATTTATAACAGTATTGTTTTTCCTCGGCTGGCATATTGCAACTTTGCCGCCATATATGCCTTTTTCATTTGCCGCTTGAATATAATGCTCGGCAAATGCTCTTAAAAAATTGCCTTCGCCAAATTGCAAAATCTTAATCATATTTTCACTTCCGCTTAATACCTAATGCTTAAGAAAAAATCAATTTAATTATATAACATAAATATTTTAAAGTAAATAGATATATTAGATATTTTTATGTTGACTTATTGGGGGTAAATATATTATAATTACAAGGATAAAGAAAGGACTGTGGTTTATGACATTACTGATTAAAAATGCATTATGTTATATTGATGATAAAATTAAAAAGTCAGATGTTCTTATAACCGATGGATTTATTACCGAGATTTCAAGCACTATTTCATTAAATGGTGCCGATAGGGTAATTGACGCTTTAGATAAATATTTATTGATACCGGGTTTTGTCGATGTTCATACACATCTTCGCGAACCCGGTTTTTCTTATAAAGAAACAATAAAGTCAGGCTCTATGGCAGGCGCAAGGGCAGGGTATACAACCCTTTGTACAATGCCTAATCTTAACCCGGCTCCAGACTGTGTTGAAAACCTCAAGGTGCAAACAGATATAATTGAGCGTGACGCTGTTATTTCAGTTTTACCGTTTGGCACAATAACCAAGGGCAGAAAAGGTGAGGGCGAAACTGTTGACTTTAAATCAATGGCGGATAAAGTTGTCGGCTTTTCCGATGACGGAACAGGCGTTCAAACGCAGGAGCTTATGCAAAAAGCTATGGAAGAATGTGCAAAGCTCGGCAAGATTATATCTGCGCATTGTGAAGTTAATGATTTGCTTAACGGTGGATATATTCACGATGGTATTTATTGCAAAGAACATGGGCATAAGGGTATTTGCTCGGAAAGTGAGTGGGCGCAAATTGAGCGTGATTGTAAACTTGCCGAAGAAACAGGCTGCAAATATCATGTGTGTCATATTTCAACAAAAGAAAGTGTTGATATTATCCGCAAGGCTAAAGCACGCGGTGTAAAAGTTACCTGCGAAACAGGCCCGCATTATCTTACAATGTGTGATGAAGATTTGCAGGAAGACGGCAGATTTAAAATGAATCCTCCGCTCAGGAGCCGAGAGGATATGCAGGCACTTATTGACGGCGTGCTTGACGGTACGGTTGATGTTATTGCGACTGACCACGCACCGCACAGCGCAGAGGAAAAAGCAAAAGGGCTTGCAGGTTCGCTAATGGGTGTTGTCGGCTTGGAAACAGCGTTTGGTGTTCTTAATACCAAGCTTGTTAAAACAGGTATTATCACTCTCGAAAAGCTGATTGATATGATGTCGGTTAAGCCGAGGGAAATATTTGGCTTACCGGGCGGTAAAATAGAAGTGGGCGCGCCGGCTGACCTTGCACTGCTTGATGTTGATAAAAAATGGTGTGTTAACCCTGAAAATTTTGTTACTATGGGTAGGGCTACACCGTTTGAAAATTGGAATTTACAAGGTGAAAACCTTTTAACAATATGTAAAGGAGAGATTGTTTATGCAGCCATATAACAAAAAAATTGTGCTTGAAAACGGTAAAGAATTTTACGGTTACGGTTTCGGTGCAGATAAAGAAGCAATAAATGAAATTGTTTTTAATACTTCAATGGTGGGTTATCAGGAAATTGTGTCTGACCCGAGTTATACTGACCAAATGGTGTGTATGACTTATCCGCTTATCGGCAACTACGGTATGACTGATGAAGATTATGAAACCAAAGTGCCTACTATGGGCGGACTTATTGTAAGGGAATATAACGATTTACCGTCTAACTTCCGCTATACCAAAACACTTGATGAGGTACTTGTGGAATATGATATTCCGGCTATCAGCGGTGTTGATACACGAATGATTACACGAATTATTCGTGATGAAGGCTCACAAAAGGTTATCATCTGCAACGCAGATGTACCTTATGAAGAAGCACTTGAAAAAGTCAGGGAATATGTTATTCCGACTGATATGGTTTCACGCGTAAGTTGTAAAAAACGCTGGTATTCAAGAACTCCTAATCATAAGTATGATGTTGTAGCTATTGACTGCGGCATTAAGCATAATATTATTCGTAAGCTTAATGAAAAGGGCTGTAATGTTACAGTAGTGCCTTACAATATCACAAGTGAAGAAATACTTAAAATGCGCCCTGACGGTTTATTTCTTTCTAACGGTCCGGGTAACCCGGAGGATGTTCAAACCGTTATCAATGTAGTAAAAGAACTCAGAGGTAAGCTTCCGATCTTCGGTATCTGCCTTGGCCACCAAATGATTTCACTTGCACTCGGTGCAAAAACATTCAAAATGAAATTCGGCCACAGGGGCGGTAACCACCCTGTTAAAAATATGGAAACAGGCAAGCTTGAAATTACATCGCAAAACCATTCATATGCAGTTGATGTAAAGTCACTTGAAGGAACTGACCTTGAACTTACACATATCAATTTGCTTGATGATACGGCAGAGGGTGTTAAGTGTGAAAAGGACAAGCTTTTCTCGGTTCAGTATCACCCGGAAAGTGCGCCTGGCCCGCAGGACAGTGCTTACTTATTTGATAAATTTATTGCACTTATGCAAAAGGAGGAAGACTGATATGCCAAAGAGAACTGATATTCACAAAATACTTGTAATCGGCTCCGGCCCGATTGTAATCGGCCAGGCGGCTGAATTTGACTATTCCGGCACACAGGCTTGTCTTGCTCTTAGGGAAGAGGGATATGAGGTTGTACTTATTAACTCAAACCCTGCAACTATTATGACGGATACGGATATTGCAGATAAAGTATATATGGAGCCTCTTAATCTTGAATATGTTGCAAGAATTATCCGCCATGAAAGACCTGATGCAATTTTACCGTCACTCGGCGGTCAAACCGGCCTCAACCTTGCAGTTCAGCTTGCTAAAAAAGGCGTACTTAAAGAATGTGATGTTGAAATACTCGGTACTAATTTTGACGCTATTGAAAGAGCTGAGGACAGAGAGCTTTTCAAAGAGCTTTGTGAAAGCCTCGGCGAACCGGTTCTTCCGAGTGAGATTGCAGAAAATCTTGAAGACGGACTTAAAGCTGCAAGAGAAATAGGATTCCCTGTTGTTCTTCGCCCGGCATTTACACTTGGCGGTACAGGCGGTGGCTTTGCCGATGATGAAGAAGAATTTATGATTATGATGAAAAATGCTCTTGCACTTTCACCTGTTCACCAGGTACTTGTGGAAAAGAGTATTAAAGGCTATAAGGAAATCGAATACGAAGTAATGCGTGATGCAAATGATACTGCTATCACAATTTGTAATATGGAAAATATCGACCCTGTCGGTGTTCATACAGGTGACTCGGTAGTTGTTGCACCGTCACAAACTCTTACAAATAAAGAATATCAAATGCTTCGTGATTCTGCACTTCGCATTATCCGTGAACTTAAAATTGAGGGCGGATGCAATGTTCAGTTTGCACTTGACCCTCACTCATTCCAATATTATCTTATTGAAGTTAATCCTAGGGTTTCGCGTTCATCTGCACTTGCTTCTAAAGCTTCGGGTTATCCTATTGCAAGGGTATCCGCTAAAATTTCCGTAGGTATGCATCTTGATGAAATTCCTATTGCAAATACTCCTGCTTCGTTTGAACCTACGCTTGACTATGTTGTAACAAAAATTGCGCGTTTCCCATTTGATAAATTTGCAGATGCCAATAATACGCTTAACACACAAATGAAAGCTACCGGCGAAGTTATGGCAATCGGCAGAACTATGGAAGAAAGCTTGCTTAAAGCCGTGCGCTCACTTGAAATCGGTGTATGCCATTTGTACAGCAAAAAGTTTGATGATTATACAGAGGACGAACTTCTTAAATATATCAAAAACGGTACTGATGACAGGCTTTTTGCCATTGCTCAACTTATCAGGCTTCATACCGATTTAATTAGAATTTATAACGCAACTAAAATTGATATGTTCTTCCTTGAAAAGTTTAAGAATATAGTTGATTTTGAAAATGTTATTAAAGATAATATCAAGGACATTCAAACTCTTAAAGACGCGAAGAAAATGGGCGTTTCCGATAAGTATATCGGTATGCTTTGGGGTATGAGTGAATCTGATGTATTCAAACTCAGAAAAGAAAATAACATTTTCCCTGTATATAAGATGATAGATACCTGCGCTTCTGAATTTGATTCTTATGTTCCTTATTTCTACTCAACTTATGAAGAAGAAAATGAATCGGTAGTATCAGATAAAAAGAAAATTATTGTTTTGGGTTCAGGTCCTATCCGTATTGGCCAGGGTGTTGAATTTGACTATTCAACCGTACACGCAATATGGTCAATCCGTGAGGCAGGATATGAAGCTATTATTATAAATAATAACCCTGAAACAGTATCAACCGATTACACAACAAGTGATAAACTTTATTTTGAACCGCTTACGGTTGAAGATGTTATGAATGTTATCACCCTTGAAAAACCGCTTGGTATTGTTGTATCGCTCGGTGGGCAAACAGCTATTAACCTTGCACCGCCGCTTGATGCTCTCGGTGTGCCTATTATCGGCACTGATGTTGAAGCTATTGATAGGGCAGAAAATCGAGATAGCTTTGAAAAAGTAATGGAATCTCTCGGTATTCCGCAGCCAAAGGGACTTGCTGTAACCAATATTGAAGAAGGTGTTAAGGTTGCGGCAGAAATCGGTTATCCTGTACTTGTAAGGCCTTCGTTTGTACTCGGTGGCCGTGCTATGCAAATTGTGGCTAATGAAGAATCACTTCGCCATTATCTTCAAACTGCTGTTGAAATCAATACCGAGCAGCCTGTTTTGGTAGATAAGTATATAATGGGCCGTGAGCTTGAAGTTGACGCAATTTGTGACGGAAATGATGTATTTGTTCCCGGTATTATGGAACATGTTGAAAGAACAGGCGTTCATTCAGGTGACTCAATTTCAATTTACCCTACATTCACAGCGTCACAAAATGTAAAAGATAAAATTATTGATTACACTGTTAAACTTGGTAAAGCAATCGGAATTGTAGGCCTTTATAACATTCAGTTCATAGCTGACAATAATGATGATGTTTATGTAATTGAAGTTAATCCTCGTTCTTCAAGAACAGTACCGTTTCTTTCAAAAGCAACAAGTGTGCCTATGGCTCACATTGCAACCCAGGTAATTCTCGGCCATTCACTTAAAGAGCAGGGAATTGATAAAGTATATCCTGAAGAAAAGAAACGCTGGTATGTTAAAGCTCCTGCTTTCTCATTCTCAAAACTTAAGGGTATGGATACTTACCTTTCACCTGAAATGAAGTCAACAGGCGAAGCTATCGGATATGATAAGTCACTCACCCGTGCGCTTTATAAAGCAATTCAGGCGTCCGGTATGAATGTTGCAAACTACGGTACTGTATTTGTTACTATTGCTGACCAGGATAAGCCTGCCGCACTTCCTCTTATTAAGAGATTTTATGACCTCGGCTTTAATATTGAAGCAACAGAGGGTACAGCAAAATATCTTAAAAGCCACGGTATTCGCACCAAGGTTCGTGCAAAGCTTACACTTGATGACAGTGATGAAATATTAAAAGCACTTCGCCAGGGTCATATTGCTTATGTTATCAATACAATTGATATTAACGCGGGTGACTCCCATTCAGACGGTTCTGAAATCAGGCGTGCAGCAGTTGAAAATAATGTAACAATGTTTACTTCTCTTGATACGGTTAAAGTTCTTCTTGATGTACTTGAAGAAATTACACTCGGTGTATCAACAATTGATGAGGAATAACGATATATGTTTTTTGAAAGTGATTATAAAGTATTAACTAACGAGAAAATTGCTAAAGATGTTTATAAAATGGAGCTTGAGGGTGATACATCACATATTACCGCACCCGGCCAATTTATAAATATTAAACTTGAAGGAAAGTTTCTTCGCAGGCCTATATCTGTATGTGATTGCAATGAAAATGTTATTACAATTATATACAAAGTTGTAGGCGAGGGAACTGAACAAATGAGTAATATTTCTGTCGGTGAAATGCTCAATATCCTTACAGGGCTTGGAAACGGATATGATATATCAAAATCGGCAAAGCCGCTTCTTATCGGCGGCGGTGTCGGTGTTCCGCCAATGTATTATCTTGCCAAAAAGCTTATTGAAAACGGGCAAAAACCTACCGTTGTACTCGGCTTTAATACTAAAGATGAAGTTTTTTATGAAGATGAATTTAAGGCACTTGGAATAGATGTTTTTGTCACAACGGTTGACGGATCATACGGTGTTAAAGGTTTTGTGACAGATGCATTCCCTGAAGATTACGATTATTTCTATACTTGCGGTCCTCTTCCTATGTTTAAAGCTGTTTATAATAAAACCGAATGTTCAGGCCAATTTTCTTTTGAAGAAAGGATGGGTTGCGGCTTTGGTGCGTGTATGGGTTGCTCCTGCAAAACAAAATACGGAAATAAGCGCATTTGCAAGGACGGCCCTGTTCTTGTTAAGGAGGAGATTATATGGTAGATTTATCGGTAAACCTAGCAGGAATGCAAATGGATAACCCTGTTGTTCCGGCTTCGGGTACATTCGGCTTCGGTAAGGAATTTAAAGATATTTATGATATTAACATTTTAGGCTCTTTCTCGTTTAAGGGAACTACTAAAGACGCACGCTTCGGTAACCCTACACCGAGAATTGCTGAATGCACATCAGGTATGATTAACGCAGTTGGACTTCAAAATCCGGGTGTGCATCATGTTATTGAGCATGAATTACCTGAAATGAAAGAATATTTTCACAAGCCCGTTATCGCAAATGTCTCCGGTTTTTCGGTTGAAGATTATGCATACACTTGCTCGCTTTTGGATAAAGAGGAACAGGTAGGTATTTTAGAAGTCAATGTATCCTGCCCGAATGTTCACGGCGGGGGAATGAGCTTTGGCACATCACCTGAATGTGCGGCACAAGTTACAAAGGCTGTAAAAGCTGTTACCACAAAGCCTGTGTTTATTAAGCTCTCGCCTAATGTTACGGATATTGTGTCAATAGCAAAAGCTTGCGAGGAGGCCGGTGCTGACGGTATTTGCCTTATAAATACAATGCTCGGTATGCGCATAGACCTTAAAAAGCGTACCCCTGTTATTGCAAATAAAATGGGCGGCTTTAGCGGTGACGCTATTTTTCCGGTAGCGGTAAGAATGGTGTACCAGGTTGCAAAAGCTTGCAATATTCCCGTAATGGGATGCGGCGGTGTTTCAAGTGCAAAAAATGTGATTGAAATGATGATGGCTGGTGCAACCGCAGTTCAGATAGGGGCAGCAAATCTTGTTAACCCTTATGTATGCAAAAATATTATTGAGTCACTTCCTCAGGAATGTGAAAAACTCAAAATAGATAAAATAAGTGATATTATAGGAGTGGTAGACTAATGGGTAAAGATGTTATCATCGCTTGTGACTTTTCAAGCGCACAGCAAACTTTCGATTTCCTTGATAAATTTACCGAGGAAAAGCCTTTTGTAAAAATCGGTATGGAACTTTTTTATGCCGAAGGCCCGTCAATAGTAAGAGAAATTAAGAAAAGGGGACACAAGATTTTTCTTGATCTTAAGCTTCACGATATTCCTAATACAGTTAAAAAATCAATGGCTGTTCTTTCAAAGCTTGATGTTGATATGACTAATGTTCACGCGGCGGGCACAATTGATATGATGAAAGCCGCATTGGAAGGGCTTACAAGGGAGGATGGTACAAGGCCGCTTCTTATTGCCGTTACCCAGCTTACATCTACAAGTGAAGAGCGTATGCAAAATGAACTTCTTATTAACGCTTCTATTAACGATACAATAGTTAAATATGCCCAAAATGCAAAGGAAGCAGGGCTTGACGGTGTTGTTTGCTCACCGCTTGAAGCAGGAATGGTTAAAGAAAACTGCTCAAAAGCATTTATGACTGTTACACCGGGGGTTCGTTTTGCTGACGGTGATGTAGGTGACCAGGTTCGTGTTACCACACCGGCTAAAGCTAAAGAAATCGGCTCTGATTATATCGTTGTTGGCAGACCTATTACTGCATCCGATGACCCTGTTTCAGCTTACAGAAGATGTGTTAAAGAATTTGTAGGATAAGGAGAATACTATGGAAAGCTATAAAAGAGAATTTATCAAATTTTTAGAAGATGCAGGTGTATTGAAATTTGGCGACTTTACTGCAAAAAGCGGCAGAAAAATTCCATATTTCATCAATGCCGGCGATATTAAAACAGGTGAGCAAATTCAAAAGCTCGGCGAATTTTACGCAAAAGCATATTTTGAAAAAGTAGGAAACAAAAAAACCGTTCTCTACGGGCCGGCATATAAGGGTATTCCTATTGCTGTTTCAGTTGCGGTAGCACTTGCAAAAGACGGACTTGATGTACCGTTTTTCTTTAACCGTAAGGAAGAAAAAGACCACGGTGAAGGCGGTGTATTCGTCGGCTACAAGCCACAATCCGGCGAAGAAGTTGTAATAGTTGAAGATGTCATCACAGCGGGTACAGCTATCAGGGAAAGTATGGCAATTCTTTCAAAGCTTGACGGTGTTAAGGTTTCTGCTACATTTGTAATGGTTGACCGTAAGGAAAAAGGCAAAACCGAAAAGAGCGCTATGGCTGAAGTGAGTGATGAATTCGGCTTCCCTGTATATTCGGTAGTTGATGTTTATGATATTATTGAATATCTTGAAGAAGATGAATCAAACCGTGAAAATGTTGACAGAATTAAGGCTTATCTTGCAGTAAACGGTGCTAAAAGTAATTGAAAGGAAGTGTTAAAATGAGACATTTGCTTGATACAACAGATTTATCACTTGATGAAATTGATAACATAATCGCAACAGCAATTGATATTATCAATAATAAAGAAAAATATTCACACATATGTGACGGTAAAAAGCTTGCTACGCTTTTTTTTGAACCGTCAACAAGAACACGTCTTTCATTTGAAGCCGCAATGATGGAACTCGGCGGAAATGTACTCGGCTTTTCCAATGCAGGTTCATCATCTGCAACCAAGGGCGAAACAGTTGAAGATACAGTCAGGATGGTATCTTGCTATGCTGATATTATAGCTATGCGCCATCCGCTTGAGGGTGCGCCGCGAGTTGCGAGCTTTAAAAGCGGTGTGCCTATTATAAATGCCGGTGACGGCGGCCATTCACACCCAACTCAAACTCTTACCGACCTTTTAACTATTTTCAGAGAAAAGGGCAGGCTTGATAATATGACTGTCGGCCTTTGCGGTGACCTTAAATTTGGCAGAACGGTTCATTCACTCATCAAAGCTATGTCAAGATACAGCAATGTTAAGTTTATTCTTATTGCACCTAAGGAACTTGCCATTCCCGATTATATTAAAACCGATATTTTGGATAAATCCGGCAGTGAATATAAAGAGGTTGAAACTATGGAGGAGGCTATGCCGCAACTTGATGTTCTTTATATGACACGAGTTCAGCGTGAACGCTTCTTTTCAGAGGATGAATACCTTAAAGTTAAGGATGCATTTATTCTTGACCTTGAAAAGCTTAATACTGCAAAAGAGGATTTAACTATTATGCATCCGCTTCCGAGAGTAAATGAAATTGCTACCGAGGTTGATGATGACCCGAGAGCAAAGTATTTTGTTCAGGCTCTTAACGGCAAGTATGTAAGAATGGCATTGATTAAAACTCTTCTTGAATGGGCAGGTACGTTATAATGAAAATTGATGAAATAGAAAACGGTATTGTTTTTGACCATATCACAGCAGGCAAGGGAATGCAGGTTTATAATACGCTTCACCTTGATAAGCTTAAATGCCAAGTGGCAATTATTCAAAATGCTAAAAGTGAAAAAATGGGAGCTAAAGATATAATCAAGATAAATGAGCTGATTGATATAAATCTTGATGTACTTTGCTATATTGATAAAAATATTACCGTAAATGTAATTAAAAACGGAAAGAGTGTTGAGAAAAAAACTCTTTCTTTGCCAAAAAGGCTTACTAATGTAATCAAATGCTCAAATCCGCGTTGCATTTGCAATAATGAAGATATTGACCATATCTTTACTCTTACGGATGACAGCGGAACATATCGTTGCCTTTATTGTGAAACAAAAGCAAAATAAGTTTTGACATTTTGATTTTTTTATACTATAATGTTTTTGAAAAAAGGGAGTAGTTAGCATTTGCTTTGCAAATGTTGTGCAGGTCGTCAAGACGGGAAACCCGGTCTGCACCGTGCTGAACATTTTTCAGTTATAACGAGACTTTTATCGAAAGCGATAAAGGTGTCGTTATTTTTATTTTAATTTTAAGGAGAAAAATATGGAAACACTACTTTTAAAAGTATCTGTTTTGCAAGAATTTGCTAATTTGTTTTCCAATATCGGTGAAACCAAATGGCAAATGGTGCTTATGTGGGCAGTCGGCGGACTTCTCATTTATCTTGCAATCGGCAAACAGATGGAACCAACACTTCTTTTACCAATGGGCTTCGGTACAATTTTAGTTAACCTTCCTTGGTCAGGTGCTATTACTCAGCCGGGAGCAGAGGCAGGGCCTATCAGCGTGCTTTATGATGCAGGCATTGCAAATGAGCTTTTCCCGCTTTTGCTGTTTATCGGTATCGGTGCTATGATTGATTTCGGCCCGCTTCTTAAAAATCCGTGGCTTATGCTTTTCGGTGCCGCTGCACAGTTTGGTATATTCTTTACCTTCTTCGTAGCAAGCTTCTTCTTTGATATAAATGATGCTGCTTCTATCGCTATTATCGGTGCGGCAGACGGCCCTACATCTATTTTCGTAGCAAACGAACTCGGCTCAAAATATATCGGTGCTATTATGGTTGCCGCATATTCGTATATGGCTCTTGTTCCTATCGTTCAGCCGCCTGTTATCAAGGCTGTTACAACTAAAAAAGAGCGTTTAATCAGAATGAAATATAACCCGGGCGAAGTTTCAAAAACAACCAAAATTCTTTTCCCGATTGTTGTTACCGTTATCGCAGGTCTTGTAGCACCTAAATCAGTTGCTCTTGTAGGTTTCCTTATGTTCGGTAATCTCATTAGGGAATGTGGTGTTCTTAATAACCTTTCTGAAACAGCGCAAAATTCATTTGCTAATATTATTACAATTCTTCTCGGTATCACCGTGGCAGGTCAAATGCATTATGAAGAGTTCGTTAAACCGGCAACTCTTCTTATTCTCGGACTTGGCCTTGTTGCTTTTGTATTCGATACCATCGGCGGTGTACTCTTTGCCAAATTCCTCAACCTTTTCTTACCGAAAGAAAAGAAAATCAATCCTATGATTGGTGCAGCAGGTATTTCGGCATTCCCAATGAGTGGCCGTGTAGTTAACCAAATGGGACTTAAGGAGGATAACCAAAACTTCCTTCTTATGCAGTCAATTTCAGTAAATGTATCAGGTCAGATTGCATCTGTTATCGCAGGCGGTCTTATCTTGACACTTGTTACTAAGTAAGGGGGCGTGGATATGTATAATTTATTAGTTGCACTTATTACTACTTTTACAATGGCAATTCACGCTGACAGCTGGAAAACTTCACTTCCTGTTGTACTTTTCGGTATGCTCGGTATTTTTATCGTTATCGGTGTAGTTGTTCTTGTAACATATCTTCTTAATAAGCTTACAAGCAAAAAGAAGAATGATGAAGAAAAATAAATGTATAATTAAAGCGTCACAATCATTTATGATTGTGACGCTTTTTTTATGCTTAATTCTTTAATCTGTTGCATATTCCTTGCGCTTTTGCGTATATTTCTTCCTTATCAATATTTACAAATTCACCGTTTTCATAAAGGATTTTTCCGTTAATCATTGTCATTTTAACATCATCTTTTGAACCTGAATAAACGAGATTTTTAGTGATGTTGTTAATAGGCTGCATATTTGGCCTTTCAAGGTCAATTATCATCAAATCGGCAAGCTTGCCCTCGGCAATGCAGTCGCAATCGGTAAGCCCCATACATTTTGCAGAACCTGATGTTGCCGCTTTTAGTATTTCGTTTGCATCCATAGCGGCGGCATCATTATATTTGAGCTTTTGCAGTACACTTATTAAATACATTTCTCTAAAAATATCAAGTGCATTGTTGGAACTCGGCCCATCTGTTCCAACTGCTAAATTTATGCCCATATTACTCATTTTTTGAACATCGCATATGCCTGATGCAAGCTTGGAATTTGAGCCGGCATTTATTATTGCCCAAAGTCCTCGTTTCTTGTAAACTTGTAAATCATTATCACTGAGCCATACGCTGTGGTATCCGCCGCCGCCCCAGTTCCATAATCCTATTTCTTCAAAAAGTTCTGTCGGCGTTTTGCCATATCTTTCAATGCAACCCTCGACCTCACTTTTTGTTTCACTTGAATGTGTGAAAACGGGTGCTTTATATTTTTGTGCAAGTTCGCTTATGCCTTCAAGTATTTCTCTTTTTGTTGTATATTCAGCGTGAAAGCCAAGCCGGTAGCTGATAAGTTCATTATAATTATTGTATGTTTTGTAGTATTCTTCAAGCTTTTCTACCGATTCTTTAAAATTATTTACAGCGCCGCACATTACTGTTCTGAAGCCGAAATCAACGCTTGCTCTTGCCATACTTTCGGGAAAATAGTACATATCAAAGCAAGCACTTGTTCCGCTTGTTAAATATTCCAAAAAAGCAAGTTTTGAAAGGTGATATATATCCTCACTTTCAAGCTTCGCTTCAATCGGAAAAATTTTTTCGTTTAACCATCTGTCAAGCGGTAAATCATCACTGTAACTTCTGCCGAAAGTCATAGCACTGTGGGTGTGTGCATTTTTAAATGTAGGCATAAGCAAATTACCGTTTAAATTGATTTCACGCTCAAATTTGCCGCCTTTTTTTTCAGGGCCTACATATACTATTTTGTTCTTATCCACCCATACTTCATCAGTTGTTATATCAAATTTATTATTAAGCGTTAATACTTTTCCGCCGAAAAATCTAATCATTTGAGTAACTCCTTTAAGCTTTTATCAAACGGTGCTTTGGCAATCCCTTTATCTGTAATTATCGCAGTTATTAAAGAATTGTCCGTAATATCAAATGCCGGGTTTAAGCATTTTGTTTCATTAAGCGCAGTCGGTTTTTTAAAATATTTCTTCTTTATTTCGTCGCCGTCGCGCATTTCAATTTTTATGTCTTTTCCCGTTTTGCAGTTGAAATCTACTGTTGAATACGGGCCTAAAACATAAAAAGGTATATTATAATATTTTGCAAGTACTGCCACACTGCTTGTGCCTATTTTATTTGCCACATCACCGTTTGCCGCAACCCTGTCACAGCCTACCAATACTGCGTTTATAAGCCCTTCTTTCATTACATATCCTGCCATGTTATCACAAATGACGGTGACATCAATTCCTGCTTTTTCAAGCTCATATGATGTTAATCTTGCACCCTGCAAAAGTGGCCTTGTTTCATCTGAATATACTTTGAAATTGTATCCTTTTTCCTTGCCCAAAATGAGCGGACCAAGCCCTGTGCCGTATTTGCTTGTGGCAAGTTCTCCTGCATTGCAATGAGTCAGTACTCCGTCACCGTCATTTAAAAGAGATAAACCGTACTCGCTTATTTTTCTGCACATTTCAATATCTTCATTATGTATGTCAATCGCTTCTTGAATAAGGTCTTTACCGCTTTCGTAAGCTGCGATAATCCTTTGAGTTGCCCAGCTTAAATTTACTGCTGTCGGGCGTGAAGAATCCAAATATTCTTTTAATTTATATATATCATTCTTTTTTGAAAAAAGAGCCATTGAGTAGCCTGCAAAAATACCTATTGCAGGCGCACCTCTTACAGCCAAAGTTTGTATAGCTTCGTATGCGTCTTCTTTATTTTTGATTTCAATCCATTTTTCTTCATTCGGCAATAATCTTTGGTCAAGAATAAACAGCTTGTCGCTTTTATAATGTAAATTTTCCATAATTGTTCCTTTTACTTCAAAATATATCCTTATTATAATGTTTTTTATTTTTTAAATCAATATTGCTATTGCAATATTTAAATTTATTTGTTATTATATTTAAGTACTTATTTGGAACATTTTTCTTTTATTGGAGGAAAGCTATGAAAAAGGCAATTTCTGTGCTTCTTTGTGTTGTACTTGTTGTAAGCAGCATTTTTGCTATGGCAGGCTGTACAAAGCAAAAACAAATAACTAATGATATTGTACTTATTACTGATGGCGGTACCGTCAGTGATAAAGGTTACAATCAAAGTGCTTGGGACGGTATAAATTCTTACGCAAGCGAAAACGGTATGTCAGCCCGCTATTATCAACCTGTGCTTGATGAAAACGGCGAGCTTACATCGGATAATGTTGATAAATATGTTAAACTTGCCCAGGATAACGGTGCTAAATATGTTATTCTTCCGGGTGAAAAATTTGAAGTTATTGCTTATGAAATTGCAAATACATATCCTGAAATCAATTTCGTTTTAGTTGACGGTATTCCTCATTCGGCAAGTGATAAAACTGACCATTTTGTAAAAAATGTGATGTGTGTTTCATTTGACAATCTTCAAAGCGGTTACCTTGCAGGTTACATTGCAGTTAAAACGGGTAATACACAGCTTGGCTATTTTGGCCAGTATAACAGCAAAAATTCAGCTAATTACGGTGCAGGCTTTGCACAGGGCGCAGCAGCTGCGGCTGATGAACTCGGTATTCCTGTAACACTTGATTGGGCAGATTATGATTCACCGCTTCTTAGTTATGATTATAGCTTTACTCTTACTGCATGTTATAAAAAAATATCAGAAGTTAAAGGCAAGGATACTTACACTGTTAAGGTTGAAAATGGTATCGGCAGCGGAACTTATACCGACGGTTCTAATGTAACTGTTACAGCTGACCCTGCTCCTAAGGGTAAGGTGTTTGATAAATGGGAAGTTAAGAGTAATACAAAGGGTGTTAAGGATAAAAAAGTTAACATTTCTTCAAAAACAAAATCTTCAATGAACCTTCTTGTTGAAAAATGTGACTGTACAATTACAGCTACATATAAAGATGCAGAAGGTAAGCAGTATGGCGTTAATGTTTTAACGGCAGACGGTAAAGGTACTTATTCGCAGCAGTTTGCTTTTGAAAACAGCAGTGTAGATGTAACTGCTCCTGCTCCTACAACAGCTTATACAGTATTTGACCATTGGGAAACTAATGACGAAAGTGCTGTTGAGGATATTAACGCAAATTCAACCAAGGTAAATGTAACAGATAAGGATGTTAAGCTTACTCCTGTTTATAAGCAGGTCGATACTCCTACATTTGAAGTTAAAGTTGTAACAGGAGAGGGCGGAAACGGTGAATCAACCGGCGCAGGATATTATGTTGAGGGCGATAAGGTTGAAATCAGTGCCGCTATTCCTAAAGAGGGTTATATGTTCTCTCATTGGGAAAATAAAGATACTTACGGTATCGGTGCCGGTGTGTTGCTTGAAAATGAGTATTATTGGAATACAACATTTGATATGGTTGACCGCTATGCCGCAATTCCTGAAAAGATGTTTGACGAGGGTGTAACTCTTGCTTTTGCCGGCGGTAATGATAAGGCAGAATCGGTATACACCGCAAAATCTAAATTTGATTCAAGCCCAAGCGTAGCTGCCGCAGGTGTTACTCACAGTGACCAAGCGTATGCAGTAGTTAAAAACTATGGCGAAGCTGTAAAGGATTGCCTTGAAAACTTTAACGGCGGTGCGGTTATATCCGCTAACTGCGCAACAGACGGTATTTATGTTGACGGTCTTGGCGAAAACACAGACGAAGAAAAAGCTGTTAAAGAAAGTGTTGATAAAGTTTATAAGGAACTTGCAGACGGCAAGCTCACACCTATCCTTGCCGAAGGCGGCGCCGGATATGATTTCTGCAAAGCATTTAGTGAAAAGAAAATGTCAAAATGCTTAACACTTAACGGTTGGTTTGTAGATGTAAAGTAATAAGTTATTATAATAAGTAATATTTTAAAAGGTCGGTTATTCCGACCTTTTATTTTTTCTTTTTTGTGACCGCGGCGGTGTTTGATTCGTGTTATGTATGAAAGGGGGAATAAGGTTGGATAAAGAAAAAGAAACGGAGTTTAACTCTGCTTATGATTTGTATGCAGATATGCTCTATAAAATAGCCTTCCTACATACAGCAGATAAAGACGAAAGTGAGGATATATTACAGGAAGTCTTTATCAAACTACTGTATAAAAGCCCTACTTTCAAAAGCAGTGAGCATAAAAAAGCGTGGCTTATCAAAACAACAGTAAATCAGTGTAAGGACTTTTTAAAATCTTCAAGGCGAAAGGTTTTACCGTTAAATGATGAAATTTTGGGTGACGAACCTTTTGATGAAAGAAAACTTGATGTCAGAGATAAACTTTTAAAACTTGACGCTAAGTATAAAACAGTTCTTTTCCTATATTATTATGAGGATTACACAGTTGAAATGATAGCCACCACGCTATCCCTTTCTAAGTCAAATGTTAAAATGCGGCTTAAAAGGGGCAGAGAACTGTTGAAAAACGAATTGGAGGAATACAGCAATGACTGACGAAAAAAAGATTATAAAAGAAGCCATAGATGATATTAAACCTGATGTGTATATGAAAACCAGACTTCAAGCGAAAATTGAAGAACCAGAAAGAAAATCGGCAAAATCTCTTTTAAAACCGATTTTAAGCTGCACGCTTGCGCTTGCGGTTTTAATGGGAGTAGGCTCATATGGAATGACGCGTGATAAAATGCCTGCTACAACACAAGCATCATCTGCAAAAATTTCAGACCATTCATTTAACATAGTGGCTTATGCACAGGATAACGGTAAGGTTGAAGAAAGAGCAACCCTTTCAAACGATGTATTAAGCTTTCCGTCGTATAAATTGAGAGTGGAAAAGGTCAACGGTGATGTGCAGGTCTCATATGATAATAGTGTAGGATTTAATGTTGATAAAAATGCAAATATTAAAAAAGTTACTTTTGAAAGTGAAAAAGGCTATTTTGAATTTACAAATAACGATTTGTATTTTTCACAAATGAAAAAAGGCAATTATTATGTTGATATTGAACTGACAAAAGATGAGCAGGATAAATATGTATCTACCCTTGAAGATGCGAATGAGGATGAAATAAAAGCAATTTATAAAGAAATTGCGAAAAGCCGTGATTTATCAAAATATTTTGGCACTAATTCTCAAAATACAGACCTTTACTCATTTTCTTCCGGTACAAGAAAAGATAAACAGGTGATTACCCTTACCAATAAAAAGCTTCACGATGAAATATTTAAGTATGACAGAAAAATAACCGTTAATGCTGATGATTTGCAAAAAGAACTTAACGAAAATGCATTATGGTATAATAATGAAAATGCAATTGATACATTACTTAAAAATCCTGATACCCCGTTTGAAAAACTTGAGGGGGATACCATTACCGTTACTGCTGAATTTAAAGACGGACAGCAGGCAACAAAAAAAATCAAAACTTCTTTTAATTCAAAGGGTGAACTTCAGCTTCAATATGTAAAATAATAAAATAAGGGCGAACAGTGTAGGGCAGACACTGTTCGCCTTGTTTTATTCTTCAACTGTTTTGTTTGAAAAAAGTAAGCTTATGCACCAAATAGCGGAAAGGCCTACAAGGCTGTAAATAATTCTTGCAAATACAGAATCCTGACCGCCGCATATCCAGGCTACTAAATCAAATTTGAAAAGACCGATAAGTCCCCAATTTATTCCGCCTATGATATTTAATATAAGTGTAATAATGTTAACTATCTTCATTTTTATCACCTCAAAAATAAAAGTCATTAGTAGTATGATACTGCTAATGACTTTTATTCATTATTTTTGAATTTTTTAAATGTTAGTTACAATTATTTCGCAATTTCCGGCGATTTCGTATTTTCCGTATCCTGCCGGAACAAAGAAGCTGTCACCCTTATTTAATTCTTTTTCGTTAATATTGCCGTTTCCGTTAATAACAAGTATATGATTAAATGATTTTTCATCTGTTTCAAGTGTGAGCTTTTCATTTACATCATAATGGTTTACAGTAAATAAATCACATTTTGTAAGAAGCGTTGAATCATAACCGTCTGCCTTAACAGTTTCACCCATAGGTTTAATGTCATATTTTGGCGGCTCGGTAACAGATACATCAACTGCTTTTTTAATATGAAGTTCTCTCGGTTTTCCGTCTTTTCCTATTCTGCCATAGTCATAAACCCTGTAAGTTGAGTTTGAATTTTGCTGAATTTCAGCAATTAAAACACCTTTGCCTATTGCGTGTACGGTTCCGGCTTCAATAAAGAATAAATCACCCTTTTTAACCTTAACTGTGTTGAGTACATCAAGAAGCGTGTTTTCTTCTATTGCTTTTTTGAATTCCTCTTTGCTGATTTTATTTTTAAAACCGTAAACAAGCTGAGCATCGTCAGTTGCGTCAATTACATACCAAATTTCAGTTTTGCCGAATTCATGCTCAACTCTTTTTGCATATTCATTATCGGGATGAACTTGGATTGATAAATTATCTTTAGCGTCAATCAATTTAATAAGAACAGGGAAATAAGGAAAGTCTAAGCTTCGTGTGCCTACAAGCTTTTCTTTACCCTCTTTTTCAATAACACTTTCAAGCGTCTGTCCGTCATATTCGCCGCCGTCAATTGTGTTCATTCCGTCCTTATGGCAGGAAAGCATCCAGCCTTCAGCCAAAACATCTAAATTACTTTTAAATCCAAAATCTGTTTTTAGTCTTGTGCCGCCCCAAATATAATCTTTAAATACAGGCGATAGCTTTAAAATATCCATTTTAATTACCTCTGAAATTCCATAAAAATCTATATACTTTATATATAGATTCTATTTATATTTATATAATATCAAAAAATCACTATACTTTCAATCAAAAATAGTGTAAAATAAAAACAATAATTTTGGAGAAACAGTTATGAATATTTTAGATGTTCAAAATTTAACACTTTCCTTTGGTGAAAATACACTTTTTTCAAACCTTTCATTTGATATTGGGGAAAAAGATAAAGTGGGTTTTGTCGGCGTGAACGGTGCAGGCAAAACTTCGCTTTTTAAAATAATCACCGGCGAATATACTGCCGACAGCGGCAATTGCTTTATTTCTAAAAATGCCACCTTGGGTTATATGGAGCAGCACACCTGTTCAAATGATAAAACTATTTGGAATGAACTTGTAAGTGTGTACAACGATTTGATTGAAATGGAGCTTGAACTTGATGATTTGAGCGAAAAGCTTAAAACAAATCATTCAAAAGAACTTATTGACAGGCAGGATTATTTAACTAACGAATTTACGCAAAACGGTGGGCTTACTTATAAGTCGATGACTCGTTCTGCTCTTTTGGGCCTTGGTTTTTGCGAGGAAGATTTTAATAAACCGACTTCCAAACTTTCCGGTGGGCAAAAATCGAAGCTCATACTTGCAAAGCTTCTTTTATCAAAAGCAGATTTTCTTTTGCTTGATGAACCTACCAATCATCTTGATATCAGTGCAATAGCCTGGCTTGAAGATTTTTTGAAGAATTTTAACGGCGCGTGCCTTATTATTTCGCACGATAGATATTTTCTTGACCGTGTAACCAATAAAACAATTGAACTTGAAAATAAAAAGATTCGCTCATACAAAGGCAATTATTCCGAATTCCTTGTGAAAAAAGAAGCCGAGCAAAAGGCTATTGAAGAAAAATACGAAAATGATATGAAAGAGATCGAGCGACTTGAAGGTATTATTGCACAGCAAAGGCAGTGGAACAGAGAAAAAAATATCAAAACTGCCGAAAGCAAAGAAAAAGTTATTGAAAGAATAAAAGAACAGCTTGTTATTCCCGATAAAAAACTTGATAAAATCAGATTTGATTTTACACCTAAATGTGTTTCGGGTGAGGATGTTTTGCAGGTTACTTCGCTTAAAAAATCATTTGGAAATCATACCGTTTTTGAAAATGCAAGCTTTAATGTTAAAAGGGGAGAACGCGTATTTCTTCTTGGCGATAACGGATGCGGCAAAACCACACTTCTTAAAATTCTTATGGGTGATTTGAGCAGAGATGACGGTACTTTCAAATTCGGTGCAAGCCTTATGACAGGGTATTTTGACCAGGTTCAAGCAAAGCTTGATTTAAGTAAAACCATTATTGATGAAGTATGGAGTGCGTATCCCTTTATGACGGAAACAAAGGTTAGAAATGCACTTGCGGCATTTCTTTTTAAGGGTGAGGAAGTTTACAGAAAACTTGATGTTTGCTCAGGCGGCGAGCGTGCAAGGGTTGCACTTTTAAAACTTATGCTTGGCGGATATAACTTTCTTTTACTTGATGAACCTACGAACCATCTTGACGCTTTTTCACGCGAGGAACTTGAAAACACCTTGCTCAATTACAGCGGAACTATGCTTATTGTGTCTCACGATAGGTATTTTATAAATAAGCTTGCTACAAGAATTGTTGAGCTTACACCTGAAGGATGTAACAATTTCCTCGGAAATTATGATGATTACAGCGAGCACAGATATGTTCAAGCGGAAGAAAAGGTTGAAAAGAAAAAGCCGAAAGTAAATGATTATAAATTAAAAAAAGAAAGGCAAAGTAATTTAAGAAAGCTTAATACTCTTTTAAAACGCCTTGAAGATGAAATTGAGCAAAGCGAAGTCGATATTGCAGATTACGAAAGCAAGCTTTCATCGGCAGAGTATGAAAAGTTGATGGAGTACACTTCAAAAATTGATGAACTTTCAAAATATAGGGATGAACTTTACGAAAAGTGGGAAAGTACATCTTTGGAACTTGCCGAATTAGAGGAAGAATAATTTATGTCAAAAATTGTAATAATCGGCGGCGGTGCGGCAGGACTTTTATGCGCTGCTAAATCTGCCGAAAAGGGCAATGATGTTGTAATAATCGAAAAAATGAACAGATGCGGCAGAAAGCTTATGATTACGGGTAAGGGCAGGTGCAATGTAACAAATGCAAGCTTTGAGCTTGATGATTTGATTTCAAATGTGCCTACAAACCCACGCTTTTTGTATTCCGCTTTTTCAAACTTTATGCCTTATGATACAATGGATTTGTTTGAAGAACTTGGCGTTGCGCTTAAAATAGAAAGGGGCAACAGAGTATTTCCGGTAAGTGATAAAGCTGTCGATATTGTTGATGCCCTTGTAAATTATGCTAAAAATTCAGGTGTGAAAATAATTCAAGGCACAGCTAAAGCATTTGAATTTAACAATAATAAAATAAATTCAGTTGTGCTTGAAGATAAAAGCAAGATTGAATGTGACAAAGTTTGCCTTTGCACAGGCGGCAAAAGCTATCACTTAACAGGTTCGACGGGCGACGGTTATATTCTTGCCAAATCGGCAGGGCATACAATTGTGCCGCCAAAGCCGAGCCTTGTTCCGCTTGAATGTTCCAATAATTTTATTCCTAAACTTCAGGGCTTGTCACTAAAAAATATAGAAATTACACTTTTTGAAGATGAAAAGGCAATTTATTCCGATTTCGGTGAAATGATATTTACTCATTTCGGTGTTTCGGGACCGGTTATATTGTCTGCTTCAAGCCATATAAAAAATATGGGTAAAAAGAAATATAAAATTAAAATTGATTTAAAGCCGGCACTTGATTTTAATACCCTTGATAAACGCATTTGCCGTGATTTTGAAGAATTTTCTAATAAAGATTTTGTTAATTCTCTTTCAAAACTATTGCCGAAAAAGCTTATTCCTGTTATAGTTTCATTAAGCGGCATATCACCCGGTGAAAAGGTGAATCAAATTACAAGGCAGCAAAGGCTTGCTCTTGTAGATTTAATAAAGAATTTTTATGTCACAATCAGCAATTTCCGCCCGATTGATGAAGCGATTATCACTTGCGGCGGCGTCAGCGTTAAGGAAATCAATCCTAAAACTATGTGTTCAAAAATAATTGATAATTTGTATTTCGCAGGAGAAATTATAGATGTGGATGCATATACAGGCGGCTTCAATTTGCAAATTGCATTTTCTACCGCTGTATTATGTGCCGATAATATGTGATTATTACAGAAAGGCTATGGAAACTAATATGATAAATGTTGCTATTGACGGGCCTGCCGGTGCAGGCAAATCTACTATAAGTAAGGGTGCGGCTAAAGAGCTTGGATTTATTTATGTGGATACAGGTGCATTATACCGCACAATTGCACTCAGTGCTGTTAGAAACGGTATTATTGATGATAAAGACGCAGTAATTAAAATGCTTGAAAGCATTGATGTAAAGCTCGGATTTGAAAACGGTACACAATGTGTTTATTTGAATGGGGAAGAAATATCAGCTTATATTCGCACACCTGAAATTTCAATGGGTGCATCAAAAGTATCTGCTATTCCAAAGGTAAGGGAATTTTTGCTTGACCTTCAAAGAGATATTGCAAAAAACAATAATGTTATTATGGATGGGCGTGATATAGGCACGGTTGTTTTGCCAAAAGCTGAATGTAAAATTTTTCTTACTGCATCTGCCGAATGCCGCGCGCAAAGAAGATATAAGGAACTTATTGAAAAAGGCGAAAATGTAAAATATGAAGATGTATTAAGTGATGTTAATGAGCGTGATTATAATGATTCACACAGGGATATTGCTCCGCTTAAGCCAAGTGAAGAATCGGTTATTGCAGACACATCAGAGCTTACTCTTGATGAATCAATTGCACTTATTGTAAAAATTATAAAGGAGCATATGTAAATTGAAAGAATTTGATTACTCGCAGATAAAACATTACAAATTATATAATTTTATTAAAGTTGTGTTCAGACCTTTTGTCAAGCTCGTATTTAAGCTTAAAATTAAAGGCCTTGAAAATGTGCCGCCAAAAGGCACAAAGTACATAGTTGCAATTAACCATACTTGCGCGCTTGACCCGATATTTGTTGCTTGCTCAAAGAATATTCCGCCGCTTCATTTTATGGCAAAGGCAGAACTTTTTGAAAATCCTATTGCCGCTTGGTTTATGACTCATATGTACAGCTTCCCTGTAAGAAGAGGCAAGGGTGATACCTCGGCTATTGAATACGGTGAAAAAATCCTTGACGAAGGTCATGTTATGGCAATTTGCCCGGAGGGCAGAAGAATTAAGGATAAAAACGGAGTTCCGCAAAGGGCGAAAGCAGGTGTTGCCGTAATTGCAAAAGCTACGGGTGCCGATATATTACCGGTTGCAATTTACTGTGACGGTAAAATCAAAGCGGGTAAGCAGGTTACCGTATCTTACGGTAAGCTTATTAAAAACAGTGAACTTGGTTTAAATGGTGATGATGTTTTGCCAAGTGAGATTAAAGAAGCAGCCAATATGGTAATGGGCAGAATTACTGAACTTTGGGAGGCTGAAAAAAATGCAGGTTAATCTTGCTAAAACAGCAGGTTTTTGCTTTGGTGTTGACAGAGCGGTTAATCTTGTTTACGATTTGCTTGCCAAGGGTAAAAAGGTTTGTACACTCGGCCCGATTATTCACAATCAGCAGCTTGTTGATGATTTAATTAGCAAGGGTGTTAAAATTATTGATGATGTAAGTGAATGTCCCGAGGGTTATACGGTGGTTATAAGAACCCACGGTGTAGAAAAAGAAGTTATAGATAAGGCAGAAAATGATAAAGTTAATTTCATAAATGCCACTTGCCCTTTTGTTTTAAAAATTCATAAAATTGTATCCGAACAGCCGGAAAATACAATTACACTTATTGCAGGTGATGAAAACCACCCTGAAGTTTTAGGTATTCGCTCTTATTGCAAAGGTGAAAGCTTTGTTTTTAAAAATGAAGACGAGCTTGAAAACATTATCAAAAAGTTGCCAAATTCGAGAGAAAATTCGGTAATTTGCGTTTCTCAAACAACTTTTTCGCTAAAAGAATGGAAAAAATGCGAAAAAATAATAAAAAAACTATATACAAATTGCAAAATTTATAGTACAATATGTAATGCCACAGCTGATAGGCAGGAAGAAGCGTTGGAACTTTCCAAAAAAGCAGACGCTATGATTGTAATCGGCGGTAGGCATTCATCCAATACCTGTAAGCTTAGGGATGTTTGCAAGGCAAATGCGGATACTTTTCTTATTGAAACATCGCAGGAACTTAAAAACATTGATTTAAGCAATTACAGCTATGTTGGTGTTACTGCCGGGGCTTCGACACCCTCGGTAATTATCAAGGAGGTACTAAAAACCATGTCCGAAGAAAAAATTGAAAAGGAAGTTGAAGTAGCTGCAACAGCTGCGGAGACAGCAGAAACCGCTGATAAGGCCGCTGAGGCTGCTGTCAAAGCATCTGCTGATGGTGAAGCAACCTTCGAAGAAATGCTTGAAGAATCATTCAGAGAAGATGAAAACAGTAAAGTTGTAACAGGTACTGTTGTTAACATCACCCCTACTGAGGTGTTCGTTGATGTTGACGGAAGAAAGCAAACAGGTGTTATTGCACTTGATGACCTTTCTGCTCAGCCAATCAATGACCCAAGCGAAGCAGTTTCAATCGGTGACAAGCTCAGCCTTGTTATTATGAAAACTGATGACAGCGAAGGCGTTCTTAAGCTTTCTAAGAAGCTTGTGGATGCATTCCAGGGATGGGAAGACATTGTTAACGCAAAAGAAAATGACGAAATTCTTGAAGGTGTTGTATCAGCAGTTGTTAAGGGTGGCGTTGTAGTTGTAACCAAGGGAAGCAGAGTGTTTGTTCCTGCATCTCAAACAGGCGTTCCTAGAAATCAAGAGCTTGACATCCTTAAGGGTACAACAGTTCGTTTCAGAATTATTGACATCAACCCGGCAAGACGCCGTGCAGTAGGTTCAATCAAAGTTGTTGCTAACGAAGAAAAGAAGGCACAGCAGGATGCATTATGGGCTACACTTGAAGAAGGTCAAAAGCTCACAGGTACAGTTAAGTCTTTAACAAGCTATGGTGCTTTTGTTGACATCGGTGGTATGGACGGTATGATTCATATCAGTGAGCTTTCTTGGAACAGAATCAAGCATCCATCAGAGGTTGTTAATGTTGGCGATACAGTTGAAGTTACTATTAAGAAGCTTGACCCTGAAACAAGAAAAATTTCTCTTGGCTTCAAGAAGCTTGAGGATAATCCATGGGAAATCTTGAAGAGAGATTATCCTGTTGGCACTGATTGTAAGGCTAAGATTGTAGGTCTTGCATCATTCGGTGCTTTCGCTAATATCATTCCTGGTATTGACGGTCTTATCCACATCAGCCAGATTTCTTGGGAAAGAATCAACACACCTGCCGATGTACTTAAAGTCGGTGATGAAGTTGATGTAAGAATTACTGAAATTGACTTTGATAAGAAGAGAGTTTCTCTTTCAATGAAAGAACTTCTTCCTAAGCCAAACGCTGATGCAGAAGCTGAAAGCGAAGAAGCAGAAGACGCTGAATAATCTTTATTCAATATTTAAGGACTTCACAACATTAGTGTGAAGTCCTTTTTTTATGAAGACATATCAAAAGCCTCTTATTTTAAATAAGAGGCTTTTGGCGTTTAATATTCAATTTCACCTTTATATACAAGGTTGCAGTCGCCGGTTAGGGTTACACCGTTATCTGAATAATTAACTATTAAGTCGCCGCCTTTTACTTTGACTGTAATATCTTCGTCTTTGCTGCAATATCCGTTTTCTACTGCTGCAATGACTGCTGCGCAAGCACCTGTGCCGCACGCCTGTGTTTCGCCGTTTCCTCGCTCCCATACACGCATTTTCAGCGTTTTTGAATTAACTACCCTTACGAATTCCGTATTAACTCTTTCCGGGAAAATAGGCGCTGTTTCAAATTGCGGGCCAATGCTTTCAATGTTAATTTTATCAACATTGTCAACAAATACTACACAGTGCGGATTGCCGACTGCACAGCAAGTAATATTATATTCTTTTCCGCCGATTTCGGCAGGGTGATTTATTACTCTGTCACCGCTGACAGAAACAGGAATTTTGGCAGGGTTAAGCTCGGCTTTTCCCATTGAAACTTTGGCTGATGATACTTTGCCGTCCCTTGTGAAAAGTTTTAAAACTTTAACACCTGATGCTGTTTCAACAGTGATTTTATCTTTTTTAACATAACCGTTATCATAAAGGAATTTGCCGATGCATCTAATTGAATTACCTGCCATTTTGCCCTCACTTCCGTCAAGGTTAAATATGCGCATTTTTGCATCTGCAATTTCACTGTTTTCAATAAGAACTATACCGTCACCGCCGATTCCTTTGTGCCTGTCACAAAATTCAATTGCAAAGCTTTCAGGGCAGGTTATAATGCCGCATTGGTTGTTAAAGAATATGTAATCGTCACCCGTGCCTTGCATTTTTGAAAACTTGAGAATTCCTTTTTCTTTTCTCATAAAGTTTATGTCTACAAGTTCGGTATTTGTTTCTTTATAGCGTGAAGCAATAATATCTGCCACGGCATTTGCTGTGTCAAGTGATGTAATTGTTGCAATTCCAAGCTGATTTGCTCTGTTGTGAAGTTTGATGTAATCTGCAATTGAGTTTTTATCACTCTTGCCGGTATATACAATGTAGTCAAGCTGGCCTGATTCAACAAGCTCCATAATCGAATTATCTTCACGAAGCTTGTTAACAATATTTACTTTAATACCTAAGCTTTCAATTGCTTTCGCTGTTTCAGGTGTTGCCCAAATTTTAGCACCTAAATCATCAAGCTTTTTAGCAAGTCCTACTATTTCAAATCTGTCTTGCTTTGTAACTGTTATGAGTACACCATGCTCATCTTTTGAATGGAAATCGGTTTTAAATCCGGCAGATACAAGCCCTTTAAACAGTGCTTCAATAAGGTTTTTGCCAACACCTAAAACTTCACCTGTTGATTTCATTTCAGGACCGAGTTTTGAGTTAACATCATTAAGTTTTTCAAAGCTGAAAACAGGAACTTTAACTGCCACATACGGCGGTGTTTTATAAAGCCCTGTGCCAAATCCCAGATCTTTAAGGTTTTGACCTACCATAATTTTGGTTGCAAGTTCAACCATAGGCACACCCGTAACCTTGCTGATGTATGGTATTGTTCTTGATGCTCTTGGGTTAACTTCAATTACATATAATTCGTTGTGATAAATAAGATATTGAATGTTGATAAGACCTTGCGTGCCGAGTTCAAGTGCAAGCTTTTGCGATACATCACAAATCTTTTCAAGCATCATATCATTAAGATTATATGGTGGGTAAACAGCAATTGAGTCACCTGAATGTACACCGGCTCTTTCAATATGCTCCATAATACCCGGTATAAGAACATCATTACCATCGGAAATACAGTCAACTTCAAGCTCTGTTCCCATCATATATTTGTCAACAAGAACAGGGTTTTCAATTCCCTGCGCAAGTATAATTGCCATATATTGCTTAACATCATCATCTGTGTATGCAATAGTCATATTTTGACCGCCGATAACATATGACGGGCGTAAAAGTACAGGATATTCAAGCCTGTTAGCCGCCTGTAATGCTTCATCAAGAGTCATTACGCTTTCGCCTTTTGGCCTGAAAATACCGAATTTTTCAAGAAGTTCATCAAAACGCTCTCTGTCTTCGGCAATGTCAATTGATTCTGCGCTTGTGCCAAGAATTTTAATTCCTTTTTCATCAAGAAATTTAGTAAGTTTAATGGCAGTTTGACCGCCAAATGCCACAACAACACCAATCGGATTTTCAGCCTTGATAACGTTCATTACATCTTCATCCGTAAGCGGCTCAAAATAAAGCCTGTCACCTGTGTCAAAATCGGTTGATACAGTTTCCGGATTGTTGTTAATTATAATAACTTCATATCCAAGCTCTTTAAGTGTCCATACACAGTGAACGGACGAATAGTCAAATTCAATACCTTGGCCGATTCTGATAGGACCTGAACCTAATACGATGATTTTTTCTTTATCACTTTTGTCAAGCTCTCTTGCTTCGCAGTGTTCATCATATGTTGAATAAAAATACGGTGTTTCCGCTTTGAATTCCGCACCGCAGGTATCAACCATTTTATATACACAATCCCTGTGATACGCAAGGCTTCCGCCGCTGATTCTTTCAAGTGCTTTATCGGGATAACCTAATTTCTTTCCATTTAAATATTGCTCTTTTGAAAGAGGTTTGCCCTCAATTTCAAGTTCAAATTTTGCAAGATTTTCAAGTTTTGCCAAAAACCACTCATCAATCATAGTGATTTGATGAATTTCGGCAATGCTGATTCCTTCTTTAAGCGCTTTAAAAACAGTAAATAACCTAATATCATCTTGGTCGTGTAATTTTTGCCTTATGTCTGCGTTATTAAGTGCTTTGTTATTAAGCGTATCAAGCCCGATTTCAGCACCTCTTACTGCTTTCATAATGGCTTGTTCAAAGCTTGGTGCTATGCTCATTACTTCACCGGTAGCTTTCATCTGTGTGCCAAGCTTGCGTGAAGCGTTTACAAATTTGTCAAACGGCCATTTAGGAAGTTTGACTACAACATAGTCAAGCGTCGGTTCAAAGCAAGCGCAGGTTTTACCCGTGATGTCATTTTTAATTTCATCAAGCGTATATCCAAGTGCAATTTTAGTGGTAACCTTTGCAATCGGATAACCTGTTGCTTTAGATGCAAGGGCAGAGGAACGCGAAACTCTCGGATTTACTTCGATAACAGAATATTCAAAACTTTCAGGGTTTAATGCAAATTGGCAGTTGCAGCCGCCTTCAATTCCGAGTTCTGTAATTATATCAAGTGATGCGCTTCGAAGCATTTGCAATTCCTTATCGGCAAGCGTAACAGCAGGGGCAATAACTATACTGTCGCCAGTATGCACACCGACAGGGTCAAAGTTTTCCATAGAGCAAACAGCTATAACATTGCCTACACTGTCCCTCATAACTTCAAATTCGATTTCTTTCCAACCTGCAATGTATCTTTCTACAAGCACTTGGGTAATAGGGGAAAGCATTAAACCGTTTTTTGCTATAACTTCAAGTTCATGCTCATTATATGCCACACCGCCGCCTGCACCGCCCAAGGTGAAAGCAGGGCGAATAATTACCGGATAGCCGATTTCATCTGCAATTTCTTTTGCGTGGTCAACTGTGTATGCAATGTCACTCGGTACAACAGGTTGGTTAATTTTAACCATAGTATCGCGAAACATTTGCCTGTCTTCAGCTTTATCAATAGCTTCGGCATCTGTGCCTAACAGCGTAACACCCATTTTATCAAGGTATCCGTCTTTTGCAAGCTGCATACCTATTGTAAGCCCTGTTTGGCCGCCGAGTCCACAAAGGATTGAATCAGGGCGTTCTTTTTCAATAATTCTTTTTACCGTTTCTTCGGTAAGCGGTTCAAGATATATATGGTCGGCAAGAGCCTTATCCGTCATAATTGTGGCGGGGTTTGAATTTACAAGTACAACTTCAATTCCCTCATCCTTAAGTACACGGCAAGCCTGTGCGCCGGCATAGTCAAATTCAGCCGCTTGACCTATTACAATAGGACCCGAACCGATAACGAGTACTTTTTTTATGTTCTTATTAAGAGGCATTACTTGTTACCTCCCATCATCTCAATAAATTTGTCAAATATAAATCTTGTGTCGTGCGGACCGGAGCAAGCTTCAGGGTGAAATTGCACCGAAAATGCATTTTTACCCGGGTAATCAACACCCTCGCAAGTTCCGTCATTAGCATTTATGTAGCTTACTTTTGCACCTGTTTTTTCTATTTCTTCATTTACTACTGCGTAACCGTGGTTTTGTGAGGAAATATATGTTCTTCCTGTTTCAAGGTTTTTAACCGGCTGGTTTACACCCCTGTGACCGTACTTGAGCTTTGTGGTTTCACCGCCCTGGCTCAGTGCCAAAAGCTGATGGCCGAGGCAAATTGCAAAAATAGGAACATTGCCGAAAAGCTTCTTTAATTCTTCAATTGCTTCAACATTTTCTTTCGGGTCACCCGGGCCGTTTGAAAGCATAATTCCATCAGGATTTAAAGATAAAATGTCTTGAGCCTTTGTGTTATAAGGTACTACTGCAACATTGCAGCCCCTTTTATTAAGCTCTCTTATTATATTTTTCTTTGTTCCGTAGTCGATAAGAACAACATTGTATTTATGCTCTTGTGACGCACTCATATAAGGCTTCGTGCAAGATACGGATTTAACTGCATCTTTAACTTTGTAAGCCTTTAATTTATCATAATCAACAGTTGCCGGGTTTGATGTTATGATTGCATTCATAACGCCTGCTTCTCTGATTGTTTTTGTTATTTCTCTTGTGTCTACACCGTATACACCGATGATGTTGTTTTCTTTTAAATAGTCATCAAGCCCTTTTTCACATCTGAAATTAGAAGGCTCTTCGCACCACTCACGAACTATATACGCAGATACAAAGGATTTTTCGCTTTCCTTATCTTCCTCAATAAATCCGTAATTACCTATAAGCGGAAAAGTTTGCATTACAATTTGGCCGAAATAACTTGGGTCAGTCAATGTTTCAATATATCCGCCCATACCGGTTGTAAATACAAGCTCACCGATAACTTCACCTTTTGCTCCGAAACTTTTTCCTTCAAAAACATTACCGTTTTCAAGGCAAATGTAAATTTTGTTTTCTTTCATATTTTCTAATCTTATCCTAATAATTTAACGAGAACTGCTTTTTGTGCGTGAAGTCTGTTTTCAGCTTCATCAAATATTTCATTTGCATGTTCTTCAAATACTTTAGCGGTAATTTCTTCTTCTCTGTGTGCTGGCAGGCAGTGGAGTACCATAGCATCATTCTTTGCAACGGACATAACTTTATCGTTAATTTGGAAGTTTTTAAATACTTTTTCTCTTTCAGCCTTTTCTTCTTCCTGGCCCATTGATGCCCATACATCAGTATAAATTACATCGGCATCCTTGGCACATTCAAGAATATTGCTTGAACACATAAAATCACCGTTTTCTTCAGCCCATTTCATAATTTCAGCGTCCGGCTTGTAATCGTCAGGGCAGGCAATTGCACAGCTCATACCCATTGTCACAGCACCTACAATAAGGCTGTTTGCCATATTGTTTCCGTCACCTATAAAGCAGAATTTGAGTCCGTCAAAACTCTTTTTATATTCTCTTATAGTCATAAGGTCTGCAAGCACTTGGCAAGGGTGGCAATAGTCTGTCAAACCGTTAATGATAGGAATTGAACCGTATTTAGCAAGATCTTCAACTTCCTTTTGCTCAAAGGTTCTAATCATAATACCGTCAAGGTAACGGGAAAGAACTCTTGCAGTATCTTCAACAGGTTCGCCCCTGCCGATTTGCAAATCCCTGTTTGAAAGGAAAAGTGCCTGACCGCCGAGCTGATACATTCCTGTTTCAAAACTTACTCGTGTTCTTGTAGAACTTTTTTGGAAAATCATACCGAGTGTTTTACCTTTAAGGTGATGATGTTCAATTCCGTGCTTTGTTTCGTATTTAAGCTGGTCTGCAAGATTTAAAATGTCTAATATTTCGTGCTGGTCTAAATCTTTAAGCTTTAATAAATGTTTCATTTTTCAATTACCTCTTTCAATATTTTTAAACCTCTTTCAAGCTCGCAAAAGCTGATGTTAAGAGCAGGAAGAAGTCTTACTTTTGTTTTTGCGGTTAATACAAGCAATCCGTTTTCAAGGCATTCGTTTGCAACTTCTTTTGCGTCTTTTTCAATTTCTACTCCAAGCATAAGTCCCATACCCGATACGGATTTTACACCTTTTATATTCATCAAATACTTTTTAATGTATTCGCTTTTTTCTCTTACCGATTTTAAAAATTCATCATCAATTCTTGAAACAATTGATATTGCACCTGCGGCACAAACAGGGTTGCCACCGAAGGTTGAACCGTGTGAACCCGGTGTAACGGTGTCTTTTAACTTATCACCGAAAAGTACAGCACCCATAGGAAGCCCACCTGCAAGTCCCTTTGCAGTTGATACAATATCAGGCTTAATATCAAAGTTTTCGTATGCAAAATATCTTCCCGTTCTTCCGTTACCTGTTTGTACTTCGTCCACAACCATTAGTATATCTTTTTCATTTGCAAGCTTTTCAATAGCTTTTACAAAATCATAATCAAGGTTGTTTACTCCGCCTTCACCCTGTACACATTCAAACATAATTGCACATACATCATCTGTTGCCATTTCATTCAGCTTTTCAATATCATTGGCAGGGCAGTATTTAAAGCCGGGTGTAAATGGACCGAATACAGTGTGAAAAGTGTCTTGCCCTGTTGCAGCAAGTGTTGTTATAGTTCTTCCGTGAAATGAATTAACAAGTGTGATTATCGTGCTTCTGCCGTCACCGTATTTGTCATAAGAGTATTTTCTTGCAAATTTGATTGCACCCTCGTTTGCTTCTGCACCGCTGTTTGCAAAAAATACTTTTTTCATATCTGTTTTGTCACACAGCATTTTTGCAAGCTTTGCGCAAGGCTCGGTGTAGTAAAGGTTACTTACATGCTGCATTTTATCAAGCTGCATTTCAACTGCCGCTTTCCATTCATTGTCGCATAAGCCAAATGCAGTTACACCGATTCCAGAGCCGAAATCAATATATTCTTTTCCGCTTTCGTCATATACGGTTGAACCCTTGCCTTTGCTTAAAGCAGTATTAAATCTGCCATATGAATGGGCAACATATTCGTTATCTAATTCTTTTGTTTCCATTTTTCATCCTCTTTATCTGCTTCTGAACATTGTTCCCATACCTTCATCAGTTAAAAGTTCCATTAAAATAGAGTGGGGAACTCGTCCGTCAATTATAAACGCTTTTTTTACACCCTCACGCAGTGCTTGAGTCATTGAATCAATTTTCGGTATCATACCGCCGCTGATTATTCCCTCGGCAATCAATGCCGGTGTATCTGAAATATATACTTTGTGAATAAGTGTTGAATCATCGTCTTTATCTCTTAAAAGTCCTACAATGTCGGTCATTGATACAAGTGCTTCGGCCTTGAGCGCACCTGCAATTGCGGCTGCGGCAGTATCTGCATTTATGTTGTAGCAGTTGCCTTTTTCATCATATCCTATTGTTGAAATTACAGGGATAAAATTATGGTTTAAAACTTCTTCTATAACTTCGGTATTTACTTCTTTGATTTCGCCTACAAATCCATGGCAATCATCAAGCGCTTCGCATTTCATCATATTTCCGTCCATACCGGAAAGTCCGATTGCGTGTCCGCCCATATTTCCTATTTGGCAAACAAGGTCTTTGTTAACCTTACCTGCAAGCACCATTTGTACTACATCCACAGTGTCTTTGTCGGTAACTCTCAATCCGTTTTCAAATTTGCTTTCAATTTGCATTTTTTCAAGAGTTTTGTTTATTGCAGGGCCGCCCCCATGAACAAGTACCACCTTAATTCCGACCGTGGTTAAAAGTACAAGGTCACGCATTACAGCCTCTTTTAATTCATCGTTAATCATAGCGTTTCCGCCGTATTTAACTACTACCGTTTTCTTTCTGTATTTTTGAATATGCGGCAAAGCGTGAGCAATTATCTCGGCTTTTTGCGCATTGTTAATATTATTGTTCATAGTGTGTAATCCTTTTTTATTTGTTCGCAAAAAAATTGTTGTCGGTTGTGTTAAACACTGTTTATTATATTTTCGTAGGGGCGACCATTGGTCGCCCGTTGTGATTTGACTATTAACTGAATCTGAATAACTACATTTATCAGGTACGGTAATCACCGTTAATCTTAACATAGTCATAAGTCGACTATACTCACTCGCTAATAAACAGTCCCCCGGACTGTTTATTTTCCCAAATTTTTCGCTCACTTTGTTCGCAAAATTTGGAGCCTCGTGTTGTGATTTGACTGTTAACTGTATCTAAATAACTACATTTATCAGGTGCGGTAATCACCGTTAATTTTAACATAGTCATAAGTCAACTATACTCACTCGCTAATAAACAGTCCCCCGGACTGTTTATTTTCCCAAATTTTTCGCTCACTTTGTTCGCAAAATTTGGAGCCTCGTGTTGTGATTTGACTATTAACTGAATCTAAATAACTACATTTATCAGGTACGGTAATCACCGTTAATTTTTACATAATCGTATGTCAAATCACAACCCCACGCGGTTGCGTTTTCGCTTCCTTGGTTGAGATTTATATCAATATATATTTCGTCACTTGAAAGTACCTTTGAAGCCTTTTCTTCGCTGAATTCAATGCCGGAACCGTTTTTGCATACTTCGACTGTTCCGTATTCACTTCTTAAATCAACATCAACTTTGTTAATATCAAAATCGGCGTCGGCATAACCTATTGCACAAAGAACGCGGCCCCAGTTTGCATCTTCACCAAACATTGCGGCTTTGAAAAGGGAAGAGCATACAACACTTTTTGCTACTGTTATTGCTGTATCTTTATCCGGTGCGCCGGTGCAAATACATTCAAGCAATTTGCTTGCACCTTCTCCGTCTTTTGCAAGCATTCTTGTAAGATTTGCCATTACTTCATAAAGAGCCTGCTTAAAGGTATCAAATGCTGCTCCTTCTTCGGTTATTTCTTTATTGCCTGCAAGTCCGTTTGCCATAAGGCTGACCATATCGTTTGTAGATGTGTCACCGTCAACCGAAAGGCAGTTATATGTAACTTTAACTATTTCGCTCAATGCTTTTTGCAGCATTTTTGCTGAAATGGCACAGTCGCTTGTAATGAAATTAAGTGTTGTTGCCATATTCGGATGAATCATACCCGAACCTTTAGCCATACCGCCGAGCGTGCATTTAACACCGCCGATTTCAAATTCAACCGCATATTCTTTTTTTATTGTGTCTGTTGTCATAATTGCGGTTGAAGCTTCTTCGTTTTTACCGTAATCAAGCTCCTTTGCAAGAATAGGAACAGCTTTAATTATAGGCTCAATAGGTAATACTTGACCTATAACACCTGTTGAAGCTACGATAACCTGTTCTTTAGGTATTTTAAGCTCACTTGCAACAAGCTCACACATTTTATCAGCCTTTTCTACTCCGTCTGCGTTGCATGTGTTTGCATTTTTGGAATTTGCAATTACTGCAATTGCTTTATTTCCGCTTTTTTCCAAATTTGCTTTTGTTACAAGAATAGGCGCACCCTTTACTTTGTTTTGGGTGTAAACTGCCGCCGCATTGCATATTACATCACTCGTAAAAAGGCATATATCATTTTTGTGTTTTACATTTGGGTCAAAGTTTTCTACATTTGGTTTTTTAATTCCGCAGTATGTGCCGCTTGCTTTATACCCTTTTGCTGCACATATTCCGCCGTCAACATATTTCATATTTTGTTATTCTCCTATATTAAGACCTGTTTTTTCGTTAATTCCCATTGCGATATTAAGGCACTGGATTGCCGCACCGGATGCGCCCTTGCCTAAATTATCAAATCGGGATGTGATAATAATTCTTTCATCATTACCGTTAATTTCAATTTCCATATCATCACGGTTTGCAAAGTTGTTAGAGCCAATCATAGCCTCGCTGTAACCAAGTGGCCTTACTTTAACAATGTCGTTTCCGTCATAATGTTCTTTAAACATCTCATATATATCTTCTTTTGTATATTTCTTATTCATTTTGCTTGTGTAAAGCGGTATATTAACAAGCATACCCTGTGGGTAATCACATATGATAGGTGTAAATATCGGCTCTTTTGCAAGGTTTGATATTGCTTTCATTTCTTTAAGGTGCTTGTGCTGCTGGCTTAATGCATAAACTCGCGGTGAGTCAAGCTCCTTATCTCTGTTTGCATCTTCATATTGTGCAATACCTTTTTTGCCTGCACCGGTATATCCGCTCATAGCAAAGCAAACAATGTCATAATCATTTGAAATGAAATTATTGTGAACAAGAGGGTACACAATCGAATTAAATCCGCTTGCATAGCAACCCGGAACTGCAATTCTGTTGCTTGTTTCAATTTTATGCCTGAATTCATTTGAAAGCTCGGCAAAACCGTAAGCCCATTCAGGCAAGGTTCTGTGCGCTGTTGATGTGTCGATTATTTTTACTTTGTCATTTTCTACAAGCGAAACCGCTTCTATTGATGCCGCATCGGGAAGACAGAGGAAAGTAATATCACTTTCATTTATCATTTTTGCTCGCTCTTTTGTATCTTTCCTTTTTTCAGGGTCGATAAGCAAAAGCTCAATATCATCTCTGTTTTCAAATCGTTGATAAATTTTAAGTCCGGTAGTTCCGTCTTTTCCGTCAATGAATATTCTTTTCATTTTTATACATTGTCTCCGTTAATTATTTTCTATTGTAATTTATTATACACAGTGATTTTGTAATGTCAATACTTTGTTATAAATATACATTAAAATGAATAAATATACGCATAAAACGCATATTTCGAAAAAATTTTTATGTGGTGACAATTATTGTACTTATACTTGCAAAAATCTGCATTTCGTATAATATTGACAAATTAGCAGGTCACTCCTGCGCCACCCAAAGCCACCCGAAAAATATTCAGAAAGGAAAATTTTTATCAGTAAAGACGTTTTAATATCTTTGGTTTCGATGCTTGGTACGGTTATTGGTACATTTGGCGGTATTTTAACCTCATCAAAGCTTACATCATTTCGCCTTGAACAGCTTGAGCGAAAGGTTGATAAGCATAATAATTTTGCAAGTCGTATACCCGTTGTCGAGGAACAAATCAAGGTTATAAATCATAGAATAGATGACTTGGAAAAGGGAGGCAAAAACATATGAAATGTACACAGCAAACTATAAACAAAGCAATCAGAACTTTTATTCAAACAGCAATCGGTTACGCCGCCGTTAATATTGTTGCAATTGATTTTTCAGCGTCAAAGCAAGTGCTTAAAACCGCGCTTGTCGGCCTTGGAGTTTCAGCTGTATCGGCAGGAATAGCGGCAGTAATGAATTTGGAGGAAAAAAATAATGACATTTGATTCGTTTGTAAAAAGATTTATCGGCAAAGCTGTTGATTATGACGGAGTAAGCGGCGTTCAATGTGTAGACCTTGTGAAGCTGTATTTATATAATGTATTCGGTATTCGCGCAGGTGCGTGGGGAAATGCAAGGGATTACTGGCTTGATTTTAACTCACATAAAATTATGAAAGAAAATTTCACTAAAATTAAAAATACACCTGAATTTGTACCTCAAAAGGGTGATATTTTGGTTTGGAGCGGTGATATTTCAATTAAAAATAATTACGGCCATATTGCCATTGCCACAGGTGAGGGCAACACGAATACTTTTTATTCTTATGACAGCAATTGGAATAAAAAAGAAATGCAAAAGGTGAAACATACTTATTTTGCACTTTACGGGGTGTTGCGTCCAAAAAATATAAAGGCGCTTTTTGCCGCACCCGATGTTTCACTCGGTGATTATTCTTTAACCAATGTGCGTGGTATTTATAATTTTGCCGGGGCAAAATCAGGAAGAAAAAAGGTTAAGGAAATAACAAGAAACGCAAAAAAATCCGCAACCTCACAAAAGGCGGATAATAATGCTTATTTAAAGGCGGGTACTGCTGTTTCCGTGCTTGAAACCAAGTTGATTTCAACAGGTAATTTGTGGGCGCGTATCCCAAGCGGATGGATATGTATTTGGGAACACGATAAAGATAAGCTTTTTATTAAGTGATGATATTAAAAATCAGAGTGCGACTTAAATTGCACTCTGATTTTTTTAGGAAAATATTAAATAAGTCTTGACATTGTGACAAACATACTATATAATACATTTCGCAATGGCCCGGTAGTTCAGTTGGTTAGAACGCTAGCCTGTCACGCTAGAGGTCGACGGTTCGAGCCCGTTCCGGGTCGCCATTTTTGCTGATATGGCTCAGGTGGTAGAGCACATCCTTGGTAAGGATGAGGTCACCGGTTCAAGTCCGGTTATCAGCTCCAAGGACAGAGATGCTTACCACCTCTGTCTTTTTTTATTTATAGGTAAGCGTAAAACTTGAACCGGTGACACGAGGCTCCAAATTCTGCGAACAAAGAGAGCAAAGAATTTGGAAAAAACAGTCCGGGGGACTGTTTTGCAGCGAGTGGGTTCTTTTCAAGTCCGGTTATCAGCTGCGTCGAAAGAAACTTCGTGTTTGAATGAATTTTTTGCAAAATTCATAAAAAACACTGCGTTCCTTTCTCCTTTCCCCAAAAAGCTACGCTTTTCGGGGACCCCGAAGAGAGATGCTTACCGCCTCTGTCTTTTTTTATATCCAAAATCTTGAGACTCGCCGAGTCTCTTTTTTATTTTAATTTGTGGTGTTGTTATGTTAAAAGATTTACATATTCATATTGAAAGAGGACCTTACACTTTAGAATGGATTGAAAAGTTCATTTCAAAAGCTCAGCAAATGGAACTTGATGAAATTTGCCTGCTTGAACATTCAATTAGATTTAAAGATTTTCATCCCACTTTTAAAGAAGCAAGAAATTATAATAATTACCAAAGAAGATGGTTTGACGAAAAAGCCAAAACAGCACATACGCTTGATGAATTCAAAGAACTTGCAAGCAAAGTGCGCTTGAAAAACTACCCCGTAAAGGTTAGCTTCGGGCTTGAAGTTTGCTGGTTTGAGCAACATTCAAATTTAATAAGCAAACTCGTAAGCGACGGCTTTTTTGATTATCTTTTAGGTTCAGTTCATTGGGTCGATAATTGGACTTTTAACCAACGAAAGTATCAGTGGCTCGGGCGTGATACAGATGAAATTTATACTCGCTATTTTGAACTTGAAAACTCACTTGTTCAAAGTGATATATTTGATATTATAGCACATCCCGATTTAATAACCTGCCACAATATTTATCCTTCCTTTGATTTGTGTGATGAGTACGACAGATTGTGCAAGAATATAAAAAAACATAATATATGCCTTGAAATGAATACATCAAAAGGATTGGGAGTTAATAAAGAATTTCTTGACTTTGCGGTTAAAAACAGCGTTAAATTTTCAACCGGTTCTGATGCACACAGGGTTGAAGATGTCGGCAGAAAAATAAAGGAAGCAGATATGCTTATATCCCGTAGCTTGAAGTAATGGGGTCTTTAAAAAGCGGAATAATCGGCGGCGCAAAGGTGAACAAAATAAATATTGTACCGCAAACAGCAAACAATATAATTGAAACGATATTTGCGCTTACGCTTTGCAATTTGTCACTTTTAATAACGGTATAATCTACTGCAAATGCGCAAAATACACCGATAAAAAATGATGCAATGTTTAATAAATCAATATTTTTTCCGATTATCCCTGTGTAAGTATAGAAAAATGAAAGTGTTATTCCCATTCCTACAAACACACCGATAAATTTTGCCGGGAAAATATTTTTTGATTTATGCATTATAAAATATTGAGTGACCGTCCATATTAAATAAGGAAAGAAAATCAATTTTAAATGTTCCCACGGACTTTCGTTAATGGGGCAAAATAAGCCAACAACAGTATTGTTACCGCTCCATTCAAAAACGAAATGTGCAAGCGTACCTATAACGCTTACAAACACAAAACCAATAATGTCAAGCTTTAATAATGTTTTACTCATTTTATCACCTATAATATTGTATGTGGTAAATTGCTCTATTATAAATTGAAATATTTGCTTGACATTTTGTTTAACTTATGATAAAGTATAACACGCACGAGATGTGCATAAAACTTGACAGGTTCAACCCGTCAACTTGCAGAAGTACTCAAGTTGGTGACGAGGCGCCCCTGCTAAGGGCGTAGGTCGGGTAACCGGCGCGAGAGTTCGAGTCTCTCCTTCTGCGCCAAAAAAGGAAGTATCATTTTTGATACTTCCTTTTTTGATGCGAAGAACAGAGAGTCGAACAAGGCAATTCGGAGAATAGTAACAGTCCTGTGGACTGTTACGGTGCCTGCGTGCGTGCCGAAGAAAGCTTTAGCTTTCAATGGGCGAGTCTCTCCTTTTTTGATGTAAAGAACAGAGAGTCGAACAAGGCAATTTCGTCAAAAGAAATTTCGTGTTTGAATGAATTTTTTCAAAATTCATATTAAACACTACATTCCTCTTTCCTCTCCAGAAAAAGTTGACACTTTTTGTGGGAATTTTTGATTTTTCACCATAGTGTGAACGGAATTGATGATAAAACGCTCTACAACTCGGTAACATCTTGAAAGTTGAAAAAACATAATGTAAAATAGTATTGCATTTGATGAGAAATAAAAGAGTATTTTGAGGTAGGGAAATCCCGAATAAAAGACAGATTGATTTTTCAATCTGTCTTTTGTTTTGCTTAAATATTTCGCTTGAAATGACTATATATTATATAGTATAATAAAAAATGGTGATATTTTATGAAACAGTTTTTAGAAGTAGGAAAATTAAATAATACACACGGTATCAAAGGCGAGTTAAAAATGCAACTTTGGTGTGATGATATTGAATTTTTGAAACAGTTTAAAACTTTGTATTTTGATGATAAGGGGCAAAACAGTGTTGAAATTACATCTGTAAGATCTCAAAAAAATCTTGCAATAATAAAGCTTAAAGGTATTGATTCAATCGAGCAGGCGGAAACCGTAAAAGGTAAAATTCTTTATTGTAACCGTGACGATGCTTCTATTGATGAAGATGCTAATTATATTGCAGACCTTATCGGCTGTTATGTGGTGGATATAGATACCGAAGAAGAGTACGGAAAGGTTGTTGATGTGCTTAACTACGGTTCGTGTGATATTTATGATACAGAATCTTGGGGAAAGCATACTCTTATCCCTGCAACACCCGATATAGTTAAGGAAATAAATACGGAATATCAGGTTATTAAGATTAAGGCGATGAAAGGGCTTTTTGATGAGAATTGATATAATGACGCTTTTTCCCGATATGTGCAATGCTGTTTTGAGCGAATCAATAATAGGCAGAGCGCGCCAAGGAGGAAAAGTTGAAATAAATTGTGTTGATATTAGGAACTATACGCTTGATAAGCACAGGCGTGTTGACGATAAACCGTATGGCGGCGGAATGGGAATGATAATGGCACCGCAGCCTATTTTTGATTGCTATAAAGCAATAAGTGAAAATATAGGCGAAAAGCCGCATTTGATATATCTTACGCCACAGGGCAAAACACTTACTCAACAAAGAGTAAAGGAACTTTCAAAGCTTGATAATCTTGTGCTTTTGTGCGGGCATTATGAGGGTATTGATGAAAGAGTTATTGAAGAACTTGAACCTGAAGAAATTTCAGTCGGAGATTATGTGTTAACCGGCGGTGAACTTCCTGCTTTGATTGTGGCTGATTCGGTAGCAAGAATGTTGCCGGGTGTTTTAAGTGATGATGAATGCTTTGAAGAAGAAAGCCATTTTAATTCACTTCTTGAATATCCGCAGTATACACATCCGTCAAGCTGGAACGGCAGAGAAGTGCCGGATGTACTTCTATCAGGTCATCATGCAAAGGTTGATGAATGGCGCAGGCATAAATCACTTGAGCGTACATATAGGCGCAGGCCTGATATGCTTGAAAATGCCGAACTTGATAAAAAAGACAGAGAATTTTTGTCGAAACTTGAAAAAGAATAAAAAAATATGTGAAATATGCACAAATACCACTGAAAATTTTTATTTGAAATTAACAAGTCAAACGAAGTTACGGTATTATTGTTGACCGAATTTAATTTGGTGGTATAATAGTAATAAGAAAACAAAAACACTTATATTAACCACAATATATTGTACATTTAATGAGAGGTTTTAATTATGTTCGTTAAAGATGTTAAGGTAGAAAACCAGGTTGGTCTTCATGCTCGTCCGGCAACTTTCTTTATTCAAAAGGCAAACGAGTTCAAATCATCAATTTGGGTAGAAAAGGAAGAAAGAAGAGTTAATGCAAAGAGCCTTTTAGGTGTTCTTTCACTTGGTATTATGGGCGGAACTGATATTCGTATCATTGCCGACGGTTCAGATGAAGAAGCTGCTGTTGAAGGTCTTGTATCTCTCGTAAAGTCAGGTTTTACAGAATAATTGTTGTTTTAAAAATCAAAGAAAAAGGCATTGCTTGGGGCGCCCTCCGTAAGGAAGGTGCCCCAAAGGCTTTGTATCTTAAATCAAATATTGTTGTATTTAGACGGTGTAGCGGTTTGCTATGCCGTTTTTGCTGTTTTTGTAGCTTTTTCGGAGGTTTTTGAATATTTCTCGAAAATGTGGGGATAATAAATAATTTTACATAAGAACCAAAATTACATATGCCTTAGTGGAATAGCCAAATGAATCTTATTATTCATCTTAAGTTTTATTATAATTTAGTTGTCAAATTTGACTATGCACTTTTTTACATGAAATTTTGGCAAAGGCAAATTTGACAACAAAAGTTGTCGTAAATGACTACCAAAACAATAAAATTCGTGATACAATATAAATACAATAAATGTGGAGGTTTAGATATGCAAAATTTAAAAAGCAATATTGACCATTACATGGAATTAAAAGGGATTAGGATGTACAGTCATTTGCTCGTTGATATTGCACATGAATTAGGGATTAAAGGACAAGAAGCATATAAATTTGCAAATAGAGAAAAGTCCAACTTCTCAAAAATGCTAAAAGGAGAAAGACCGCTTAAATACGAGTTTATTATTCCTTTAGAAAAAATATTTGGTATTTCATTGGCTAGGTTATTGTATGAAGATGCGTATAAATTACCTGTTGAAAAGGAAAATGTACCATTCAATAAGGGCTTTAGATATTACGCTTATTTAGATGATCCAGAATTGTATAAAAACGAATTTGATTTATTACTTACAAAGGATGGGGAATCTATTCTCACTCAAACTGATGAATTCGGCAAAACCTTTCTTGATTATATCGTGGAATATCGTTCGATTAACGGTGTTAAATATCTTCACGATGTGTATGGAATAAAACTGAAATGGTATCATAATCAATTTGAATTTAAGAAAGACAAAGGCATGATATGGATTCATTTTGAAAACTGTATTGAGTTTGCCCGTCTTGTTGCAAGTATGAATGATGTGGAACTGTTCAATGATATTTATGATTCCTACAATATGTTTTTTACAAATGGGCACTATGCTGCGGAAAGTTGTATTTTCTGTCAAGGTGAATATTTGGAAATGATACTGGACAATGACGACTTATTTCATTCAATATTTGAAATAAAACCTTACGAGCTTAAGCTGGACAGTATTGGCAAAAGAGAAAAACAAGTTGATTCAATTACATACCATTCCATCAACCCGATAATTAACAACTGTTTAAGATATGCTTTAAAACATTTAGATAAATATAAGCATAGAGCAATTGATATATTAAAATTTGGAATAAATTACAACAAAAAAGTAGCATCCAATATATGTTATGACAATCATTATGTTTGCAATGAACTGGGTGCTTTAAAAAATTTCAAAGACGATGATTTTTACGAGCTAATTATTTTTACCGATGTAGAAACAAATGACAGTGAAATACAAGCACTAATTCACCAATTGCCAAAATTCAATAAATTACGGTGATACATTGAGCAAGAATAATGATGGATGCTTTGATGATTAAAAAGAAAAGAGGATTTCAAAATGAGCTTAATAACTTGTCCTAAATGCGGCAAAACAATCAGTGAAAAGGCAATAACATGTCCTCACTGTAAATTTAATCTTTCACAACAAAATTTAATAGTGTGCGACGAATGTGGAAGAGAGTACGAAATGAAATTTTCGGCTTGCCCTAATTGTGGATTTCCTAATTCAACTATTGAGAAAAAGAAGCAAAAGAAGAAACACAAAGGTATAATTATCTCCACAGTTGTAATTGCTCTAATTGTCATTAGCGTGCTTGGATTTAGCATTTCACAAAGAGCAAAAGAAGCCGAATATTATTCAAATATGGAATCCGTATCTTATACAATGCTTGATGGGGCTGCGAAAGCGGAAGACGCCGGAAACCTTATCAAGAGTGTATGGTACAATGCAATTTATGAGGAAAGAGATACTGAAACAGATAAATATACAATGAAAAATGGTAAATTTGTATATGATTTTAATGATGCTCTTTCTAATTTGTTTGCTGATGAAAGTTTTGACAATAGTATTTCTGAAATCGAATTGAATCAATCAGAAGTTACTGATTTAATGAAAAAGCTGAAAAATCCACCAAAGAAATATGAAGAAGCTTATGCCGTGTTAAAAACTTATTATGATAATTACATGAAAATGACAAAATCGGTTATCAGTCCTACGGGAAGTCTCCAAACATTTTCAGAGGATTTTAATACCTATGATTCGGATACAGTCAATTCATTTGAAAAAATGAAATTGTATTTAGACTGATTACTATATTTTGTATTAAATGAATTACACTAAATGAAGACAAAAACTATAAAATTATAGAAAGAGAGTAGGAGGGCAAATTTATGGGAAAGCATTGTTTTTAAACATATATGATTTCTTTGTTTACTATTTCCATGTCGGCGTTGCGGATGGTATTCATTTTACCCACCCACAACATTTGGTCGGTTGCCTTTAAATACTCGGTAATTTTCTGCTTTTTTGTCATTTCCTTTACCAGCCGAAAAAACAATTCCTCTGCCTGTTCGTTTGTATTAGCAATATAGCTGTTTAACTTGCCGCTTGTCAGCAAATTGACATAGAACAGCCGCTTATGCTCCTTAATATACCGTAAGTGTCGCTGTTCCCATATCCCGATGGTTTTTTCTTCGGTGGGTAAAGTGAGGTCAGGAATAAGATACCCGTTTTCTTCGTGATACGTTCCACCCATTTCTTCAAAAAATGATTTTACCATTGCTGTAATCCTCCGTTATGATTTGAATTTCCCTACAATTCAATCACTCTGGCTGATTACAAAGCCGAAGAGAGAAGCTACTTCCCTATGTAGCCCCTCCTTTCGGCAATGCCTTTATTTTTTAGTATAAATATGTTATACTTATGATAACTTATTAGGCAGGTGATTTAATGACTGAAAAGCAATTGCGCAAAAAAGCTATGGCATTGCCGCTTCATCCCGGTGTGTATATAATGAAAAATAAAGATAAAAAAATCATATATATCGGCAAGGCGAAAAAACTTAAAAACCGCGTTTCTCAATACTTTGGCAGTCATTCCAATCATTCGCTTAAAGTCATCAGAATGGTTGAAAATGTTGATGATTTTGATTATATTCTTTGTGACAGTGAGTTTGAAGCGCTTGTACTTGAATGTTCTCTTATTAAACAGCACCAGCCTAAATATAATATTTTGCTTAAAGATGACAAAGGCTATAATTATATCAAAATTACTAAAGAACAATATCCTAAAATCAGGGAATGTAAGCAAATGGCAGATGACAACTCGCAGTATATCGGCCCATATACTTCTAATTTTTCTGTTAAGCAGGCGGTTGATGAAACTTTGCGTATTTTTAAACTTCCGCGCTGTAATAAAAAATTTCCGAAAGATTATAAAAAAAGCCGCCCGTGTTTAAATGGGTTTATGGGGATTTGCAGTGCGCCTTGTGCAGGCAAAATATCGCTTGAAGAATACAGAAAAAATATTGACGAAGCAATCGCATTTCTTAAAGGCGGAAGTGTAAAAGCCGTGAAAGAAATGGAAGCAAAAATGCTTGAATGTTCCGAAAATCTTCAATTTGAAGAAGCCGCAAAGCTTAGGGATAGAATAAAAGCTATTAAAAATCTTGAAGAAAAGCAAAAAGTGGTTTCAATCAATGTACCTGAAGAGGATGTTTTTGCACTTGTAAACGGTAAGAAAAAAGCTTGCTTTGAAGTTATAAGATTTGAACACGGAAAACTTACGGATACGGAATTTTGGCTTATTGATTCTGTTGATGATTTGCCGCAGGCAAGATTTGAACTTATCGAACGATATTATTCAATGCGTGACAGGGTTGCGTCTCGCATTGCGATTGACGGTGAAGTTGAAGATGAAGAACTTTTAAAAGAATTTCTTGAAAACAAAAAGCAGAAAAAAGTTGAATTCATTCATCCGCAAAAGGGCGAGCATTTGTCAATTGTGAATATGTGTATATCAAATGCAAATGAGCATTTGGCACAGCAGCAGGGTAGACTCGGCAGGGAAATTGCAACTCTTGAAGAACTTAAAAATCTTCTCGGACTTGATAAAATGCCTGAATATATTGAATCTTATGATATTTCGCATACTTTTGGTGCGGATAATGTGGCAGGTATGGTTGTTTTCCATAACGGCAGACCGATGAAAAGTGCTTATAAAAGGTTTGCTATTAAAGGTTTTGACGGGCAGAATGATGTCGGCTCAATGCAGGAGGTTTTAACGCGCAGGTTTAATCATTATTATAATGATGAAGACGGAAGTACATTTAAAATTTTGCCTGATTTGATTTTGCTTGACGGCGGTGAACCGCAGGTTAGGGCTGTATTGCCCGTTGTTGCATCAATGGGACTTAATGTACCGGTTTTCGGTATGGTTAAGGATAGTAAGCATAGAACGCGCGCTATTGAAGTGGGTAATGGCGAGATAGAAATAAATTCCCACCGCCGGGTATTTACCCTTGTATCTAATATTCAGGAGGAAGTACACCGTTTCGCTATTTCTTATCATCATAATAAACATAAAAAAAGCACGCTTTCAACCTCTCTTACAAAAATTAACGGTATAGGCGAAGCAAAAGCAAAAGCTTTGATGAAATATTTTAAAACAATTTCTGCAATTAAAGAAGCACGGGTTGAACAGCTTAGGCAGGTTGACGGTATTTCTGAAAAAAACGCTCAAGAAATTCACAATTTTTATCATAAATTGTAAAAATAATTTTAATTGACTTGACTATTATTTTTGTAATTTGTATAATGGTAAGTGATTTATCAAAAAGATTGTAACTTTTTTATTTGAAATTAAGAGGAATCTGATTTATGATGCGAGTAATTACGGGCATTGCGCGCGGCAGAAAGCTTGAAACTTTGCCGGGCGAAGATGTCACAAGGCCTACAACAGAATCGGTCAAAGAAGCTGTTTTTTCTATGATTCAGTTTGAAATTGAAGATAAAAATGTTCTTGATTTGTTTGCAGGTTCGGGCCAGCTCGGTATCGAAGCACTTTCAAGGGGAGCTAAAAAATGCACCTTTGTTGAAAATAACAAGCAGGCTTATAATGTTATTGAAAATAATATTAAGCACTGTAAGCTTGAGCAGAACGCGAGAATAGTTATGAGTGACGCTTGTGCATTTCTTTCAAGAAGGGATAGTTTTGATATAGCGTTTCTTGATCCGCCATATAAGCAGGGAATCATTGAAAGATGCTTGCCTCTTCTTTTTTCCATGATGAGTGATGACGGTATAGTAATATGCGAAACTTCGCGTGATGAAGACTTACCTGATGAACTTGAAGGATTTTATGCTGATAGAGTCAGAACTTATGGTAAAACTAAAATTACCCTTTATAGAAGGGGGAATTAAAATAAGATGAAAATTGCTATTTGCCCCGGCAGTTTTGACCCGGTAACTTTGGGCCATAAAGATGTTATTGAGCGGGCTTCGCAACTTTTTGATAAAGTTATCGTTTTGGTACTTAATAACAGTTCTAAAAAGCCTATGTTCACACTTGATGAGCGTATGGAATTTATAAAACGATGTGTTGATAAGGAAAATGTTGAAATTGATACATACTCCGGCCTTTTGGTTGATTATGCAAGGCAACATAATGTTAATGCTATAATTAAAGGGCTTCGTGCTGTGTCTGATTTTGATTATGAATTTCAGCTTGCACTTATCAATAAAAGCCTTTATCCTAAAATTGAAACACTGTTTATTCCTGCAAAGGGCGAAAATATGTTTTTGTCCTCAAGTATGGTTAAAGAGGTATGCTCACTCGGTGGTGATATATCATCGTTTGTGCCGCAAGAAATATTAAAAGATATTTACGAAAGATGTAAAGGAGACATTAAAAATGACTAATACAGATATTTTACTTGAAGATTTGGAAGATGTACTCGATGACGCAACATCAATTCCATTGAGCAAAAAGTATGCAGTTGATGTAGACAAAATTAAGACTATTATTGAAGATATTCGTCTTAACACTCCGCAGGAAACAAAGCAGGCTAAAGCTATTGTTGATTCAAGAAACAATATTCTTGAAGAAGCAAAGAAAGAAGCTGCCGATATTATTGCTAAAGCACAGGAGGAAGCAAGGGAACTTGTTGCCCGTGACCAAATCACTCAAACTGCTCAGGCAGAAGCTGCCGATATTATTGCCAAGGCTAAAGAACAGGGCGATGCTTATATTGCAGACGCTCAAAACCAGGCTTCAGATATTCTCGGTAACGCTACAAACCAGGCAAACGAAATGGTTACAACAGCACAGAATAAATCAAGAGAAATGCTTACAGCAGTTAATAATTATGCTGATGATACACTTCTTGCTATTGATGATTCACTTTATAAGGCACTCAGTGATGTTCGCAGAATTCGTCAAGGTATTGAGAATACACAAAACAAAAATAAGTAATTTTAAATCATATTGGGCGGCCTACGGCCGCCTTAAACTGTAAAAAAAACCTGCTTCAGCGAAAGCCGAAGCAGGTTTTTTTACATTCTAAACCACCGGCTTAGCCGGTAGCTATTATTATGCTTTTTCGTTATTTCTCTTTTCAACAATATGTTCGTGTACTTTATCTGCAAGTTCACCGTGAAGTTTGAATTTTTTGGTGAAAACAATAAGTGAAATAAAAATCAAAATCGGAGGAATTGCAAAGCAAATAATTCCTATTCCGGCTTTTGTGCTTTCGTTAATAGCTTTTGTGGCACTTGTAATTTGCTTGTTATATCCCATTATTGCCAATCCGCCGAAAAGAACTATTGTTTGAATGGTGTAAGCCATTTTCTGCAAAAATCCTTTCATAGAAAAGGTGATTGATTCGTTTCTTTCTCCGTTTTTATATTCGCCGTAGTCAACAATATCTGCAAGAAAAATTGTTTGACCTACAAACATTGCCGCTATACCCGTTGATGAAACGATATATGCAATATCAAGTGCTATGGTTATTTTAAGAATAGGCCCGAAAACATACATCATAATGTATCCTATTATAGTGGCGATAAGTGAAATTTGATAAATTTTCTTTTTATTCATCCATTTTGAAAGTATAGGAATTACAGCAAGACCTAAAACTGAGCCGACAGCACCGATAGTTTGGAAAAGGCTCTGTGCCTTTGGCTCGCCAAGTACATCTGAAAAATAGTACACCGCTGTGCCTGATGTTAAGTACCAACCGGCATTTGAAAGCATTGCAACTATCATAAATACAACAAGTTGGTCATTGTGTGCAATAACGGAAAAAATTTTTTTAAATGAAAACTTGGCTTTTTCACCGTATACTACATTTTTTTCCTTGGTTGAAAGTACGCATATGGTTGAAAAAAGTACAAGCATTATTCCGCATATTCCTGCCCAGCGTGAAAAGCCTGTTGCACTGTAACCTTTATCCGTTGTCATTCCGGTTGAAAGCATAGGCAAAACAATAGGTGTTGCCACCGTAATTATGCCTTGGCCCAAACCGCTAAAAGTTCTTGCAACGGTTGAAACAAGGTTTCTGTCTTTAGGGTCTGATGTGAAAGAAGGTACCATACTCCAATACGGAATATCAGCCATTGTATTCGTCATACCCCAAAGTATGTACATAACGCCTATGTAAATATATAGCTTCGTTCCGCTCATTCCAAAGTTTGTGAAAAGTAAAAAGAGTACAACTGCGTTGCATATAGCACCGATAAGTATCCAAGGTCTGTATTTACCGTGTTTTGTTCTCGTGTTGTCAACTATTGTACCCATCATAGGGTCGTTAATTCCGTCCCATATTCTTGCAATAGGAGTGAGAAGAAGCAAAAACGCTTCTTTAAGCCCAAGCACGCTTGATAAATAATAGCTTAAAAATGAATAAAACATTCCGTAGCTTAAATCAAGTCCTACCGCACCTACACCAAAGCAGATTTTTTCTCTCCACGAGGTTTTGTATTCCTGCATATTCTGTCCTCCGATATTCAATATAAAGGTATTATATCATATAATTATATATTTGTACAACAACATTTCTTTTTATTTTGTTGCAAATTTATTTTGCCGATGATATTATATAAAATGTAATATTTAGTCTTATTCGGAGGTTTTGTATGAAAAAGATTTTTAGTTTGCTTTTGTCATTTGTAATGCTTATAAGTATTGCTTCACTTGTTGATTTTTCTGCTTTTGCCGCAAGCAAGCTTCCGGCTACGTCAATAACTTCTTTGAGTGCAAAAGATAACGGATTTACAGTTAAGTGGAAGAAAAAGACAAAAATCACGGGTTATCAAATTCAGTATTCTACTAACAGTAAATTTAAAAAGGGAAACAAATCAATAAAAATAAAGAGTGCTAAAACGGTATCAAAAAAGATAACCAAGCTTAAAGTAGCAAAAAAATACTATGTTCGGATAAGAACATATAAAGGAAAAAAATATTCAAAATGGTCTAAAAAAAAGAATATAATAATAAAACCAAATAAAGAAAATCATTGTACAAATAATAATAATCATAGCATAAAATGTGGTAATATGGAAAAATGGTTCAGTAGTAGGGATGAAATTGATAAGTATTGGGAAGATGTTGACAATAGTCACTATAAGCAATGGCAAGAGGGAAAAATCACGGTAGAGGAATATTATAAAATATCTCCATATGGCTACGAATGTTGGTCTTGTAGTTATTGTGGAAAGTGGACAGGTAATTTTAAATATAATTAAAATTATAACTTGACATAATACAGATAATTAGTTAATATAGTATTTGTAAAAGTGAAAAGAAGTTAAGGAAACTTGGCTTCTTTTTTTTGTGTGTAAGAAAGAAGCAAAAAACAACTAAGAATAAGGTTAAAAGCTTAAGGCAAAGAAAAAATATTATGTTCGTATTCGTACATATAAAATGGTAAACGGTAAAAAGGTTTATTCTTCTTGGTCGAAGGTGAAGAGCGTTAAGACGAAATAAAATCACGCAGGGACGATTGATAATCGTCCCTGCGTTGTTAAATTTTAGATAGTAAAAATGAATAAGACTACTTTGGGCGAACATTGTTCGCCTCTTTTTTATGTTTAAAAAGTTACAAAAGTGTTACAAATATTAAAATTCGGTATCGTGTTAATTTGCACTTGACAATACCACTGTACCCTTATATAATGTAATCAATGGTGATAATTCCACTTAAATCCCATAGATTTCAAGTAAATCCCATTAAGATTACATCAAAATTCACGAAAGGAGCAGAAGTTATGCGTTTGTTTGTAGGTACTTTAGACGGTTATAAACTTGATTCTAAAGGCAGACTTTCTGTTCCGACTAAGTGGAGAGAACGCCTTGGAAAAGAGTTTTATATGGTAGCTGTTACCGTAAGGGGTTGTAAATGCCTTACTCTTTATCCTGTTGAACATTTTGAATCAACATATGATGCAATGCAGCAGGGTACTGAAAATCAGAAATATGATGCCACTACAAGCTTTCTTGATAATGCAGAAGAGGGCGTACTTGATGCCCAGGGCAGATTTACCGTCAACCAAAGGCTTAAGGAAGCTTCTGCTCTTACAAATGAGTCAACAGTTGTATTTAAAGGTAAAGGTGCTGTAATTGAAATTTGGAATACCGACGAGTATGAAAAAATTTATAACACTTATGACCATACACAAGGTATTTATGACTTGATGGACAAAGTCAAGGGGAATGAGCAGTAATGGAATTTGTTCACAAAAGTGTGCTTTTTGATGAAGCAATAAAGGCACTTGATTTAAACAAAAATAAAATTATAGTTGATGGCACGGCAGGCGGCGGAGGCCACAGCGGTGAAATTGCAAAAACCGCTAAAAGAGTTATTTCAATAGACCAAGACCCCGATGCAATAGAAGTTCTTAACGAAAGACTCGGAAATAAAGAAAATGTAACTATCGTTCACGATAATTATTCAAATATAAAAAACATTGTTTCAAATCTTAATATTGATAAAATTGACGGCCTGCTTCTTGATTTAGGAGTAAGTTCGTTTCAGCTCGATACTGCCGAGAGGGGATTTTCTTTTCATAAAGATGCCCCACTTGATATGAGAATGAGTAAAAGCGGACTCAGTGCCTATGATGTTGTAAATAATTACGATGAAAAAGAACTTGCGGATATTATTTACAGATACGGAGAAGAAAAATTTTCACGAAGAATCGCGGCAAATATAGTTAAATCAAGAGAGGAAAAGCCTATTGAAACAACTTTTGAGCTTGTAGATATAATTAAGGCCTCAATGCCGCAAAGGGCGATGAGGGATTCACACCCTGCAAGAAAAACATTTCAGGCTATAAGAATCGAAGTTAATGCGGAACTTGATGTGCTTAAATCAACACTTGAAGACGCATTTGAAATTCTTGCACCGGGTGGCAGAATTGCTGTAATTACTTTCCATTCATTAGAAGATAGAATTGTAAAAGAGCAGTTTTCAAAATGGTGTCAGGGTTGCACCTGTCCAAAGGAATTCCCGGTTTGTGTATGCGGAAATAAGCCGAAAGGCAAAAGTTTTAAATCAATTTCTCCGTCTAAAGAGGAACTTGATGAAAACCCGAGAGCAAGGTCATCACGACTTAGAATTTTTGAGAAATTTTAATTTGAATATATAGGACTATAAAAACGAGGAGGAGTAAAAAATGACTAATACAGGCGATTTCAGGCGCTATTCATACAGCACGGACGCCGCATATGCCGTGCAGGCGTTTAACTATCAGCGTACTTCGGCAGCTCCGTCTTATGTTCCTACGCCAAAAAAGGATTTTAAGGTTAGAGAAAGAAGCCAAAGAAAAAGCAAAGCCCAACTTCTTCACGAGCAGAAATTGGGCTTAAAAAAAGCTTTGCAAATTTCAGTGGTGGCGGCTTTGTGCCTTACTATGCTTTTTGCAGTGCTTTATACTAATGCCAAAACTAACGAATTAACACACGAAATTTCAGATTTGCAAAAAAATCTTTCTGTTTCACAAAGTGAAAATACACGCCTTAACAGTGAGCTTGACAGCCTTGTGTCAATGAATATGATTGACCAATATGCTGTCGAGAAACTTGGTATGACTAAAATGAAATCCAATCAAATTAAGTATATTGATGTTTCACAATATAAGCAAAAGCGTATGGCTGCAGCACAGGCAATTTTGAATCAAAAGCAGGCGCAATCCAAAGCTGAAAAAAAGACTGTCGCCAAGTAATAATATATATTATTACAGCGTAAATCTATTATGAGAGTTAAGAATATTTACTTAACTCTCATATGTTATTATTAAATAAGATAACAATTGCGAGGGAGATGATTAAAAGTGAATACATCAAAGAGAATGCTGAAAAGAATTTTGATAATGTCGTTGGTAATCATCTTTCTTATGACAACAACAGCGGTGCGAGTTTTTTATTTAACAATCGTCAGGGGCGAAGAACTTGCACAAAAAGCTGAATCACAGCAGCTTAAGGATGCAGAGATTTCCGCAATGCGCGGAACGATATACGATGCTAACGGAAATGTTCTTGCACAGTCGGCTTCGGTATGGAATGTTTTTATCGACCCGCTGAATATTAAAGACGATGAGGAAAGGCAACTTATCACAAATGAATTTGCCACTCTCTTTAAATATGACGACGAAGCAAAAAAAGATTTTTACGAAAAAACAACTCATCAAAATCATTATGAGTTAGTTGAGAAAAAAGTCGAAAATAACATTAAAGAGAAGCTTTCAAAATTCGTGTCGAAAAATAAACTCGGTGATTGCATAGGAACGGAGCAAACCACCAAAAGATATTACCCTTACGGTTCACTTGCATCAAGTATTATCGGTTTTACCGGTTCTGATGACCAAGGCCTTTCCGGAATAGAAGCTTACTATGACGAAGATTTAACCGGAACAAACGGAAGAATCATTACAGCAAAGGACGCTGTTTCAAACAACATTGCAAACGATTATGAAACAAGTATTGCGGCTTCTGACGGTAATTCGGTTGTCCTTACAATTGACCAAACAATTCAGTATTACCTTGAAAAAGGTTTGAAAGAAACTATGAATGAATATCAGGCAAAGGGTGCTTACGGTGTTGTAATGAACTGTAACACAGGTGCAGTGCTTGCAATGTCATCAATGCCTGATTATGATTGCAATAACCCTTATAAGCTTACATACAGCAAAAATAAAAAAGCTATTAAAAAACTTACCGATAAAACGGCTAAGCAGGAAGCTGAAAGTGCTGCAGTTCAAAATCAGTGGAGAAACTTTACGGTATCGGATACTTATGTTCCGGGTTCTGTTTTCAAAACTTTTGTCGCATCTGCCGCTTTGGAGGAAAATGTTGTAAATTTAAACACAACATATACTTGCACAGGTGCAATCCAAGTTGATAAGTACCGTATGAAATGCCACTATCATCCCGGCCACGGAACAGAAACACTTACACAGGGACTTGAAAATTCGTGCAACCCGTTTTTTATCACAATAGGTCAAAAATTAGGTGTTCATAACTACTTCAAGTATTTTGACGCTTTTGGATTCACACAGAAAACAAATATAGACCTTCCGGGTGAAGCTTCACCGCAGTATTACAAGGAAGACCAATACGGTATAGTTGAACTTTCATCTGCATCATTCGGTCAAACAAACTCTCTTACTCCTATTCAGGTATGCACCGGCCTTTGCGCTATTGCTAACGGCGGTAAGCTTTTACAGCCTTACCTTGTTTCAAGTATTGTTGATTCAAACGGAAAAACTGTCAAAAAAACTCAAACTAAAGAGATTAGACAGGTAATCAGTTCCGATACATCCCAAAAAATGCGTGCTATGATGAAATCTGTTGTAGATAACGGTACAGGTAAAAACGGTTATGTGGCAGGTTACAGTGTCGGCGGTAAAACGGGTACATCCACTAAGCTTGGTGAATCAAAAGAGGGCGAGGGTGATAAGTACATTGTTTCATTCGCGGCTATTGCTCCGAGTGATGATCCTGAAATTGCAATGCTTATTATTGTTGATGAACCTAATCAGGATTTAGGCGGCGGCGCTCTTTGCGCACCGATTGCGGCTCAAGTTACACAGGAAGCTATGAATGTTCTCGGTATCGAGCCGAAATATGATGAAAAAGAAATGAAAAACCTTTCTAAAGAAACACCTAATGTTGTAGGAAAAAGCCTTGATGATGCAAAAGCTGCTCTTAAGGAAAATAACCTCAACTATGTTGTAATAGGTGATGAGTCAACTGTAACAAGGCAATGCCCGTCAGGCGCAGATGCAATTCCTAACGGCGGTACAGTTTATCTTTATACAGATGAAAGCGAAAAGGAAACTGTAAATGTTCCTGATTTTACAGGTCTTACGGTTACGGAAGCTAAAGACCTTGCTTCAAGCAGTTCTTTAAATATTCAAATTGCCGGTAACAGTATGTCGAGCGGTACGGTAGTCGCTTACCGCCAGAGCGAAGAAAAGCAGGCAAAGGTTGAAAAAGGCACAGTTGTTACAGTGACTTTCAAAAATACACAATCAGTTTTAGACTAAAATCAATTTTGATTAAAGATATGGGGTTTTAAAATGAGGCTTAAAGATTTATTAAAGGGAATCAATGTTCAAAATGAATTTGATGATGTTGAAGTTTTGGATGTTACACAGGATTCGCGTCTTGTAAAAGAGGGCTCGCTGTTTATATGTATTAAAGGTGCGGCATTTGACGGCCATTCGGTTGCAAAAGAAATGCTTGATAAAGGTGCTGCTGCGGTAGTAGTTGAACACGATCTCGGAATTGATAAGCAAATTATTGTTGAAAATTCAAGGGCTGTGTATTCACCGATATGTGCAAATTTCTTCGGCAATCCGGCTGATAAATTAAAACTTATAGGTTTAACCGGTACAAACGGTAAAACAACCACAACTTTTCTTATCAAGCAAATTCTTGAAAATGTAGGCAAAAAAGTTGGCCTTATAGGAACGGTTCAAAATATGGTGGGTGATGAAATTTATCCTGCAAAATATACGACTCCTGACCCATATGAACTTCAAAAGCTTTTTTCACTTATGGTAAAAGCAGGCTGTGAATATTGTGTTATGGAAGTTTCGTCGCAGGCTCTTGCTCAAGGCAGAGTTAATGGACTTCGTTTTGCACTCGGTGCTTTTACAAATCTTACACAAGACCATCTTGATTATCATAAAACTTGGGAAAACTATTTTGCTTCAAAAAGAATACTTTTTGAAAATTGCGATATCGCAGTTACCAATGCTGATGATGAACACGGCTTGAAAATAATTGACGGGCTTGAATTTGATAAAGTAGTAACTTATGCTGTTGATACAAATGATGCAACATATACCGCCAAAAATGTCAAGTTTAAAGCAAGCGGCGTTGAATACGAAATAGTATCTAATGATTCTATCGGCAGATGTACTTGTCCGATTCCTGGTAGATTTTCGGTTTATAATTCACTTTGTGCCACAACTTGTGCGCTCGCTCTCGGTATTGATTTTGATGATGTGCTTTCAGCTGTATCAAAATCGCAGGGTGTAAAGGGCAGAATTGAAGTTGTGCCAAGCAATAGGGATTTTACAATCATTATTGACTATGCCCATTCACCTGACGGACTTGAAAATATTATTACTTCCCTTAAAGAAATTGCAAAAGGCAGGGTAGTTACACTTTTCGGCTGCGGCGGTGACAGGGATAAAACAAAAAGGCCCAAAATGGGCAAAATTGCCGCTGAACTTTCTGATTACTGCATTGTAACATCAGATAATCCTCGCAGTGAAAATCCAAGCGCAATTATTGATGATATTCTTGTCGGTATGAAAAATATAAAAACTCCTTATAAAGTTATTGAAAATAGGCACGAAGCTATTGAATATGCAATAACTCACGCAAAGAAAGATGATATTATTCTTCTTGCGGGTAAGGGGCATGAAACTTATCAAATCCTGCCAACAGGAACAATTCATTTTGATGAAAGAGAAGTAATTGCCGAAGTACTCGGTAAAATGAATTAAATTATGGAAACTTTAACTTTAAAAGAAATTGCTAATGCACTCGGCACTCAAACAAAGTTTGATACGCAGGTTAATGCTGTTTGCATAGATACAAGAAAAATTACAAAAGGTTGCCTTTTTATTTGCATTAAAGGTGAACGATTTGATGCCCACCAATTTGCAAATGAAGCCTTAAATTTGGGCGCGGCGGCTGTTATGATTAGTGAAGATATTGAAGTGGCAGGGCCTTATGTAAAGGTTGATGATACTGCAAAAGCACTTCTGTCACTTTCTGGATATTATCGTTCAAAATTTGATATTCCCGTTGTGGCACTTACCGGCTCGGTAGGCAAAACTACTACCAAGGAATTTACTCACCTTGTAGTTAATTCGCAGTTTAATGCCATTAAAACACAGGGCAATTTGAATAATGAAATAGGACTTCCGCAAATGCTGTTTCAAATTGACAGCAGTACCGAAGCGGCGGTAATTGAAATGGGTATGAACCATTTTGGCGAAATTCATCGCCTTGTTACAGCAACAAAGCCAACAATTGCGATGATAACAAATATCGGTGTATCGCATATTGAAAATCTCGGTTCAAGGCAGGGCATACTCAAATCAAAGCTTGAAATTCTTGACGGACTTAAAGCAGGTTCACCTTTTATTATAAATTGTGATAACGATATGCTTAAAACGATACTTGATAATGATGAAATTATGCAAAAGTATAATGTAATCACATTTGGTATTGAAAGCGACGCTCAATTTAAGGCGGTTGATATTAAGGAAGAAAACGGTTCAACTTCTTTTGATGTTAAATACTTAACTTCGAAAATCATTGATGAAACCGATGGGCCGACAGCTCAGTTTTCTTTGTGGTCACAGCATATATCAATTCCTACAATAGGTATTCATAATGTTTATAATGCACTTGCGGCTTTCACAGTCGGCATAACTCTCGGTATTGATTCCGAAAAGGCGGCCGGAGCTCTTGCAAACTATGTTCCTGCAGGAATGAGGCAGAAAAGCGTAAATGTCGGCGGTATAATTTCTATTGAAGATTGCTATAACGCAAGCCCCGATTCAATGAACGCGGCAATTAAAACACTTGCTAATGTAAATGCAAATAAAAGAATTGCTGTTTTGGGTGATATGCTTGAACTCGGTGATTTTTCAAAAAAAGCACACTCAGATGTCGGCAAAATGGTTGCCGATAATAATATAGATTACCTTTTGGCTTACGGTGATGACGCAAAGTACATCGTTGACGGTGCTAAGCAAAACGGTATGAAAAATGCCTTTTATTTTGATAATAAAGATGAACTTTCAAATAAACTTTTTGAGCTTGCACACAAGGGTGACGCAGTTATATTTAAAGCGTCAAGAGGTATGAAGCTTGAGGATGTAATAAATAATGTGTACAACAGGTGGGAAAAATAAATGAACAGTACAATTGCTTTAATAATCAGTGTAATAATAGCTTTCGGTGTAACCACAGGCCTTGGATTTGTAATAATTCCGTGGCTTCGCAAATTAAAATTTGGGCAAACAATTCTTGATATAGGCCCAAGCTGGCATAAATCAAAGCAGGGTACACCTAATATGGGCGGAATTATGTTTATTATCGGCATAGTTCTTTCATTTGGAATTACTGCTTTAATCTATTATCTTTCAGGCGGAGAACTTGAAAGCGATTATTCTTCAATTATGAATGGTCGTGAATTGGTTCTTCTTTTCGGTGGGCTTCTCTTAGCTCTCGGCTGCGGCCTTGTAGGTTTTATTGATGATTTCACTAAAATTAAGCTTAAAAGAAATGAGGGCCTTTCACCAAAGCAAAAAACACTCGGTCAACTTATTGTTACTTTAGGATATATCACTACTCTTTGGGTATCACATAATACAAGCTGGTATATTCCTTTTATCGGTACAGTAAATTTTGAAAAAAATATATTTACGGCAATTGTATTTTGGATTTTATCTCTGTTTATTATATATGGCTGTGTCAATTCGGTTAATCTTACAGACGGTATTGACGGACTTTGCTCAAGTGTAACAACTACTGTTGCAATTGCGTTTATTGTTATAAGTTATATTCAAGGTTTTGCAGGCCTTAATATTTTTGCAGGCGCACTTTTGGGCGGAGTTCTCGGTTTTCTTTGCTGGAATTGGAATCCTGCTAAAACCTTTATGGGTGATACAGGTTCGCTGTTCCTCGGCGGAATGGTTGTAGCTCTCGGTTATCTTTGCAAATGTCCGATTATTCTTCTTCCAATCGGTATTGTTTATGTTTGTGAAACTATGAGTGATATTATCCAAATAGGATATTTTAAAATCACACACGGTAAGCGCATATTCAAAATGGCACCTATTCATCACCATTTTGAAATGTGCGGCTGGAAAGAAAAGAAAATCTGCGTTGTATTCTCAACAGTAAATGCAATCGGCTGTGCAATCGGCGTGCTTCTTCTTTACTTCGGCAATTTTGCAAAATGATTTAATTTTAAATTTTAATTGAAAGGAGTGTTCTTGTGCCAAAAAATGATAACGAGCAATTAGTTGTTAAGCCAAGCAAATGGAAAAATTTTAAAGACACCTATTTTCTTGTCGGCAGTATTGATATTCCGTTTTTGGGGTTAACAATAGCACTTTTAACAATCGGTTTAATAATGCTCTTTTCAGCGTCATATCCGTATGCGTACTATTATAAGGACAGTTCATATTACTATTTTATTCGCCAGCTTATTTTTGCAGTTGGCGGCCTTGTGGGAATGTTTTTCTTTTCAAAACTTAACTATAAGGTACTGAAAGCTTTATATAAAGTCATATTTTTTGTAACAATAGGTTTTTTGATAGTTGTATTATTCTATCATACTGATTTTGGTGATTTTAAACGCTGGATACCAATCGGACCGTTTACTTTTCAACCGTCTGACCTTGCTAAATTTACTATTATATTAAGTCTTTCGGTTTATATAAATGACCATTACAGAAAAATGAATTCGCTTAAATACGGTATTGCAATTCCGGTTGGAATTATATTGATTTTCTGCGGCCTTATTTATCTTGAACATCATTTGTCTTGTACAATTCTTATGTTTTTAATCGGTGCTACTTTAATGTTTGCCGGTGGTACAAATTGGAAATTATTTGCATTTGGACTTGCAATAATCGCACTTGTCGGCTTTCTTGTTGTAAGCTTTCCTAATCTTATTGAAAACTATGCAGGCGCGCGTATTGAAGCTTGGCTTGATAAGGATTTTGATCCTACGGGTGCAAGGTGGCAAACAAATAATTCGCTTTACGCAATCGGCTCAGGCGGATTTTTCGGAACAGGCTTGGGCAATTCAAAGCAAAAATATCTTTATGTTTCAGAACCGCAAAATGACTTCATTTTTTCAATTGTGTGTGAAGAACTCGGATTTTTCGGTGCGGCTGTAATAATACTTCTTTTCGCGGCACTCGTAGTCAGAGGTTTGATAATCGCGTCAAGGTGTAAGGATAAGTTCGGCTCACTTCTTGTAATCGGTGTTGTAGCACAAATCGGTTTGCAGGTTGTGTTTAATATACTTGTAATTACAGATACACTTCCTAACACAGGTATTGCACTTCCGTTTTTCTCATACGGCGGTACAGCTATATTTATGCTGCTGCTTGAAATCGGAGTTGTGTTGTCGGTATCGCGAAAAACAAATCAACAAAAGGTATAGGTAAATCAAATGAAAATATTATTTGCAACAGGCGGCACAGCCGGCCATATCAACCCGGCACTTGCTGTTGCCTCATATATCAGAGAAAAATATCCTGAAAGTGAAATTATGTTTGTTGGCACGGCAGACCATATGGAATCACGCCTTGTGCCAAACGCAGGTTTTGATTTTAAAACTATTAAAATTTCAGGTTTTCGCCGTTCATTTGCACCAAAGGCAATTTTGCATAATATTAAAACTGTTTGCCAGCTTATAACATCAAACGGCGAAAGCAAAAGAATTATCAAGCAGTTTAAGCCTGATGTCGTTGTAGGATTTGGCGGATATGTTTCAGGACCGGTGCTTCAAACAGCGGTTGATATGCACATTCCTACTTGTATTCACGAGCAAAATGCTTATCCCGGTATTACAAATAAAACTCTTGCCAAAGAGGTTGATAAAGTAATGCTTACGGTTGAAGATGCAAAAAAGCATCTTGAAGCAAAAAACGAAGTAATCGTAACAGGTCTTCCTGTTCGTGGCGAACTTCTTAATGCACGAAAAGATTTATCACGAAAAAAGCTCGGTATTCCTAATAATAAATATCTTGTTCTTTCATTCGGCGGTTCACTCGGCGCAAAGCCTCTCAATGACGCCATGTATGATATTCTTCTTGAAAGTGCCGAAAATGATACTTATTATCATATTCATTCAGTCGGTACTAACGGCAGTGAATTTCTTGATAAATTTAAAGAACAGGGTTTTACCGAGGGTGAAAAAGGTTTAATTAAAGGCAATGTTGAAGTTAGGCAGTATATTGATGATATGGATACCTGTATGTCTGCCTGTGACCTTGTAATCGGCAGAGCAGGCGCATCAAGCCTTTCTGAAATCGAGGCTATGGGTAAAGCTTCCATCCTAATTCCGTCACCGTATGTGGCAGAAAATCATCAATTTCATAACGCTATGGCACTTGTTAACAGAGGTGCCGGCTCGATTATTGAAGAAAAAGATTTAACTTCGCAGTCACTTAAAGAAGCGATTGATTCAATGCTTTCAAATCCTGCCAAGCTTATTCAAATTGAAGAAAATGCCAAAAATATGGCTATTACCGACGCAAGAGAAAGAATTGCGGATATTATTATTTCACTTGCCAAATAGGTAAATAACAAAATAATCACTTTTGCATAGTATAGCGTGCAGAGGTGATTAAATGGAATATTTTAAAATTAACGGCGGCAAAAAGTTATTTGGAGAAATATCGGTTCACGGAGCCAAAAATTCTGCTTTACCAATTCTTGCATCAACACTTCTAATTAAAGGTGAGAGTGTTATACATAATTGCCCCGATTTAAGCGATGTAAAAGTTACACTTGATATTCTTGCATCCATTGGTTGTAAAGTCAATAAAGAAAATGATACTGTAATAATTGATGCAACAAATGTTACAGGCAGCGAAATCAGTGAAAATACAATGCGTACAATGCGTTCATCTATAATATTTTTGAGTGCATTATTATCGAGGCAAAAATGCGCTTCGATTTATTATCCCGGTGGTTGCGAAATAGGAACAAGACCTATTGACCTGCATTTAAAAGCACTTAATGATTTAGGAGCGAATGTCAGCGTTAACGGTTCATCCATCAGTGCTTGTGCCGATTTTATAATCGGTACTAAAATTATACTTCCTTTTCCAAGTGTTGGTGCAACAGAAAATATTATTATTGCATCAGCCATATCAAAAGGTAAAACGGTGATAGTCAACCCTGCAAGAGAACCTGAAATAAGCGACCTTGCTGATTTTTTAAATCATTGCGGTGCTAAAATTTACGGTGCAGGAGAATCAACAATAGTTATTGACGGTGTAAGTAAGCTTCATCCTTGTGAACATACAATTATTCCAGATAGAATACTTGCATCAACTTATATGTCACTCGGTGCGGTATGTTCGGATGAATTAACTGTTAAAAATATCAGACAAAGTCATTTATCTCCGATTTTTCCTGTTTTTACAGAAATGGGATGTAAATTATATTTAAGCGATAATTCGCTTACTCTTGCTGCACCTAAAAGGTTAAAACGGGTAAGAAGTATTAAAACAATGCCATATCCCGGATTTCCTACTGATTCGCAATCTCCCATTGCAGTTGCACTTGCACTCGCCAAGGGAACATCTATATTGCAGGAAACTATATTTGAAAATCGGTTCAGATATGTCAGCGAATTAAACAGATTCGGTACAGATATTGAAATTAAAGACAATATTGCTGTTATTAACGGTGTTGATAAACTTCATCCTGCAAATGTTCACGCCACAGATTTGCGTGGCGGCGCGGCACTTGCGGTAGCGGCACTTTGTGCAGACGGTGAAAGTAATATATATTGTATAGAACATATTGACAGAGGTTATGAAAATCTTGAAACAGCACTTTCATCAATAGGTGCAAATATTAAGAGGAGTAAAAATGAAGGAACAACAGAAAAAGAAACAGGCGAAACGAAAAGCATCCAAAAAAAGCAAACCGAATTCTAAAATAGACAGCGAATTTTTAGACCTTGGTATTGAGCCACCAAAAATTTATCGTGAGTCACAAAAGCGTATTACGCAGGCGCAGGAAAAGAAATCACGCCAAAGCAGTGATTTATATTCAATGACTCGCTTGGAACGCAGGCAGAGAGAAAGCAATAAACGAAAAAAGAAAAATAAAGCACGAAAAGTGATGAGCTGGATAGGTGCTGTACTTATAATTATTGCAATAGGCACAGTTTTATGCTTAACGGTATTTTTCCAAATAAATACAATATCCGCTTCGGGTAGCAAAATATATTCATCAGATAAAATATTATCACAGTGTATTATTCAAAAGGGTAAAAACCTTTTTACCGTAAATACGGATGAAGCCGCTTTGAGAATTGAAGAAAATCTGCCTTATGTTTATAAAGCAGAAATTAAGCGCAAACTTCCTGATACTATTGAAATTAAAGTGACAGACGCAAAGGTAGCATATTCGCTTTTGTGTGAAGATAATACTTACATTCTTCTTGATAATAATTTTAAAGTCCTAGAAAAAGGCGCACAAATGGCAACGGGAATTATTATCAATAAAACAGATGTAAAATCTGCGAAGCCCGGCCGTAAAATTCAATTTAAAAACAGCGATGTAGGCACTTGCCTTGAACGAATGGCAAATTGTATTAAAGAAAACAATTTTACTGAAATTACATCAATTTACAGTAAAAATATAAGCGATAATTATGTTGTTTACGATAATAGAATTACTTTTAAACTCGGTAACAGTAAAGATTTAGATACAAAGATAATGAAAGGCTTGGCGGCTTGCGATAAGCTTAACACTTCCAGTCCTAACGCAACAGGTACAATGACTGTTTCAATTGACAAGTCAATTTACTTTACAGAAGAATAGCTGTGAAGTAAATCACTTTACAGAAAATGTGACAATTATCGGAATTTGTGCATACCTGACAAATAAAATAAAAATCGATTGCAAAACATTGTCAAAAAGTTTGAGAATAATTCAAAAAAAGTATTGCAATTTGGTTACAATCTTGTTACAATATCATATGTAACGAAAACCTGTATAGGGGTATATAGACTGAAAAATAAAATTAAGGAGAATCATGCAATGGGACGTTATGAAATTGATACAGATGACTCAAAAGTAGTACAAATTAAAGTAGTAGGTGTCGGCGGCGGCGGTGGAAACGCTGTTAACCGTATGGTACACTGTAATATTCAGGATGTTGAATTTGTAGCCGTTAACTCTGATAAGCCGGCACTTGCAAAGTCAACAGCAACACATAAAATTCTTATTGGTGAAAAGGCTACAAAGGGTATGGGTGCAGGTGCAAGACCTGAAGTTGGTACTCGCGCAGCTGAAGAGAGCAGGGAAGCTCTTACAGATATTCTCACAGGTGCTGAAATGGTATTCATCACTGCCGGTATGGGCGGCGGAACAGGTACAGGTGCAGCCCCTGTTGTAGCTAAAATTGCTAAAGACCTCGGTATTCTTACTGTTGCAGTTGTTACAACTCCTTTCGCTTTTGAAGGTAACAGAAGAATGAAGCAGGCACAGGAAGGTATCAAGGAGCTTGCACAGTATGTAGACTCAATTATGGTAATTCCTAATGAAAACTTAAAGTATGTAACAGAAGAAAAAATTACTCTTCTTAACGCATTTGAAATTGCCAATGATGTTCTTCGCCAGGGTGTTCAGTCAGTATCTGACCTTGTTAACGCAACAGGCCTTGTAAACTGTGACTTTGCCGATGTAACTGAAATTATGAAGGATTCCGGCTATGCACATATGGGTGTCGGTCGTGCTAAAGGTAAGGATAAGGCTGAACTTGCAGCTCAGCAGGCTATTTCTTCTCCTCTTCTTAACACTTCGATTGACGGCGCACGCGGTATCCTTATCAATATTACTGCTTCAACTGATATTGGTCTTGAAGAAATTGATGCAGCATCATCAATCGTAAGTGCTGCTGTTCATCCTGATTGTGAAATCATTTGGGGTGCTAATTTTGATGAAGAACTTGAAGATGAAATGATTATTACTGTTATTGCTACACGCTTCGGCGATGAAGGCCCGGGCGCACCGATTAAGTCAACAACAGCTAATAAGGAAGTAGCTCCTCCTCAGCCGGTTGCTCCTGCATTTACAGCTCCTGCTCCGGCAGCATCATCATCAACTTCTCCTGTTTCTACATTTAATGATAATGACGATGATGCTTTCACCGACATTGTAAACTTCTTTAAAAAGTAATAAACTTTAAATGAAAAGTGCGTCTTTTTAAGACGCACTTTTTTGTTTGTTATAATATTAACAATATGTATATTATAATCGACTCGTGTTTATTAAGTGGAAAACTTTTCCTGTCAAGTAATTCGCTTTACATTTTTAACATTTTCCACAATGTTTTTAACATTTTTTGTTGCTGTACGCTCGACTTTTCCACATTCTTAACATCGTTTTCCACAGCGTTTTTAACAATTTGTATTTGTAAAGTTTATTGCCATTACATTTAAAAAGCGGCTAAATATACAAATTATGTATATTTAGCCGCTTCTGCGTTATTTACCATTCACTTTTTGTGTATGACCTGATAATGTTAGTTATTAAATTATCCCTTAAAAATCCTTTGCCTTTACCACCGTTGTATTGGTCTTGAATTTTTCCGGCTCTGATAGTTATTGCATCTGTTTTATCGGTGATTTTATCAATCGGCGGTATTTTGCCGAAATCGTAATTATCATCAACTATGTCAATAACATTATCTGCAAGGTTTGTAAATTCTTCCTTTTCAGCGGATGTCATTGCAAATATAACCAATTTGTTATTGTTAGGGAAGCGTAATCGCTTTTTGTTTTTCACATTAAGTGAATATAAGTACATTCTTGCTTTTTTTACGAGGTTACCCTCAGGATGATGCAAGTGGGTGAATTCATAGCCGAATGCTGTTTCATCATCTGTATGAGCTGTTTGCCCAAGTCCGTACATATCCCATTTGCTGTATGGCGCTGTCATTGATTTAAAATTGATGTTATAATCTTTTCTGTCAATTTTAAATGTTCCAACAATGTCTTCTTCACTTACTGCACCTGCGAGTATGTAAATTTGGTTATATTTACCGTCAAGATTTATGCTTTGACCCCTGCAAGCTACTGCGTCATATTTAGGCTTCTTGTTCTTTCTGTTACCGTGCGGAATGTAAAATTCAATTCCGTTGACTTTTATGTTTCTGTCAATCAAATCAATAGGAAGTGAATATCCGCCGCCTTGTAATATGATATGCTTCATATTATCATAATTTGTGAAAGCCTTAACATTGTAATTAAGCCTCATTGGCGAATATGTATTATTGTTTTCACATTCTTCTGATTTTGCAAATTTGATTTTTAAAGTTATTGTTTCAAACGGCTTTAAAGTAACACGAATAACTTTACCGTTAACTTCTGCGTGATTTCTAATAAATTCTTCGCTTGTATTAACTTCGTCAACCTTTTCAAATTCACGGTAAACACTTAATGCCGCATTTTTTTGCTCAATTGCGGTTGCATTGTTAAGCCTTACTATTAAAGCGTTTTCATCATCTTCGCTCATTTTTACAGCTCTTATAACAATGTTATCGTGTGTTATTTTTAATAAGCTTGCAAGCTGTGAGAATTCGCCCTTGCTTTCACTTTTCTTCACTTCGCAAGTGATAAGCTTTCTTGCAAAGTTCATTGATTCTTTGTTAGTTCCGTTTTCAATATCACCCTTATGGCCATAAATACCAAAGCTGAAGCAGTTTCTTCCAAGGTCTTGCAAATCCTGCCTCGTTTCTTTCGTAAATGCACCTAAAGGTGAGTGAATACAAGTGAGGCGCAATGTGTTGTTGTCAGGCTTATCCCAACCGTGCTTGCAATCTGTAAGTATACTTACACCGAATTCGCCGCTCGTATCGGTAATGTCCGCCCATTTTTGAGCAGGTACTTCATAAAGTTTTTCGTTGTTGTTTTCTCTTTCTGTATATCCTACTCCGGAATCATACTTCGCAGTGTAATTTGATGCAGAAAGCGGAAATACAGCTTTTAAAAGTGTTCTTCTTGTTCTCCATTCAATTTCGTTGTCTACTCTGATAACTTTGCTGTCAGGGTAGAGTGAAACTGTTTGAATTATTGTTGAATATTCGGCTTCTCTTGTAATTTTAATTGCAATTCTTGCAGGCCCGTTTTCAACTGTTTCAAATGTAGGCGTGTTTGCATAGCAGTAAGGTTGTTTGTCAATATCTTCTTTCCTCAGTTCCCAAGACGGGTATGCAAGCGAACCTGTATCGTGAAGTAATGCAAGCTTAATCGGTGCTTTTATAAGCTGCTTGTTAAGCTCTTTATCAAACAGATATGCAAGGTCACCGTTTTTGTTGAAAATAACTTTATATTTACTGTTTTCAAGCCTGTGTTCGCTGACTTCAAGGTCATTTTTTATTTTGCATTCTTCATCACTCGGTACTACCGCATAAATGTGTACTGCATATGACGGTACATCTGCAAAAAATATAATTTCAAAATTCTTGCCTGTTTTTTTGATGATTTGGCTCGGTACTTCCTGCTTCTGCTTATCAATTACCTTAACAAAAGGAGTGTTTACATTTAATTTGATTTTAGCTTCAACGCTCTCTTTTCTTCTGTATTGTGTAGGGTTTGATACAGAAATTGCAACTGCATTTTCAGGTATCCAAGAAGTATCCATATTTCTTGAAAGAGCCTGAATGGAAGATGTTAATTCACCCTTAAATTGAGCTATTGATGAATAATAGTCATCCCACGCGTCATTGTACACTTCCATCAAGGATGTGCCGGTAATATCATCGTGAAATTGATGTTTAATCGAGCGTTTCCAGGCTTTGTTAAGATTTTCTTTAGGATATTCGTAACAGCCGCAAAGTTCGGCGAATGAGCAGACAAATTCTGCACTGTGCGCCATTTGCTCACTTTGATAATCTAATCTTTTGCTTTGCGTTCTTGAAGTGTAACATCCGGCACCGTGATTTGTCATAAGTAAATCACCCTTATACCTTGGGATGAATACGCCGTTTGAACCGTTATTGTATTTTTTAAGCTGTGTGAATACCTTATCGCTTCGTGCACTTTTTACTTTGAATAGCTTGTTTTCTTCTTTAGCATTTGCCTTTACGCTTTCGCAAACACTTTTAACACTTTCTTCAGTCGGTGAGCCGCCCCAGTCTCCTGTTCCGTAAAGGTGATTTACCCAAGGAAGCTTCATATTGGTTTCTATATAAGCTTTGCTTATTCCGTCAATAACGCTTAAATCGGCACGCACATCACCGCTGAGTTTATATCTGTAACTTTTAGCGTTTAATGATGCACCGATTTCGTTTCCGTCAGCACCTACCCACATACCGATGTCAAACGGTATGCCATATGCACTGCCCCAAGAAAGTTTTTGTGTACTAAAACCTAAAAGGCCCGCGTCATTTATGATTTGCGGTAATTGCGCACCAAAACCGAAACAATCAGGTAAAAATATATCCTTGCTTTTTATACCGAATTTTTCATAAAAATAGTTATTACCGAGAAGTATGTTTCTGGTAATAGCTTCAGGTGAAGGAATGTTAACATCACCATTTTCATATTCGGAGCCGGCAGGATTCCACTTATTTATTCTTACATATCTTTTGATTTCTTTAAATGCTTTTGGATAATATTCTTCAATAAGTTCATATCTGTAAGCACCCTCAAAATTAAACAGATAGTTAGGATATTTTTCAATAAGGTCAAAGTTTTTGCTTAATGTGTCCGGAATGAATTTTTCAACCGTGTCTGCAAGAGTCCATCTCCAAACTGTATCAAGATGAGATGTTGCAACCATATAAGCTGTTTTCGTCTGCATAATTATACCTGCTTACTTTTCAATAATTTCATATGTAAATTCGTACTTTTCCTGAAGAGCCTTAACTTTATCTTCATTGTCTTCAATAAATGTTTCGCTGTAAACGCTTTTTCCGTCTACCGAATAATCTTTAACAATTTGGTTGAGTGCTTCCCACGCTTCAGCTTCCTGTGCGTAACCGTCCTCAAATCTGATTAGGAATTCTCTGTGTTTAGGTAAAATAACTTTCATTGTCTATAACTCCTTAATTATAATATGCTATTATATTATATTATTTTTAGGAAAATATTTCAAGCTTTATTTAAATCTTTAATAACAAGTTTAGCTTTTTCGTAAAGTAAGTTGTCGGCATTTTTTATCGCGTCTTCTTTGCTTATGTTTTTTTCGACTAAACTGTACATTTTATCTCCGAGTTTTACATTTTCAATATCTCCGCTCATGACAATACATTTTTTGTCGTATTTCTTGCAAAGTTCGCTTATTTTGAATACCAATTTTCCCATTAAAGTTTGCTTGTCCGTTTTTCCCTCGCCGGTAATTACAATATCACTTGCTTTGATTTTTTCTTCCAAATCCGCCGCTTCACTCAATATATCAAATCCGCTTTTGATTTTTCCGCCGTATACAGAATAAAGAGCACCGCATATGCCGCCGGCACTTCCGCCGCCCTTTACATCTCTGATGTCACGCGGTAAAAAAGCGTTAATCATTTTCAGCCCGTCATCAAGCTCTTTTACCTGCTTATCATTAGCTCCTTTTTGCTTTGCAAATACATACGCCGCACCGTTTTTGCCAAAAAATACATTTTCTACATCACAGGCGAATGTAAAGTTAATATCCTTTACAATATTTGTGAATCCCACACCGTAAATATTATTTAAATCCTTGCCGGCAGGAAAGTCGATTTCATCACCGTCTATATCGAGGAATACTGCACCGAGTGCGGCCAGCGCACCGGCACCTGCGTCGCAGCATCCGCTTCCGCCTAATCCGAGTATAATATTCTTAAAACCCTTTGATACAGCGAACTTTATCAGCTCTCCCGTACCATATGATGTGGCGTTCATTACATCTTTTTTCTTTTGCAGGCCGCTTGCTGTGGCTGTTTCAATAATTGCGGTGTCACCGTAAGTGTATATATGCCCTTTAACCTTTTTTAAATATATGTCACTGCAATATGTGTAAAGTATATTGCCATTACAAAAATTACATAAGCATTCGCCAAATCCTTCACCGCCGTCGGCAAACGGCAGGCAAGTTATGTTGTGCTTTTGAATGCTGTCAATTCCTGCTTTTATATTTTCACACACTTCTTTTGATGATAAGCTTCCTTTAAAGCTGTCAGGAACGATTAAAATGTTCATTCAGTATACCCCTCAATGCTTTTTCAAATTTTTCGTCTTGCTCTTTTGTTCTTTTTGCTGGGCCTTTTAAATGCTTGCCTGCTCTTCTTGCTTTCTTTGCAATGTGGCGTGATGTTAAAAGCGTGTCAATGTTGTAATCGTTTATAATCAAACCGTTTTGGTTAATTATTATTGCACCTTTTGCAAGTGCCATTGCCGATAATCCGTAGTCTTGTGTTATCACAATATCTCCGGCTGTGCATTTGTTTACCAGTGCAAAGTCGGCACTGTCATTTCCTTTTCCTACTGTAATTATCGTTACGCTTTCAATATTAAATTGATGGCTTGTATCGCAAAAAATAATGCTTTCAATGCCAAATTCGTTTCCTATTTCTATTGCCGATTTTGTAACCGGGCAACCGTCTGCATCAATTAAAATTTTCATATTTTAATAATACCATAATTGTATTAACTTATCAAATATGATATTATTTAAGTGGTGATATGTATGAAACTTATTATTATTCGTCACGGTGATCCTGATTATGAGCATGACTCATTAACTCAAAAGGGTGTACGCGAAGCGCAGTTGCTGAGTGACCGTATTTCACAACTTGATGTTAAGGCTTTCTATTGCTCGCCGCTCGGCAGAGCGCAGGATACAGCGTCTTACACTCTTAATAAAATGAACCGCACTGCTGAAACTTTGCCGTGGCTTTGCGAATTTGAGGGTAAAATCGTGTCAGGTTTAAAGCTTGTTTCCTGCTGGGACAGATTACCGAGCGTTTGGACTAAATATCCAGAGCATTATGATTATGATAATTGGTATAAGTCTAAAATTATGCGTTACGGTACAGTTGAACGCAAATATAAAAATGTGTGCGAAGGTATTGATGAATTGTTAAAAAAGCACGGTTATGAGCATAACGGCAGGGTATATAAGGTTAATAATTCCAATCACGATACCATTGTTCTTTTTTGCCATTTTGGTGTTGAATGTGTACTGCTGTCACATATTTTTTCTTGCTCTCCTATGGTGCTTTGGCACAATTTTGTTGCACTTCCGACTTCTGTTACCACTTTGATTACCGAGGAAAGAGAAAAGGGCATTGCATCTTTTCGCTGCCAGCAGTTTGGTGATATAAGCCATCTTTACAAGGGCGGGGAGGAACCTGCGTTTGCGGCACGCTTTTGTGAATGTTTTGATGATGATACAAGGCACTGATTTATTATAAATGAATTTTTATACCTATTTTGTAAAATATAATATTGTAAAATAAAAAAAATTATTGTATTATATATTTTGTAAGAGTTCCACAAAAATATCTAATAAAGGATGAACATTATATGGAAAATAACGAAGCAATTAAACCATTTGGCTTTAAAGACAAAATAGGCTATATGTTTGGTGATTTCGGTAATGATTTAACATTTCTGCTTTCTTCAAGCTTTCTTTTAAAATTTTATACCGATGTAATGGATGTTGATGCATATGTAGTCGGTATAATTATGATGATTGCCCGTTTTGTAGATGCTTTTACAGATGTGGCAATGGGCAGAATTTGCGATAAAAGCAAAATGACTCCTGCCGGTAAATTTAAACCTTGGATAAGAAGAATGTGCGGCCCTGTTGCAATCGTTTCTTTTTTGATGTACCAAAGTTCACTTTCAGGTTTGCCAAAACCTGCTAAAATTGCATATCTTTTTATAACATATATTCTTTGGGGCTCTGTTTTTTATACTTCAATCAATATTCCTTACGGCTCAATGGCTTCTGCTATTTCCGAAAATCCTGATGACAGGCAGTCATTATCCACTTTCAGAACAATGGGCGGCGTACTCGCCGGTGCTATTATTATGGCTGTCGTTCCTCTTATTATTTACAATAAGGAAAACGGCAATGAAGTTATAAGCGGTGCTAAATTTACACTTGTTGCAGGTATTTGCTCCGTATTCGCAATCATTTGCTATCTTCTTTGCTATCATTTGACTACCGAGCGTGTAAGGCCTGAAATTTCACAGGAGCAATTAAAAAAGAATAATATCGGAAAAATGCTTTCAAATGCATTTAAAAACCGAGCTTTAATTTCTATTATTGTAGCAACAATTTTTATGCTTATTTCTCAGCTTACCATTCAGCAAATGGCGAACTATGTATTTCCGAATTATTACGGTAACGCTAAAATTCAGAGCCTTTCGGTTGTAATGATGGGCGGGGGCATGATAATTGCGGCGGTTATTGCCAAACCTCTTGCAAAAAAGTTCGGTAAAGCAGAAATAAGCGTTGCTTCAAATATGGTTGCCGGTATAGTATGCGTTTTGCTTTATTTTATCAGGCCTCAAAATGTTTGGGTGTATGTTGCATTGCAATTTTTATGTTGGTTCGGTTTAGGCATTTTCTCTATGGTTGTGTGGGCGCTTATTACAGATGTTATTGATTATTCGGAAATTAAAAACGGTATCCGCGAAGACGGTTCCGTTTACGCCCTCTATTCTTTTGCAAGGAAACTCGGCCAAGCTCTTACATCAGGGTTATCGGGTGCACTTCTTTCAATGATTGGTTATAAAAAATCAACAGCATTTGATAAAAATGTTGTTGAGGGTATTTTTGATATTTCAACTCTTCTTCCTGCAATCAGCTTCATCTTGCTTGCACTGATACTTTGGTTTTGGTATCCGCTTAAGAAAAAGCTTGTTGATGAAAATGTTGAACTTTTAAGGCAAAAGCACAATAAATAAAATACTGCAAAATAAAAGACGATGCACCGCATCGTCTTTTATTTTTATTCCGGATTACTTATTCTTTTAATTGCTTCGAAGCTTTCGCTTGAAATAATGTGTTCAATTCTGCAAGCGTCTTCAACAGCGGTTTTTTCATCTACTCCTATGCTCATAAGCCATTTTGATATTGTAGTGTGCCTTTCATATATTTTTTCGGCAATTTTCCTGCCGGAATCAAGCAAAGTAATGTAACCTGACGGGTCAACTTCTATGTATCCGTTTTCCCTAAGGTTTTTCATTGCAACGCTGACACTTGGTTTTGAAAAGCCTAATTCATTTGCTATGTCTATTGAGCGAACTGCTCCGTTTCTGTTTTTTAATACTAAAATTGTTTCAAGGTAGTTCTCTGCTGATTCTTGGATTTTCATTTTGCACCTTCGCCTTATTACATAATATACAATTTATTATAACATTAAGCTGTATTTTTTTCAAGTTTTATAAAAAGTTAAAATTTTTTCTTGACAAATCAGTTAGGCGGTGCTAACATATAAACGGTTAGAGAACACTAACAATCGTTAGCAGAACCTAACATAAACATATTTTATGTGTAAAGGATGTGTGTATTATGATGCCTATTACTTTAGCAGACGCAGGTGAGGAATTTACCATTCAGCGTATTGCAGGCAAACCGGAAATTAAAGCCCATCTGGCTGACCTTGGTTTTGTTGTTGGCGGAAATGTTACGGTTATATCATCATATTCAGGTAATGTGATTGTTAATGTTAAAGGTGCCAGAATTGCTATCAGTGAGGGAATGGCACAAAAGATTTTTGTTTAATTTTTATTTTTAATAAATATTAAGGAGGAAACAGGATGAACACTTTAAGGCAAGTCAAGGTTGGGCAAACCTGTGTCGTTAAGCGCGTGCACGGTGAAGGTGCATTGAGGCGCAGAATTATGGATATGGGTATTACCAAGGGCGTTGAAATTTATGTGAGAAAAGTTGCACCGCTCGGTGACCCGATTGAAATCACTGTAAGAGATTATGAACTTTCAGTTCGTAAAGGTGACGCTGAACTTATTGAGGTAGAATAAGGCTTATTTTTTAGCATTTGAGTTAGTTAAAGCTAATAAAAATTAGAAAGAACTAACATAATGAATAATGTTTTAGTATGAAAGGATATACATAAATATGAGTATTAAAATTGCTCTTGCCGGTAACCCGAACTGTGGTAAAACCACTTTGTTCAATGCACTTACCGGTTCTAACCAATATGTCGGCAACTGGCCGGGCGTTACGGTTGAGAAAAAAGAAGGTAAACTTAAAAAGCACAATGATGTAGTTATCACTGACCTTCCGGGTATTTACTCACTTTCTCCATACACACTTGAAGAAGTAGTTGCCCGTAACTATCTTATTGATGAAAAACCTGATGTTGTTCTTAACATCATTGACGGAACAAACCTTGAAAGAAACCTTTATTTAACAACTCAGGTTGTTGAACTCGGTATACCGGTTGTTGTTGCTGTTAATATGATGGATATCGTTAAAAAGAATGGCGATAAAATCAATATTAAAGAACTTTCAAGGCAGCTTGCTTGCCCGGTAGTTGAAATTTCAGCTTTAAAGGGTACAGGTGTTATGGAAGCAGCAGAAGCTGCTATTGAAGCAGCAGGTGGCCCTGCAACAATTCCTCAGCACGAATTTTCAGGTGCTGTTGAGCATGCAATCGCTCATATTGAAGAAGCTGCTCTTCATAATATGCCTGAAAATCAGCAGCGCTGGTATGCTATCAAAATTTTTGAAAGCGATGATAAAGTACTTGAAAAGCTTAACATTTCAGATGCAACTCTTGCTCATATTCAAAAGGATATTGAAGCTGCAGAAACTGAAATGGACGATGATGCTGAAAGCATTATTACAAATGAAAGATACCTTTACATTTCTTCAATTATTAAAGCTGTATATAAAAAAGCTCATAAAGGTAAGCTTTCAACTTCAGATAAAATTGATAAAATTATTACAAACAGAATTTTAGGTCTTCCTATTTTTGCTCTTATTATGTGGGGTGTATATTTCATCTCAATGCAGTGGATAGGCGATATGGGAACTAGCTGGGTAAATGAAGTTCTCTTTGGCGAATGGGTACCGGGACTTCTTGAAAAGTTCCTTGAACCACATCTTGCTCCTTGGCTCTTCGGTCTTATCAATGACGGTATCGTAGCCGGTGTCGGTGCAGTTCTTGGTTTCGTTCCTCAAATGCTTGTTCTCTTCTTCCTTCTTGCAATTCTTGAAGGTTGCGGTTATATGAGCCGTGTAGCATTTGTAATGGATAGAATTTTCCGTCACTTCGGTCTTTCAGGTAAGTCATTCATTCCTATGCTTATCGGCACAGGCTGCGGCGTTCCTGCTGTAATGGCTTCCCGTACAATCGAAAATGAGCGTGATCGCCGTATGACGATTATGACAACAACATTCATTCCTTGCGGTGCTAAGCTTCCAATCATCGGTCTTATTGCCGGTGCTTGCTTCGGCGGAGCCGGCTGGGTTGCAACATCAGCTTACTTCGTTGGTGTTGCCGCAATCATTGTTTCAGGTATTATGCTTAAGAAAACAAAGAAATTTGCCGGTGACCCTGCTCCGTTCGTAATGGAACTTCCTGCTTATCATATTCCTACTCTCGGCACAGTTCTTCGTTCAACTTGGGAGCGTGGCTGGTCATTTATCAAAAAAGCAGGTACAATTATTACACTTGCAACAATCCTTATTTGGTTCCTCCAGGGCTTCGGTGTAGAAAACGGTGCCTTCGGTATGGTTGAGGATATGGATAACTCAATCCTCGCTAAGTTTGGTAATTTGTTTGCATGGCTCTTCATCCCACTTGGCTGGGGTGGTTGGAAACCGGCTGTTGCAGCTGTTACAGGTCTTATTGCTAAGGAAAATGTTGTTTCAACATTCGGTGTTCTTTATCACTTCGCAGGCGAACTTGCTGAAAATGGTGATGAAATCTGGGTTAACTTTGGTAAAGACCTTGCAAGTCTCAGTGGCGGTCATGCTGCTCTTGCAGGTTATTCATACCTTATCTTCAATCTTCTTTGCGCTCCTTGCTTCGCAGCAATCGGTGCTATCAAGAGAGAAATGAACAATGCTAAATGGACTTGGTTTGCAATCGGCTATCAGTGCGGTTTTGCTTATATCATTTCGCTTATTGTATATCAAATCGGTCTTGTATTTGCCGGTGATATCAATGTTATTGGCTTTATTGCTGCTCTTGTTTGCCTTGCAGGTCTTCTCTATATGCTTTTCAGAAAGAATAAGTATGATGATAACAGACTTACAATCAATACTAAAGCTTCAAAGAAAGATAAAGTTAAAGCATAATTTAATTTAAAGAAAGGAAGTATTTGTATGCTTGCGTTTTTAAAAGCAAATATTTATAATATTATTGTTATTGCGGTTATTTTGCTTGTTGTTTTCTTAATCATACGAAAGATAGTGAAAGATAAAAAGGCAGGCAAGAGTGCGGTTTGCGGCGGCGATTGCAGTAAGTGCCATTCAAATTGCAGTCACAAAGGCTGACCTTTAAATTAGTATAGAATTATCCGTCTGTATCTGTTATAATGATGCAGACGGATTTTTATTTTTAGGAGTTCTTTATGATTAAAACAGTTTTATTTGATTTGGATGATACCATTTTTGATTTTAAAATGAGCGAAAAAATTGCTATTATTAAAACATTTGAAAGTTTCGGCTATGATGTAACAGACGAAATGATTTTAAAATACAGCCAATATAATATTTCACAGTGGAAAAGGCTTGAACTTGGCGAAATATCACGAGAAGAGGTTAAAGTTAACAGATTCAAACTTCTTTTTGATGATTTGGGCTTGGATTTATCACCTAAAAAAACAACTTTGGTTTATGAAGAAAATCTTGCAAAAGGTCACTACTTTGTAAAAGGGGCAGAAGAAATGCTAAATTGCATTTATAAAGATTATGATTTATACCTTGTTTCAAACGGGACTAAAAAAGTGCAAGAGGGAAGAATGAGTACCGCAAATATTTCCCATTGCTTTAAAGATATATTTATATCTGAAGTGGTAGGGTATGAAAAGCCTAATGTGGAATTTTTTAATTATGTTTTTTCAAAAATAAAGGATTTTAACAGGGATGAAACCGTTATTATAGGCGACAGCCTTACATCTGATATTTTAGGCGGAAAAAATGCAAAAATAAAAACCGTTTGGTTTAATCCAAACGGTAAAAAATGCGAAGATATTGTGCCTGATTATCAAATTTCAAGTTTAAACGAAGTAAAGTCGCTTTTAAATTCAATTTAATTATTTAATCTTTTTTCAAGCTCCTTGGTGCTTAAACAGTTGGCACTTTTAAGGAGCTTTTTGTATCGATCCATATTATATTGCGAGTGTTCCGTTTCCTTGCTCCAAAGATGCATTACCCAGCTTTCTTCACCAAAGTATGTAACAATCAATACACCTATTACTGCCATTTTGATTTTTGATAAAACATCATAATCGTAAACAGCCAGAAGAAAGTATTTGAATAAAAAATACATTGCTATTTGCTCATTGTATATTTCATTTGATATTTTATTTTCTTTTCCTGCTTTTACTTTTTTTACCCATTCTTGATTTATTACTTCGGGGTTATCAAATACTTCAAAAAAGTCAATATCATCATTTCCCTCGTCATATGTGTCCAAATCTTTTTGTATTTCTTTTCCGTAGTCCAAAAGTTCAAGCAGTCTGTCTTTAATATGCTTGTCCCTGTTTTGAATGATTGAATATGCTTGCTTTCTTGCTTTAACCAAATAGTAATATGTTTGCGCGTCAATTTCGTTAAGCTGCGGTAATCTGTCGTTTGCTTCATCAACAAATGTCATTTTTTCTTTAAGGTTAAATATCATATCACTTGCCACCGGGCAGGAAAACGAAATACCCATTTCTTCAGTACCGCCGAAATCGTTAATAAATCTCGGAAATGTTCTGCAAGTGTATGGCGTATGCTCACCGCCTATTGCAATGTGCATATCGCATAAATTTTGTTTGTTTAAAAACGGACAACGCTTTTTTTCTGCTAATTTAAAAATTGTGTTGCCGAATTCATCTTTAGAAAGTACGCTGTCTATTCTTTCTCTTATTTCACCCGATATTGTTTTGTAATATTTAAGTGATTTTTCATCTGCGTCTACTTCCCAGCCTTGGCAGCAAGAGTCCGGGCAGGCGCCGGCAATACATTTAAAATCTTTATAAAAACTTGGTGTTCTTAATATCATATTTATCCCTCAACACTGAATTTATATATTTATTTTATCACGGAAATTAAAAAACGCAATATAATTTTATTGCATACTTTTGCTATTGATGATAATATAAAAGCTGTATGGTAATTGTTGGGGGCTTACTTATGACAAAATTGCTTATAAATATGATTAAAAGTAAATATGATGTTTCATCTTCTCTTGGCCGTGAAAAAGTCGGCACAATGAGTGGCTGGTGCGGAATAATTTGCAATGCTTTTCTGTGCATTGTTAAATTTATTATCGGTACTGTGTCCGGTTCTGTATCAATTACGGCAGATGCGTTTAATAATTTGTCTGACGCAGGCTCAAATGTTGTTACTATCGCCGGGGCTAAACTTGCCAATAAGCCTGTGGATAAGGAACATCCTTTCGGTCACGGCAGGCTTGAATATATATCCGCTTTGATTGTATCGTTCATTATTCTTTTAATGGGGTTTGAACTCGGTAAATCTTCTGTTGTTAAAATATTTAAGCCTGAAGAAGTAAGCTTTAGCATAGTTTCAATTTCTGTTTTGCTTCTTGCAATTTGCGTTAAGCTTTGGATGGCTTATTTTAATAATAAGCTTTATAAATTAACGGATAATATAAATCTTAAAGCTGTTTGCCAAGACAGCCTTAATGACTGCATTGCAACTTCGGCTACAATTATTTCACTTGTAATATCTCATTTTACGGGCTTTTACCGTATTGACGGAATTGTGGGTATTTTTGTTGCTGTTGCGATTATTATGTCCGGTGTCGGAATTCTAAAAGATGTAATGGGGCCGCTTCTCGGTCAGCCGCCGTCTGCCGAACTTGTAAAAAGTATTGAAGATTTAATTTTGAGCGAGTCTGAAATAGTCGGCGTTCACGACTTAATAGTGCATGATTATGGGCCGGGCAGAATTATTGCTTCCGCCCATGCAGAAGTACCGTCAAATGAAGATATAGTTCATATCCACGATGTTATAGATAATGTTGAAAAGAAAATACAAAAAAAACTTAATATTGTAATTTGTATTCACCTTGACCCGATTGATATTGATAATGAAGAAGTAAATAAATATAAGTCAATCGCTCAAAAAATAATTAAAAGTTATAACAGTGAATATTCATTTCATGATTTTAGGCTTGTAAACGGCGAAACTCATAAAAATCTGATTTTTGATCTTGTGATTCCTTTTGATAAAAATAACGATACTACAAAAATATTGAATGATATTATGGCTCTGTTTAAAGAATATGATGAAAAAATAAATGTAGTTATTACTATTGAACACTCGTTTATTTAAAGTTTATAATTATTTTATAATTTTGTTGACGGATTATATCTTAACTGTTATAATATACTTAATAATTTAAGGGGGATTTTTATAATGAATGTTCTTATTTTCGGCGGTACAGGCCTTTTGGGTTCTGCTGCTGCTCAAATTTTTATTGACCGTGGTCATAAGGTTAAAACTATTGCTTTGCCTCCGCTTCCTGAAGGTGCACCTATTCCTAAGGAAATGGATATTGAATTCGGTAACTTCCTTGAACTTACTGATGAAGAACTTGAAAAAGCTATGACAGGTATGGATGCTTTCGTCTACGCAGCAGGTGTTGATGAAAGAGTTGAATTCCCTCATCCTGTTTATGATGCATACAAAAAGTATAATATCAACCCAACCGATCGTTTCTTGAAAATGGCTAAAAAGTGCGGCGTTAAAAGATGCGTTGTTCTTGGCTCATATTTTGCTTGGCTTGCAAAGGAAAGACCTGATATGCAGCTTTGCGATAAGCACCCTTATATCCGTTCCCGTGTTGAGCAGGAAGAGGTTGCTTTTAAATATGCTGATGATGATATGGGTGTTGCAGTTCTTGAACTTCCGTATATCTTCGGTACTCAGCCGGGCAGACGCCCTGTTTGGGTTATCCTTATTGAACAGCTTCAAAGATTTGAAAAAATGCCTTTCACTATGTATCCAAAGGGAGGCACTGCAATGCTTACAGTTCGCCAGGTTGGTGAAGCTATTGTAGGCGCTGCTGAACAGGTTAAGGGCGCAAGAGCTTACGGTATTTCTTGCTATAATTTGACTTGGAGAGAATTTCTTAAAATCGTTTACAGAGCTATGGATGGAATTCCTGATCGTAAAATTGTTGACTGCCCTAAGGTATTCTTCCAAATGTTCGGCCATGTAATGCGTAAGGATTATGCTTCCCGTAATGTTGAAGGCGGTATTGACCCGGTAGGCCTTGCAGATATTATGGGTATGAATCTCTTTATTCCTACCGATGATACTAAAGAGCTTGGCTGCACTCCTGACGATATCGAGGCTGCAATCTTCGATTCAATCAAGCTTTCTAAAGACGCTTATGAGGGCAAAGCAAAGCTTCTTGAAATGAAGGGCGAGTAATTTAAAATTACATATTATAAAAGGCGGCTTTTGCCGCCTTTTTCTTTTAGTTTTTATTTATCTTTAGGTCGGCAGATAAGTGCTACTGTAAGACCGCTGAGCATTGCAACGGTAATTCCGACTGCACACGCTTGAAGTCCGCCTGCCACTACACCCATAAAACCGTCTTTTTGTATGGCTTCCTTTACACCTTTTGCAAGGGAAGCACCAAAACCTGTTAGCGGAACTGTTGCGCCGGCACCGGCAAAATCAATCAAATATTGATATATTCCGAGTCCGCCGAGCAGTACGCCGATACATACGAATAAAACAAGAATTTTTGCAGGAGTCAGCTTTGTTAAATCTATAAGTAATTGACCTATAACACAGATTAAACCGCCAACTATAAATGCTTTTAAAAACATCATTTTTATATCACCATATATAATTTTTGCCATTTTGATATAAATATTCATTTGCATTTTGAATTTTTGCAAAAAATAAGGAAATTTGCGAAATTTAATATAGCTTATGTTATTGATATGACTTGACAAGTGTGATATAATGATAATTAAGAGAGGAAAGATATTTTAGGAGGGTTTATACTATGGCAATGACATATGATTCAGTTGTTCAGGCAACAAGAAAGAAATTTTTAAACACGGATGTTTCTTCAGTTCAGGGAACTCTTGCTTTTCAAATCAATCTTATCGGTAAAGTTGAGGGAATTTTCTATATTGAAATTAAAGATGGTCAGGTTCATGTTGAGCCTTATGAATACTATGACAGAAATGCAATTCTTACCGTAAATGCAACTAACTTTACAAAGCTTATTAACGGCAAGCTTGACCCTGTAATTGCTTTTACAACCGGCAAGCTTAAAGTTGACGGTGATGTTAATGCAGCACTTGAACTTATTAAGTTTATAAAATAAAATTAAAAAGGACTGTATTAAAATCAGTCCTTTTTTTATTGAATTTATAGTAGGTGATTTTATGTTTAAAGAAATCAAAGCAAGTGATATTAAAGAAAATATTTGCGATTTGTTAAAAAACAACTGGGGGCTTGTTACAGCAGGCAACAGCGATAAGTTTAATACTATGACTGTTTCTTGGGGCAGTATGGGTGAACTTTGGGGGAAAGACAGTGTGACTGTATATATTCGCCCGCAAAGATATACGGAAGAATTTATGAATTCTAATGACCATTTTACCCTTAGCTTTTATCCACTTGATAAAAAGCAGGCTATTCACGGAATTTGCGGTTCAAAGAGCGGCAGAGATGTTGATAAGGTTAAGGAATGTAATCTTACACCTAATTTTGATGAAAATGCTCCGTATTTTGAAGAAGCACAGCTTGTGCTTGTTTGCAAAAAAATGGCAAAAAGCAAGTTCGACCCAAAAGATTTCACAGATGCTTCAATTGACGGCAGATGGTATCCTGAAAAAGATTATCATTATATTTATTTTGCAGAGATAGAAAAAGTCTTGATTTCTGAATAATTATGTAGTATAATACTTTCACAAAAGGTAGGGGTTATTCCTTATTTCATAGTGTAGCGTACGGGCCCTGTGCAACGGGATGCTACGAACCTTGTCAGGCGGGGAACCGAGCAGCAATAAGTGGATTATTCTGTGTGCCGCAGACAAGTCTGTGCGTTACATTATGAAATAAGCTGTCTCTGCCTTTTAATTATATTAGTTAAGTGTAGGAGTGATGAAGATGTATCAGGTATTGTACAGAAAATACAGACCTAAAGTTTTTGCTGATGTATATGGGCAGGAGCATGTAACTTCTACGCTTAAAAATGAAATTAAGGAAAACAGAATTGCTCACGCTTATCTTTTTACAGGTTCGCGCGGTACAGGTAAAACAACTTGTGCAAAAATTTTGGCAAAGGCTGTTAATTGCGAAAACAGTGTTGACGGTGAGCCTTGTAATGAATGTGAGGTTTGCAAAGGGCTTGACAGCGGTACTATTTATGATGTTGTTGAAATAGACGCCGCTTCAAATAACGGCGTAGATAATATCCGTGATTTAAGAGAAGAAGCTAATTATACACCGAGCAGGGGTAAATACAGAGTTTATATTATAGACGAGGTTCACATGCTTTCTACCGGCGCATTTAATGCTCTTCTTAAAACTCTTGAGGAACCGCCGGCTCATGTAATATTTATTCTTGCCACTACCGAGGTGCATAAGCTTCCAGCAACAATTTTGTCACGCTGTCAAAGATTTGATTTTAAGCGTATTCAGCCGGAAACTATGTCAGTCAGGTTGAAGCAGGTTGCACAGCTTGAGGGTATGGAGCTTGATGATGATGCGGCAATTCTTATTGCCCGTATTGCAGACGGTGCATTGCGTGACGGACTTTCTATTCTTGACCAATGCGCGGGCAGAAGCAAAAAAATTGATTCTGCCCTTGTAAGTGAAGTTGCAGGTTTGGCAGGCCGTGAAGCTTTGTATAAACTGACGGATTGCATTTGCACTCAAAACAGCTCATCTGCTATGACTGTTATATCCGAACTTTATCAAAACAGTTATGATATGGAAAGGCTTTGCGTTGAGATGATAAACCATCTTCGCAATTTCCTTATTGTTAAAACAGTTAAAGACAGCAGAGGCTTGATTATTTGCACAGATGATGAGTATAATTCCATCATATTATCGGCAGAAAATTTTACACTCGAAAATGTAATTTTTGCTCTTGATTTGTTTCAGGATGCTTTAACTAAAATTAAAACAGGGGCAAATGCAAGGGTTGAGCTTGAAATGGCATTTGTTAAGCTTTGTGAGCCGAAACTTGATGTAAATATTGATTCCCTTGTTGATAGAATTTCAAAGCTTGAGCGTGCAGTTAACCGTGGTGTTAATGTTTCGCAACAACCGGCGGTTGCTGAAAGTACAAAGTCTGTTGTTGCAGAAAACAAGCAGGAGGTTAAGGCTGAAAAAGCTGTTGAAGAAATTAAAAACGATACTTTGCCGCCGATAACATCTTCTAAACCAAGCATTGAGCCAAAAGCTTTGCAAGGTAAAAACGAAACTGCGGTTAATAAGCCGCAGCAAACTGTAAATACAGATGATTCCAATACCCAATATGAATTTGAGCATTGGGGTGATTTTATGGATGTTATTCATAAGCAAAATATAGCCTTGTTTGGTGTACTTGCGGGTTCACGCGGGTATATAAGAGGGGAGTATTTCTTAATTGACAGTCCAAATCCGACAATCATTCAGTTTTTGAAAACTCCTACTTATTCTAAAGCAATTAAGCAGGCACTTTATGATGTTACAGGGCAAAGCTTTAAACTCGGTATTTTTAAAAAGAAAGCAACAGACGCACCTAAAAGAGATTTGCTTGAAGATTTAATTCATCAGGCAGAGGATAATATCAAAATAAATTTTGAATAAAATATAGGAGAATTAACTATGAAAGCAAGACTTCCTCAGGGAATGGGCGGCGGTCCGCAAAATATGCAAAATATGCTCCGCCAGGCTCAAAAAATGCAAGAAAATCTTGAAAACAAAAAGGCAGAACTTGAAGAAAAAGAATATGTTGTAACCTCAGGCGGCGGTATGGTTGAAATTACCGCAAAAGGTGACCATACTATTAAAGCTATCGGTATCAACCCTGAAGTTGTTGACCCGGAAGATGTAGAAATGCTTGAAGATATGCTTGTTGCCGCTCTTAATGAAGCTATGCGTCAAATAGATGAAGAATCAGAGCGTGAACTTGAAAAGGTAACCGGCGGTCTTAATATTCCGGGACTTTAAGTTTAAACTTTATAATAACATTATATTTCTAATTACAGAGGTAATAAAATGGGCTTTGACCTTGCACCACTTCAAAATTTAATAGACCAATTTGAGCGTATGCAGGGTATTGGGCATAAAACTGCTCAGCGTATGGCGTTTTATGTTCTCGGCCTTTCTGATGAACAGGCACGCGAATTTGCACAAGCCATAACCGATGCACATACAAAGATTAAGCAGTGTAAAGTTTGCTGTAATCTTGCAGATGATGACTTATGCCCTATTTGTAAAAGCAAGACAAGGGATAAATCCACTATTTGCGTAGTGCAAGACCCTCGTGATGTTGTTGCAATTGAAAGAACACATGAATATAACGGTACATACCATGTTTTGCACGGTGCCATTTCACCTATGGATAATATCGGGCCTGATCAAATTCGTATTAAAGAGCTTGTGGCAAGGCTTGGCAGTGAAGAAGTGGAAGAAGTTATTATGGCAACAAACCCAACTGTTGAGGGTGAGGCAACAGCTATGTATATCAGCAGGCTGCTTAAACCTATGGGTATTACTGTCAGCCGATTGGCTTACGGTGTTCCTGTCGGTGCTGATCTTGAATATGCAGATGAAGTTACACTTTCCCGTGCACTTGAGGGAAGAAGTTTAATATAAATTAAGGAGTGGTAGACTTGGATAAAAATCAAAAGCAAATAATTGCAAATAATAAAAAAGCCTATCACGATTATTTTGTGCTTGAAACTTATGAAGCCGGTATAGAACTTTTCGGCACAGAAATTAAATCTATCAGAAACGGCAAAGTTAATCTTAAAGATAGCTTTTGTTCGGTTGATGACGGTGAAATGTTTGTTATCGGTATGCATATTTCCCCTTATGAGCAGGGAAATCGCTTTAATCGTGACCCAATGCGTAAAAAAAGACTTCTTCTTCATAAAAAAGAAATTATGAAACTTTTCGGTGAAAGTCAGCAGCAGGGGCTTTCAATAATTCCGCTGAAATTATATATTTTCAAGGGCAGAGCCAAGCTTGAAATCGGGCTTTGCAAAGGTAAAAAGCTTTATGATAAGCGTGCAGTTCAGGCAAAAAAAGACGCCAACCGCACGATTGAACGTACACTCAAGGAGAGTTACAGATAATGAAAAGGACCTGTGTTGATTGCGGTAAAGCATTTGAAATAACGCATAGTGAAGAACAATTTTATCATTCAAAAGGTTACAATTTACCTAAGCGTTGCAAAGCTTGTCGTGATAATCGTAATGGCAAAAATCTAATAACTGTAAAAGAAAACCGTCCTATACTAATCAACATTTCTATTACTCTTATAGTAGCAACAATAGTATTTGTCTTTTTTACAAAAGATACTTTAAACAATAATACTTCTGTAATCATTTGCTGCATTGTTTCTGCAATTTTATCATTACTTTGTTTAATTTTTTCAAGAAAAACAAAAGAAATCGATTTTTCGTTTAACAGCAAGTATAAATATGGGTTTTATGATGCCGAAAGCTTATATACCCATTATAAAAAACACGGAAGAGATACCAAATGTAAATCCGCAGAAGAATATCTCATCAAAGCTAACAATGTAATAGAAAACAGGAATGCAATTCATAAACAAACCGTTGATGATGACACAGCATATTACATTGTCCCAACAGGCGAATTTGTAGTGGTTTCACCGGCAAAATACATTCGAACATATTATAGAACAGACTATAAATATTATCTAAAACAATAATATTTAATATACGGGGATGAAAGGATTTCGACAGGGTTGGTGAGCCTTGATCAGCGAGTAGAGGAGTTGCACCTCTTTAAAAGTAACACTTTAAAATTAACTGACAATAATAAATCAGTAGCTCTTGCTGCGTAATTAGCAGCTTGCGTTCTCCCAAAGAATGCCACGACTTTGGATAGAGCGTCGACTTAGTGGCGAACATGAACGAAAGTATTCCTCGTCTTTCGTCAGGTATTAGAGGATACCGTAGCATATAGGCCGTTTACCGCCGATATGTGAGGGGATAACCCAAAAGGTAAAATACACTCGTAGAGCCCTTGGTAAGCCGATTTTGGACGCGGTTTCGATTACCGCCATCTCCACCAAATATTAAAACCCTACATAGTACCTAACTATGTGGGGTTTTACTTATGTTTGCGTACTACTCACTACTACATAATGTACCACGGTTGGTAACAAGTTGGTAGCAGGTTGGTAACAAATATTCTATGTATGAATTGTGTTTACTGCATCAATTTTTGTCTTTAAATAAATATGAGTGTAAACTCTTTCTGTAAACGATTGAGCTGATTTGTGTCCGACTATCTCTTTTATAACACTTTCATTTACATTATGTACTGTCATTTGTGTAATGCAAGTGTGTCGAGCCTCATGCGTAGTGTGTTTCATTGATAACGATTTTAATACACTTTGCTGTTGTTTTCTGTACCAACTGTCAGCAAGTCTGCCTCCGTATTCAGCTGTTATAACCCATTGACTTTGTGATTTATCGCAAAAGTATTTGAAAAAAGGAACAATGACATCAGCAATAGGCACTATTCTAATACCTGAATCAGTTTTACTTTTAACTACTTCAAAATACTGCTCATCAAGATGTAAATTTTCTTTTTTGAGGTAAAGTAATTCATTGCATCTTACACCGGTATAAATGTATATCAAAATCAGTTTTACAATGTCATCATCTGTATGTTTCCAAAGTGTATCAATTTCTTCATCAGAATACGGTATTCTTGCACCTTTTGTCTTTGCTGGAGAACCTACATCAAGCATTTTAGCTTTGTTCTGCGATACTATTTCCTGTACCATGCTGTATTGATATAATTTGCTTACGAGGTTTTTCATATCTCTGTTAGAAGTATATCCGCTTTCGTTATCATCAATACAATTTTGCATATCGCATATTTTTAGTGTGGCGAATACTTTATTGTGGATGATTTCATATTTTTTGTATGCCGCTTTATAACATTTTTGAGCACTTTTTGACAGCTTATCGAATTCTTTTGTTTCTATCCATTTATTATATATATCCGAAAAAGTTAATTTCCTACTTGCAATATCATAAGGCTCTCTGTTATAGTCGGATAGAGCCGCCACGGCATTAGCTTTTGACGAGTAGTATCCTAATACCTTTCTTATCGGAAAACCGTTTTCATCTCGTCCTACGGTTATTCTAACCATATATGGTTTACGGCGATTACCTTTTAGTTTGGTGATGCTGCCATATCCGTTTGCATTTTTCAATTTTGTATCCCTTTCTTTTTTGAAAAAGGGTATAAAAATACCCTACTTGAAATAACAAGCAGAGTGTGATATACTACTATTTGCGAGGTAGTAATTTGTATATCACACTTTGCTATCGCCCCTATGACCTTTGGTGAGGTTGTAGGGGTCTTTTTTTATTTAAAATACAACAAAATCTGTAACTTCGGGTGCTTCGTTTGAACCTGTTATTTCAGCTTGGCAAGTGGCATCGTAGCTTGCGCCGTAAGCGTTTGTAATTGTTACACCGCATTGAATTCGCCAAGTATCATTGTTTTCGCCAACCATTTGATACCCTTGTAAATCTTTCATATAATGCAATTTAAAACCGAAAGGATATTGTTCTTTGCCGTATTCTTCAACAGCTTGACAAGCGTTAATATGACCTAATTTGCTTTCAAGTTCGTTAAGCTGTTTTTGCTTTTTAGCTTCTTTTTTAGTATTTATATATAAATCTACTGTTTTAGTTTCTGCATTTACATTTTCATATTTCGTTATTACATATTTTTTTAATTGTTTTTCGTCTTTTGAAAAGTTATCTTTTACAACATTTGTGTAGTCATTTTTGTACGCTTTGCCGTTATCAAAATAATATGTTGCTGTATAACCCATTTCCTCCATTTTAGAAAGTGCGTTTGATAATGAACCGTCAACAAGTGAAGAAATTTCGGCTTCTGCTTTTTCATTTTTTTCTTTATAATTAGGTTGTGAACCTTGTTCAGAAATAATGAACACCACTGCAATAACAAAAGAAATAGACATAACAACTAAAAATATTTTTAATAGTATATGCTTTTTCTTTTTGCGCATAGGAGGAGCAGGTGCTTGATACGACTGAACTACAGGTTCAGGGGATTCTTCAACTTCTTCCACAGGCACGGCTTGTTTCGGCATATTTTGCTGTAACTTCAAAAAGTAATTTACCATATTGTTAGCTGTTGCTGTATTGTATTGATTTAATTCAAAAGCAACATATTTTGTTTCACCGTTATATTTCCCTTTATAAGTGAAAATTAAATATTGAGTTGCTTGGGTAGTTTCTTTTCCTTTATCGTAAAGCACAGCGCCGACAGAGCCATAGGGAATAAAATCTAAATTTTCGCTAAGTTTACATTGATTATAAATCTCAACATCGGATTTAATGCATATGTTTAATAAATTGCTAAACGGTAAGTCGTATCTGTTTTCATCAGAACGAAAAACAATTCTGTCATCGCACCAATATGCATTTACTACGGTACCATCATTAAGTGGTAAACCGTTTAAGTGAGCAAATGTGCCCTCAAATAAATATCTGAAATTTATATTGTTTGTACCCATAATTTTTCTCCTCGAATTATATTAGTTCAATAAACTTGTAAAGCCTTCAGCCTTACCTAATATTCTAATGTTATTCATATCCTCCTTTGTATATACAAAAGGGGGATATTTTGTATTTTCGGGCTGAAGTACAACCTTATCTTCATATATATAAACCCTTTTGAGTGTAGCCTCGTTGTCAATCAGAACGGCAGCTATTTCGCCATTATCAACTTGACTTTGTTGCTTGATATAGACTATATCGCCGTCATTGATTCGAGCATTAACCATACTGTCACCTTTACATATCAATGTAAAATCGCACTTAATGTTATCAGGGATATCATCATATGCTTCAATGTTTTCCTCAGCAAGAATAGGCTCGCCACAAGCAATAGTGCCTAAGCGTGGTCGCTTATAAGTTTTTGGAATAGGATTTATTCCGGGAATAGAAAATATATCATTATTATAACTTTCGTTTTCGTCCCATCCCATTATAAATTGAGCAGTTGTGTTTAATGCTTTGGCTATTACTTCAATTCTTGTAATTGGAATTTTTTCGGTTTCGCCTGTTGCGTATCTTTGTAAAGCAGATTTTGGAATATTTGTTTTTTTGGAAAGTTCACCATACGAAATATCGTTATCTTCAATGAGTTGTAACAATCTTTTAGAAATTTCACTCATATTTTCACCACCTTTATCATTACAATAACATAGCTGTCCCAAAAAAGCAAGATAAAATCACGAAAATTTGAAATATCGTCCCAAAAATGAAACGAGGTGATTCTATGGTTAATACAAATGTATTTTTAGGGCTAATGAAAATTGTAGGATATTCTCAAAAATCTCTTGCAAAAGAAATAGGAATGAACGAAAATACAATGTCGCTTAACAGTTTCGGATTTTCTGTTTATATAGACACAAGGCGGGGCTAATCCCTGCCTTATTTTTATGCCTTGTTATTCGGATTTTTGTCATTACTCTCGTTCTCGTTTTGCTCGGTAATTAGTTCGAGAAAACAATGAGCAAGCTTTTCTAATTCATAATTCGGAATGTCCCATTCGCCTTTTGCTGCCATAAGGCAACACGCTTATTTTGATTTTATATCTGCCTCCTTTAATTTATTTTACCTTTTGTTTTTGTGTTTGTTTTCATATTGTATATTCTCTTTTATGATGCTGCATTACTATTCATCTCTTAATAATAGAAATTGATTTTTTACAAAAGCCTATAAAACCTATTGACAAAGTAGGAAATAATGATATAATGATACCAAGATACCATTATTTTTGAAGTAAGGTGATTTAATTGAAACAGCTTTTATGCTTTGGCGATTCTAACACTTGGGGTTTAATTCCGAAAACAAATGAAAGATATTCCTGGGGCGTACGATGGACCAGTATTTTGCAGGAAAAATTGTATGATAAAGATGTTCGTGTTTTAGAAGAGGGGCTTTGCGGCAGAACTACTGTTTTTGATGATGCATACCGCAAAAACCGAAACGGTTTAAAGTCACTGCCTGAAATTTTAGAAACAAGTTATCCTATTGATGCAGCGGTAATAATGCTTGGAACTAATGATTGCAAAGCGTATTATAAATCAAATTCATACAATATTGCCAAGGGACTTGGGTTGTGTGTTGATGAACTGCTAAAGTATATTTCGCCTGAAAAAGTTCTTATTGTATCACCAATCTTCCTCGGTGATGCAGTTTGGAAAGAGGAATTTGACCCTGAGTTTGATGCTCATTCGGTAGATATAGCAAAAGGCCTTTTCAACGAATATAAAAAAGTTGCCGAAACCAAAGGTACAAATATAATCTCTGCTTCCGATTTTGCTAGGCCGAGCAATGTTGACCAAGAGCATTTGACTAAAGAGGGACATCAACTTCTCGCCCATGCAATCTACAATGCGGTTATCACTTCAAATATTGTATGAATTTGATTTTGATGTTATTCAATTTCGATTTTAAAGCAAATAGGGTAGTTATCGCTAAATCGGCTGTTTGCTTTAACTGTTAATTTAGTATCGCTTCTTTCAAATTCGAGCTTTTCACCGGTTGAAAGAAGTGTAATATTTTTAATTATAAAATCAGGTCCGTTTTTCTTTTTAAGTGTTTTTATTACAGCGTCCTTACCGTTAGGGCGCATTTGAAATGCGTAGATATACCCGTTTTTATATGTAAATCGAAAATCTTTATTTGTAAATTTCTTTTCACTTGAATCTTGGAAAAATCCCGCTTTGTTATTAACTTTTCCTTCGCCGAAGGTTTTCCAAAATGTTGTATTGTAAATTCCTTCACCGTTTAGTTTAAGCCAAGCGCCTAATTGTTTCAGTACAGCAGTTTCTTCATCTGTAATTGTACCGTCGGCTTTTGGGCCTACATTCAAAAGTAACATTCCGTTTTTGCTTACAATATCTATTAAATCAGTAATAATGTGCCTTGCTGATTTGAATTCGTTGTTTTTTGTATATCCCCACGAGCGTTTTCCTATCGCAGTATCGGTTTGCCAAGGAATAGGGGATATATCTGTTAAAGCACCGCGCTCAACATCAAATGTAGCAACAGTAGGTGCAAACGCTTCGTGCTTGTAGTTAACAGTAACTTCTTTGCCCCATTCGTCTGCACGATTGTAGTAATATGCACACAGCTTTTTTAAATACGGTTTAAATGAGTGATTGTGTATCCACCAATCAAAATAAAGGTCAGCCGGCTGATATTTATCTATAAGTTCGCAGGTTCGCACAAGCCAATCTTCAAGCCATTCTTTGCTTGCACCGATTGAATATGTGTTTGCTGTTGTTTTATGAAGTGTATTACCGTCAAATTCAGGGCAATGCACAGCAGGTCCGTAAAAATCTTGATATTTTTCATCATTTACATCACTGTCAATCGTTTTTCCCATATTCATAAAAAAGTAATGTTCAGCCCTGTGGCTTGATGCACAAAAAGTTAAACCCTGTTTTTCGCAGGCAGTTTTTATTTCGCCTATAACATCTCGGCACGGCCCCATTTTTGTGGCATTCCAGCGGTTAAATTGCGTATCATACATTGCAAATCCGTCGTGATGTTCACAAACGGGCATTACAAATTTTGCACCGCTTTCTTTAAAAAGAGCCAGCCATTTATCTGCATTGAATTTTTCACCTTTAAACATAGGTATAAAATCTTTGTAACCGAATTTATTTTGAGGCCCGTAATTTTTTCTGTGATATAAATATTCTTTGCATTTTTTATCGTACATTGAACGCGAATACCACTCGTTGCCATAAGCCGGTACACTGTATATTCCCCAGTGAATAAATATTCCAAGCTTGCCTTTATAATACCAGTCAGGAGTTTTGTGGTTCGCAAGCGATTGCCAATTATCTTTGTATTTTCCTTTTTCAATTACATCTTCGATTTGATTTAAGTATTCTTTTTTAGTCATTTTTTTCTCCATAATAACCGTATTCACAAAATACCGGAGCTTACAATATGTAAGTTCCGGTATTTTGAATTGAGCGTTATTTTTCTGCTTTCAAAATACTGTCAAGCTGTTTTTCATCATCAAGCTTTGAAAATTCCTTATCAGTATATTTTGCATTGCCTTTGTATTCATCAAGGTAATTATACTTTATTGTAAGTATTGTATCTTTTCCGTTTTCCCTAAGCACAAGTTCAGGAATACCGTCACCGTCCATATCTTTCACAAGATAAGCGGAGTTTTTCACAAAATTTTCTGATTTGTTGTTTTTAATCCATTGGACTGTCCAGTAATATTCACGGTGAATATTATTTGCTTTTTGTGATTCTCTTTTTGCCGAATATTTCAAATCAACTGATTTTTTGAATAACATATAATCGTGTTGCGGGCGCCATTGGTCACCGGTTGTGCATTTTGCGTTAAATGCATTTTCGTCTAAAGCAATGTTGATTTCTGTTATTCCTTTTAATTCACCGTCTTCGTCATATACAGCGTCCCAAAATGCGTGGTGCTTAATTTCTTTTACGGAAGAAGGAATATACATATATGATAACCCTCTTAAATAATACATACAGTCAGAGCCGATAAATTCAAGCCCCTCAGGCAGTGATGAATAGATTTCATCCATACCATCAATTGCCTTGTATGATGTTTCGATAACAGGCTTACTTGCTTTGTAACTGAAAATATTAACTAATACCGTATTTTTAAATATTGCCATATTTTCCATACGACTTACGCCCTCAGGAATATATAAATCAGTAATGTTTGAATATGCAAATGCAAGCTCACCGATTGTTTTTACGCTTGACGGAACAACATATGTTCTTGTGTTTCTGTTATATTTTTGATAGTAAGCTTCGTTATACTTTTTTGTTGTACCCCAAAGTTCTTCCATTTCTTTTCCGTCGTCGTCAACAAGAATGGAATGTTGCTCGCCCTTTTTGTCAAGCTTTGCATAACCGTTTTGCAGTCTTAATTCTCGGTCGTGGTCGGTAGGGTAGAATACGATTTCTGTAACATCCTTGTTATACAGTACACCGTTAATATCACAATAGTAAGGGTTTTCTTTGTCAACAAATACATTTGCTATTCCCCAGCAGGAATAAATTGATTTTCCGTCTATGTTCTTCACTGTTTTGCCGATATTTATTTTTGTTACTGATTCATCGCAGTTAAAGGCATATTCATGTATTTTCGTAATAGGCTTTGAAGTATCTTTTTTACCTGTTTTTACATCAACTACATAGTCAATTGTAACCTCTTTCACTTTACCCGGATTTGAATACTTTATAAGCTCGTAAGTTCCGTCGGAAAGCTGCTCATATTTGAATTCATCTGAATGTACCGCACGAACCGAAAGAAAAATAGCAGTTCCTATTGCAATAAGCAGAGTAATTACTACTATTATTTTTTTTAGGGTGGCATTTTCAAAAGGTTCGTTAATGTGCGGTTTTTGCAATCCCTCAATTTGATAAGTCCAAATTTCATCATCCGGAATATCAAGTGTATAATCTTCGGCGGTTTCTTGGCTTTCCTGTGCTTCTTGTGCCAAGAAATCGTCGTTTTCAATTGTATTTACTTCGTTTTTTTTACGCTTTTTCATTATGACATTACCTCCTCGCCGATTTTTTCTTCAACTGTTTCATCACTTTGGGTAATGCCGTGTTCCTCGTTGTATTTTGTGCGGGTGACTTTTTCTCTTTTTCTGAGAACCTGCATAACTTTGTTTTGCTTGTCATCATCATAATCCCAGAAGAAATACGGAATTGTCATAAGCAAATAACCAACAATATCAAATATAATTGGTATTACAATTATTTTGATTCTTGATGAATCAATGAAAAGTACATCCCAGTTGCTGTTAAATCCATATCTTAAAATTAAAATTGGAATAATTAAACCTACAAACGATACAATAGGTCCGGTAAACCAGCCAAACACACCTGCAAAACTTTCAAGTCTTTCGCCCGAAAGGTACATTTGATAGTCGTTCACTCGTACACTCATATCGTGGTCAATAGATTTCGGAACTGTTTGGAACATTTCGGTAATAAACAAGACTATTACAGATAATGTACCGCATAAAACAAGATGTTCACCGCAAAGTAAGTAGCAGGCAACTATAACGCTGTAACATACTGCTCTTGATATGTTATAGAAAATCATAACTTGCTTGTATGAGAATTTTTTAATAAAATACGGTGTAAAGAAATCAGGCGGCGTACCTGCGAAAGATACTAACGCAACTATAAGTGAATAGCTTAATCCGCTTAACCTGAATGTGTAAAGGTAAAGTACTGTTGTAAATGCCAACATTCCGTTACCAAGCGAATCAAGCAAACCTACTATTGTTTGAATCCATCTGTATTTATTTCGCATTACACCAAACATACCGTCCCAAAATTTGATTTGCACTTTCTTTTCAAGCGGCGGCTGCGGTATTCTTTCTTTTATTCTGCCGGCAAAAACCATTGTAAGTACTGCAAATACAGTAAATGTAATAGGAATAATCCATTTGAATACTGCAATATCTGCCCATTTATCCTTGCACATACCTATAAATACAGGTAAAAGTATTGCTAAAATAGATTGCATTAAGTGTGATAATTTAATAGGATATGTTCTTACTAATATTCTTTCGCGAACATTTGGTGAGCAGTTTTGTGCGCAGTTTTCGAGATTGTTACCGAATGGGAATAAGTTGTATATTGAAAACAGCAAATTAGCTACCCATACTCTTGTTACGGTATCGGTAATAGTTGAATAAAATGGTAACCAGCCAATTAACCATACCATTATAACTTTAGGTATGAAATCGCAGTATAAGCTGTATTTGTATCTGCCGAATTTAGGTATGAGCTTTTTGCGGTAAAAAATATTACGCGCACCGCTCCAACCGTTCCACAAAATATGTGTACCGAAAATTTTGATTGTTGATGCGGCAGATAATCCCTCAAGTCCGTTTAGATAGTGAACTAATTTGTTGCTGTCAGGAAGCATAAATGAAAAATCACCAAATATCATCCACAACCCCGCGGCAATTAAAAAGAAATAAAGCCCATAAAATCTGCGTTCCGTTTTCTTTGGCAAAAAGCCCAAGTTGTCGTTAATTATCCAACCTATTAAAGTCCAAATATAATTAAGCGGCATATTGATGATCGCTATAATTGAATAGGTTAAGTACGGCAGCTTGTAATGATACATCATTAAGTAGCAGCCGGCAGCGAATGTTATGTATTCAAGTGTTTTGTTGCTTGCATAGTTACTGCCTGAGCCGATAAGTATGTCCAAATATTCACGATACGGTACATATTTACCGGGTGCCGGTTTTTTCCAATGCGTTTTAATGTCTTTAGCTAATCTTTTTACCTTGCCCGCGTTAGCCATAAGTTTTCCCCCTCTGTCTTATATATTGTTTTATGCTTTTCAATACATATATATGTGCTAATATAAATATGTATTTTGCATAGTAATATGAATATTATACAATATTACCAAAATTTCTTCAAGAGGTATGAAAACTTTTAATAAAAACATATAAAAACAAAATAAAAAAGCAAATCTGCCATAAAACAGATTTGCTTTAATTTTAAATACTTATTTATTTTTTCTTTTTTCGGCTTCCTCTTCTTCTAATTTGCGGTAAGCGACTTTGCCTACCAAGGTTTTAGGAAGTGAATCTCTGAATTCGATTTCTTTAGGTACACCGTAACGCGAAATATTTTTCTTGCAGTGTTCAAGTATTTCTTCTTTAATTTTATCACTTGGTTCAGCGCCTTGGCGCAATACAACAAAAGCTTTTACAACATGCATTTTGTACGGGTCAGGTATGCCGATTGCACATGAAAGAAGTACATCGGGATGTGCATCAATCGCATTTTCAACTTGAGATGGATAAACATTGATACCCGATACAATAATAAGTCTTTTCATTCTCTGCTTATAATAAATAAAACCGTCTTCATCCATGGTGCCGAGGTCACCGGTGTGAAGCCATACATTTCCGTCTTTGTGTGTACGAAGTGTTGATGCGGTTTCTTCTGCGTTATTAAGGTAACCTTTCATAACGGTAGGGCCTGTAATGCAAATTTCACCTTCTTCACCATATGGAAGTTCAGTATCGTTTTGCGGATTAACTATTGAATAGTATGTATCTGAAAGCGGAATACCTATACTACCCTCACGGTATGTATCAAACGGAGTGAGGCAAGATGCGGTTACACATTCTGTTGTACCGTATCCCTCACGAACTTGGATTGTAGCATTATGCTCTTTAAGGAATTTATCAACTTTTTTCTTAAGTTCAACTGAAAGAGAGTCGCCGCCGCAGAACATTCCGCGCAGGAATGAAAGGTCAAAATCAAATCCCTCACTGCGAAGCAATGCTTCATAAAGGGTAGGAACACCTACAATAACATTAGGTTTGTATTTTTTTACATCCCTTGCGTAAGTTTTAATAGTGAACTGCGGGATTACTATGCAGGTTCCGCCTGCTTGAAGTGCTGTGTGTATTCCTACACCTAAGCCGAAACCGTGGAATAAAGGCATAACGGAAAACATTCGAAGCCCATCCATTGAAAAGCCGGCATTTGCAGCAACTTGAGCACCTAAAGCGTTCATATTCATATTTGTAAGCTCGATGCCTTTTGATGTACCGGTTGTGCCGCCGCTGAAAAGAATAACTGCGGTATCATCCATTTTAGGCATATTATTTGTGAGTGCCGGTGCTTTTTTAGCACCTTTTATAAAGTCGCTCCAATCAATTATATTTTTATTATCTTTTGGAAGCGGAGCCGGCTTTTTCTTAACTGTAAGAGGGTAGAGCATATTAAGCGGAAAAGGAAGCTCATCCTTAATATGTGCAACTATTACCTTAACAGGATGTTTAACATCTTTTAATGCACGAAGAACCTTTTCGTAAAATAAATCAATTACCAAAATAGCTTTTGAATTGGTTGTGTTAATGTAAAATGCTATTTCACCTTCTGCTGAAAGCGGGTGAATCATTGCCGGAATTGCGCCGATACGGTTGAGTGAATAAAATGTATCAATACCCTGCGGCGTGTTTGGCATACATACTGTTACACAGTCGCCTTCGCAAATTCCGATGTTTCTGTAAGCCTTGCCCAGTGTTTCAATCTTTTCAAAAAAAGTTTTATATGTTGTTTTCTTTCCTTGAAATTCATATGCAACGGAATTTATTTTGTTGAGTTGATTTACATTATCCTTTATGGCTTCATACATTGAGCCTTGAGGATAAACAAGATGTTCAGGAATGTTACCAAAATATTTAAGCCATGGAGCTTTTGGAGTTTGAGGCATAACATTTCTCCTTTGTTTCATTTTTTGCTTATTATACAACTATAATATATTGATTTCTATATTTTTTTATTTATTTAATGAATATTTAATAAATAGAAGTGAAATAATTAACAAAAACGCAATGTAAGCATATTAACTTACATTGCGTTTTTAGTTAATCTTTTTGTAAAAGCATTCTGTCGTTATCAAAATCTTTCATTTCTCTTTCACGATAAAGCTTTAACAAGTCTGATACATTCATTTCTTTTCTTGTTTCACTGTCAAGGTCAATTATGATTTCGCCTGAATCCATCATTATTGTTCTTGTGCCGGTAACAAGAGCTTGCGACATGTTATGAGTAATCATCATAGTTGTAATATTGTTCTCTTTCACAATATTATTGGTGATTTTCATAACTTTGTCAGCTGTAACAGGGTCAAGTGCCGCTGTGTGTTCATCAAGTAAAAGAAGCTTTGGTGTAACAATTGTACACATTAAAAGTGTAACAACCTGCCTTTGCCCGCCGGAAAGAAGACCGATTTTAGTTTTCATTCTGTCTTCAAGTCCCATATCAAATCGTGCAAGATGCTCTTGAAAATATTCTCTTTTCTTTTTCCCGATAGCTTGTGAAAAGAAGCTTGAACCTGCACGCGAATATGCAAGAGCAAGGTTTTCTTCAATAGTCATATTAGGTGCAGTGCCTTTCATCGGGTCTTGAAAAACTCTGCCTACAAGTCTTGCCCTTTTATGTTCAGGCATAAATGAAATATCTTTTCCGTCAAGTATAATGCTTCCGCTGTCCTGTTCAAATGTACCGCATATCATATTGAACAGTGTGGATTTTCCTGCTCCGTTTGAACCTACTATTGTAACAAATTCACCGTCATTAAGTGTGAGGTTAATGTTGTTTAAAGCTTTATGCTCATTTACCGTATCTTTAGCAAATGTTTTGGAGACATTTTTAATTTCAAGCATTTTTTCTTGCCTCCTTTTTACTTTTTGCATTTTCAAACTTATGCTTAATTTCAGGTACTACCAATGTAATGGCAACAATAATAGCACAAGTAAGCTTCATAAGATTTTCACTGTTTTTGCCAAAGAGTGATACATCTATAACAAATGCTACAATTATTTTGTAAATTACAGAGCCGACAACAGCGCTTGTTAAACCGAGAGCAACATTTCTTTTACCGAAAATTGCTTCACCGATTATTACTGCCGCAAGTCCGTAAATAAGTGTTCCGTTAGAAAAGCTTTGGTCACTGAGTCCCAAATAATGTGAAATCAGCGCACCTGAAAGAGCAATAAGTCCGTTTGCAAGTGCCAAACCGAATATGAGCGAAAAATCAACATTGATTGATGATGCCCTTACCATATCGGGATTATCACCCGTAGCTCTTATGCAAAGGCCGAGATGAGTTCTGAAAAATAAGATAAGAAGTATTAAAACCAGAATACAAACAACCGCACCTATAATAAGACCTGCAATTTTTTTATCAGCACCGCTGATACCGACTGCTTTGAAAAATTTGGTGAAAGCCGAATTATCGTTAAAGTTGAGGTTGGATGAACCCCTAACCATCAAATTTATTGAGTAAAGGCCGCTCATTGTTATAATACCTGCCAAAACAGGATGAACTTTTAGCTTGGTTTGCAAAAGGCCTGTAACAATTCCGGCAAGCACACCGGCAAAAAATGCCGCAATAAAACTTGTAATACTTAAACCTTTGCTTGCAACAACTGCGGCAACTGCCGAGCCAAAGCCGAATGAACCCTCGGTTGTAAGGTCAGGTATGTCTAAAATTCTGAGTGAAATGTATATGCCGAGTGCGAGCAGACCGTAAAGAAAACCCTCCTCGACAGCTGTAATATAAACCTGCATAATGTGTCCTTAATAGTTTGTAATGATTATTATTCGTTAACTAATTGAATTTCATAGCCGATTGTGTCTTTATCAGGTGTGTTTACACCAAGCATATCGGCTGTGCCGCAGTTAAATGTGCAGTAGTCGATTCCTACAACTTCGGCAGGGATTTCTTCAATTTTAGTGCCTTTCATATATTCAATGCATTTATCTGCTGTTTTAGCGCCTATTCCCTTATCGTCAATTGCAAGGGTAGCAAGGCAGCCGCTGTTAACTGTTGTAGCTGATGAGCAGTAAGTAGGTATTTTGGCTTCGTTGCATACCTGTGCAAGTGCAGATACACCGTCTTGTACAATTGCATCATTAGGTACAAATATTACATCACAGCCCTTTTTGATAAGTGTTTCTGTTGATGCTTTTACATCTGCCGATGTTTCAACTGTTGCACTTTCGTATTTAACACCTTTTTCATCAAGATACTTTTGTGCTGATTCAACTGTGTTTACAGCATTGATTTGTGATGTTGAATAAATAAAGCCCCATTTTTTTACATCAGGTGTAATTTTGTATCCCATATCAATAATATCTGAAACAGGGATAGCGTTTGATGTGCCTGTTGCATTTTTGTCAGGTGCAGCCATATCGGTAATTACTTTAGCCTCAACCGGTGCGCTGACTGCACAGAAGAAGCAAGGTGTGTCAGAAGCTAAGTTTACAAGTGTTTGTGTGCAAGCTGTGCCGATTGTGAAAATAGCATCATAACTTCCGTCATCCATAGAGTTGATTATAGTTGTAAGGGTGGTTGAATCTCCCTGTGCGTCTTTATAATCAAATTCTGCATTTTCATAGCCGTTTTTCTTCATTTCTTCAATGATTCCGTCTTTCATATCAACAAATGCACCGTTTGCACCTGTTTGAACTACAATTCCGAATTTTGCGGTTTTAGAATCTTCTTTACTGCCGTTGTCCGATTTTGAACATCCGGCAAAGCAAGCTGCTGCAACAGCAATTGCAAAAATAACAGCTAAAACCTTTTTGATTGTTTTTTTCATAATGTTACCTCTTTCTTACTTAGTTGTTTTTGTTATATTCTTCAAGCTTTTTAAAAGCTTTTAATACCATTTCCTCGGTGATTTTGTAAGGGTTGTGGTCAATATCTTTCATAGCGCACACCATTGGTACAAGCTTATCCAAATCACTTTCGCTCATTTCAATATCTTTTAAGCAGGTTGGAAGTGAAATTGAACGGTTGAAATCAAACATTGTTTTAAACATTTCTTCATTTTCGTCAACAAGCAGTAAAATAAGTATTCCGAAGCCGACAACTTCACCGTGCAAATGGTTTTCTTCAATGTGCGGATAAGATGTAAGCGCATAAAATACAGCGTGTGCAAGCCCTGTGTTATAGTCGATTATATGCTCCGCTGTTAATAATATTGATGCAATGCCGGTTGTGACAACTATGTCTAATACAACTTGCTCAACTTCAAAGCTTGCTGTGCCTGATTTAAAATCTTCAAGTGCTTTTTTCCCGTATTTAAGCAGGGGAGTCAAACACATTTGCGATGTTGTAACACCGAGTGCGTGGTAATGTACCAAATCTTCACCTCGGCTGCTCATCTCGGCTTCAAAATACTTTGCATATGTATCGCCGATACCTGCCCACATAAACCTTGCAGGTGATTTTGCAATAACCGGTGTGTAAATAAAGCAATGCCTTGGCGCAGCCGTAAAGAAAAACGGCTCTTTAAAACTTCCGTCATCATTATACATTATTGAAACTGCGGTTGTGCCGGCACAGTTTGATGCAATGGTAGGAAAAGTAAAAATATTTTTGCCAGTTTTAAAAGCAAGTGCTTTTGCAGTGTCAAGCGCTTTTCCGCCGCCTATGCCAAAAATAATATCTGCTTCTTTAACAAGCTCGTTTTCTTCCAACTTTTTCACATTTTCATATGTGGCGTCACCGCCATACCATAAAAAGTCAAGTATCTCCAAATCACTGCCGCAGCAGGCTTCAATTATCAAATCTTTAACCTTGCTTATTGCAGTTTTACCGCCGATGCATATTGCTTTTTTGCCGAAAGGCAGGCAGATTTCACATATTTTGTCATATACATTATCGCCGATTGAATAACTCGGTAAAGATATAGAATAGTTTTTCAAAATATCTACTTCCTATAAGTAAAAGATAAATAATTATAACATTATATAATCTTAATGTCAATTATACCAAAAGCTGTCTTGTATTTATTTTTAATTTCCTCTAAAAATAATATGGAAATTTAGGAGGGGATAGCTTGAAAAACAAATTAACTTCGCTTTTAATGTGTATTATTTTTGCTTCCTGCATTTTCTTTTCATACGGCTTTACAATATGCAGTGTGTGCGTGATTAACGAAAATAAAAATGTACTTAAAAGCTATTATTCCACTTCTGATATAACAACAGCACTTTCCCGCGCACTTGATTATACTGAAAATAATGCAAATAAATATAATTTTTTAACCATAAGAATTTCAAAAGGTGTTTATAATGTAAAAAAAACATTACACCTTTCAAGCTATACTACAATTGATTTGAATAAATCGTTTATAAAAAATGCTAATTACGAACGCGGTAATATTTTTAAATCCCCTGAAGATAAGGAGTATCCAAAATATTCTTCACTTACCCGGTGTATAATCAAAAACGGAACTCTTGACGGTAATTTTAACCGTAATAAATCGTGCATTTTACGCCTTTGTCATTCAAATAATGTTAAAATCGAAAATGTAACTTTTCTCAATAATTATTATTCCCACCACGCTGAACTTGCGTCTTGCCAAAATGTAACTTTTTACAATTGCGTTTTTAACGGTCAGCTCTCAAATCTGAATGTCAATTCCTCGGAAGCTGTTCAAATTGATATTCTTGACCGTGTTCATTTTTTCGGCTTTACTTCTTATGATAATACTATGAACGATAATATAACCATTGAAAACTGCGTTTTTAAAAATGTATATAGGGGAGTGGGAACGCATAATTATTTTAAAAATCTTTATCAAACCAATATAAAAATTTTAAATTGCACCTTTGAAAATATAACCGATTGTGCCATATCAGCCGTTAATTTTAAAAATATTGAAGTTAAAGGTAATAAATTTCTAAATTGTAAATATTCTGCTTTTTATCGTGATAACGGTAAATAACTCTTGTCTAATCACTTTTTTTGTTATATACTAAATAGCGTTAGAAGGTGATTTAATGCCGATTTCGGTTATGCTTAAACCGGCATCAAGTAATTGTAATCTTGCTTGTGAATATTGTTTTTATCATTCCCTTTCTTCCAAAAGGGATGATTTCTCAAAAGGGTTTATGAGTGAAAATACAGCCCGAAGAGTTATTGACAGCGCACTTGATTTTGCGAAAGGTACAGATGTATTTTTTACATTTCAGGGCGGTGAGCCGCTTTTGTGTTCACTTGATTTTTATGAAAATTTTGTTTCATATGCAAAATGCGTGAATAAAAAAGGCAGTAATATTCATTATTGCCTGCAGACTAACGGTACGCTTATCACTGATGAATATGCCGCTTTTTTTAAAAATAATAATTTTCTAATCGGTGTTTCGCTTGACGGTGATTTTGAGCTAAATAAATATCGTATTTATCCTAACGGTAAAAATTCGTTTGATGATATTTTAAAAGGCATTGAAATATTAAAAAAGCATAATGTTACTTTTAATGTTCTTTCCGTTTTAACCAAAAATACAGCTTTGAATTTCAGAAAAGCTTATAGATTTTTTAAATCAAATGATTTAAAGTATATTCAGTTTATAGTAGGCCTTAAACCCTTTGGTGATGAAAGTGATAATGATATGTATATGAGTAGTGATGATTATGCATTCTTTTTAACTAAAGGTTTTAATATTTACTATAATGATTATCTGCGCGGAGATTTTGTTTCTGTTCGCACATTTGATAATTACATATCTCTTGCAAACGGTAATAATGCCGAGCAGTGCGGTATGAACGGCTTTTGCTCCAATCAATTTGTTGTTGAAGGGGACGGAAGTGTTTACCCTTGTGATTTTTACTGCACTGATGAATGGTATCTTGATAATATAAATACATCATCATTTAGTGAAATGTATCGAAGCCCTAAATGTGTTGAGTTTATAAAAAGCTCATTCAAACTCAATGAAAAATGTAAGGATTGCAAATATTTTTATTTGTGCCGCGGCGGCGGATGCAAGCGCAACCGTGAAAGCAGTGATTATTGCGATGCATATAAGCAATTCTTTTTACAAAGTGAAGATAAACTTAAACAATTAAAAAAGTAGGTGTACTTGAATGAAAAAAACCATATCTCTTATTTTGTGTGCAGCTTTGTTTTGTTCGATTTTTGCTGCTTGCAGTAATGCAGATTCTTCTAATAAAACAGACGAGTCTGTTGAAGCCGATAATGTTCAAATAAAAATTACGACAGATGCACATTATGCTTCACTAGACGAATCATCAATAAAAGCATATGAAAAGCTTTGTAATGCGGTTCTTAATTACGAAAGTGAAGTTAAATATAATGTTTCATTAACGGATGATGTTAACAGGCTTTTTTATACTTCGTTCCCGCAGTACATTCTTGTTGACGGAATTGATTTTCTTGATGATAATTCCGGTGTTAAAATCACTTATGCAAACGATAAGGAAACTCAAACTGCCAAACTTAAAGAATTTAATAATGAAATTTCAAAAATTATGATTAAATGCGGCTTCGGCAAAGTCAGCAAAAATGAATATTTACTTAATGTTTATTCATATATTACCAAAAATTTTACAGTCGATAATTCGGTTACTACCGTATTTGATACCGTTTTGCAAAAGAAGGGTATGAATTCAACTTTAAGCGGCCTTTTTGAATATTTGCTTCTTCAAAATGATATTAAAGCTTCACATCTTATTAACCTTGAAACTAATTCAATAGCTAAAATGATTTCAATGGCTGAATTTAACGGGCAAAAATATTTCTTTGATGTTACATCTGAAATTGAAGATAATTCCGGCAAGGCATTAAAATATTTTGCAATGAATACCGCCAGGGCACAGATGGGTAACGGATTTATGTTTACCGATAATACATCTGCCGATGTTATTGAAGATGATACTTATTCAAAACTTGCTTCTTCCACATCTTATCAAATTAAATCATCAAAAGTTATTGCCGAAATAAAAGGCAATGATACATTTGAATTCAATTTGGACTAAATTCACTTTTTATACTACAATTTGATATATTCGATAAAAAGGATACAAGAAATTGTATCTTTTTTGTTGTAATTGCAATAAAAATATGTTATCATAATGCTTATGATTTAACTAAGGGGGATAAGTATGGCAGAAAATGCTTCACTCAAACAAAAAGTGACGACTCTTCTTGACAATGTGAAATACTATTGGAAAGAGCCGCCAAAGGGCAGGTATATGTCCTTTAAAGAAATCGGTGCCTATGCTTTCGGCGGAATTGGTGCATATCTTATCGTATGCATGAGTATTCCTTGTATTTTAGGTGCTACAAATGTGTTCCTTTCAGGAACTATCGGTATAGGTCTTACCGATATGTATATTATGTATGTTATCGGTGTATTGGCAGGTATTCCATTAACTGGTGTTCGTGCCAACATAGTTGATAATACGCGTAATAAAGCCGGTAAATATAGGCCTTACTTGCTTAGAATGGGTATTCCTTGCGCAGTAATTTTTGTTGCAATGGTTTGGTTCCCGTATGATAAGCTTCATCTTCTTGTAGGTGACGGTCAAATCTTCGGCAAAAATGCTGAATATGTTGCAAAGTGCGCAGTAGTTCTTTTGTTTAACCTTGCACTTCAGTTTTTCTATTATTTCTTCTATGATGCTTATGAAAATCTCATTCATGTTCTTTCTCCTAACTCACAGGAAAGAGCAGATGTAGCATCAATTAAGAGTATTATTTATTCTTTCGGTCCAACTGTTTACAACATTATTATTCCTGCAATTGCTGCAATTATCGGAACTAACCAAACGGATATTAAGGTTTATAGAATTGCTTTTCCTGTAATCGGTGTAATCGGTACACTTCTTGTATTTGTCGTTTATGCTAACACACAAGAAAAAATTATTCAGGCAAAGACTCATGTTGTGCAAATTAAGTTTAGTGATGCTTTCCGCGAAGTAGCAAAAAATAAGTATTTTTGGATTATTTCTCTTGCAACTTGGATTGGTTTCCTTGAAACTGCGTATGCTAACATTCTTTATTGGCTTTGTAACTATGGCGGTGCTTGCTCACAGGGTACATATGTAATTATTACTACTGTTTATGGTAACGCTTCGCTTTGGGGTATGCTTCTTGCTCCTTTCTGCATCAGAAAATGGGGTAAGAAAAATGTTCAAATAGTTACAAATCTTTTCAATATAATATTTATTTTATGTATGTATCCTTTCTTCCTCGGCACTGCCGGAGCAGACGGTAATATTAAAAATTATGTAATTTGGGCAGTAATGGCATGTTTGTATCTTAATGCTGTTGTAGGTGCGTTTGCTCATATTCTCAACCCTTCAATTCAGGCAGATATTCGTGATTATCAGCAATATAAAACCGGTGAGCGTATTGACGGTATGTTTGCAGCAGTTGCTACAATCGGCGGTATTATCACTCTTATTACAGCAGGTGTATTGCCGGCTCTTCAAGAAAAATACGGTATGACAGCAAAAATTGCAGAAAAAGTAACAAGTGATACCGGTTTGATGTCAAGGGTTCTTCCGGGTGCTAAGCAAACACTTTCCCAAATGCTTACAGACCAACTTGCAAACGGTCAAAATAACTTTGTTAATCCATCATCCGCACTTTATGATGTTAATAATATTTTGCTTCCGCTTCTTCGTGTTTTGGTTATTGTTGCCGCTGTCGGTGCTACACTTAATGTTATTCCTTTCTTCTTCTATGATTTGACAGAAAGAAAGCAAAAATCATATGTTCGCGTTCTTAAAGTTCGTGCCGTGTTTGAAGACTATGGCAACAATGCTATGAAGGACAAGGATATTGTAGAAATGATTGACCTTGTTAATAACGCTAAAGAAATGGCAGTTGCAACACCTAAAAAACTTGATAAATCAAGTTATAAAGGCATTTCTGATAAAAATGCTCGTAAAGAAGCAAAAAAGGCTTATAAAGCAGATGTAGATTTTAATGAAGAAATTGAAATTTCAAAGTTTGTTGTAGATGAACTTAATAAGTTTGATACAGAGCTTGGTAAGAAGAAAGTTGAAGTATACCAAAATGTACTTGATGCCGGACTTGATGGAATTAAAAATGCATCCCTTGCCGAAGCTAAGGGCGAACTTAAATCAGCTAAGGCTTTGCCGAAATCTAACCTTGAAGAAAAAGAAGAAAGAAAATTCTTTATCGAACTTGCTCGTTCAAAGGTATCTGCTGTTAAGGCATATAACAAATACTTCGGTTCCGTTAACGAACTTCGTGAACTTGATTTTGCTGTAATTGATGATTACTTTGCACAAGAAGACAGCCTTGATGATAAAATCGCCGAACTTGCAAAGCTTAGCCATGTAGCTAAGAAAGATAAGGATGCTGACGAAGTTAAAAGACTTAAAGCAGAAATTAAAAAGTATTCTGATGAGCGTAAAGAAGTTCGTAATCTTTCTAAGGCTGAAATGGATAAGCACGCTCAGTTTAACCGTGCTGCTAAACCTTATGTTGATGCTAAAAAAGTTCTCACTCAATACGAAAACTTCCAGCACCTTGATGAAATTGCTGCTCAGTATGATGAAGCTAAAGCAAGAGCTGAAGCTGAAGAAAAGGCTAAGGAACTTGAAAATGAGCGTAAGCGTAAGGAACTTGAAGCTGAACTTGCAAAGCGTAAAGCTGCAAGAAAAAAGAAATAAAATAATTTTTACCTTTTAAGGCTCCCTTGTAAAGGGAACTGTCAACGAAGTTGACTGAGGGATTTAAATGCATCGGACTCTTGTTCGGTGCATTTTTTATGTGCTTATTTATTGCGCAAAAATAAAATAGACACCAATGATTTTTCAAAATCATTCAGTGTCTATTTTTTTATGCTTGTATCTTCACTCAATCCTGCAATGTAATCTATTGAAACATCGTAAAATTTAGCTAATTTTATTATCAATTCAAATGGCGGCTCTCGCTTGCCTTGCTCGTAATTTGTATAGGTAGTTTTGTGCATTTTAAGCAGCTTTACAAGCTCTTCCTGCGTTAAGTCTGCATCTTCCCGCAAATCTCGAAGCCTTGGATAATATCCCATATCATCACCCCTTGCCTATATTATTACATATCATATGTAATCTCGTTGACAAAATACAACAAATGATGTATTATAAATTTGAAATACATTGTATGTTGTATTCGCGAAAAAAGGAAGAGGATATTTTATGGATTATCGATATTTTGGCAAAATCAAAAATTGTAGCCAAATGATTGAATATTTTGATGATCGGCATTTTAGGCATAGCAAGTATTTCCATTATTCATCTTTAGAAAATATAAATTCTATTCTTGAAAGCAACGAGTTTTGGTTAGGTCAAGTTAAAAGGTTTAATGATAGCAACGATAGTGAACAATTTGATGATGGAAACAGGAATTTTTCACTTTGTTTTAGTAGCGGAATAAATGAAAATTTACCTCTTTGGTATTTTTATGGTGGAATTTCCGGTCAAGGTGCTAGAATATCATTTACCAAAGCAAAATTTAAAACATTTTATGAAAATGCAAAATTTTATTTGTTTCCCGAATCTAAGAGGAATGAAAGCATTGAAATTACTGAAAACAATGCAAGTATTAAAATTAGCGATGTATTGTATTTTAAAGAAGATGAGAACGCAAATCGTAAAAACGAAATTCAATTGAAATATAATAATTTAACGAATTATATTTTGAAACCTGAAGAATTTCAACTGCTGAAAAATCATAAAAAAGGTTTTATGAAAAGTATTGCTTGGTTTTATGAAAAAGAAACTCGAATCCATATTAGGTTAAATGATGAACTTGCAAAAAAGATCGACAAAAGTAAAGTTTATCATATAGCTATGCATTGTGATGATTTGAGTAAATATGCAAGTATAACATTTGCACCAAACATTACTAAAGATATGCTAAATAAAATCTTGAAAGATAACAAAGCAATTGAAGAAATTTATTTAAAAAACAGTAGAGTTCAATTAAGCGAATATAATGGCTCAGTTTATTTTAACTTAAAAGATAAATTATGTGATAATTGCAATAAATTTAAGGAGAAAAAATAACATGAAAAAAGTAATTAGTTTATTTTTATCCCTTACAATGCTTTTGAGTATTGTATCGGTAGTCGATTTTTCAGCTTATGCTGATGTTCAAACAGGTAGTTGTGGCGATAATGTAACATATTCACTTGATACCGAAACAGGTGTGCTTACTATTAGCGGTACAGGTGATATGTATTCTTATGGTCCGTTTTATGAAAATACTAATATTAAATCAGTAATTATTGAAAACGGCGTAACAAGCATTGGTGATGGCGTATTTCAAGGTTGCACAAGTTTAAGAAGTGTAACAATACCTGATAGTGTAACAAGTATTGGTGATGATGCATTTTACGGTTGCTATTTCACATCTGAAAATTTTGTCAATAATTCTAATGTTGAACTTGATGATTCTTCAAAACCGACAATTGTTGATACAGACGCAGGTGGCTTTTGCATAAAAGATAATGAGCTTGTTAATATGCGCCCTACTTATGCAATTGGTGAAATAACAATACCGGATAGTGTGACAAGTATTAGTGATTATGCATTTAATGATTGCACAAGTTTAACAAGTGTAACAATACCTGATAGTGTAACAAGTATTGATGATTGGACATTTTCTTCTTGCACAAGTTTAACATCAATTGAAGTTTCAGGTAATAATAAAAACTATTCTTCGGCTGACGGAGTTTTGTTTAATAAAGACAAGTCGGAGTTGATTACTTATCCAGCCGGTAAAACAGATAGCGAATATGTAATACCAAACAGTGTAATAAGCATTGGTGATTCTGCATTTGAAAATTGCACAAGTTTAACAAGTGTAACAATACCTGATAGCGTAACAAGTATTGGCTATTCTGCATTTCGTGGTTGCACAAGTTTAACAAGTGTAACAATACCGGATAGTGTAACAAGTATTGGTGATGCTGCATTTTCTGATTGTACAAGTTTAACAAGCTTAACAATATCTGATAGTGTAACAAGTATTGGTAAATATGCATTTAGTGGTTGCACAAGTTTAACAAGCATAACAATACCTGATAGTGTAACAAGTATTAGTTATTCTGCATTTGAAAATTGCACAAGTTTATCAAGTGTAACAATTGGAAATAGTGTAACAAGTATTGGAAGTTCTGCATTTTATAATACAGCATATTATAATGATAAATACAATTGGGATAAAGGTGTATTGTATTTATCAAATCGTTTAATCGATACAAATGATGATTTTGATTCAACAACTGATTACACAATTAAAGATGGTACAAGATTTATAGCCGATTCTGTATTTTCAAATTGCGACAATTTAATAAGCATAACAATACCAAATAGTGTTAAAAGTTTAGGTGACAACGCTTTTGGTAGTGTTAAAAAAGTTATTTACAATGGCACGGATAAAGAATTTTTTGAAATAGAAAATATAGAAAATAACAAGAATGTAATTGTAGCCAAATATTATGACTTGCTTAACGATTTGATTTCGAAAATTGAAGTGCCGTACAAGCAGTCAGAATATCTAAAAATAACTGATGATTATTTATATAACACCATAAAAGACAGAATCAATAATAATGAAGAAGCAAGAAGTAAGAAAATTTCAATCAAAAACGGCGAATTTTATATAAACGGAATGGATATAGGTGAATTGGAAGTTCAATATGTCTATTTCCCACAGCATTATGATGATTTGAACGAAAATATCGAAAGACTTCATAAAGTATATTGCTATATATCTTCATATTCAATGGATGTGAAAGTTAAATTCATCAATGATTCCGATTATAACAAAGCAGATGAAAAGTATGTTTCTGATTTTATTAAAACACTTAATATAGCAAAACCACAGTGTTATGAGGAGGATTACGAAGAATATAAAATGAGTGAAATAGGCGACTGGAAATATAATTTTTCTGTTGCGTCTGAATATTACAACAAACTAATTAACGACAGTTCAATAAAATTTGTGGCCGGTTCTGGTGCGGGTGGATATTGCAGCTTTTTAAATCCGGGTTTTAGCGAAGCTGGTGTAGATTTAGCGGTGTTTAAAAACGATGTTCTTTATGGCACATATTACCCTATAACTAATTATAAAGACGGTGTAAACATAACCGACGAAAAAATAATACCAGTAATGACGCTTCCTTCCGATTTACCTGATAATCAAGTAGAAAATTATATTCTTCAAAAGCTTAAAAATGATTGGAAAAATGAATCAGATACAATATTAAGCGTAAAAAAAGGTGCTGTTGTTAATGGCTCACAATTAAAAGACGGTTATGTGATTAAAATTGCCCCTGGTTACTATGAGGGAGATTATGGTATAATAATAGCTCGAAAGCAAAACAACTCAACATCTGATGAAAAGCCAACACCTGTACCAACACCAAGTCCAGCCCAACAAGTCACACAACCAACAGCTCATAATGATACAGCCACGACTTTGCAAGCAAAAAACACTGTATCAAAGCCTAAATCAACTAATACTAAAAAGATTAAAGCGGCAAAGAAAGCAATTTCAGTTACTTGGAAGAAAGTCAGCGGTGTAAAAGGTTATCAAATCCAAGTAGCTACTGACAAGAAGTTTAAGAAGAACAAGAAAACCGTAACAATCAAGAAGCAAAAAACAACCAAAACTACTGTTAAAAAACTTAAGGCAAAGAAAAAGTATTATGTAAGAGTTCGTACATATAAAATAGTGAACGGTAAAAAGGTTTATTCTTCTTGGTCAAAGGTTAAGAGTGTTAAAACTAAATAAGTCAAAAAACTGCGAAGATTTAATTCTTCGCAGTTTTTTAACCCCCTGTGGGGCTTGCCGATTTCATGTTTGGATATGCCGAACTTAAGGCTGATTATTTCAATCAAAGTTTTGAATCAATCTTAAACGATTCACTTTTAGGTTTAACGGTGGTTACAATAGGCTTGGTTATATGGCTTGTAATATTGCTTATCAAAGCCCCTGACGGTGTATTTGAAAAGAAGTTTACAAAAAATAAAATATGAAAAAACGGACTGCATTAGCAGTCCGTTTTTGTTTTTGATGTTTGAATTATTTATAAAATAATGCGTTAGTTTGTGCTTTTGAAAATCTGTAAACACTCATTTCAATTCCGAGTGCCAGGTAAATACACAACGATGATGAACCGCCTGCCGAAAAAAGCGGCAGTGTAATACCGATACTCGGTAAAATTGAAAGCTCCATTCCTATATTAACAAACATTTGCGCAAACAGCATAACCGATATGCCGCTGCACATTAAATAACCTACATTATCTCTTGCTTTAAGACCTGTTGTCATAACCCTTATAATCAGCACTGCAAGAATAACAATTACTGCAAGTGCGCCGATATATCCGAGTTCCTCACCGGCAACGGTTAAAATCATATCACTTTCGTTTACCGGCACAGAACCGCTTTGAGTCATACTTCCGTTAAGATAACCCTCGCCAAGCCAGCCGCCGCTGCCAAGTGCAATTTTACCGTTAGTTTGCTGATAGAGAACATCTTTATATTGCTCAGGGTAAAACAGCGCAGTGATTCTTTCCCTTTGTACACCGTTTATAATGTTTAATTTCCAAGCCGCAGTAAAGCCGACTATTATTGCGCAAATTCCGGCAATAAAGTAGCCTATATTTACTTTTGCAAGGAATAACATTCCGATGAACATAACCAGGAAGATGAGTGCTGAACCGGCATCGCCGGTTAAAAGTACAAGCCCGATAGGAATCATACCGTGAATTACAAGCGGCACAATTGTTTTAAGCCTGTTAATATTATCCTTAACCATATCGAGATGATATGAAAAAGATATAATAAATCCGACTTTTAAAAGTTCCGATGTTTGAAAATAGAATACACCAAGGTCAAGCCAGCTTTTAGCATCAGGCCTGTCAGGGTTAACGGCTTTACCGAAAAGCAGTGTTACCACCATAAGCCCTATACATCCCGCCGCTATTAAAGGCCACAACTTTGATATAATTTCATAGTCGATATTGCAAACAATAAGAGCAAAAATAATGCCGCCCAATGTGGAAATCAGCATACTTTTTACGCCGCTTGCAATAACAGCACCATCTTTTAATGTGGAATATGTTGCACTGTAAACAAGAGCAAGTCCATAGCAAGAGCCGATAAGGGCAGTGATAAGTGTTACAAAATCAAGCCCGCTGAAAAATCCGACTCTGTTTTTTTTCAATTTTTTCTCCAATCTGTATTGAATTTTGTATATATTATATTAAAGTATATTAGAAAGATAATGTCAAGTGAAAAATTGTGTTTTTTGTGTTAAATTTGTTATTGGAATATTTATTGTTATATGTTATAATATATCGCAAGTTAAGAATAAATGGAGAAATATTTATGTTAAGTGATATTGAAATTGCACAAAACGCTAAATTGAAAGATATTAGCGAAATTGCATCAATGCTTGGTATTGATGCAAAAGGAATTGAGCCTTACGGTCACTATAAAGCTAAAATATCAAATGAAACTATCGAAAGTTTAAAAGATAAAGAAGACGGCAAGCTTGTTTTGGTAACTGCTGTTAATCCAACCCCTGCGGGAGAGGGTAAGACTACTGTTTCAATCGGCCTTGCGCAAGCACTCAATAGGCTTGGCAAAAAAGCAATTGCCGCCCTTCGCGAGCCATCGCTCGGCCCTGTTTTCGGAATTAAAGGCGGTGCGGCAGGCGGCGGATATTCGCAGGTTGTACCTATGGAGGATATAAATCTTCATTTTACCGGCGATATGCACGCTATTACAAGTGCAAATAACCTTATGTGTGCCATTCTTGATAATCATATTCAGCAGGGCAATGTGCTTGGTATTGACCAACGCAGAATTCTTGTTAAAAGATGCCTTGATATGAATGACCGCGCACTTCGTAATATTGTTTGTTCACTCGGCGGTAAGCTTAACGGTATCCCGCGTGAAGACCATTTTGTAATCACCGTTGCAAGTGAAGTTATGGCGATTCTTTGCCTTGCAAATGATATTTTTGATTTAAAACAAAGGCTTGGCAAAATTCTTGTTGCTTACACTTATGACGGTCAGCCTGTTTATTGTAAGGATATTAAGGCAAACGGTGCTATGACTGTTTTGCTTAAAGATGCCATTAAGCCTAACCTTGTTCAAACTCTTGAAAATACACCTGCTATTATGCACGGTGGTCCGTTTGCAAATATTGCACACGGTTGCAACTCCGTAAGGGCTACAAAAACCGCACTTAAACTCGGTGATTATTGCATTACCGAAGCCGGTTTCGGTTCGGATTTGGGTGCAGAAAAGTTTTTTGATATTAAATGCCGCTTTGCCGGTTTAAAGCCTGCCTGCGTTGTTCTTGTTTCAACCGTAAGGTCAATGAAATATAACGGCGGCGTGCCGAAAGATGAACTTAAAGAGGAAAATTTGGAAGCACTTAAAAAGGGTAGTGAAAACCTTGCGGCACATATTGATAATCTTCATAAATTCGGTGTGCCGGTAGTAGTGGCTATCAATCATTTCTATGCAGATACAGATGCAGAAATTGAATTTGTTGAAAAATTCTGTAAAGAAAAAGGTGCCGATTTTGCAGTTACAAAGTGCTTTACCGAGGGCGGTGCAGGCAGTGAGGAACTTGCAAAAAAAGTGATGTCCGCTTGCGAAAAGGAAAATGATTTCCGTTTTCTTTATGATATTGATACCCCGATCTATGAAAAAATTGATACTATTGCCAGGGAAATATATGGCGCAGACGGTGTTGAATACACCAAGGAAGCTAAAAAGAGTATTGATGAATTTATTAAACTCGACTGTGATAATATGCCTGTATGTATGGCTAAAACGCAGTACAGCCTTTCGGATAATCCTGCTCTTTTGGGCAGGCCTCACGGTTTCAAAATCACCGTTTCTTCTGCATCACTTTCAAACGGTGCAGGTTTCCTTGTGTGCCAAACAGGTTCGGTTATGACTATGCCGGGGCTTTCAAAATTACCGGCTGCGTATAAAATTGATATTGATGAAAACGGTAATACTGTCGGTCTTTTTTAAGGTGAAAGTATGAAAGAGTATAAAACTAAAAGTTATGAAGAAACAGTTGAGCTTGGTAAAAAAGTTGCCAAAAGCTTGCCTAAAGGCTCGCTTGTTGCATTTTTAGGCGGGCTTGGAATGGGTAAAACCGCTTTTACAACAGGTTTTGCAAAAGGACTTGGCATTGATGTTGATGTTTCTTCACCGACTTTTGCTATTTGCAATACTTATATTGGTGATGAAAATACGCTTTACCATTTTGATATGTATCGTGTTGACGGTTGGGATGACCTTTATTCTACCGGATTTTTCGATTTCCTTGAAACAGATGCATATATGGCAATTGAGTGGAGCGAAAATGTTTACGGTGCATTGCCTGATGATACTTTGATGATTGAAATTGAACGCCTTGGCGAAAATGAAAGACTTTTTAAAATGTATAAAAAATCAGAGGAAGAATAATGATTTTATCAGTTGATTCTTCGGCTGTTACTGCTTCTGTTGCATTAACCGACGGAGATAAAGTTATTAAAAGTGAATTTGTAAATGCCGGCCTTACACACAGCGAAACGCTTTTACCTATGATTAAAAGGGTAATGGGGGAACATACGGTTGATGAACTCGAAGCGATTGCGGTTACGGCAGGCCCCGGTTCTTTTACCGGAGTCAGAATAGGTGTTGCAACCGTTAAAGGTTTGGCATTTGAAAAAAATATTCCCTGTATCAGTGTTTCAACTTTAGAGGCAATTGCCTGCAATTTTATTAAAGAAGATGCAATTGTTTGCGCTGTAATGGACGCGAGAAGAATGCAGTTTTATAACGCTGTGTTTGAAATTAAAAACGGTACAGTGAAAAGACTTTGTAAAGACAGGGCGATTTCTATTGATGATTTAAGAAAAGACCTTGCCAAGTACAGCAAAGTTATTATTGCAGGTGACGGAGCAAAGCTTTGTTTTGATAATTTGAATTTGGATAATGCTGTTTTGTCACCTGATGATAAAATGTATCAATGCGCTCAAGGTGTAGCTTGTGCCGCAAATAGTAAAGAAAAAATTTCAGCCTCGGCTCTTATGCCGATTTATTTAAGGCTCAGCCAGGCTGAAAGAGAATTAAAACTTAAAAAGGAAAGATAAGGAGAATAATATGATAGCATTAGGAAGTGACCACGCAGGTTTTTCACTTAAAGAGGAAATCAAAAAGCATCTTGATGAAACGGGAGTAGATTACATTGATGTAGGCTGCTACTCACCTGAAAGATTTGATTATGCAATTTCTGCGCAAAAAGCTTGCGATAAGGTAGTGGCAGGCGAATGTTCATCTGCAATTCTTTGCTGTGGTACAGGTGTTGGCATTTCAATGGCGGCTAATAAAGTTAAGGGTATTCGTGCTTGCTGCTGTACTGATTATTTCAGCGCAAAGTATACAAGGCTTCACAATGACGCAAATGTTCTTTGTATGGGCGAAAGAGTTATAGGAGCAGGCCTTGCAATTGAACTCGTTGATGTTTTCCTTAATACAGAATTTGAAGGCGGAAGACATCAAACCCGCGTTGATCAAATTATGGCAATTGAAAAGGGCGAAAAGCTTTATTGATATGATATTTTAAATATAGTCAGTAAAATAAAAAACCTGTTGATAAAATCAACAGGTTTTTTGTTTTTATATGTATTTTTAGTCGTTTTCTTCTTTACTGAGTTTTTGACCCATAAGTACACCCATTACAGATGCCATCATAAGACCTCTTGTCCATCCTGAACTGTCACCAAGGCAATGAAGACCTTTAATGTTGGTGTTAAGGTTCTCATCCATTTTAACTTTATTAGAATAGAATTTGAGTTCAGGGCTGTAAAGAAGTGTTTCGGTTGATGCAAATCCCGGTACAACAATATCAAGCATTTTGATAAATTCAATAATGTTTGTCATCGCACGGTACGGCATAGCGGCAGTAATATCACCTGCGACAGCGTCTTTAAGTGTCGGCTTAACATTACTTTTTGTAAGTTCATACTGCCATGTTCTTTTACCGTCAAGAATATCACCGAAACGCTGAACCATAATGTGACCTGCACCAAGCATATTTGTAAGCTCGCCGACTTTTTGCGCATATTCAATTGGCTGGTTAAACGGTTCTGTAAAATTATGGCTTACAAGAATAGCAAGGTTTGTGTTTTCACTCTTCTTATCCTTAAAGCTGTGTCCGTTAACAACAGCAAGGTCGTTATCATAGTTTTCCTGTGCTACAAAGCCACCCGGATTTTGGCAGAATGTACGAACCTTGTTTTTCCACGGTCTTGGATAACCGATAAGTTTTGATTCATAAAGTGCTTCGTTAACTTTTTCCATAACTTCGTTTCTGCACTCAACTCTTACACCGATGTCAACAGTACCCGGCTTGTGAGCAATGTTATGCTCGACACAAAGCTTGTCAAGCCAATCTGCACCGCGCCTGCCTGTTGCAATAACTATTTCAGGTGCGTTAATAATTACATCTTGGCCCTTGTCATCAATAATTACACCTTTGCAAACACTGTCTTCAATAATGATGTTTTTACATTCTGTTGAAAACATCATATCTACTCCGTTATCTGCAAGGAAGTGTTGAATTTTAAGGTAAAGTTCCTGTGCCTTTTCAGTACCTAAATGGCGGATAGGGCAGTCAACAAGTTTTAAGCCTGCCTTAATGGCATTTTTTCTGATTTCTTTGATTGCGTCGCCTGTGTTAATACCCTCAATTTTAGTGTCAGCACCGAATTCAAGATAAATTTTATCTGTATAGTTGATAAGTTCCTGTGCAAAGTCTTCGCCGATAAGCATTGGCAAATCGCCGCCTACTTCATAGCTTAAGCTTAACTTACCGTCAGAAAAAGCACCTGCACCCGAAAAGCCTGTTGTAATAGCACAGCTTGGCTTACAGTTTACACAGTGGCCTACTTCTGCTTTAGGACAATGACGCTTTTCAACCGGCTTGCCCTTTTCAATTAAAAGCATTTTTTTCTTTGTACCACGCTTGATGAGTTCAAGGGCTGTAAAAATACCTGCCGGGCCTGAACCTACAATTATCAAATCGTAACTCATTTATGTACTCCTTTTTTGCAAAAAAATAAAGTCGAACCGCAATAGCTCGACTTCAAAACTTTTTCTTGTTTATTATCTATTGCACATTATATTAGCATATTAGCATATATTTGTCAATAGTTGTTACATTAGTTGTTGCATTTTAGGCTTAATAATTCTTGCATATATAAATATAATCTGTTATACTTTATAAGTAAAAATATATTTTATGGGGAATTTGATGGAACAGACGCAATCTATTAAAGAAATACTTGATACATACGGTAAATATACCGGCTTAACTATGGGTACATCAATGGAACCGCTTATTCACGAGCAGCAGGATAACATAATTGTTGTCAAGAATAAAGGCAGGCTTAAAAAATATGATGTGGCTGTTTATGTTACACCGCAGGGTAAGTATATTATGCACCGTGTTGTAAAAGTGTGTGATGACCACTATGTTATAGTCGGGGACAATTTGCTGAAAAAAGAATATGTTACCGATGATATGATTTGCGGTGTTCTTGTCGGATTTTATAAAAAAGGTAAAAAATATATTGATTGTACTTCATCAAAAAAATATATGATATATTCAAAAATATGGGTTGCCCTTTTGCCGATTCGTCCTGCCATTCTTCTTTTTCCAAGGGGAGTTAATTGGATAAAAAGGCATATTTTTAAAAAGGGGTGATGTTCATTATGGTAAATAAAAAAATCGGCAAGAACGATACAAATGTTATTAAATGGATGTTCACCGTTTGTAAAAAGCAATTTCCGATGATGATTTTGCTTGTTGTTTTAAATGCTATATACGGTATATCTTCAGTCTTTTTTGCAAAGTTTTCCAAAAGCATTATTGACGGTGCAACGCAGGCAAAGGATTTTAATATCGTAATTAAATTTGCACTTTGTATGCTTTTTCTTGTTGCATTTCAAATGATACTTAATATAACTAAAAACAGCCTTTCCGAGCGTTGCAGTGCAAGGCTTGAAATGATACTCAAAAAATATATTCTCGATTTAGTTATAAAAAAAGATTATCAATGTGTTACATCATATCACACGGGTGATTTGCAAAACCGTATGTTTAATGATGTGACGCTTGTCGCAAACGGGTTTACAACGATTATTCCCGAGTCTGCATATTTCGGTGCAAAACTTTTAAGCTCATTGATTTATTTAATTGTTATAGATAAAATTTTTGCGCTTATTTTTGTAATTGGCGGGTTCACTATATTTTTTATTACCCGAATTTTGAGAAAAACACTTAAAAAATTACATAAAAAAGTGCAGGAAACCGAGGGTAAAACCCGCTCGTTTATTCAGGAAATTTTAACTAATCTGCTTGTAATCAAAGCTTTTGCGGTGGATGAAAAAGTTAATGAAACAACAGATGAGCTTCAAAATGATAATTTTAAAGCAAGGATGACTAAACGCAATTTTTCAATTTGTGCAAATGTAGGGCTTGGTTCTATATTCAGTATAGGCACAGTATTTGCAATTGCTTTTGGCGCATACGGCATTTTGTTTAAAGCTATGACATACGGTACGGTTACTGCGATAATTCAGCTTGTTAATCAGGTGCAGTCACCTTTTGTTTCACTTTCGGGTATTATGCCAAAATATTATAATACCATTGCGTCAGCCGAAAGACTTATGGAACTTGATGATTTGCCTGATGAAAAAGAAATAAATAAAAATGAAATTGATAAGGACACCGTATATCGTGCATTAAAATCAATTGAATTTGAAAATATCACATTTAGTTTTGACAGGGATTTAATTCTTGATAATACATCATTAAGCATAAATAAGGGCGATTTTGTGGCGATTATGGGTATATCCGGAATCGGCAAAAGTACACTTTTAAAACTTCTTTTAGGTGTGTTTAATGTAAATTCGGGTTCAATTTATCTTAACACCGATAATTCAAAAATATTTGTCGATAAAAATACACGCAAGCTGTTTTCATATGTGCCGCAGGGCAATATGCTCATTTCCGGTACAATTAAAGATAATATTACTTTTATTAACCCGAGTGCGACGGATGATGAAATCGCAAAAGCAATTGAAATAAGCTGTGCAAAGCAGTTTATTGATGAATTGCCTTTAGGTATTGAAACAGTAATAGGCGAAAAGGGAATGGGCCTTTCCGAAGGGCAGATTCAGCGCCTTGCAATCGCAAGAAGCTTGCTTGCAAACTCACCTGTTCTTCTGCTGGATGAAGCTACATCAGCCCTTGATGAGCAGACGGAAAAGCAGTTTTTAACTAATTTAAAAACTCTTGATAATATTACCTGTTTAATTGTTTCGCATAAAAAAGCCGCGCTTGATATATGCAATAAATCCATTAAAATTAAAAACGGTAAAATTATAAGTGAGGGATAATATGTTAATTACAAAATGGGGTAAAGCACTTGATAAAAATCATCCGCTTTGTGAATATCCACGCCCACAATTTGTTCGTGACAGTTATATAAGCCTTAACGGAATGTGGAAATGTGCATTTTATAATAAGCCCGATTGTGAGGATGAAAAGTTCAGATACGATATTTGCGTTCCTTTTTCACCCGAAGCATATCTTTCCGGTGTACATAGAACTTTAGAACCGGGCGAATACCTTATTTATAAAAGAAATTTTGTTATTCCGAAAGGCTTTAATAAAGGCAGAGTGTTTATAAATTTTGGCGCAGTTGACCAAATTGCCACCGTTTTTATTAACGGCAATAATGTTGGAACTCACAAGGGCGGATATACTTCGTTTAAATTTGAAATAACAGATTATGTTACCGACGGTGAAAATGAAATCAAAGTATCTTGCCTTGATTTTAGTGATGTTAATGCATTTTCACGCGGTAAGCAGAAAACAAAGCGAGGAGGCATTTGGTATACTTGCCAAAGCGGAATATGGCAAAGCGTATGGCTTGAATCAACACCGAAAAAATATCTTGAAAAAGTTAAAATAACACCGAATTATGATGAATCAAGCGTTTCGTTTAAATATTTCGGATGTGATGATGTTGAAGTTTCGATATATGACGGTGATAGCCTTATAGCTAAAACAAAGGATACAACCGTTTCAATACCTGATTTTAAATCGTGGTCACCCGAATCACCTTTTTTATATGATGTGGTTTTTTCGGCTTGCGGTGAAGAAATTAAATCATATTTCGGTATGCGCAAATTTTCTGTCGGCAATGACGGAAAAGGTGTTAAAAGATTGTTTTTAAACAATAAGCCTTATTTTCATAACGGTGTGCTTGACCAAGGATATTATCCTGACGGGCTTTTGACTCCGCCTGCAAATGACGCTATGAAATTTGATGTTGAATATGTTAAATCAGCCGGCTTTAATATGATTAGAAAACATATTAAAGTTGAACCTCTTTTATGGTATCATTATTGTGATATAAACGGTATAATTGTTTGGCAGGATATGATAAACGGCGGAGGAAAATACGGACTTGAAATATCTGTAATACCGTTTTTGAATATTACGCTTAATGATAATAACTATTCTACTTTTAAGCGAACTGATAAAGAAGGTAGGTTACTTTATTATCAAGAGCTTGAAGAAATTGTAGATTCACTGTATAATTGCCCTTGCATTGCACTTTGGACTTTGTTTAATGAAGGTTGGGGGCAATTTGACAGCGCAAAAGCATATGATTTGATTAAATCACTTGATGATACCCGAATTGTTGATTCTTCATCAGGTTGGCATGATATGGGTAAAAGTGATGTTATTTCAAAACATATTTATTTCACACCGATTAAAGTTAAAAGAGGTGATAAGCCGTATGTTCTTTCAGAATTCGGCGGACTCGGATTTAAAATTAAAGGGCATACATTTAATAATAAAATGTTTGGATATAAAGTCTTTTTCAGCTTCAATTCTTTAACCAAAGCATATAAAAGGCTTTTTGAAAAGACTATCATTCCTCAAATTAAAGACGGTTTGAGTGCCACCGTATACACTCAAATTACCGATGTTGAGGATGAATTAAACGGACTTTTAACATATGACCGTGAAATTCAAAAGGTAGATTTTGATACATTAAAAAAGATTAACGAAAGGGTTAAATTAAATGATTAAAGCAACTATTAAAACAAATAAAGGCGATATGAAATTCAATCTTTTAAGCGATACTGCACCAAAAGCAGTTGAAAATTTTGTTACTCACGCTAAAAACGGATATTATGACGGTCTTATTTTTCACCGTGTAATTAAGGACTTTATGATTCAGGGCGGTGACCCGACAGGCACAGGCTGCGGCGGTGAATCAATTTGGGGCAAGCCTTTTGAAGATGAATTTTCAATTGACGCAAGAAATTATTACGGTTCACTTTCAATGGCTAACAGCGGTCCTAATACTAACGGCTCGCAATTCTTTATCGTTCAGGCAAAGGAAGTGCCGAATTCTCTTCTTGAGCAAATGGAAGAGCTTAAAGATAAGGGCTATCCGCAGGAAGTTATTGATAAATATAAAGAAGTAGGCGGTACACCTTGGCTTGATTTTCACCACACGGTATTCGGTGAAATTACAGACGGAACAGATGTGCTTGAAGATATAGCGGCAACCCGTACCGGTATGGGTGATAAGCCTGTTTATGATGTTGTTATTGAAACAATTGAAATAGAAGAGTGATTTTGACAAATTAACCCCTTCTCATTGGTTATAATAATCAGTGAGAGGGGGTATTTTTTGGTTATATATGTTGATGTACTGTTTGTTGTAAATTTTTTTATTACATATTTGTTGCTTTTTGCAACTTCTTTTTTAGCTAAATCTGAAATGAAGCAGTATAGGGCAATTATCGCTTCGCTTGCCGGTGGGTTATATTCGCTTGTAATTATTTGCGATAAACTTAATTTTCTTATATCCACTCTCGGTAAAATTGCTGTTTCAATATTGATTGTTTTTATAGCATTCGGGTTTAAACGCTTTACTGTTTTTTTAAAAAACTTTTTTGTTTTCTATTTTTCGAATCTTATATTTTTAGGTGTGATTTACGCTGTTTATATGTATTTTTCGCCTAATGGCGTAACTGTTAAAAATTCAAGCGTGTATTTCAATATTACTGCAACCCAGCTTGTTTTAAGTGCATTTGGTGCATACATTGTGACTTTTATTATTATTAAAATAACAAATCGCACGCTTGCTAAAGGTGAAATATACAGTTTGAGTATTTTTACGGATGATAAGGAATATAAGCTTTTTGCTTTTGCCGACAGCGGTAATAAACTTAAAGAACCTTTTTCGGATTATCCCGTGATTATTGTAGATAAATCAAAAATACCCGAAAAGTGTGAAAGGCTGATACCCTGCCAAACTGTTTCAGGCGAAGGAATGTTAAAAGCTTTTAAGCCGGATAAAGTGATAATATCAAGCTCAAAAAATAAAATTGAACTGACTAAAGTTTATGTTGCTTTTTCCGAGGTGAAGTCTAAAAGCTTTTCTGCCATCTTGTCTAATGAACTTATAAATATTTAAAGGTGATTATATGTTAAAATTTTTAAAAAAACTGTTTTTGAGGCTGTTTAAAAAGCAAAAGTGTTTTTATATCAACGGGCCTGAAACACTGCCGCCTCCTTTAACTAAAGAGGAAGAGCAAAAAATTATGAACGAACTTCAAAACGGAATTGAAGATAACCGTGAACTGCTCATTATTCATAATCTGCGCCTGGTAGTATACATAGCTAAAAAATTTGAAAATAAAACCACTTCAACCGAAGACCTTGTTTCTATCGGCACAATCGGATTGATGAAAGCGGTTAAAACTTTTAATCCGGAAAAAAACATTAAGCTTGCCACTTATGCTTCACGCTGTATTGAAAATGAAATTTTAATGCATTTAAGAAAAGTAAATAATATGAAAAGTGAAATGTCGTTTGACGAACCTCTTTCAATTGATTGGGACGGAAATGAACTTACATTGCGTGATGTATTAGGCACAGACCCGAATGATGTATTTGAAGAAATTGAATATGATGATGAAAAAAGGCTTTTGCGCCAAACGGTAGACGCATTGCCTGAAAAAGAAAAGAATTTAATGGTTCTTCGTTTCGGCCTTGGCGGCGGCGAATGCCTTACTCAAAAACAGCTTGCAGATAAAATGGGCATTTCGCAGTCATATATCAGCCGGCTTGAGAAGAGAATACTTGAAAAAATTAAAAATGAATTAAATCGCCTGTCGGCATAAATACCAAATATTCCTTTTTCGCATAAGATAAAATGTAAAATAATTATTATGTGAAAGAGGAATTTATTTATGTCTTTATATATAAAAGTCGGCTCTATTACAAATGCCCAACGCTCGCAAAGGGCGTTAAGGCAAAGCGGATATAAATCTATAATTAAGAAAATCGAAAATCCGTCAAAAGAAGACGGGTGCGGATATATTGTAGTTGTCAACGCATACACGGAAGAACCTATTTTTATCTTGCAAAAAGAGGGAATACAGATTAGAGGTGTTGACAGAAAATGATATACCTTGATAACAGCGCCACAACTAATCCAAAACCTCAAGTTGTTAAAAACGCTGTTTCAAAAGCGATGAATTATTATAGCTTTAACAGCGGCAGGGGTGGTTATAAAGAATCAGTCAATACTTCAAATATGATTTTTACCGTGCGTGAAAAAATTGCAGATATGTTTTCATTTTTACCTCAAAATATTGCATTTGTGCCAAATTGCACCTTTGCTTTGAACTATGCAATAAAAGGCATAGCTAAACCGGGTGACCATTTTATAATATCTAATCTTGAACATAATGCAGTTGTACGCCCTATCTATTCACTTTATGAAAAAGGTATTATTTCTTATGATGCGGCAAAATTTTCTTATGATAAGGAAGAAACAATAAATAATTTTAAAAGTTTAATTAAGGCTAATACTAAAGCAATTGTTTGTATGCACGCTTCAAATGTATTCGGCTGTGTTTTTCCAATAAAAGAGATAGGAAAGCTTGCACACGATAACGGTATTATTTTTATAGTTGACGCGGCGCAAAGTGCCGGTGTTTTGGATATAGATGCTAATAGAGATAATATTGATATTTTGTGCACACCCGGGCATAAGGGGTTGTATGCACCGATGGGAAGCGGTTTTATTGCAGTGGGTGACGGTATCACGCTTGATACAATTATTGAGGGCGGCACAGGCTCAATGTCAATGATACTTTCACAGCCGAAAGATTTGCCTGACAGATTGGAATCAGGCACGCTTAATAATGTTGCAATTTGCGGCCTTGCGGCAGGAATTGATTTTGTTAATAGTAAAAAGATTGATAATATTTATAATCACGAAAAGTCTTTGATGAATATGGTTTATAAAGAAATGTCAAAAAATGAAAATGTTACTCTTTATACTCCCGATTTTAAAGATGCTTTTTCAGCGCCGATATTGTCTTTTAATTTTAAGGATTATCCGTCAGAAAAAACTGCATCGCTTTTAGCACAAAAAAATATCGCTACAAGGGCAGGGTTTCATTGCTCCAAGCTTGCACACGAAGCATTTAATACAAATGAGCGCGGAACGGTACGCATAAGCCCGAGCGTATTTACAAATTTTTCTGAATGTGAAATATTTATTAACACTTTAAAAAAACTTTAAAAAACTCAAATATTCACTTTATTTATCAGCAATCGTGTGATAAAATAAATAATAGTAAATAGTAATTAAGGAAGTTAATTATATGTTAGAGAAAATAAGTGATACATTTAATAAAATTTTAAGTGTATTTTCAACATTTGGCATATCGGATGCGCTTGATATTATTCTGGTTGCGATAATAATATATATTTGCGTGCGCATTATTAGGGAAAGCAGGGCAATGCAGCTTGCTAAGGGCTTTATTTTTGTTGCTATTGTTTATGGTATTGTTACCATGCTTGATATGGAAGCGTCAAGTTTTATATTTAAAGCGATATTTTCTAATATTCTGATAATTCTTGTAATTCTTTTCGGCCCTGAAATTCGTAATATTCTTGAGCAAATCGGTAAAGGTGCAACATCAAAAAGTCTTAAATCGCTTATTCACCCGGGTGTTGCTGTGGATATTGCCGAAATTTCCGATTGTATAGAAGTAGTATGTAAAGCCTGTGCAAATATGAGCGATCAAAAAGTAGGTGCTCTCATTTGCTTTGAAAATGAAACACTTCTTGGAAATGTAATTAAATCAGGTACAATTCTTCAGGCAAAAGCCTCAAGGGAACTTGTTGAAAACATTTTTTATCCAAAATCACCGCTTCACGACGGAGCGTTGGTTATCCGTGACGGTAAAATTTATGCAGCAGGTTGTATTTTGCCGCTCACTAAAAAGCTTGTATCATCTTCGCTCGGTACAAGGCATAGGGCAGGTATCGGGCTTACAGAGGAAAGCGACGCTTTGGTTGTAATTGTAAGTGAAGAAACAGGTGCTATTTCCGTGGCAAAGGGCGGAATTTTGCAAAGAGATGTTTCATACGGTGACTTGAGAGATATTCTAACTACTCAGTTTATTCCGTCAGGCTCCTCTGATGATGATAAAATTATCAATAAGCTTGTAAGGAGGATAAAGAAATAATGGCAAACACAGATAATAAAAACAGCAAAAAATTCTCTTTAAGAAAGCTTGTTTATAATGATAAATATTTGATTGTATTTTCAATTATTACAGCTGTTATTATATGGATTTCAACATCAATGAGCCTTTCACCCGAAACTACCAAAAACATTACTGTTCCTGTTAATGTTGATTTCAGCAATACTGCAGCAGACCAGCTTGGTATCAAGTGTTATGGGGATACTAAAATTGATGTTGATGTAACTGTTAATTGCAAAAAATATCTTGCAAGGGATATTTCAGCAGATGACCTTAAAGTTCAGCTTCAAACAAATACTGTGACATCTAAAGGAAATTATGAAGTGCCTATAACCGTTTCATCTGTAAACGAAAATGCCGATTTCACTATTTCATCATATTATCCTACCGTGTATAAAGCTTACTTTGATGTAGAGGACGAAAAAACACTTGATATTGATTTGACTTATACCAACGATGATTTTGTTGCGGACGGTTATGTTATGGGCGAAACTTTGCTCAGTGAAAAAGTTGCAAAGGTAAAAGGGCCTAAATCATATGTATCAAAAGTTAAAAAACTTGTTGCAAATGTGGATATAGAAAATAAGCTTAAATCCACACAGTCTATTGATATTACCGCTGTGCCTGTTGATGCCAGCGGCAATGCGGTTGATTATGTATCGGTTGATACCGATTCCAAAAACCTTACTGTTACCATTCCTGTTTTAAAAGAAATGACATTGAATGTAACAAGTTCATTTACCGGCAAGCCGGACGGTGTTGATGAAAGCAAATTTGATGTATCATACAGTGTTAATAAAGTATCTTCCGCAGTTCTTGAAGATTCGGGAATTAAAGATGCAAATATAGGTAATATTGATTTTTCACAACTTAATGTTGGCAAAAATACTATTAAGTTTGATGTTACAACACTTGACGGAATAGTAATTCTTGATGATGTTAAGGAAATCACCGTTACCGTAAATGTGCCAAGCACCTATAAAACTAAAAGGATTGCGGTTAATAAAGATTCTGTAACTGTTACGAATGTACCTGACGGTTACAAAGCTAATGTTATTTCTGTGAATTCAAAGGAAGTAACTGTTATAGGCTCACAGTCTAATCTGAATAATGATAAAATCGGTGTCGGAATGGTGGTTGATTTATCATCATATAAAAGTGATGATATTTCTTTAGGCAGGGATTACTATGATATAACACCAAATATCGAAAATTCATCAGGCTGTTGGGTTTACGGTGATTATAAAGCTCAAATTGAACTTGTTAAGAAATAAAATATGTTATTTGAAAGGGCGCTTTTTACAGCGCTCTTTTGTTATGTTTGCGTTAAATTATTTTAAGTTTATGTTAAATAAGCGATAAGAAGCTTTTACTGAATTTTTACTCATTTTTTACCGAACCTTGATTATATTTTAATTGTGGTGTTATACAATTAAGCCAACGAATTAAGAAAGGAGCGATAATATGAGCGAAAAACTTAAAACTGCATTGTCATCGGTATTAGCTGTGTCTCTTGTAGTATCAGTAATGACCGCTTCGGGATTTGCTTGCCTTGCAAGTGTTAATAACGATGATGATTATTCAAATGTACAATATACATATATTGAACAATGATTGCTGCAAGCAGTTGTAAATTGCTTACAGCATTTCGCTTATTTGAAGGTTAAATTATGAAAAATAATATTATATATACAGATGAATCTTTAGCTGTTGACAGCAAAAATACTTTTAAAGATAAGATAATCAAATTTGTCAATAAACACGCAGAAATATGGAAATTTATTAAATTTACTTTTACCGGTGCATCAACTTCGGTGCTGGAACTTGCTGTATTTTGGGTTTTGCAATATGTTGTTTTTAAATCTCTTAATGAAGTTCCCGTTACCGATAACGCTGTTCTTTCTTTTTTGGGAATTGAATATAAGGGATATATGTATTCATATTTTATTTCGGCAGTAATAGGCTATGCCGCAGCTTATATTATGAACAGAAAGCTGACTTTTAAAGCTGATGCTAATCCTATTCTTTCGACAGTTTTATACACCATTATGGTTATATGCACAATTACTTTTAATACTTGGTTTGGTTCTTTTTTGGGAACTCTTATTAAAAACAGCGGGCACGACAGCGTATTTATTGTATTGCTTACCAAACTTATTGTTATGACTGTTCCTACTCTTTGGACTTATCCGCTTAACCGCTTTGTTATTCACAGAAAGAAAAAAGCTTGATTTTGCATATTCTTATTTATTATAATTAAATAAAAAGCAAAGAAAGAGATAAGTATGAAATACAAACTTTTAGCCTGTGACCTTGACGGTACACTTCTTGATGATAATTCAAATGTTTCGGCAGAAAACTTAAATGCAATTGATGAAATGGTAAAATTAGGAGTTGAATTTGCGATTTGCACCGGCAGAACATACGATGAAATTCCTAAAGCGTTGCTTGATAATAAAAGTATCAGATATATTATTTATTCAGACGGTTCTGTGATTTTAGATAAAAATAAGAAGAAAAATATATTTGAGCATTATATTGATGAAATTACTAATAAAAAACTTTTTGAACTTTTATCAAATTATGATACTATGATTGAATTTTTTGATTTCGGAACACCCAAAACCGAAAAATCAAAACTGAATTTAAAATCATATGATTATTACAAGATAGATAAATATTATATTGAAACTATTGAAAATACGAGATTGGGTATTGATTCACTGAAAAACGAACTTCCAAATTTGAATCATACAGAACTTATAAATGTGTTTTTCAGTGATTTAGACGAAAGAAAAAAATGTTATGATAAATTGAATTCATTTAAAACAATAAATTTTACCACTTCTATGGATAATAATATTGAAATTATGGCAAAAGGTGTTTCAAAGGGTGACGCATTGTTTAATTTGTGCAAACTGATCGGTGTTTCAAAAAATGAAACTATTGCAGTGGGTGACAGCTTAAATGATTTAACTATGTTTGAATTTGCTTCTTTGCCGATAGCTTCCGGTAATGCAAGCAAAAAAATTAAAGAAATAACTAAAAATGTTGCTTGCTCAAATAACGAGCCGATTGTTAAGTACATATTAGAAAACTTTATTAAATAAGAGGATGAAAATGGAAGGAAAAATACATTTTTTTAATACAGGTCATTCGGACTGTATCATTCTTGAAAGCTGCGGAAAAATTGCAATGATTGATTCGGCGGAAGATACAGACTTTCCGAAAGATAAGCCACACCTTAATTTAAAAGGATATGAAGATGTTGTAGTAAAATATCTATTTGATAATTTCAGTGATTCAAACCATAAGGTGAATATTGATTTTGTATTGGGTACGCACTGCCATTCTGATCATATAGGCGGTTTTGATACTGTAATAAATAATCCTGATATAAATGTTAAAACCGCATATTTAAAACCGTATAGAGAAGAAAATATTTGCCGGTATGAACGCGTCAGATGGGATAATTTGGAAGTGTATAACCAAATGCTTTGTGCAATAAAAAATAATAATGTAGAGCTTGTGGAAAGCTTTGATGAAAAAACCGTTACCCTCGGTGATTTTGAAATTGAGTTTTTTAACGGAAAATATAAGTCACATAAAATCAAGTTCGGTGAAAATGTAAACAGTGTCGGTACGCTTGTAAAAATCGGTAACAGCAAAGTATTTCTTGCAGGTGATATAAATTATAAAGCAGGGGATGAAAAGCAAATAGCCGATAAAATCGGCAAAGTAGACTTGCTTAAAGTAGGACATCACGGTTATTTTTATTCTACTTCGTTTTATTTAGTAAAAAAGTTGATGCCTGATATTGCAGTGTTTTGCAATGAGATGAAAGGTGTATTTCCTGATGTTAAGTATAAGCTTAAAAACATTTCAAAATCCAAGCTTTATGCAACAGTTGATTCAAACGGAATTATAGCTTGGCTTAACGGTGATGATATAGTTATCAAAGAAAATATTATGTAGCCCAACCTCCGTGTAATGCTACTATTACACGCTATTACACAAAAAGTCTTGAGTTTAACTTTTGTTTTACTCAAGGCTTTTGTTTTATTGACTTTTTTCATATATAAATGTATTATTAAAGTATAATCAGTTGATTTTTAATCAATATATTTTTGGAGGTAATAATTATGAGTAAATATGACGGAACTAAAACACAAAAAAATCTTGAAGCTGCTTTTGCAGGTGAATCCGAAGCAAGAAATAAGTATACTTATTTTGCATCTGTCGCTAAAAAAGAGGGATTTGAGCAGATTTCGGATCTGTTTTTAAAAACTGCAAATAATGAAAAAGAACATGCAAAAATGTGGTTTAAGGAAATGGAGGGTATTTCAGATACCGCAACAAATCTTAAGGCGGCTGCCGACGGTGAGAATTACGAATGGACTGATATGTATGCCGAATTTGCAAAAACAGCTGAAGAAGAGGGCTTTCCTGAATTAGCGGCAAAGTTCAAACTTGTTGCCGCAGTTGAAAAACATCACGAGGAAAGATACAGAAAACTTCTTGAAAATGTTGAAACAATGAAAGTATTTGAAAAAAGCGAGGTTAAAATTTGGGAATGTCGCAATTGCGGCCATATTGCAGTCGGTACAAAAGCACCTGAGGTTTGCCCGACTTGTAATCACCCACAGAGCTTTTTTGAAATAAGCGCTGAAAATTATTGATATTAAGTATAATGATTAAGGGAGAAGCTTTCTCATAAAGCTTCTCCCTTTTTACTTTTTATCAAATACACTTGACAAAATAAATATAATGATTTTTAATAAAATTAAAACTTTTTATCACAAAAACGAAATTATAAGGGATTATGTATATATGATAGGACTTTTTTTAAATCTGCTTGATACACAAACTGAAAAAGACAAATTTCAACTGCTTTATAATACATATTGTGACCTATTATATTGGATAGCACTCAAAAGAACAAACCGTGTTGAAGATGCAGAAGAGTGCGTGCAGGAAACCTTTTTATATATAGCAAAGCATTTTGATAAAATAGGCGAAATAAATTCAAAGAAAACAAAAATTTATTTATCCACAATTGTAACAGGATTTGCGATAGACATTTATAATGATTCTCAAAAAGCAGAATTTATTGAGATTGAAAATGATAATGAAACAGCAGATTTAAAATATTATGAAAATTTTGCGAAAATTGAGCTTTTAGCAATTATTGACGATGTATTGGATGAAGAAAACAGAGTGTTCTTTCATTTGAAATATTTGTACAACTATAAAAGTAAAGAAATAGCAGAGATTTATAATGTTAAAGATTCCTATGTGCGAAAAAGGTTAGAATACGCAAGAAATAAATTAAGAAAAATATTAGAGGGAAGGAAATGATGAAAATGTCAGAATTTGAAGAAGCACTGTGGCTTTCGGCTGAAAATTGGACTGATTCTTTTCCTACCGACTTGCCAAAGCATAAGTTTAGTAAAAAGCACAACAAAGTAATAAATGATATAATTTATGGTAAGCAAGATAAGAAGATTAAACTGTCAAAAGGTACAATTAAGGTTTTGCTTATTGCTGCTGTTTTGCTTGCAATTGCGACAACAACATTTGCCATTCCTCAAAGCAGAGAATATATTGTCGATAAATTTTCTAACCATTCGGAATATAATGTGGTTGATAAGAAAAAATCCAAAAGAGTAAAATCTTTAAATGTAAAATACATTCCTGCCGGATTTGAAAAAGGTGATGATTATGAGTTCGTAGTCCAATATGAAAAAGGTGACAGAAATTTTGTTGTTGAAAAATTCGAATTATCAGGAAGCGTAGGATTTGATACGGAACATTACGAACCTGAAAATATCAAGATTAACGGTATTGATGCTGTATATTATAGGTCAAATAATAATGTAAAAGGAATAATTTTTAATGATGGAAATTACATTTACATAATAGAAGGAAATATAGAAAAAGACGAACTTGTGAAAATTGCACAAAATGTAGAATGACGATTTGTGAAAAGAGCCGAAACTTCGGCTCTTTTTTATTTTTTTATCACAAAATGGAATTTTTTAGGGATTATGTATAATGAGGGGATAATTAGAGAGGAGGTGTGTATTGTGACTAAGCAAAAAAACAGACTCAAACAATTTATTTTGATTCTTTTATCATTTTTAATGATATTCAGTAATGTGTTTGTAGCTAATGCGACTGTTAATTACGATAATGAAGTTGCTCCTTTATATGTAAACATTTCGAGTCATCTTGAAAAAATCGAAATATCAGGAATTAAAGCTGAATGTAAAGCAAAATTATATGCTAATAAGTCTGTCCCTTTAAAAATCAAAATGGAGTTGCAGAAAGAAAAGTCGAAAGGCTACGAAACTGTTGAAACATGGACAAGCAGTAAGACAGGAACAGTTTTAGCTATGTCTGAATCGAGAAATATCAATGTTTTGTGTAACTACAGATTAAAAGTTACATTTACAGCAGGCAAGGAAACTGAAGTTGTTTATAAGTACCAATAGTGTTTATTAAAGCAATTGTGTTTTAATAAAGGAGAAAAAATGAAAATAACAAATAAAATAATTTCTTTATTAGTAGTATAACTATAATTGTACCTAGTGGAACAATTACTGCTTTTGCTAATGAAATAAATATTTTAGAAAGGGTATGATTTAGTTAATAACTAATCATATAAGATAACTATGAAAAAAATTAACGGTAAAAAGTTATTGAAGAATTTTGTTATAGCATTATTGGGGGCAATTATAGGATATTTATTATATTATAGTGTCATAATGGAAGCTATACCGTTGTTTATCGAAAGTTCAGGTATTAAATATACTGTCGTAAGTATTTTGGCCCTTGTTATACTCGTAGCAGGATGTATAGTTGCTTTGAACTTAATCATCAATAAAAGAGTAAATAAGTACTTGTTTTTTATTATGTGTGTTACTTACTTTGCAATATTATTTGTTGCACTATTTTTACGATCTTCAATTGAACGAGTATTTATATTTAATCCCTTAACCGGTTTAATAGATACTTTTTCAAACTGGGAAATGGCAATTCAGAGCATAATGAATCTTGCTGTATTTATCCCAATGGGGTATTTTGTGCGAAAGCTAAAATACAGCAACCTTTTTATCTTTTCAATTGTAATTTCTTTGGCAATTGAGCTTATTCAGGTTGCAACAATGCGCGGATTTTTTGATGTTTTCGATATTTTACTTTATTTTATCGGGATTCATATAGGGTATTTTATATTTAAAAAATGGCAGATAATTGTGGAATAGACATTCTTATATTGATTGCAAATATTTTTATTGTTGAGTATAAAATCTCAGAATTGAAATCATCCTAACAAAAATTATATTTAAATATCTTATAACTCAAATTCAATTATAAAGGAAGGACTTTTAAATGAAAAAAACTTATTTTTTATCAAAGATTACAACTTGATATAAAAAAATTCTAATAGAAAACTCCCATAAAATAAACGATTTAAAGTCAAAATGTAAATCAAAAGGTATTATTGATGTCAGTGCTAGTTTTCAGGCTGGTATGAAATATAAGGAGGATGATAAGTGATTATTAGCGTTATATTGATTTTTGTGTTCTTGTTAATTTTAGCTGACTTATTCTTTTTGAATTACTTATGGATGAATTTTAATAACGAATTGTTTAATATATTTAATGTTTTATTGTTTGCATTATTTTTAGTATTCATAGTTTTAGCTATTATCAAATTATATAAACTGATTTCTGAAAAAAATATTAAAGTGTTTTTATTTGGATTGGTAATCATATTACTTATCGGTATAGGTTCATTTTTAACTGCAAATACAAAAGAGCAAGAAGTAGTTGGATTGACAAGTATAAGTGCAAAGGAAAAAGACGAAAAAGGTAATTACTATATAGTTTTAAACAATTTAGAATTGAAGAAATTTGTCAGAATTAAGTGTGATAAAGAAATATTTGACAATATCGAAACTAACCGTGATAAACTATATACTATTACTTATAGGTTTGGTTATTTCAACAATGATTACGGGAATTTAGGTAATATAGAGGAATACAAAACATAAAATAAATTGTAAAAATGCACAAAAATTGTATTGATATGATGAATTTTTTATTGTATAATAGGTATGTTACTAATTCGAAGGGAGCGTTTTTGTGTATGAGATACCCACAAATCGTTAAAAAAATGTCACTTGAACAAAAGGCAGCTTTTGTTTCAGGTTATGACTATTGGCATCTTGAGGAAGCACCTGAGCTTGGACTTCCTAAAATTATGATTACTGACGGACCTCACGGTTTGCGTAAAGCTAAAGGTAAGGATTATGTTCCTGCCGAGGGTGAGGAAAAGAAAGGCGGAATAGGCCTTGGAAATTCAGTTCCTGCAACTTGTTTTCCGCCGGCTGCTACTTCATCTTGCTCTTGGGATGAAGACCTTTTAAAGCAAGAGGGCGAAGCAATGGGCCAGGAATGTTTGAAAGAAAAAGTTTCAACTATTTTAGGCCCTGGTACAAATATTAAGCGTGCACCTGTTTGCGGTCGTAACTTTGAATATTTCAGTGAAGACCCATATCTTGCAGGTAAATGCTCTGCAAGTGTTATCAACGGTGTTCAGTCAAAGGGTGTAGGTACATCACTTAAACACTTTGCTTGTAACTCACAGGAAGCATTTCGTATGGTTCTTAACGAAGTAATTGATGAAAGAACAATGCGTGAAATTTATCTTCCTGCATTTGAAATTGCAGTTAAGGAATCACAGCCTTGGACTGTAATGAATTCATATAACAGAATTAACGGTATTTATGCATCACAAAATAAGCATCTTCAGCAGGATATTCTCCGTGACGAATGGGGATTTGAAGGCTTGATTGTTACTGACTGGGGTGCTTCTGTTGACAGAATTCCAGGCCTTGAAAACGGTACTGACCTTGAAATGCCAAGTTCAGGAAAACTTAACCAAAATAGAATTGTAGCAGCAGTTAAGAACGGCGAACTTGATGAGGCGGTGCTTGATGAAAGAGTTGACAATGTAGTTAATCTTATTATGAAATCAAAGCCGGCTCTTGAAAATGAACATACATTTGACCCGAAAGCTCATCACGCAATCGCACAGAAAGTTGCAGAGGGTTCTATGGTTCTTCTTAAAAATGATGATAAAATTCTTCCTCTTAAAAAAGGACAGAAGGTTGCAGTTATAGGTGAAATGGCAAAAGCTCCTCGTTTCCAGGGCGCCGGTTCATCTGTTATCAATCCTACAATGCTTTCAAATGCATATGATGAACTTGAAAAGCTTGGTGTTGACCTTACATATGCACAGGGTTATTACAAGTCTGCTCCTACTAAAAAGGATAAGAACAGATTAAGTGATGCCGAACTTACAAAGCAGGCTGTTGAAGCTGCTAAAAATGCTGATGTTGCAGTTGTATTTGTCGGCCTTACCGAAGATTTTGAAGGTGAAGGTTATGACAGAGAAACCATCAATATGCCGGCTAACCACAACGCTCTTGTTTCTGCTGTTGCTAATGCAAATCCTAATACAGTAGTTGTTCTTGCAGGCGGTTCTGTTGTTCTTATGCCATGGCTTAATGAGGTTAAAGGTCTTCTTAATTCAGGCCTTGGCGGTCAGGCTGGTGGTATTGCTGTTGCAAATATCCTTACCGGTGCTGTTAACCCATCAGGTAAAACATCTGAAACATATCCTACTTCATTTGAAGCTAATCCTACTTTCGGTAATTATCCGGGCGGCCCTGTAACTTCGGAACATAAGGAATCCGTATTTATTGGTTACAGGTATTACGATTCGGCTAATATTGATGTTGTGTTCCCATTCGGTTACGGTCTTTCATACACAACATTTGAATACAGCGATATTAAACTTTCTGCTGATAAGATTAAGGATACAGATACAGTAACAGTATCTTTCAAAATTAAAAATACAGGTGATGTAGACGGCGCAGAAATTGCACAGGTTTATGTAGCTGATAAGGAATCTACAATTTATCGTCCTGTAAAGGAACTTCGTGCATTTAAGAAAGTATTTCTTAAAGCAGGCGAAGAAAAGGAAGTTTCACTTGAACTTTCAAAGAGAGCTTTCGCATTCTATAATGTTAATATCAATGATTGGTTTGTTGAAACAGGCGATTTTGAAATCATCGTAGCTGCATCAAGCCGTGACCCTAAGCTTACTGCTGAAATCAATGTTGAATCAACAGTAGATGCTCAAGTTCCTGATTACAGGCAGACAGCTCCTAATTATTATAACAATGTTGCTAACATTACCCGTGATGATTTTGCTGCTGTTTACGGTGAACTTCCAAATCCTGAAATTGATACAAATAAGAAGATTGACCTTTATTGCTGCCTTAATGATGCACGCCATACAAAATGGGGCGGTAAGCTTTGCAATATGATTACAAAGATTATGAGTGGTATGGGTTCGGATGCAAACGGTGACGGTAAAATGCTTGCGGCTATGGCTACTCAAATTCCGATTCGTAACTTTATAGCTATGAGTATGGGCGTATTCTCGCCAAAGATGGCTGACGGTCTTCTTATGATGCTCAATGATGATGAATCAAGCTTTGTTGGTTTTAATAAGATTTTCTGGAGACTTGGTGGCGCACTTACAAGACTTCCGGCACTCCTTAAATCTATTTAACAGTTAGACTGTCGATAAAGCGGCTAAAGCGCGCCTATTAAAGTAAATATACATTTCTGCCTCCATTGTAAAGGGAGGTGGGTGCAACTTGTTGCACTCGGAGAGATTGTGAAAAAATGGCTTGGACATCGAGTCCAAGCCATTTTTGGCGCTTTCCGTCTTTTGCTCGGGGGCAGTACCGTCGTACAGCTCCCACTCGCAAAATACGAAATTTATCTCACTTTCTCGAAGTCTACCAGCGTGTAGAACTTTAAAATTTTGCTTTTTCTATACGCGGACAGCACTTTGCTTTTAGCAAAGTGCTGTTTTTATCTATCTGATTCTTTTTTTATTTCCCTAAAGCTTTTGCCATAGTATTTTTTTAAAAGTCTTTGCGTTTGCCTGTCACACAAGCCTATCATTTGCGAAAGCTTGGTAAGAGTAATATCGTTTTCATACAAAAATGCTTGCTCTATTATTGCAAATCGTTTGTCATTTAAGTTTTCTTTGTTTGCAAATTCTTGAAAATCTTTTGGTAAAAGCAATCTTGTAATTTGCGTTAAAATAATTATCATCAATCCTGATATTACACTTTCGTAATCCGGATTTTTATTTTTCCACTCATTTAAAAGCATTTTTGCAAATTTGTTGTCAACATTTTCAAGATAGCAAAAATTATGCTGCGTAAAAATACTTGAAAATACATTTTTGCTTTTATCATTTTTAACTTGTATTAAAATAAATACATCTTCAATAGGGCTTTGTTCATCATAATTTTGGCTGTGTTTAATATTCGGCCCAGTAATGAAAAAATCGTTTTTCTTCAGTTCAATTTTATTGCCATCGGCTATAAGTGTGCCTTTACCGTCGGTTACAAAATGCAGCTCATAGCAGCCCTTTGCGTGAGCGTGCATCGGTATTTTTTCGCCGAGTTTACCGCCACCCAAGTCCGTTATTGTAAATTGTATTTTGTTCCAAATAAAATCCATTTATATCACCTTGCACATTATAGCATAATACGACATTTAGGTAAAGATAATGTCGTGTTATTTTTATGCCTGTATGTTATAATTTATATGAGGTGAGTTTATGAATAAATATGTAAAAAAAGCACTTTGTGTGTTATTAACGGGAACTTTTGCTTTTTCGTTGGCATCTTGTTCAGGGGAGAAAGTCAGCGAAGGTGATATTAAATCCCTTTTTAAAGATACTTCTAAAATTTCGTTTTCATATGATTATACCGAGCTTAAAGATTCGAAAAAAAATAAAACTAAATCTTGGAGGCAGGGTATGGTATCCGGAAACGGACTTCAAGGGTTTATTACAAGCGGCAGTCCGTACAGCGATACATTTATTTTTCAAAATATGCATTTTATAATGCCTAATGAAAATCAGCGTACTTGCCCGCAAACTTATGATGAACTTGAAACTGTAAAGCAAAGTATTGTTAAAGGTGAAGATATTACGGATAATGCAAGTTATGATGAAGTATACCGTTATCACCCGGGCGGCCAATTAAGGCTTGATTTTGATAAGAAAAGCAGTGAAAAATATGTTCGCTATACAGATTATGAAACATCACAGGTCGGTGTTGATTTTACGGATAAAAACGGTGCTTGGAAGCGTACATCATTCACTTCGATGGCAGATGATGTTGTGATTACAAAGCTTGATAAATCATCTTCAGGCAGTAAACTTAATTTGACTTTATCATTTGATGACCTTTCGACTCTTGCAAACTTCGGCGACAGCGACGAAGCTAATATGAAGTATAAAAAGTTAACTGATGATAATGCAAACTTCCTTGCGCTTGTTTCGCACTATCCTGATTATGAAAAAAGCGAACTGAAAAACGGTGGATATGCAACAGTAACTTATGTAATCACTTCAGGCGGAAGCAAAGAAAAAGTTTTAATAGATAAAAAAACGGACGAAACGCAGTTTTCGGGTGAAAATGCAGGCATTAAAATTAGCAATGCTGACAGTGTATATCTTCTTACTGTAAGCGACAGAACTTACGATATGGGAAAGATTGATGATTTTGAAAAGCAAAATGATTTCAAACTTGTTGATGATTGCATTGCAAAGCTTAAAAGCGTTGCTGAAAAATATGCAGGAAATAATAATTTTGATTATGATAAAGCGTTAAATAATCATTTGAAAATTTATCAGCCTCAATTCGACAGCGTTACACTTTCGTTAGGTGAGGATAATTTTGATTCAAATGAAACACTTTTAAAAGCGCAAAAGGGTAAAAAGAAAATAAATTCCGCCCTTGCCCAGCGTACATATTATGCCGGCAGATATGCATATCTTTGCTGTTCAGGCTATTCTACAAGCCGACTTTACGGTATGTGGACAGGTGAATTTAACACCGGATGGGGCAGTAAATATACAATGGACGCAAATGTTAATTTGCAAACATCTTCAATGAATACGAGTAATATGTCACGCAGTCCTATTGGCTATGCATATTTCATTTTGCGTCAACTTCCTGATTGGGAAGAAAATGCATATGCAACTCACGGGTTTAAAGACGCTATTCAGGCACCGGTTAATACTGACGGTGATAAAGCTGTAATCACCGAAACCTGCTATCCTTATCCTTTCAGATATTGGAACGCCGGCACATCTTGGATGATTAACCCGCTTTATGAAACTCTTCTTTCATATGGTAATATCAATATTCCTTTAAGTGATGAATTTGACCTTGAAAAACTTAAATCGGTTCTCTCTGTTACTGAAAAAGACTTAACAGAAAGCCAAATTAAAGAAATTAAAAAGCGTGGATATTTAAGGCTTGAAGAAGATATTTTATATCCGCTTTTGGTGAAAAGTGCAAATTATTGGAGTCAGCTGATGAGTCCTGAATATTACACCGCAAAAGATGGTTCTATTCATTATGAAAAGGGCAAAACATCATTAAATAACGGTGAAACATATTGCATTTTGCCAAGCTATTCGCCTGAAAATAACCCATCAAATTATAAAAGTCCGTCGGATGCTAACTGCGCAATTGATATTTCTGCCTGCCGTGATAATCTTAATATGCTTATCAAAGTTATGAGCGATGTTGATAAAAGTGCAGATACATCTAAATGGCAGGAACTTGAAAAAAATCTTCCACCATATCTTTATGATGAAACAGGCGCTCTTAAAGAATGGGCAACAACTTCGTTTGATGAAAACAATGAACACCGCCATTTAAGTCACCTTTACGGTGTATGGCCGCTTTTTGAAACGCAGGGAAATGAAAAACTGTCGAAAGCCTGCGAGCAGGCAATCGCAAATAGACAGAGTGAAAATGAAGCGTCACACGCACTTGTTCACCGCAGTCTTATTGCTTCAAGGTTAAAAGATTCAGATTCTTTAACCGATGCCCTTGTTAAACTTATGAACCATAAAATCAGGTATGATTCACTAATGACTAACCACGATTATGACCAAGGCAGTTGCTATTGTACTGATTTTGCGATAGGCTATCTCGGTATTATAAATGAAGCACTTGTTTATTCACATAATGATGATATTGAATTTCTTCCGGCACTTCCGAATTCAGGTTTTGAAAACGGAACGCTTAAAGGAATTAAAACCCGTAACCGCGCTACCGTAACTGAACTTAAGTGGGCAGACGGCGGTAAAACAATAAGTGCAACTGTTACTTCGGATATTGACCAAAAGCTTAATATTAAAGTCGGCGGTAAATCGCAAACAGTTGAATTTAAAGCAGGGGAAAGTAAAACATTCAAATTTTAATTAGCTAAAAGGATATAGCTTCAGCTATATCCTTTTTCTTTATGAATGTGCTTATATTTGAAATTTGCATTTGACAATTGCTTTTATTAGTAGTATTATAATAGTGAAGTTAGGTGAAACTAACTAATTTTAGTGTTTAAAAGTTAGTTAACGCTAACTGTGATAAATAGAATAGGAGAAACAATATGGCATTTGTAGAAATAAACAATATAAAAAAACACTTTGGTTACGGCGAAAACAAAATTGAAGTGCTGAAAGGCATAAATCTTGAAATTGAAAAAGGTGAGATGTGCGTGCTTCTCGGCCCGAGCGGTTCGGGTAAATCAACCCTTTTGAATATCATCGGTGCTATTGAATATGCTGATGACGGGTACATAGCAATCAACGGTGAAAAAACAAAGCTGATGAATGAAAAGCAGCTTACTATGTATCGCAGAAAGCATCTTGGATATGTATTTCAAATGTATAATTTGATACCTAATTTAACAGTTAGGGAAAATATTGAAGTGGGCGCATATTTAAGTGATAATCCGCTTGATATTGATGAACTTATGGCAACACTCTGTATTGCTGACCAAGCAAATAAATTGCCGGCACAGCTTTCAGGCGGCCAGCAGCAAAGAACTTCTATCGGAAGAGCAATAGTTAAAAATCCGGATATTCTTCTTTGTGATGAACCTACGGGTGCACTTGATTACAACACATCAAAGGAAATATTAAAACTTCTTGAAGACATAAATCTAAAGTATGGTAATACGGTTATTATGGTTACGCATAACGATGCTATTAAAAATATGGCGGATAGAGTTTTCACTCTTCACGACGGCGAAATTCGCAAAAATTATGTAAACGAAAACAAAGTGACTGCAAAAGACCTTGAATGGTAAGGAGTAATAAAAATGCAAAATCCTTTGAATAAAAGATTTAAGCGCGATTTAAAATTCGATGCAGGCAAATATATTGCAATATTTCTATTTATTGTGTTTTTTATAGGTGCTGCATCAGGTTTTTTAGTTGCCGATAATTCAGTTTTGGCAATGTTTGATGATGTTGCAACAAAATATAATATTGAAGACGGACATATTTCTTTCAATGTTCAGCCTGATAAAAGGATGCTCTCTGAAATTGAAAAGCAAAATGATTTAAAGCTGTTTGAATTAAATTATAAGGAAGAAGATATAAATAACCTCGGCAAAACTTTGCGTATATATAAGCAAAGGCAAGAAGTAAATACCGTATGCCTTATGAGCGGTGAAATGCCAAGTGCAAAAAATCAGGTTGCACTTGACAGAACTTTTGCCGAAAATAACAATATAAATGTGGGCGATAAAGTTTCAATAAGAGGTAAAAAATACCTTGTTTGCGGTATGGTTGCACTTCCTGATTACAGTGCTTTATTCAAAAGTAATGCCGATATGATGTTCGATGCAGTCGGCTTTGGTGTTGCAATAATGACTGATGGCGGATACGATACAGTAAGTTCTGCACACGAAACAGTAAATTACGCTTGGAAATATAATAAAGCCACAATTGATGAAAGTGACGAAAATACAAAAAGCGAAAGTTTAATGAAATCACTTGAAAAGATAATTAAAAAATATGATGAACCGATAGTTCAAAATCAAGTGGACGCACTTTACGATGATGCAAAGCCATATATAAAAAGGCTTAAAAGTGAATTTGAAATTGCTGAAAAGGAGTTAGAATCAAAGTATTTTACCGCTATAAGAAATGCAGGTATAGGCAATGATTCAAAAATGGCAAAGGAACTCGGAATTACAACCAAGCAATATACTAATTTAAAAAAAGTTTTGGAAGACGCTGAAAAAAATCAAGACGATTGGGATGTTGATTCCTTTGATACAGCACCTAAAATAAATCTTGATGATTATAAAACCGATAATTCATCAACCGATTTTGATGATGCGTTAAATGAAATATACAAAATAGTTGACGCTGTGAGCGATGCGAAATTATATAATTGTACGCAGATTTATAAAGATTTATCAGCTGTTAAAAAGCTTGTAAATAACTTTGAAATAAATGACAGTAATATAATTACTATTAAGGATTACAGTGCAAAATATACTAATAAATCTATTATATATGCGCGGGAAGACGGTGGCTCAGATAAAGCAAGTGTAATGCTTATGATTTATTCGATTATGATAGTTGTAGCATTCCTGTTTTCTGTTACTACATCAAATACCATTACAAAGGAAGCTAATGCAATAGGCACACTTCGTGCAATGGGATATTCGAAAGCGCAGCTTATCAGGCATTATATGTTTTTGCCTACTGTTGTAACAATTATAGGTGCAATTGTAGGCAATATTTTGGGATATACTGCATTTCAAAAAGCTTTTGTGGGTGTGTATTATTCAAATTATTCTTTAACAACTTATAAAACCTTATGGAATATGCAGGCGTTTTTGGAAACCACGATAGTTCCGTTTGTTCTTACACTTATAATCAATTTCTTGGTGCTTTCAAAGAAACTTAAAATCAGTCCGCTTAATTTTATTCGCGGTCAATTAAAACAAAGCGGTCAAAAGAATATTATAAAATTGCCGAAGAAAATGCCTTTCTTTTCAAAATTCAGGCTTCGTATTTTGTTTCAAAACATTCCGTCATATCTTACAATGTTTTTTGGTATTATCCTTGCCGGCGCACTGGTAGTATTCGGCTCAATGTTCGCCCCACTGCTTGATGACTATTCAAATGTTGTTAAGCAAAGCCAAATATCTAAATATCAGTATATAATGATAAATGAAAAAGATACTGAAAATACCAAAGCAGAAAAGTTCTGCCTGACTTCACTTCAAACAACTGATAAAAAGTTTATGAATGATGATGTAAGCATTTACGGTATTTCTAATCAAAGTAAATTTATTACCGCTTCAATTCCGACAGGTGAAGTGCTTGTGTCAAGCGCAATGGCTGATAAGTTTGGAATTTCAAGAGGAGATGAAGTAACGCTTAAAGAAGAGTATAAGGATAAAACATATACATTTAAGGTTTCAGGTACATATAAGTATGATGCCGGAATAACTGTGTTTATGAATAGGGCAGATTATTTAAAAACATTTAATGAAAGCAGTGATTATTTTACCGGCTATTTCAGCAATGAGAAATTAAATGATTTAGACCCGGATGATATTGCAACCGTTATCACCGAAAAAGATTTAACTAAAGTAGTTACTCAAATGCAGGTTTCTATGAGCGAATTTGTTAAGGTGTTCAAAGGACTTGGCGTATTGATATTCCTGCTTATTATGTATATTTTAACAAAGCAGATTATTGAGAAAAACAGCAAATCTGTTTCTATGACGAAGATTTTAGGATTTTCTGATATAGAAATAGGAAAGCTGTATATAGTCATAACTTCTATTGTAGTTGTGCTGTCACTTGCATTATCTATACCGATTATATCATTGCTTCTTCGCTGGTGCTTTAAGTCATATCTGTATACTCAAATGACGGGGTATATTCCTTATATAATTTCAAATGATTGTTATATTACAATGTTTGTTTTAGGCATAATAAGTTATACCCTTGTATCAATTATGATGCTTATTAAAATTAAAAAGACACCGCTTGGTGAAGCACTTAAAAATCAAACATTATAATATCAAAGTCATAGCAATTGCTTCTTTAATTGGAGCTTTTGCTATGGCTTTTTTATATGTTTGTATCTTTTTGTAAAAATCATCATAAAATATTAAAAAAACACTTGACAATTGAATGGTTGTTCAACTATAATACAGATAGAACAGTTGAGCAATTGCTCAACTGTAATGATGATTAACCGAAAGGATATGATAATATGAAAAAGACTTATGGTATTGAAGTGGATTGCGCAAACTGTGCATCAAAGATGGAGGATATGGCAAATAAAACTACCGGCATTGCAAATGCAACAGTTTCTTTTATGACTCAAAAAATGAAAGTCGAGTTTGAAGACGGAGCAGATGAAAAGACTGTTATGAAGCAGGTGCTTAAAAACTGCCGTAAAGTTGAAGATGATTGTGATATTTTCTTTTAAATATGGGGTGGTAATATGAGTAAAAAGCAGAAAAAGGTTCTTATAAGAATAATAATTTCTTCCGTTTTGCTTGTGGCTTTGATGATAACATCAAAATTGGTTCAACTTAATAAATGGGTGGAATTTGTACTGTATCTCGTTCCATATTTAATTATCGGCTATGATATTTTGAAAAAGGCAATTAAAGGTATTGCAAAAGGCCAGGTTTTTGATGAAAATTTCCTTATGGCTGTTGCAACTATCGGCGCGGTTGCACTCGGTGATTTTGCCGAAGGTGCAGCAGTAATGCTCTTTTACCAAATTGGCGAACTTTTTCAAAGTGTTGCGGTGGGCAAGAGCAGAAGAAATATAACATCACTTATGGATATTCGCCCTGATTATGCAAATGTCGAAGTTGATGGTAAGCTTGAAAAGGTTGACCCTGACGATGTCGAAATCGGAACGGATATTATAGTTAACCCGGGTGAAAAAGTGCCGATTGACGGTGTAGTAGTAAGCGGTGAATCAACGCTGAACACAAGCGCATTAACAGGCGAAAGCGTGCCGCGTTCGGTTAAAAGCGGTGATGAAATAATCAGCGGCTGCATTAACCTTACAGGTGTATTAAGAATTAAAACATCAAAAGAATTTGGAGATTCAACTGTTTCTAAAATACTCGACCTTGTTGAAAATTCAAGTATGAAAAAATCGAAGAGTGAAAACTTTATCACTAAATTTGCAAGATATTATACTCCTGCTGTTTGCGGCGGTGCCCTTGTTCTTGCTGTTTTACCGCCGATTGTCAGAATGATTATGGGTGAAAGTGCAATGTGGGGTGATTGGATTACCCGTGCGCTTACTTTCCTTGTAATCAGTTGCCCGTGCGCACTTGTAATCTCTATTCCTTTGAGCTTTTTTGCAGGTATTGGCTGTGCGTCTGCCAATGGTGTACTTGTAAAAGGTTCAAATTATCTTGAAGCCCTTTCGGATACACAGTATATTGTTTTTGATAAAACAGGTACACTGACTAAAGGTGTGTTTGAAGTAACAGGGATTTATCCTGCAAACGGATTTGACGAAAGCACAATTGTCGGCCTTGCGTCATATGCTGAATGTGCGTCAAACCACCCTATAAGTATCAGCCTTAAAAAGTATTTTGGCAAAGAAATTAAGCGTGACAGCGTATCTGATATTGAAGAAATTGCCGGTCACGGTGTATCTGCTGTTGTTAACGGGCATAAAGTTTATGCCGGTAATATTAAACTTATGCATAAAGAAAATATTGCAGTTGACGCTGAACATAACGAGGGAACTGTGGTTTATGTTTCCTGTGACGGCGCATATGCCGGTTGCATTGTAATATCCGATGTGGTTAAGGATAATTCAAAAAAAGCTATTTCAAGCCTTAAAAAGAGCGGTATTGATAAAACTGTTATGCTTACAGGCGATTCAAAAGAAACAGCTAAAAGAGTTGCCGAAAATCTCGGCCTTGATGAATACCACGCAGAACTTCTTCCTGCCGATAAAGTTGAATGGGTTGAAAAACTCCTTGGTGAAAAATCACCTAAAAAGAAGCTTGCTTTTGTAGGTGACGGTATAAACGATGCTCCGGTATTATCCCGTGCAGATATTGGTATTGCTATGGGCGCACTCGGTTCTGATGCGGCTATTGAAGCGGCTGATATTGTTTTAATGGATGATGACCCGTCAAAAATAGCTCTTGCACGCAAAATTTCTGTTCATACACTAAAAATTGTAAAAGAAAATATTTGGTTTGCTCTTATAGTTAAGGCTGTTTGCCTTGTATTAGGTGCGCTTGGTATAGCAAATATGTGGATAGCAATTTTTGCCGATGTGGGTGTAATGGTTCTTGCGGTATTAAATGCAATCCGTGCATTGAAACTTAAATAAATTATATCTCATCAATATATTAAGCTCTCCTTTATAATATTAAAAGGGGAGCTTAATTAGTTATATATGATTTGACATTTATATAAAACTATGCTATATTGGCGATGTCAGCAAAAACTGATGAAAAGATGAATACCCGTTCCCATTCCGAACACGGTCGTTAAGCTCTTGCATATGCAAGAGCTTTAATTTTATTTGAAAGGAGTAGGAATGATATGTTTCCATACAAAAAAATTGCTGTAATAGGTTGCCCGGGTTCGGGAAAAACCACATTTTCAAAAAAACTTGCAGCCATAACCGCCTTACCGTTATATAATTTGGATTTAATCTATTGGAAAAGTGATGCAACACATTTGCAAAGGCCTGAATTCAAACAAAAGCAGGAAGAAATTGTTTCAAGTGACGAGTGGATTATCGACGGGAATTTTAAACGAACACTTGAAATCAGGATTAAAAATGCCGAACTTATTTATTTTCTTGATTTGCCGGTTGATGATTGCATTTACGGTGTTATAACAAGAGAAAGGGAAAAAGAATTTCCTTGTTTCCTGCCTGTAAATGATGAACTTATTGAAGATGTTAAAAAGTACAATTCTGTTTGCAAGCCGATTGTGCTGTCACTTTTTGAAAAATATCCTGATAAAAAAGTTGTTACTTTTATTTCTCATACACAAATTGATGATTATATTACAGAGTTGGAGGTTGAATATGGATTTAACTCTTAAAACAAGAGAGGGGTATTTTAATTACCGTGTTGCCGGTGTTATAATAAAAGATGATAAAATACTTGCGCAAAGGAATACGAAAACAAATGAATATTATTTGCCGGGCGGTAGAGTTGTGTTTGGTGAAACGAGTGAAGAAGCACTCTTGCGTGAAATAGAAGAAGAACTAAAAATAGATATAACAGATTATAAACCTCTTTGGCTTAATGAATGTTTCTTTGTTCATTGTAAAAGTACTTTTCACGAAATCGGTATGTATTATCTTGTTGATATTTCTAAAACTGATTTTAATCATTTTGAGCCTGAATTTGAATTGCAAGAGGAAAGCAGGATAAATACATATTGCTGGCTTTATATTGATAAGCTTGATAATTATCTTCTTTATCCTAAATTTATAAAGGATGAAATAAATAACATAAATGACGGCTTTAAGCTGATTATTACAAGGGAGTAGTCAATTATGGAATTGTGGGATGCGTATGATGAAAACAGAAAGCCTCTTGGTTACACTGTTAAAAGAGAAAAATTTGATTCATTAAATAATGAATATCACATAGTAGTACATATTTGGATAAAAAACAGCAAGGGTGAGTATTTAATTCAAAAGCGAAGTTCCAACAAAAAGGAAGGACTAAAATGGGCTTGGACCGGCGGTTCTGTGCTTATGGGTGAGAACAGTATTAACGGTGCTGTAAGAGAGGTTAAAGAAGAACTCGGCTTAACTGTGGATAAAGAAAAACTCACGCTTTTTACTTCTTATAAGCGTGAGTTATATAAAGATTTTGTTGATGTATACATTTATAAAAATGATATTGATATTTCAAAATTAACACTTCAAAAAGACGAAGTTTGTGATGTTAAGTGGGCAACAGAAGATGAAATTAGCCAAATGATTTTATCAGGTGAATTTATCAATATAAATAATTCGCAATATGTAAATGAAATTTTGATATGAGTTAAAAACGGAAACGGTCACACCAAATTGATGTGACCGTTCCTAATTTTTTATTATTTAACTCTAACTTTTAAAGTTTTTGAATAGCTGCCATAGAACTTTTCGCCCTGTGACTGATTTTGATATGCACGAATTCGTACATAATATGTTTTCTTTCTTTTAAGCTTTGAAATTTTTTTAGACTTTGCTTTGTTACCTTTTGTTGTAACGGTTTTTGTTGTCTTTTTAGTAAACTTCTTTGAAGTAGAATACTGAATTTCATAGCCTGAAACATTCTTGATGTTGTTTTTCCAGCTTACAGTAATTTGCTTTTTCTTTTTACTTTTTACTGAAGAAAGAGTTGCTTTTGGCTTTGAAAGGCCTGAAATTACATAGCTTTCGCTTGCGCTTACTGCAGGATTTGAATTAAGAGTTACGGTTAAGTTGTAGCTACCGTTACTCTTTGGATAAATAACGCTGTTTTTGATTTTAGCAATATTTGAATTGCTGCTTATATAACTTACCTGGTCATTGCTTAAAGTAATACCGTTAGGGTTAATACCTTTGTCAAAATAAGCGTATGTTGTAAGCGGAGCAAAATTCTTACCGTATACAATTTCTTGCTGAACTCTTAATGTGATATTGCTTGTAAGTGTGTTGACACTTGCTTTTACATTTGCGTCGGTAAAGTTTGTATACGGTGTGCTTTGGCTGTTTGCACCGTAAATTACATACATTGAAGTAATGCCGTTTAATGTGAATAAGCCTACGCCGATACTGTTAACATACTGGCCGACAGGATGTGAAGCGTAAGACTGAATTGTTGTTTTGATTGTATTGTAATCAGGAGTTCCTGAAAAATAATAAATTGCTGATATTACAGCGTTTGAAAGATATGATGAAACCAAATCACCGTTTGGTAAGTATTTATCGTCTGAATTAAAGTAAACGAATACATCTTTTGCTCTCTGCTTTGCTTGTTCACAAAGCGTATTATCAAGCTGAATTGCAGTTTTGCCGGATGCAGTTCTGCATTCATTGATTGCGTTTGCGGTGTCATCAATAAGGCTGTTGTTTTCAACACCGTCTAATAAAACGGTTACACATTTTGATGAATCAGCGGCAAAAACATTAGTTGCAAAGGAAAGGGAAGTTATGCACATAATTATTGCAAGTGCAAGCGATAATGTTTTTTTCATAATTTTACCTCTCTAATTAAATCAGTAAATAAAAAAGTGAGAATTTCCCATCTCTTTATTTGTTATTTTATTTTTTTTCAAGTTCAATTTGCTTTGATACTGCATCGGCATTAAATGCTTTTTCAGGGTCAAAGTCTTTTTCAGGGAAGATAAGGTTAAGAACGATACCTGCGATTGAAGCAACAGCAAGTGCTGTAAGAGTAATATTGTGGCCGCCTACGGTGAATGTAATGCCGCCTGTAAGGCCGAGTGCTACTACAAGGATAACAGCTGCAATAATTGTATTTCTTGCTTTTGAAAAATCAACCTTTGCTTCAACAACATTTCTTACACCGATAGCAGAAATCATACCGTAAAGAACGAATGAGATACCGCCTACTACTGCGCCAGGAATTGACTCAATAATTGCCGCAAATTTAGGGCAGAATGAGAATGCCATTGCAAAGTATGCTGCAATTCTTACTACTCTTGGGTCATATACTTTTGAAAGAGCAAGTACACCTGTGTTTTCACCGTATGTAGTGTTGGCAGGAGCACCGAAGAGAGAAGCAAGAGTTGTTGCAAGGCCATCACCTAAAAGAGTTCTGTGAAGTCCCGGGTCCTGAATATAGTTTTTCTTACAAGTAGCAGAGATAGCTGAAATATCACCGATATGCTCCATCATTGTTGCAATTGAAATAGGAACAAGTGCGATGATTGCAGAGATTGCTTTGCCACTGTCATGAACACCGCCGAATACGGTTGATGACCATTCAATTGGGAAACCAATCCAAGCAGCTTCTTTAACACCTGTGAAGTCAATAGCAAAGCTTTCAACTCCGCCGATGTTACCTACTACAACTGCTGTGAGATATGCACCGATTATACCAAGAAGAATAGGTATAATCTTGATCATACCTTTACCGAAAATGTTGAATACAATTACGAGTACAAGTGCTACTACTGCAAGCCACCAGTTATTTTTGCAATTGTTTACTGCTGACGGTGCAAGTCCCAAGCCGATTGCTATAATAATCGGGCCTGTTACAACAGGAGGGAAAAGCTTCATAATTTTGTTGATTCCCACAGCTTTAATCAAAGCGGCAAGAATAAGGTAAACAAGACCTGCACACGCTACGCCGAGGCAAGCATAAGGCAACATTTCTATATTAGGTGTTCCGTCTTTAGCCATTGGTGCTACTGCTGCATAACCACCTAAAAATGCGAATGATGAGCCGAGGAATGCCGGTACTTTAAACTTGGTAAGACAGTGGAACAAAAGTGTACCCAAGCCTGCAAACAAAAGTGTTGTTGAAATACTTAAGCCTGTAAGAAGAGGTACTGTAACAGTTGCGCCGAACATAGCAAACATATGCTGGAAACCGAGTACAACCATTTTTGGTGTGCCGAGCTGTCTTGCATCATAGATGCCGTCTTTGCCGACTTTTGGTTTGTTAGACATTTTTCAAGTCCTCCTAAAAATATTAAATTTTGTAATGATATAGAAAATAGCTTTAAACTTAAAACTATTTAGTACCGAAAATTCTGTCACCTGCGTCACCAAGGCCCGGAATGATATATGCATCGTCATTAAGTTTTTCATCAAGCGAAGCACAGTAAATATCAACATCAGGATGGGCTTTTTTAAGAGCTTCAAGTCCTTCAGGTGCTGCGATAATGCACATAAATACAATCTTTCTTGGGTTTCTTAATTTAATTTGGCTGATAGCGTCAATTGCAGAACCGCCTGTTGCAAGCATTGGGTCTACAACATAAACATCTCTTTGGTCAATATCCTTTGGTAATTTGCAATAATACTCAACAGGTGTATGTGTTGTTTCATCTCTGTATAAACCGATATGTCCGATTCTCGCAGCAGGAACAAGGCTTACACATCCGTCAACCATTCCTAAACCTGCACGAAGAATAGGTACAAATGCAAGCTTTCTGCCGGCAATATGATTGCACTTTGCAATTCCGCAAGGTGTTTTAACTTCAATCTGCTCTGTTGGTAAATCTCTTGTTGCTTCAAATGTCATAAGCATTGCAATTTCGTTAACAAGTTCACGAAAGTCTTTTGTGCTTGTTTTTTCATCACGAAGAATGCTGAGTTTATGCTGGATAAGCGGATGGTCAAAAATGACTACTTTTCTTTCCATAAATATATCCTCCAAAATCTTTTTGCTCAAATTTTATCATATTATGTCTAAATAAACAATAAAGGTTACACAGTTGTAATTATTTTTTGCAAAGAAGATGTCAAATACTGTCATTACCGTGCAAAGTATTGCGTTTTTGCAAAGAATATATTATAATATTTTAAATATGGAATATTATATCCAAAAGAGATAGGTTTGATATATATGGATAAGTTTAAATTAGTTAGTAAGTATAAGCCGACCGGTGATCAACCGCAGGCTATTGATTCACTTGTAAAGGGTGTGCTTGCCGGTTATAAAGAGCAAACACTGATGGGCGTAACAGGCTCCGGTAAAACTTTTACTATGGCTAATATTATTGAAAAAGTTAATCGCCCGACTCTTGTGCTTGCACATAATAAAACACTTGCGGCTCAGCTTTGCAGTGAGTTCAGAGAATTTTTTCCTGAAAATGCAGTTGAATATTTTGTTTCGTATTATGATTACTATCAGCCCGAAGCTTATGTTCCTACGACCGATACTTATATTGAAAAGGATTCATCCATTAACGATGAAATAGACAAGCTTCGCCATTCGGCTACTTCCGCCTTGTTTGAAAGGCGAGATGTTATTATCGTAGCTTCGGTGTCGTGTATTTATTCAATAGGTGACCCGATTGATTATAAAAGTATGGTTATTTCGCTTCGTGCCGGTATGGATTACGGGCGTGATAAGCTTATTGAAAAACTTGTTTCAATTCAATATGAAAGAAACGATATTAACTTTGTCAGAAATAAATTCAGGGTTAGGGGAGATACTGTTGAAATTTTCCCTGCCGGTTCTAACGGTACAGCAATAAGAGTTGAATTTTTCGGCGATGAAATAGATAGAATTTGTGAAATTCAGCCGCTTACGGGAAAGGTTGAGGGTATACTTTCGCATGTTGCAATTTATCCGGCTTCGCACTATGTTGTCGGCCCTGAAAAAATGAATAAAGCAATAGATAAAATATATAATGAAATGGTTGAACGCGTAAGTGAATTTGAAGCCAAAGGCAAACTTCTTGAAGCACAGCGAATTAAAGAGCGAACAATGAATGATATTGAAATGCTTAGGGAAACAGGCTTTTGCAAGGGAATTGAAAACTATTCTGCCGTAATGAGCGGCAGAAAACCCGGTGAAGCTCCTTTTACACTTATTGATTATATGCCTGATGATTTTCTTCTTTTTTGTGATGAAAGCCATGTAATGCTTCCGCAAGTCAGAGGTATGTATGCAGGTGACAGAGCAAGAAAAGAAAGTCTTGTGGAATATGGTTTTAGACTTCCGAGTGCGCTTGATAACCGCCCTCTTATGTTTGATGAGTTTTATAAAAAGATAAATCAGGTTATTTTCACTTCTGCTACACCCGGTCCGTTTGAAAGGGAACACAGCGCGCAAATTGTTGAACAGGTTATTCGCCCTACCGGTTTGCTTGACCCTATTATTACCGTTAAACCGACGGAAGACCAAATGGATGACCTTTTATCAGAAATAAATACTCGTGCCGCCGTTAAAGAAAGGGTGCTTGTTACTACCCTTACCAAAGCTATGGCGGAGGATTTGACGCAGTATCTTGAAGGTTTTGGTGTAAAAGTAAGATATATGCACCACGATATTGATACTATTGAAAGAATGGAAATTATCCGTGACCTTCGTTTAGGTGAATTTGATGTGCTTGTAGGTATTAACCTTTTGCGTGAAGGGCTTGATATACCTGAAGTATCACTTGTTGCAATTCTTGATTCCGATAAAGAAGGATTTTTAAGAAGCGAAACATCACTTGTGCAAACTATTGGCAGAGCGGCAAGAAATGAACACGGAGAAGTTATTATGTATGCCGACAGTGTAACTCCGTCTATGGAAAGAGCAATTACCGAAACACTTCGCAGGCGTGAAATTCAGGAAAAATATAATACCGAACATGGAATTACACCTAAAACAATTAAAAAAGATGTTCATCAAATTATTGAAATTACATCTAAAGAAAAACTTGAAGGCAAGAAAAAGCACCTTTCAAAGAAAGAACGCCAGCTGATGATTGCCGAACTGACAAAAGAAATGAAAGAAGCGGCAAAGTTGCTTGAATTTGAGCATGCCGCATATCTTCGTGACCAAATTGCCGAACTTGAAGGCAAAAAATAAACGAAAGGAATGTGACAATGAATAAAAACATCGTGATTAAAGGCGCAAGAGAGCATAATTTAAAAAATATTGATTTGACTATACCAAGGGATAAGCTTATTGTTTTTACAGGACTTTCGGGTTCGGGTAAATCAAGCCTTGCTTTTGATACTATCTATGCCGAAGGGCAGCGCAGGTATGTTGAGTCGCTGTCATCATATGCAAGGCAGTTTCTCGGCCAAATGGAAAAGCCTGATGTAGACTATATAGACGGTTTATCACCTGCAATTTCAATTGACCAAAAAACCACAAGTCGAAATCCGCGCTCAACCGTCGGCACCGTAACTGAAATTTATGATTATTTAAGGCTTTTATATGCTCGTATCGGTACCCCGCATTGTACCAAATGCGGCAGGGAGATTACACAGCAAACAGTTGACCAAATTGTTGACAGAGTTATGGAGCTTGAAGAAAAAACGCGTATTCAAATTATGGCTCCTATTGTTAAAGGGCGCAAGGGTGAATTTGTAAAAGAAATTGATTCTATTCGTAAATCAGGATTTGTGCGTGCAAGAATTGACGGTTCTGTATATGATTTAAGCGAAGAAATTAAACTTGAAAAGAATAAAAAGCATAATATTGATGTTATAGTTGACAGACTTGTAATAAATAGCGATATTAAATCAAGATTGACTGATTCAATTGAAACAGCTACTCACCTTGCCGAAGGTAATGTTATAATTGATATTATAGGTGACAGGGAAGAACTTTTTTCACTTAACTATGCCTGCCCGGAGCACGGTGCCGTGATTGAAGAAATGAGTCCGAGGATGTTTTCGTTTAACAATCCTTTCGGCGCTTGTAAAAAATGCGGTGGTTTGGGTTCATACAAAGAGATTGACCCTGATTTAGTAATTCCTAATAAAAAGCTTTCTATCAACCAAGGTGCAGTAAAAGCTTCCGGTTGGAATATTAAAGACGGTACAATTGCAAAAATGTACTATGAAGGACTTGCAAAGGAATACGGTTTTTCGCTTGATGTGCCTGTTGATATGATACCAAAAGACGGACTTCGCGCCATTCTTTACGGTACAGGCGGTAAAAAGCTTAAAATGAAACGCGTTACTTCATATGGTACAGGCGATTATCAAACAGATTTTGAGGGCGTTATACCTAACCTTAAGCGCAGGTATGAAAGCACGAACAGTGAATGGGCAAGAAGCGATATTGAAGCTGTTATGACAACTTGCGTCTGCCCTGATTGTAAGGGCGCAAGGCTTACACCTGAAATTATGAGCGTTACTGTCGGCGGAAAGAATATATACGAATTTTGTTCAATGCCGATTTCAGAGGAACTTGAATTTATAAATAATCTTGAACTTACCTCCCGCCAGCAGATGATAGGTAAACTTGTTGTAAATGAAATAAAGCAAAGGCTTAATTTCCTTAACAGTGTAGGGCTTGATTATCTTTCGCTTTCACGCGAGGCAGCTACTCTTTCCGGCGGTGAGGCACAGCGTATCCGCCTTGCTACGCAAATAGGTTCTTCACTTATGGGTGTACTTTATATTCTTGATGAACCGTCAATCGGTCTTCATCAAAGAGATAATGATAAGCTGTTAGGTACGCTTAAAAGTCTGCGTGATTTGGGTAACACGCTTATTGTGGTTGAGCATGATGAGGATACCATGCGAAATGCCGATTTTATTGTTGATATAGGCCCCGGCGCAGGTGTTAACGGCGGTGAACTCATTGCAGCAGGCAGTGTGGATGATATTATTAACTGCGACAAGTCAATTACAGGTATGTATTTAAGCGGAAAGCGCAAAATACCCGTTCCAGAAAAGCGCAGAGCAGGTAATGGTAAAAAGCTAACTGTTTTCGGCGCGCAGGAAAACAATCTGAAAAATATAGATGTTGAATTTCCGCTTGGTAAATTCATTGCGGTTACAGGTGTTTCAGGTTCAGGTAAATCAAGCCTTGTAAATGAAATTTTATATAAATATTTGGCGAATACCTTAAACGGTGCAAAGAAAAGACCCGGCAAATTTGATAAGATAACAGGTGCAGATAATCTTGATAAAGTTATAAATATCGACCAGTCACCAATCGGAAGAACGCCGCGTTCCAACCCTGCAACATATACGGGTGTGTTTAATGATATTAGGGAACTTTATGCACAGACTGCCGACGCAAAACAAAAAGGATATAAGGCTAACCGTTTTTCATTTAATGTTAAAGGCGGCAGATGTGAAGCGTGTGAGGGTGATGGTATTGTTAAAATAGAAATGCACTTTCTTGCCGATGTATATGTACCTTGTGAAGTTTGCGGAGGTAAAAGATATAACAGGGAAACGCTTGAAGTTAAATTTAAGGGCAAATCAATTTTTGATGTACTTGAGATGACTGTTGATGAGGGCGCAAAATTCTTTGAAGCACAGCCTAAAATATACCGCAAGCTTAAAACACTTCAGGATGTTGGCTTGGGATATATCAAAATAGGTCAAAGTGCCACTACTTTATCAGGCGGTGAAGCGCAGAGAGTTAAGCTTGCAACCGAACTTTCAAAAAGAAGTACAGGCAAAACCATTTATATTCTTGATGAGCCTACAACAGGGCTTCATACTGCCGATGTTCACAGATTAACTACTGTTCTTGATATGCTTGTTAATTCAGGCAATACCGTAGTTGTGATTGAGCATAATTTGGATATAATCAAAACTGCCGATTATATTATTGATTTAGGGCCTGAGGGCGGTAAAGGCGGCGGCACAATTGTAGCCACAGGTACACCTGAAGAAATTGCGGCTTGCGAAAAATCATACACAGGGCAATATCTTAAACCGCTATTAGATAATAAATAAACATCTTTTAAGTATTCATAAGGGGGAATATTTATGAGAAATCATTTAGTTACAACTAAACAACCGTTGTTGAATATTGACGGAACTTTGCGTGAGCCGGGGTGGAGCAAGAGCCTTGTGCAGACTTATAGCAGAAAAGATATTAAAAAGAGGATTACCCGTATTAAAGAATGGGATTATTATTCTGTTATATCAAATAAAAATAATATTGCTGTTTGTTTTACTGTTTCTGACCTTGGGTATATTGAACTTGACAGTGTAAGCTTTCTTGATTTTTCTGTACCGAGTGAGCATACGCAGGGAAACATTCTGCCGTTTCCGTTAGGCAGGCTTCATATGCCGAGTGATTCATCGTTAGGTGATGTGAAAACATATAATTCCAAACTCGGAATTGAATTTTTAGTTCGTGACGGTAAGCGTGTTATTCGCTGCGATTTTCCGGAATTTGACGGCGGTAAGGGATTAAAAGCAAATATCACGCTTGAAAGTTTGAATGATGATACTATGGTAATTGCAACTCCGTTTAAAACGGATAAAAAAGCATTTTACTATAATCAAAAAATAAATTGTATGAGAGCGTCGGGCAAGGTTTTATATGGTGGAAAACTGTATGAATTTTCACCTGAAACAGATTTCGGCGCACTTGACTGGGGCAGAGGGGTTTGGACCTATGACAATGTTTGGTATTGGGGCTCAGGCTCGGGTGATATTGACGGTCATCGCTTTGGCTTTAATATCGGTTACGGTTTCGGTGACACATCTGCCGCAAGCGAAAATGTTATTTTTTATGACGGTGTGGCACATAAAATTGATGATGTTAAGTTTAATATCAGTGATAATTTTATTGATGCGTGGACTTTTACATCGTCGGACGGCAGATTTGAAATGAGTTTTGAGCCGATTATTGACCGCAGTGATTATACAAGCGTGCTTGATTTGATTGTGACTAATCAGTACCAAGTATTTGGCAAAATGACCGGTAAGGCGGTTCTTGATGACGGTACAGTTATCAGAATTAAAGATTTTCTCTGCTTTGCCGAAAAAGTACATAATAAGTATTAACAATCATTAAAAGAAAGGAAAGATTATGACATATACTTTAAGAAAGACTTTATCAATCGTTATTTCACTTTTACTTATAGTATCAACTTTTGCAATGGCGGATTTTTCTGCTTTTGCCAAAAGTAATGATTTTGAATATTATCCGGGCGATAATAACGGAATTATGGTGGCTTCGTACAAAGGCAATAAAGCAAAGCTTGCAATTCCTAAAAAAATCGGAAATAAAAAAGTAACGGTATTGTCAGGTATTAACAACAATAAGGTTAAAGAAATTACAATAGGTGAAAATATTATTCATATTGAAGATTTTGCTTTTATGGATGCCAAAGAGTTAGAAAAGATTACCGTAAATAAAAATAACAAAAATTATTCTTCAAAAAACGGTATTCTTTATGATAAAAAAGGCACGAAGCTTATTGCTTATCCGTCAGCAAAAGTTGGCAAGAAATTTACTGCTCCCAAAAAAGTGAAGTCAATCGGTAATAATGCTTTTATCAACAATAAATATCTCGAAAGCGTAAATATAAGCACAGCGAAAAATGTAGGTGCAGGTATTTTCTTTAACTGTAAAAAGCTTAAATCCGTTAAGCTTCCTTTAACATTGACAAAGCTTTCAAGCTATAATTTCGTTGATTATCCTAATGGCTTTTTCGGTAATTGCAAGTCGCTTAAATCTTACACAATCCCTAAAAATATTAAAACACTTGGGGATATGTGCTTTGCAGGTTCGGGTTTGAAAGAAATAACAATTCCGAAAACAGTCAAAAATGTCGGAAAAGGTATGTTTTTCAATTGCAAAAAGCTTACAAAGGTTACAATAAATGCCAATATTAAAGAACTCAAAGATTATGCCAATATACCGGGTGCTTATGATGAAAAGTATTATGGCTTTTTCGAAAATTGCACAAAACTCACAAGTGTAAAAGCACCGTCTGTTCAAAAAGCCGACAGCAGAACTTATATTGGTACACCGCTTGAAATGTATCTTTAATTTTAATAACAGTCGCCGATTTGCTCGGTGGCTGTTATTTTTTTGTTACAAATCACGATAATTATGTTTGGTTTTTTAAACCTAATGTCATATTTATGTAAATAATTTTAAAAAAGCTGTTTATTTTATTGTTACTTTCTGTTATAATATTATAAATTTATTTTATAAGGAGGAGTGCGTATGCCGAAATTTAAGGGTTTTAAAGTAATAGTAATGTTATGCCTTTTAGCTTTTTTGTTTTGCGGTTGTAATAATTTTCGCCTTTCCTCCTCAATTGATGATTTGATTTCACCAATTTCTCCGAGCGGGGATAATGCCGGTGTTCAAAGTGCGGTTGATGAATACTGCAAAGGTGGTTATTCAATCAAAATTCCGGCAACGGGAAAATATACAACATCTTTTATTTTGAAAGATATTGACGGGGATAAAATCAGCGAAGCTGTTGCGTTTTACGAACCTTCCAATAAAATCGGTACTATCTCAATGGCTGTAATTAAAAAGAGCGGAGATAAATGGAGTGTTGTATCAAATATTGAAGGCACTGCAACAGATGTTAACTGTGTTGATTTTTGCGATTTTAACAATGACGGTAAAATGGAAATTATCGTTTGCTGGAGCGTTGTATCAAAACTTACAGGTACCTCAATAAATGTTTATTCGCAAAATGAAAATAACGGTGCGTATTCACTTAAATCTGTATCAAAAGCAATTACAGGCAGTGATTTTATTTGTGTTGATGCTAACGATGACGGTGTAAAGGACCTCCTTGTTTTTGCAACGGGAACTTCAAGTGAAAATCCGAGGGCGGAACTTTATTCGTTTGAAACAGGGAAAAGGGAGCTTATCGGCGAAACCAGGCTTGACAGTACAATTACTTCATATGAAAGTATAAAATACGCAAAAACTGACGAGGGAACCTCTGTTTATGCTGACGCCCTTTGTGGTGACGGTTCATCAATGGTGACGGAATTTATTTATTGGTCTGATTATTATAATTCCATTATTTCACCTTTTTACAGCTATTCTACCGGCAGAACTAAATCAACTGTTCGTTCAAGTCTTACAACTTGCAGGGATATTGACGGCGACGGAGTTATTGAAATTCCGAAAGATGCTTCTAATAAAAAGCAAGCGTCGGAAATTACAACTCAAAATTGGGTTAGTTACGGTAATACCGTGCTGTCCCACAAGTGCTATTCACTTGCTTGCAAGCGTGACGGTTATATTCTTGTAGTCGGTGATGATGATTTTTCAAAAATCAAAGCAAGTTATGACAGTGAAAAGAGAAAGCTTGAATTAACTAATAAAAATAATAATAAAAAGGCAATTGAAATAATAACCCTTATAAATTCAAGTTACAGCGAAAATGACCCTAAATATGAGGATTATTCATTAGTTATGAAAAATAGCGGATTTGTTTATCTTGCCAAGGCAGACAGCTCATCCGGTATAGATATAAACATTAAAAAGTTAAGAGATATGATTAAAGTATACTGATTTAGGAGGTATATGTATGAAAAAGGTACTCGTTGCAGAAGATGAGGAATCCATCAGAGAGTTTATAGTTATCAACTTGACTCGTAGCGGCTACAATGTTGAGCAGGCCGAAAATGGTGTTGTTGCACTTGAAAGATTTTCACAGGATGAAAATGGCTTTGATGTTGCGATTCTTGATATTATGATGCCTGAACTCGACGGACTTTCCGTATGCAAAGAGCTTCGCAAGCGTTCAAGTGACTTGGGTATCATTATGCTTAGCGCAAAAACGCAGGAAATGGATAAAGTTACAGGCCTTATGTACGGTGCGGATGATTATGTAACTAAACCGTTTTCACCGAGTGAACTTATGGCAAGGGTTGACGCTGTATACAGAAGAGTTGAAATGACAAGAGGTTTCAGAAAGAATGATACTACCGGTGACAGCATTGTTCTTGATGAGTTTGAACTCAATTTGCGTAATCGTACACTTTCCAAAAACGGTGAAATGATTGAACTCACACAAGTTGAATTCCAAATCATTGAATATTTCTTTAAAAATCCTAATGCTGCACTTTCAAGAACAGACATTTTAAAAACTGTTTGGGGTGCTAACTATTTCGGTGATGAAAAAATAGTTGATGTTAATATCAGGCGTTTAAGGATGAAAATTGAGGATAACCCATCAAGTCCTACAAGGCTTGTGACTATTTGGGGGCTCGGTTATAAGTGGATAACCGATAACCAGTAATTTATTTTGTATTTAATCGGCAGGAATTTAAGTGATGAAAAAAATATCTAAAGAAAAATTGCATTTGCCAAAAATTGAGGGCATAACACTGAGGTGGCTTATAAACATCATCGGTGTTATTGTGGTATTCTTTATTATCGTTTTTATAATTTCAGCCTTTGCAATAAAAAATACTTATTATTCTAATGTCGAAAGTATACTTAATTCAGGTGCGTCATCAACTGCCGTAAGCTATTTCAGTGCAAATTTGGATGTCGGTAATACGCTTGAGCAATCTGCCACAGAGTATATAGACAGTTACAGCTATAAAGAAAAAACAACCACTTGGATAATTGATAATGACGGAAGAGTTGTTGTATCATCAAGCGGCTTTGCAATTGAAAAGCAAGAAATGCCTGATTATGAAGAAGCTTTGGCAAGCGATAGTAATAAATCCAAATATATAGGCAAAATAAGTAATGGTGAAAAGGTTATGGCCGTTTGCAGAATTATTAAGGATTCAAACGGCGATAATGTCGGTGCTATCCGTGTTTTATCATCTCTTGAGCAGATTGACAGGCAAGTGGCAACTTTAACATTTCTTGTTTTTATTGGGCTTGTTATTGTTTTTGCACTTATCATATTTTCTAACCTTTTCTTTATCCGTTCTATTATTTTTCCGGTTCAGGAAATTACGGAAACTACAAAAAAAATATCTCAGGGCGATTATTCAGTTCGTATTGAAAAAAAATATGATGATGAAATCGGTAATCTTTGTGACTCTATAAATACTATGGCGGAAGAAATATCTACCACAGATAAAATGAAAAACGACTTCATTTCTACCATATCTCACGAACTTCGTACGCCCCTTACATCTATTAAAGGCTGGGGCGAAACTCTTATGCTCAGCACAGATGATACTGTGGATGAACTTACACGAAAAGGCTTGCAGGTAATTGTTAAGGAAGCAGGCAGGCTTGAAGGTTTCGTTGAGGAACTTCTTGACTTTTCACGCCTTCAAAGCGGCAGAATGAATTTGCGCTTGGCTAAAACTGATCTGTTTGCAGAGCTTGATGAAACAGTATTTACTTTCCGTGAAAGAGCGCTTCGTGAGGGAATTGAGGTTAAATACAGCATTCCCGAAGTGCCGGCTGTTGCCAATGCAGACGCAAACAGGCTTAAACAAGTATTTATGAATATTCTTGATAATGCGCTTAAATATTCACGCGCACCGAGCAAGATATTTGTTAAAGCTGAGTTTACAAAGCTTGAAAATGAAAATTTTGTTAAAATCGCAATTGCAGACCAAGGTTGCGGAATAAGTAAAGAAGATTTACCTCATGTTAAAGAAAAATTTTATAAAGCAAATGTTTCTGTCAGAGGCTCGGGTATCGGGCTTGCGGTTACTAATGAAATAGTAAATCTTCATCACGGTAAACTTGAAATCGACAGTAAAGAAGGTAAGGGTACTTTGGTTACTATTTATCTTCCTGTTGAAAACAGTCCGTCAAAAAATGAGCTTAATGATATGAAGCAAAATGCTACTCAGGCGGATGCCGAAATAAATGAAGGCGTTGAAATCAATAAAAATTGAAAGGCAAATCAGCATGGAAGAAAAAAGGATACATAAAACTTCAGTAGGCGGCCAAGCCCTTATTGAAGGTGTTATGATGCAAGGCCCGCGCGGTATAGCAACAGCGGTGCGTAAAACCGACGGCGATATTGTTGTAAAGCATCACGAATTTTCTCATATTAGGGATAAGCATAAGTTTTTCGGCTTACCTGTTATCAGAGGTATGGTTAATTTTGTTGAATCAATGATATTGGGCTATAAAATGCTTATGTATTCAGCCGAAGCTTCAGGTATGGAAGACCTTGAAGATGTTGAAATGAATAAATTTGAAAAATGGCTTACAGATAAACTCGGCGATAAGTTTATGAATATTATAATGGGCATTGCCACGGTACTGGGTTTTGCTCTTGCTTTTGTTATTTTTTTCTATCTTCCTGTACTTGCTTTCAGTAAATTAAACAGTGCTTGCTCAAACGCATTAACACCTTGGCAAGGCACAATTGAGGGTGTAATGAAAATATTGATTTTTGTGATTTATATCGCAATTGTCAGCCAAATGAAAGATATTAAGCGTACTTTTATGTATCACGGTGCAGAGCATAAGTCTATTGCCTGTTATGAAGCCGGTAAGGAACTTACGGTTGATAATGTTCGAAATTGCTGTCGTTTTCACCCTCGCTGCGGTACATCATTTATATTTGTAATGCTTATTTTCAGCATTATTTTCAGTACAATACTTTCTAAAATATTTCCTGCCATTGCGCAAATCAGGGTGCTTTGGATGTTTCTTAAACTTGCATTTATACCCCTTATTATGGGCGTTGGGTATGAATTTATAAAATATGCCGGCAGGCATGATAATTTGCTCGTTAAAATTTTGAGCGCACCGGGTTTGTGGATGCAGCGCCTTACTACCAAAGAACCGAGTGATGATATTATTGAAGTTGGTATTGAATCGCTCAAAGCGGTAATAACAGAAAATCCCGAGGATGATGAAATTAAATGACGCTTAAAGAAGCATATAGCTACGCAGTAGCTTTTTTAGAGAGAAACGGTATTGACGAAAGTGATTTTAAAGCACTTTGCATTGTTTGCTCAATTCTTGGAATAAAAAACAGCGATTACGAAGCTCATAAAGATGATTTTGTTCAAAACAAAAAGCTTGCAGATATGCTTTGGAAACTTAAATCGGGGCAACCTTTGCAGTACGTAATCGGCAAATGGGATTTTTATGAAAGCGAATTTTATGTCGGTGAAGGTGTACTCATTCCAAGGCCTGAAACAGAAGAACTTGTTGAAAAAGCAATTGATTATATAAAAACTTTGGGTAAGTGTGTTGTTTATGACCTTTGCAGCGGCAGTGGATGTATAGGCATCAGTATTGCAAAAAAATGCAGTAATGCGTTTGTTTATTTAATTGAAAAAAGTGATGACGCACTTTTTTATCTCAAAAAAAATGCCGATAAAATTAAAAATGTAAAAGTTTTGCAAGGAAATATATGCAATATTAAAGAGTTTGACTTTTTAGAAAATGCAGATGTCATTATTTCAAATCCGCCGTATATCAGGCAAGATGAACTTGCGAATCTTCAATCTGAAGTTAAAAACGAACCCTTAATGGCACTTGACGGCGGAAAAGACGGACTTGACTTTTATCGTGTAATCAACGATAATTGGTATTCTAAGCTGAATGATAAAGGTAAGCTCTTTCTTGAAATCGGAAATGAGCAGAGTGAGTCAATTTTCAATGTTCTTTATGAATTTGAAAATATAAGTGTAATTAAAGATTTATACGGTAACGACCGTATCGTTTCAGCTGATAAAAAATAACTATTATTTATTAAGGATGATTATATGTTTTCTATTCTTTCATATTTAAGAACAGGTAATTATATAGAAGCAATTATTGTGATATTATCGCGTTGCTTTGTTGTATTTTGCTGTTTGCCTATTCATGAACTTGCACACGGTTTAATGGCTGATAAGCTTGGCGACCATACTGCGCGTAATCAGGGACGATTAACATTTAATCCGTTTGCACACCTTAATCCAATCGGTACTATAATGATTTTCCTTTTTGGTATCGGTTACGCAAATCCTGTTCCGGTTAACCCTAATAATTTTAAAAATCCGAAAAAGGGTATGGCGTTAACTGCACTTGCAGGCCCTGTTTCAAATCTTTTAATGAGCTTTGTTTCGCTCTTTTTCTATTATGGTATTGTATATACAGTTGGATTAGGTAATACGGTCTTATATGCTATTGCATATTTCTTTTATTTTTCTGCCAGTGTAAATGTTACCCTTGCAGTATTTAATTTAATCCCTATTCCGCCGCTTGACGGTTCAAGGGTGCTTCTTGCAGTTTTGCCGGATGATAAATATTTTAAATATATGCAATATGAAAGATATATTATGATTGGGCTTATGATTGCTCTTTTTACAGGTGTATTAGATACTCCTATTTCTTTGCTTTCAAATGCTCTTATGAATATAGTCGGTATTATACCTAAATTATTGTTTGCTCTTTTAGCGAGGTAATAATGGAACAGCTAAGTTATAAAATTGATGTATTTGAAGGCCCTATGGACTTGCTTTTACATCTAATATCAAAGCACAAATTGAATATTAACGATATACCGATTGTTCAACTTGTAAATCAGTATCTTGATTATGTCAGGCAGATGCAGGAACAGGACTTTGATATTGCCGGTGAATTTCTTGAAATGGCGGCAAGATTGATATATATTAAAACAGTTTCACTTTTGCCAAGGCATGAAGAAGCCGAAATTCTAAAAAAAGAACTTACAGGCGAACTTATTGAATATCAGGATTGCAAAATAATGGCGGGTAAGCTTGCCAAGCAGACAGACGGATTTAACAGATTTGTTCGCCAGCCTGAAGAGGGGCATATCAATTATGATTATGAGCGTTTTCACGAGGGCGAAGAGCTGCTTAATGCTTATATAAATGCCGCCGGGCGCGGAAGACGCAAGTTGCCGCCTCCGCTTGATTCGTTTAAAGTTATTGTTGCTAAAAAGTTTGTTGCGGTTGCATCTAAAGTCGGAACTGTTATGAAAAAACTTTTCGGCGGAAAAAAGATTAAATTTTTAAGCCTTTTTGCCGATGCACAGACCAAGAGCGATATGGTTGCCACATTTCTTGCGGTGCTTGAACTTGCGAAAACCAAGAAAATTACAATTGAGGGTGAAATGGATAATCCTTTAGTACAAATGACTGGCGAGGTGAATGATATTGAGCAGTAATAATATTATGGCATCACTTGAAGCGATGCTTTTTGCTGCGGGCGATCCTGTTGAACCGGGGAAACTCGCAGAAGTACTTGATGTAGATGTTGAAAATGTAATAAAAATGCTCGGTCACCTTGAAGCGATGTATGATGAAAATAACCGAGGTTTAAGGCTTATTCGTGTAGATGGAAAATATCAGCTTTGTACAAGGGAAGAGTACGCAGATGAGGTTAGGGGTCTACTTGAAATAAAAAAGAATACTCCTTTAAGCCAAGCGGCTTTTGAGGTGCTTGCTATTGTGGCTTATAATAAAACCGTAACACGCTCGTTTATTGAGCAAATCCGCGGTGTTGATTGTTCAGGTCCTGTTTCAAATCTTATTCAAAAAGGTTTGATTGAAGAAAAGGGAAGGCTAGACTTGCCCGGCAGACCTCTTGTTTACGGTACTACCGATAGATTTTTGCGTTGCTTTTCTTTAAACAGCCTTGATGATTTACCTGATTTACCTGAGGAAGAAAAAAAGGATGATTCGCAAACTTCACTTTTTGAAGATGATAATGATGAAATATCTGATATACCCGAGGCTGAAATTTTGGAAGAGGGGGACGAAGAATAATGAAAGTATTTTTAATTATTGTTGCTGTGCTGGCAGTGATAATTATTGCTGTTTTGTCCCTGTCGGCAACTATTACTTTAGTTTATGATAAAGGTTGGCACACTAAAGTGCAAATTCTTTTTATTGAAAAAGATATTGTTCTTTCAAAAATACTTTCTTTTATACTCTTTCCTGAAAAAAAGGCAGAGCAGGTAGTAAAAGAAAGTGACGAGAAAAAGAAAAGTAAGAAAGGCAGTAAAAGCAAAAAGAAAGAAAGCACACCTGAAAAAGTGGCAGAAGCTGCTGTTGAAGCTGAGGAAAGGTCACTTGAAACCGAGGAACAGGCAAAGGAAAATGAAACAACTGCTACCCCGCAGGAAAAGCCTGCAAAAGCGAATCCTATCAAAAATTTGTGGGATACCCAGGGCATTGTAGGTATGCTCGATTTATTTACAAATCTTGCAGAAACCGCAAATAATGCCGTTTTAACTTTATTTAGGGGTTTACATATTTACTCACTTTATGTTATGATATTAGTAGGCGGCGGTGATGCAGACCTTATAGCGCGTGCATATGGTACGCTTTGCAAGTATTACTATCCGCTTAAAGGTATTATTTTAAATGGTATGAAGGTTGATAATTATGATGATTATATTCAACCTGATTTTATAGCGGACAGAACTGAATTTGAATTTCAGCTTATTGCGAGTATAAATGTAAAACTTATTTTAAAAGTCGGTATAAAAGCCGGTATAATATTTATAAGAAATTTAATAAAAAATAAAAAATCTATTAAAGGGGATAAATGATTATGAAGGAAACTCCGGTAAACAAAATAATGGAAAACACTCTTGAAAAAATGCGCCAAATGGTTGATGTTTCAACTATTATCGGCGAGCCTATGGTAACAGGTTCAACTACTCTTATTCCTGTTTCCAAGGTTTCATACGGATTTACTTCCGGCGGCACAGACCTTCCGTCAAAGCAGAATCAAGAGCTTTTCGGCGGTGGTGGCGGTGGTGGTATCACCATTACTCCTGTTGCATTCATTGTTATTGAAAACGGCAAGTGCAGAATGATGCAGATTAACAATTACACTTCATCTGCTGACCGTGCAATTGCTATGATTCCTGAACTTGTTGATAAAGTTACAGAGCTTCTTAAGCCTGAAAATAAAGAAGAAACAGCACAGGAAAATAACGCCGAATAATTTTGTTATTATCCCAATCACCTGCATATATTTTATGTGGGTGATTGTTTTGTTAAAGAAAATTACTGCGTTTTTATTTGTACTCCTTTTTGCATTTCCCGATGTTGCATACTGTTCCACTTTTTCCGCTTCAAGCGTATGTGTTATGGATATGACAACTCGCCAAATGCTATATGAAAATAATATTTATGAGCATAGAAGTGTGGCGTCTACAACTAAAATTATGACTTGCTTTTTGGCTTGCAAAAGCGGTAACCTTGATAAAACTATTAAAATTACTTCTCAAATGCTTGATGAATGTGAGGGTACAATGCTGTATTTAAAAGCAGGGGATACTGTCACGCTTTATGATTTATGTGTAGGTATGATGCTTGCATCGGGCAATGATTGTGCAAATGCCGTTGCGTTTACTTTGAGCGGTAGTTTGAAAGCATTTGCCGATTTGATGAACAGCACCGCAAGCAAGTTGGGTATGAATAATACGCATTTTATCACTCCGTCAGGATTAGATGAGGATAAACCTTATTCGTGTGCTTATGATATGGCACTGCTTTCGGCAAATGCTATGGAAAACGAATTTTTTTCTGAAATTGTTTCAATGCAGAGTGCCGAAGTTACAGTAAGCGGTGAGAAAAAGACTATTTATAATCATAATAAGCTTTTAGGTTATAATCTAAAAGACGGTGAATTTGTCGGCATTAAAACCGGCTTTACGGAAAATGCGGGCAGATGCCTTGTAAGTGCTAAAAAATATAAAGGTAATACAATAATTTGCGTAACTTTAAATTGTCCTGATGATTGGGATGCTCATACTTATTTCACGGAAATTTGTGAGCAGAAATATAATGCAGTCAGTATATCAAATGTGATTTATATTGATACTGTCGGCAGTGAAAAAGAGTATGTTAAATGCACATATAATAAAAAACGCTACCTTTTAGGCAGCGTTAAGGTTTTAGAATATTACTATCCATTTGTTTATGCTCCTGTTAAAAAGGGGGATAAACTCGGTGAAGTGATAGTTTATTATAATAATAAAATATTGGAAAGACTGCCGATAGAGGCAGACGAGGATGTAAAAGAATATGGCAAACAACAATCTGGTACGCCTTCAAAAGTTTATGGCTGAATGTGGCGTGGCTTCAAGGCGAAAGAGTGAAGAACTTATTGAAATGGGTAAGGTTAAGGTTAACGGCCATGTTGCCCATATCGGTGATAAAATCAATCCTAAAAAAGATATTGTTGCAGTTAAGGGTAAAAGAATTACCAAGGAAGAGCGTATGTACTATATTATGCTCAATAAACCGCGAGGATATGTTACTACTGTTTCAGATGAACTCGGCAGAAAAACCGTAATGGATTTGGTAGATTGTGAAGCAAGGGTTTATCCGGTAGGCAGACTAGATAAAGACAGTGAGGGACTTCTTATTCTCACTAATGACGGTTCGTTTGCTAATGCGCTCACACATCCAAAGCATAATTATGCAAAGGTTTATCGTGTAACAGTTAAGCCAAGCGTTAATGATGAAATACTTGAAAAAATGAGAAACGGAATTGAAATCGACGGTAGAAAAACCGCCCCTTGTGATATAAATGTTATTACTGAAGAAGAAGGCAGAGTAGTTCTTGAATTTATTCTTCGTGAGGGGAGAAATCGCCAAATAAGAAAGATGTGTGAAGCAGTCGGATTGCAGGTTGCAAGGCTTAAAAGAATTTCAATCGGTCCTGTAAAGCTCGGTATGCTTCAAACCGGTAAAACACGCCGCCTTACTGATAACGAGGTGCATAAACTTCTTCGTTCTTCAAACCCTGCAACTCAGGAAGATAATAATTAAATCAAAAAAGCTGTCGGAGTTTTAATTCCGACAGCTTTTTTTGTATATTCACATTAGTCTTGACCGTTAAGTATTGCGAAGTTTTCTTTATTGCACTTATAAAGATTTTTGAATACCTTAAAGTTCTTTTCATATACATCTTTATTTGCTTTATTTGGATGATATGTAGTTTTTACAGGAATAAGTTTTTTAACATCTTTCATTGAAGGTACAAGTCCCATTCCGACAGCAATACAAGCTGCTGCACCAACTGCACCGATGTTTTGTGGTGATTCGACAACTACAACATCCTTTTGAAGAATATCGGCAAGGATTTGGCAGGTTGTTTCACCAAGAGCGCCGCCACCGCAGAAACGCACTGCTTCGGAAGTCTTAACTTTAAGGCCTTGTCTTTCATACATCCACTTCATATGGAAACAAATTCCTTCGACTACTGCACGAATAAGCTCTGTTTTACCTGTTTCAAGCCTGATGTTGAAGAACATACCCGCTGCATTTGGGTCTTCAAACGGGCATCTGTTACCGTGAAGCCAAGGGGTGAAGATTACACCGTTAGAACCGGCAGGGATTGTATCAATAACTTCTTCAAGGTAGTCATACATATTAAATTCAACCTGTTCAAAGCTATCGGCAGCGTTACCGTACTTTTTAAGAAATACGCCGATTTCATCAAGTGCAAGGTGGTCTTTAACCCAGCCAACGCATTTGTTAGATGTTTCAAGCTCTGCAAAGTAATTGAATGTTGCAGGGTCGGCACCTACGATAGCAGCAATCATAGCGCCTGTATCAACAGTCTGCTTTTCAACTACTGTTCCGACCCAGCCTGATGTACCTGAATAAATATGAGTGTCGCCTACTTCGGTAGCACCTGCACCTACACCGATAAGTGAAGCGTCACCGCCGCCGCCGTATACAGCTGTTCCCGGTGCAAGGCCGAGTTCCTTTGCAGCTTCTTCTGTTACTTCGCCGACTTTTTCTGTACTCTTTTTAATCGGCGCAAGGTGTTCCATTTTAACACCAACCATATCGCATACAGGCTTGCACCAGCCCTCGTGGCCTTTTCTTGTATCATAAAGAAGAGTACCGAATGCTGAATCCTGAGTCATAACAAATTCGCCGCTTGCACGAAGAATAAGATATTCTTTAATATCGAGCCATTTATAAATCTTTTTAAAGTTTTCAGGTTCGTGTGCCTCAACCCATCTGTATTTCCAAATAGGATCTTTTACAGATGATGAAACCGCACCTGTATATTTGAGATATTTGAGAAGCTTTGTAATTTCAGCACCTGCAATTTGGACACCGTGAGCCATACCTTTTTTAAGTTCTTCTCTTGCACGCTGGTCCATATAAGTCATAGGACGCCTGATGCAATTGCCTTCCTTGTCAACAAGTACAAGACCCTGCATCGCAGAGCAAAAGCTGATTCCTTCAACTTGTTCTTTTTTTATGGCAGGCATTTTGTCAAATACTGTTCTTGTGGTAGAACACATTGCACTCCACCATTCATCTACATCCTGCTCAGCACCGCCCTTAACGCCTGTTTCATCATCTACATAAAGGTTGTAGCCAGCTGTTGCAGATGCCAAAATTCTCATTGAATCTTCAATTTCAATAAGGCAGGTTTTAATGCCTGTTGTGCCGATGTCGTATGTAATTACATATTTTTTCATACCTTATATCCTCCGTGTTTTGCTTTTGGCAAAATAATTATGCTTTAAAATGAATGCTATATAATACTACCTATTATACAGTACACTGTGTTCACTTTCAAGAACAAATGCTGAATTTTTACTGTTGTTTTTTCTTTCCATAGGTGAATGCAGATTCAATAAAGCTTAACAGTTGGCTGATAACCTGCTCATCATCCATTTTGTTTACATCAATGCCCGTGTATATTTCAAATCTTTTTCTGTAATAATCACAGGTATATGAAAATTGAAGGGAAGTTAACAGATTATCAAGATAAAATGCGAAAAGTTTAGGGTCAAGGTCAGCCCTGACATCACCTTTTTCAAGCGCTTGTGTTATACTCGTAATATATTTTCTACTTGTGCTTTCCTCAATCGCTGTTGCAAGGGTGACTACCATTTCCTCGTTTTTCAGTGCAGTTACTTCGTTATAAAGTTTGATGTAGTTAGCATATTTCTTTGAATGAAAGCAGGTTGCACGAATTACTTTTTCAGCTTTTACAAGCAACTTATCATCACTTGCCATAATATCATCAAGCGTATCGTCAAGTATTTTCATACCCCTTTGCAAGCAGGTGATAAATAAATCTTCTTTAGTTGAAAAATATTTATACATAAGCCCGATGCTTATTCCGCATTTTTTGGCAATTACATTTATATTTGCTTTTTCATAGCCTTTTGATGAAAATTCTTCAATTCCTGTTTCAAGTATAAGTTCCTGTCGTTCTTCACTTGCTCTTTCAAAAGCTTCTTTGTAGTGATTTTCTAACATTTTTATAAATTTTGTAGTGTTGCACAAAATTGAATATTTCTCTTTGTGCAAGCTCCACAAATCTCCCTCTCAAAACCTATTTAATACAAATGTATATTACCATTTTGCACTGTCTTTTGCAAGAAATAAAGTGATTTTTTTATATTTTGTGATTTGACAAATCGTAAAAAAGTGATATACTTAAAGTGTAAATTTAAGTGAGTAACGGCTCACACCTTATAGAGTGAGTAACCGCTCACATCAAAATGCAATGATTTCTAAGGAGGAATACCAAAATGGATACAAGATTCGCAATTACAGAGTATCCTGATGCAGCAGCTATCACAGCTCAGCTTGATGCGCTCATCAAAAAGCCAATTTATTCAATCAATCGTGCAGCTCTTAAGAGGTATGAAGAAGAATACTTTGAGAAGAAGTGCGCAAAATCAAAGGAAATGATTACAGAAGCAAAGAATGTTATCCCTGGTGGTGTACAGCACAACCTCGCATTCAACTATCCTTTCCCAATCGTTATGACTAAAGCTAAGGGCAACAGGCTCTATGATATTGACGGTAACGAATATTTCGACTTCCTTCAGGCAGGCGGTCCTACAATTATCGGTTCAAACGATGATGTTGTAAAAGAAAAGGTTAAGGAGCTTCTTGACGATTGCGGTCCTTCAACCGGTTTGTTCCATCCTTATGAATACAAGCTTGCTAAGAAGATTAGTGAATGCTTCCCATCAGTTGAAATGTTCCGTATGCTTGGTTCAGGTACTGAATCTTGTATGTGTGCTGTTCGTGTAGCTCGTCTTGCAACAGGTCATAAAAATATCATTAAAATGGGCGGAGCTTACCACGGTTGGTCTGACCAGCTTGCGTGGGGTATGCGTGTTCCTGGTACTCTTAATCTTCAATCACACGGTGTTCCTTTGTTTGTATTTAAGCATACACAGGAATTCTTCCCTAATGACCTTAAAGACCTTGAAAAGAAACTTATCATCAATAAGTTCCGTGGCGGTACAGCTGCTGTATTTATTGAACCATGCGGTCCTGAATCAGCTACCCGTCCTGTTGATAAGGACTTCCCTAAGGGTGTTCAGGCTCTTTGCCGTAAATATGGTGCTCTTCTTGTTTGCGATGAAGTTGTAACAGGCTTCCGTATCGGCCTTTCAGGCGCACAGGGTTATTATGGTATTGACCCTGATATTACAATTTTCGGTAAGATTATTGCAGGCGGTTATCCTGGTGCCGGCGGTATCGGCGGTCACAGAGAAGTTATGAAGTATCTTGGCGCTGGTCTTGATAAGGCTGAAGGTAAGAAGATTCATAAGGCTATGTGCGGCGGTACAATGGCTGCTACTCCTATTTCTTGCTGTGCAGGTTATACAGTAATTTGCGAAATTGAAAAGAGGAATGCTTGCCAGGTTGCAGGCCAGATGGCTGACAGACTTGTTAAGGGTATTAACGAGTCAATTAAGAAGTATGACCTTCCGTTTGTTTGCTACAATGTTGGTTCTATCTGCCAGCTTCATACAGTTGCTACAATGCACTTCAGAATTAACTGGAAGAAGCCTTGGACTATTCCATCAGTACTTAAGGAAACAGGTATCCGTCAGACTGAAATGCAGTATATGGGTGCTGCCTATATGGCTGAAGGCCTTGTAACTCTTGCCGGTTCTCGTCTTTACACTTCAAGTGCTTATACTGAAGAAGATATAGATGAATGTATCAAGAGATTTGATAAGGTTCTTTCTCAGTGCGAAAAAATTGATTACTAATCAATAATTTAAGGGAGCAGGTTAATACTGCTCCCTTTATGTGCATTTATATATTTTAAAATTTAAGGAGAAAACTTATGGCTTACGATGTTGAAGAAGCTAAGAAATTAGTCGTTGAAGCAGGTAAAAAGCTTCTTGAAACAGGTCTTATTGCTCGTACTTGGGGTAATGTATCTGCAAGAATCAGTGATACACAATTTGTAATTACACCATCAGGTCGAGCATATGATACACTTACACCTGAAGAAGTAGTTGTTGTTAATATTGATGACTGCTCACACGAAGGCGATATTAAACCATCTTCTGAAAAGGGAATTCATGCAGATGCTTATAAGCATCATCCGCTTGTTAATTTTGTTATTCATACTCACCAAAAGGCTGCTACTATTGTTAGCATTACAGGTATGGAAATCAGAAATGTATATAATGAATTTAAGCCGGTTCTCGGCGATTATGTACCTGTTGCCGATTATGCTATGTCAACAACAAATCCACTTCGTAAAAATGTTGAAAAATGTATGATGATGAATCCGAGCTGCCGTGCATTTATGCTTATGCATCACGGTACACTTTGCCTTGGTGATAGCTTTGACCAAGCATTTGAAGTGGCTGATACACTTGAAAAGTGCTGCGAAAAGGTTATTAAGGATAACTATCTTCGTCATTCTTGGGAAAAGACTTATTCTGTTGATAATAAGCTTAATTATTTCCTTGAAAAAGAAGATGCCGGTAAAATGCCTGAAGCAATTTGTGACCTCGGTTCTTCTGTAAGAAATGGTGGCATTTTCACTCTTACTTATGATGGCGGCAAAAAAGTTGATGTTGATATGACAACAGGACTTGCTGTTAACGGTGTTGCACCTAAATGTGCTAAAATTCACAGAGCGATTTATGAAGCTGAAAACTGCACAATGATTAAGCATGTTGTAAATCCTTATGAAGTTGCAGTATCTTGCCTTGATGAAACAATGTATCCTATGATTGATGATTTTGCTCAAATCGTTGGTGTAGATGTTAAATGTGTTCCTTGGATTGACGGCGATACAGATGAATGTGCTGCCGAAATCGGTAAGGCAATCAGCGGCAGAAATGCAGTTCTTATTCAGGGCAACGGTGCTATTGTTACAGGTAACAGTGACGGTGATATGCAGGCTCTTGATATTATTATGGAAAAGGGTTGCGAAGCGCAGGTTGATGTTTCAATTTTCAATCGCCCTCACTTTGTTCCTAAAGCAGAATGCTTCCTTATGAGAACAGTTTACCTTGCTAAATATTCAAAGCAGATAAATAAGTAATTATATAAAAATAGAAGGCACAAACCGTGAGGTTTGTGCCTTTATTTTTGTTATTAAACCATTTCTCCCGGATGAAAAACTTCATCAAATTTTTCTTCGGTTAAAAATCCTAATTTTACGCATGCTTCTTTTAAAGAAATATTGTTTTTATATGCATACTTTGCAGTTTTGACTGAATTTTCATATCCTATATATGGATTTAACGCGGTTACGAGCATAAGAGAGTTGTGAAGATTTGAGTTCATTTTTTCTTTGTTTGCTTTAATTCCGCTGACGCAGTTTTTGTTAAAGCTAATCATTACTTCACTCAATAATCTTACGGATTGCATAAAATTATAAATGGTTACAGGCATAAATACATTAAGTTCAAAATTGCCTTGGCTTGCGGCAAAGCCGATAGCGGCATCATTACCCATTACCTGAACTGCTACCATTGTTACAGCTTCACACTGGGTTGGGTTAACTTTCCCCGGCATTATTGATGAGCCCGGTTCGTTTTCAGGTATTGTAATTTCACCAAGACCTAAACGCGGACCGCTTGCAAGCCATCTTATGTCATTTGCAATTTTCATAAGGTCACACGCAAGTGCTTTGAGTGCACCGTGTGCAAATACTATTTCATCCTTTGATGTTAATGCGTGATATTTGTTTGGTGCTGTTACAAATTCTTTGCCTGTAATTTGTGATACAGCTTTTGCAACTTCTTCGTCAAATCCTTTAGGAGCATTAAGCCCTGTTCCTACCGCTGTACCGCCGAGTGCTAATTCTTTGAGTTCTTTTACGGCAATTTCAATAAGCTTTTTATCCTTTTCAAGTGAACTTCTCCAGCCGCTTATTTCCTGGGAAAAGGTGATAGGTGTTGCATCTTGCAAATGTGTTCTTCCGCTTTTTACTATGCCTTCATTTTCTCTTTCGAGTTTTTTGAAAGTTTCAACTAATGTTTCAATTGCCGGAATAACCTTGTCTTCAAGTCCTATTACACTTGCAATGCTCATTGCTGTCGGAAATGTATCGTTTGAACTTTGGCTCATATTTATATCGTCGTTTGGATGAAGTATTTTTTTGCCTGCAATTTCATTGCCTCTGTTAGCAATTACTTCATTTGCATTCATATTTGATTGTGTACCTGAACCTGTCTGCCAAACAACAAGTGGGAAATGGTCGCTCAATTTTCCGCTGATAACTTCATCGCAAGCTTTTGAAATTGCATCTAATTTTTCATCAGTCATTTTTTCCGGCTTTAATTTGTTATTCGCAATAGCTGATGCTTTTTTTAATATGCCAAATGCGTGGATAATTTCTTGCGGCATTGTTTCTATTCCGACGCCTATTTCAAAATTTTGGTGGCTTCTCTGTGTTTGCGCACCCCAATATTTATCATTAGGCACTTTCACTTCGCCCATTGAATCATGCTCAATACGATAATCCATATATTTATACCTCCGATTTGTTTTATACTAATATACATCAATTACTTTCTACTTTCAAGAAATATTCACTTTTTGTATATTTACTTATTTATTAACTTATGATAAAATTGTATTATCAAATAACGAAAGGAAAATGTAATATGAACATTTGGCATAATATCTCTCCAAAAAGAATTAAAAAAGATAGATTTTACGCTGTTATCGAAATTTCAAAGGGCGGCAAAAATAAATATGAATTAGATAAAGAAACAGGTATGCTTAAGCTTGATCGTGTCCTTTTCACTTCAACTCATTATCCGGCAAACTATGGTTTTATTCCTCGCACATATGCCAGTGATAATGACCCGCTCGATGTTCTTGTGCTTTGCAGTGAGCAAATTCAACCAATGACCATTGTTGAATGTGTACCTATCGGTGTTCTTATTATGGAAGACGGCGGTGCTAAAGATGAAAAAATAATTGCTGTTCCGGTAAATGACCCTAATTATAACTGCTATACCGATATTGACCAGCTCCCGTCTCACAGATTTGATGAAATTAAGCACTTCTTTGAAGTATATAAGAGCCTTGAACATGAAAAAACAACTTCCGTTACAGAAGTTAAACCAAAAGAGGTAGCAGAAGAAATAATCCAAAACTGTATTGACAGTTATATTAAGAATTTTCAAATGTAATATTTCTATAAAGCAACCGATAACTGCATTGGTGTGTAGTTCTCGGTTGTTTTTTTATTTTTTATTGTTAAATAATTAACAAAAAATAAGCACTTTAATTGTGTATATTGACAAATTTTAGTCAAACGCCCAAAAATATTATACAAATCATTGTTTTTATATAATAAAAAGTGTATACTTGTTTAAATTATATATTATTATACTTTTATAGAAGAGGTAAGCTATGAAAGATTTAAAACATTTAATTTATTTTGAAAATTTATTGCAGGAGGCAAATAATGATCTTGTGCAGCAAGCAAGGAAGGACGGTAAAAAGGCGATTGCTTATACTTGCTATCATATTCCTGAAGTTCTGCTTAATCTTGATAACTGCTTTTCCGTCAGGCTTCGCGCGCCGAGAACAGGCTCAATGGATATAGCTACTTATTATTTAAGTTCATATTTATGCGGTTATTCAAAAGCTTTGCTTGAGCGTGCAATTGAGGGTGGATATAATTTTCTTTCTGCGCTTATTGGCTCTGAATCCTGCTCTGAAATGAATAGAACTTATGAGCATTTTAAATTATTGAATCTTGTTGAAAACGATAAGTTTTTTGTGAGTATCGCAGATATTCCTTTTAAAATAGAACCTCATACAATCAAGCATTATACCAATCAAATGCAAATCAAGGTTCTTGATAAACTTCACGAAATTTACGGTATTGATATTAGTGACGATGCTATCAGAAAGGCTGTTGAAGAGCATAACGAAGTTTGCAGACTTATTACTGAAATAGGCGAATACAGAAAAGAAGAAAATCCGAGAATTACAGGATATGAGTTCCATGTAATAAATTTGGTTACATATTGTTGCCCTAAATATTTAATTATTGATAAGCTTCGTGAAACTGCCGAAGAACTTAAAACAAGAGTTCCTGATGAAAAGAAAAATTACAGAGCTAAGGTTGTGGTAGTCGGTTCTGAAATGGATGACCCGGATTTTACAAAGCTTATTGAAGAATCAGGTGCACTTGTTGTTGCTGACAGATATTGTTTCGGCTCACTTCCGGGCAGAGAAGTAATTGAACTTAAAGATGACGGGACTCCGCTTCTTGGGCAAATAGTTCTTCATTATATGAAGACTTGCCAATGCCCGCGTTATATGAGCCAAGAAAAAGTTCACGGAAGAAAAGAATATGTCAGAGATTTGGTAAATATGTATCACGCGGATGGTGTTATTTATGAGCAAATCAAGTTCTGTGAATATTGGGGATATGAGCGTGCGCTTGCATCACATATTATGACTAATGAATACGGTATACCGTCCGTAACTGTTGACAGGCAGTATACAGCAAGTGCTTCAGGCCAGCTCAGAACGAGAGTTCAGGCTTTTGTTGAAAGCCTTGAAATTAAAAAAATTCAAAAGGATAAGGAGGGAAAGTAGTTGCCTAATCAACCTAAAAATCTTGGCAAACTTCATAAAGATAAAACCGGTATCTTAAAGCATAGGGAATGGCGTGGCTTAAAAGATACTATGTATGACTATTACCGCTGGCTCATAACTTGGAAAGATATGATTGTTATGGTGCTTAAAGCTCCTGTTTCAACTGTAAAGGGACTTTGGAGTTATAGATGGATGTGCAGCTATCTTACTGTTCCTGCTTGGATTGATAGGCATACGGAGGGCTTGAGGGGCGCGCAGCTTCGCATTACCCAGCTTCATTTTAATGCTATGGTTAAGCATGCATGTGATATGATTCATATGCTTTTCAAGCACGATAAGCATTTTCATCCTAATGATAAGTTTTCTGATAAAGTTGTTTGTATGGATGAATTGTTTTCATTTGAAATTATGGCAGGTTTTCCTAATTTGTATGGTGTTCCTGTTCAAACTATGCCGATTTTCCTTTCTTCAATGGTAGACCAGCATATTACTCCGCCTTATCTTGATGCAACTGAAAGTTATGGCGTCCCTGCCGATGTTTGCCCGCTTCCGTCTGCTGAAGCAGGTGTTGCAATTTGTGATGATTATCCGATGTTCGGTAAAATCTTTCTTTCTTGTAATATGCCGTGTGACGGTTCAACTATGAATTCATCTTTCCTTGAAAGAAGATTTAATATGCCTACTCATGTTGTTAATGTTCCGCTTAGATATACAGAGGAAGCAACGCAGGAATACGCTGTTGACGAAGTAAAATCGTGTATCAAATTTATTGAAGAGCAAATGGGTGAAAAATTTGATTGGAATTCATATTTTGAAGCTATGAAAGTGTATAATCAGCAGCTTGAATATGAACTTCAAAAATGGGATGTTAATAAAACACCTTATCCGCAAATGACAGGCGCAACATTCTGGCTTTATCGTTTATTCTATTTCCACCTTTCAGGCGGATTTGATAAGCGTTTCTTAAAAACAGATAAAAAAGTTAATAAGATTATGATGAAAGCTTATGAGAAAAAGACACCTTGTTCAAAAGAAATGCGCCACAGAGCTATTGTATGGTCTTGCCCTGCAAACTACTATACTTCACTTGCAAACTGGCTTGAAAATTGCTGGGGTGTAAATGTTGTTATGGATATGGAAACTATGATTTCATACATAATGTACGATACCGAGGATAAGGAAAAATCACTTGAAACTTATGCTAAAACTCTTCAAAGAACTACTATGCGTAAGCATACAAAGGGCGGCTACCAAAATGTAGTTGATGAACTTTGGCGAATTTGTGAAGAGTTTAATGCCGATACGGTTATTATGTATGACCAAATTTCTTGTAAGGGTATGGATGGCCTTAACGGCATATTTGATGACCAGGCAAGAGAAAGAAATATTAACTTTATTTGGGTTGCACAGGACCTTATGGACCCTCGTACAATTTCAAGAAGAGATATGCGTGAGCAAATCAATAAGTATATGACTACCGTTCTTCAGGAAGAACCGGTTGACCCTACACTTGTTGATTTTGATGATACATTAGCTTGGTAAGGAGTGATTTTTTATGAAATATTTTGGTGGATGCGATGTAGGTTCAACCTATGCAAAATGTGTAATTCTTGATGAAAACGGAAAAATGGTGGCAGACGCTACTGTTAGAAGTAAAATTAACCCTGTTCAAAGTGCCGAGCTTGCACTCGGTGAAGCAATCGGCAAAGTTGACGATATTAACTCGGCAGAGGATTTATCGTATCTTATCGGTACAGGATATGGCAGAAATAAAGTGCCTTTTGCAGATGAAAATATATCGGAAATCAGCTGTCATGCTATGGGTGTTCATGTAACTAACCCGGCAGTAAAAGCTATTATTGATATTGGCGGCCAGGATGTTAAGGGTATTGCTATTGATACCGACGGTACAGTTAAAAACTTTGCTATGAATGATAAATGCGCTGCCGGTACAGGTCGATTTTTTGAAGCTATGGCAAATGCTTTTGAAATGTCTTTGCCTGATTTCTGTAAACTTTCACTCCGGGCTAAAAATACTATTCCTATCACTGCCCAGTGTACCGTATTTGCCGAAAGTGAAGTTATATCACTTGTAGGTGAGGGCAAGCCTATGGATGAAATCGCTGCCGGTATTCAGCTTGCTGTTGCAAAGCGTTGCTTTGTTATGGCTAAAAAATCCGGTGCAACAGATTCAATTACTCTTACAGGCGGTTGCGCTAAAAATGAGGGACTTAAAAAAGCTATTGAAAAGGTACTTAAAATTAAGGTTGTTGACCTTTCAATTGACCCTCAGCTTATGGGTGCGCTCGGTGCTGCCGAATATGCAAGACAGAAAGGACTCGCACAATAATGAAAGCTTTATTGATAATTCTTATTGTAATACTTGCTCTTTTTGCTCTTACTTTTACCATCTACTTCTTCAATCTTGATATGAAACTTATCAGGATTGTGTATGACAAAATGGGCAAGCACTATGATAATCTTGATAAAAAAGATAAAAAATTGTAATAATGGAAGGTGTATTTATGAAAAAACTCTTTCGTTCTAAAAATGAAAAACTCATTTCCGGTGTTTGCGGCGGCATTGCAACTTATTTTAATGTTGACCCTACTGTTGTAAGGTTTATATGGGTTGTTGTTTCGCTTATATCTGCAAGCATTCCGGGTGTACTGATTTATATTATTTGTACATTCATTATTCCGGAAGAACCGGATACTTTTGATACCACCGGTCAGTATAAAGAATAAAATAAATATTGGTCATAGCAACAAATTTTTGACAAATGCTTCATTGCGTTGTAGTTCAACACCGACTCCTGAACCTGCTCCAACACCCGAACAAACTCCAACACCTAACCCGGGCACCACAGCCGTCAATTCAACCTATACAGGAATCAACACAACAAGCTGCACAGCAGACTGCTCAAAATGATACAACTACCGAGCAAGTTAGTGTTGCAAAGCCGAAATCGGCTAGTCCTAAAACAATTAAGGCGGCAAAGAAAAAATATTATGTAAGAGTTCGTACATATAAAATTGCAAACGGTAAAAAAGTTTATTCTGCTTGGTCAAAGGTTAAGAGTGTCAAAACCAAATAATAGTCTAAAGCAAGGATGCATCAGTATCCTTGCTTTTTTGAATTAAATTAGGTATAATAGATTTATGTCAAGTTTAAATGAGGTGACATTATGGCTGAAATTGAAAATTGCAGTTGCAATATGACAGATAAAAAAATTATTGAAAGTATAAATGAATCAATGTTAAGTGCTTCGCAGATTGATAAAATATCAACGCTTTTTAAAGTGCTGGGTGACCCTACAAGAACCAAAATTGTGCTTGCGCTTGATAACAGGGAAGTTTGTGTCTGCACTTTGGCAGACTCATTAGGAATGACAAAATCGGCTGTATCGCATCAATTAGCTATACTCAAAGCAAATAATATTGTTAAATCCCGCCGTGACGGAAAGCAGGTTTATTACAGTTTTGATGACGAGCATATAACCGATATTATTGAAATTGCACAGGCACATATTAAGCATCAACACGATTAAGATCAGGCTGTCTTTTGGCAGTCTTATTTTATATGTATAGTTCTTTTATGGTTTTTATTTCAATTATTTCACCGTTACTATTTTTATATGCAAGGTCAATTGTGCTTATTTTAAATCCGTTTTTATTGAAAGTTGAAAAAAGAACAAGTATATTATCGTTTTCGTATAGTTCTTCAGTATCAATAAGTTCTAACATATAACCAATCCTTTTAATAGTTTGATTTAATTATAACTTCTTTTTATTAAAATGATTGTCGAATTATGTTGTAAATACAAATTTTTAGGAGTTTACCATGAATAAAAAGTTTTTAAATATTCTTTTGATATTGATTGTTTCGCTTTCAGTTTTAAGCGGATGTTCTGCCGGTGAAAATAATTTCTTTAACGATCTTGATATTACCGCACAGTCAGCAAGCGATTATGTAAATTATGATTTATCTAATGTTCCCGATTATGACGGTAAAGCTTATATTGAATTAAACGGCAATGTGCCTGAATTTTCGGAAAGTGAGAAAACTTATTCTGAGTCTTTTGAAGAATACGGAAAGCTTGATTCATTGGGAAGATGCACATATGCAGTTTCCTGTATTGGCAAAGATTTAATGCCTACCGAAAAGCGCGGTTCGATAGGCTCTGTAAAACCAAGCGGCTGGCATATATCTAAATATGATTTTGTAGACGGTAAGTATCTTTATAATAGATGCCATTTAATCGGTTATCAGTTGACAGCCGAAAATGCAAACGAAAGAAATTTGATAACCGGTACAAGATACCTGAATGTTGAGGGTATGCTGCCTTTTGAAAACGATGTGGCAGATTATATAGAAATAACTAATAATCATGTATATTATAAAGTTACACCGATTTTTGAAGGAAATAATCTTGTTGCAAACGGAGTTCAAATGCAGGCATATTCAGTGGAAGATAATGGGCAGGGTATAAGTTTTAATGTTTACTGCTATAATGTTCAGCCCGGGGTAGCAATTGATTATGCAACGGGTGATAATCAGACAGTGGCTTCATCTTCTATTACATCAACTTCGTCTGATGAAGCAGATAAAAAAACATATATAGTTAATACCAAAACTAAAAAATTTCATAATCCCGATTGCGACGGTGCAAAGAAAATGAGTTCATCAAATAAGAAAAAATATAAAGGAACTCGCGACAGCTTGATTTCAAACGGCTACTCACCGTGCCAAAAATGTAATCCGTAATAATTATAAAAAGTCTTTAAACTGTATCTATATTTAGTTTAAAGGCTTTTTGCTTTACACCATAATTTGTGTCAATAGCAAATCGTTAAATTTAATAAAAAATATTATTCATTTTACCCTTGACATATTTGCTTGTCTTTAGTATAATACCACTTGCTGTAAAGATTAAATACTTTACATACACTTTGAAAGGAGAGATACTTCGTGGCAAAAAATCTTGAAATTCCGTTTTTGTTGGATTTCTATGGCGAAATGCTTACTCAAAAGCAGCATGATTGCCTTGTTTATTATTATGAAGAAGATCTCTCACTTTCCGAAATTGCAGAAAACGAGGGTATAAGCCGCCAAGGTGTCCGCGATTCAATCAAGAGGGCGGAGGCACAGCTTTTTGATATGGAAGAAAGGTTGGGTCTTGCAAAACGCTTTAATGAGATGAAAAAGGGAATTGACGAAATCGTTGAATGTGCTGATAACATCAACGAATATAACCTCAATCATACACTTTCTATGGAAGTTAATGATAATGTTGCAAGAATTAAAACACTCGCTTCTTTTCTTAAAGAAGGATAATATTTACTAGGAGTTGATTTCTTGGCATTCGAAGGCTTAAGTGAACGACTTGAAAATTCGTTTAAAAAATTGCGTGCCAAGGGCAAATTGACCGAATCAGATGTTAAAGAAGCAATGCGTGAAGTTCGCCTTGCACTTCTTGAAGCTGATGTTAACTACAAAGTATCTAAAGAGTTTACCTCTAAAGTAACAGAAAGAGCCATAGGCGCCGATGTTATGGAGTCGCTTACTCCGGGCCAAATGGTTATTAAAATAGTTAACGAAGAGCTTACCGAACTTATGGGCGGTAATGAATCAAGGCTTGCTATTGCTAATCATCCGCCTACAATCGTTATGATGTGCGGTTTGCAAGGTAGCGGTAAAACAACTCATTCGGCAAAACTTGCTCTTAAATTAAAAAAAGAAGGCCACAGGCCGCTTCTTGTTGCATGCGATGTTTATCGTCCGGCAGCTATTAAACAACTTCAGGTTGTTGGTGAGCAAGTCGGAGTACCTGTGTTTGAAATGGGAACTGAAAATCCTGTTCACATTGCACAAGAAGCTGTAAAATTTGCAAAAGACCATGGTAATGACTATGTATTTCTTGATACCGCAGGCCGCTTGCATGTTGATGAACAGCTTATGGAAGAACTTCAAAACATTCGTTCAACCGTTCATCCGCACGAAATATTGCTTGTAATTGATGCAATGACAGGTCAAGATGCTGTTAATGTAGCTAAAAGCTTTAATGAAACACTTGGAATAGACGGTGTTATTCTTACTAAGCTTGACGGTGACACTCGCGGCGGTGCGGCATTATCGGTAAGGGCTGTTACAGGTAAACCGATTAAATTTATCGGTACAGGTGAAAAGCTTGATAATCTTGAAACTTTCCACCCATCTCGTATGGCATCCCGTATTTTAGGTATGGGCGATGTGCTTTCGTTTATTGAAAGGGCAGAGCAAAGCCTTGATGAGAAAAAGGCTGCTGAACTTGAAAAGAAGCTTGCTAAAAATAAGTTTGACCTTAATGACCTTCTTGATCAATTTTCACAAATTGAAAGAATGGGAAGTCTTAAAGATACAATTAAAATGATTCCCGGCATAGGCAACAAAATTAAGGATGAAGATATTGATGAAAAAGCGTTTGACCGCTTTAGAGCAATTATTTATTCAATGACTATGCAGGAACGCGAACATCCTGATATTATCAATCCGTCAAGAAAACGCAGAATTGCAAAAGGCTGCGGAATGCAGGTTGAGGATGTTAACAGACTTTTGGCTCAGTTTAAGCAAATGCAAAAAATGGTTAAGCAAATCGGCGGTAATAAAGGGCCGAAAATGAGCAAAAAAATGCGTCGTATGATGCAGGCAAATCCCGAAATGGCCGAAAAAATGATGGGCAAAATGGGTGGCTCAAATAATCCTTTTGGATTTTAATTAGTTAAACTACCAAACTTCAGTTTGGAAATAAAAAATAATAAATATATTTACTTTTGGAGGTAATTTAAAATGGCAGTAAAAATCAGACTTCGTCGTATGGGCGCAAAGAAAGCTCCTTTCTATCGTGTAGTAGTTGCAGATTCAAGATACCCTCGTGATGGTCGTTTCATCGAAGAAATCGGCACATATAACACAATGGTTGATCCTGCTGAAATCAAAATTGATGCAGAAAAGGCTAAGAAGTGGATTGCTAACGGTGCACAGCCAACTGACACTGTAAAGAGCATTCTTAAAAAAGAAGGCATCCTTTAATCTTTGATTATTAAAAGCAAAGATTTATACAGGAGGTGTTTTCTTTGAAAGATTTGTTAATTTCTATCACAAAAGGATTAGTTGAAAATCCTGATGCAATTTCTGTTGATGTTAGCGAACCTGACGAAGAGGGCGTGATCGTATATCATCTTCATGTATCTGAAGACGATATGGGCAGAGTAATAGGAAAGCAGGGCAGAATTGCCAAGGCTATCCGCGTTGTTATGCGTGCAGCAGCAACAAGAAATGATGCAAAAATTTCCGTAGAAATAGACTAATCATTGTAATAAAAAAGAGCTCGATTATCGAGCTCTTTTTTTGTACCTATTATATTTATTCGTTTGCAAAAATTGAATTTATCAGGTTTTCGTACACTTCGCCGGGGTGTGTTTGAAATTTTTCTTTAACAACCTGTGCTTGTGCTTCAGACGGGAAGTATAGGCTAAGAACCATAAAGTCACAATCTTTATCGCTAACATGAAGTGTAACTTTATATCGGTTACCGTCTTTTTCAACAGTTGCTTTATTTTCTTTTTTATATAATTCAAGCCTTGCTGTTTTGGCGGCAAGTTCTACTGCTTTTTCGCGGATTGTTATTGGCAAATCATTTTCAAGCATTTCAACATTAAATGCGCATTTTTCAGTAATAGATAGGTGACCGTCTTCATTTTCCACAAGATTATTTGTTTTAATCATTTTGGATATTGCACTTGAAATTTCAAAATAATTTGCTATTTTACCTTCAACAAGAGCGTCTACTACATTTTTAGCTGTAAGCTTTTCCTTGCTTCTTGCTATGATGTAACAAGCAAGAATGGCAATTGATGAGCTTGAGCGAAGCCCGCCATCTTCAATTCCGGCTGTGAATGCATCAAATTGTAATGCTGGGTTATATTCTTTTTCCAAGCGTTTCACCATCCTTTTAAATTACGATTTATATATTAACACATTTTTATTAAACTTGCAATGAAATAATAAATGTGTTATAAATATCTTTAGCAGATAATTATTTGGTTAAAATAATATTATCTCAAATAGATGTGAAAAGGAGTTATAATATGGAAATCACAAAAGAAACTATTATTGGTGATGTACTTGATGCTTATCCTGATACAGCACCTCTCTTTTTAGAAATTGGTATGCATTGCCTTGGCTGCCCGGCTTCAAGGGGCGAATCAATTGCTGATGCCTGCGCAGTTCATGGAACAGACGCTGACGAGCTTGTTGAAAAGCTTAATGCACAGGTAGGCTGATGCAAAATTTATCTAAAAGACTAAAAGCAGTGGCGAGCCTTGTAAAAAAAGGCTCGTCTGTTGCTGATGTTGGAACGGACCACGGTTATATACCGGTTTATCTGATTGAGAATGATATTGTATCATCTGCAATTGCAATGGATATAAATGAAAAACCGCTTGCATCCTGCCAAGCTTTAGTTAAAAGCAAGGGACTTGAAAATAAAATTCAAACTCGCTTATCAAACGGGCTTGAAAATTTAAAGCGTGGCGAATGCGATACCGTTATAATTGCAGGTATGGGTGCCGAACTTATCGTTGATATTTTATCGCACTGCGATTTTAAAAATGAACTGCATTTAATATTGCAGCCTATGACTCATCCTGAAATTGCACGAAAATATCTTTATGATAACGGATTTGAAATTTTTAATGATTTTATTGTTAAAGACAGCAAGCATTTTTATAGTGCATTTGATGCAAAATATACAGGCACAAAGACTCCCAAAACTCAAAAAGATTATTATTTCGGTAATATTTCGGATTTCTCACATAAAGAATACTTTTTACATCTTCTTAATTATCTTAAAAATAAATCAAAATCAGGCATTGATTTGTCTGAAGTTATATCAGCTGTGGAGGCAATCTTATGACCAAGGTCAAGGATATATATAATTACATAAATACTATTGCTCCTTATGATGAAATGGAGCAGTGGGATAATTCAGGCTTTATTTTAGGCGATGAAAACAGGAGTGTTTCAAGGGTTGTTATGGCACTTGATGCAACTAAAAGCGTTGCTGCGTTTGCTAAAAGTGTGGAGGCGGACTTACTCTTAACACATCATCCTATTATTTTTAATCCCTTAAAAAAGATTTTGAAAGGCTCTGCCGTTTATGAACTTATAAATAATGATATTGAGGCTATGTGTGCACATACATCATTTGATAAAGCAAAGGGCGGTATTAACGACAATCTTGCTTCTTTGCTAAATCTTAAAAATACCGTAACGCTTGAAAACGGATATGTGGTAGTAGGTGAACTTGAACAAGAAATGAGCATTGATGATTTTGCGGTTTTAGTTGCCGAAACGCTTGATTGCCACGGACTCAGATATACAGATACTGATAAAATGATAAGGAAAGTTGCTGTCGGCGGGGGAGCCTGCGGTGATTTTATGGCTGATGCCATGCGAAATTCAGACTGCTTTGTTACAAGCGACTTGAAGTACCACGAAATGCTTGATGCGGCAGAAGAAAATTTTGCTGTAATTAACGCCGGCCATTTTGAAACGGAAAATTTACCGTTTCTTATGCTAAAAGAAAAATTGGAAAAGGAATTTGATGAGGTTGAATTTATGGAAGCACCTGTTTCAAATCCTATATTGGAAATATAATTATGGCACTTGACGGAATATTTTTATATCATTTAAAAAACGAAATAGCAGATTTTGCAATAGACAGCAGAGTTGATAAAGTTCATCAGCCGTCTAAAGATGAAATAGTAATAAACCTGCGCTCAAGGCAGGGCAGTAAAAAGCTTTTACTATCCTGTAATGCAGATTCGGCACGAATTCATTTTACAGAATTTCCGCCGGAAAACCCGTCAAAGCCGCCTATGTTTTGCTTGCTTTTACGCAAAAGGTTAACAGGTGCGTGGGTGACTGGGATTGAGCAGGATAATCTTGAAAGAATTTTGAAAATAAGATTTTCCGGTACTGATGAACTCGGAGATAAAACGGATTATTCACTTATTATTGAAATAATGGGTAAATATTCTAATATAATTTTTATTGATAAGTCAGGCAAAATTATTGATTCAATGAAACGAGTTGATGAAAATAAATCTCATATCAGAGAAATTTTGCCGGGAGTGACCTATACTGCTCCGCCAAAGCAAGATAAATTAAATATATTTACCGATGATTTAGAAGTGATAAGAGAAAAAATTGCAAACAGTAAAAAGGGTATGTATAAGGCGGTTATGGAAACTGTTAAGGGCGTTTCACCGGTGATTTGCCGTGAATTTGAGTATGGATTAACACTTGATGAATTTAAAAAGCAGGCTCAAAATCCGACGCCTACTGTTATTTTCACCGATTCACCCAAGGATTTTGCTTTTATGGATATAAAGCAATACGATAATCTTGCACAAATAAGAAAATATGATACTTTTTCCGATCTTCTTGATTATTTTTATTATGAACGCGTGCGATTGATGCGAATTAAAGCAAGAAGTGCCGACCTTTTTAAAATTTTGACAACGCTTCAGGAAAGGGCGGTAAGAAAAGCAGTAAACAGAAGCCAAGAGCTTGAAGAATGTAAAGATAAAGAAACATATAAGCTTTTCGGCGACCTTATTTCTGCTAATCAATACAGGCTTGAAAAAGGTATGCCATACTATGATTTGGAAAACTATTATGATGAAAATAAAATAGTACGCATTCCGGCAGATGTTATGCTCACACCGTCGCAAAATTCACAGAAGTATTATAAAGAATACAGAAAAAAACAAGTTGCCGAAAGTAAACTTAATGATTTTATTGATGAAGCAAACGCGGAGGCTGAATATTTTGAAAGCGTAATTGATTCACTTTCAAGGGCAGAAACCGACAGCGAAATTACTGCTATTAAAGCAGAACTTGCATCGCAAGGATATATTAAAAAAGCCAACGATAAGAAAAAAGAGCAAAAAGCACTAAAGCCTATGCATTTTAAAACACGCGACGGTTTTGATGTTTATGTGGGCAGAAACAATGTTATGAATGATAAACTGACTATGAAAACAGCCAAGAATTATGATACTTGGTTTCATGTTCAGTCTTCGGCGGGAAGCCATGTTATTTGTGAAACTTCAGGTATGCAAATAAGCGATGAAGCCATTCACGATTGTGCCGTTATTGCCGCTTATTACAGTAAAGCAAGAGAGTCGTCAAATGTGGCTGTTGATTATACTTTGGTAAAAAATATACGCAAGCCAAATGGAGCAAAACCGGGCTTTGTAATATATGACACTTATAATACAGAATTTGCAACCCCGACTATTGAAGAAGTGGAGAAATTGAAAAATGAGTAATACTGCCATAATATTGGCTGCCGGTAACGGTACACGAATGAAAGCCGATAAAAGCAAACTTCTTCTTGAAATTAACGGTATGACTGTGATTGAAAGAACAGTAAAGACTTTTTCAAAAATCAGTGATATTGATGATATTATTGTAGTTGTTCGTGAAAGTGATATTCCTTTATATGAAAAAGTTCTTTTCGGTTATGATATATCATATTGTATCGGCGGTTCAACAAGGCAGGAAAGTGTTTCAAATGCAGTTGAAACCATTGATTCTTGCGATATGATTATTATTCATGACGGCGCAAGGCCGCTTGTAACAGAAAAAGAGATTCTTAATACTTTACGCTCGGCAGAAAAATACGGCGCTGCCGCTACGGGCGTACCTGTTAAAGATACAATTAAGGTTATTGATAATAATAACAAAATTGTTGATACACCTAAGCGTTCAAGCCTTATCGCAATTCAAACTCCGCAAATTTTTTCTTTTGATAAATATGTTGAAGCAATGAATTGTGCAAAAACGCAGGATAAGGATTTTACGGACGATTGCAAACTTTTAGAAAATATAAATGAGGATGTATATGTTGTAATCGGTGATTATTCTAATATTAAAATAACCACTCCGGATGATATTCCTTTAGCTGAATCAATATTAAAATTGAGAGGTGAAAAATGATGAGGATAGGCCACGGATATGATGTTCACAAGCTTGTTGACGGCAGAAAATGCATAATTGGCGGTGTTGATATTCCGAGTGATTTGGGACTTTTGGGCCATAGTGATGCCGATGTATTGCTCCACGCAATTTCAGATGCTATTTTGGGTGCGGCGGCAATGGGTGATATAGGCCACCTTTTTCCCGATACTGATGATAAATGGAAAGGTGCAGACAGTTTAAAGCTTTTGGAAGAAGTTGTAAGGCAGGTAAATGGTAAAGGCTACAAAATAGTAAATATTGATTCTACTATATTGGCACAAGTGCCTAAAATGGCACCGTATATTCACTCAATGCGTGAAAATATTGCAAAAGCCTGCAATGTTGATATAGGTTTTGTATCGGTTAAAGCAACAACTGAAGAGGGATTGGGCTTTACCGGTGCGAAAGAGGGCATAGCCGCTCACGCAGTTTGTTTGGTTGATTGCTATTAGCTTGTATGATAAAATGTAATTAAACTATTAAATTATAAAAGGAGAAATTCAATGAAAAAAGTTATAAGTTTATTTTTAACCCTTGCAATGCTTTTAAGTATTGTATCGGTAGTAGATTTTTCGGCGTTTGCTGATGTTCAAACAGGCAAATGTGGTGAAAATGTAACCTATTCGATTGACACCGAAACAGGTGAACTTACCATTTCAGGTAAAGGCACTATGGCTAATTATTCTCTTAATAATAGTCCGTTTTATCATAATAGTGATATAAAAACTATTACAATAAGTAGTGGTGTAACAAGTATTGGCAATGTTGTATTTAAGTATTGCACAAGTTTAACAAGTATAACATTACCTGACGGCGTAACAAGTATTGGTGATGATGCATTTTATAATTGCACAAGGTTAACAAGTATAACAATACCTGATAGTGTAACAAGTATTGGTGGTGGGGCATTTTCTTATTGTAAAAATTTAACAAGTGTAACAATACCTAATAGTGTAACAAGTATTGGTTCTTCTGCATTTTATGGTTGCACAAGCTTAACAAGTGTAACAATACCTGACAGCGTAACAAGTATTGGTTGGCATGCATTTGAATCTTGCACAAGCTTAACAAGTATCACAATACCTAATAGCGTGACAAGTATTGGTTATCAAGCATTTTATTCTTGTGACAATTTAACAAATATAACCGTTAACAGCAATAATAGCAATTATTCATCACAAGACGGCGTCTTATTTGACAAAAGCAAAACTACTCTTATACAATATCCAACAGGAAATACAAGAACATCTTATACAATCCCAAACAGCGTAATAAGTATTGGAAGGTATGCATTTCATTGTTGCACAAGCTTAACAAGTATTTCAATTTCTGATAGTGTAACAAGTATTGGGGATCATGCGTTTTGGGATTGCAAAAGCTTAACAAGTGTAACAATACCTAATAGTGTAACAAGAATTGGTGATTATGCATTTTATCTTTGCACAAGCTTAGAAGATGTCTATTATTTGGGCACAAAAGCCGAATGGAATAGTATTTATATAAAGGATGATAATGATTGTCTAATTAATGCAACATTACACTTTATTGATGATGTTAACCCTCAACCTACTCCGCAACCAAACCCTCAACCAAACCCTCAACCAAACCCTCAACCAAGTGTACCTGTTCCACAACCACAGCCAACACCTCAACCAAGTGTACCTGTAACTCAGCCACAGCAGACTACACAGCCAATGACTGTTCCGACGGTTACAACTACGCAAGATTCAACAACAACTAAAACAGCTGTTGCTTTGCCGAGCGGTTGCACAGTTGTCGGCGGCGAATATATTTCGTCAAAGCTTAAAAAGCCGACTATCAAAAAGGTAACAAAGGGCAAGAAAAAGGTTACCGTTCAGTGGAAAAAGGTAAGCGGTGTAAGCGGTTATGAAATCCAAGTCGCAACCGATAAGAAGTTCAAGAAGAACAAGAAAACCGTAACAATCAAGAAGCAGAAAACTACAAAAACTACCGTTAAAAAACTTAAGGCTAAGAAAAAGTATTTTGTAAGAGTTCGTACTTACAAAACAGTAAATGGTAAAAAGGTTTACTCTTCTTGGTCAAAGGTGAAAACAGTTAAAACAAAATAACTATAACGAAAGCTCTCCTGATTTTAGGGGAGCTTATTTGTTTATAAGTTAATGAAATTGACAAAAAAACTAAAGGTCAAAAAAAGTCAAAAAAAATTTTAAAAATACTATTGACTTTTCCTGACCTTTGTGCTATTATCACGATAGAAGGTCAAAGAAAGTCAAAGACAAACACGGATTAGTGAGATTAAAAAGCGTGTAAAATGTTTTGATGATGACCTAAAAATATAAGGAAGTGATTGGAAAATGAAACTGAGTGACGCGATAGCCGATATGATTCTTAATATGTTTGATGATGACACACCGACAATCCAAATTCAGCGTAATGATTTGGCTGCACAGCTCGGTTGTGTTCCAAGTCAGATAAATTATGTGATTACATCACGATTTACACCCGAGCAGGGTTATAGAATAGAATCAAGGCGTGGCGGCGGAGGCTATATAATGATTACACGAGCCGCCACAAAGGAAAATGCAATTATGTCACTTGTAAATTCAATCGGAAATTCGATTGATGAAAAGAGTGCAAAAGCAAACATTTACAATTTGCATTATCAGGGATTGATAAGTGACAAAGCCGGAAGAATTATGATGTCGGTTGTGGCTGACAATAATTTTAAAGGTATTGAAAATGAAACTAAAAATCAAATTAGAGCAAACTTGCTCAAACAAATGCTTATAGCATCAGTTGATTAGGAGGTATTTATTATGCGTTGTCAACATTGTAATCAAAATGAAGCTACTACTTTTATTAAGAAAAATATAAACGGTCATAAAGAAGAAATGCATCTTTGCAGTGAATGTGCAAAGGAACTTGGAGTTATGGATGAATTTCGTATGCCGAGTATGAGTGAAATGTTCGGCGATTCATTCCTCGGCAACTTCCTTGGTGCAGGGGTTGCTGCTATGAATTCACTTGCCGGTGTAGATAGGTGCCAAACCTGCGGCTCATCATTTAATGATATTGTCCAAAGCGGCAGAATGGGATGTGCAGATTGCTATGATAAATTTGAAGATAAGCTTGAACCTTCATTAAGGAAAATTCACGGTAAAACAAAACATATCGGCAAATTCGTATCATACAGCGAAGAAAATGAGAAAAGCGAAGATGCAGGCGATAAGAAAGAACAAGCGAGTGAAAAAAGCGAACTTGAATCTTTACAAGAGCAAATGAAAGCCGCAATTAACGAACAAAGATTTGAAGATGCGGCAGTTATTCGTGATAAAATCAAGGAAATTCAGGAGGGTAAAAATGAGTAAGTGGTACACAGCTCAGGGAAATAACAGTGATGTTGTTGTTTCATCTAAAATAAGGCTTGCAAGAAATCTTGCTGACGCTCCTTTTCCTTCAAGAATGAGCAATGAAGTCAGAAAAATGGTTTGCAAAAAGATTTTTGCATCTATAAAAAATTCTCCGCTTGCCGGTGAATTTGATTTAACCGAACTTCAAAGTATGAACGATTTGAAAAAAGTATCAATGGCGGAGCAGGGAATTATAAGTCCTGAATTCGCCAAGCAAAACGGTTTTGGCTCCGTTATAGTATCAAAGGATGAATCAGTGTCAATAATGCTTTGTGAGGAAGACCATATCAGGCTTTCAGCTGTATCAAGCGGTCAAAGCCTTGAAGAAGCATACAAAAAAGCAGATGAACTTGATGATATTCTAATAAATAATCTCAAAATTGCTTTTAGCGAAAAATTAGGATTCTTAACTTCAAACCCTATGAATTTGGGAACAGGTCTTAAAGCTTCCTTTATTCTTCACTTGCCTGCAATATCTGCAAAAGGTATGATTTTATCTTTAATCAATATGGTTTCAAAACTCGGATTTGATGTTAAACCGGTATATTCCGATAACAGTGATTTTTATGAGCTGTCTAACAGAATTACTCTTGGCATCACCGAAAAAAGTGCTATTGATAATTTAAACAGCATTTGCGAGCAGATCGTTAAGCAGGAAAGGGCATACAGAGAGGAACTTATTAAGTATGAAGATTTTGAAGATAAAATCTTTAGAGCTATGGGTACACTCAAAATGGCAAGAAAGCTTACTGCCAAAGAATTTTACAGCCTTATTTCACTTGTAAGGCTCGGAATATCAATGGGTAGCTTTGATGAAAAATACGAAACGGTTTCAAGACTTCTTCACGATGTGGGAACAGCCACGATAATGAGTGAAAGTGACGAAGGGTTAACTGTTGACGATACGGAAAAAATTCGTGCGCAATATGTAAGAGAAAGCTTAGCTTAAGAGCTTTACTTCTTAAGTGGCTTTCAGCTTCTAAAGGAGGAATTACTATGTACAAGTTTAGCTATTTTACTCAAAGAGCTAATGAGGCTTTAAACTTTGCTGTTAAATCAGCAGAGGAGTTTGGCCACAATTATGTAGGAAGCGAGCATATTTTGCTCGGTCTTTTGAAAACAGACGGCGGCATTGCACTTAATACTCTTGAAGAAAAGGGCATTACTGCCGAAGATGTAGAAAATTTAATTAAAGAATATATCGGTCAGGGAATGCAAACAAAATTAACCCCTGATGATTTTACCCCGAGAACAAAAAGAGTTCTTGATGTTGCATTTCAATATGCAAGAAGTATGAGAAGAAGTTTTGTTGATACCGAACATCTTCTTATGGCGGTTCTTCAGGAGGGTGATTCATATGCCGTTAAATTTATAAATTCTTTCGGCATTGATGAACGCCAACTTTTTGAAGAACTTGTAAATGTATCCGGCAGAGAAAGTGCCGATGAAAAATATTCGCAAAGAAAAGGTAAAAACGGTAAGTCAAAAACACCTACTTTGGATGAGTTCGGCAGAGATTTAACCGCTCTTGCAAAAGATGGTAAGATTGACCCCGTAATCGGCAGGGAAAAGGAAATTGAAAGGGTAATTCAAATTCTTTCAAGAAGAACAAAAAACAACCCTTGCTTAATCGGTGAGCCGGGTGTAGGTAAAACTGCTATTGCAGAGGGACTTGCATTAAAAATCGTTAAAGGCGAAGTGCCTGAATTACTTAATGACAAGAAGATTGTTGCCCTTGATTTAACTTCGATGGTTGCCGGAACAAAGTATCGTGGCGATTTTGAAGAAAGAATTAAAAAAGCAATGGACGAAGTGAAAAATGCAAAAGATATTATTCTTTTCATTGATGAAGTTCATACCCTTATGGGCGCAGGTGCTGCCGAGGGTGCAACCGATGCGGCTAATATCTTAAAACCGTCGCTTGCCCGTGGTGAAATTCAAGTTATCGGTGCTACTACGATAGATGAATACCGTAAAAATATTGAAAAAGATGCCGCACTTGAAAGGCGTTTTCAGCCTGTAACAGTCGGTGAACCTACCGAAGAAGAAACTGTTCAAATTTTGAAAGGTTTGCGCGATAAATACGAAGCACACCATAAAGTAAAAATAAGTGATGAAGCAATTGATGATGCAGTTAAAATGTCATCAAGATATATTGCAGATAGATTTTTACCTGATAAAGCAATTGACCTTATAGATGAAGCTGCTTCAAGAGTAAGACTTAAAGCTTATACTGCGCCTGATAATATTAAGGCAATGGAAAAAGAAGTTAAGTCCCTTGAAGAAGAGAAAAGCTCAGCAGTACGCTCACAGGATTTTGAGCAGGCTGCAAAGCTTCGTGATAAGCAAAATAATCTTAAAAAGCTTCTTGATGAGGAAACAGAAAAGTGGAAAAATCTTTCTTCGCACCAAGTAAAAGAAGTGGGCAGTGAAGATATTGCCGAAGTTGTATCTTCGTGGACGGGTATTCCTGCTACTCAAATTACAAAGGAAGAATCAGAAAAACTGTTACATCTTGAAGATGAACTGCATAAACGAATTGTAGGCCAAGATAAAGCAGTATCTGCAATTTCACGCGCAATCAGGCGTGGTAGGGCGGGACTTAAAAATCCAAAAAGACCGATTGGTTCGTTCATTTTCCTTGGCCCTACCGGTGTAGGTAAAACCGAACTCAGCAAAGCACTTGCCGAAACTATGTTTGGCGATGAAGATGCGATTATAAGACTTGATATGAGTGAGTATATGGAAAAGCACACCGTGTCTAAGCTTATCGGTTCGCCTCCGGGATATGTCGGCTTTGATGAAGGCGGTCAGCTTACTGAAAAAATAAGAAGAAAACCTTATTCGGTTGTCCTTTTTGATGAAATCGAAAAGGCTCATCCTGATGTTTTTAATATGCTTCTTCAAATTCTTGAAGACGGTGTCTTGACCGATTCACAAGGCAGAAAAGTAAGCTTCAAAAATGCTGTAATTATTATGACTTCAAATGTTGGAGCTTCAAAAATTACAGACCCTAAACTTGCTCTTGGCTTTGATAATAATGAAAATGCAGATGAAAATGTAGATATTGAAAAGCTCGTGATGGCTGATTTGAGAGCTACATTTAAACCTGAATTCCTTAACCGTGTTGATGATATAGTTGTCTTTAAACAACTTGAAAAAGACGATATTAAAGAAATTGCCCGCCGTATGCTTAAATCTCTTGATAAAAGATGTGAGGACATTGGTATTACCCTTGATGTAACAGATAATGCTATTGATGCTATTGCGGAAAAAGGCTTTGATAAGGTGTACGGTGCAAGACCTTTGAGGCGTGCAATTCAAACAAAAATTGAGGATAAGCTTTCAGAACTTATTCTTGAAAATAAGGTTAAAGGAAAATGCAAAGTCGATTACGAAAATGATGAATTCACTTTTGTAAATGAGTAAAAAATAAAAGCATTGGTGTAGCAGAAATGCTATACCGATGCTTTTTATAGGCTTAAAATTAACCTATTGCTTCAAAGCGGCCGTTTGGATTATCTTTGCTGTATTCTTTATTTGGTGAATACTTGTACCAAATAACAGTTGAGTTTTGCATAATTACTCCGATGTCATTGCTTTTATCTCCATTAACATCGGCTATTTTAAGTTCCATTTCACCAGTGCCGATTTGGTAATTTGGACATGCAAGTGTGCCTATTCTTTCGCCGTTTTCGGTATTGTATACAGCGTATCCGCTTAAATCGTCAAGCGTTGATATACAAATGCTTGTCTCTTCGTTTAATTGATAATCCTGCGAATAGGTTTTCTGCTCTCTCCAGTTGGTGTTGACGAGAGCAGGCGATTCATAATCTTTTCCGTTATCTGCACAAAAGGATATTGTTAAGACGATAAATACAGTCAAAACTCCTGTTCCGATAACTGAAAGAATATGCCAAAGCTTTGAATTTTTACTTTTTGCTAAAATAACCCCAAGAAAAATTATTACAATGCCTGCAATAATTCCACCAATAAATACACCCATTTTTATTACTCCTTTAAAATATAAAAACATTATATATAATTTCTTCATTTTTTGCAAGATTAAATTAAAAAGTGATTTATTGCAGTGCGTATTCATAAAAATATATAAGTAATAATAAAAGAAATTTTAAAATATTTGTTAACGCTATTGACAAATGGAAAATAATTGCTACAATAGTAATTGTTAGCACTCGGGGCAATAGAGTGCTAAATGATTTTTTCAAATAATTTCAGAGGTGATAAATATGACAATCAAACCACTTGCTGACAGAGTACTTTTAAAATCTGTTGAAGCAGAGGAAACAACAAAGAGCGGTATCATTCTTGCCGCTTCGGCACAGGAAAAGCCTGAAATGAGTGAAGTCGTTGCAGTAGGCCCGGGAACAGATGAAAACCCTATGACCGTTAAAGCAGGCGATAAAGTTATTATCAGCAAATATTCAGGAACACAGGTAAAAATTGATGGTGTTGAATATACTATTACATCAATCAAAGATGTTCTTGCAGTTGTAGAGTAATCGGAGGGATTTATTATGGCTAAAGATATAATTTATGGCGAAGATGCAAGAAAAGCACTTCAGGCAGGTATAGATAAGCTTGCAAATACTGTTAAAATTACACTTGGTCCTAAAGGACGCAATGTTGTTCTTGACAAAAAATACGGTGCACCGCTTATTACTAATGACGGTGTAACAATTGCCAAAGAAATTGAACTTGATGACCCATTTGAAAATATGGGCGCTCAGCTTGTTAAGGAAGTTTCATCAAAAACTAATGATGATGCCGGTGACGGTACAACAACTGCTACACTTCTTGCACAGGCTCTTGTACGCGAAGGAATGAAGAATGTTGCTGCCGGTGCAAATCCAATGGCAGTTAAAAACGGTATTAAAGCTGCTGTTGACGCTACCGTTGATGCTGTAAAGGCTAACAGCGAGCAGGTTAAAGGTTCAGATGATATTGCCAGGGTAGCTACTGTATCTGCTGCAGATGAATATGTAGGTTCACTTATTGCTGATGCTATGGAAAAAGTATCTGCTGACGGTGTCATCACAATTGAAGAATCCAAGACTGCCGAAACTGTTTGTGAAGTAGTTGAAGGTATGCAGTTTGACCGTGGCTATATTTCACCTTATATGGTTACCGATACAGATAAAATGGAGGCTGTAATTGATGATGCAATGCTTCTTATTACAGATAAGAAGATTTCATCTGTTCAGGATATTCTTCCGCTTCTTGAATCTGTTCTTAAGAGCGGTCAAAAGCTTGTTATCATTGCTGAGGATGTTGAGGGTGAAGCTCTTCAAACTATCCTTCTTAATAAGCTTAGAGGTACATTTACCTGTGTATGCGTAAAAGCACCGGGATTTGGTGACAGAAGAAAAGATATGCTTCAGGATATTGCCACTCTTACAGGCGGTCAGGTAATCACTTCAGACCTCGGCCTTGAACTTAAAGATGCTACAATGGCAATGCTTGGAAAAGCTCGTCAGGTAAAGGTTACAAAGGAAAATACAATCATTGTTGACGGTGCAGGCGACAGTGAAGAAATCAAAAACAGAGTTAACCAAATTAAAACAGCTATTGATAATTCAACCTCTGATTTCGACAAGGAAAAGCTTCATGAACGCCTTGCTAAACTTGCAGGCGGCGTGGCAGTTATTAAAGTAGGTGCTGCTACCGAAACAGAAATGAAGGAAAAGAAGCTTCGTATTGAAGATGCTCTTGCAGCTACTAAAGCAGCTGTTGAAGAGGGTATAGTAGCCGGCGGCGGTGTTGCTCTTATTAACGCAATTCCTGCTGTTGAAAAGCTTCTTGACAGCGATGATGCTGATTTTAAGACCGGTGTTCAAATCGTTCTTAAAGCACTTGAAGAGCCGGTTCGCCAGATTGCAAAAAATGCCGGTGAAGAAGGTTCGGTTATAGTTGATAAAATTAAGAGTTCTGATAAAATCGGATATGGCCTTAACTTTGCAACTAATGAGTATTGCGATATGATCGAAGCAGGTATTGTTGATCCGGCTAAAGTTACTCGTTCGGCTATTCAAAATGCTTCTTCTGTTGCTGCTATGGTTCTTACTACCGAGTCACTTGTTACCGATATTAAAGACCCACAGGCTGACGCAGCACAGGCGGCAGCTCTTGCAGCAGCTCAAGGCGGCGGAATGTACTAATATAAATTTTAAAAGATATTTGACAAATTTAGAATATGCTCTTATAATTAGAGCATATTCTTTTTGCTATATGAAGGTTTAAAAATGAAATTTAAGAAGATTTTATCAATATTTTTATCTGCTGTTTTAGTTGTAATTACACTTTCTTTTTCAACTTGCAGTTCTTTCGCTGCTGTTATGACTACGCAGGAAGAAGTAACTAATGTTAATAATTATGATACTTTGATGACTTATCCTGAATTTAATTCTAAAGTTACTGACGGTGCATATCTTTGCCCGGGCCTTATGTCAAGCGTATCATATGATAAGCAAATTAAGCGTGTTACAGCAACACAGTCAATGTGTCCGCAGGCAATTTGCAAAGTTAACCAATATACTCTTATCACTGCATATGACAGCTCTGTTTATGATAACTCTTCTATTTGCAGATCTGTAATATATGTGCTTGATAATAATGATATACTTGTAAAAACACTTATTTTACCTGATTCATACCATGTCGGCGGCATTGCATATGACAGTTCTAACGGTTTAATTCTTATTACCAAAGCTTCTAAATCTGCTGTTGGTGTTATATCTCTTGATGATTTTAATAAATATATGCGCTTTTCAAGCAATTTTGTAAGTGTTCATTATACTATTGATGAAAACGATTCAAATAATTTTATTATTTCTGCATCAAGTGTAACATATAAAAACGGATATGTTTATCTTGCAACTTTCGGTGCGGGTTCCGATAGCTTTGCTTATTGCTATACCCCTGTGTATGACAGAGCAAATAATACTTATACGCTTATTTATAATTACAAGTTTTCGCTTCCAAGCTATACTCAAGGATTTTCTATATCGAATTATAAGGGCAAGCTTAGGCTTTTTGCTTCTGTATCTTATGGCAGAAATGAAACAAAAGGCGTTTATTGCTCATATCTTTACACATATGTATTTGATGAATCAAACGGTAATAAAACACTTGATAATGTTTTGGCTTGCCCGCCTATGCTTGAACTTACATATGCGCAGGGCGGTAAACTTTATTGCCTCTTTGAATCTGCGGCATATGAGTATAGGGATGTTTCAAGAAAGCCGCTTTCCTGCATTGTTCCGCTTAAAATGAGCTTGCTCTGTGATGAAAAGAAAGGTAGCTTTGTTAACATAAATGTATCAAATGTTGCAAATGGTAAAAAAGTACGCGTCGATTGTAATATTCCAAACAGTAAAATTTATTACAGTGCGTCTATGCCTTATTACAGTAAAAGCAAAATTAGATCTTGTTATGCTTATAAGAAAGCGTATTTAAAGCAAAGATCAGGCACGGTATATGCCGTTGCGGTTGTTGATGGGCGAATAGTTGCTTCGGATGCAGTTTATGTTTCGGTATCAAAGGCTTCGTCACCATCAAAGCTTAAAGTTAAATCGACTTCAAAAAATTCGGCTTTGATAAGTTGGAAGGCAGCTTCCGGTGCAACTTCATATGAAATTTACAGAAGTACAAGCAAATCAAAGAAGTATAAAAAGGTTGCAACTGTTTCTTCATCTAAAAAATCTTATAAAAATAAAAAACTTAAGCGAAATAAAAAGTATTATTATAAAGTTCGCGCAGTAAGAAAAGGATATGTAAATTCTAAATATTCAAATATTGTTTCAGCTAAAACGAAATAGTGATAATTGTTTAAATTAACCAAAAAAGACAAGGTATTTTTTACCTTGTCTTTTCTTTTATACACTTGTATGTTTTTGAACTATATGTTATTATAAGAAAGTGAAATTATACAAATCATTAAATTTGACATAAATTGGAGGTTATTATGCCTAAAAATAATAAATTGGGATGTTCTTATTCAACACAGCTTAAACTTGCAAAGTCACTTAAAGATTTAATGTCAAACCAACCGTTTGAAAAATTATCTGTATCAGATATTACTAATAATTGTGATTTGCACAGGCAAACTTTCTATTATCATTTTGATGATAAATATGAACTTCTTGATTGGATTGTGTATAAAGAACTTATTGAACCGCTTGTCGAAGGTTTTACTTTTGATAATATGTATGACCGCTTTATGAAACTTTTTACTACTATGGTTGATGAAAAGAAGTTTTATCTTAATGCACTTAAAATTGATGTTAATGATATGTCGAAATATATAAATCGCCTTGCTTATGATCAATTTATGGTAGTTATTAACTGTATTGAGAAAAATTCAGGTTTAAAATCAGACCATGAAGAAAATTTGATGCTTGCTGAATTTTTGGGATACGGTTTAGTCGGTATCGTTTTTGGTTGGGCACAAAGAGGAATGAAAGACTCGCCTGAAATTATGACAAAGCGACTTGAAAGAATCATCAATAACTTAAAACATATTGCTATTGAAAACAGGCGTTAATTATAATGTCCGTTTAATGTATTTTTAATATTTGTGTGCAATTATCTGATTGGTGGATATTATAAGGGTGTTAATTCCAAATCAATAAATGGATAAAACAAACCCCTGCTTCAAATGTGGTGAAGCAGGGGTTTGTTTAATATGTTTTTCTTTTGCCTTTTTTATGTTTTATAGGCTTTTGATTTATTGTGTTTTTTAGTTCTTTTTGTGCCGCTTTTTTCAAACTGTCGGCATCGTGAATTATTGTTTTATCATAGCAATGGCTGAGTGCTTGGGTTAAACCTAAAAGAATAAATATATTTATAATTTGCTTAGGCGAATTAAATATATAGTCTGTTAAACCGAAAAGCAAGTACATCATCATTGATGTGAAAATGCAAAATACAAGTGTGAATTTTTTGCCGTTATTAGCGTTTATTTCAAGTAATTTGCCAAATGCGCATACTAAAACGGTGAATAATAATGCTAAGCCGATAACACCGAGTTCCACCCAAGTTTCAAGTACGAAGTTATGACCGTGCGGTTTATCAAGGTGATAGGTGTTTAATAGTATTTGACCTGTTCTTTCAATTCCGAAGCCCGTGCCGATAATAAATGGTAAAGCATGGTGGAATATATAATCAAGCAAGCTTCCCCAAATTTTTAAATGGGCGGCTGATGATTTTACAGCTTCGCTTCCTGCACCTCTTGCTTTAAATATAATACCATATCTTGTTAATAAAGACGGAATAATTACAAGTACGGTAGGTACAAATATTTCAAGAAGCGGCTTTTTGTGCTGCTTAAATAATACTATGAACATAAACAGCCATCCGACAATTGCAATAACACATCCGCCGCGTGTTAATGTTGCACTTATGCCGCCGCTGATAAGCACATTCATCATAAAATATAAAATCTTATGCTTTTTACCTTTTGTGTTTAAGAAAAGATATATTGATATTGGATATACAATCATTAAATAGGTCGCCAAAAGATTTGGGTTTGAAAAAAATCCGCTTGCTCTTGAATCCCACCAAAGTGTTGTATCAATATCAAATGGCAGCCAAGTGTAAACAGCCTTGTCAAGCGGTTTGTAAAAAGGTGTTACAAATACCTGCGATTTTTTTATGTAATCATACTTGAATAATGTGTATGAGCATATTTGCAGTATTGCAACAAAACCGTTTATTGCGCCTGAAAGGGACATTGCAGCTAAAATTCTGTCGATTTTTTTTCGTGTTCTTACAAGGTTATTTATCATAACCTGAATTAAAAACAATCCCCACCATAAGCCTGCTGTGGCTAAAGTTGAAAACTTTGTTGTTGACCAAAGAGTACTTACTAATGAGTATCCCATAAAAGCTATCATAAGCTTGCCGAGTGTTCCGACTTTTGCTTTCTTGCCTTCGTGTGACCATTGTACTTTGAATACTATAAAGCCTATAAAAAGTATAAACGGACTTACATATTCCGGCAATATTGGAAACAAAAATATAGTCGCAAGGAGCCAGCACCAACCGGGATTGGTTTTATACTGCTCCCTCAAACTGATTAACTTTTCTTTCATAATTATGAATCCTCAATGTTTTTATTAAATAATTATAGAATAAAATATTTATATTTTAGTATGATTTTAAAAATAGTGCAAAACACAAATTATAATATACACTACTTACTTTAAATTTGCAAGTATAATAATTATCTATAAAAAATTTAAGTATGTTTTTCAAACATTTAACAATGTGATAATATAAAATTTATTTAATATTCTTAATATAATATTGCAATATATAGTTTTGTATTGTATAATTAGCAAGTATATAATTATTATATTACTGCACTTTGGCAGTAATTACAGGAGTGAAATTATGGACGATAAAGACTTAAATAAAGAAAATGAAGAAAAGGTGACTGAAGTTTCTAGCGAAACAGTTGATGATACCCTTGAAGAACAAGATGGTATTAAGTACGAAACCAATGATGATTGGGAATTTGATGCCAATGCACCAACTCTTGATGATAACATTGTTTTTGAAAATCAAGAATATTCAATTTCTTTTGCTGATGAAAAGCCTTCATCTAACGCTGTAAGCCAAACAAACAATTTTGACAATAATTCAAATCAAATTGTTATAAATAAAGAGCCGCTTAAATTTGTACCTCTTGCTATTTTTTTGGCAGCGGTAATTGCAGTTGTTGCTGTTTTCGGTGTAAGGTATTATACAATACCTAACGGTAAAGAGGGTAAGTATATGAACCCGGCATCTGTTGTGGCAACTGTTAATGACCAAAAAATAAGCATTGGTATGTTTGATTATTATTATGCAAGCATAGTAAGCTATTATGAGCAGTATGCGTCATATGGCTATTATAATCTTGATACCACAAAGGATTATTCAAAGCAGTATACTACCGATGATGACGGCAACAAAATTTCTTGGCAAAAGTTTTTTGAAACCGAAGCGCTAAAAGAAGTAGAGCAAATCACAACTTATTATTCAAAGGCAGTTAAAGACGGAGTTACAATCACATCTGCACAGAAAAAAACTATTGATTCGCAAATTCAAAAATTGAAAGATTCTGCATCGCAAAATGATGTCAGCCTTGACCAATATATTAAAGCAAACTTCGGATCGTATTGTTCGGAAGATACAATCAAGCTTATGCTTGAACAGTATTATGTAAGCGCTAACTATAAAGGTAAATATAAAAGCGAAACTAAAGTTACGAATGATGAAGTAGATAAGTATTATAATGAACATAAGAATGATTATAAGAAAATCGAGTTCTACTATATTGCTTCGGAATATGATTCAACAGACGATGCTTCTAAAAAATCTTCAATTAAAAAAGCTGAAAAAATAATGGCTGAAATGAAAGATAAGAAGTCGGTTATTGCCCTTGTTCCGGATGTTTATAAATCATATATCAAATCGGAAGCTCAATCATCAATGGAGAAGGATTCATCACTCAGCGAAGCAAAAGCTAAAGAGGAAGCAACAAAAGCTTATGAAAACAATGTTGTTGCAACGGTTTCAGGCAGTGAAGCACCGTTTGATGATGAAATGAACGATTGGCTGTTTTCTGACAGCACCAAGGTTGGCTCAAAGAAATACTATATTGATGAAGAAGCGGGATATATTTATATTGTATTAAAAACATCAAATGCAAGCATTGAGGATGATGAAACTTACACAGTAAGGCATATTCTTGTTACACCTGAAAGTGACAATGATTCTTTATCTTCTTCAAACGAAACAAAATATACCGACGCACAGTGGGAAAAAGCAAAGAAAAAAGCCGATTCAATCGTTGAAAAGTTCAATAAAACAGATAAAAGCGAATATGCTTTTGCTAAACTTGCAGAGCAGTACAGCACAGATACAGCATCAACTTCTTCAGGCTCAAGCGATTCATTCGGCGGCCTTTATGAATCGGTAGCTCTTGGCCAAATGGTTCCTGATTTTGAAAAGTGGTCTACCGATGATTCACGCAAGTACGGTGATACCGGCATTGTTAAAAGCGATTACGGTTACCATATTATGTTCTTTATAAATGATTGCCCTGAATATGAATCTAAAATCATTGCTCAAATCAAGTCGGACAGATTATCGGAAATGGTTGAAAAATCTAAAATCAAAGTTCACGAAAACGCAGTTAAAAAAGCAGTAGATAAAGAAAAAGCTGCTAAAGAAATTGCAAATACAGCTTCGACTTCAAATAAATCATCAAGTTCTGCTGCTGGTACAACAAGCAGTAAATAAAATGATTTTTGTATGATATTTACAGCAATTTGCATATAATTTAGGAAAAAATAAAATAATTCTTGTAATATTCACAAAAATAGTGTAAAATATTTTGTGAATTAAATTTGATTGAAATAGGTAGGACGAAAAAATGGCAAAAAAACAATTAGAAGATGATTTGTTAACAGGCGGCAGTGTGAGTGCTGATGATAAGTCAGCTAAAAAAGCCGCTAAAGCAAAAAAATCTGCTGAAAAGAAAGCTGCTAAGGCTGCAAAAGTTCGCGAAAAGAACGAAGCTAAAAGAACAGAATTGAAAAAAGAGATTGATGCTCTTAAAGCTAAAAAGGCTGAAAGTACAGATGAAAAGGAAGTTGAAAAACTTTCTGCTGAAATTAAAAAGCTCAGTGATAAGTATTCTGAAATCGGTTCAAACGCTAACGGTCTTGCACCGAAAACAGTTAAAATCATCAAATCTGTAATTTGCGTTGTTATCGTTGTAGCACTTCTTGTTACATATGTAGCTACCGGTGCGGTAAGAAAGGGCTTTATAGCTTCGTTAAGCATCCCGGCTCAAACATTTACAGGTATGACTGTAACTAACGGTACTGAAAAGGCTAAAATCAAAGTTGCTACTTACAACTATTATTTTGCAATGACTTATAATAGTATGAGAAATCGACAAGAACAGTATACACAGTACGGTCTTGACCCGGCAGATTATAAGCTTGATGTTGATTTTGATAAGAAGCTTTCAAAGCAAACCACTAAAAATGATGATAACGAAACTGTAACTTGGGCAGAGTATATGCAAGAAGAAGCAATTGAGTCAATTGAGTCAACTTATACTTATTACCTCGCAGCTAAAGCTGATAATGACGGAAAAGACCCTGAAATTACAGCAGACCAAAAGAAAGAACTTAAAGAAACTCTTGACCAATACAGAGAATCAGCACATAAGTATGGCTATACATTAAGCGGTTATCTTGTAAAAGCAATGGGTAAAGGTGTAACTGAAAGCTTGTTTAAGCAGGAAGCTACAAGAAGCTATATTGCCGATAACTATAAGGACGGACTCAGCAATGAGTCAAGTGAAAAGGAATATTCAACTAAAGATTTAGAAAATTATAAGAAAGAGCATAAGGATGACCTTCTTGCTGTTGATGTAAGACTTTTTGAATGTTCAAGCGAAGATGATGCAAAAGCATTTAAGAAAGCGCTTGCTTCTGATGCATCTAATTTTACAGAACTTTGCCAAAAGTATGCTTCTGATAAGTTTGATAAAACTGCATATGAAGACGCCGGCTATTCAACCGAATACGGCGTAACTAAAGATAACCTTAAGAATAAGGGTTATGCTATTGCAACTGCTGATAATAAAGATAAGAATAAATATCCAGGCCTTGATTGGCTTTACAGCTCAAAAAGAAAAGCAGGCGATTTATACCAGTACAGCACAACTGTTGTATATGTTCTTTCTCCTGCCTCAATTCAGGATAGAAAAACTGTAAATGTTCGCCACATTCTTGTAACACCTGAAACAAATGATAAGAATACTAAGGCTAAGGATGCAACTGATGCGCAGTGGGCAGCAGCTTACAAGAAAGCTACCAAAATTCTTGATGAATTCAATGCCGGTGATAAGAAAGAAAAGAGCTTTTCAAAGCTTGCTGAAGAAAATTCAACTGATACAGGCTCTAAAGATAACGGCGGACTTTATGAAAATGTAGTACCGGGCCAAATGGTTAACTCATTCTCAGCTTGGTGCTTTGATTCATCAAGAAAAGCAGGAGATACCGCAATTGTTAAGTCAGATTTCGGTTATCATATTATGTACTTTGTTGGTACAGGTAAACTTACTGCTTGGCAGTACACAGCTAAAACTGCACTTGCTTCGGCTGACAGCACAAGCGCAACTGAAAAACTCGAAAAAGATTATACAATCAAAGTAAATTGGTTTGGTTCTCGTTATTTCGAGAAAGATGTCGATATCGACAACTAATGTAAAATAATAAAGAGGTTGTATATTCAACCTCTTTATTTTGCTTTTATTTAAGGGGAACACTATGGTAAAAAATTCCGATGTGCAAAAACTTAAAGATGAAATTTCTCGTCTTATGGCCGCACTTGAAGATGTAAATTTTGAATGTCAAAGATTGGAAATTGTTAATTCAAATCTTGATTTTCAACTCAAATCAGTAAGTAGGGAATTAAAACAAAATATTTCAATTCTTGAAGCGCTTGAAGAAGAAAACAAGGAATTAAAAAAGCAGTTGAATGATAAGTAATTATTCAATTTCGTTTTTAATGTCATTTAATATCTTTTTTTCAATTCTTGATACATAGCTTCTGCTTATATTAAGCCTTTGTGCAACTTCCCGTTGCGTCAGAGGCTTTTTGTTATTTAACCCGTAGCGAAGTATTATTATTTCTTTTTCTCTGCCGTCTTCCATATTTTGTATTATTTTAGATACTTTTTCCCAACGCACTTTAGTTTCTAAATCCTCAGCTAAATCCACCGGTGAACTTATTGTGTCTTCAATAGTTAAAGGGTTACCGTCTTTATCAATTTCAAGTGCATCTCCCAAATAAATATCGTTAGCTTGCTTTTTTGCAGAGCGAAAATGCATAAGTATTTCATTTTCAATGCAACGCGAAGCATATGTTGCAAGTCTTACGCATTTATCGCTGTCAAATGAGTCAATTGCCTTAATTAACCCTATTGTTCCGATACTGATTAAATCTTCATTATCATTTGTTTTTGAATAGTATTTTTTTACTATGTGGCTTACAAGCCTCAAATTTCTTTCAATCAGTATGGCTCTTGCATTTTTATCTCCGTTTTTCATTTTTTCAAGCATTTCTTGCTCTTCTTTTGGAGAAAGAGGTTTTGGGAAGCTTGAAGTGTTTTGAATGTGAAGTATAAAATAGATTAAATTTGCACTTATTGCTGATAGTAAAGCAGATAACATTTTCATCACCACTATATTATATGCTTCGTATCCTTGTACATTTTACCGATATTATCCATTTTATATTGACTTATAATATTTTTAATGTTAAAGTGTCATTAGGATAAATACAGAGGCATTTGTTATGAAAAATGATTTGATAAACGGAAAACCAATGAAAAGTATTATACTGTTTGCTCTTCCTATTATGCTAAGCTCAATGTTGCAGTATAATTATAATTTAGTTGATAATATTATAGTCGGCAGATTTGTTGGTACCGATGCACTTGCCGCAGTCGGTAATGTTGGTTCGATAAACGGGTTCATAATCGGCACTTCGCTCGGTTTAACTTCCGGTTTTACTATTTCAGTTGCACAGGCATACGGTGCAAGAAAGTTTGATAAAATGAATAAATATGCCGGTAACAGTATTACTTTGGCTTTTGTTATCGGTATGGTTATTATGATAGTGGCACATTTTTTATCTCGCCCGCTTCTTAAAGCTATTGATACGCCTGATGATATTATTGATATGTCTGCGCAATATATTGATGTGCTTTATTATGCAGTACCTATACAAATGTCATTAAATAATTTCAATGCGCTTTCGCGTGCTGTGGGTGACAGCAAAAGGCCGTTATATTTTTTGATTGTAAGTGTTATTGTTAATCTTTTGCTTGATATATTATTTGTAGGTGCTTTTAAATGGGGAGTTATCGGTGCGGCTTGGGCTACTGCGATTTCTGAACTTGTTGCGGCTGTTTTATCGGCAATAAGTGTTTTAAAGCATACAGAAGAATATAATATTGATAAGACTGCATTAAAAATTGACGGTAAAGTATCTTGGGCACAGATAAAAATAGGTATTCCCATTTCATTGCAATTCAGTATAACTTCTATCGGTTCAATGGTTCTTCAAACAGCAGTTAACGGTTTTGGTTCAAGCGTAATTGCAGGCTTTACTGCCGCCGGCAGAGTGGAGCAGCTTACCAATATTCCAATGTCCGGTTTGGGTGTCGGTAATATGACTTTTGTATCACAAAATTACGGTGCCGGGAAGTATGAAAGAATAATTAAAAGTGTTAAGCGTATATTTATACTTGATGTTATTGTATCTTTGGCTTGCAGTGCAATTCTTGTCTCAATAGGGCCGTTTATTGTTAAGTTGTTTATGAAAGAATATAACGCTCAAATTATGGATGCGGCAATGCACTACCTATGGGCAATAGCCGAATGTTACAGCCTTGTAGCAGTTTTGTTTGTATTTAGGAATACACTTCAAGGCCTCGGTTTTACATACGCTAATATGATTGCAGGTGCAGGCGAATTGTTTGGCAGGCTTGCAGTAGCGCTTGTTTTCACTCCGCTTATCGGCTTTAATGCAATATGCTATGCCGGTCCTGTTGCTTGGCTGCTTGCCGATATTCCGCTTGTTATTATTTATCTTAATAAGAAAAAGAATTTTAAAAAGTTGATTGATAATCAAAAACAAATAAGTAAGGGGTAAACGAAAATGATGTATTATATTGTTTTGCCGTTTGGTGTTGTTTTGTCGCTCATTTTTTGCTGGAAAAGGCGACTTGGGTACAGTGTAAATAATTTGATTTTTAAATCAGTTTCAAGTTTGTGCTATTTGCTTACTGCGGTCTTTGCCTTGATTTCAAATTCGCAGGCGCATACTTATGGCTCACTTGTAATTATGGGCGGTGCTTTAGGTCTTGTAGGTGATATACTTCTTGATTTAAAAGGAATATATAAGAGTGAAGAAAAAGTTTATTTAAAGGGCGGATTTATATTCTTTTTAATTGGCCATATTTTTTATTTCTGTGCAATAATATATTCAATAAAAATGAAGTGGTGGCTTGTTTTAATTGCCGCTGTTGTTTCAGCTGTAATCGGAATATTAACTGTTCTTTTAGCTAATGTTATGAAAGTTCATTATGGCGCTTACAGGCGTATTGTGGCTATTTATGTTGCATTTTTGGCTATGACTTCTGTAATATCCGTAATTGCAGTTTTTGCAACCCATTTTCAAAAGGCTTATGTTATTATGGCAATTGGCTCAATACTTTTCTTGCTGTCTGATGCAGTTCTTTCAAACACCTTTTTCGGTCGTGGTAAGGATAAACCGTTTCATCTTTTTATAAACCACTTTTTGTACTACGCCGGTCAATATCTAATTGCAGCTTCGGTTATGTTTGCATAAAAAAATGACTTGTTCATATTGAACAAGTCATTTTTTTATTATTCGTTATTTTTCAATTCTTGCAAAAGTTCAATGCATTTATCAAGTCTTTCATCACTTTTTTGAATTCCGTTTTTATTTATGTTGTCGCAAATCATATTATCAATCATATCTTCAACTCTTGAAAGGGAAGCTATATATTCTGTTTTTTCCGGATTTCGTTCATCTCTGTTTTCAATAACTTGGTTTTTAGAAAATAATCTTGAACCCTCGTTTGTTTTAACGGTGTTAACAATTGTGCCGTTTTTTTCAATCATAATTGAATCAATGCTTTCTGATGAACGGTACGATACTCTTTTAAGTTTATTAAATATATATGTTGCATCAAACAAGCTCGTAAAAGTAAGTTTTTCAACGCCGGTTGCTCTGTTTATATATAATGTGATTTTTTGATTTGTGTGATTTATGATTTCTTCATTTACTTTTTTCAAAAACGGCGTTTCGGCTGTTGAAAGTTCGTCAAAAGTAAATGTGTAAAGTAAATTCATATCATTATCAAATACTAATGCGTTTTCGCGAATTGCTAAATTGTACTTTTTTCCGCAGTATTCAAATGATATTAAGCCGCCGTTATGATTGCTCATATCGTCAATTGAGTATGGAGCCTTGATGTTCCTGCTGTTATTAAGTAATTTTCTGAGTTTTCCCGGCATATGTATCCCTCTTTATCTATATTAAAACTATTATATACTATTATTAACATAAACGCAACAAAATTGCGGGCATTTGTTGATTTTTGCCAATAAGATTGTTTTAATATAACTGATATGTTATAATATTTATGGTGATTATTATGAATTTATGGTTTTATATGTTATTTATTGATTTGCTTTTGCCGATAATTATGTTTATGAGCAGCTTTATTTTTGTAGCCGGCGGTCCGAAAAATATAAATAATATTTTTGGATACAGAACAGGTTGGTCAATGATTAACAAAGATACTTGGGTTTTTGCGCACGAATTTTGCGGCAAGCTTTGGATGAAATTCGGCGGGGTATTTATTTTGGCCGCGGGTATAATTATGCTTTGCCTGATAAAAACCGACCAGCGTATATTTGTATCGGTAGCATTTGCGATATTTTTTGCTGAATTTGTTACTTTATTTGTTACAATCGGTAAAACTGAAAAGGCCTTATCAAACACTTTTGACATAAAAGGAAACAGAAAAAAGTAATTTTATTTTTATGTATAAATTGTTTGCAAAATATCAATAATATCCTATTGACAAGGTAGGAAATTAGTGTTATTATTTCCTATTGAAAAGGTAGGAATATTGATTTTTTGTTTTTATCTTTGATATTTTACATTTTTTCTGTCATCCACAGCAGATTTATATTGTGGTTAGAAAGGCGATATTATGACGGTTTATGCAGACAATGCGGCAACTACACAAATGAGTGAAAATGTGCTTAAAGCAATGATGCCACTTCTTACAGATATTTATGGTAATCCATCATCTCTTCACTCAATCGGCCAAGTTGCTAAAGAGTATTTGGAAAACGCGAGGGAAACTGTTGCTGATTGTATTGGCGCTGACCCTAAAGAGATATATTTCACTTCAGGTGGCAGTGAAGCTGATAACCAGGCAATTCGTTCTGCAGCATATATTGGTGCAAGAAAGGGTAAAAAACATATTATTTCAAGTAAGTTTGAACATCACGCTGTTCTTCACACACTTGATGCCTTGAAAAAAGAGGGCTTTACCGTAACTCTTCTTGATGTGTACTCAAACGGTGTAGTAAAACCTGAAGATGTTGAAAATGCAATTACAGATGAAACCTGCCTTGTTACAATTATGACTGCTAATAATGAAATCGGCACGATTCAGCCAATCGCTGAAATCGGTAAGATTTGCAAGGAAAAGGGAGTGCTGTTTCATACAGACGCTGTTCAGGCAGTAGGTCATATTCCTGTAAATGTTAAGGATATGAATGTTGATATGCTTTCTGTATCGGCTCATAAATTCCACGGTCCTAAAGGTGTAGGTTTCCTTTATGCGCGTAAAGGTATTCTTCTTACTAATATTATTTACGGTGGTGCACAGGAACGCAGTAAAAGAGCAGGCACTGAAAATATGGCCTCAATTGTAGGTATGGCAACGGCTATTAAGGAAGCAACAGACCACCTTGAAGAAAACGCAGCTAAAGTTACAGCTATGAGAAACAGACTAATTGACGGTCTTAAGGGTATTGAAAGAAGCAGAATTAACGGTGACCTTGAACATCATCTTCCGGGTACATTAAATATGTGCTTTGAAGGTATTGAGGGTGAAAGCTTATTGCTTTTACTTGATGCAAAGGGTATTTGTGCATCAAGCGGTTCTGCTTGCACAAGTGGCAGTCTTGACCCTTCGCATGTTCTTCTTTCGATAGGTGTGCCGGTTGAAATTGCTCACGGTTCATTAAGGCTTTCAATCAGTGAATATAACACTATGGAACAAATGGACCACATTGTTGAATCGGTTCCGGTGGTAGTTGATTACCTTCGTTCTATATCTCCCGTTTGGGAAAAAATCAAAAAGGAGGAAAATAAATAATGGCTCTCTATTCAGAAAAAGTAATGGACCACTTTACAAATCCGCGAAATGTTGGTAAAATTGAAGATGCTGACGGTGTAGGTGAAGTTGGTAACGCTAAGTGCGGCGATATAATGAAAATGTATATTAAGGTAAGTGATGACGGAATTATTGAAGATGTTAAGTTTAACACTTTCGGTTGCGCGTCTGCTATTGCTTCAAGTTCTATGGCTACTGAAATGATTAAAGGCCAGCCTATTGATAAAGCATTGGAGCTTACTAATAAAGCAGTTGTTGAAGCACTTGACGGTTTGCCTCCTGTAAAAATTCATTGCTCAGTATTAGCAGAAGAAGCAGTTAAGGCTGCTGTAAAAGATTATTATGATAAAAAAGGCATAGAATACGACCACGCAAAGTTTGCAAGCGTTGACTGTGCAGAGTGCGGAGTACACAACTAATATGATTACTGATATTCAGCAAGAGATAATTAAATTAAAAAAAGAAAAGGATATTTGCATCCTTGCACATTGCTACCAATCACCGGAGATATTGGAAGTTGCCGACTTTGTCGGTGACTCATTTGCTCTTTCTGTTGAAGCTTCAAAAGTTAGTAACAAAATCGTTATTATGTGCGGTGTTCGCTTTATGGCTGAAACTGTTAAGATATTATCACCGGATAAAACTGTTTATTTGGCAAACCCCGATGCCGGATGCCCTATGGCAGAAATGATGGATAAGGATGTAATTTCACTTGTGAAAGAGCGGTATCCTGATTATACGGTTGTAGCATATATTAACACCACAAGTGAGCTTAAAACTATTTGTGATGTATGTGTTACATCTTCATCTGCTTTAAAAATCTGCAAGCAAATAGAAAATGATAATATTCTTTTTATACCTGATTGCAATCTTGGCAATTGGATTTCAAAGCAACTTCCTGAAAAGAATTTTAAGCTTTTAAGCGGTGGTTGCCCAACTCACGCAAGAATGGGTGAACGCGATGTTGAAAAAGCAAAGAAAGCTCATCCTAATGCACTTTTTCTTGTTCACCCTGAATGTGTACCTGATGTAGTTAAACATGCCGATTATGTGGGTTCTACAACCGGTATTATGAATTTTGCCAAGGAAAGTGATGCAAAGGAATTTATTATCGGTACTGAAAACAGTATAGTTACCCATCTTCAAATGTCTTGCCCGGATAAAATGTTTTATCCTTTATCTAAAGATTGCGTTTGCCATAATATGAAGGCAACCACACTTGTTGATGTACTTAATTGCTGTAAGGGTACTTTTGGTGAAGAAATTACTCTTGATGAAGAAACATATATCGGTGCAAAAAGATGTATTGATGAAATGATAAGGCTTGGTTAAATGAGTAAAAAATGTATTATCGCAATGAGCGGTGGCGTTGATTCCAGCGTTGCCGCTTTTTTAATGAAAGAAAACGGATATGAATGCATCGGCGCTACAATGAAACTCTATGATAATGAAGATATTGGTATCAATAGGGAAAAGACTTGTTGTTCGCTTGATGATATTGAAGATGCCAGAGCGGTTGCAAGGCGTCTTTCAATGCCATATTATGTGTTCAATTTTAAAGATGAATTTGAAGAAAAAGTAATAAATAAGTTTATAAAAACATACGAAAACGGCGGTACACCTAATCCTTGTATTGATTGTAACAGGTATCTTAAGTTTGAAAAGCTTTTTCAGCGTATGTATGAGCTTGGGTTCGACTATGTGGTTACGGGCCATTATGCAATTGTTGAGGAAAAGGACGGCTGGTTTTATTTAAAAAAGGGTAAGGATGATACTAAAGACCAAAGTTATGTACTATATTCACTTACTCAAAGTCAACTTTCACATATAAAGTTCCCGTTGGGCAAATATTCAAAGGTTGAAATTCGTAAAATTGCCGAAGAACAGAGATTTTTGAATGCCCGTAAGCGTGACAGTCAGGATATTTGCTTTGTTCCTGACGGCGACTATGCTAAATTTATTGAAAATTATTTAGGCAAAACATATCCGGACGGTGATTTTGTTGATATTAACGGTAATGTTATCGGCAGGCACCACGGAATTATCAGGTATACAAACGGGCAGAGAAAAGGGCTTGGAATTGCTTTTGGTAAGCCTATGTATGTTGCAGATAAAAATATTGAAAAAAATACTGTTACTTTGTGTACAAACGATGAGCTTTTTTCAAGTGAAGTTAATGCTGTTGATTTTAACGCCCTTGTTCCTAATCTTTCGAGTGAATTTAAATGCAAGGCGCGTGTAAGATATAATATGAAAGAGCAGGGTGCAACCGCTTATGTTAACGGTGATAAGCTTAAAGTGGTTTTTGATGAGCCGCAAAGGGCAATTACCAAAGGCCAAGCAGTAGTTTTGTATGATGATGATATTGTTATCGGTGGGGGAACTATTGTATGAATGGGGAAAACACTTGCTATAAACAATCCGTAACCGCAGTTGTTATTCGAGCCGGAAAAGTTTTGCTTGCAAGGCATACATATGGTGCCGGTAAAAATATGCTTATTGTTCCCGGAGGATATTTAAACAAAGGCGAAACACCTGAACACGCAGTTAAAAGAGAATATTTGGAAGAAACAGGCGTTTTGATAAATCCAAAGGATATTATAGCTGTCAGATTTAATCTTAAAGATTGGTATGTGGCTTTTTCAGCTGATTATGTCAGCGGGCAGGAACATTCGGATAACGATGAAAACAGTGAAGTCGTTTGGCTTGATGTGGATGTTGCCCTTAAAAGAAATGATGTACCGCAACTTACCAAGAAGCTTATAGAAGCTGCATTAAATGAAAATAGAGCATTCAAAAAAGTTGATTTCGTCAGCAGGGAAAATCATGGCACTTATTCACTTTATACTAAATGAATATACAATATATTGGTATAAAATTAAAATAACAACTATATTTGTAAACACTTGACTTGTTGATTTTTTTACTAAAATAATGATGAAACTATGAAAAATAACTTCAAAAAGCTTCAATGTTTACAATTTGTTCATAAAATACCACCATTTCTGTATATTTTTTTGTTGAAATTTAATATCTTTAATGGTATACTACTAATAGACTTATAAGGGGGTAACTGCCTTGACTAAAGAAGAAAAACAAGCAAAGAAACTTGCCAAGAATGAGGCAAAAACTGAAAAGAAAGAAGCTAAAGCCGAAAAGGCAAATGCGAAATATAAAGCAAAGGCTGAAAAGAAACATGCTAAGGCTTACGCAAGCTTTGTAAAAGATACTGAAAAGAAAAATGCAAAGCTCCAGGCTAAAGCTCAAAAGGACGGAAAGGAATTTATTCCTATCGCAATTCCTGATGCTGATGAATTCCAATCAAAGAAGGAAATCAAGGCAGCAAAAGCAACTACTAAAGCATATGGCAAATATGTTAAAAAGTTAGAGAAAAAGAACTCAAAAGCTGAAAAGAAATGTGCGAAAAAGGGTAAGCCTTTTGTTCCGGTTCAAATTCCTACTGAAGAAGAATTTGCAAATTCATCAACCGGCAGCCAAAACAAGGCAGGAAAGATTATTCTTATGATAATTCTTCTTCTCCTCATTTGGTTCTTGGTTTATTTCATTATTATGTACATAAACACAGCGTATACAGCTCCTGTTGTTGAAGAAACAACTGTTGCTGAAGAATCTAAGGCACCTGCTGTGTATGACCTTTATTCAAACCCGCACGAAATCACAACAACTCCTGATTATACTGTTGATGAAGCTAAGCGTTTACTTAAGCAAACAATTCACGATAATTGGAAGCAAATCGGTTATAGCTCGGATGTATCATCTAGTGCTATTTCATTTAATAACAGTGTTAAAACTGTAAACGGTGCTGATTGCTATATGTTTACCTGCTCTGGTAAGCAGTACGCAGTTGCTGTTAAGCTTTCTGCTGTATATGTTGTAAATAACGGCGAGTATACACCGCTTTCATTTGCTAATACTGAAATCTTATTTGACTAAAAGTTTTTAGGCTGTTGCAATTTTGCAACAGCCTTTTTGTATAATAAAAGAGCCAAGCTTTAAAAGCTTGGCTCTTTTAAATTATATTTATCAAAATTCTACTTTTTGCGGAGCACCGCCGTTTTCTCTTGATTCATCTGCAAGATAAACAGCAAGGTGGCCTGCAACGCTGTCAAAAATTGATGTGCAGGCAAGGCTAGGCTTTTCGCCTTGGATGAATTTTACAAAGTCTTCCGCAAGCTTTTCATCTCCGCCGCCGTGGCCGCCGTATGCACCAACCATATCACCGTTAACATTAAGGTCAACTTCTTCGATTTGGCATTCGCCGTTGTGTGCATCAGGTGATGGGTCAATTGTTGAAACATAGAATTTTGATTCTTCAAAATTACCGTAAATTTCACCTTTTGTGCCGATAATATGAATTCTTCTCATCGGTTCGGATGAACCGCCAACCATATTATGTGTACCTGTTGCACCGTTTGCAAAATTGATAAGTACAGATTGATGGTCAACAACATTGTTATCGCATTTATACATACATCTTGCATATGGGCTGTCACTTTTCATAAGTGCAATTTTATCATCAATAGTTGGGTTTTCAATATCTTCAAGTGCATCCCAAACATAAAATGCCCATCTGTCAGGATGGTCTATGTATAATCTCTTTGTAGAATAAACACAAGTGTCAACAAGCGGGCAGTCTTTCATACAAATTGTGCCTGCGCCTTTCGGTGCATTTTCAGGTTTGAATTGATATTTACTTCCAAAAGAGGAAATTTGGGTTGGTTTAGTGTCACTCATCATCCACATAATAATATCAAGGTCGTGGCAACATTTTGCAAGAAGCATTGATGTGTGGCATTTATCTGAATTTGCCCATTTGCCCCTTACATATGATGTTGAAAGGTGATGATATGAAACATGCTCATTTGTTTGAATATTGATAATGTCACCAATATCACCGTTAACAATTCTTTTTTTAATTCCGTAATAAAAAGGAGTATATCTAAGTACATGGCAAATCATAACTTTAGAATTGTTTTTCTTTGCACAGTCGACAAGCTCTCTCATTTCTTCTTCATTTACGGCAAATGGTTTTTCAAGAAGCATATCATATCCTGCATTTAAAAGAGGAATAGATGTTTCAATGTGCTGTTCATCCATTGTACCGTTGATAATTGTGTCGGCAAGCTTACCTTTTTTTGCAAGCTCTTGCGCATTTTCAAAGCACATATCTTCTGAAAAGCCGAATTTTTCCATACAGTGCTTTCTTCTTACAGGGTTTGGGTCTGCAACGCCGACTATTTTTAATAACTCAGGATTAGTAAGTGCAAGCTTGCTGTAAACCATAGCTCTGTGACCGGCACCTACAATTATTGCAGTAACAGGTGATTTGTTCATTTTTAATTACCTCAACTAACTTGTTTTTATTTAATATACACCTTAATTTACTTTATGTAAAGAGTATAAATAATTTTTTTTAATTTGTTGACTTTATTCTATTTAGTATTATAATATATAAATTAGTAATAAATATAAGGTGGTAAAGTTTGAAATCATTATTAGTTTATCTGAAAAATTATGTTAAAGAGTCTGTGTTTGCACCTCTTTTTAAATTGCTCGAAGCTTCATTTGAACTTATTGTTCCGCTTGTTATTGCAGCAATTATTGATAAGGGTATTGCAAATAACAATACTTCGTATATATTAGGTAGATGCGGTATACTCGTTCTGCTTGCGATTGTGGGTATGGTGGCTGCAATCACAGCTCAATATTTTGCCGCAAAAGCTGCAACGGGATTTGGCAAGGAACTTCGTTCTGCGTTGTATCAAAAAATACAAACGCTTTCGTTTAATGAGCTTGATAACCTTGGTACATCATCGCTTATTACCCGTATGACTAACGACGCAAATACTGTTCAAAATGGTGTTAATCTTGTTTTAAGACTGTTTCTGCGTTCTCCGTTTATAGTTTTCGGCGCTATGGTAATGGCATTTTTTATTGATGTTAAATGCGCACTTGTTTTTCTTGTGGCAATTGTTCTTTTATCAATCGTTATTTTTTCAATAATGGCTTATACTACACCGGGTTATAAAAAGGTTCAGTCAAACCTTGACGGTGTAACACTTATTACCAGGGAAAATTTTGAAGGTGCGCGTGTAATTCGTGCTTTCACAGGTGAAAATAACGAAATTGCTGAATTTAACAGGCGCAATTCTGCACTTTCAAGTATGCAAAAAAGTGTCGGCAGAATATCTGCTTTGCTTAATCCGGTAACATATGTAATTATAAATACAGCTATCGTTATTCTCGTTTATTCCGGCGGTGTTAAAGTTAATATCGGCGATTTAACACAGGGGCAAGTTGTTGCACTTTATAACTATATGAGCCAAATACTTGTTGAACTTATAAAACTTGCAAATTTGCTTGTTACTATTACAAAAGCCCTTGCTTCAGCAGACAGAATTAAGAATGTATTTGAGCAAAAATCAACACTTGAACATAATTTTAATGATAAAAAGTCGAATTCTTATATTGAATTTGATAATGTATCACTTAAATATCGCAATGCCGGTGATATGTCGCTTATAGATATTAGCTTTAAAGCTGATAAGGGTGATGTTATCGGTATTATCGGCAGTACCGGTTCGGGTAAGTCAAGCCTTGTATCACTCGTTCCGCATTTTTATGATGCCACAAAAGGTACTGTTTATGTTAATGGAAACGATGTTAAATCGTTAAATGATGATGAATTAAGAAACAAAATCGGTTTTGTTCAGCAAAAGGCAGTTCTTTTTAAAGGCACTGTTCGCGATAATATGAAATGGGGCAAAAAAGATGCTACTGATGCCGAGATTATCGAAGCACTTAAGCTTGCACAGGTTTATGATACTATTGTGGAAAAAGGCGGCCTTGATTTCTTTATTGCACAGGGCGGTGCAAACCTTTCAGGCGGACAAAAGCAGCGCTTATCTGTTGCCCGTGCGCTTGTAAGAAAGCCTGAAATTTTAGTTCTTGACGATTCATCATCGGCACTTGATTTTGCAACCGAAGCACGACTTCGCGAAGCTATTTATTCGCTTGATTATAACCCGACTGTATTCATTGTTTCACAAAGAGCATCATCGGTAATGAGTGCTGATAAAATTATTGTTCTTGATGACGGAAAATGTGTAGGCATGGGTACACACAGCGAACTTCTTAATTCCTGTGAGGTATATAAAGAAATTTATGTATCTCAATTCGGAAAGGAGGAAGCATGATGGCTGATAAGAAAGTTAAAAACAAAAGCGTACTTAAAAAAGTCTTTTCATATATCGGTAAATATAAGTATTATTTGATTTTGTCTATGCTTTTTGCCGCCGTTACAGTCGGCCTTACTCTTTATGCTCCTATCTTGGTAGGCCACGCAATTGACTGCATAGTAGGCAAAGATAATGTTGATTTTGATTTAATGAAATCAATTCTTATCAAAGTTGCGATTATAGTTATAGCTACTGCGATTATCCAATGGCTGATGAATGTTTGCAATAACAAAATAACATATAATGTATCACGCGATTTGCGTAAAAAGGCATTTGAAAAAATTGAAGTTCTTCCTTTTTCATATATTGATACTCATTCAAAGGGTGATATAGTCAGCCGAGTAATTACTGATGTTGACCAGCTTTCAGACGGACTTTTAATGGGATTCACTCAATTTTTTACAGGTGTTATCACGATTATAGGCACGCTCGCATTTATGCTTAGCGTAAATGTGTTTATAACAATAGTTGTAGTAATTGTTACACCTCTCTCGTTTTTTATTGCTAGATTTATTTCTAAAAAGACATTTAATATGTTTTCTCTTCAAACTAAAACCCGTGGTGAGCAAACAGCTTTTATTGATGAAATGATTTCAAACCAAAAAGTTGCCGATGCCTATTCAATGGATGATGAAAACAAAAAACGCTTTGATGAAATAAATGATGATTTGGCGAAATATTCGCTTAAGGCTACTTTCTTTTCATCAATTACAAACCCTGCAACAAGATTTGTAAACAGTATTGTTTATGCCGCCGTTGCATTATTTGGTGCTATAATGGCTGTTAAGGGTAATATAACAGTTGGTATTCTTTCTTGCTTTTTATCATATGCTAATCAGTATACAAAGCCTTTTAATGAAATAAGTTCGGTTGTTACAGAACTTCAAAATGCAATGGCTTGCGCCTGTCGTGTGTTTGAACTTATTGAAGAAACACCTCAAATACCTGACAGCACCGACGCAAAGGAACTTTCAAATGTTAAGGGCGATATTGATATTAGCAATTTGTATTTTTCATATAATCCTGAAAAAGAACTTCTTAAAGACGTAAATGTATCTGTTACTTCCGGCAAAACTGTTGCTATTGTTGGCCCTACCGGTTGCGGAAAAACAACACTTATAAATCTTTTAATGCGCTTTTATGACCCCAATTCAGGTTCTGTATCAGTTGACGGTGTAAATACTCAAAATATTACCCGTCAGTCACTCAGGCAGAATTTTGGTATGGTTCTTCAGGATACTTGGCTTAAAAGCGGCTCAATTGCTGATAATATTCGCTTGGGCAAACCTGATGCAACATACGAAGAAATAGTAGAAGCCGCTAAAAAAGCTCACGCTCATTCATTTATCAAGCGTTTGCCTGACGGCTATAATACCAAAATAGGAGAGGACGGCGGTTCACTTTCACAGGGGCAAAAGCAGCTTCTTTGTATTACGCGTTTAATGCTATGTCCGCCGCCTATGCTTATTCTTGATGAAGCTACATCATCAATTGATACAAGAACCGAAATCAGAATTCAAAAGGCATTTAATACGCTTATGAAGGACAGAACTACTTTCATAGTAGCACATCGCCTTTCAACTATTCAAAATGCGGACTTGATTTTGGTTATGAATAACGGTAATATAATTGAGCAGGGAACTCACGATTCCCTATATGCACAAAAAGGTTTTTATTATAATTTGTATAATTCACAGTTTCCAAAGGCTTGATGTTTGAGGAGAATAATTTATGAAAATTACTATCATCGGTGCAGGTAAACTTGGTGTTATGCTTGCAAAAACGCTGACAGCTGAAAATCACGATATAACTGTTATTGACATTAACGAAGATAAAGTTGAAAAGCTTGCTGAAATGCTTGATGTTCAAGGCGTCGGTGGCAGCGCAACACATTATAATGTGTTAGAAGAAGCTGATATGAAGAATTGTGACTTGCTTATTTGTACAACTCCTTCTGATGAAAAAAATATTTTGTCCTGCCTTATTGCAAGAAAAATGGGTGCAAAGCATACAATAGCCCGTGTAAGAAATCCTGAGTATTCGGCACAAATGAATTTTATGCGTGATGAACTCGGCATTTCCATGATGATAAATCCCGATTTTGCGGCAGCTCTTGAAATATTTCGCATTTTGCAATTTCCGTCAGCTTCTACCGTTGAGTCATTTTCCCACGGCAGAATACATATGGCAGGTTTGAAAGTTTCTGAATCAAGCCTTTTGGCTAATCGCAAAATAAGTGAAATTCCAAATAAATTTATTAACTCTTTCATTATTTGTGCGGTTTGCCGCGGGGATGATGTATTTATTCCAAACGGTGATTTTATTATTTTACCCGGTGATATTCTTCACATTACCGGCTCTCATCACGATTTGGGAAAAATAGTTAAGGAACTTATAGCTAAAAAATCAACTAATATAAAAAGCGTAATGCTTATAGGCGGTTCAAGAATTTCAATTTATCTTTGCAATATGCTTACAGCTTCAGGCAAAGATGTAGTAGTAATTGAAAAAAATAAGAATAATTGCGATAAGCTTTATGAACATTGCCCTAAAGCTACAATAATAAACGGTGACGCCGGTGATTATGAACTTCTTGCGGAAGAGGGTATTGATAAGGTCGATGCAGTTGTTACTTTAACTGATACCGATGAAGTCAATTTCCTTGTTTCAATGTATAGTGAAAGTATTGGCGTTCCTAAAAATATCACAAAAATTAACAATCAAAATTTAAGCCGAATGCTTACAAAAATGGGTATGGAATCATATGTTAATATTTCTGAAATAACAAGTGATATTATTACCCAATATGTAAGAGCAAGGTCAAGTGTAAGTTCATCAAATATGAAAACACTTTACAAGCTTGTAGACGGTAAAATTGAAGCTATTGAATTTGCGGCCGGCAGGGACATTAAGTTTTTAAATAAGCCTATTTCAACTCTTAAAATTAAAAAGGATATTTTGATAGCGGCAATACAGCGTAAAAATAAAACTATATTCCCGACAGGCTCTGATGTTATCAAAGAAAACGACAGAGTTATTATTGTTTCAAAAGATACAAAAATATATAGTTTAAACGACATTTTATCGTAAGGAGCAGGGTATGAATTACAGGTCTGTTTTTTATGTTCTTGGTAAAATTATGAATATTTTAGGCCTTTTGATGCTTTTGCCGCTTTTTGTTTCGGTTTATTATAATTTGCAGGGTTTTCAAGAGGCTGATTATATATCTTTCGTTATTCCTGTTGCACTGTTGCTTTTCCTTGGCCAATTATTAAAGCTTTTTAAGCCACAATCGGTTAAAATTTATGCACGCGAAGGTTTGGTTATATGCGGCTTGGGTTGGATACTTGTGTCACTGTTTGGCTCACTTCCGTTTATTATAAGCGGCGCAATTCCTAATTTTGTTAATGCTTTTTTTGAAACTACATCAGGTTTTACCACCACCGGTGCAACTGTATTAAATGAAATTGAATCTTTGCCTAAATCGATTCTTTTTTGGCGCAGTTTTACTCACTGGATTGGTGGAATGGGTATACTTTCATTTCTTATTGCAATTGTTCCTAAATCAAACAGCAATTCAATGTATGTTATGAAAGCTGAAGTTCCGGGCCCAATGGCAGGTAAAGTTACACCTAAAATATCTGAAAGTGCAAGGTCACTTTATATAATTTATTCTGTTATGACTGTTATTCAAATTTTGATTTTGTTTTTCGGAACAAGGATAACAGGTGAAAACTTAAGACTTTTTGACAGTGTTGTCACTTCATTTGCAACTGCCGGTACAGGAGGTTTCAGCGTACTTAATGATTCAATTTTAGGGTATCACAGCAAGTTTGTAGAATGGGTATGCGTAATTTTTATGTTCCTTTTCGGTGTTAACTTTAATTTGTATTTCTTTTTGCTTACTAAAAAATATAAGGAAGCTTTTAAAGATGAAGAATTTAGAACATATGTAATTATTAACCTTACATTTATAATTTTAATTACTCTTAATATTATGGGTTCATATTCTAATGTTTTTGATGCAATTCGTGATTCTTTTTTTGCTGTTAACACTTGTATGAGTACAACGGGATTCGGTACAGCCGATTTTGATATGTGGCCTTCATTTTCTAAAATATTGCTTTTGGTTTCTATGTGTATCGGTTGCTGTGCCGGTTCAACAGGCGGAGGTATCAAAGTTTCAAGAATTGTACTTTATACCAAGCAAATTTTCCGTGATTTAAGGCTTTCAACCCGCCCTAATACAGTAATCAAAGTTAGGATGAATAAAAGAGTAGTTGATGCAAAAGTTCTTCGTGGTGTTGATGTTTATTTAATCATTTATGTTGCTTTTGTGACAATTTCAACCTTATTTTTATCAATGTTTGAAAATTGCAGTATAACAACTTGTTTTTCAGGTGTTGTTGCTTGCTTTAATAATATAGGCCCGGGGCTTGAGGCACTCGGCCCAACTAAAAATTTTGAATTTTTAAGTTTACCGTCTAAAATAGTTTTAATTATTGATATGCTTGCAGGCAGGCTTGAACTTTTCCCGATAATAGTTCTTTTTTCACCGATTACTTGGAAAAAGGCAAAATAATAAATGATATAACCACTGACTTGTTCGTTTGTTTATTGAATAGGTCAGTGGTTATTTTTTTATAATATTATCAGTTTTTTAGTTATTTTTGAAAGGTTTTCTCTTCCTCTTGGTGAAATATAAAGCAAATCTTCAATTCTTATTCCAAATTTATTCGGTATGTAAATTCCGGGTTCAATTGATGTTACATTGCCTATTTCATAAGTGTCTTTGCTTCTTGGGGATGCGTTATATCCCTCGTGTATGTCAAGTCCTACTCCGTGTCCTAAGCTATGCCTGAAATATTTTGCCATATCTTTTTTGTCTAAAACATCATAAGCTTTTTGGTACACATCTGCACATTTTTGCCCTGCGCTTAGTGCTTTTATTCCTTCAATCTGTGCTTTTAAAACAAGCTCGTACGCTTCTTCCATTTCATCGGTTGCATGGTCTATTGCAATTGTTCTTGTCATATCCGAATGGTAACCCATATATGTTGCACCGAAATCAAAAAGGACAAAGTCACCTGCTTGCACTTTTCTGTCACTCGGTGTACCGTGTGGCATTGATGTGTGTGTACCGGTGAGGAGAATTGTATCAAAGCTGACTTTTTCAGAGCCGTTTTTTGCCATTATGTAATCAAATAAAGATGCAAGTTCTTTTTCTGTTTTTCCTGCTTTAACTTCATTTAATAACTCTAAAAATGATTTTTCGGCAATATTATTTGCTTCTTTCATAAGCTCAATTTCAAAAGGCTCTTTTTTATTTCTCAAAAGCATCAATTCGTGGTTTAGTTCAACAAATTCACATCCGCTGAACTTTTGCGTATATGTTTTATATTGAAGAAGTGAAATTGTCTCATTTTCATATAAAAGCTTTTTTATGTTTTCTTTTTCAATTATTTCTTTTGCGGTATCACTGAATGATGTTTTTATTTCAATAACTTTAACACCTGTTTTTTGTGCATTTATTTGCGCAATTTCCGTGTAGCGTGAGTCAACAATGTGATAAGCACTTGCCCCTTTTGTAACGATAATTACACCCTCACTCGGCGAAAATGAACATATATAATGCATATTGCTTTCGTTAAATAGGATTATAGCATCGCATTTTTTATCATTTACTAATTTAGCAACTTTTTCAATATTTATATACATTTTATTACCTACTTTCTTACTCATTTATGATAATCTCATTTTTGTTTAAAGTCAATATTTATAGTGATTATTGACAAAGTTAAATTGATGTGTTATCGTTTTACTATATTTAATAATTTGCGTATTTAGGAGAATTTTATGGAAAAATACTTGATTAACCCAAATCATAAAGTGAGTAAAATCAACAAGGATATTTATGGCCATTTTTCAGAACATCTCGGCAGATGTATTTATGAGGGTATTTTCGTCGGCAAGGATTCTAAAATTCCTAATGTGAACGGAATGAGAATTGATGTTGTAAATGCGCTTAAAGATATGGGCATACCTGTTTTAAGATGGCCGGGCGGTTGCTTTGCAGATGAATACCATTGGAAAGACGGCATAGGTGATTTATCTAACCGTAAAAAAATGGTTAATACTCATTGGGGCGGTGTTGTTGAAGATAATTCATTCGGTACGCACGAATATTTTGAACTTTGCCGCCAGCTTGGTTGTGATACTTACATTAACGGTAATGTGGGTTCCGGCACAGTTGAAGAAATGAACGAATGGGTTGAATATATGACTTTTGACGGGGTATCGCCAATGGCTGAACTTCGCAAGAAAAACGGTCAGGAAAAGCCTTGGAAAATTAAATATTTCGGTGTAGGAAACGAATCTTGGGGTTGCGGCGGAAATATGGACCCTGAATATTATGGCTGCTTATATAAGAGATATAATACATATGTGCGTGATTATGACAGTGCAAATAAAATAAAGCGCATTGCCTGTGGCCCTAATGTTGATGATTATCACTGGACAAGAGAGGTAATGGATAAAGTAAAGCATCATGCACAGGGTATATCACTGCATTATTATACTGTTCCCGGGGATACTTGGGAACATAAAGGTTCAGCTACTCAGTTTGATACTAAAGAATATTATAAAACTATTGCAAAAGCATACAGAATTGAAGAACTTATCAATAATCATATTGCTGTTATGAATTCAATTAACCCACAGCAGTGGGTACAGCTTATTGTTGATGAATGGGGTACTTGGTATGATGTTGAACCCGGAACTAATCCTGGATTTCTTTATCAGCAAAATACTATGCGTGACGCTATGGTTGCCGCATTAACGCTTAATATTTTTAATAAGCACAGCGACAGAATTATGATGGCAAATATAGCTCAAACCGTCAATGTACTTCAGGCAATGATTTTGACCGATGCCGAAAAAATGGTGTTAACACCTACATATTATGTATTTAAAATGTTTAAAGAACATCAAAATAATATGCTTCTCGGCTCGTTCATTACATCTGATACTATTGAATCAAAAGAAGCAAAAAGGTCCTGTCCTATGCTTATAGAATCGGCTTCAATAGATGAAAACGGTGTAATTTATTCTACAATTGCAAATGTGTCAGATAAAAAGCCGGCTAAAATTAAATGCCAAATTGCCGACAGAAAGATTAAAAGCATTAAAGCGGAAATTCTTTGCGGTGATATACATGATAAAAACGATTTTGAAAATGCCGATAATGTTAAAATCGAAGAATTTACTGATTTCAGGCAGCTAAAAGACGGATTCACAGCTACACTTCCTGCTTGCAGTGTTGTTAAATTTATAATTGAATAATGAAAAAATGTAAACGCTGCCTGCTTCTTGAAGCCGGTGAAAAAGCTTCATACAAAACTGTATCCGATTATATGGATAATCTTGATAATTCATTAAAGGTTGATGAAAAGCAGTATAAATTAAGACTTGAAAAGTGCAAAAACTGTGATTATCTGATTTCCGGTATGTGCCTTAAGTGCGGCTGCTATGTTGAAATTAGA